>Ga0256407_10000005_pt1 | contig 422477 bp, 383 predicted proteins | sample RumenRJG_04DNA_FD_193489 | JGI IMG/M metagenome (GOLD analysis project Ga0256407, IMG submission 193489) | Bovine rumen microbial communities from Lethbridge, Alberta, Canada - RJG_04 | ecosystem: Host-associated > Mammals > Digestive system > Stomach > Rumen | place: Canada: Alberta... | reverse complement strand
ATTTTTGCTTGTCTTGATTTGCAGCACTAAGGTAAGTGAAAAATCTGACATGGCAAAATCCTGGGCAACTTTTTGTTGCTCAGGAACTTATAAAAATAGTTAAACTAAAGTGCTGCGGAATTAAGGCATCTATAAATCCTTAGTGGTTATCCTCGCCTACGAAATTCAGATACCGTAATTGCTGTTGCAACTGCAACATTCAGGCTCTCGATCGTTATTCTTCCTATGGGGAAATTGGGAATTAGAAGGCGATGTAATACACGGGATGATATTTCAGAAGAAATACCATTGCCTTCGTTGCCCATGACAACGATTCCATTTATGCTTAACTCCGTATTATAGATATTATTGCCGTCTAAAAAAGTGCCATATACAGGTATGCCTTGACTTATTGCACCAGACAGATACTCCTCCAAATCACAATAATGTATCCTGATACGTGCGACAGCTCCCATTGTTGCCTGAATGGCCTTGGGATTATACACATCGACCGTATTCCTGCTGCAAATAATATCTTCAATGCCAAACCAATCGGCAATACGGCATATTGTTCCCATGTTTCCAGGGTCCTGGATTCCATCTAATGCCAATACAAGGCCATGCATTCCCAAATCATCAGGCAAAGCATATTCCGGTTGAGGAAAAATCGCAATCACCTGATTAGGATGCTGTTGCAATGAGAGTGAGCATAACTCCCTATCACTTATTTTGTTAAGACGCCCAGAGTCCTCCAATACTTTACGGTATCGAGACTCCCATTCCTGTGTGGCATATATCGCTTTTGGAACGAATTTTGCTGCAAGGAGCTCACCTACAAGTTTGGGTCCTTCTGCAACAAAAAGACCTTTGCGACGACGATATTTAATCTGTTCGAGACAGCGGACTGATTTTATCTGTTTCTTTGATATCATGATGGGTGCAAAGTTAAATAATTCTATTGAAAAAGAGTGGATTTGCAAGTATTTTGTATTCTCGTGTTAGCAAAATGATATTGAGATCTGTATTTTTGTGCGTTATGCTTGCGTACGTAAAAATAAATATGTATTTTTGCGCCTGTTAAATTGTGTATTCTATTTACATGTAGGTTTAAAACAGATTATTGCTTTTATGGAAAATATTCTGGTAAAAAAGGTTTCTTCACGAAAAGACTTGGATGAGTTCATCCATTTTCCGCTAGAACTTTACAAGGATTGTCCACAATATGTTCCTGATATGGAATATGATATCAGAAACAGTTTTAATACCGAAAAGAATCATGGATTGTCGTTTACGGAAGTTCAGGCATTCATTGCCCAGTGCAACGGAACTACTGTCGGCCGTATTGTCGGCATAATCAATAGCCGTGCAAACCGGAAATGGAATACAAAGATAGTACGTTTTGGCTATTTTGACGTAATTGATGATGTAGATGTAAGCCGTGCTTTGTTTGAAACGGTTATGGACTGGGGGCGTGAACGTCAGATGACTGAAATACAAGGCCCCCTGGGTATTACGGATTTTGACAAAGAGGGTATGCTTCTTGAAGATTTTGACCGCGAGAGTTCGATGATTGAAATCTACAATTACGAATACTATCCAAGACACATGGAACAACTTGGCTTTAAAAAAGCTGCCGACTGGGTACAGATCCGTGTGGCAGTACCTGCCGAAGTTCCCAAAAGATATGCCCGTGTTGCCTCTGTCAGTAAGGATATGTTCGGACTTCGCGTCCGCAAGGTTTCATACAAGGAAATCAAAAAGGAATATGGCCGTAAGATATTCCATTTGATGAACGAGGCATACGCTCCGCTTTTTGGATATTGTGCATTCAGCGATAAGCAGATAGATTATTTTGTTAACATGTATCTTCCAATTGCCGATGTTGACCTGATACCGATTGTGGAGAATGACAAAGGCGAGTTGGTAGCGGCAGCTGTTACAATGGGAAGCCTTAGCCAGGCAATGCGCAAAAGCAAGGGGCGTCTGTTCCCCCTGGGATGGTGGCATATGCTGAAGGCATTGAAGTTCAAGCATGAGGATACTGTAAACATGATGCTCATTGCCGTACGTCCTGACATGCAGGGACTGGGTGTCAATGCATTGATCTTTGATGATCTGATACCAATTTATAACCGCAAAGGTTATCGTTGGGCAGAAACCGGCCCTCAGCTTGAGGATAATGTTAAGGAACTGAGTCAGTGGAAGCCTCTGAATCCGGAAACCATAAAACGTCGCCGGTGCTTCACAAAGATGCTTTAGGAAATTAATTGATACGAAATTAATTTAATTGAAAATATGGAACAAAGAGTTGTAATTACCGGAATGGGCATCTGGTCTTGTTTGGGCCAGACGCTGGATGATGTCCGTCAAGCTTTGTATGACGGCAAGAGTGGCATTATTTTCTCTCAGGAACGTAAGGATATGGGATACCGCAGTGGTCTGTGCACATATGTTCCAATGCCTGATTTGAAAAAGAAGATCAGTCGCACTCAGCGTCAGTTCATGCCTGAGGAAGCAATGTATGCCTATGCCGCAACAGAACAGGCTTTACAGAATGCCGGTCTGGATCAGGACTACATAGATAATCACGAGGTTGGTATTATTTATGGTAATGACAGTGTTGCCGAGGCAACGATGAATGCATTGGACCGTTTCCGTGAGTTCAAGGATACGAGTGCATGTGGCAGCGGTGCCATTTTCCAAAGCATGAACAGCACGATTACCATGAATCTTGCCTGTCTTTTCAGGTTGCGCGGTATAAACCTGACCAGCGCGGCAGCATGCGCAAGTTCATCACTTGCGATTGGAAACGCATATCTGCTAATTAAGAATGGCCTGAGCGACTGCATCATAACTGGTGGAGCTCAGGAAAACAATGCATATGTTGTTGCAAGTTTCGACGGTATTCAGGCATTCAGCACACGTGAGGATGAGCCGACAAAGGCCTGCCGTCCGTTTGACAAGAATCGTGATGGCTTGGTTCCAGGAGGCGGTGCAGCTACTGTTATCTTGGAGAGTTATGAACATGCAGTTAAGCGTGGTGCGCCAATCTTGGCAGAAATAGTAGGGTGGGGCTTTAGTGGTAACGGTGACCACATCAGCACGCCGAATGTCGCAGGACCTGCACGTTCTTTGGAACTTGCATTGAAGAACGGTGGTGTAAACCCAACAGAAATAGGTTATGTCAACGCCCATGCGACATCTACGCATGCAGGTGATGGCCGTGAGGCAATGGCAATAAAGCAGATATTCGGCGATTATGCAGTGCCTGTTACCTCGACCAAGAGCCAGACAGGACACGAAATGTGGGCAGCTGGTGCAGCTGAATGCGTATATTCAATGCTTATGATGAAGGGAGGCTTTATAGCAGGTAACCTGAACTTTGAGGAACCGGATGAGGAGACTGCTTGTGTTAATGTAATCCCGGAGACAACAGAAAAGCATTTTGACATGTTCTTAAGCAATAGTTTTGGATTCGGTGGAACGAACAGTACACTCATTGTAAAGAATATTGATTAAAAATCGATTATAATTATAAATTACTAACTAATTAAATTTCTTATTGCTATGACAAGAGAAGAGATTATCAACAAAGTTGCTGAGACACTCAGCGAGGAGTTCGAGGTAGAACAGGACGTTATCACTCCTGATGCCGTAATTTACGACACACTGGATTTGGACAGCCTGAGCCTGGTTGACCTGGTTGCTGTAGTTCAGTATACATTCAAGGTTAAGATTCCTGTATCTGACCTGCCAAGTGTAAAGACATTCAACGATTTGTATGACTATATCGAGAGCCATCAGTAAGATTGAAGACCTTATACCACAGCGCTCGCCCATCATGATGGTGGACGAGGTGCTGTCGGTAAAAGGTGACGAATGCACATGCCAGCTGACCATACGTCAGGACAATTTCTTTTTGGAACAGGATGGCATGATTGCTGAACCAGGAGTGATAGAACATATTGCTCAGAGTGCATCGGCCTATGCCGGCGTACGTGCAGTTGAAGCTGGAGCAACGACACCTCCAGTAGGTTATATCGGAGAGGTTAAGAATTTCCGAATCACACAACGCCCGCATATAGGCGATGTGCTAACTACAACTATAACAATGGGTCCTGAAGTACAAGGTGTAACAATAATCACTGGTGTTGCACGTATTGGTGATGAAATTATAGCCGAGACCCAAATGAAAATCTTTGTACGCGAGGATTGATATGCTTTTAGAAAATAAATTCTTCCGTGTGCTTGACGTTAAGAACAATGATGGACTGAATGCTGTCTACCGTGTTCAGATAGTACCGGATTGCAATGTATATAATGGACATTTTCCTGGTGATCCAGTTTGCCCTGGAGTGTGCAATATGGAGACAATCAAGGAATGTGCATCGATGATGTTGGGACGACAACTCAGATATGAGAGTATCAGACAATGTCGTCTTACAGCTTTGGCAACACCTGTTGTATGCCCAGAGGTAAACGTTACTGTTTCGCTGACAGAATCAGGAGACGCTTATCAAATTCAAGGGCAGATTGCTGACGAAAACCAGACATATATGATGCTGAAGGGTATCGTAAGATAATATATTCAGTGAGTAGTGCGGTTATCATAGGCAGTGGATTAGGTGGGCTCGAAATTGCCCTAATGCTTGCTAAGCTCGGCTATCAGGTAACGGTACTTGAGAAGCAAAAGCAACTTGGCGGATGCATGCAGAGTTATCGCCGCGGCAGTATAAATCTTGATACAGGTCTCCATTATGTCGGAGGACTGGACGAACATGGTAGTCTATATAGCCGTTTTAAAGAACTTGGTCTTATGACGCTTCCTTGGAGGCGTATGGATATAGACGCCTTCGAAGAAATTTACACGCATAACGGCAAATATATATGGCCGCAGGGTATTGACCGTTTTATCCATGCAATGCAGCAATATTTTCCACATCAGAAAGAAGGATTGGAGAAATATGGGAAACTGCTGAGGTGTACCGATGAAGAATGGATGCAGAAAACCAATGCCTGGGATTATATTAATAGCATCATTACTGACCCGGAATTGGTTGAGGTCCTTTCTGCGCCAGCAATGTGCAAGATGGAGTTACGTCGTCAGTCACTTCCTCTTTTTACCTTTGTACATGGGACAGCTGCATTTATCGGGAGCAGTTGGCGTCTTGCCGGTGAAGGAAATATGCTTGTTGAGTGTCTCGTCAATCAGATTAAAAAGCATGGTGGGCAGTTGTATGCAAATAAAGAAGTTTGTAAGTTGACAGAATCAGACGGTAGAATTATATCAGCAATCTGTAGGGACGATTCAGTTTACGAAGCAGATATATTCATCAGCGATGCGCATCCCGCCACGACACTACACCTTCTTGAGGAAAGTCAGGTTGTGAAGAAGATTTTCCGCCGCCGGATGCTTTCCCAAGAAAATACCGTCGGAATGTTCACATTGCAGTTACAGATTAAACCAGGTGCCGTCAAATATTTCAACCGTAATATTCTTGTTGCAGGTCAGCATAGCGTATGGGATAATGCCGTTGAAGAAGACCATGTTGTAAAAGGTGTGATGATCAGTTGTCCTCTTGCAGATGTTATTGATGGATACGCAACATGCATTGATATTTTGACACCGATGTCTTGGGATGCTGTAAAAACATGGGAGGACAGCAGTGTATTCCATCGCCCGGATGAATATTATAAAATGAAGGATTATGTTGCACGTCAATGTATAAGCATGGCTGCTACTGCTATTCCAGAACTTGAGAAGTCAATAGAATGCATGTATAGCAGCACTCCGCTAACATACCGGGATTACAATGCAAGTCCGCAAGGCAGCGCATTCGGTTATCGTAAGGATTACCAGAATCCTTTGATGACTATTGTCAGTGCGCGTACGCCCGTACATAATCTTCTACTCACAGGGCAAAGCCTGATGCTTCATGGACTACATGGTGTGACTATGACTGCAGAATATACGCTCAGAAGTATGGGTGAAAATTAATATGTTAGAAATAGATTGAATTCAAGATAAATATGATGAATAAGAGATTTCTTCTGTTTTTGATATCCTTCATGGTACTGATACCTGCATATGCACAGTATCTGACGGGTAAGGTGATTGCCGATGACGATGGTCTTCCGTTGGTAGGTGCTACCGTGTGGTTTCAGGAAAATCCCGCAGTCAAGGTACGTGTAGGTGAAAATGGACAATATCGTATCCGTTTCCGACAGGGTACTCTGGTATTCCATTGTTTTGGCTTCAATGATCAGAAAGTCACCGTTAAGGTAAACAGGCCCGTTAACATACGTCTCAAGAGCGAAAGCATGGCAATGGCCGAGGTTGTAGTCGAGGCCAAGAAGAAAAAGTACACCCGTAAGGGCAATCCTGCTGTCGAAATGATGCAGAAGGTAATTGCTGCTCGCAAGGGTGTCGATATGCGTCAGAACGATTTTGTTACCTACGACAAGTATTCACGCACCATGTTGGCTCTTAATGATTTCACTGATACTGTCGAGGTTGACGAGACTATAAAGAAGAAGAAATTCCTGAAGGACTATGCCGAATATTGTCCTGAAATAGACAAGACAATTGTTCCTATTTCAATCGAGGAACGTCGCAGCACGGAACTTTACCGTAAAAGTGACGACAAGAGCAAGAGCATAGTACACGGTCATCATTCCGAGAGTCTTTTGGATGTCCTGACTGCTGGCGAATTTCTTGAGACAAAATTCAAGGACAATCTCAAGGACGTGGATATCTATAAGGATGAAGTTGTATTGCTAGAGCACAACTTTATAAGCCCAATCGGCGGACAGGCAGCCATCCGCTTCTATCACTATGCCATAGAAGACAGTGTTTATCTTGATGGTCAGAAATGTTTCAAACTAAGTTTTTCTCCGGCAAATACACATGATATCGGCTTCAGTGGCAATCTATATGTACTGGCTGACAGTACATGGAGACTAAAACGTGCAACATTCGGCGTTCCGGTAGTAAGCAATATCAATTTCATCAAGGGAATGAATGTTGATCAGGAATATGTTTCACTACCGACAGGTGAGCAGATCTGCAGTAAGAACCGCATGATGTTGCAGTTGAAACTGACGTCATATCTAAATAAGATTTTTGTTGACTATAATGTAAGGTATAGCAACTGGAGTTTTGCGCCGATTCCCTCCGAAGATATTGAATTCCTTGGTGAAGAAAAGTATGACAAGGGAGCTAAGACCCGAGATGCAGCATACTGGAATTCAAATCGTCCTGATACTCTGACGCATGCACAGGCAAATGTTGCCGAGATGAAAAAGAAATTTGTCGACCGCCCGGCAGTCAAGGCTGCAATTTACGGACTTCGCATCATCTTGGACAATTATTTGGAAACAAGTGCTAATCCCAATAAACCGAGCAAGGTTATTATCGGTCCTTTCTTTTCAATGTTCGGTACCAGTTGGGTTGAAGGTTTCCGTATGCGTGTCGGTGCAGAAACAACTGGTGCATTTAATAAGCACTGGTTCCTGAAAGGGTGGATCAAGTATGGTTTCAAGGACCAAAAGGTCAAGGGACATGCCGAGGTAACATACTCTTTTAATGAGAAGGAAAAACAAGTCCATGCATATCCAATACGAACGCTCTCCTTGTCATATACCAATGATATTCAGAGTCCTGCAGACAAATACCTGCAGTTCGACAAGGATAATGCCTTTATGTCGTTCACTTGGCACAAGACACATTTCCAGAGTTATTTCCAACGCCTCCGCTTGAAATATGACTGGGAGTTTAATAACGGACTGCGGTTGAACGCCATACTTAATTACGAGAAAAACACGGGCGCAGGAGATCTTTATTTCAATACACTTAGGGATTGGGATGATGCAGAGAAAATCATCCGCGATGCACATTACAATACCGGTGCATGGGTACCGATGGATGATGTGTTCAAATCACGTGAGATTCAATATGTCGATATGAATTTCGGTGCCGAATATCAGCCTGGAGTCAAGATTATCAATACAAAAACAAAACGTTTCCTGGCCAACCGCGAAGCACCTATTTATGGTATCCAGCATACTTTAGGCTTCTATTCTATGACAGGTGGCTCAAAGCACATGTTCAACTATACCGAATTTACCCTGAAAAAACGTTTCTGGCTTAAGTCATGGGGTAGTATTGACATGTTCAATAACGCAAGTTTCCAATGGAATCAAGTTCCCTATCAGCTACTTTGCATACCACGTGCCAATCTTTCGTATGTTAAGAGCGATAATACATTCTGTTTGATCCGTAACCTTGAATTCCTCAATGACCGTACCTTTACCACAATGTGGCGTTGGGATCTGAACGGTAAGATTTTCAACCGTATTCCAGGTTTGAAGAAATTAAAATGGCGCGAGGCAATCGGTATCAACATGATGTGGGGTTATTTGACTGAAAAGAACAATCCGCTTTGTTTTGATCCTAACAGTACAAAGTATTTCAAGTTCTATAACGAACCTGGGAATCCGGAAAGTGGAGTCAACTATGACGCAATGCGTTCAGCTCCCGGATACGACTACTTGTATAGGCTTCCTGGAGAATGGCGCACAATTACCGACAGAGACGATCCGTCAGGTTATGCTGTAGGTCAGCGTCACTATGCAACTACAACACAGATAATGAACAGTTGGAAGCCGTATGTTGAGGTTAGCTTTGGCATTCACAACATTTTCAAGTTCTTCAGTGTAGACTATTTCCACCGCCTGACATACATTAACGATGGAAGTAACGGCGCACCTAAGACACAGAAATGGGGATTGCGCTTTGCTTTCCAGGCCAGCTTCTAAATCATAAATTAATTAAATAGAATATTTACAAATCAAGAATAAGGATAAATATGGCAAAATATGCTCTTGTAACAGGTGGCAGCCGTGGTATCGGACGTGCTGTATGTGTAAAGCTCGCAGAGATGGGCTATAACGTTTTAATAAATTATGCAGGCAATACTGCTGCAGCCGAGGAAACCTTGCAACTCGTACGGGAAGCAGGTACAGATGGCGAGCTGATGAAATTCGACGTATCCGATGCAGCTGCAGTACGTACAGCTATTGAAGCATGGCAGTCAGCACACGAAGATAACGACGAATATATAGAAATACTTGTGAACAATGCAGGTATACGCAAGGATAACATCATGGGTCTGATGCCTGCCGAAGATTGGTCCAGCGTACTTAATGTTACTCTCGGAGGTTTTTACAATGTAACCCAGCCGTTACTTATGCCGATGCAATTCCATAAATTTGGACGTATTATCAACATGGCCAGCGTAAGCGGAATCATGGGTATGCAGGGACAAACCAACTACAGCGCAGCCAAGGGCGGTTTAATTGCAGCAACCAAGGCTCTTGCCAAGGAAGTTGCAAAAAAGAATGTTACCTGCAATGCCATAGCACCTGGCTTTATTAAGACAGATATGGTCGAAGGACTTGATGAAGCAGCACTTAAGAAAACAATTCCGGCAAACCGTTTCGGACAACCCGAGGAGGTAGCTGAGTGCGTAGCCTTTCTCTGCAGTCCACAGGCAGGCTATATTACAGGTAATGTAATTTCAATCAACGGTGGCCTGTATACTTAAGCCATAGGCAGATAGAATAAATGACTTTAACCGATATTTGTGAAATTCCAGTTAAGTTCAGCGAGATTGACTCGATGCGCATTGTCTGGCACGGTAACTACGTGGTATATTTCGAGGACGGCCGGGAAAGTTTTGGACGTCATTTTCCAGGTATAGGATATGACGTTATGCAGGAAACAGGCATATACGCTCCTATATACGATGTACATACACGTCACTATGCAAGTCTGCAGATGGGTGACGTCGCTGTAATTCATACAACATACGTCCCAAAACGTGGAGCACGCCTTGACTATAAGTACAAGATTTACCGTAAGCGTGACAATGTGTTATGCTGTGAAGGTGAAACAACACAGCTCTTCATAGAGACAAACGGTGACCTTATGTTAGAACTTCCGCAGTTTGTGCTTGAATGGAAAAAAAGGAACGGTATATGAACATCTTCAATAATAATTTAATCAGGTATGGTATGCTATCCCTGTTCATCGCCAACAGTCTCGCCTTATTTTCTCAGAAATCCGACGACAATGTGATGAGCAAGTCAAAGGGCACATACACTATAAACACAAGTTCTTTGTGTAAAACAATAGGGTATCGCAGTACGACACCATTGATAATAACAGTAAGGAAGGATAAAATCGTCAGCGTCGAAGCACTTCGCAATATGGAGTCACCGCAATATTTTACTCGTGTTCGCAAAATGATGCTTTCGGCATATTCCGGTATCAAGTTCAAGGATTATGCCAAAGTTGACGGCGTTACAGGAGCTACGATGACAAGCAATGCAGTCAAGGCACACGTAGCCAAGGCATATGAGTATTACAGGCAGAATAAATAATTCTGCCTTTTTACTTTAAAAGCTTGTTAATTATCTTCTGAAGCTCAGGTCCAAAGCGCTTGTCAGGATACAATATCCAATAATTATCGCCACGGGCAGTATCTACGGCAAATCGCGAAATATTATCGGCATTATCAATAATAAGTTCAACCTCTGATTTGCTGACGGCAAATCGGGGATAACAGAAATAATCCGTCTGTGTATCACCAGCCAGTGAGGTGTTATGATTGCCATTATTACTCTTGGCCGTAACATGAGCCTCATAGGTATCCGGAGCACCCTCCTGTGCTATTTCCGTAAACATATTGCTGCATGTAGCCATAATCGCACCACGGGCATCCAGGATCTGCATCTGCCGACCTGCAGGATATTCCTCAACAGCACTATTTACACGAACAGGTACGGATATTGCAAACAGGGTATCGTTTACCTGTTCGACCCAAGTCCACTGACGAATACGCTGCATCTGGCTGATACCATACAGTAATTTGGTAGTCTCAAGGTTTGTCCGACTGAAACGGTCACTGAGATCAACTTCGGCAGCTTTGTCCATCTCAATATTAAAACTGCGCTTTGTTCCTATTCTTTGAGTAACACGGCGCATACCGTCTGCTGTTATACGAAGAAAAGTCCTGCCGCCAGTGACTTTCAGGTTAAAGATGCCCTGAGGATCTGTCTTTGTAGAATTCAATGATCGGTTGTTGACATCTACCTCCGTTACCCATGCATCCTGTACGGGACCGAGAGGACCCGAAACCTTTCCACTTATAACAAACGTCTGTGCAACGGCATTTATGCTGATAATCAATGATACAAAAAATAACAAGCAGTGCTTCATAGGATTATTCATTTTTTTGCAAAAATATCATTTCTAATATAAACGTACAAAGATTTATTGTTAAAAATAATTGATATTCTGGTAAATTGTTGTCTGATATTTTGCAGTCTCATCAAATGTGCATAACTTTGAGCCACTTAAATCAGATAATTCTGCAATATGAATTTTACACGAAGAGTTTATGTTTTGGGGCTTATACTAATGCTTTTCAGCATTGGTGCAATAGCCAAGAGTGGTATTATTCCGACATATCGCAGTTTTGCATGCTGGATGTCCAATATTGACACAATTTACCACGAGAATCGTAGCATGCTGTTCGAGAGTGCATCGGGCGACGGAACCGTAATCGTGCGTGTACGTCATCAGGACTGGAACAATTTGGTAACAAATGACCGGAAAGAGAATTCTATGGCATCATGGCATGACTGTATCAGCAAATTCACGGGTATCCGTGGCATAGTACAACATGACAGGAGCTTTGTTGAAAGCCTTTCGGTCATGCCCCAATGGTGCAAAATTCAGCAAAATGCTCAGGATATCCTTATGATGTCCAATAGCGACAACGGATACGAAATGCCATACAACAGCGAATTCATGATACAGAACACCACTGATCATGAATTGATGATTACCGATATAAACCGCGGTCTGTTCTGGTTTATCCCCGCCCATTTTTTTCTTCTGATTGACATGGGCAATCTGCCTCAGGTCGCATATTTCCGTATCAGCAGCAGTGACAACAACAAATACAACGATGTAAAATACCTTGCACTTGGAACAGGTGCATTCAGCATGAAATATACAATAGCCTACGAAAATGACGACTATTGGATTTTCATCTTGAACGAGGAATACACAGTTAGTGGAATTGGACACGACTTTACAGGTTTGCTCGGTCTTAAGGACAAAGGCCTGCGCACTCATTATATAAAATGTGACAAAGTTACATTCGAACAGACCGAGATGAGAGAAAAAGATGTGTTTGCACTCCTAAAGAAGAAATAAAAATGAAACAACTGTTTTTATTGGCGATTGCTGCACTATGTATGACCAGCTGTCAGGCAAAGCCGGGAGACAGCCTTCCACGCAAGAAAAAAAATGCCAAGGTCGAACAATCCTCCGCAATTTCTGCAGATTTCAAGGATGCTGTCCTTGTAACCATAGATGGTGACACACTTAATATCAGCAATTATTTCCAGAAGGATGCGAAATATATCCTGTTGGATTTCTGGGCAAGCTGGTGTGGTCCATGTTGTGCCGAAATGCCAAACGTTAAGAAAGTATACGAGGCATATAAGGATAAAGGGCTTCAGATTGTTGGTATCAGTGTAGACCAGAATCCCGCTGCATGGAAAGCCGCTGTACAACGGCTTGGGATGACATGGCCTCAGACAAACCACAACAATGGCACAGACAAGACAGCCGGTGCAATATACAACGTACAGTATATCCCATACACCGTCCTGTTCGATGCTCAAGGCAACATGATTGCAACCGAGCTGCGTGGTGAGGCACTGGAGGAAAAAATTGCAGAACTTCTGAAATAGCGCAACAAGATATCTGACGACATATATTACAAAAAAAAGGAGAAAGCAAAAATCTTTCTCCTTTTTTATTTAACGGTTTGGCCTAAGTCTATGGATAATGTACGTGCGCATGATATCAATGGCCTTTTTATTTGATCCTCCCTGCGGTATAATCAGGTCGGCATAACGTTTGGTTGGTTCTATAAACTCCTCATGCATAGGTTTCAGAACCTCCAGATAGCGGTCGATTACCATTTGCGCTGTACGACCGCGTTCAACAGTATCACGCTGTATATTGCGAATCAGGCGTACGTCCGTATCTGCATCAACGAATATCTTCAGGTCCATCAAGTCACGCATCTCCTTCTTATAGAGAGCCATGATACCCTCAATAATTATAACCTCGCATGGTTCTACATGAACAGTTTCCTTCTTACGGTTTGATGTAATATAGTCATAAGTCGGCTGTTCTATTGCCTTGCCGTCACGTAACTGCTGAATCTGTTTTCGCAGCAGATCCCAGTCAAAGGCAGACGGATGGTCATAGTTTATCTTCCTACGATCCTCCATGGATATAAGAGAGTTGTCATTATAATACGAATCCTGCGGAATAACTGCAACGTTCTCATCCTGCAAGGCTTCCATTATTTTACGGACAACGGTCGTCTTACCGCTACCTGTTCCACCAGCTATACCTATAATATACATGTAAACTCTAATTTATATTGTATAAAAGCTGTTGCGAATGTACACAATCTTTACCAATAATACAAACATTAGTAGTGCAAAATGACAGTAATGTTATGAAAAAAACGTATCTTTGCGCGTAATTGAATGTCATTACGTAATAATAATTAGATAAATATGTTGAGAATTGCTGTGCAGAGCAAAGGACGATTGTTCGAAGATACAATGTCCCTGCTTAACGAGGCTGGCATCCGTGTTGCATCCAGTAAACGGACACTTCTGGTTCAAAGTCCCGATTTTCCCATCGAGGTATTATATCTGCGAGACGACGACATCCCACAATGTGTTGCTACCGGTGTAGCAGACCTGGGTGTTGTAGGTAGGAATGAATTCGAGGAACGCCAGGAACGTGCTGATATCGTACGCCCATTGGGTTTCAGCAAATGCCGTCTGTCACTTGCCATCCCAAAGGCAGTTGATTACACAGGTCTCGAATGGTTTAACGGAAAGAAGATAGCAACATCATACCCTGTAATACTCAAAAAATTCCTTGATGAAAAAGACATACAGGCAGAAATACACGTTATTACTGGTTCTGTCGAAATAAGTCCGGGCATAGGTCTTGCAGACGGCATTTTCGATATCGTCAGCAGCGGCAGTACACTTGTCAGCAACAATCTGTCCGAGGTTGAGGTCGTGATGAAGAGCGAGGCACTGCTAATCGGAAATCCGGGGATGTCAGCAGAAAAACGCGCAATTCTTGATGAACTGTTATTCCGTATCGAAGCCGTAAAAGCTGCCGAGGACAAGAAATATGTACTGATGAATATTCCAACAGCACGTATCAAGGATGTTGTCGAGGTATTACCGGGCACCAAATCCCCTACCATAATGCCACTTGCGACAGAAGGATGGAGCAGTGTACACACGGTTGTCAGCGAAAAACGCTTCTGGGAAACCATCAGTCGTCTTAAGGAACTAGGCGCCGAAGGAATTCTGGTTATGCCTATTGAGAAGATGATACCGTAATATGTATCTACACATATTCAATTATAAGCATCGAGTTCAAGGTGGAGATTATAATTAAACCCCGGAAGGAAGAATATCAGGTTCTGTTACAAAGACCTCATAAGGAAGCAGCAGACCTGAATGCCCTGGTATCCAATGTTCTGGAAGACGTCAGAAAACGCGGCGATGTAGCAATCCGTGATTACGAATTGAAATTTGACCATGTGCAGTTACATGACCTGCAGGTGACCGATACAGAGATCCGCCAGGCCGAGACACTCCTGGACAACGGGTTGAAGGAAGCAATTCGTGCTGCACACGGGAACATTGCACGTTTTCACGAGGCACAGCGCATGCAACCCATTCAGATCGAGACAACACCAGGCGTCTTCTGCTCACAAAAGAGCGTACCCATTCAGAAGGTAGGTCTTTATATCCCAGGCGGTACCGCTCCGCTATTCAGTACGGTACTCATGCTTGCAACACCTGCCCGGATAGCAGGCTGTCATGACATAATACTATGCTCCCCGCCTGACAGCGAGGGACATCTGCATCCGGCAATCCTGTATGCAGCAAAGGTCGCAGGCGTCAATCACATATACAAGTGCGGAGGCGTTCAGGCAATAGGAGCAATGGCCTATGGTACCGAAAGTATACCACGCGTAAGCAAGATTTTCGGTCCCGGCAATCAGTTCGTAACCTGTGCCAAACAACAGGTCTCACTACATGATGTTGCTATCGACATGCCAGCAGGTCCAAGCGAGGTAGCAATTATTGCCGACGATACGGCAAACCCGGCCTTTGTTGCCGCAGACATGCTTTCACAAGCCGAACACGGAAGGGATTCACAGGCAGTACTCTTTACCGACAGCGAAAGTCTGGCCCACAAAGTCTTTATTGAAGTTGAACACCAGCTTCAGTTGCTCAATCGCAAGGAACTGGCAGCAGAATCACTATCGTACAGCAAGATATTTGTCCTGAATGACATTAGCGAATCATTTGATATCTGTAACGAATATGCCCCCGAACATCTTATCCTCGCCATGGACGATGCCGCCAATTGGGCAGACAAGGTAATAAATGCAGGTAGCGTTTTCCTCGGTCATTATTCATGCGAGAGTGCAGGAGACTATGCTTCCGGGACAAACCACACACTACCGACCAGCGGATATGCAAAAGCATACAGTGGTGTAAACCTGGACAGTTTCTCCCGCAAGATTACATTCCAGAATCTCACCGCCGATGGGATTCGCAGCATTGGACGAACAGTAGAACTTATGGCAGAAGCAGAAGGCCTTGATGCCCATAGAAATGCCATGACATATCGCATAAACCAAGTTACAACAAAACTATAAAGCATCAAAGATGCAGTCATTAAAAGATTTAGTAAGACCCAACATATGGGCGCTGGAACCCTACAGTTGTGCAAGGGACGAATTCAAGGGCAGAGATGCACATGTATTCCTTGATGCTAATGAAAGTCCGTACAATACCCCCAGGAACCGCTATCCTGATCCGTTGCAGGAGAAATTGAAGATACGTCTTGCTCAGGTCAAGGGCGTCCCTGCAGAAAACATATTTCTCGGTAATGGCAGCGACGAAGCAATAGATTTGGTCTATCGTGTTTTCTGTCGTCCCTGTGTGGACAATGTTGTCGCAATGGACCCCACATACGGCATGTATCGTGTTTGTGCCGACATAAATGACATCGAGTACCGCGCTGTCCAACTCCTGCCCGGATACCGGCTGGATGCAGATGCACTCCTTGCTGCAGCTGACAGAAACACCAAGGTAATGTGGATATGCTCACCAAACAATCCCACAGGTAACGATATGGACCGCAAGGCCGTACAACACCTGCTTACAGAGTTTCAGGGAATTATTGTCATAGACGAGGCATACAGCGAATTCTCAGATCTCGTCCCCATGCGGCAGTATTTGGGACATTTCCCGAATATGATTGTACTTAATACCTTCTCAAAGGCATGGGCATCAGCCAGCATTCGTCTTGGCATGGCATTCGCCAGCGAAGAGATCATCATGCTCTTCAACAAGGTAAAGTATCCATACAACGTGAATCAGCTTACTCAGAATGCAGCTATGGAAATACTGCAGGATATTGAGAAATCTGAGCGTTGGATTAACATGATTCGTGCAGAACGCCTTGCAATGCTGCCTAACCTGCAGGAATTACCAATCGTAAAGCAAGTATATCCGACATCAGCCAACTTTGTTTTGATACGTGTAACCGATGCAAATGCCATTTATCACTATCTTGTAGACAAAGGTATAATTGTACGTAACCGCAACCGCGTAGCCCTGTGTGACAATTGCCTGCGTATTACCATAGGCACCAAGGAAGAAAACAGCGAACTGCTGGGTGCATTACGCAGCTTTCAATAATGCTTAATTCATAATTTTATAATATATAATTGTGAAAAAGATTCTGTTTATAGATCGCGACGGGACCATATTGAAGGAGCCGGAAGATGAACAAATCGACTCGTTCCAGAAATTCCAGTTCGTACCCGGTGCAATAGGTGCACTGTCATTTATTGCTGCCCACACGGATTACCAGTTTGTCTTGGTCAGTAACCAGGACGGATTAGGAACGGATTCATATCCCGAATCGGATTTCTGGCCAACCCACAACCTCATGCTTGACATACTTAAGGGCGAGGGTATAGAGTTCGCTGCACAGCACATAGACCGTTCATTTCCCGAGGACAATCTGCCTACCCGCAAGCCAGGTACAGCAATGCTTGCACAGTATATCAACGATGCCGAGGTGGATATGTCCGACTGCTACGTGATAGGAGACCGTGAAAACGACCGCCTTCTCGCACAGAACCTTGGATGCCGATACCTGTTCCCTGATTGGGAAAAGGTCCGCGAAATAGTATTTGCAGGCAGTCGGGTTGCCGAGGTACGGCGTACGACCAAGGAAACAGACATATATATCCGTGTAGGACTGGACGGCAATGGCGAAAGCAATATATCAACAGGTCTTGGTTTCTTTGATCACATGCTCGAGCAGATTGCCAAACACGGCAACATCGACCTTACGGTCATCTGCAATGGAGACTTGCACGTAGACGAGCACCATACTATCGAGGATACTGCACTTGCCCTTGGAACATGTTTGCTCAAGGCACTTGGTGACAAACGCGGAATAGAACGCTATGGATTTGCCCTTCCTATGGATGACTGCCTCTGTCAGGTTGCCCTCGATTTCGGTGGTCGCCCATGGCTTGTATGGAATGCCGAATTTAAACGAGAGAAGATTGGCGAAATGCCCACCGAAATGTTCCTGCATTTCTTCAAGAGCCTTTCGGATGCTGCGCATATGAATCTCAATATAAAGGCCGAGGGATCCAACGAACACCACAAGATAGAAGGAATCTTCAAGGCATTCGCACGTGCATTGAAGATGGCTGTCAAGCGAGATGTCGAACATTTTAACCTACCATCAAGCAAAGGGGTACTTTAGTGGAGCAGAACTTCTCATCCAAATTGCTTGAACGTGCAGTAGAGGAGGTTAGCAACCTCCCAGGCATAGGTCGCAAGACAGCATTACGCCTTGTACTGCATCTGCTCCGTCAGGACGCAACACAGACAAATGCCCTGAGCGAAGCCCTTACAACCCTGCGACGTGAAGTACGCTATTGTCGTGTATGTCACAATATTTCTGATACGGAAACCTGTCAGATATGTTCCAATCCCAAACGTGACAGTACAACGCTGTGTGTTGTCGAAAACGTTCAGGACGTAATGGCAATCGAAGCAACCAATATGTTCAACGGCCTATATCACGTACTTGGCGGAGTTATCAGCCCAATGGACGGAATCGGTCCCAGCAACCTGCATATACAAAGCCTTACGGAACGCGTTCCGAAGGATCAGGTACGCGAGGTTATCCTTGCACTTAGTCCTACAATGGAGGGAGATACCACAGCATATTTTATATATCGCAGGCTCATGTCGTTGAATATTCCCGAGCTGAAGGTAACCGTAATTGCACGCGGTGTAGCACAAAATAACGAATTACAATATACCGACGAAGCTACTTTGGGAAGAGCTTTGGCAGGAAGAACACCTTTTGTTGGAAATTAGACTATGAAAACAAAGATCAGATATTACGGCAATCTCCTGATTGTAGGTCTGGTGTATATCATACTTGACACATACACCGATTTAAATGGCACATTGCTCAGTAATAACAATGCAACATCCATATACATATTGCAACTCTTGATTGCAGGTTTTGCCCTGTTTGCAATGTGGAGCAACTTCAATCTCTGGAAGCAGAAGCCGTTTCTATCCAGAATGTCGCTGACAACGGCAGCCTTGCTCGTTCTTGTCCAGTATTTCCTGAATTTTGATACAAACCTTTTGTGGCTCCTGCCTATGCTGGCAGTAGTATATATCTTCAGATATGATACGCTTACACGCAGTTGAGCCCGAAGATCTCGATTTGATGTATATTATCGAGAACGACATGCAGTTGTGGCAGCATGCCTCTACAACCGTGCCGTTTTCCCGCTATACGCTTCAGCGATATATCCAGGACAGTACAATGGATCTGTATCGCGACCAGCAGGTCAGATTTGCCATACATGACGAGAATGACACAACATGCGGATTCCTGGATATCACCAATTTCTCACCCATACACTCACGTGCCGAGATAGGCATTGTACTTATGGCAGAGGCACAGGGTAGGGGATTGGCGACCGAGGCCCTCGGGGAAGCTTGGGAATATGCCAGGCAAATGCATATCCGCATGCTCTATTCCATCGTAGCAGGGGAAAATACCCCTGCCCGACAACTATTCCTGCGTGCCGGTTATCGCCAGGCAGCCATAATACCCTCCTGGCTGCAGTTTGGCGATTATACACAGGATGCAATCCTGTTTCAGATTTCCTGATTTCAGTATTCCGGCCTAATTAGCCGAAATACTGTCCTCTCTTGCTTCAGCCTCCTTGCGCTCAGCATCCCACAGCTTCTTGATTTCTGCCTCAACCTCGACCGTCTGCGGTTTGCCGTTACCCCAGACAATTTCGTAATATCCACAGTCAATCTGTCGGCGTGCACCGTCGTAGATATATGCCAATACATACATATATCCGCCTTCCTTGTTCATTATAGCCTCGCTGAAATCATCCACAGGCTTGTGAGTGTAAGGACGCAAGGCTGCATATGCAGGTTCACCCTGTATTGCCTTGTCGTTGATCTTAACGAAGAAGAAATCGTCATTCTTCTTTGTGTAGGCATTCAGGATATTAACCGTACTGTCATTCCTGTTAACCTTGAACTTAAGGTCATAGCCCTCTGTTCCGTACCAATCCTTGACAACATAGCTGCTGTCATCCATCATGATCAGTTCGACCTTCATATGCTCAGGTATATTGCATAGCTGTGCCTCCGTGTTTACGTTCCACAATGGCTGAACCTGGAAAAGACTTATAAATGCCATAATCGAGAAATAAGTCCAGTGTGTAATTATTCCAGCACATATACCACCTATGAACGTCGATAGAAATGCCTTCGGAACCAATGGACGATACCCCAGCGAATCCAGCGTTGCAGCATCCGTGCTCAGATAACCGCTCCAGCACATACCCATTGCCGTACATACAGCTATTGCATTGCCATCAATGATACCCTTTGAAGCAAATTCGGGAATCAAGCCCAAAGCTGCACCAACGGCACCCAAAGCAGTTATCGGGAATGCAACCAGCTCAGGAGCAGAAAAACCGAACAGCCATTCGAATACGACACTTATCTTACCAGCCAGCCAAGGTAGCAACTGCGTTCCCTGGAAAGCACCGCCGGTATATACGATAATCTCCTTGCCGTTCTCGTCCAGGCCCTCGGCGGTACCGCCAAACGTCATCATCATAACCAAAGTACTGATTATCAGAACACCGGGAATGATAGCCATACCAATGCTGACACCATCCTTACCGCCATCCAGGCAGGCATTCAGTACACGGACAAACAGCGTATCCTTTTGCTTCGCATTCTCATCTGGCATGGTCAAAGCCCCCTCCACATCAGCCCTGGCCTCAGTCGTTACAGCATCCTCGTCACGATAGTTAGGATACATCTTCAGTGTAAAGTGCTGCATCAGGCGCGTTGCAATTACACATCCGCATATTGCACCAAAGAAACCTATGAACGGAGCACCGAAATAACCCTGTCCGACCATAAATACCAGTACCAGCAGACCCATTCCGAAGGCGGTACCGAAATTCACAAGGCTAACATGCTGATACTTCTTGAAATAACGCGCAAACCCCTTGTTCTGACTCAATGCAATAATAGCAGGGTTATCGCTCAGGAAAGTAAGTACGGCAGCCAGTGATGCAACACCAGGCATGTTGAACAACGGCTTCATAACCGGACGCAGCAGTTTCTGCAGCAGGTCAACAACACCGAACTCAACAAATATCTTTCCCAAAGCACCTGTAATTACACACATACCCATTAGGTAGAACACCGTGTTTAGCAACAACTCATGAGCAGTATGCATTACCGTGTTAAGCATATTGGCAAAGCCCATTACACTACCCATATAGCCAAACAGGGCAACAATTATCAACAGGCATGGAATGCCGTTAGGGATACGCTTTAGCATTTTCAATACTTTTTATACTGATTATTGTAGATTTACCTAATTTATATCAAGGCTGTCCCTGCCCAACGCCTTTGCAATACGCTTGTCAGCTGCCTTCTTTATAATATGCTTGATACCATGCAGGACATCCAGGTTGACCTTGGCGCCTATATACAGCTTCACACAGTCGTTATGCAACCCGCTGAATGGATGCGCACTGTTTTCCTGCGGTGCCATACGTCCCCATACATATCCGCCGGCAGCATGCAGGCGCAAGGCATCCGGATATTTCCTGATCGGAGAATATTCAACACCCATGCTTGCTGTATGCAGGCGCGTACCGTTCTCGACATACACATCGGCATCAGTGTCGGTATCGTTTGTATCAAATGTATACTTGCCAAACAACCTTACCATACTATGCGGTTTAACACTCGCTTCGGCAACAACGGTACAGTCCTTGAACCAGAATGACTGGTTCGAACTTGCACGGTTTACGTAATCAAGTTCCAGGAAGGCATTCTTCGAAAACAGGAACTTGTTACCGAAACACAGATAGTTTATCCAGCGTCCGCCAGTCGTCTGAAATGCATTGGCACTGAAAATGCTATGGTACCAGTCATGCTTGCCATACCACATCAGACTCAGGCCAACAGTACTGTTATCACCTATATATGTACGCATGGGAGAGTTGCACAGCTGAAATACAAGACGGTCATTCCTGCTTGCGTTAACCGCTATGCTGAAACCAAGCTGATAGCAGTTGATATACTGCCAATATTCGCTGCTCAGATACAGGTCGATAGGCGAGCGGTCATATTCCCAACCACCTATTGCAACAACCTGCTTACCCGCAGAAATTGCTACATAGTCGTTTGGTGTATACTTGATTTCCAACCAGTCGGTCGCATCCCAGAAAGTCTGGCTCGTATTCTTGTTCAGGCGTTGTTTCCAGCTGTATGTCAACCCTTTATATATCTTACCTTCAAGTCTTAGGTTTACAAATTCTCCACGAAATCCAGTACCCTCCTGGTTAATTCCGCCATATCGGTTCATGTTCCAGCCGAACCTTGTTTCAATCTCAAGACGGCTCAGCCATGGACCATCTGCCTCAATCTCGTCCTTCGGGTCATCCTGCTGTGCCATCAGGACAGCCGGAAAACACATCAAAGCAAATAAAAGTAATTTCTTTTTCATGATTTCACATACAAAGTTATAATTTTAATTCATTAACCATTATTGCAGCATGTATAATTTTGGCATATAAACAAAAAAAACTATATTTGCCATTCGTATGGACAATGCATTATAATAATGAATATACTTGTAACAGGTGCCAACGGCCAGTTGGGCAATGAAATGCGACTGGTTGCACGCAGCTCCAAAGACAGATACATTTTCACGGACGTCAGCCAGGCAGAAGGTCAGGAAACCACATACCTGGACATTACCGACCGTGATGCCGTCCGCAGGATTGTTTCCGAGAACAACATAGATGCAATCGTCAATTGTGCAGCATGGACCAATGTAGATGCATGCGAGACAGACCCCTCGCTCGCTGCACTTGCCGAGAAACTCAATGCCGAGGCGCCCATGAATCTTGCCGTTGTAATGAAGGATACAGGCGGCTGGCTTATACACATATCAACAGATTACGTCTTCGGCAAGGAGCCATACAATGTCCCATGCCCTCCCGACCGTACAGGAACACCCACAGGTGTCTACGGTACGACCAAGCTGCATGGCGAACAGAATATCATTACATCCGGCTGCCAGTATATCATAATACGTACAGCATGGCTGTATAGCGAGTTTGGCAGGAATTTCTGCAAGACAATGCTCAACCTCACAGCCACAAAATCATCGCTCAAGGTAGTCTTCGACCAGTGCGGCACACCAACATACGCCCTTGACCTTGCAAATGCAATAATCACAATATTGAATGTCATCAAGGAAAAAGGTCCCAAGGCAAGTAAGCTCTCTGCCGTCTATCACTACAGCAACGAAGGCGTTGCCAGCTGGTACGACTTTGCACAGATGACAGCACGCATGGCAGGCAACGACGGCTGTGACATTCAACCATGCAACAGCAGCGAGTACCCAAGCCCGGTACAACGTCCCGCATACAGCGTCCTGGACAAGCGTACCATCAGGGAGACGTTCGGGCTCAGGATACCATACTGGGTCGATTCCCTCCAGAAATGTATAACCAATATCAAAAACAAATAAAGATGAACAATAGGATTGCAGTTGCAGGAACAGGGTACGTAGGCCTTAGTATCGCCACATTGCTGGCACAGCACAACCATGTTACGGCAGTAGACGTAATACCTGAAAAGGTAGACAAGATAAATAATCGCATATCACCAATTCAGGACGACAATATCGAGCAATATTTCCGTGAGAAGGAACTAGACCTTACGGCAACACTGGACGGTGCAGGTGCATACCGTGATGCCGAGTTTGTAGTCATTGCAACACCCACCAATTACGATCCCGTACAGAATTTCTTCGATACACACCATATCGAAGACGTCATAGACCTTGTGCTCAGCCTTAATCCACACGCCATAATTGTTATCAAGAGCACCATACCTGTAGGATACTGCGAACGCCTCTACCAACGCTACGGCAAGGACCTTCGGCTCCTGTTCGCTCCCGAGTTCCTGCGTGAGAGCAAGGCACTCTACGACAACCTGTATCCCAGCCGAATTATCATAGGCATACCAAAGCTGTTTGACGTCAACAATCTCGAAGAGCTGAAAGAAGCTGCGCACACCTTTGCCCAACTGCTGCAGGAAGGCGCCATCAAGCAAGACATCGACACCCTGTTCATGGGATTGAAGGAAGCCGAGGCAGTCAAGCTCTTTGCAAACACATACCTTGCCCTGCGCGTAAGCTATTTCAACGAACTGGATACATACGCCGAGGTCAAGGGACTCGACACGCAGGCAATTATACAGGGTGTAGGACTTGATCCACGTATAGGCACACACTACAACAATCCATCGTTCGGTTACGGAGGCTACTGCCTGCCCAAGGACACGAAACAGCTGCTTGCCAACTACCAGGACGTTCCCCAGGACATGATGACAGCCATCGTGCAGAGCAACCGTACCCGCAAGGACTACATAGCCGATGCCGTTCTGCGCAAGGCAGGATGGTACGACTACAGTACAGACAACCAATACAACGGAATGCGTGAGAACGTAACAATAGGTATCTTCCGTCTGACCATGAAATCCAACAGCGACAATTTCCGCCAAAGCGCCATCCAGGGCATCATGAAGCGCATCAAGGCCAAGGGAGCCGAGGTCATCATATACGAACCCACTCTTCAGGACGGCAGCACCTTCTTTGGCAGCAAGATTGTAAATGACCTGACCGAATTCAAGCGTCTCAGCAAATGCATCATAGCCAACAGGTACGATACCGTCCTCGACGATGTCGAACAGAAAGTCTATACACGCGACATCTTCCGCCGCGACTAAACAAGACAAACATACACAATGCGTGACTATATAAAAAGCATAGCCATACTGGCCGTCCCACTGATCATACTCCTTATCTATGCTATATCTCCATATCGCGTAGACATTGCCGACTGGACACTGGAAAAGATCAACCTCGGTAACGTCATGGGCATGGACCTCTCGAATATATTCCCCGATGACGAGGACATGCTCGCACGAGCAGATTCACTTGCAACACTTGAACAGGAAAACAAGGTAGATACCGCCAGCAAGCGCATACTGCTCTTCGGCGACTCGATGGTCGAAGGCCTTACACCACGCCTTGCCGACTATTGCGCACAGAACGGGCACATCCTGTACAGCGTATGCTGGTACGGCTCAACAACCCTCGGGTGGGCAGGACGCATCGACTCCCTGCGCAGCTATGTAGCATGGGCACGCCCCGACTATATTATGGTCACGTTAGGCGGCAACGAACTGGAGACACGAGACACACAACGCAGGAAGGAATGCGTAATGCAGATTATGGAGGTAATCGGAAACCGCCCATGCGTATGGATTGCAACTCCCAGCTGGGTAGAGAACCCGACCATCACCGAAGTCCAGAAGAATATCGTAGGCAAGAAACGCTTCTACGATTCCACCAAGCTCACATTACAGCGGGGAACTGACCACATGCATCCCACATTTTCAGCGTTCACTATCTGGATGGACAGCGTTGCACTCTGGCTCAACAGCACAGAAACGGCACACCCCATCAGGATGGATTATCCTGCCAAAGGCATCAAACGTACATGGAGCAGCATAATAATCGGCATAGACGGCGTACGACGCGGTTCACATGCTCCGACAAGGAAAAACGAAGCAGAAAAGCCTGCAGAAACAGAACCTGCAGATAACGATACGCCTGAAACTACCGAAACACCATCCGCTCAGGAAAACGCACCTGCAACACCAGTTATCCAGGAAACGCCAGCCACTCCTGCAATCCCAACCGAATAAAACAGCATAACATGCTATTCAATACTATACCATTCTACGCAGCATTTATATGCTTCATAACAATATATGCCGTGCTGTATCAAAAATCACGTACGCTCATGATTTTGTACGTGACACTCATCAGCACTCTCTTCTTCTATAACGCCAATGCCGACCTCGCATTGCTGCTTCCAGCCACAGCCCTCGTCTCATGGACCCTAACACACCGCATGAACCAGACGGAAGGACAGCTTCGCAAACGCTGGCTCGCAGCAATCATAATCCTTGATCTGCTGCCGCTCATATATTTCAAGTACACCAATTTCGGCATCGATGTCCTCAACACGCTCATGCAGCGCAATTTCCCGTTCATGGACATCATCATGCCCGTCGGCATCAGTTTCTACACCTTCCAGGCAATCAGCTACAGCGTTGACGTCTATCGCAAGCGCTTCCTGCTGGATGTGGACTTTCTAGAATACCTCTTCTATCTCAGCTTCTTTCCCCTGCTTCTTGCAGGCCCCATCACACGCGCAGAGACACTCATCCCACAGCTACGCCGCCACAGCAATATCGATGCCCACATGCTCAACATGGGACTCTTCCTCATCATCAGCGGCATCATCAAGAAAAACATCATAGCCGACTATATTGCACAGTATAACAACTGGATTTTCAACGATCCCCTAATGTATAGCGGCTTCGAGAACCTAATGGGAGTATTGGGATACAGCCTGCAGATATACAACGACTTCAGCGGCTATAGCGACATGAGCATCGGAATAGCAGCCCTCATGGGATTCCAGTTACGCGACAACTTCAACTTCCCATACCAGAGTCTCAATATTACCGAGTTCTGGCACCGTTGGCATATATCACTCTCCACATGGTTCCGCGACTACCTGTACATACCATTGGGCGGAAACCGGAAGGGTAGTGCACGCACCTATTTCAACAATTTCCTTACAATGGTCGTTGCAGGCCTGTGGCACGGCTCAACACTCATGTACGTCCTGTGGGGCGCATTGCACGGAGCAGCCCTCGTACTTCACAAGTTCTGCAAGAAACTATTCCTCGACCGCATCGGCAACCGCTGGTACACCCGCATGGCATGCTGGATAGTCTTCTTCCTGTTCATACAGGTTACATGGGTATTCTTCCGCGCCCCTGACATGGACATTGCCGGCAAGGTGTTCTCACAGATATTTAGCGCATTCGACATTACATACCTGCCCGTATTCATCAAGGTACGCCCGATGTGGACCATCGTTGTCATAATGGCACTCCTGTTGCATGCAATCCGCGAACGACACTACCTGTGGCTACAGGAACGCTTCATACGACTCCACTGGGCAGGCAAGTTCATAATCATGCTCATAGTGGTACAGCTCGCCATCCAATTCTACACCTCCAGCGTACAACCATTCCTGTACTACCAGTACTAAGTAAGGACATCCACGATATGGCTACCTGCACCTATCAGGTCCATACGCTCCGATATCCTCTTCTGATACTCGATAAAAAGCCGGAACGTCTCATCACTCATACGGTTCAGCCGTGTACGCATATAGTCCGCCGCCCCGTCAGGTGAGAACACCGTTACACGCTCCAATCCAGCCATAGCGTTCAGACGGTTCACGTCCTCCATACGCACATAGTCATACAACTCATCATCCTGCGCCCGGATGTGAAAGTCGTTGTCCACAACACCGCGAGCCATAAGATCCGCAATCCTCTCCTCGTCAAAACAATAGGACAGGATGCTGTACTCATTCATCAGATACGCAACGAAAACAAAGCCATCGGGCTTTGTCACACGCTTCGCCTCCTTCAGGGCCATCAATTTCTGTTCGTCACCTATCAGATGATACAGCGGCCCCAGCAACAGTGTAATGTCTGCCGTTGCATCCGGAATAAAAGGCATGTTGCGTGCATCCCCCTGAACAACATCTGCCCCAGACTCGCGTTCAAGGAAAACATCAATGTTACGCTTAACTAGCTCTACAGCCTTCACGCTATACCCCTCGGCCATAAGCGCCGAAGCATAACGCCCCGTTCCTGCACCGATATCCAGTATCTGCATGCCAGGCTTAAGGAAACGATGCAGATGATGCATAGTCACCTCAAACTCAACCATGCCATGCCTCCGCTGCAGACGCAAATCCTCGGGATGCTTGTTATAATGCCTCTCTATATTGGATAATGCCATATTCCAGCCGTACTACCTTGATGGTAGATATCTTTTTAATTCGTGTTCGAAAATTGATTTGCTGATTATTCTGTAATGTGGGTGATAGGCATTGCGGTAGGTTCCTGAATGGCTTAGGGCATACCTGCCTTGGGTCAGGATGCTGTCGATCAGTTCTTTTTCCATGTTGTAATCAGGTAGGTCAAGGTTCATTTTCTCAATGGTACTGATGATATTGTGCCATTGTTTCCTCCACGATTTTACCGATGGCCGCCTTGCTGTATTTGCACTGCGTACAAAGGCATCCAAAAGCATGTCTTCGGTAATGTGCCCTTCCTTTACTGCCCGTAAGCTGACACGCACATAGTTCCCCTTAATTCCACATGGTTCATAGTACAAATCCTGCATGTCATCAATGTCTGTGTCTTTCAACTCGTCATGCAGGTAGGCCTTGACAGACTCTCTGTCCGAAACAAGATGCTCTGCACCCATATAGTCCTGGAAACAGGACTTGTATATGTCCAGCAAGTGGGATTGAGGATACACGGACAGCTGTTGGCTCAGAAATGCCCGTATGTCCTGAGCCGGGATACTTGCAGGAAGCAGGAACGCGAGTATAAGCAGGATATGCCTCATACGCTATTCCTTGACAAAAGGCTTCAGGCCTTTTGCAGCATCCTTGGCAGTAATATGCTTGCCGCCATTGTCCATGTCAATCAGTATATAGCGGTCATTTCCCATGCCCAATTCCTTCATGTACGTCAGCTGACGCAACCCATGGCGGGTTTCAATACGCTTGATCATGTCGCGGTGTTCGGCTTCGGTCATTGCATAGATTATATCTACACAGGCCTTGTCCACAGCCAGTATGTCCGTCGATGAAAGTATGCCCACATTGGGAGTAACAACAGGTGCAGCACCAACTCCCTCGCAATCACAGCTGACAGACATGTTACGCATTACGTTTATGTATGTCACGTTATGTCCGAAGAAATCGATTGTACCCTTGGTTGACTCGGTCATGCGCTCCATGAACTCCTCCTCCTTGATATCCCATTGATTGGGCTGACCCGGTGTTGTGTGAATCCAGGCCTTGCCGATTCGGCCGTCGGCACAACCTATACCTATATTCTTGTTCGAACCGCCAAAACCACCCATCGTATGTCCCTTGAAATGAGTGAGGACAACCATGGAGTTGTAATTAACAAGATGACTGCCTACGGCAATGCGCTCAAGCCACTTGCCGCCCCTTACAGGCAGCGTGCAGGTATCCTCCTCGTCCAATATATCTACAGGGCAAAACGTCCAGCCGTTAAACTCTATCGTCTTCCTGTGCTGTTCCGTTGTATACCGGTCACCCTTGTAATAGGTGTTCGTCTCTATGATAGTGGCATCAGGCAGATCCTTCTCCACAAGAGCCTTGACCCACTGGTAGGGTATGATGTTGGGACCGTTCTTCTCGCCAGTATGCAGCTTTACGCCTACGCGCCCTTTAATATTCCCGCATACCTTCTCGTATGCCTGGATAAGCCCCTCTGCCGACAGATTACGCGTAAAGTACACTATTGACACACTGTCAGCCTGCTGTGTATTCACAGGCATATTGTTGTCCTTCCATGCCGTAATGCCACCATACAGATTAACCACCTTGTAGCCCTTCGAACCAAGTCGCGTAGCAGCATCGGCACTGCGCCTGCCCGCCCTGCAATAGACTGCAATCGTCTTTCCCTTGGGTAGGGTAGCCCAGGCCTTCTTGATGAAATCATCAGCCTTGACATCAATGTTCAGCGCATTTGCAATATGCCCTTCGTTGAACTCCTCGGCAGTCCTCACGTCAAGCACCACAACATCAGGCCCTGCTATCAACTTCGCAAACCCCTCGGGATCAGTGTTCTCATAGTTAAGCTGACAGCAAGCAACAGTAAGTCCCAAAACTGCTGCCAATAGTAATAGCATCTTCTTCATAGCACGGCAAAGTTATAAAAAATATAACTTTATACAAGTATATTTACTGACTCAATTAACGATACATGTTCTATTTAGCCTCGAATATACTCTAAATAACTTATGCTTTTAACACCCCTTAATCTTTTTGCTATAAAATATTAATATTTACTTAAAATAATAGCTATTTTTACGTTGTGTTTCTAACAATCACCCAAATATGGGGCTTGGTGGAGCAGTCATCCCTGGACGACCGTGCATTGGCTATAGCAGAGCAAGCCATTGGCGTAGATTCTTCTTCATCAGCTTTAGCATCACCATTCACATCCAATTATACAGGTGCCCATAAATTCTGTACCAGTTGCGGTGCTAAGTTGGACGGAGCATCCAAGTTCTGCTCTAACTGTGGAGAAAAGTTGGAGTAAGAGCAATATGAAACCTGCATCCTTTGGCGTTCCTTTGGTGTTCCTTTGCTGTTCCTTAGGACTACATCTTTACACGTTCAATCTGCCAGATGTAGGCACGTTTGCGCCCACAATCTATCTCCGGCATTCCGTCGCCGTTCAGGTCAAAGACATTCCAAAATGTGCCACCCGCAAACCATTCCCATGGCTCGTTCGAAGAACGCACGGCATAACGGCCGTTCTCGCCAAGAAAGAATACCTGATGAGTCTCATAGGTTACCCGATAGGAGATAGGCAGTATGTAGCCCATGCAGGGGCTGTAGTCGCCGTCGTACTTATTAGGAACCCTGAAACATGAAGCATGCAGGCTGTCATTTGGATGCTTAGGTTCTTGGAACAGCACCGCCCACACATCCTGACGGTAGCATGGCAGCTTTTGTGGGTGTTCGGCACCCTTTTCCGGACGGATGGTAAATATACACGAGTCCGACATAGTCGTACTCAGCGTGCCGTCAGCCTTTATATAGTAGTGTGTCGCGCCTTCTTTTCCTGTGGCATCCGTCTGAGTATAGATGCGATAACGCCCCTCTGTGAGCACTTTCCTGGCTGCCGCATACTCTGGATTCGGTTCTTTGAGCATCGCTATCGCCTCTGTTGGGTCGAAATCGCCTGCCTCCTCAAAATAGAAAAGATTGCAATCAGTGTAGATTTTCGGTTGCGCTCCATTGGCAAGCGGGAACAAACCGTATGCCAGACAGGTGTTCAGCGTGCTGCGAGAGTATCTGTGACTTCCCTTGTATTCTATGACGAAAGCGCAACTGTCGTGCCTGAATATGTTTAGTGCACACATCTCATTGCTACGAGGGGCATCGGTTTCCTGCATACCCATGTTTATGAACCGCTTGTCGGCAATACTGTACAAGTAGTATGATCCCCCGTATTTGATAATGGCAAACGGGCTGGGCTCCTCGCAATGATGCACCTGCGAGTTTTCCAACGTGGTGGCACATTGCCGTTCAGAGACACCGAGGGTTCCGGGGAACTCTCCACGCGTATGTACCATATACTGCTTAGTATTACTCAGCTGGCTGATGTCTGTAATAAAGTCGGGAATATGCGGACGGTTATTTTCCAACGTGGTGGCACATTGCCGTTCAGAGACACCTAGGGTTCCGGGGAACTCTCCACGCGTATGTACCATATACTGCTTAGTATTACTCAGCTGGCTGATGTCTGTAATAAAGTCGGGAATATGCGGACGGTTAATAAGCGTCAGTATACCTTGCACCGCCACTATGCCTGCCGCCACCACTGCAACTACTGCCACTACCCACATGACCAGTCTCTGCCTTTCAGCAGACCTCATTGCCGCCTCCATCTCCTCGATGTTACGGTAGCGACGTTCAATCGGTAGTGTGCACCGGTGTATTACACGTCTATATAATATACCTCCCCCAAGTCTCGTTTGCTTTAGGATTATACCCAGAGAATATATATCGTTGCGAACATCCGGGGCACCACCATGTGCCTGTTCTGGCGACATATATTCGGGTGTGCCGGACGGCTGTTTCAACACCGCAAAGCTGTCGTCGTCAGCCAGGCCGAAATCTATAAGCTTCAAGTTCGTGCCATTACGTGTCACCAATATGTTCTGCGGCTTCAGGTCGCGATGCACGACGCCCTGCCGATGCATATAGGCCACAGCCTCCAACAGCAGTTTCAGAAGTTTTCTGCATTCACGCTTTGTCGGTTTCCTCTGTTGCAGGTACTCGTCCAGTGTCATGGCATCGCACCATTCCATTACGATGCACATACCCAGACCTTCCACACGTTCCAGACTGTTTGTGTCGATGATGCTTGCATGTTTCAGCTTGTGCATCAAATCAAACTCCTTGCGCAACATCTCCTGGAATACCGGCTGATCAGCCTCTTCCGGCAACAGTCCCTTCAGCATCCACCACTTGCCGTAGCGTTTGGCACGTGCCAGAACATTATGCGAAGTCTTCCGTACAATTGTTATGTCTGTGAACTGTTCAGCGACACCCTCAAAGCCGTCATGAATGAAATCCGAAGTAGATATATTACCCAACGCCTTAAACTCTTAAACTTTTTAAACTTCTTGAACCCCGAAGCCTCCCTTTTCAGTCCTCCATCACCTCAAATCTCACACCCTCCTGCTTTCCGGCCACATACGCCACAGGTGTCTGCCCGTTATGTACAAGGTTACCCAGATAAAGCGGTTCGTTCTCGATTATAAGCTGGCACGTAAACGTGTCTCCCACGGACAGCTTGGAGTTCTCGACACTGCAGACAACGAAGCGTCCGGCACCCATATGCTCTACGACCAAGTCACGGTCAGGCAGCCATGTTATGTGCAGCTTCAGGCCACGTGCCAGCAGTTTCGTGCTGAGATGGCGGCTCAGAACATTATTGCTTGTCTTATCCGCATAATCCTGATGGTTGCAGAAAATGGCATAGTCCCTGTATCCGACATACTGCGCCAGTGAGTCAAGAGTCGAACGGCGTGTCGTGGCATAGCTGCTCGGCAAATACCCCCATAGACGTTTCAATGTATTAAGACTTACGAAACTGCATCCCTTACGGCAAATCTGTTCCTTAAGCCATACAAAATCCTGAGCCGTTTCCATGTGTCGACCCGAAACACGCTCAACCTCTTGGATCAATTTTTCATCCATCATCCGCTTCCGATATTATATTTTCATGCACAAAGTTATATATTTATCGATATCCGGCCAAATCCCACCCCCTTCTTTCTTTTGTTTAGGACGGACAAGGATGAATAAATGCATTTAAGTAATATTAAGAAAGTATATCTTTGTCACAAATTCATCAAAAAGCCATAACAATCCATTATGATGAAGGAAATGTCAAATACTTAATTTATAATAATATAATAATGAATACTATGAAAAAACTATTAGTCATCACAGCAGCTTTGATAGCCGTATCCTGTGGAAACAAACAGCCTCTCGAGCAGTCCGAAAGTGATTCCGCGACGGTAGCTACGGACAGTATTATTCAAGATGAAGTGGTAAAGGACGATTCAAATATTATCAATGAGAAGGCAATAGGCTTAATTCAGGAGTTTTATAAAGAATACGTTTTTGGAACCCAAGCTGTAACAGATGCTGTTATTAACAAGTATTGTACAGAGAAATTAGCCAGGAAATTAAAAGATGATTACGATTTTGATGATGGCGGCTATGCAATCTGGGATTTCCGCAGTGAAGCTGGGGATGGTGATAGTGATGTTCAGGAGTTGACCGATGTAGAACCATTAGGTGACGGAAAATACAAAGTTTTCTACAATGATATGGGAAATAAAGGCTCTTTAATTTTAACGATAGTGCTCAAAGATGACAATATTCTCTTTGACGGTATTGAAAAAAACTAATAGATATTACAATACTAACGAAACATAGACAACATGGGATTATTTTCAAGAGGAAAAAGTGGCGGCATGATGAATGTAATCCGCTGCGATGAACAAGAGTACCTGGTATGGAAATGGCGTCCTGAAGGTCAGGGCGCAAACACAACCACCAGAGAGAATTCTATACGCTATGGCAGTAGTCTCCGTGTGAAGGATGGAGAGCTTGCGGTATTTGTATATAAGCAAAAGGATGGCACGTTACAGGATTTTATAGTAGGTCCATATGACGACACCATTAAGACAGCTAACTTTCCTATTCTGTCCAGCATTGTGGGGCTGGCTTTCGGTGGCGAATCTCCTTTCCAGGCAGAGGTATATTTCATCAACCTCCAGGGCAACAACCAAATTAAATTTACTATTCCCTATTTTGATGTTACAGATCCCAGATTACCGGATTTTCCAGTTCCTGTTGCAGTACGCGGAGCACTTACCTTTGCTTTGGAAGATTACAAGAACTTTATTAAACTTAATCGCTTGATAGACTTTGATCTCGAGGCGTTCAAAAAACAGATTAAGGACACTATGGTCCGCAAGATAAAGAGTATTGTGACCAATGTACCTTCTGACTTGGGCATGCCTGTGGTCCAGATGGAACGTAAAATCGATGAAATCAGCGAAGTACTGGAAGGAAAACTGAAGGACCGTCTGGATGAGTTTGGTGTAAAGATGAAACATATCGATGTGAGCTCAATTGAAATTGATAAGGATTCCGAGGCATATCAGGAAGTCAAAGGACTGACGGGAGGTCTTACGGCAAAGACTATGCAGGCACAAACTGAAATCAATATCAAAAATATGCAGGATATGCAGTCCATGAATGCCGAGAATATGGCTGAGACAATGCGTATTCAGCGTGAGGAGGCACAGCGTGCCCAGCGTCTGCAAACAGAAAGCAACTTCATGGGTGCACATGCCCTTGACCAACAGACAAGTGTATTGCAGACAGCAGCAGGAAGCCTGGGGCAGATGGGGAATATGAACACCGGAGGAGGCGGTGGTATGAATCCTGCAGGAATGATGACCGGGATGATGATGGGCGGCGCAATGGGCGGACAGATGGCCGGCATGATGAACAACATGGGACAGCAGATGCAGAATGCCATGAATACTCCTCCACCTATGCCTAATGTACAATACATGATATCTGCTAATGGACAGCAAACAGGTCCTTTCGGAATGCAGCAGTTGCAGCAAATGGTACAGACAGGACAATTGACCAAAGACATGTATATTTGGAAGCAAGGTATGGCACAATGGGAACTTGCCGGAAATGTACAGGAATTGAGCAGCCTATTTGCTCCTGCCTGTCCTCCTCCACCATCAGGAATGCCTACACCCCCAACACCCCCAACACCATAGTATAATAATAAAATAACATTGCAAGTATGGATGACAATAGTTTTTTCTCCATTGACCGGCTTGTAGAGTTTGGCATGGGTATGGCTATGGCCCAGCAAATGGTTGGTATAATGAACCAAACCATGAGAGAAATGTATGTTCCCGGAAGCATCCAATCAATGCCTGCGGCTCAGCCGATTACGTTTTATGTGGCGTTAAATGGACGACAGGTGGGACCTCTGTCTGAAAGCGAGTTCACCCAGATGGTAACCAGTAAGCAGGTTACAAAGGAAACCCTCGCGTGGATGCCCGGCATGCTTGCCTGGAGACCCATTGAACAGATTCCTGCCATACTAAAGGTAATCGCGGTTGCACCCCCTCCAATTCCCCGGCCATGAAAACAAATACGTTCCTGACAATAATCAGTATTGTACTGGCGGCACTCGTCGGATATCTTGCATTCCACGTGGCGAGTGGCAAGGAGAATGATATAGTGTGCGGCATGTACAGCACTATCTGCTTTGCCGCCACTCTTGTTCCAGCGATGGGCCTTGAATATGAATCGGGCAGACTTGGCGCAAACATCCGGGTTTTCTCAGGCGTATTCTTTGCCTTTTTTGTCGTAAGCCATTTCTTCTTTGCCGGTTTTGGGGTAAAGATGCCATACTATATAATCGTTAATGGCATTATGCTGGTTATCTATCTTGCCATATTCTATAAGATGAAAGGTATAGACGATATCTGAATATATCAAGAAGAATAACTTAATTACAAACCTTAATAAAAACTTATTTATGCTAACACCCGAATTAGAACAACTTATTCAATTTGCCGTCGAGGATGGCGAAGTTACTGACAAAGAGCGCTCTGTCTTGATGCGTAAGGCTCAGGAGGCAGGAATGGATTTGGATGAATTTGAGATGATCCTCAATGCCAGGCTCCATGAAAAGCAAAAGGCATCAGCAGCTCCCGCAGCTCCCAAACCATCAAACAACAAACACGGGGAAATTCGCAAATGTCCGGCTTGTGGTGCAATGGTAAGCGCCTTTACTGCAAAATGCAGCGAATGCGGATTTGAATTCAACAATGTCGAATCAGTTAAGTCTGCAAATGTCCTTTTTGAGAAGCTGCAGGAACTGGAAATGCAGAAAGCCCGTGAACTGGCAGCACACGAGGAATCAAAGAACAAGCAATTGCTTGCTCTCTCAGAACTCCACAACAGCGGCGGAGCTATGTCAAAACTTCTTTCCAGCAAGTCGGCTCAGAACGAAGAGCGCGATGACCTAATTCGTACTTTGGAGAAAGCTGCCCGTCAAATTGAACGGAAATATCTGGATGCCAAGATAAATATGATTAAGGTATATACTGTGCCCAATACAAAGGGAGACCTTCTGGAACTGCTCTCAATGGCATCAAGCAGTGCCTATGATAACGACGGCGTAATCGGTCCCGAGGAGGAGGTATGGTTGCAGAAGACGGATCAGATTTACCAAAAACTGGTTATTTGCGCAGCTGGTGACAATGTTACCCTCAATCAGGCAACGAATATGATTGTCTCCCTGATAAAGCGTCTGCCCAATAACTACAAGAACTTCACCCGCATTCCAAAAGAACTTCGAGACAAAGTCAATGTAGAACTGAAGGCTCAGAAGGCAGAAAGAAACGCAGAGTTCAAGGAGAATGTGATAAAAATACTGATTGGATGGCGTGGTATAACGCTTGGCGTTTCGATACTACTCTTCTTAATTGGCTGCTTTACCGAAGCAGTTTGGCTTGCGTTTATTGCCTTTTTCATAATCCTCGTTGCAGGAAATCTTACGTTTAAGGCTATCATGGAAGCAAAGAAGGACTTGCTGTATTAAATTCGCCTTAAAGACAGAACAGGAAAAAGCCGAGGCGCCTATAAAAGGAGGTAGGTAATAATAATTATTCAACAATATTTCAATATGGGATTTACTGACGAAATCGTAAGCTCTGCTATCGGAGCTGCAGAAAACAAGCTTGAAGGAAAGGCAAAGGAAGAGAAGAGTTCTTTTGCAGGTGGTTGTCTTAAGTTTATTATCTCAACTATATGGGTAGTCTTTACACTTGCTGCTTCCATAGTTGCACTATTGGCAATGTGTGTTGGTAGTGTAGCAGATTTTCTTGGTGACGAAAGTGGCAAGGCTATCTGTATTGCGGCCATAGCAATTAGTGTCCTTATCTTTTTGATTACATTTATGGTACCTTTCCTTCGCAGAAAAGGTTCGACGACTCGCAGATTAGGAGTTCTGGCTCTTGGCGATGCACTATGGTGGATATACTTAATGTTTACTTTGTAGGATTAAATTTTAAATGAAAACAGTAAAATTATTTGTAACTGCAATATTGGCCATTACGCTTGCTGCATGTAGTGGCGGGGGCAAGCTCTCCCCTACATCCAAGAAGGTAAATGGTCCGTTAGGCAAATTCTTTGAGGTCGTCGAACGAGATTACAAAACGAATGACAACGAACTCCGTGTTGAGTTCAAGAGAATCGCTGAAGGCGGCCCCACAGATGCCTCGTGGTCTTCTGAGCCCACCTTTACCGTAGAATTGCAAGATGAAGACGGAAACTCTGTAGCATCTAAGCACACAGATGTTGTCTTCAACAAGGAACAGCTGGAGGCTGTTTTCTCTCTTGGCATAGACGAAACAGCATCTATCACATTCCGGTTTGACGAAGACGACACAAAGGAAGCTGAGAAGTTTAAAGTCTCCAGCAAGTGGGAAGAAGACGAGGGTGAGAGGACAGTTGACCTGAGAGGAAAAGTCGACAAGTATCCAGTCACTATGCATCTTGAGATAAAGGGTTCACAGGTATCAGGTACTTATTTCTACCTCAATAATGGCAGAAAGAACAGTTCTGATTTGAAATTGTCAGGCACCAACCAAAACGGAGAGTTCGACCTGAACGAGACGACTCCCAGTGGCACGCCTTCCGGCCACTTCGAGGGCACTTTCTCTGGCGGCATATTCCAGGGAGTCTTCACTACCAACCAGGGCAAGAAGATGCCGTTCAAACTTACAGAAGGAGATCCTTCAGACATCGAATTCGACGATGTTTCCTACGCTGATGACGATGATAGCTACAGCGATGACAATACAAGTTCATCATCAGGTACTGAAGATTGGGATGCAGTACTGACATCGTATGAAAAGTATGTTGACAAGTATATTTCGTATGTTAAAAAGGCCGCAAATGGGGATATGACCGCTTTGGACGAGTATCCGTCTCTCATGAAGAAAGCCCAGGAGTTCAGCGATAAACTGAAGAACGCACAAGGAGACATGTCTTCAGCTCAACTGGCACGCTATAACAGGATTTCCACGAAGATGATGAAAGCTGCAGAAGAGATGCAACGCTAAAAATCTAAATCTAACTAATCGAAGGGATAGGGGTTATGTTAACTTCTATCCCTATTTGAAAGATCTGATGAAGAAAACATTAATCATAGTAAGTATATTTTCTTTTATTGCGGTGCTTGCTGCCGTATGTGAGAACCCCCAATCCATGGAGATTGACAATCATGACAAATTGCAGGCGAAACGCTATAGGGAGATTTCTTATCCGACCCCGAATATTGATGCCAGTAGAAAAAACACAGTTGAGGGTGTAATTCTTCATCACACAGCAGAACCGACAGTACAAAAATCCTTAGATGTTTTGACAAAATCTCCAAGAAGAGTCGGAACTCATTGCGTTATTGATACTGACGGAACGCGCTATATCATGTGTAAACCAGAGGATGTGACTTATCATGCCGGTCTTTCTGTTCTCAATGGCAAGGAAGGCTGTAATTATTTTACTATAGGAATAGAGTTTCAGGGCAATACACTCGTAGCACCATTGTCAGAAGACCAAATGAAAAGTGCTATAGAATATCTGAGACCGATTATCAGGAAATACAACATTCCATATAGTAATATTGTAACTCACGAAATGGTTCGTCAGGCATATAAAAAGAGACACCCTCAAAAAAAATGTAGCGGAAAAGTTGACATTACGCAGACAGAGTATAAACGCTTTATGAAATTATTGAAGAAAGTTTATGATGAAAAATAGATTTATAAAAAAAAGATTTTATATTTTTTGGGCTTTGATATTGACCTTTGTCACAAACTCTGTAGCTCAATCGTGGGTTGAATTAAGTATGTATGGTAAAGGCAGACCATTTCAAAAAGTTCGTCTTAGAAAGGGAGACATTCTAAATGTTTTCAACGTTAAAGAGGGTATCATCTGGTTATCCGAAAAACCAAATGAAGAAGAAGGTGTATATGCCATTCATTCAAATAACGGCTATGTGTTGGACGGAGACAGCAAAAAAAAGATTAAATTAAAAGACATGAAGGAAGTCGGAGGTGGATGGTACGAATATGATTTCGGAAAAAAACTATATTTTCACAGCAATGGCTCTGAAGCATATTTTAGTAATGTTAGAGTATTGCCATATATCAATCGTACTACGCAGAAGAACAACAGCGCCCAAACAATCCAAAATACCCCAAGACCAAACAGTACGGAAAAAACCTATTCCGTAAATATACCTATACAAGACTTATCCCCAACTTGTCCTATTAAAAGCATTTATACATATGGTAACTGGGGGAGCGAGGTTAACTCTTCATATAGAGTACAAAGCTATAATTATGGCTCAGATATAGATTATAAATTTGACTATATAGATGATGCGGTGTATTTTTCTACACAACCTAATACCACCTCTGTAGATGATGCCGACTACATTGTAAAAGGTCATTTTATAAATACACCTGATGGAATAAAGCGAATGGGGTCTGGACCATTCTTTTATTATCAACAATATCATTGTTTTTATTCAAATGTATACTTGTACTTTATAAAGGCTACTCCAGAAGTATATAAATACGAAAGTTGGGATAAATATAATAACATACCTAGAATGTATTGCGAGGTAGAACTGACTGCTGACGACTGGGTGAAAACATTTGTCCCCAACCCTGACAAGATGTCGTTTGACGAATGCAAGGACGCTATCTGTAAATTGGATAATTTGGTTCGCTTTAACTATGAGGAAACTGATTATTTCAAGTTCCTGCTTAGTAAATATGAGGGCAGCGGGGATGTAAAACTCCTAACCAAGGCCGGTCGCGAAGAACTCAATATGATTCAATACGAAAAGGATGCCCAGGCAGGAGATATTGATGCCGCATTGAAAATATATGCGAAGAAAGGTATAGAAAAAGGATACCCACTCCTAAAAGAACTGCTACTGCGTGATTGGAACACCTTGAAATGGAGCCGCAAGGCCGGCAATATGAACTATTCTGGTTTTACGGGTTTAGTAAATGATCTCAGTACTGATTTAGTAAAGGCAAATCCTGCATTGGGCTTTGAATTTCACAAGGCAATGTTCGAGCAGAAGAAGTTACCCGAGGCAGGTCTGGAATTGATGGAGGATTACGAAACTGGCCGCGGTACCACAAAAAATCCTACGAAAGCATTCCTCACGGCAAAACAAATGCGTCAGATGCTCATCAATGAGCCATTGTCACGATATTCACGCCAAATGACGACCTGTAAACTAATCGACTATTACTGGACAGGTACAGGTACACCAAAGAATCCAAATGAGGGAGCAAAACTGTTGATGGAAGTGACTGCCAATGGTGTCGGACTTCCACAATGTTACGACTTTGGCGACCACAAACAGGATAAATGCACAATGCGCTATCGACTGGGGCTGACTCACGAATATGGCTATGGCGGCGTTACTAAGAATATTTCCGAGGCTGTTGAATTTTATGAAGCCGCCTATAGCGGTGGTGCCTTTGGTTTAAAGGATAGCCCACAGGCAGCATACAAATTGGCCTATTGGACAGAAAAAGGACGTGGTTACATTACTGACAGAATAACCAGACGTCCCGATATTAGAAGAGCGCGCGCACTCTATCAATATGCCACTCAGTATGGAAACGCGACTACAAAGGTGCAAGCGAAGCAGGCACTCACGCGAATTGGCTACTAATACCTTGTATTGGAACTATATAGGATATATAATTATCCCCTCTAGAAAATTAAAGATGGGATGATGTATGTATCATATCCTATTGAAGATTATTCCTCATTATTACGTAATAACAGAAACCTCACCTGTTTGGCAAATGATATCAAGCGTGCAATAGGCGAAGAGAAATAGCCTGACAAACTAAGAAAATATCACACACCCCGTACAAAACAGTTTTGTGCGGGGTATAAAACATTTTTATACGGCATTTATAACTATTCTCACGTCGTAAGAATAAATTATCACGACGAAAGAATATATTTTCACGACGAAAGAATAAATTCTCACGTCGAAAGAATAGTTTTATACAACGTATTTCGTATATTTGTATGCGGTATGAAATTGTTTTATACATAGGACAAAGTATTTTTATGGCAAAGTACATCAAAAAGGAGATAGTGGACCTGAATGGTTCGGGCTCTACTAAGGCTTATTACAAGCTGAAGACATGGCGCAGATTGGATTTCGACGAGTTTGTGGAACGCTTCCATTCCCTGAACAGGGTGTACAGCAAGGGATTGCTGAAGGGTGTCCTGATGGCTTTGAGCGAGCATCTGGCATACGAGATTTCAAACGGCTATAGCGTAAAGATTGACGGATTGGGTGTGTTTAATGCCAAACTGGGGGTCAGCAAAGACAAGGAAATGGACAGTTTCGACAAGGGCACAACCAAGCGGAATGCCAGTAGCATCGAGGTGACAGGCGTATCGTACAAGGCTGACAAGGAGCTGGTCAGGATAAGAATACAGGCGACGCCAACGGCAACGGCGAGGTGGAAATAGGTGATGTGACATCCGTGCTGACGCTGATGGCTACGCCCGAGGCTACGGGTTATAACAACAAGGCAGCCGATGCGAACAAGAACGGCGAGATAGAGATCGGTGATGTAACCACCATTTTGACTATAATGGCAAACGGAGAATGATAATTCTTAATTGACAGTAAATACTAAACACTAAACTACAATACGCCTGTTGGTTATTGCCCGCAGGCGTATTTTTTTCACTGCACTCAAAATAATTTTCCACTACATTGGAAAATTATTTCTACATGGTAGAAAAAATAAGGGCACGTGCCAAAACATCGTTTGGCACGTGCTAAAACATGTTTTGACTCGTGCCCCCTAAAATGAACCTATGTCCCTCCGTTAAAGTGGTGTCATAAGAAATCCGACCAAATGCCGGATAGGACATCTCTCTTACACCATGACATCAAGGTACTCGCACGGCTCGTCTTCGGGTCAGCGACGCTATGCGTCATCGGCCGTGCTAGGCGCAGGGCACTGCGCCGTCGTCATTCGGCACGCAATGACATTTAGTCATTGCTGCTACGCACCTCATTCTCGCTTTACCTATACATCACCTTCACATCACATATACATCACCTTTACTATCGAGTATAGGTGATGCCTGTCTATAGGCTGTCTAAAGCATAGGTGATGGCCCGCGGTGTCAACCTATTTTAGTCGAAAAAAGCGCACTCGCATACCCTTCGCATACCCAGGTAGCCCTTTTGGGTATGCCAAGGGGCTGGGTAGGAGCAGAGAAGGAGCAGAGTACTTGCTGCTTGGGAGCTGGATAGAGGAAGGAAAACGATCTCGCACCAATACGGAAACCAATTGGGCCTTGTAGAGAGAAGTGAACTGTAAGAAAGCGTATCAGTTGTATCAGTGTATCAGTAGAAAAATGAGGGTCAGATACCTATATATATAATATATAACTAATTAATATATAGATAGTTATATATGGAAGTGAATGAGGATTGGTACCTCAAAAATCAAATTGATACACTGATACACTGATACAAAATACAACCAATTTTCACCTAAAAAGCACAAAATCAATGAAATACGATATTACAAAGAAGTCGGCACCAGCGATGCCGAACCTGGGAAAGGGTACAGAATGCATCAAATTGCTGCTTTCTCAGGCCTCAGAAGACATGCATGAACCCTGGTTCCGATGCTTTTCCCTGTACTTTGTGCAAAAAGCTGCTTACTAAAATTTCGTGCTCGGATACGATTCTGAGGTGTTTTATGGCGTAATTGTGATAAAGAGATATAAAACCTTAAGGATTTCTGGCAAAAATAGTTAAGTAAAAAGGATATAAAATCTATAGGAAATTCTGTTCGAATGCTTAACAAAATCAACGGCGTACAAAAGGCACGCCAACGGCGTAGGAAGGCTAATACAACGGCGTTGTTTTTGAAGGGGTATTTAGCCCCAAAAAGCGAGAGGCCGTTTCTCGGATGGCAACACGCCGTTTCGTGGTGAGCGAAACGGCGTATCAAAGGCCACGAGACGGCGTATCGGCTGCGATTGAGTGAGAGGAGAAGAGAAGTGAGGAATTGGCTATGATTGACTGAGAGGAATTGACTGCGTCGATCCCTAAGCGCTCGCCGCGGGGGCCCTTGCAACCTTCGAAGTAGAAAGGTATTTTATACCTTGTTTTTCTTTTATTACAAAAATATATTTCAAACGAGTTTGAATATCTTTTTATACTAAATGAAAAAGGAACACTTAAATTTGTGTTCCTTTCTACTTTGAAAGTTGCGGAGAGAGAGGGATTCGAACCCCCGGTACCGTTAAGTACGCCGGTTTTCAAGACCGGTGCATTCGACCACTCTGCCATCTCTCCGAACGCTATGTTGTAGCGGCTTTATGTGTCAAAAGCGGTGCAAAGGTAAGGCTTTTCATAGAAAGTTCCAAATTTAGACACTACTTTTTTTCGAATTGGCATAAAAAAGCCGTACCAGTGATGTGATGAAACTCCTTGCTAAATAGGATTTGAGCTGTCAGCTGCCTTTGTAATCCACCGTCTGCCGTGCAGATTCCCGAGGGAACGTGGCCCGCCATTGGTAGCTGTAACTTGGCTCGTTTCAGATAATTAATTGATGAGAATCCCAATCTAACCGGTACGGCCTATGTCTATTAATTCAAAGATCTATTCTATCTTGGTCCAGTACATGCTTTCGCTGAAGGGGCCTAAGTAGCCGCGGACGCGGAGTGAGGTGGGGGACTTGAAGTCGAGTACGACCTTGTATGTCTTGCCCTTGGTAGGATCGTAGATGCGTCCTTTTTCCCACTTGCCGTCGTTGTATGTTACTGACTCGATAAGGATAATCTGGTCGGCGGGGGTGTTGCGCTTGCTGGCATCGGGGTTCTTGTCGTCGCGCTTGATAGTGCCGTCGGGGTTGTGGAGATTGTCAACCCAGATGACCTGTGCCTGGTAGGCGTTGCCTTTCTTGGTAACGCGTACCTTGGAGTTAACGCCGTTGCGGACGGTCTTGTAGACACCGATAATCTTGTCTGCCTGAGCATGGCTTCCAAGGCTGAACATGAGCATTGTCACTAATAGAAACAGAGTCTTTTTCATATATCTTGGATTTTATCAGTTTATATTGATTATCTCAACTCCGGGATATTGGCTTGCGGGGAATTCGAAATCACGGGCATTGAGCTTGTTGTTGGTGCGCAGGTTTTGAATTGATATGCGTGACCAGTCATTGCGGTATTTAACGCGGATGCACATGGGGTGGTTGGTTTGTGCGTCGATGGTTACGACGACCTGGCTGGGTTGCTGTTTCTTGGTGCGTGCCTTCATCGTAACGTCCCATGCCTTGCGGTTGCGAAGGGTTGTTCCCTTGATGCTGAGCTTGTATCCCTGCTTATATAATGACAGGTATGCGCCGGGGCTTGACTGCGAGAGTTCGGCAGCGGTGGGAACGGTTACGTTTACTTCGTCGGTTCCTGCGATCATCGTCCATTGCTTCTTGCCATTGTACCAGGTGGACATATCGGGGGTCTTGAGGACGTATTTCTGTCCCATCATGCTCATTGTGCCGCTGGTGGTATTCTGGGGCGATGTGCCCTGGAATGTCGTTGCGGTGAACTGTCCTGTAACGCCTCCGCCCTGACTGAGTATGGCATGGGTCTTGTCAAGCAGTGCCATGGGGGTGGGGTTGTCCTGTGCAAGACATGCAACTGCAATGGCTGTGAGCAATATGGTAAACAATGTCCTTTTCATGCGCTTGACTTATTTCATGTTCATAAGCAGGGTGTCGAGTTCAATGTCTCCGCGTACGATAACCTCGCGGGGCTTGCTTCCGTGTGCAGGACCTACGATGCCTGCTACCTCGAGCTGATCCATGAGTCGTCCTGCCCGGTTGTAGCCGATGGAGAACTTGCGCTGTATCATGGATGTCGAGCCTTGCTGTGTCTGTACTACAAGGCGTGCGACTTCCTCGAACATTGGATCGAGCTTATCCATATCTACGTCGGGCGAATCGGAATCGTCGCTGTCAAGAGGTACTGGCGGCAGGGCTGCCGGATGGTTATAGCTTTGCTGGCTTGCTATATAGTGTGTGATGGCCTCGACCTCGGGGGTATCGACGAATGCGCATTGTATGCGGACGGGCTCGTTGCCTGCGAGTATGAGCATATCGCCCTTGCCGACAAGCTGCTGTGCACCGGGGCGGTCGAGTATGGTGCGTGAGTCGATCATGGCGGTACACTTGAAGGCGATACGTGCTGGGAAGTTGGCCTTGATGGTACCGGTGATGATATTGGTGGTGGGTCGCTGCGTAGCGATGATCATGTGTATTCCTACGGCACGTGCAAGCTGTGCAATGCGGCAGATCGGGAGCTCGACTTCCTTGCCGGCTGTCATAATCAGGTCACCGAACTCGTCGATGATGACGACTATGTATGGCATGAAGCGGTGACCGTTCTTGGGATTGAGCTGGCGTGCCTTGAATTTCTGATTGTATTCCTTTATGTTGCGCGAGCCTGCTTTCTTGAGGAGGTCATAGCGTGTGTCCATCTCGATACAGAGGCTCTTGAGGGTCTGTACGACCTTCTGTACGTCGGTTATGATGGGTTCGTCGTCCTCGTTGCCCTCGACCTGTGCAAGGAAGTGGTTGACGATGGGGCTGTAGACGCTGAACTCGACCTTCTTGGGGTCTACCATGACGATCTTGAGCTCGGCGGGATGCTTCTTGTACAGAAGCGAGGTGATAATGGCATTGAGGCCTACGGACTTACCCTGACCGGTTGCACCTGCTACAAGGAGATGAGGCATCTTGGCAAGGTCTGCCATGTATATCTCGTTGGTAATGGTCTTGCCGAGTGCCATTGGCAGTTCGAACTGTGTCTCCTGGAACTTGCGCGAGTTGATGATGCTTTCCATCGAGACTATCTGCGGCTTGGCATTGGGGACCTCGATACCGATTGTTCCTTTGCCGGGTATAGGTGCGATGATACGTATTCCCAGGGCACGGAGGCTTAGGGCTATGTCGTCCTCGAGGTTGCGTATCTTGGAGATGCGCACGCCGGGGGCGGGGGTAATCTCGTACAGGGTGATGGCAGGACCCACGGTAGCCTTGATGCTGCTGATCTTGACGCCAAAATCGCTGAGGACCCTGATGATCTGGTTCTTGTTCTGCTGCTGTTCCTCCATATCTATGGAGGTGTCGACGTCGTAGTGCTTGAGCAGGTCTATGGTGGGGTATTGGTAGTTTTCGAGATCCAGCTTGGGATCGTATGGTTCCAGGGTGCGCAGGTCGTCGAGGTCGGCTTCTGCTTCTTCCTGTCCCTTGTGTATTTCCATATCGGGGTATTCGCCTCCGTGTGCCGGCTGGCTTGTCTCGGGGTCATTGAACTGTACCTCCATTTCCATGGAATCAGAGCGTGAGGCGAGTTCTTCGGCCTCGGCCTTGTCAAGGTCGTGGAATTCAATAGTGGTTGCCGTCTCGTCGGGACTAAGGCCTGTATATGGCTGATTGGCGGCATTCTCGAAGAGATCGTTAGGGTCGATGTCCTCGCCGTCAAGTATATCGCCCTGTGTCTGGCCGTTCTTGATGCGCAGATGGAAGATACGGCGTACCCAGATAATTGTCTCGCTGGAGAGATATATCATGTAGACGATGAGTGCAACGATAAGTGCGAAGAATGCGCCCACGGAGCCTATCTTGTCCTTCAGCAGCTCGACCTCGGCCTCGCCGATATTGCCGTGAAGGCTGATGCGTGTGGTATCGGGAAGGAGATCCTGTATGTAGTATCCGAGTGCTGACATCCATATCATGATGATGGCGCAGTTTAGGAACCATTTCCACAGGCGTACCTTGTATATCTGCATTATGCGCAGGGATGTTGCCAGGAGGAAGAGGGGTATCAGGAACGAGGGTACGCCCCAGCAGCGATCGATAAAGAAGCGTGCCGTATAGAGGCCCCATTCACCCATCCAGTTGGCAGCGCGTGCCCCTTCGTACTTGGGGAAGCCGTCATCTGCACCTGCTGTAACGAGGTGTGATGCTATGCTTAACAATATGAAGCAGCTGACGAGGAAGAGTATTGCACCGAATCCGAAACGGATGAGCTCGCCACGGGACATGCCCTGACCTGTGGTGTCGCTTGGTTCGGAATTCATCTCGTTCCACAGGGTGCGCATATTCTGAATGGCAGAGCCGTTTGAGTCGGAGCCCCTGCCTTTTCCTGTATGCTTGCGTGTATTTTTATCCTGATTGGTCTTTGCCATGTATATGTCTCTAGTTTTTTCACTTGCAAAAATAGTGGAAAAAATCGGGATTTAAACTGAATTTTATCAATTTTTTTGTAAATTTGTGCCCAATGAATAAGATTGTATCGCGCTTTGACAAGAAACTGATTCCCGGATTGGAGTTGGTACAGTTCGAGGGGCGTATATTTACGATAGATTCGGAGATGGAGGCAAGGAAGGCAACTGACTTTCTGATGCACGAGAGGATTGTGGGCGTAGATACCGAGACGAAGCCTGTGTTCAAGAAGGGCCGCATGATGAATCCTGTGGCATTGATGCAGGTTTCCACGCTGGACACCTGCTTCCTGTTCCGCCTGAACCGCATCGGCTTGCCTGACTGTCTGGTGGATTTGCTGCAGGGCGATGAGGTGCTGAAGGTGGGATTGTCGCTTCAGGACGATTTCAGGCAGCTGGGCCGTCGCAGGAGCATAAGCCCGTGCTGCTATGTGGAATTGCAGCAGATGGTCAGGGAGTTCGGCATTACGGACATGTCGCTTGCTAAGTTGTATGCGAACCTGTTCGGCTGCAGGATAAGCAAGTCGCAGCAGTTGAGCAACTGGGAGGCGGATGTGCTGAGCGAGGGGCAGAAGAGGTATGCTGCAACGGATGCATGGGCATGTGTGAGGATCTATAATGAGTTGAATAGAATAAGGAAAGAAGGATATGTGTGCGAAATTTTACCGGAACCTGTTCCTGAAGAGGGGCAAGGCTGATAGCCTGGGACGCAGGCATCCGTGGGTTTTCTCGGGTGCGGTGCATCATATAGAAGGTGATGCCCGGGAGGGTGACAAGTTGCGTGTCCTGGATGACGAGGGACGCTTTGTGGCTGTCGGCCACTGGCAGATAGGCAGCATAGCCCTGCGTGTCCTGAGCTTTGAGGACGAGGTGATTGATGCCGGCTTCTATGCGGGACGCCTGGCTGTTGCCCTGGACGTAAGGAAAAAGATAGGTGTGGTAAGGACCGGCGCGAATGATAATAGGGAAAACCGCAATGACATGTACCGCCTGGTGCACGGCGAGGGTGATTTCCTGCCGGGTCTGATTATCGACATGTATGGCAGTACGGCCGTGATGCAGGCTCACAGTGTGGGCATGCACGAGGACCGTATGCTGGTTGCCGAGGCGCTGAAGAGGGTTATGGGCGATGAGCTGAAGGCCATATACTACAAGAGCGAGACGACATTGCCGTATAAGGCGGAGCTTGGTCAGGAGAACGGCTTTATTCATGGCAGTACGGATAACAACGTGGCTGTGGAGAACGGACTTGAGTTCCATATTGACTGGCTCAAGGGCCAGAAGACGGGATTCTTTGTAGATCAGCGTGATAACCGTGCATTATTGGAGTCTTACGCGAAGGGTCGTAAGGTACTGAACATGTTCTGCTATACGGGCGGATTCAGTGTGTATGCGATGCGTGGGGGAGCGGAGATGGTGCACAGTGTGGACAGCAGTGCGAAGGCTGTAGACCTGGTGCGTGCCAATATAGAGTTGAATTTCCCTGGGGACGGTAGGCATGAGGCTTTTGCCGAGGATGCTTTCCGCTTTATAGAGGAAATGGATGGCAAATATGATTTGGTGATACTTGATCCTCCAGCATTTGCAAAGCACCGTGATGCGCTGAAACAGGCATTGCGCGGATACACGAGGCTGAATGCGCGTGCAATGGAAAAGATGCCGAAGGGCAGCATACTGTTTACATTCTCCTGCTCACAGGCGGTGAACAAGGATCAGTTCCGCACAGCTATTTTTACGGCTGCGGCACAGGCAAGGCGCAATGTGCGTATCCTGCACCAGCTGCATCAGCCGGCGGATCATCCGATCAATATCTATCATCCCGAGGGTGAATACCTGAAGGGCTTGGTCCTGTATGTCGAATAGAAACTAAAAAAATAGGGATATGAATATCAAACTACGTCTGACATTGATGAACTTCCTGGAGTTCGCCGTGTGGGGAGCATACCTGACATCAATGGGTAACTTTTTGGGCTTTGCCGGTCACGGCAGCATTATCGGCTGGTTTTACAGCATTCAGGGTATTGTCAGTATATTTATGCCCGCGCTGATGGGTATAGTTGCTGACAGGTGGATGCAGGCGCAGAAATTGTTGAGCCTGTGTCATCTACTTGCTGGAGCATTCATGATTGCAGCCGGCTGGTATGGTTTGCAGCGCGGTTTTGATGTGGCACCGCTGTTTACTCTGTACACATTGAGCGTTGCGTTCTATATGCCAACCCTGGCATTGAGCAACTCCGTTGCCTTCAATGCACTGACTATGGAAAAGCTGGATACGGTCAAGGCTTTCCCTCCAATCCGTATATTCGGAACAATAGGCTTTATTATAAGCATGTGGATCGTGGATGCCGGTTTTGCAGGGTTGCTGTCCATGTTTGTTTCAATATTCAGTCTTAACTGGCTTCATAACATGGGGATTGATTTCCAGCTGTTTGATTCGTCTTCGATAGAGATTGGCTTGCATGGCTTCTTTAGCGGTTGGGCCGGCAGAAATCAGTTCCTGTACGGCTTGCTGGTCAGGGGCTTACAGGTTAACTCCGGTCAGTTTATATGGAGCGGTGTCCTGAGTATTGTACTTGCTGCCTACAGTATGACGCTGCCTGCATGTCCTGTTAAGGATAATGCAGGGAAGAACGAGGGAAGCAATTCGCTGGTACATGCTTTGGGACTTGATTCGTTCAAGCTGTTCAGGGAGTATCGTATGGCGGTATTCTTCATATTCAGTATGCTGCTGGGTGTGAGCCTGCAGATTACTAATGGATATGCCAACCCTTTTATCACGTCGTTCAAGGGTATTAAGGAGTTTGCCCACACGTTTGGAGCAATGCACGCCAACATCCTGATTTCGATTTCGCAAATCAGTGAGACTTGCTGTATTCTGCTGATTCCGTTCTTCCTGAAGAAATTCGGTATCAAGAAGGTCATGATGATTGCCATGCTTGCGTGGGTGCTGCGTTTCGGATTCTTCGGTCTTGGTGATACAGGTCCCGGAGTATGGATGTTTATACTCAGCTGTCTGGTCTATGGCGTGGCATTTGATTTCTTTAATGTAAGCGGTGCATTGTATGTTGACCAGAATACGGATGTTGACATACGCAGTTCGGCTCAGGGATTGTTTATGATGATGACGAACGGATTGGGGGCTACGATCGGAACTCTGTCGGCTCAGGCAATTGTAAACCATTTCGTAGACTTCGAAGCGGATGCTGCTGCAAACCTGCCTATGTGGAGAACATGCTGGTTTATATTCTCGGCATACGCGCTGATAGTTCTGGTGCTGTTTACATTTATCTTCCGTGAGAAGAAGACAAAATGAAGGAGGTAAGGTTTTTCTATGACCCTGAACTGAACGGCGTCCTGCCGAAGGAGGAGGCTGCGCATGCAGTTCGTGTCCTGCGTCAGAAGGTTGGTGACGAAATATTTGTGATGGACGGACATGGGATGTTCTGCCGTGCAGAGATTACTACGGCGGACAATCACCATTGTCTGTACCGCATAGTGGAGCACATGCCTCAGGAGCGTGCATGGATGGGGAATATACATCTGGCTATTGCTCCTACAAAGCTGAATGACCGCATGGAATGGCTTGCGGAGAAGGCAACTGAGATTGGTTGGGACGAACTTAGTTTCCTGGATACGCGTTTCAGCGAACGCAAGGTGATTAAGACCGACCGTATCGGGAGAATAGTGGTATCGGCTGTAAAACAGTCGCACAAGGCATGGATGCCTGCCGTTAATGAAATGACGCCGTTCAGGGATTTTGTAAAGGAACAGTTCGATAAGTCAATGGCTGATACAGATACAAGGTATGACCTGTTTATCTGCCATTGCTATGACGAGGGTGAGGAGAAGCCTTTTCTGATGGACGTACTTGAGCCCGGAGGGAATGCTGTGGTAATGATCGGTCCTGAGGGTGATTTCAGCATGGATGAGGTGAGATTTGCAGAGGAGCACGGTTTCAGGGCCGTCAGCCTTGGCAGGAGCCGCCTGCGTACGGAGACGGCAGGACTGGTTGCCGTGCACATGATGCAGATCAGGAACCGGATTTGACGGAGATATGTTGATGTATTCTATATAATTAGCAATGAACAGGAAGGTTGTAATTTCGATGACAATAGTTACGGTCCTAATGGCCAACGTTGTCTTGTATTGTATATTTTTCCGTGACGGTGATGCACGCTCGATGGTGCCTGACGATGCTACGGGTGTTGCGGTACTGGATGTCCGCAGGTTGGTAAAGGAGGCTGACATTGACGAGAGCAAGCTGAAGGGTATTGACAACCGTACGGGCATCGACTTTGCGAACAAGGTGTATGGTTTTATGACCAAGGCGGGGAATGTGGGTTTTGCTGCCATGGTGTCGAATGACGACGACCTGGATGACTGTCTTAGTGACAGGCGTACACGCCGTGGCTTAACCTTTGGCATGATGGGCAGCTTTGTTGTCTGCCATGATACCAAACGCGTATTGTTGATGGGGCCTATGGCTTCGCTGAAGGACGAGGTCCTGCAGGATGAAATGATATCGTTGATGGACAAGGAGTCGGAGGGTTGTGCCTTGCTTGACAGCATTGAGGGGAACAGTGCACCGCTGGCTGTGCGTATTACGATGGAGGCATTGCCGGAGCGTATACGTAATGTGATTGTTCCAAACTTGCCTGACGGATTTGATATGACAAGGGTACAGATTGCCATGGACGGAACGGTGAGGGAGAAGCAGATATGCCTTCATTCGCATGTTGTGACAGGTTCGTCGCTGGTGAATAATCATCTGGAGGAGCTGCTTGAGTGCCTGAAGCCTATGGATGCATCCATGCTGAGCATGTCAAATGCAAAGCCTGTGGTATGGTTCGGTATGGGCGTGAAAGGTGAGGAACTGCTATATTTCCTGCGCAAGAACGGGTTGACACGGGCAGCAATGATGGGCCTTAGCATGAATATCGATGCTGACAGGATGCTCAGTGCCATAGATGGCGATATGTGTGTAAGTATTCCGGAACTGGGCCTGCATAAATTCTCGTATCTGATGCTTGCGCATGTAACGAACGGGAAATTCATGGAGAATGAGGGTGAATGGAACAAGGATGTAATAAAGGCTCATATAGGATTGGCTGACGAGAATACGTTGTATGCAACAAACTCTACTCGGTTAATTCCAAGCTCTACTGAATTCAATCCCAATATTATCCTGCAAAGTGTGTATAGCGAGATAAGGGGCAGCAAATTTTATTTGAGGGTTGAAACGGAGTCGTTGTGGAATGTCATGGCACCTCTGCTGGCAGCATTGGGCTATTCGAACAAGGTGTACAGTTCCTTGTGTGAAATAGGCAGTGTGTGTTTCCGCATGGATGACGAGGGGGCTTGGCTTGAGTGGAACCTGAACTCGGGCCTGAACGATATATTTGGCAAATGGATAGAATAGCTCTGGAGAATGTTGTGCCTGCCGTGTTTGCCGGTAACGGAAACCTGGTGAGCGATGTATGGAGGCAGAATGTGACCTTCGAGAAAGGCAGGACTTATCTGGTAGAGGCTGCAAGCGGTACTGGCAAGAGTACGATGTGCAGCTATATTATCGGATATAGGCATGACTATAGCGGCCGTATTCTGTTTGACGACGAGGATATAAGGTCTTTCGGCGATGCCAGGTGGTCTCATATACGACAGCGGAATATTTCGCTTTTGTTCCAGGAGCTGCGACTATTCCCGGAACTGACGGCTTTGGAGAATATTGCCATCAAGAACCAGCTGACGAAGCACAAGTCGGATGCAGACATCATGGAATGGTTCGAGCGTCTTGGCATCGGGGACAAGGTAGATAGCCGCCTGGGGCTGATGAGCTATGGCCAACAGCAGCGCGTTGCAATGATAAGGGCTTTGGTTCAGCCTTTCGACTTTATCGTTGTGGATGAGCCGATATCGCATCTGGACGAGGAAAACTCGCGCATTATGGCTGACATAATGCATGAGGAGGCTATGGAACAGGGTGCCGGCGTGATTGTCACGAGTATTGGAAAGCATATGAGTAACCTGAAATATGATGGTATCATAAAGTTGTAGGTATGGGATTGATTTGGAAGCTTTTGCGCCAGCATATAAGTGTATTGCAGCTTGCAGGGTTCTTTGTAGCCAACCTGATGGGAATGCTGATTGTCCTGCTTGCAATGCAGTTCTATCAGGATCTGGGACCTGTTTTTACGTCCGAGGACAGTTTCATCCATGATGATTACCTGATAGCGTCAAAGCGTATCAGCATGATGGGCGGGCTGACAGGCGGAGAGACAAGTTCTTTCACATCCGGTGAGATTGAAGATGTCAGGAAACAGTCTTTTGTAAATAATGTTGCTGGGTTCGTAGCAAGTCAGTACAAGGTTGCGTGCTACGTAGGTATTGGCAACGTGGAGCAGTTTGGTACCGAGATGTTCTTCGAGGCTGTTCCGGATGAGTTTGTGGATACGGACAGGAGTGAATGGAAATGGAGTGAGGGTCAGGAGGAGATTCCGATCATACTGCCCCGTACCTATCTGGCAATATATAACTTTGGATTTGCTCAGAGCCATTCGCTGCCTAAGATGAATGAGGGTGTGGTTTCGCAGATAGGAATGACTGTAGTACTGCGAGGTCATGGTATGGAGGAACGGATGAAGGGTAGGGTGATAGGCTTCAGTTCGAGGCTGAATACCATTCTGGTTCCGATGGATTTTATGCTATGGAGCAACGGGCGTTTTGCACCTGATGCTGATACAAGTCCGACAAGGCTGATTATGTCGGTAGCCAATCCTACGGACAGTGCGATAACGACGTATATGAAGGAGCACGGCTATGAAATAGAGGAGGATAAGCTGGATGCTTCGCGTATGACTTATTTCCTGAAGATTGTCAGCGCCGTGATCATGAGTGTCGGCCTGCTGATTTCCATACTGAGCTTCTATATCCTGATGCTGAGCATATATCTGCTGGTGCAGAAGAATACAATGAAACTGCAGAACCTGTTGCTGCTTGGTTATACTACAGCACGTGTGTCCCTACCTTATCAACTTCTGACGGTATTCATAAATGCTGCGGTATTGCTGATTGCACTGTGTATCTTGTTTGCTCTGAGAGGATGGTATATGCGTATGCTGTGGGCAATGTTTCCTGATATGCAGGAGGGTAAGGTCATGCCTACGATTATACTGGGATGTGCATTGTTCGGCGTTGTATCGCTGATAAATATAATTGCTGTACGTAACAAGATTAATAATATTCAGCATTAACAGTATTGTGCTAAATGGAACTGCTAAGGAAATTGTATAGGGACTACTCGCATGAGGATGCTGCCGATATCGTGCAGATACCCGGAGGTGGCAGTAATCGTCAGTATTACAGGATAACGGCTCGGGACGGCAGTACGATGATCGGTGCCGTTGGTAACAATCTGGATGAGAACAGGACCTTCTGCTATCTGGCACATCATTTCGAGGAACGCGGCTTGCCTATGCCACGTGTACTGGCTGTGAGTGAGGATGGATTCAGATACCTGCAGACAGATTTGGGAAACAGGTCGCTTTTCCAGGCATTGGAATGTGGGCGCAAGGCCGGCGGTAAATATGGTACTGTGGATATTGAACTGCTGAAACGGACAATATGCCGTTTGCCCGACATACAGATAGATGGCATGGAGGGACTGGATTTTGATCAGTGCTATCCACAGCGTGAAATGGACAGGACAAACGTGATGTTTGACCTGAATTATTTCAAGTATTGTTTCCTGAAGGCTACTGGAGTGGAATTTCATGAGATGAAGCTTGAGGAATGTTTTCGCAAGATGGCAGATGACTTGTCGGGTGAGAGTGTCCGCGGTTTTATGTATCGGGACTTTCAGGCGCGTAATGTCATGCTGGATGCAGAGGACAATCCTACCTTCATTGATTTTCAGGGAGGTCGGCTCGGTCCCGTACAATATGATCTGGTTTCGTTCCTGTGGCAGGCAAGTGCATTGTATCCAGACGAACTGCGAAAGGAATTGATAAGCGTCTATATATGTTCTCTGAAGAGGTATGTAGATATAGACGAGGATGCTTTCCGCAACAGTCTTCCACGTTGGGTACTGTTCCGTCTGTTACAGGTTCTGGGGGCATACGGATTCCGCGGATATTTCGAACGGAAGAAACATTTCCTGGACAGCATCGCACCGGCAATAAATAATTTGGATAAATTGCTTCGGGATTCCGATTCATGTCCGTATCCATACCTCAGGCAGGTTCTGACCAGTATGATAGCCAAGTGTAATGAAAAACCGGCAACTTCTCTGGCAGCAAGTGTCTCAAAATATGACGGGCGTGGATCCCTGGTAGTGCGGGTATTCAGTTTCTCGTACAAAAAAGGTATTCCCGAGGACACAAGTGGTAACGGGGGCGGCTATGTGTTTGACTGCCGCTCTACACATAACCCGGGACGTTACGAGCCATATAAAGGGATAAACGGATTAAATCCTGCTGTCATACGTTTTTTGGAAGATGACGGTGAGATTCTGACATTCCTGGAAAGTGTTTACAAACTGGCTGATGCGCATGTTGAGCGTTACATAAAACGCGGCTTTACCGACCTGATGTTCTGTTTTGGATGTACAGGAGGACAGCACCGCAGCGTTTACTGTGCCCAGCATCTTGCCGAACATTTGCACAGCAAATACGGCATAAAGGTAATCATCAATCACCGCGAACAGAACATTAACCAGACATTGGAATAAATCCCACACAATATGAAAGCAATGATATTTGCCGCAGGGCTCGGCACAAGACTAAAGCCACTGACAGACAGCATGCCAAAGGCGCTTGTTCCAGTTGCAGGAAAACCGCTGATACAGCACGTAATCGAAAAACTCTCAGCAGCAGGGTATGATGATTTTGTTGTAAACATACACCACTTTGCCGACATGCTGGAAAACTGGCTCATGGATTATCAGAAACAGCATGCTGATATACGCATAACATGTTCCAACGAACGCGAACAGCTCTTGGAGACAGGCGGCGGAATTGCACACGCAGCTCCGTTCCTGAAGGAGAACAATCCCGAGGAGCGTTTTCTGATTCACAATGTGGATATATTGAGCAATATCGATTTGCAACAGATGAGAAATTCCACCGAGAGCAAAGTAGAGCGCAATGGCGCAAGGCTCGTAGTCAGCGAACGGGAGACAGAACGCTATCTGATATTCGACGAAAACATGCGTCTGGTAGGATGGACTAATGTCAAGACAGGCGAAGTCAAGACACCTTTCCCCGCCGTCCGCGAGGCATTCGACCCCACATACACCGCACCCGTCGACAGCGCAAACAGGATTATCTCACCCTTCTTCCGTCCGTTCGGCTCAGGTCCTTACTTCCTGTATGCCTTTTCCGGAATACACGAGATGAGCACAGGTCTGCTTGACATGATGGACAAGTGGCCGGAAAAATTCAGTATTATAGAATTCTATCTCTCGATATGTAATTGGTGTCCTATATACGGCTATATACAGCCCGATTTGAAACTGATGGATGTGGGCAAGATAGACAGTCTTGACAAAGCAGAGGAATTTGTAAATATCTAAAACTATATATTATTATATAAATATGGTAAGGCATGTAATACTGTGGACGTTGCGTCCCGAACTCTCCGACAACGAGAAAACCAAGATCAAGGCAGATATCAAACGCGAGCTGGAAGCCCTCAAGGGACAGGTTCCCGGCTTGGTGGAGATTACCGTCAACATAGACAACCGACTGGAAAGCAGCAACTGCGACCTCATGCTCGACAGCACACTGGAAAGTCCAGCTGCACTAAAAGCCTACGCCACACACCCCGCACACGTACATGTAGCAGACACTTACGTCCGCCCATATACGTCACAGCGCACCTGCCTGGACTTTGAAGTTACCCACTAACTATAATGTAGTTGACCAAAACCTAACAAAACCACCTTTCTGAGCCTGATGCTCCTATCGTAGCATACAACACCATCAGTAATAAATCTGCTTGTGAACAAGTTTGACTCACAGACAGCCTTATTACTAATGGTGTTATCCTTATCAGGATTACGGCTCATCAAGGAAAATCATAAAAAATAGGTTAGCGGTTAGGGGTTAGCGGTTTACTGTTTATCTCGGGCACAAGCCTTCTTTCATCGTGAAAATTGTTTTTTCGGTTTTGCCTCGGATGATGTCTGTAGTTGCGATAGCAACGGGTTATGATGTCAGGGATTGTTCAAGAGCATGTTCTTAGGCATAAACCAATGACATCGGAACTGAGGTTCGCAGAACCAGGACATCAGTAGAGGATGTTTTTATGGTTTTAGTTAAAGCCGCATTAGGTCGCATATTGAGTTACCCACTAACTCAAACAGAGTTACCCACTAAGTCTAATATAGTTACCCACTAACTCAAACAGGCATCCAATTGTTGCGCGTCAATCATCTGGTTGATGCGCAATTTTTCATTAACTCACGCGCAATTCTTTGTCAACTGATGCGCAACCTTTTCTCAACTGATGCGCATCAATCGTCTATTTGATCATCTACCATCCATTTGGTTAGCACCAAATAAAAATTGGTCAGCACTAAGAAAAAATAATCAAATTATTTTGTTCTTCTCTCACTTAATCGTATTTTTGTATCGTCCTCACGCCGGAAGTGGTGTTAAAGCCACTGGGAAAGCCATTAGGAAAGAGTTCCTTTGGCGGTGTGGGACACCAAATATTAAGAAGGCGTATATCACGCGCTTTGTTCTTGACGTTTCGAAAGCGTAGGAAACTCTCAAATTACTGTCAAGGAATTAGGCAACGATAGATGCCCATAGGGTATGTAAATACCGACCATTCTGCTCACGTGATTTATGAGTTGAATGTATCTTTTACATATCGGCGTGGGGTTGTAGTTGCTCGTTCTGACAGTAATGGGCAATCCTACGGCCTCGAAACGTGGAGCGAGCAACGGACAGTCTCCACGCTTTTTTTGTATATTGGGAAATCGCATTATTCAATTATTCAGGGACACTATTTGGAGACATAGTGCATTGAACAGCAAACTATGTTTAACTAAATAATGTTATTATGAAACAACTACTTTCCCGGCGATTTGTCGCCTCTTTCTTATTTCTTGCAGTCTACACCGTGTCATGGGCAAATGGAACGGAGATTGACGGTATTTACTATGTGCTCAATAATACCAACAATACCGCATCTGTGACCTATACAGGCACTTCCAATAACTACAACCCGAAATCAACTGCTTATAGTGGCCACATCACTATACCATCAGCTATCACCTACAACTCGATTACATATTCTGTGACCAGCATTGGGAAGTATGCTTTCAATGGTTGCGGTGGTCTGACATCAGTCACCATTCCCAACAGTGTAATCAGCATTGGAGAGTATGCTTTCAGTAATCTCAGTGGCCAGATATCAGTGACCATTCCCAACAGTGTGACAAGCATTGGAAACTATGCTTTCTATGATTCCAGTGGCCTAACATCAATAGACATTCCCAACAGTGTGACAAGCATTGGACGTGAAGCTTTCGTTGCTTGTATAGGCCTGACATCAGTCATCATTCCCAACAGTGTGACAAGCATTGGAGAGATGACTTTCTGGATTTGCAGTGGCCTGACATCAGTAACCATTGGCAACAGTGTGACTAGCATTGGAAAAGAAGCTTTCTCTGGTTGCAGTGGCCTGACATCAGTAACTATTGGCAACAGTGTGACTAGCATTGAAAACAATGCTTTCTCTGGTTGCAGTGGCCTGATATCAGTGACTATTCCCAACAGTGTGACAAGAATTGGAAAAGAAGCTTTTGGAGGTTGTGCTGGCCTGACATCAGTGAGCATTGGTAACAGCGTGACAAGCATTGGAGATAAAGCTTTCAATGGTTGCAGTAGCCTAACATCAGTGAGCATTCCCGAAAGTGTGACCAGCATTGGGACCAAAGCTTTCTATGGTTGTAGCGGCCTGACAAAAGCCGAGTTTGCAAGCATAGAAAGTCTATGTAAGATACAATTCGGAGATTGTTACGCAAATCCTCTAACTTATGCTGAACATCTTTACATTAACGGTCAGGAAGTAACTGACCTTGTAATTCCCAACAGCGTGACCAGCATTGGAAAATATGCTTTCTCTGATTGCAGTGGCCTGACATCAGTGACTATTCCCAACAGTGTAACAAGCATTGGAAACAATGCTTTTGGTGGTTGCAGTGGCTTGACATCAGTAACACTTAACGCAAATGATATAGTATCAACGACATATTCATCCAGCAGTAATCTTGGAACAATATTTGGCAGTCAAGTAAAAGAATATGTTCTGGGGGATGACGTAAAGGGCATCGGAAATGCTGCTTTCTATGGTTGCAGTGGCCTGACATCAGTTACTATTCCTGAGAATGTGACCAGCATTGGGAACTATGCTTTCTATAAATGTACTGGTCTGACGTCTGTAACTATTCCCAACAGTGTGACAAGTATTGGAGTTGATACTTTCTGTAGTTGTAGCGAGTTGACGTCTGTTATAATCGGGAGCAATATTACTGAAATATGTTCGTTCGCCTTTGGATACTGTGATAAACTTCAAGATGTTTATTGTCTTGCAGAAGATGTTCCCACGACAATCACGAATGCCTTCTATAACTGCAATATCGAAAATGCCACTTTGTATGTACCTTCGTCAGCTTTGGATGACTACAAATCCACAGCACCGTGGAGATTATTTGGTACAATTCTGCCAATATATCTCGTAGGCGATGCCAATGGTAACGGCGAGGTTGAGATAGGTGACGTTACATCTGTACTGACCCTGATGGCAACGCCTGAGGCCACAGGTTATAACAACAAGGCAGCTGATGCCAATGGCAATGGTGTAATTGAGATTGGTGATGTAACTACCATACTGACGATTATGGCGAAAGGTGAGTGAGGTGCGTATTTTGCCATGGTAGAAAAACAGGGGCACGTGCCAAAACATCGTTTGGCACGTGCTAAAACATGTTTTGACTCGTGCCCCCTTAAATGGACATACGTCTCTTCGATAAGATAGTGTCATGAAAACTCCGAAAAAACACCTCATTCTCGCTTTACCTATACATCACCTTCACATCACATATACATCACCTTTACTGTTGAGTATAGGTGATGCCTGTCTATAGGCTATCTAAAGCCCATGTGAAGGCCCGCGGTGTCAACCTATTTTAGTCGAAAAAAAGCGCACTCGCATACTTTTCGCATACCCTTCGCATAGTGTAGGCATACCCTTCGCATACCCAGGCAGCCTATTTGGGTATGCCAAGGGGCTGGGTAGGAGCAGAGAAGGAGCAGAGTGGTTGCTGCCTGGGAGCTGGATAGAGGAAGGAAAACGATCTCGCACCAATACGGAAACCAACTGGGCATTGTAAAGAGAAGTGAACTGTAAAAATAGGAAATACAGTACGATTACTTAACAAAAACAACGGCGTACAAACGGCACGACAACGGCATAGGAATGCCAAAACATCGGCGTTATTTTTTGACCACTAATCTATCGAATTTGACGAATTACTCTACAAAAACATAGAAAACAATCTTTACGATGGTCGAAGGAAGAACCGTAAACGGTAAACAGTAAACCGTAAACTTTTTGATTTTTTTCCTTGATGAGCCGTAATCCTGATAAGGATAACACCATTAGTGATAAGACTGTCTGGGAGCTTATTCACAAGCAGGATTATTACTGATGATGTTGAATGCTACGATAGGAGCAACAGGCTCAGAGAGGTGGTTTTTGCGGTTTTAGTAAATTAAAATATTCGTGTTAATTCGGACGATTCGTGGTCAGTCATAAACATGTTCAAAAAGCGAGAGGCCGTCTCACGAGGGGCAACACGCCGTTTCTCGAGTAGCGAGAGGCCGTTTCTCCTCTACGGTGAGGCCTTAGCAACAAAAATAATCCCTAACTTCAACATGTGTGAGGTTAGGGATTATTGTGTTATGTCTCTGTGAGATTAAAGGCCGAGGCTCTTCTTGATTTCTTCGACTTTTGCCTGTGCCTTGGCTATCTCTCCTGGGTAGCACTTGGCGCAGCCTATCTGGCCTTTGATTTCGCAGTAGAACTTAATCTTTGGTTCTGTTCCTGACGGGCGTACGCTAATCTTTGTGCCGTCCTCGCAGAACCATTGCAGGACATTGCTCTTTGCAGGCATGTCGAGGGGTTTTACATTGCCATCGGCATCAGTAACCGTAAGTGACTGATAGTCCTTGGTTGCAACAACCTTGCTGCCTGCTATTTCCTTTGGAGCCTTGCTGCCGCGGAAGTCAACCATCATCTGCTTGATTTCGTCTGCTCCGGTCTTACCGGGTTTGACTACATTGATTGTGTGCTCGTAGCTGAAGCCGTATTCCATGTAGATATCCATGAGGAGGTCATAAAGGGTCTTGCCTTGATCCTTTGCCCATGCAGCGATTTCGCAAATCAGACAGATTGATGCGGGAGCATCCTTGTCGCGAACCTTGTCGTATGGCAGGAAACCGAATGATTCCTCGCCGCCGCCAATGTATTTCTGTTTTCCTTCACTGATTGCTATTTCGCGGGCAATCCACTTGAAGCCTGTATAGCAGTCACGCAGTTCGACGCCTTCCTTCTTGGCCATCTCGGCAATAACTTCGGTGGTAACGATTGTCTTGACGAGGAAGTCGCTGTCCTTGAGGGTTCCGAGTGCTTTCTTGTTCTTGATGATGTAATATACGAACATCATGCATGTCTGGTTGCCATTGATGATTACCCACTTACCTTCGGGATCGCGGCATACGATTGCCAGGCGGTCGGCATCCGGATCAGTTGCAACAACAAGGTCTGCATTCAGTTTGGTTCCCAGTTTCATTCCGAGTGTCATGGCTTCGGCATTCTCGGGATTTGGAGAAACAACTGTGGGGAAGTTTCCGTCTACTACCATCTGCTCGGGTACAACATTGATATTCTGGAATCCCCAGCTTCGCAGGCATAGAGGCACGATTACACGACCTGTGCCATGCATTGCACTATAAACGATATTGAGATCCTTCTGACGCAGGATAACATCCTGGTCTACCATAGCTTCCTTGACAGCTGTCATATAGTCAAAGTCCATCTCGCCACCGATAATCTGGATAAGGTCAGGATTTGCCTGGAACTTGACATCCTCGATCTTAACCTTGTTTACCTCGTCGATGATACCGGTATCGTGCGGAGACAATACCTGTGCACCGTCTGACCAATATGCCTTGTATCCGTTGTATTCCTTTGGATTGTGAGATGCTGTTACGTTAACGCCTGCTACAGCACCTAACTGACGGATGGCAAAACTGATTTCGGGTGTCGGGCGAAGGCTTTCGAACAGGTATGCCTTGATTCCGTTTGCGCTGAAGATTGCTGCGACGCTTTCTGCAAACATACGACCGTTGTTTCGGCAGTCATGACCTACGACAACACTTTTGCCACCCTCGGGGAAAGCCTTGTTGATGTAGTTGGCAAAACCCTGTGTTGCCATACCTACTATGTATTTGTTCATACGGTTAGTACCTGCACCCATGATTCCGCGCAAACCGCCTGTACCAAATTCAAGACTTTGATAGAAGGCGTCAATGAGAGCTGTTTTGTCCTCTGCATCAAGCATTGCCTGTACCTCGGCCTTTGTCTCAGCATCGTACAATGGTGAGTCGATCCACTGCTGGGCAGTAGCTGTGCATTTCTGGATTAGTTCGTTGTCCATGATAGTATTTTCTTTATGGTTGATAGAATAGTTTTCACCACAAAGTTAAAAAAATGGGTGGAAAAATGATACAAAAAGAAGGAAAAAAATCAAAGCTTTCCCAGAATTCTGTCCATTACCCAGTTTGGCGATGTCGCAGAAACGCAATCGGCATTGCAGATACTGCGTCCCTGAAGATGTCTGACAACCTCCTGAATCAGCGGCAACTGAACATGTGGCGGATTAGGCACACGTATTTCCTGACGCCCCTGACTTGTTGTAAGTGCAATGGGTTCGTACGTGAATACCGAGAAACAAATCTGACCTTTCTCTCCAATTATCTCGATTCGATCTGTACGGGCGCTGTCGTGTCCAACGAAACACCACGAACCACTGCCAGGCAAACCGTCCTGGAAGCTGAATGCCGCCGACACGGTATCCTCACTGCTGTACAGACCACCACGGTTAGCGTGATAGCCGGCAACATGTACAATTGGTCCGAATATTTCCTGCAGCAGGTCAATCTGGTGAGGTGCAAGGTCATAGAAATATCCGCCACCGGCTATATCACGCTGAACTCGCCAGGGTAGGGAATTGCTGTTGTAATCCAGATCACGCGGTGGGCAGGAGAATCTTATCTGGACATTTATAACGCGTCCTATGCTACCATTCATTACCAGTTCCTTGACTTTCTGGAAATAGGGAAGGTATCTGCGGTAATATGCGACAAAACATGGAACGCCTGTTTCGCGTGATATGCGTATGACGCGCTGGCAATCCATATACGAAGCAGCCAATGGCTTTTCGACATATACAGGTTTTCCAGCCTTGAGGGCCATAATAGCGTATGTCACGTGGCTTGATGGCGGTGTCGCAATATATACTGCATTTACGTTGGAATCAGAAATTAGGGCCTGTGCATCGGTATACCATCTTGGTACATTATGACGCTCGGCATATGAACGTGCCTTTTCTGCACGGCGAGACATTACGGCAACCACGCTGCTGCCGTCAACAAGTGAAAAGGCGGGACCTGATTTTTTCTCGGTAACCTCGCCACAGCCAATAATTCCCCACGATATCTGCTTCATATTACCAAAACTTAATTAAAGAAATTCCAGGAGAGGCCAAAATTCACGTTCAGCCCGTTCATTGGATAATGCGGTACAAGGAAACGGTTACCGCCGCCACAGGTTGTATGTGCCACATTTACATAAATGCGACAATGTTTCAGGTGGAAATTTGCATAGGCATTAAGTATGGGATAACAACCCAGTTTCATCTGAGTGTTATTGGGATCCTGCACGGCAAACAGTCCGGAAGCCGGATGATAGTCAGGTGCAGTGTAATTCGTAAAGAAACGCAGATCCGTTCCTATCTGGCAGCGCAGTACCTTGGCTATTCGGAAAAGGAGATAGAAATTGGAGTATATGTTTATTGCAGGTAGGGGAAGTGCCTGACTGTTTGTGCTATGCTGATAGGTAACCTCGTTGTCCCAATGGATAATCTTCCATGACAGGTCCTGCAGCAATGATGCACTGAGTACCTGAACGCTGGACGGCGTCTGTAAAACGCAGGCGTCATGCGTGAAATCAGATGGCGTAGTACTAGTTGGGCTTACACCAGGCTTTGGGGTATTAGCCATCTGCAGATAAGTATAGTTTGTGATGTTGGCAAAACCGAACCTGAGACGTGTCTTGGTACGTGAGTATCTTAACTCGGCATCCAAACGCAGCGTTACCTGTCTTGATAAATCATCATTGTCCCACATGGTGTAGGTATTACGATAGTGACGCCAGAAATAACTGGGATTCTGATTCATGAACTTGAAACCAAGATCCAAGTTCAGGCTGTCCTTTGGCGAGATGCCTAGATTCAAATCTCCTCGTGCATCGATACTAATGTCACCGACGTTTTCTCCCACGATACAGAACTCGCCATTGACATCATAGTGCAGCAGATTACCATTACGCTTGCTTATCTCGCCACCTATCAGAACGTCGTGCTCGCTTACATTGTCCATAGACATGATATCGTTATTCAATGTAGGCAGGCCATATTTACGATACTGGTGTGTTGCAAAGAATGTGATTCCCATCTTTACCCACTTACGGAAACCCTCACACATTGCAAAGCCCAGCGTATTCCTTATTGTAAGTGCTGTTGCATGATCCTCGATACCTCCAAGACCGTAGGGATGGTAACGTGTCCAATAATCCCTGTTGTAACCGTTGTCATAGAATGTATGATCCAGATGACGTACGTCTATGGTATGGATAATACTGGCAACAGGAATGTAGTCCTTGGGCTTGACCAACTTTGATTCCCAATCAGCAAGAAGCGAATCAACTGCGAATTTCCTGGCAACAGAATCCTTCATCAGCATATCGCGCACACTGTCGGGGAGTTCAAGTAGCAGATCGGCAGCACTTGGTGGTTTGGGTTTAAGGCTGTCGGGTACAAACCTTTCCTTGTAATACCCCAGATTGTATCGTTGTGTCAGAAAGTACGTCTGATCGTCATTGCGGTTATATGTGTCATTAAGGTTGATTGGCACATCACGATCGTCAAAACTGCGCTGGAAGATGTCTGGGGTAACAACATACCTGTCATCTGCAATACCGCCGTTTTCGGCACATTTCATGTGGTTTGCATTTATGTATGCATGCATGTTGTATTTGTCACCGCGGTAGTAACCATATACAGTACCGCCGAACTCACTTACCTGTTGCTGCGAGTACAATCCGCGGCCATACAGGTAGTCAAGCTTGAAACCTATGCCTGATACTTTGTTTATATTGGATGCAAAATATGCACGTACACGGGCTTCGCCAGTAATCTTGTTGCCCATACTATGATAGGCCAGGTTTGTTATAGGCGAAAGAGTGTTTGTGAAATAGAAGTCCCTTACACTGCCACGAAAATAGTTGTAGGGCGAAAGGAACATCATATCCTTCACTTCATTGCGGTTCATGAAGATACGCGAAAGTCGGGCTGAGCCTACATTTCCCAGGTCCGAGTATTCGCCGTTCATGCCGTCGTTAAGCTTCCAGTTCTGGAAATTGTGGACAGCCGTGTCGCGATTCACGGCGGGAATGACTGTTCCAAGACGTTCATCTATTTTCCACTGGAACTGTCCGATGGGAATCTTTACTTCCGTCTTGGTAGTGTCACGTCCCCAAACCTTGCTGTTCTTATTCTTGCTGCCGCTATTCCTGGATGATGAACTACTTGTTTCCCTTCCCCAGTCACTGGACAACCGTCTGGTGAGATTTTGGGCATGGACAAATGCACATGCCAACAGTAACATGAGAAAGAATGATAGTCTTTTCACGCCTTATCCAAGAAAACGAATCATGAATTCTATTATCTTCAGGCTCATTGCAACTGCTATGATTGCCAGTGCCTTACCGTGGTCCCCCTCGTTAAAGAAATACTGGACAACACCGGCAGCCGCCAGTACCAGAAACACCGTATTCAGTATACGCTGTACACGTGGTTTCCAGTCGTATCCTTTCTTTTTAACATTCTGTTCACTCATCTGCCTTCAGGTTTAAAGCAATTTGTAATTCGTCCAACTGTACCTGGTCAATAGCACCAGGTGCATCCAACATTACATCCCTGCCACTGTTGTTCTTCGGGAATGCAATTACGTCACGGATACTGTCAAGCTCGGCAAACAGACTTACGAAACGGTCCAAGCCATATGCAAGACCACCATGAGGTGGAGCACCGTACTTGAAGGCATTCATCAGGAAGCCGAATTTCTGCTGAGCCTGCTCGGGAGTGAAGCCAAGGATCTCGAATATCTTCTGCTGCAACTTTGCATCATGAATACGGATAGAGCCGCCTCCGACCTCAACACCGTTTACCACCATATCGTATGCATTAGCACGAACGCTGGCAGGATCAGAATCCAACAGAGGAATATCCTCTGGCTTTGGTGAGGTGAAGGGATGATGCATAGCCATCAGACGCTGTTCCTCATCACTCCACTCGTACATCGGGAAATCAACAATCCACAGACAGCTGAACTTGTCTTTCGGACGCAGGCCCATGCGCGAACCCATCTCCAAACGCAATTCGCACAACTGCTTACGAACCTTCATTGCATCATCACCACTCAGTATGAGAATCAGGTCACCGGCCTTGGCTCCCATTTTCTCCTTCAGAACCTGCAGTGTATCCTGCTGATAAAACTTATCTACGCTTGACTTAACATTGCCATCAGCCTCAACACGCGCATATACCAATCCCTTGGCACCAATCTGCGGACGCTTGACGAAATCAGTCAGTTGGTCAATCTGCTTACGGGTATAGACAGCCTGACCTTCACAGCAGATAGCACCTATGTATGCAGCATTGTCAAATACCTGGAAGCACTCGGGGAAGATGCTGTCGACCAATTCCTGGCTTGCATTGTCCTTCTGGGCGTTCTTCAATTCAACTATCTTCATGCCAAAGCGAGTGTCGGGCTTGTCCGAGCCATAGTATTTCATAGCATCTGCCCATGTCATACGAGGCAGTTCAGGAATGTCGATTCCCTTCAGGGCCTTGAACAGATAGCGGCTCATGCCCTCAAACATCTGCAGGATATCCTCCTGCTCAACAAATGACATCTCGCAGTCAATCTGTGTAAACTCTGGCTGACGGTCTGCACGCAGATCCTCGTCACGGAAACACTTACATATCTGGAAATAACGGTCCAGGCCTGCTACCATGCACAACTGTTTCAATGTTTGAGGTGACTGGGGCAGGGCATAGAACTGACCTGGATTCATACGGCTTGGAACCACGAAATCACGTGCGCCCTCGGGAGTAGAGTTCACCAGAATAGGAGTCTCTATCTCCAGAAATCCCTGTGCGTCAAGATAACGACGTACCTCAAATGCAAACTTATGTCTCAATTCCAGATTCTTGCGTACAACGGGACGACGCAAATCCAGATAACGGTATTTCATGCGGAGGTCATCGCCACCGTCGCTATTCTCCTCAATAGTAAAGGGAGGGGTCAATGATTCGTTCACTACGTTAATAGTTTCAACGATAATCTCTATTTCGCCGGTTGGCAGGTTCTTGTTCTTGGAATAACGCTCAGCAACAACACCTGTAGCCTGAACGACATACTCACGTCCCAATTTCTGGGCAGTCTGTTTCAGTTCCTCGGCAGCATCCTCGTTGAATGCCAGCTGAGTGATTCCGTAACGGTCACGCAAATCAACAAAAGTAAGAGCACCCAGATTGTGTACATTCTGTACCCATCCTGCAAGAGTAACCTTTTCGCCTACATTGGCAAGACGCAGCTCACCACAAGTTCTATTCCTATACATGTCTATATGTTTGTTTGTTAATTTTCAAGTAAAGAAAAAGGGAACAACTTATTTCTAAGTCATTCCCTTTTGTACGCCCTCAGGGGCTCGAACCCTGGACCCATTGATTAAGAGTCAATTGCTCTACCAACTGAGCTAAGGACGCATAATCTCTTATTTTGCGAGTGCAAAGGTAATGGCTTTTTCCGTATCTGCCAAATGTTTATGTTAAAAAGTTCATTTATGCGTTAGAATTTAACATTTGTTTGCTAAAGAATCTCTATAATTTCACTCGGCACTTTGCGTTTAAGAACATCAACCTTGAAATCAAGACCTACAATCAATCCATATTCACGCAAGACACTTTCGTATGTTTTACGTGCCAGTTCAGGATGATTGTTCTCCTCCGACAAGTGACACAGCCATATCTGCTTCAATGACGGTGATGCATATTCTGCTACAAGTCTTGCGCTGTCCTTGTTGGAAAGATGGCCGTTTTCGCCTCTGATACGTCCTTTCAGGTAAGCAGGGTAGGGACCCATCATCAGCATATCCTCGTCATAGTTGGCCTCCAGTACCAGATAATTTGCTTCACCGACCTGCTGACGGATAATCTCGGTAACATGACCTACATCGGTAATTATACAGAATACTACATCCTCGCTCTCAACACGATAGCCAACGCAGTCACTGCTGTCATGAGGCACATCAAACGGTGTTATAAATATATCTCCTACCTTGACAGTATTCATCTTTTGTACCACACGCTGATGCTCTGCAGTAAGCTTGGACGTTACGCAATAGTTGCGGTTAATACCGAGGTGAACTGCCTCTGTAGCATAGATAGGAATATTACAGTTATTTGCCAAATCTCCTACAGCCTTTATATGGTCAGCATGATCATGTGTAATGAACACTGCATCTATGTCGTCCAGGCAGATATTCTTCTCCTTCAGCATTCGCTTCAAATGCTTGAAGCTTATTCCCGCATCAATCAGGATGCAGGTATCTTCTGTAGCCAGACAGTAGCAGTTACCGCTACTTCCGCTGCCCAGAGAAATAAACTTCATCATTGTAGTGAATAAATACTGAATTATATGTTATATATAAGGTATACCGGCTTAGTCAACTGCTGTACGCGAGTAATATATCTGCATCTGAATAGGGTTGTTCTTCTCGCCGGTACCACGGACAAGACGGGCACTTGATACGCTAAGGTCATGATTAAGGCTTGTAATCTTACCGGTACTTGTATCAGTATTGGTCTCAACAGGAACCAGGCAGAACTTGTTCCAGTTAGCATTTCGCTCCAACAGGTTCCACTTTTTCCACATGTAGTGAATGCTCAAGTCGCCGTCCTTGCAGTAATCTGATTCAGCAGCCATCTCACTCAGGCTGCTTATACATGCCTTCTCGGCTGTCATCGGAATGGACTCCAGAGGATATAGATCACCGAGCCAGTTAGCACGCCATACATTAATCTCTGTAAGGAACACCTGATAGTTCTCGCTATTCTTCAGCCATTCATCTACACGAGCCTCTAAATCCTCAATGGTTACATTATCAGGAATCTCGTTCCTCTTCTGCAGTACCTGTCCCATATGCCAACGGTTAATGGCATGGTCGCGTTCGCTGCGACAAGTACTGAACAGCTGACTTATGTTGGAAAACGAATAACAATTGTATGTCTGGTCGTATGTTGCAACGTAGCTTAATTCATTGTCAGGAACCTTGTTTTCCTTGAAGAATTTATACAGATTATCCTTGCGGACAAGCAGAATCTTCTGAGTAATTGGCAGAGTTACGACGGACTGTTGCTTCTGCCTGTTGTAGCGCTGTATAACAAAGCGTGCGTTATTGACACTGTCATTCTCGTGCACTCCAAAATACACGGTGTCGATAGGGAATTCTACCTCGGTACATATCCCGGCAGGAGTCTTCAGCCAGGTGGTATCCTTCATCGCAACCAGTTCTGCAATATTGGAGTGATTGTAACGACATGTCTGAATAACCTCGTTAGTACCTGCGAATACTGTATTAGTCGAAACCTCCTTCACACATTGCTCTTCCTCGTCCCACATCTTCATGTTAAAACAGAGGAACAGCTTGTCAACAAATAGCGAAACCAGGCATCCGTTGCCATTGGAAACCTGAATAATGTATCCCGGGAAAACATTGTGAATGAAATGATACGAATCATCAAAGTTCTTGTTCACGTGTTCATCGGGATCAAGGTCCTTATTATCCTCGAGATATTTCCAGTAGGCATTCATTATAACATTACCCTGTTCGTTCGGAATGGGAATACGCAGACTGCTGTATGTATCGTTCTGACTGTCAGGATTGTCGCCATGTGCACGATCCCATGCTGTTAGGACATGCGTTGTCAGTGGATTGTCCTTGTAAGCAGGATCAATATACTTGGTCAGATCAGTATCAGCATAGTATGTACTGTCCTCGCTCAAAGGGTTCTCTTTATTTACAGGATAAACAGCAACCTTCAGCGGATTACTTGCATCGCCGATATAGTCGTCAAAGTTAAGTTGAAGCAACACGCTGTCACAAACGGGATTGCCATATTCGTCACGTGATGTTATGGAGTCCTTCTCAGGAAAATACTCGAGTCCCTCAACAATACCAAACTGTGTTGCAAAATCAGCAGTGATAAGTCCATGGGTCTCGGGGTCGAAGATGCTTCCAAAATATGATTTGCTGCTCTTGGCGATAACACTGTCCATAGCAAGGCTGGACGTTTTAATTCCCCAGATAGTAGCAGTGCTCGTCTCGATGTTCTCGTTAGGCGGATAAAATCCCATATTGCCAGTATCCTCGGTACAAGCAGTCATCAGATACAGTAGCAGGGCAGTTGTAAAATAGAAATATTTTTTCATCAAAATCCTATCATTCATTTTTGTTCTTAGAACAGGAATCCGTCATCTTCGTCTTCCTTCTTAGGACGCTTCTGTACAGCCTCGTCCCAAAGCCTGTCGTACAGGTCGACAGTATTCTGAGCAAGATTCTCCTTGTCAATGATGACAACAGGCTTGGCCATTTCCTTGGCCATACGCTGGAAGTGCTCGTTCTCGGCAGTGAGTACAACACCGTCAGCCATGAACATTCCAATACGGTTCAGGTCATCCAGTGTCTCCAGCCTTCCCAGTGGAGCAAGAGCCTCCAGGCAAGCCTCGCGATAGGCTATTATGCCTTTCAGGTTACGAGGCATGGGCTGATCCAGATTCTCGCTGATGCTTGGTGTAAAGATAATACGGCTCTCACGGAAACAAGGCTCATCATAATATGCCATTTTCAGCAAATAAGGTGCTAAGGCACCCATCCAGCCAGTACAATGGACGATCTCAGGAACCCAGCGTAGTTTCTTCATAGTCTCGATCGTGCCTCGGCAGAAAAACATGCTACGCTCCACGTTGTCACGGTAGAACCTGCCATCCTTGTCACGCAGGATCAATTTACCGCGCATGAAATCATCGTTGTCGATGAAATACACCTGCATACGGGCAGCAGGAATACTTGCAACCTTGATTATAAGCTGATGATCCGACCCGTCGATAATCAAGTTCGCACCAGACAGGCGTATAACCTCATGCAGCATGTTGCGACGTTCATTTATTGATCCCCATTTCGGAGTGAATGTACGCGCTTCGCGACCGGTTTCCTGTACCGCTGGAATCAGATTACGGAACGTAGTTGAGAGATCACTCTCGGCTACATACGGCTCAAGTTCCTGAGCGATGTAGAGTATTTTTTTAGCCTTTTCCATTTAGTGTATATAGCACTTCTCAGTTACAAAATTACAAAAATTTTCCGACATTCTTGCCGCCGACAGTATTTGTTTAACAGATTTTTTGCTTAAAAGTGTGATTTTTGCACCAAAATGTTTCCTCGTTTGGGTATAATTGTGTTACTTTGCATGAAATTTAAGCGTTCGGACATTCATATCCGATGATGAATTACAATGCAGATAATTAATACAATAGCCCAACTTCAGGAAGAGCTTTCGCATGCAAGAAACGCAGGTAAGAAGATTGGACTTGTTCCCACAATGGGCGCCCTGCATGACGGGCATGCATCACTCGTCAGACGCAGCGTAAGTGAAAACGACGTAACTGTAGTCAGCATTTTTCTAAATCCCACACAGTTTAACGACCCCAAGGATCTGGAACGCTATCCTCGTACATTGGACAACGACTGCACGATACTTGATCAGTGCGGTGCACAGATAGCATTCGCTCCCAGTGTCGTCGAAATATACCCTGAACCCGACACTCGCAGATTCAGCTACCCTCCGACAGACACTGTGATGGAAGGAGAAAGGCGTCCCGGACATTTCAACGGTGTATGCCAGATTGTAAGCAAACTCTTCCGGATAACAAATCCCGACAGGGCATACTTCGGAGAAAAGGACTTCCAGCAGATAGCCGTAATCCGCCGTATGGTTCAGGATCTTGAATTCAAGATTGAAATCATACCGTGTCCCGTTATCCGTGAGGAGAGCGGACTGGCCATGAGCAGTCGCAACACACTCCTCTCTGCAGAAGAAAGAATCATTGCAGCCAACATCTACCGTATTCTCAAGGAGAGCAAGACACAGGGGCTGACACTCAAGGAAACCGAACAGTGGGTAATCAGCCAGATAAATGCAAGAGAAGGACTTGAGGTTGAATACTACAGCATCGTAGACGGCAAGACCCTGTCGGAAGTCCACGACTGGACAGACTCAGATGACATTGTCGGCTGCATTACCGTTTACTGTGGCAAGACACCAATACGTTTAATTGATCATATCAGATACAAATGATAGTCGAAGTTCTGAAAAGCAAGTTGCACAATGTGCAAGTCACGGAAGCCAACCTCAATTACATAGGCAGCATCACCATCGACGAAGACCTGATGGATGCTGCAAATCTGATTGCAGGCGAACGTGTGTACATAGTAAACAACAACAACGGGGAACGCTTTGACACCTACATCATCAAAGGTGAACGCGGCAGTCGCTGCATATGCCTGAACGGAGCAGCAGCTCGCAAGGTACAGGTAGGCGATACCGTTATCATCATGGCTTATGCCCAGATGGATTTCGAGGAAGCAAAGAACTTCCGCCCGTCAGTAGTATTTCCTGAAAACAACCAAATCAAAATATAAACATATTATGAAAATTTCACGCATTGAACATCTCGGCATTGCCGTTCAGAGCATTGCAGATGCGCTTCCTTACTATACAGACGTCTTGGGTCTGGAGTTCTACAAGGAAGAAGTAGTAGAGGATCAGAAAGTAAAGACAGCCTTCCTGAAGGTAGGCGAGGTCAAGATTGAGCTTCTCGAGCCAACAAGCCCCGACAGCACCATACAGAAGTTCCTTGACAATGGCGGCCGCGGTATACATCATGTTGCATTCAAGGTTGAAGATGGAGTGGCTAACGCACTGACACAGTGCGAGGAACATGGCATCCGTCTTATAGACAAAGCTCCCCGCTGCGGTGCAGACAACCTGAAGATTGCTTTCCTGCATCCAAAGAGCACCTGCGGTATTCTCACAGAACTTTGCGAGGAATAACCACAGCATTCCAAACATATACTATATACCCCTGATTCCTTTTATTGAATCAGGGGTTAAATTTTTATTCCAATTCTAAAAATTCCCTTACTTTATGGGTATAATCTGCTGGATGGTCGTCATAACTCCGTGCATGCATGCTACCGGGAGACAGCCACAAGGATTTCCTTCCCTTGTGTGCATCATACAATCTATAAACCATATCCGTAGGAACATAGGTGTCGTTGTCGCCATGGATAAATAACATCGGAACTTTGGTACGCGATACAGCATCCAGCGAACTTGCCTCGGTAAAGCTCCAGCCAAAGCACAGTTTGTTCACCAGATTCGTAAAATGTAATATTGGAAAAGGAGGCAGGGAAAACTGCTTCTTCATCTCGCCAACATACTCGTCCCATACACTTGTATACCCGCAATCATCAACAATAGCACGCACACTGTGTGGCAGTTCCTCATCACCACCTGCCATCATCACTGTCGCACCCCCCATACTTATGCCATGCAGGACGATTGTATCACCAAACATCTCCTCTGCCATGCGTGCGCACATTATCAGGTTTTTACAGTCCTTCCATCCCATCTGAATCATGTCTCCGGATGATGCACCATGTGCATACTGGTCATAAAGCACTACATTATAATCCAATGAATCCAGATACATACGACAAATATGCATCATGCCCAATCCATTGTCCTTGTAGCCATGCGCCAAAACTGCAGTCCTGGCAGTAGGACGTTTTGCAGACATAATGTATACGCGTATACTGTCACACTCGCTATTGACAAGCCATTTACGCATCAGCTGCGGATACCTGACAGCAACCGAATCCCATTCTGCCTCATGATCACGGCATCTGTCACCGTTACCCAATGCATAGTTTATGAAATAGGCACTGATTCCACACACCACGAACAGCAGAACAACCGCTGTAGCCAAAACGTATTTTAATACAGTTTTCATATCCGAGTAAACCCTGTTTCAGATAATTTTCGCCGTAAAGTTATATTATTTTTATAAAATAAACCTACCTTTGCACAATCATGAACAATATAAAAGCTGTAATTTTCGATCTTGGTGGAGTGCTGCTTAACCTGGACCTGTCTCAAGCCATCACCAACATGCAGGCACTTGGTGTTGACAAAACTATGATGAGCAATAATATCATAGACCCATATCAGACAGGCGACATCAGCTCAGACAATTTCGTTTCACATATTATGTCATTCTGCAAATCAGGCACAGACAGACAACAGATTATAGATGCATGGAACTCATGCCTGCTGGATATACCCGAATACAAGTTGCAGTACATCCTGCAATTAAGGGAACGCGGATTCAAGACATATCTGTTGAGCAACACAAACCATATACACTGGCAACATATCGTCAGGACCAACTTCCCACGTCCTGTAACAGACTATTTTGATGCACTCTACCTGTCACAGGAAATGCATCTGGCAAAGCCCGACAAAGCTATATATGCCGAGGTCCTGTCCAGCATAGGACTACGTGCAGAAGAATGTCTTTTCCTGGACGATACTGCAGAGAACATACAGGTTGCAGCAAGCATGGGCATAAAGACATACCTTTCTCCTGTCAGGTTCGACTGGCGAAAGGATATTTCTACCCTTGTCTGTTTAGTATAATCAATGCAGCAATAGTACCAGGAACCCAACCGCAACAGGTCAGTAGGGTAGTGATGACTATCGAACCGCAGCCCTGGTCAATTACAGCCAAGGGCGGGAATATAACACACAACAAAACTCTCAGACATCCCATAGCAGTTTAATTTAACCCTTGTTCTTCAATAAGAATTTCTTCAAGTCCTCAAACGTGGCAAAGCGCTGTATGGTAGGATGGTCGGTCGCAGCCTTGCCGGTAACCAGTATTATAGGCAGAATACCAGCCTGAGGATCAGCATTGGGATCTACGGCAATACAGTCATATCCGTAATAGTATTTTACAAAACGAGTTCGTACTACATAGTCGGGACTCAGGATATCCTTGTTAATGGGATGATCCATATCACACCCGATTTCCCTGATAGAACGCAATTGGAATCCCGAGCCTAACTGATGATTGACATTCTCCATCTCCTGCTTGTCATCAGTCAGCATAACCATTATGTGAGCGTTGGCCTTGCTTTCCTTGTCCTTCATGTTATCAAAGCCCTCACCCCATACACCGGAAACATTACCCATAGTGACAAATGCAAACGGGTCGATACTCTTGATCATACGGAAGACAAGCAGACGCTCCCTGCGGTTTACGACACTGATAATGACACGGCGTTCGCTGCGAGTATAGAAACCCTCGCCGTTCAGTATCGTAACACCCATTCCATTGCGTACCAGTGTCTCGGCAATCTGGTTTGGATTTCGTGAGAAGATCTTGAATTCGACAGATTGGTTGTTACGTCCCAGCCAATAGTCTATAGTACCTGTAGCCAATACAAGCAGCACATAACCGAACACCACTCGCTGTATGTCGTGGAATACAAAATAGCAGCTCGAAATGATGGCAATATCCACAATCATGATTACCTTGCCGATTGACATATTGCGGTATTTGTTCACAATTGCAGCAATGATATCCGTTCCGCCAGTACTGCCACCGGCCAGGAAACACAGAGCCAATCCGCTACCCGTACCTATAGCCGAGATTATACACGCCATGAAGAGCTCGTCGCCAAACAGCAGCGGCTTGTCCACCATTTCAAATATACGCTGTGCAGCCCATATCGCAAACGTAAGCGAGAATGTGGCATAGATCGTCTTTATACAGAAACGCCATCCAAGTTCTATAATCGCCGCTCCCAGCAATGCCACATTAATAATAATATATGTATTCTGTACCTCAAAGCCCGTTGCATAGAAAACCAGCGTACCGATACCGGCAACACCGCCAGATGTAAGCTTGTAAGGCAGTACGCAGAAAGCCAGGGTTATAGCGTACAGGCATACACCCATGGTTATTGTCAGGTAATCAATAAAGACTGCAGTATATTTATTCTTCATATAGACCAACTGTTTTGGGGGATATATTATAATTCGTAGAACTTACTGAATGCCCTGATACAATATTCGTGATCCTTTACCGAACCCGTCTCGCGGATGCTGTGCATACCCAGGATAGGATTACCCATATCAACACCGTTCACTGGTATCGAAGCAGCCAGTATATTACCCAACGTGCTTCCACCCGCAACATCGCTGTGGTTTACGAAACGCTGACACGGAACACCTGCCATATCGCAAATCCTCTGGAATACAGCTGCCCCCCTTGCATCAGTCGCATATTTCTGCGAAGCATTGAACTTTATAACAGGACCGCCACCCAGTTGAGGGTGAGTGGTAGGATCATACTTCTCGGCATAGTTCGGATGATACGCATGCGCGTTGTCCGCACTTATCATGAAGCTGTTCTCGATGGCACGGAACGCTTCCTCACCGGCAAATCCGTTTGCAACCATAATACGCTGCAGGACGAAAAGCAGGAAAGGACTCCCTGCACCCTGCTTCGTCATGGATCCCGTCTCCTCGTTGTCGAATATGGCAAGTATACGAGTATGCTGCGGTGTCGTACCGGCAGTATCAACAAGAGCCGAAAGCCCAGCATGCACCATGCTCAGGTCATCCAGGCGTCCTGCAGAGACAAACTCCTGGTTCAAGCCAAACGTACATGCAGGCGTCGTGTCATACAGATACAGGTCAAAGTCCAGGATATCCCCGGCATTAACCTTCAGCTCCCCTGCAACCAGATTCATCAGGACATTATCCTTCTCCATCTCCTCAGTTATGATTCCCAGGATGGGGAGCATATCCTTCTGCTTCGACAGCTTTACACCATCATTAGCCTCACGGTTGAAATGAATTGCCAGGTTAGGTATCTGCAACAAGGGACGTTTTATGTGCAAAAGACGTGTTTCCGGCTGCATAGGATCATCGCCGGCAATAATCACACGCCCGGCCAGACTCAACGGACGGTCAAACCACGTCTGCATCAGAGCTCCGCCATACAGCTCCGTATTCAGCTTTACCAAACCGCCCTCACAACGGATCCCGGCATTAGGCTTGATACGGAAAGTAGGGGAGTCGCAGTGTGCACATACCATGTGGACACCATCCTGCATAGGCAGCTGACCGATATGCATAGCATATATACTGGAGTCATTCTTGGTGAAATATACCTTGTCACCAGTTTTCAGGGCAGGCATCTCTCCACGTACATCCACATGACGGAAGCCAGCATCCTCCAGTACGCCGGCAATTGTATTTACTGCCAGATAGTTTACCGGCGACGCGTTCAGGAAATCTATCAAGTTCATCATTTCAACCTTATCTTCAAAAAATCCCCTTATTCCTCAACAAACTTACGCTTCTTGACAGGCTCCTGCTTCTTGGCCTCTTCCTTGTCCTTCTGCTCCTGAACCTTCTGCTCGAACATATCCATAGCATTCTCGAAGATAGCCTTTACACGGTCTACCGTCTTGCGGCGGAAACGCGCAGAACCCCATGCAAGCTTGCCCTTCTTGTTCAGGCAATGAGCATCATCTATCCATTCCTCGGCACGATAAATCTCACCACCTTCACCAGTCGGCTTCATCTCGTCCCAGTTCTCACGATAGTAATAGGATATCTGCGTTATCCACATATTCACATTGTGATTATCAATCGTCACATTTACCTGATAGCGGAAACGTGTCTTGTCAACATACAGGAATTTCTTCTCGAACACCATCCATTCTTCGACACGAGCACATATAGTATCCTCGTTGTTAAGACCTATCAGCATACGCGTAACAGGACCCTCCATTCCATTTGCAACCAATACGTCTTTGACGTAATACAGCATGTTATCACGAATCTGCTTGTCACTCTGTGCAGGAATGCGGAAATTCTTGCGGAAAACCACGATACCGTTCTCCATAGGCACTGCACCCTTCAGATACGGTGTATCGTCACGCTTCTTTGAAGCACAGACACACATTGGAATTGCAAGCAGCAGAATCAGAATTAGATTTTTCATCGTCATATTATAATTAAAATTTTACACGCAAATCAAGAGTTTCGAAAATTACTCGTATCGTATAGCCTCTATAGGATCCATCAATGCAGCCTTTCGCGCAGGAACATATCCAAATAGCAGACCTATGCAGGCACATACGCAGAAACTGAGTATAACCGCCCACAGAGGCACACTGCAAGGCAGACCTACCACCGAAGCAATCCAGCTTACCAGATAACCCAGTCCTACACCGATGATACCTCCAGTAAGGCTAATCATTATACTCTCTATCAGGAACTGACGGCTTATGTCACGACCACGGGCACCGACACTCATACGCAGACCTATCTCACGGGTGCGCTCCGTAACACTCACCAGCATTATATTCATAATTCCGATACCCGCAACAAGCAGAGAGAATGCAGCAGCAACAACCAGAATCAGGGTAATCGTATCCATCGTCGAAGACATTGTCTCCATTATCTCCTGCTGCGAGCGAACGCTGAAATCGTCTTCCTGTCCCTCCTTGATTTTATGGTTCTCACGCAGTATAGCCGTTACCTCTTCGATAGCATCATTGCTGCGCTCCTCGCTAACGGCGCTCATCTGTATGCTCGAGAAGAAAGTCTGGGCAGCCAGACGCTTCATCACCGTAGTGTATGGTGCAATTATTACATTGTCCTGATCCATACCCCACGAGTTGTAGCCCTTCGCCTTCAGGACACCTACAATACGGAACGGGATACTCTTGAAACGAATCGTCTTGCCGACACAGTCAAAGTTCTTGTCACCGAACAGCTCCTCGACCACCGTCTTGCCCACGATGCACACCTTTGCACTCTTCTTTACATCCTCGTCGGTAAAGCACTCACCGTCCTCGATCTGCCACAGCTTGATGTCCATGTACTCAGGACTCTCGCCATACATGCTCGACGTCGTATTCTTCGAGCCATAGATAACCTGGCCGGATGAAGTAACTTCAGGACTTACGTGAGTAATCAGATGAGCTTTTTCCTGTATACTCAGGTAATCGTCCATCTTCAGCGTCTGCATTGCGCTCGGATCCTGTCGCACACCGCCACGCATATCGCTGCCCGGACGTATTGTCAGCAAGTTCGAACCCATCTTGCTCAATTCACTACGCACACTCTCCTTCGAACCCTGGCCTATAGCCATCATGATAATTACCGCAGCAACACCTATGATAATACCCAAAGTGCTCAGCAACGTGCGGCTCTTATTGCTCATAATTGCCGTAATGGCAACCCTCAGTAGATTTGTAAAACTCATTATTCGTCCTGTGGTTTGGGAAGAGCAGCCAAAGCCTCGGCCGCACTCAGAATATTGTCATTCAATACATCCTCACGTATCTTACCGTCACGCAACATGATATTACGGCTACTGTACTGTGCAATTTCGGGGTTGTGCGTAACAAATATTATTGTACGTCCCTCGGCATGCAGCTTCTGGAACAGTACCAGCATCTCGAAACTTGTGCGCGTATCCAGGTTACCCGTAGCCTCATCCGCAAGCAATACCGCAGGATTGTTCACCAATGCACGCGCAATGGCTACACGCTGCATCTGACCGCCAGACATCTGGTTGCTCTTGTGCATCAGCCTGTCACCCAGGCCCACGGCCTCGAGAGCCTCTATCGCAGCACGACGGCGCTCCTTCGCGTTATAGTTATTGTTGTACATCAACGGCAGCTCTACATTTTCCACTGCCGTAGTCTTTGCCAGCAGGTTATAGTTCTGGAATACAAAACCGATCTTGCGGTTACGCAGCCTCGCACGCTGTGAACGCTTCATGTTCTTGACAGGAATGCCATCCAGATAATACTCACCGCTGGTCGGAGTGTCCAGACATCCCAACTGGTTCAGCAAAGTAGACTTGCCCGAACCCGAGGTTCCCATTATCGTCACGAACTCACCCTCGTATATCTTGAACGATACACCCCGCAAGGCATGCACCGTTTCACTGCCGACTACAAAGTCACGCTTCACGTTCTGCAACTCAATAACACATTTGCGTCCCTGAGCGTCAACATTTGTATTTTGTTTGAATTCTGACATTATTTATCTTCCTTTTTGTCCTTGTTCCTGTCCTTGCGCTTTGGCATGAAAGGATTGTTGTTCTGAGCCGCCATTTCCGGTTCTTCGCTCGACGAGCACGAAACTACAACCTTCATACCAGGTGTCAGACCGCTCTTTATCTCAGTCAGCATACCATTGCTTGTACCCGGAGTAACAGCAACAGACTTGAAGATGTTACCCTCCTTGACCCATACCTTGGTATTGGAATCCGTGTTGTCCTTTATCTCCTCACCCTCGTTCAGCATCTCGGGATTAGGGTTGAAGCGCAAAGCCTTGCTCGGAACAGCAACAGCATCCTTCAGTTCCATTGTATAGATCGTAGCATTGGCCGTCAATCCCGGCTTCAGCTTCAGGTCATCATTAGGAGCCGAAATCACAACCTGATAGGTTACCACGTTGCTCGTTGTCGTAGCCTGCTGGCGAACCTGCGAAACAGTACCGTTGAAAATATCATCAGGGAAAGCATCCACCGTAAACGTAACACGCTGACCTTCACGAACCTCGCCTATGTCAGCCTCGTCCACGTCGGCAATAACACGCATCTGTGTCAGGTCCTGGGCAATCTTGAACAGGGTAGGGGTGTTGAAGCTTGCGGCAACAGTCTGGCCTTCCTCCACCTCCTTGCTCAATACAACACCGTTTATAGGACTTGTAATAGTAGCGTAACCCAGGTTCGTCTGAGCCTTCCTGACATTCTCGCGGCGCTGATTCACCGTCTGGACAGACTGGTCGTATGACAACTTGGCCTTATCATAGTCATTAGTACTTATCAGCCCCTGCTGATACAATGTGCTGTAGCGCTGATAGTTCAGTTTCTGGTAAGCCAGGTCACTCTCTGCACTGCGCAGATTAGCCTGTGCCGATTCCAGCTCACTCATCAGGTTCGTGCGGTCAAGCTCGGCAATAACCTGCCCTGCCTTCACCTCGCTGTTGTAGTCTACATACAGCTTGCTGACAATACCACTTACCTGAGTACCAACGTCAACGCTCGTTACAGGTTCTATGGTACCCGTTGCGGTTATGCTCGTCACTATGTCCTGCTTCACCACTACCTCTTCCTCGCAGGTAAACTGCGCATCCTTCTTACAACCACTTAGCGCCATTGCAGCAACAGCCACTAAAAACAAGGTCCTTTTCATATCTTGCATTATTTTAATTTTCATCCGCTAACCTTTAACCTTTTAATCTTTTAACCATTTTAATCCCTCAAAGATCCAGTTTCTCACCCATGTAGAACTTAAGCAGCTGCATGTTCATCAGCGTCATATACTTGCTCTGCAGCTTGTCCTGAGCAGCCTGCAATACCAGACTGCGGCTCTGCAGCACGTCCACAACGTTTTTCAGGCCATTCTGGAACTGCTGATTAGTCAATATATAGCTCTCCTTCTGGCTCTTGCCCTTTGTATCTGCAGCAATGAATTTCTGCTGTCCGTTATTGGCATTCAGCCAATGAGCCTCTATTGTGCTTGACAAAGCGTTCTTTTTGTTCTCAAGCTCCAGCTCGGCAGTCTGCTTGCTCAGCAAGGCCTTCTCCTTAGCAGTACGCGTCTTGCGTGCATCCCAAATAGGTACACTCACGCTTACACCGGCACCCATGCCCAGATTGTTCTTGAACTGCTCGCCGTACGAGAACGAACTGTTCGAGTTGTGCGCATCGCTGACACTCGCATTAACGCTGATGGTAGGGTAGTAGCCACGTTTTGCAATATCATACTGCAACTCCGCATTGGCAATACCCTTCTGCGCACTCTCTATCTCCGGCCTTGTCGTCAAAGCACGCGCATAGACCTCACCGGCAGCAGGAATCATCTCCAGCGGCTTCTCGTCACTGGGAATCTCGCCCGTTACGTCAAAGTTGGTATTGATATCCAGCTGCAAAAGGCTTTTCAGCTGACGCTTGTAGTTGTCCACCTGAGTCTGGCTGTTGATGATGTCATACTTTGCATCCTGTAACTGAGCCTCCAGCTGGATCACGTCAGCACGTGCCATCTGGCCCTGCTTCTGCATCTGCACGCCACGGTTGTACTGGGCCTCGGCAACTTTTACCAGTTCCTCGTTAACCTTTACAGCCTCCCTTGTATACATTATCTGCACATACAACTGCACGATCTGCTCCTGTATTGTCAGCTCGCTCGTCTCCGTAGCCAGCTTGTTAATCTCGTTCTGCAGTTTCTGCTGTTCCACCGTTTTGTAGTTGACACCACCGTTCCATACCGTCCAGTTCATGTTAATACCATACGAGCCGTTGTACGACACCTTGTTGTTAGCCACTACAACCTCACCGCCTTCACTGCGCGCCGTACCACCCTCCATTGGACGGTAAGTCATGCTGTGCGAGGTACTGAAACTAACCGAAGGCCACAATGCCGACTGGTTCTGTTTCAATGTTGCCACTCCCGTTTCCTCGGCAACACGGTTCTTCCTGATAGTGATATTGTTCTGCATAGCATACTTGATGCACTCGTCCAATGTCCATCCCTGGGCACCAAGCATCATGCATGAAACCAATGCAATACCACATAGAAATAATCTTTTCATTTCCGTATGTCAGATAATTTTTGTTTATACATTTTCCCACGCAAAAATACAATAAAATACTCAAATTTCCGCACAACAAATAATATAATTCCACTTATTTAACGTATATTTGTCCTCTGTAACAAAACAATATCACAAATATGTTCAGCGGAATAGTCGAAGAAACAGCACGCGTCGTACGCATCGAAAAAGAACAGGACAACGTACACCTCACAATGTCATGCTCCTTTGTCGACCAACTCAAGATCGACCAGAGCGTCGCACATAACGGCGTATGCCTTACCGTAGTCAGGATTGCCGACGGTACATACACCGTCACCGCCATGCGCGAGACACTCGAGCGCAGCAACATAGGCATGCTGCAGGTCGGCGACGAGGTCAATATCGAGCGCTCCATGATGATGAACGGACGCCTCGACGGACATATCGTACAGGGTCACGTCGACCAGACAGCCCGGTGCATTGCAATCGAGGACCAGGAAGGAAGCCATTGCTACACTTTCCGCTACCATACCACACCACAGATGGTTAAACGCGGATATTTCTGCGTCGACAAAGGCTCGGTCACCGTCAACGGAGTCAGCCTCACCGTCTGCAATCCCACATCCGAAACCTTCCAGGTATGCATTATACCATACACCTACGACAACACCAATTTCCACGCCATCCAGGTGGGTACGACCGTCAATCTCGAATTCGACATCATCGGCAAGTACATCGCCCGCATGACGGAACTCATTAAATAAATGATGCTATTCAGCACTCATGGCAAGACGGAAGCCTGCGGTGCCGCCACGTGCGGTTGGCGCGACACCGAAGCGAAAAGATACACGTAATACCTGGGGGACATCGAAATAAGAACCTCCACGAAGAACGCGCCTAGTGCCCGAAGATGGACCTGTAGGATTTGTCTGATCTTCGCTACTATACTTTCCATCCAAATCGTTACACCATTCCTGAACATTACCGCTCATATCATAGATACCCAATTCGTTGGGAGACATGGTTTTCACACTATGAGTTTTGTGGCCACTGTTGTTATCATACCATGCTACATCATCAACATTATTGCTTCCGCTGTATTTGTAGCCTTTAGTTTTTTTGCCACCACGGGCAGCATATTCCCATTCTGCTTCTGTGGGAAAACGGAAGCATTGACCTGTAAGCGTATTTAATCTTTGGATAAACTCCCTACACTCAAACCACCTTACCCGTTCTACAGGAAGGTTCGTTCCTTTATCCTTATAGTATGATGGGTTATTACCCATTACTGCCATCCACAATTCTTGCGTAACTTCAGTCTCGCCTATATAATAGTCGCTAAGTGTTACCTGATGGGCAGGTTTCTCATCTTTGTATACATGTTTGCCCTGTTCTTCTGTTGCACCCATGGTAAATGTGCCACCTTCAACTAATTTCATGGTAAATGTGACATTGCCGACCGTAAATGTCTTGTCCCCCTCGGATGTTCCTGCTGGTAGAGTTGCAGCTGATTCATTGGATTTCTCCAATGTCATTTCCAGCGATAGCGTCTCGTTCTCCTTTATGTTACATTCCCCTGTCTTTGTGGCATAGCCTCTCATGGATAAAGCCACGCTGTGCTTTCCGATAAGAATATCCTGGATATTACGGGGTGTAGTACCGTAGTCCTTGCCGTCTATCTTGATACTTGCTCCCAATGGACGTGAGTTTATGGACAGAGTTCCTGTAATGGGTGTAGGTGGTGTAAGTTGTATCGTCTTGTCCTTGCCTTCCTCTATGCTGATTGTCTGCTGCGATGGCTTGTGGTTTTCCTGACGGCATACTATGGTATAGCTGCCTGCCTTCAATACTCCTGTCCATTTGCTGGTGCCGCGTTTGTTGCCGTTTACGTATATGTCGGCATTTGTGCCTGCATCAAGTGTCACTCTTGCGCCATTGGTGCGCAGGCTTACTTTCTCTATATGGTTCTCATCTTGGTTATTTAGTGTGAATCGACCTTCGGAAGGATAATAGTTTTCTGCCATCACCTCGTAGGTGTATGTACCGTACTCCAGGTTCTTTGCTACCTTGCCGTTTTCGTCAATCATTCCGAATGGCTCACGGCTCTGACTGTCTTCTTTTGTTATCGTGACAATAGCTTTTGAGTCGGCAGGAGTAATACTGAACATTACCATCTGTGTGTATACGACAGGTCCCTGGGCGCTGAGTGTCATGCTGTAGGTCTTGCCGCTTTCGATGGTGGTTTTCAAATCGTAGTGGCTGACTTGTACATATCCGCTGCGGGTGATGGTAACAATCTTGGCATTCTTCTGTACATAGAGCCATATCTCGCCGTTGTGGTTTTCCACGATGTGGTTCATGTTGCCGAAGTTGAAGTTGTAGTCGCGCAGGTCATCATCGGGAGTTGCACCCTTCAACTTCACGATGGCATAAAGGAAACCGCTGCCGTCGTATTTCTTGAAGCGCTCGTCGCGTGCTGTCTGGTCAAAAGCATCATATCTGAAGTCCACGACACGGAACTTCAGCAAATCCTGGGCAAAAGCCGATATGCCAATAAACAGGAACAGGAGAAAAAGGATGTGTTTAGCCTTGTATGTCATTGTCTAATGTAATTATATTTGCCCCCAAAGTTAATAAAATTTCTCACACACCGCAATGACTTGCCTGAAATATATCTGTTCAATTTTTTCTTATTTTATAATTAAGGTACGCGTGACTGCACTAACAGCACAAAGGGTGGCAGGGGCAAAATTTATTTAGTTATTTAGTTATAATTTATAACTCTCTTACATCACTATTATATCACTATTATATCACTACATCTCCCTTACATCACGTATACATCTCGTATACATCTCGTATCTGCATTTGCAGACTCCTCGAGGTAACACGTGTAGACTCCAGGGACCAACACGTGTAACCACCTGGGGGTAACAAAAAGGGGGCAGAAGTGCTTTATTAAATCAACTTTGCGTAAAAATCTGTGTCTGCTTTTTTACTCTGCGTAAATTATTGCACTTGCGTGGTACAAACATTCTGTATTTTTATTATATTTGTGATGGCATTATTTTGAATATATATACGACCATGAGAAAGAAACTGTTATGGATGTTCGCCGCCATCCTTATCTGCGGCTCACAGTCAGTGATGACATCGTGTACCGACGATGACTATCCTGGTCCCGATAGGAAATACCAGTTGAATGCGGAGGTCACTCAGCGTCGTGAGTGTCATGCCTTGAAGAATGTGGCAAATGACCTCCTGAACCTTAAGTTCAAGCAGATTATTTTCGAATATACATCGTTGGGGCCTGACATGAAGACGCCTGTGCGTCTGACAGGTGTCATTTCTATGAATCCGTCTGTATACGACAAGGAGGAGGCTCCACGTGGCTTGATGCTCTACAACGAGTTTACCTGTGCCAAGCATGGTGAGCGCACGTCGCAGAACGAGATTGACGATATCGGGCTATACATGAACAAGTACCAGAACCTGATCGCCGTATCTGCCGACCTGTACGGATGGACGCTGACCGAGGACAAGCCGCAGGCTTACTGCTGTCCCGAGATTACAGCTGTGGAGACGATGGACGCATGGGATGCTGCCATGAAGATTCTGAAGGACGAGGGTTACGCTATTGACGGTCTTCCTACCTTCAACGTGGGCTACAGCAGCGGCGGTTTCTCGGCTATTGCCGTGCAGCGCTATTGTGACCAGACGCGCACCGATGACTGTTGGACGCTGACTTCTGCCGGTGCTGCTCCGTTCAGCATCCATTCCGTCTATATGAGCAACATTACGTCGCCTACATCGGGCTATGCCTGCTCGTTCCCTCTTGTGGTGGTGGCTTACAAAGAGACATACAATATGGACTTCCAGTATAGTGATGTATTTGTAGAGCCTCTTGCAAGCAATATCCAGAACTGGATACTTTCCAAGGACTATGGCACGTGGGATATCAACAAGTTTATTGCCGGTGGCGATGAGGCAAAGACCAAGGATTGTCCGATAGAGATGATTCTCACTCCCGCTGCCCGTGATGCTAACTCGGAAATTGGCCTGAAGCTTGCGAAAAAATTCCGCGAGAACTCGCTTTGCGGCGAGGGTCAGACCTGGCAGCCGAGCAAGAAGACGCAGTATTACATCATGCACTCCGAGGGTGACAAGTATATGGACTGGCATGTAGGCAAGGAAATGGCTGACTACCTGACAGCGCACGGTTGTAACGTAAAGACCGAGTTCGGTGACTGGGGCAACCATGTCAACTATGGCCTGTTCCAGCACATGGGTGCTACAATGCTCATGATTGAGTCATTCATGGATGACAGCGAGGATGTGAAATTGCAAATCGAAATGGAAATCATCGACAAGATCAAGGAGTATATCGATGATAAAATAGATGATCTTTCTGATATTTCGTTGTAATGGGATTAGAACTGAAAAAATTAAACTATAAGATTATGTATCCAAGGAAGTTACTACTTCTCGTCCTGTCACTCACAACGGTGGGTGCCTGGGCACAGGGCAGCTTTGGTAATCTGCCCAAGACGGTAGATGTCAGGGATGTTGAGATTATTTCTATTGATAAGGTCGTCTTCAGCAGCCATGACAGTATTGTTGTCAATCCTGTGACGGGTAAGGTTGACACTCTTATTATCGATGACGGAATGCGAATTGCGACCGCCGAGGATGAAGCGTATTTTACAGAGGCCAGCGGGCCTGCCCGGGCACCACATCGTGCTCCTGCTGTGACGCCTGATCCCAGTTTGGGCGGTGTGGAGCGTATTGGTATGCAATGGGCAAAAACAGGCGCATATCTGTACACCTATAAATATCCTTCAGTTGACGCCGATGGCAACAGGGTTATCCTGTCGTCCCTGATGGGTGTTCCTCGACGTCAGTTTCAAATAGGTTTTGCCAAGCCAAACAATGTGCTCATTGCCTGTCACGAGACTATAACCAGCAACTTCGAGGCTCCCACCAATTATAAAAACGAAGGTGGTGATTTCCAATCAGGCGTGGGTATGATGTTGCAATATGCGCGCTACGACCGTGTGCGCCAGCCGTGCTGTCTGGTTATTATGCCCGACTACGAGGGCTATGGCATCACGGCCGACCGTGCCCATCCTTACCTCTATCAGGAGCTGACTGCCCGTCAGGTGGTTGATGCCGTGCGCTATGGAATTGCCCTTTATAACAAAGAGTCGGGCTTCAGCAAATTCGAGTCTGACTGGAAAAGCGTCAGCCTCGGCTATTCGCAGGGTGGCAGCGTAGCACTTGCTGTTCATAAGTTCATCGAGGAGAATGGTCTTGATGAGGAACTGCACTTTGCGGGCTCAGTCTGTGGCGACGGTCCCTACGACCCCGTAGCTCACTTGCTCTATTATATCAATGACAATGGACATACTTGGTTCGTGAAAGATGCTGTAGAACAAAATTCAGGACATGAGGCTGGCTCTGTCTCGATGCCTATCGTTATGCCGCTGATTCTGAAAGGTATGTGCGACAGCAATCCGCTGATGCGCCAGCACACGGTAGATGATTATCTGTCAGGAAAGTTTCTTTCTACGGGCTCTCTGGATATGATTAATGCGAAGAAGAACCCGAAAAAGAAAGACCAGTTCAGTACAGACGATGTTTCGGACCGATACCGTCAGCAGCGCAAGAAGGGTATGAGTAATTTTGTTACTATTTCCAACCCTTATACCGGTACGGGCTCGTTTAGGCTTTCCTATAGTGCAGCCGAGGTTCGTGAAATGTTCTTTAAGGAGGCAGACAAGAACGTGCATGGAAAACTTCAGCAGATGTTGACCGAGGAATGTTACAACTACTTCACGACATCCTCGAATTTTATAGATGGTAACGGCAAACGCATCACTCCCACGGGACGTGGCTTTATGCAGGACCTGCACCGTGCGTTAGAGAGTAATAATCTGACCGTGGGATGGAAACCCAAGCATCGCATTGCTTTCTACCATTCAACTTTCGACACTGTGGTACCTTATGACAATCTGCTATCCTTTATAAAGAATCAGGATGACCTGAGATATTTCTTCTACAAGGACAGCGACCGTCATTTGAGAGCAGGTGTCAATCCTTCTCATACAGTACCCAGAACTCAGGCAGATGTATTCGTCTATGAAACTGCCAGTAACAAAGACCATGTACCTGCTGGTAAGGATTTCTTCTTCTTTGGTTCCTGGGGGCCGGTTGGCATTACCGGTATTACACCAGACTACTGGCTATACAAATGGGTTCTTAAAGGTGATAATGAAACAAGTATTAATACTCCGTGGCCATGGTAAAGAAATATTTTACTTTATTGCTGGTAACTTTGCTGCCGGCATTGATGTTTGCAGAGAAAATCAGAGGGACGTTAGCACTTACCAATCCTGCCGTAACGGCTGTGTGTATCTATGATACGGAAGCCAAGACTGCTACTTTGGGTAATGGCTATACTGCCTGTATTAACCACTACGAGTCGGGCACGCTCTCTATTCCTGGAAGCGTAACCTATAATTCGGAGAGCTACAAGGTTGTTATCGGCCAGTTTGCTTTCCGTCTGTGCAATAAGTTTACAAAAATCTTTGTTCAGGAAGGTGTAGAGCACATTGCCGACTATGCCTTTGTGGGCTGTTCGGCTGTAAACGACATCGATTTGCCTTCCACCTTGCAGACCATCGGAGCCGGTGCCTTTTGCAACCTCAGCAACCTGAAGACTATGCGCTGCAGGTCAACGGCAGCTCCCACTTGGCAGTGGAACGACGTGTTCTCGGTGCTTGGCACCAAGGCAAGCATGAAGGAAAAGTCCTTGCAGCGTAACCTTGTCGTTCCTGTAGGTCATCTGGCTGATTATAAGAACAGTAAGTTTGACGGCACTTCGACAGGCACGCAGACAGGGGCCAACGAGAAAGTGGGATGGGAAGAGGCCTTTGCCCGTATCTATGAGATTAACAACGAGCCCGTTGAGATTACCTCGCTGGCAGAGTTTAAGGCTTTCCGTGATGCTGTCAATGCCGGTACTATGGAAACAGCATATCCTGGCAGGGAGTATTTTGTACTGACAACAGATATCACGCTTGGCGGTGAGAGTTGGGAACCTATCGGAACAGTGGAACATCCATTCTCAGGCTACTTCGACGGTGACGGGCATACCATCAGTAATCTTACTGTAGTCAATTTTGACTCTCCAGTTGTAATCAAGAGCAATCAGGGTCTGTTTGGCTATGTTACCAATGCCAAGATTCACGACCTGCATCTGAAGAATCCCTTGATACGCGCCTCTGACTATGGGGGTGCTCTTGTTGGTCAGGCAAATACTAATGTGGTTATTTCAGACATATTGGTTACCACTACTAATACCACTGATGACACAGTAAACTCTGGTGGCAGTGGTGGAGGTATCGTGGGCAGGGCAAGCAGTGCCACGATTGAGCGTTGCATGTTTCGTGGATCTGTGAATAATGGAGGTTGGGCCGGAGGTATAGTCGGCAATGTCTACCTGAATGTTACCGTCTCTGACTGCTGCACGGTCGGATTCGTTGGTACTTCGGAAGGTTACAGAGCCGGCGGTATCGTCGGTGGTGCCGGCGGTGTAAATGTCAAGCGCTGCTTCGCCAGAAACTTTCTGGGCCCCCTTTATGGGGCCTCGGTTGGTTTTGTCGCGGGATATCTGAATAGAGCAGATTACATAAGCACTATTGAAAACTGCGCATATTATACAATAGCTGGAGCTTATGGTTTTGGGATGATTGGTTATAAAGAGCTGATTGTAACAGAGCCTACCACGACGGGCAATGTAGGATATGCTGCTGAAGCCGACATGAACCAGGACAAGACCAAGGCTGTGCTGGGCACTGACAACTGGTATTACTTTACAGACAACTATGTGGACTATCCTGTACCTGCCACACTGGTGGATATGTACATGAGAGACTGCGTTCATATTACGGATGGCGACTTCGTCTATCAGCCTGTAGGTACAACTGGCGAACCCACAGCATACGAGGTGCAGGCTTATACTGGCAGCGCTACAGAGGTGACGATACCTGACACCTATAACAGCAAGCCGGTCACTGCCATCATAGACAATGTGTTCAAGGACAACCAGACACTGACTACCGTCACCTTAGGCAGCAATCTGACGAGCATCGGTGCCCATGCCTTTGAGAACTGCGATGCACTGACAGCCGTCGACCTGCCCGATGCTGTGACCTATGTTGGTAGAGATGCCTTCCGCGGCTGCGACAACCTCGCCAGCTTCAACATCGGTACTGGCTTCCAAGATCATAAGAGCAACTTCATTGCCTACTGTCCGAAGCTCACCACGCTGACCGCTTCGCGTGGCAACGACCACGGCTACCTCTGTGTAGATAATGTGTTGATACATAACGCCGGTAAATACCGCAGCTACGTTATTGCCTGTGCTCCAGGCAAGACGGGCAATTATACCATTCCTGTCGGCAGCCTCACCAACAGCACCGTCAACGTTTTTGGAAGTAGTTTCGCCACCTGTACAGGACTGACCAGCGTCACCTTCCCAGCAGGCAAACAGTATTCATTAGGCAAAGGGGTGTTTGATGGAGCCTATAACCTGCGATATGTCGATTTGTCGGCCATTACAGGAACCATTGAAGATGCCAAATACAACGTGGACCGTAGCGACCCCGATAATCCGTTCTATGGCATGAGCGACTACACCTTCATTTACCTGCCTGCAGGCAAGGGACATACCGCTACTTTGGGCGAACCTAACGTCGTCATCGGTGCTGAGGCACAGTACCTAACTCTGAATGAGGAATGGGACTTTGTTCCAAAGGTTTCGCCCATCACCACAACCTATGGTGTCAGCCTTAACCGTTGGATCTCTCCGTCTCTTGTAGAGTTCACCGAGGATACTGACACAGAAATTGTCATTGATGATACGGAGACAACGCAACAGGATGGTGGATATAATTATGTTCCAACCGGTTATACCTGTTACCTGCCTTATGACCTGACATTGGAAGATGAGGATGTCAAGGTGTATAAGCCCACCAGCAGCGAAACCACCGCTGGTGTGACTACCATTACTTTCACACAGGTCGAAGACAACATGATGGAAGCCTACAAACCATACTATATCGTAGTGACTGGTGACGATGATGTTGACCTGAGCACGTACGAAGCTGTTACGGTTAATATCAACTCCAATGGCACATGGTCAGTGGGTGATTATGATTTCAAGGGTACTGTGGTGGAAATTCCAAACACCACGCTGTATGATGCCCAGAAACCTGCCTATATCCTGCAGAGCAGCGGCAAGTGGCACAGGGTGCCGGAGAACGAGCCGGATGCCTATGTCGGTCCGTTCCGCTGTTACTTCCAGGCAACAAGTGCCAACAGTGCACGTACTCTAAGCATGACCCTTGACAATGACGATGCTACCGGAATCCAGCAGATCCGCACCATTGACGCCGACGGTACAGAGCGCTATTTCGATCTGAATGGCCGGCTACTACCTGGCAAACCTCAGAGGGGTGCGTATATCTTGAACGGCAAGAAGTATGTTAACAAGTAAAGCGAGGAGGACAATGATATGAAAAAGAACTTTCAAAAACCTGAGCTGAAAGTATTTCTGCAAGAACCTCAAGAGCATCTGCTGCAGGCAAGTGGACAGTTCACGGACGAGGCTCCCGAGGAGGGCTGGGATATAGGCGGTGCCAATGCAAGGGATCAGCAGACCAGCTACGATGTCTGGAATAACGACGGGAACAAATAGTAAAATATTGAATTAACCAAAAAAAAAGAATTATCCCAAATCTGTCATCAGACCGATTTGGGATAATTTATTTTACGAATTCATTGACTGGAGGAATTCCTCGTTTGTCTTGGTGTCCTGGATGCGTTGTTTCATCTCGGTCATGGCCTCGATCGGGTTCATGTCTGTAAGGAACTTGCGCAGGATCCACATACGGTCGAGGGTCATGCGGTCTTGAAGCAGATCATCGCGGCGTGTACTGCTCTGTACGATATTGACTGCGGGGAATATACGCTTGTTGGCAAGCATGCGGTCGAGCTGGAGCTCCATGTTACCGGTGCCCTTGAATTCCTCGAAGATTACCTCGTCCATCTTGCTGCCGGTATCGGTAAGTGCTGTGGCTATGATTGTAAGTGAGCCGCCGCCTTCGATATTTCGTGCTGCACCGAAGAAGCGCTTGGGCTTGTGCATGGCTGTTGCCTCGACACCTCCGGAGAGGACCTTGCCGCTGGATGGTGCTACGGTATTGTAGGCACGTGCAAGACGTGTGATGGAGTCAAGGAAGATGACAACGTCGTGTCCGCACTCTACCATGCGCTTTGCCTTCTCGAGGACGATGCCTGCGATGCGTACGTGGCGCTCTGCGGGTTCGTCAAAGGTTGAAGCGATGACCTCGGCCTTGACGGTGCGTGCCATATCGGTAACCTCCTCGGGGCGTTCGTCGACGAGAAGCATCATGAGGTATGCCTCGGGGTGGTTCTTGGCGATGGCATTGGCAATCTCCTTCATAAGGATGGTCTTACCGGTCTTTGGCTGTGCGACAATAAGTGCACGCTGACCTTTACCTATGGGGGCGAAGAGGTCTACTATGCGTACTGACAGGGGATCGTTCTGTCCGGTGCACAGGTTGAACTTTTCGTCGGGGAAAAGTGGGGTAAGGCTCTCGAATGGGGAGCGGTCGCGTATGACGCGTGGGTCACAGCCGTTGATGCTGTGTATGCGGCCCATATTGTAGTATGCTTCGCCAGGGTTGGGCATATTGACGCTGCAACGTATTACGTCGCCTGTCTTGAGTCCCATGTTCTTGATCTGCTGTGCAGTTACTACAATGTCATCGGGCGATGGCATGTAGTTGTAGTCGCTGCTGCGCAGGAATCCGCGGCCGTGGCTCTGGTCAAGTTCAAGTACGCCCTCGGCAATAATCTTGTCGCCGAAATTGTATGTCGGACGTTGCGGACGGCGGTCTTGCTGTGCTGCAGATGCATTGACAGCGGATACTGCAACGTTGTTCTGCATATCGGCGAGAATCTGTGCTACAGGACGTATGTCGCGGATAATGCGGAATGCGGTGCCGGTTTCCTTTTCTGCCTTTGGCTTACGACCGCGTTTCTTGGGAGCAGGCTCAGGTGCCTCTGTGGGCACAGAAGCCTCTGGCTCCTTTATCTCCTCACCTCGGCTTGGCTGAGTGGTGGTCATCTCCTTTTCTGCCTTTGGCTTACGGCCGCGCTTCTTGGGAGCAGGCTCAGCTGACTCTGTGGGTATAGAAGCCTCTGGCTCCTTTATCTCCTCACCTCGGCTTGGCTGGGTGGTGGTCATCTCCTTTTCTGCCTTTGGCTTACGGCCGCGCTTCTTGGGTGCAGGCTCTGCATCAGCAGCCTTTGCATCCTCTGCACGGGATTGGGCAGGGGCTGATTCCTTGTTCATGGGGCCGACAATGCTTTCGGCGTCTATGATGTTATAAATTAGTGTTGTCTTGTCGTTGCTTTTCTCGGCTCCTATCTTCTGCGCCAGTGTAAGCAACTGGTCCATTGTCATGGACTCTAATTGAGTCTTTGTGTGCATAAAAAAAATTAGTGAATTTGAGTGGCAACCAGATGCAAACCTGATTGTTTTGATGTTGCAAAGATATGACTTTTTCTGTTATTACTGGCTTTTCATCATGTTTTTTTTTGCTCAGGAGGTGTTTTTTATTTACTTTTGCATAAATGAAGGTTCTTTTACAGGCACAGAATTTGACGCGCAGCGTGGGGGAGAGGACGTTGTTCCGCGATATCTGCATGAGTGTTTGCGAGGGTCAGCGTGTGGGTTTGATTGCTCGTAACGGTACGGGTAAGTCGACGTTGCTGAATATCCTGGCAGGAGTTGACATGGCAGACAGTGGCGAGGTAGTTGCTACTACGGGGTTGCGTATAGGGTATTTGCCGCAGACACCCGAGTATCCCGAGGACATGACTGTGATGGAGGCTTGTTTCTGGCATGCGCAGCAGGATATGGATGATACCGAGGAGGCTTTGGCCCTGGAGGTGCGTAGCAAGCAGATACTGGGCAAGCTGAAGATTGGTGATACGTCGCGAAAGCTGAGTGTTCTGAGCGGCGGACAGCTGAAGCGTGTAGCACTGGCGAATGTCTTGATAAAGGGACCTGACCTGCTGATACTGGACGAGCCGACGAATCACCTTGATCTGGAGATGATAGAGTGGCTGGAGTCGTATCTGGGGCGTCAGTGTATGTCGCTGATTATGGTTACACATGACCGTTATTTCCTGGACAGGGTTTGTAACGTGATTATGGAGATGGATGACGAGAGGTTATATACTTATCGCGGTAACTATGCCTATTATCTGGAGAAGCGTCAGGAGCGACTGGATAATGCAAGGGCCGAGATTGCGCGTGCCAATAATCTGTATCGCACGGAATTGGAATGGATGCGTTCGACGCCTCAGGCGCGGAGCCACAAGGCTCGCTACAGGGAGGAAGCGTTTTACGAACTGGAGGGAAAGGCGAAGCGCCGTGTCGAGGAAGAGAGTGTGCGTCTGAGCATCAAGAGCGGTTATATCGGGTCCAAGATATTCGAGGCGGAATATGTTTCCAAGGCTTTTAATCTGAAGGATAACGGCAAACTGGTTATACTGAAGGATTTTTACTATAATTTCTCGCGATACGAGAAAATGGGTATCGTAGGCAACAACGGTACGGGCAAGAGTACGTTCCTGAAATTGTTATTGGGAATTGTGCCTCCGGACAGCGGCAGGTTTGTAATAGGCGAGACGGTGAGGTTCGGTTATTTCAGCCAGGATGGTATGAAGGTGGACGAGAGCATGAAGGTTATTGATGCTGTCCGCCGTGTTGCCGAGTATGTGGATCTTGGTGGCGGCCGTCGCCTGAGTGCGATGCAGTTCCTGCAGCATTTCATGTTCACGCCGGAACAGCAGCAGAACTATATATACAAACTGAGCGGCGGAGAACGCCGCAGGCTGCAGTTGTGTCTTGTGCTGATGCAGAGTCCCAATTTCCTGATATTGGACGAACCGACAAATGACATGGATATCGTTACGCTGCAGGTCATGGAGGAGTATCTGCAGGATTTCAAGGGGTGCATTATCGTGGTGAGTCATGACCGCTATTTCATGGACAAGGTCGTGGATCATGTGCTGGTATTCAAGGGGGCGGGCGTGATTGATGATTTTGCAGGAAACTACTCTCAGTACAGGGAATCTGTGAAAGTTAAGCAGCAGGATGTAGTGCGTACGGCTGCGGGCAGCCAGGGGAATGTGAAACCGCGTTTGAGTGCTCAGAAGTTGCGGATGTCATACAAGGAGAAATGTGAATTTGAGCAGCTGGAGAAGGAGATAGAACAGCTGACAAAGGAAAAGGAGAGTATCGAGAAAGCCTTGAGCAGCGGACAGATATCTGTGGAGGAAATTACAGCTATGTCCAAGCGCCTGCCTGTGCTGAACGATGAGCTTGATACAAAGGAAATGCGCTGGCTGGAATTAAGCGAGAAAGCATAGTTTGCGCGATATCAGGAGTTGATGGCCTCGAGTATTTGCAGGGCATCGGATACTGTACTGATATCGCTGACAATCATACTGCGCTGGCTGTTTTTTTCGCGTAGCTGGCAGCGCGCAGAGTTTACGCTGAAGAATGAAATTATACGGTCGAAGACAGGGCTCTGATAGAATGCGCTGTCGGCATTGCTTACGAAGACAAGCCGCATCTGACCTTGTTTGAGAATAAGCCGTTCAACGCCTAATTCCTTGCCTAACTGGCGCAGGCGTATCATTCCGCACAGGTCTATGGCTTCGGGAGGAATCTTACCGAAACGGTCGCGAAGGCGTGTCTGGAAATCCTGTATCTGCTGTGGAGTTTCCATCTGGTCGAGTTCGCGATAGAGGAGCATGCGTTCGCTGCTGGTTGGTACATATGTTTCGGGCAGATGGGCAGTAAGGTCGGTGTCTAACTGACATTCGTCGACAAACTCGCTGCCGCTGTTGAGGCTTCCTTCCTGTATCTTTTCTCGGAAGATGTCCTGGAATTCATCATTACGGAGTTCGCGTACCGCCTCGGACAGGATTTTCTGGTAAGTCTCGTATCCCAAATCGGATATGAATCCGCTTTGTTCTGCTCCCAACAGGTTGCCTGCACCTCGTATGTCGAGGTCCTGCATGGCGATGTGTATGCCGCTACCCAAATCGCTGAATGTCTCGATGGCCTGGAGTCGGCGACGTGCTTCCTGTGAAAGTGAGGAGAGTGGGGGAGAGAGCAGGTAGCAGAAGGCTTTGCGGTTGCTTCGGCCTACTCGTCCGCGCATCTGGTGCAGGTCGCTGAGCCCGAAATTGTGTGCCTGACATACTACGATTGTATTGGCATTGGGCATGTCTACACCGCTTTCGATAATGGTGGTGGATATAAGTACGTCGTAGTCATAGTTGGCGAAGCCTAGGATGATGTTCTCCAGTTTCTCAGGAGGCATCTGTCCGTGTCCGACGGCTACGCGTGCATCCGGAACGTACCTGTGTACTATCTGTTCGATTTCGGGGAGCGAGGCTATGCGGTTGCAGACGATGAACGTCTGGCCATTGCGGCTCATTTCGAAATTGATTGCCTGGGCAAGGATTTCACCGCTGAAGGTGCATAGCTGTGTATATATAGGATAGCGATTCGGTGGTGGGGTATGGATGACACTGAGGTCGCGCGCTCCCATGAGTGAGAACTGTAGCGTTCTGGGGATAGGGGTTGCCGTGAGGGTGAGTGTATCGATGTTGGTCTTCATCTGGCGTATCTTTTCCTTGGTGGATACACCGAATTTCTGTTCCTCGTCAATAATCAGCAGACCGAGGTCGTACCACTGCACTGCCTTGCCTGTCAGGCGGTGTGTGCCGATAAGGATGTCTATCTTGCCGTCGGCAAGGTCCTGTAGCAGGGCTTTTGTCTGTTGTGGCGTACGTGCCCTTGAAAGATAGTCAACACGTACGGGCATGTCCTTCAGACGGTTGGTAAATGTGTGATAATGCTGGTATGCCAAGACTGTGGTGGGCACAAGTACGGCGACTTGCTTGCCATCAGTTGCTGCCTTGAATGCTGCTCGTATTGCTACCTCGGTTTTCCCGAAGCCTACGTCTCCGCAAACAAGCCGGTCCATGGGACGTGCTTTTTGCATGTCGTTCTTGACATCCTGGGTAGCACGGAACTGATCCGGTGTATCCTCGTACAGGAAGGATGCTTCAAGTTCGGCCTGCAGATAGGTGTCGGGGCTGAATGAATAGCCTTTCTGGGTGCGTCGGCGGCTGTACAGCTTAATAAGGTCACGGGCAATGTCCTTGATTTTTGTCTTGGTGCGTTCCTTGAGACGTTCCCATGCTCCCGTGCCTAATCTGTTGATGCGCGGTGCCGTCCCTTCCTGTCCCTTGTATTTGCTGATTTTGTGCAGGGAATGTATGCTGACATATATTACTCCTCCGCCATCGTAGTTAATACGTATCTTCTCTACCATCTGACCACCTTCGGGTATACTGATAAGCCCTCCGAAACGACCTACGCCGTGGTCAATATGTACCACGTAGTCGCCAAGTTGGAACTGTTGTATTTCCTTGAGTGTAAGTGCCATCTTGCCACGTCTGGCCTTCTCGCTTCGCAAATTGTATTTGTGAAAGCGGTCAAATATCTGGTGGTCGGTGAAAATAACTGTTTTACAGTCCTGGTCTATGAAGCCGGCATGAAGAGTGCGTGTAACAGGGGTAAAGTGTATTCCTGCACCTATGTCACGGAAAATGCTTTCCAGACGGTCAGTCTGCTTTTGGCTGTCTGCAAGTATGTATATCTTGTACTTTTCCTCCTGAAGGTGCTTAAGTTCGGTGGTAAGAAGGTCAAAGTTCTTATGGAAGACAGGCTGTGGCGATATATTGAACTGAAGGTTTGGCTTGATATTTGTATATAATTCTATATCAGTTATATTATCATAGCCAAGAAGGACTGTCTTAAAGTTTGTTATATGATGGTTGAAGATATCAGGATTGCACAGTGTCTGTTGTTTGTCAAGCTGTTTGTCTTCCTCTGCTGCGGAAATCTCGGCACTCATTCCAAATCCATCGTTCCATATCCGCTGGATTTCCTGTGACAGGAATACCATGTCGCGTGTGACAATTATAGTATCCTGGGGCAGGAAACTGAGGATTGGGACGCATTGCTCAGTGGATGTGGTGAGTTCGGGGACGATCTGGATTTCCGAAAGTTTGTCAATGCTCAACTGGTTCTCAACATCGAATGTGCGCAGGGAATCTATTTCATCGCCGAAGAAATCTATGCGGTATGGGTGCTCGCATGAAAAACTGTATACATCTACGAGCGAACCTCGTACGGCAAATTGCCCGGGTTCGTATACATAATCTGTGCGCTGAAAGCCTAAATCGAACAGTTTATTCTGTACATCCTTGATATCTATGTTCTGACCCTTGCTTAGCGACAGGGTGTTAGTCTCGAGTTGTCGTCTGGAAACAACCAGCTCGGACATTGCACTGGGATATGTTACAATAAATAATGGAGTCTTGTCTGTGGAAAGGCGCGTAAGTGCATCGGTGCGCAGTATCTCACTTGCAGCGTCTCGCTGACCATACTTGACAGCACGTCGGAAACTGCTGGGCAGGAAACAGATGCTGTCGGCATGTCTGCCGTTTTCAGTATTACCGCCATTAAGAATTTGATTGAGGTCATTATAGAAATATCCAGCCTGTTCCTCGTCGTCCATGATAAACAGGAACGGCATTGAAAATGCTTCGGGCCAAGCCAACCCGACTGCACTGAAAACCAACGGAGCAGAACTGGCATGAAGACCGCTGATGGTGATTTTCTTCTGACTATTGTCAATAAGCATTCGCCCCAGCGCTTTGACTCTGGGATTATGTGCAAATAGGGACTGTAGTTCCTGTATTTCCATAAAACAGGGGCAAATTTATAAAAAATTCATTGGAAAAGCGTTCAATCACATTATATTTGATTACATTTGTATTGTGAAAGTCAGCATTACCTGGTAATTTATAATTTTCAAAAATGAACAGCGACAGTGTAATCATAATTCCTACGTACAACGAGAAGGAGAATATCGAGGCTATAATCCGAGCCATCAATGATTTGGAAAAGAAATTTGACATTCTGGTTATTGATGACGGCAGTCCTGACGGCACTGCAACTATTGTCAAGGGCCTGATGGAGGATGAATTTGCCGGAAAACTGCATATTATTGAACGCAGTGGCAAGTTGGGTCTTGGAACTGCATATATTACGGGCTTCAAATGGGCAATAGAGCAGAAATATGACTATATTTTTGAAATGGATGCCGATTTCAGTCATGCTCCCTCTGACTTACCTCGCCTTTATGCTGCATGTCATGATGAAGGCTATGGCGTGGCTGTAGGCAGTCGATACATAACCGGTGTAAATGTTGTAAACTGGCCGATTGGGCGTGTCCTGATGTCATATTATGCCAGTGCCTATGTACGTACCGTATTGGGAATCAAACTTCGCGATACAACGGCTGGCTTTGTTTGTTGGAAGCGCGAGGTATTGGAGACAATATCACTGGATGACGTTAGATTCAAGGGATATGCATTCCAGATTGAGATGAAATACACAGCACTGAGACTTGGATTCAAGATAAAGGAGGTTCCGGTAGTGTTCGTAAATCGCGAATTAGGCACGAGCAAGATGTCTGGAGGCATATTTGGAGAAGCATTCTTTGGCGTCATGAGGCTTCGCTTTACAAAATTCAGGAGAAGAAAGTGATCATCAAGGGGGCAATAATCGTAAATGAAGGTCTGGAAAGGGTAGGGGACGTATTGGTCCGTGATGGTGTAATACAACAGATTTCCAGTTCTTTGGATATTATCGACGATGAGATCATTGATGCTCATGACTGCTATTTGTTACCAGGTATAATAGATGATCACGTACATTTCCGTGAGCCGGGCCTGACCAGCAAGGCAGATATGCACACGGAGAGTATGGCTGCAGTAGCCGGTGGCGTTACCAGTGTATTGGATATGCCGAATGTCGTTCCGCAGACAACGTCTTACGAAACATGGATGCAAAAAATGCAACTTGCTGAAAAACAAATGCATTGCAACTATGGTTTCTTTATAGGCGCGACAAACTCCAACATGGATGAAATACAGAGATTACCGGTGGAACAATACCCCGGAGTGAAGCTCTTCATGGGTAGCAGTACCGGCAACATGTTGGTTGACAGGAAGGAATCCCTGATGCGTATATTCCGCAATTCACCTAAAATAATTATGGCTCATTGTGAGGATACGGCTATAATTAACAGGAATATGCAAATTGCGCGTGAGCAGTTTGGAGATGATCCTGACATAATTCATCATCCGGCAATACGCAGCCGAGAGGCTTGTATTGCCAGCAGTTCGCTGGCGGTAAAGATGGCCAGGGAAACAGGTGCAAGGCTACATATAGCACATATTTCAACAGCCGAGGAACTTGAATTGCTTGAAACATTTGATTCTCAGGAGAATCCAATTGAAGCCAGGATTACCGGTGAGGCTTGTGTTTCACACCTTATTTATACGCAAGAGGATTATAAACGCTTGGGAACAAGGATAAAGTGCAATCCGGCAATTAAACATAATACTGACCGTGAGGCATTACGTAGGGCGTTGACAGATGGAAGGATAGCGGTAGTGGGAACTGATCATGCACCGCATCTGCTTGTAGATAAGAATGGCGGAGCACGTTCTGCAGCGAGCGGAATACCTATGATACAGTTCTCGCTGATTTCCATGTTGGAATTGGTCAGCGAAGGCATCCTGACATTAACTCGTCTTGTTGAACTGATGTGTCATAATCCTGCAAAATTATTTGGAATACAACAGCGTGGATTCATTCGTGAAGGAATGTATGCAGATTTGGTCCTTGTCAAATGTACAGAACCTTACCGTTTAACAAAGGATTCAATTTTGAGCAAATGCGGATGGTCACCGCGTGAGAATGACGTGTTTAGCTGGAAGGTCTGCAAGACGTACATTTCCGGAAATCTCGTTTATAATGGTACGAATGTAAATACATCATTTCACGGAAATCCTTTGTTATTCACTTATAACGAATATAATGGTAATTATGTTTAATCGCCTTTGTATTTTTAAAATATAAACAATCTCCTATTCTATATAAATCAGTCCATTCTATTAAGATAGTCTTCGTATTGGTACTGTCTGAGAATCTCTACACTGTCATCCATTCGCCTGATTGCAATTGACGGATGATGTATTCCGTTGAACATGCATGTCTTTACAGTTGTGTAATGGTTCATGTCCTCGAGGATTATCTTTTCGCCAATCTGAAGTTCGTGATCGAAAATCCACGAACTCATGAAATCGCCGCTTAGACAACTGTTTCCGCCCAGACGATAGCAAAAGCCAATTGTGTGTCCTTCCTGGTTCTTTATGTCATCCTTGCTGGAAACTACTCCCTTTTCATCTTCTATTGTCTCTGCACCGCGTACTTTTGGCCAATATGGCATTTCCAGACAATCAGGCATATGACATGTAAATGATACGTTCAGGATTGCCGTACGTATACCATGATTTTCGACAATATCTACAACACTTGAAACAAGAGGGCCTGTCTGCCAGGCAAAGGCGCTACCAGGCTCCAGGGTGATATGCAGATGCGGATATTCTGCGCGTAGATCCTGCAGGGTCTTAATAAGCAGTTCTACATTATACTCCTTACGTGTCATAAGATGCCCGCCTCCAAAATTGAGCCACTTGATACGCGAGAACCATTTACCGAAATTCTTCTTTATATATATAAGGTTATCAGCAAAATCCTCTGCAGAACTTTCACAATGACAATGACAATGGAATCCGTCAATCTTGTCCAAAATATCCTCATGTTTTGAAAGATCGTCCGAGGTCACTCCGAAACGAGTTCCTGGAGCCGTTGGATTATACAAATCCGTTTCTATATGGGAGTGTTCGGGATTTATGCGTAAACCGCAGGAAATTACCTGATGATCCCCCACCCTGTCAGATATGGAATTCCAGTCCCCCACCTTTGGTATAAAATGTTCTAACTGACTGATACTATTGAATGTAATGTGGCTTGAGCAACGCAGTATTTCGGCAAAAGTATCATCTTCGTACGCTGGGCTGTATGTATGCGCCGGTGAGCCGAATTGCTCAAACGCGAGGCGCGCTTCATATACGCTGCTTGCTGTTGTTTGATTGATGTATTCGCGGAATATTGGGAATGTTTTCCATAATGCGAATGCCTTGAAAGCCAGGATTATCTCTACCCCGCTCCTTTCTGCTACACTCTTAATCAAAGAAAGGTTGCTGCGGAGCAACCTTTCCTCTATGATATAATATGGTGTATTAGGTTCAGTCATTAGTTTAGAGTGAATAAGATATTAGTATACCCACTTTACATTGTCAATCCACAACGTAGTGCCTTCGCTTCCCACGTATGGACCTCCACAGCTGCTGTCAAACTTGATAATAGCATGCGTTGGAGTAGCATCCTCCTCAGTCCAACCGTCTTCCTTGATAACAACCATCTTGCCTTTTGAGTTGGTTGTGTAAAATGCGTTTTCGCCATTTATAAGACCCATGAAAGGCTTGTAAAAACTCTTTTGGGTGATATCGCCATAGTTCAGTTCAAATGTCTTACCGTTTACCCATCCTGTATTGTTCGCAAAACGCATACGTAATGTAGCAACACGCTTTGCAGTGATATTACCTTCAGCATCCTCGCTACGCTGTTGAAGCAAAACGATAACCTCTGGCATATCCTTGCCAGCAACTACCTGTTCTTTTGAGAAACCGTTCTTGCGAATACGATTGGGTTCCTCGGACAGCTGTACCTTATAGTCAAACTTGATCGCGCGCGGACGCTTGGTAAACGGAATACCTGCACACATCTTGCTCATAGGGTTCTTCGTCGAGGTTATCGGCTCGATCATCTTGCCTGTGAATACGCTGCCACTTGCCAGGACGTTGATATTAATCATACCAAGAACCTTTACCTTCTCTATGTGCGTGTACAACTTTGCACATGACCCTCCTGCATGCTCGTCCTTGAATACGCTGGCATTCGTCTTCAATACACCGCTGACCTTGGCATACACATTACTTGTAGCCCATGGAGAACCACCTTGATTGGTATATGGTTTAGTCTCTGTCCAGTGTGCAGTAGGCCCTATTTCCATCAGAGTTTTTTTCTTGCCTCCAATTATTGAGCTTTCCTTGATGTCACGCTGAATCCACTGCTCGAAGTTACCATATTTGATAAGTTCTTCCTGAGCAAATGCCTGTGTAGTAATACACAAGATGAAAATCAAGAACAAATTCTTCGGCTTCATATTACCTGTAAATACGTTTACATATTCTGTTTAGAATGCTTCACCAAAGTTGAATACAAAGCTACCACCATGCTTGGTGAACCCGTAGTCAAGTCGGACATTCATTCGAGGCTTAAACTCCCAACGCAAACCAAATCCATAGTTTGGCAGAGTCTCTTTCCAGTAGATATGGTCAAAATCGTGGAAAACGTTGATCATGCCAACCCATGCTGCAAGACCAAGACGCCACTTGATACGCTGGCGCAATTCAATCTGGGTTTCCATAACGTTGTTGTCACGGTACTGACCGAAGAAGTAACCGCGCCCCATACCCTGGAATCCTGTACTTGCCAAACGTGTCCATGGGACGAAGTCGCTACCGTAATTAAACTGTCCATGTACCTGGAACGCCAGTGTACACTTTGTCCAAAGACTGGTATAGTTGCTATATTTTATATCTGTCTTCCAGAAATCATATTTATTGAGACCTGGGGCAAAATACAGCTGCTGGAAACGGAAATAATGACCACGATAGGCATTCATGGCAAAATCACGACTGTCATAGGTGAGGCAAAGACCAAGACCTGTTGTAGCCAGACTTTGTGACTGAACCTCGCCTGTCGGGGTTGTCAGGTATGTTTCCATCAGCTTTTCCTTATCGTATATCTTGCCATCGATTTCAATTTCGCCCTTCTCATACTTGAATGTATTGGTATAAAGAAAATCAAGCTTTGGACCAATGTACAGGTCCTTTGCCAATTTCCAGGTGAAGTCACCGTCAAGCATAAAAACAAACTGCTTGAACTCTACCGGAACATTCTTTTCTGCTGCCTCATAACCATTAAGAATATTTCCTTCAGGATCACGGGCTCCCCAATAGGCAGACGGATAGTGGGTAAGACTCAGTTCGTAGTTCCAGCGGTGCTTGTCATGCTTCATGAAGTTGTGTCCTTCGACACCTATTACAGCCATACCCTTTACACTGAACTGGAAGAACAGGCTCATCACGCTCTTCTGGAGTGTCTTGTCGCTTCGGTCAAAACTATACAATGCAGTATATCCGCCACCAAAAGCAAAACTGGTGTTTGCATTATATGCAGGACCTACGATAAAACTGCCGTCAAATTTCTTCTCTTCGTGGCGTGTTGTATTGTTCAGATAGTTGTACAGCATGTAGAAAGGCTTCCATATCTTGTGCTTTGGAATCTTATATACACGCCTCTGACCCGTCATAGGATCAATAACAATACTGTCGCGGCCCATATTTGGCTCCGGCATTGCCTCGGCATGAATGTCCATAGATGGCATTTCAAGTTTGGGCTCAGGCAGAGAGAGGATCTTGTCTGTAATGGAAGTCTCGTCTGCGAATGCATAGTGCGTAGCAACCAATAGGGATAGCAGCAGCAAATGTCTTTTCATAATATATAAAAAATTATGTATTAATTTAAATCGCAGACAAAGATATGAAAATTTATGCTAATATTTTGTTTCTTACACAATATTATAGTAATTTTGCCCGCAAAAAGGACACTTTTATTCTCATATATAGCGTTTTATGAGCAATCATGACATGAATATGGCCGGTCGCATTGAGGCTGACCGTCGTATTTTGGAGTTGTTGTCGCAGACATTTCCCACTCAGGACAGTGCCAGTACTGAGATAATCAATCTGGAAGCCATTCTGCGTCTCCCAAAGGGTACGGAACATTTTGTTGCCGACATACATGGCGAGCATGAGGCATTCCAGCATATATTGAAAAATGCCTCGGGAAACATCCGCCGCAAGGTCAACGAATTATTTCAGGATACGCTTGAGCCGGAGGTAATAAAGGAACTGTGTACCCTGATATACTATCCCGAGGAGAAACTTGAACTGATTGAGGCAAAGGACGAGGATTCCGACGAATTCTACTCCACTACCCTACAACGCCTCGTACTTGTCTTGCGCAGTGTCAGCAGCAAATACACACGCAGCAGGGTACGCAAGGCCCTGCCAAAGCAATTTGCATACATTATTGAGGAATTGCTGCATGAAAAGGCGGATGACGACGACAAGACGGCATACCTTCAGGGAATCGTAGACAGTATAATACAGACGGATCAGGCTCCTAATTTCATTACAGCCATGTGCCAGGTCATACAGCAGCTGAGTATTGACCAGTTGCATATCCTTGGCGATATATGGGACAGAGGACCGGGTGCACACATTATCATGGATACCCTGCTACAGTATCACAATTTCGATATAACATGGGGCAATCACGATGCATTATGGATGGGAGCTGCAGCAGGTAACGACTGCTGCATCTGCAACGTATTGCGCTTCTGCCTCCGATTCGGCAACATGGATACGCTGGAGGATGGATATGGCATAAACCTCCTGCCATTGGCACAGCTTGCCATGGAAGCATACAAGGATGATCCAGCCACCATTTTCCTGCCCCAGCGAAAGGTTGATGAGCGCCAGTGCCAGCTCATAGGACGCATGCACAAGGCAATTACCATCATACAGTTCAAGCTGGAGCGCAATATGATCGAGAAGCATCCGGAATGGGTAATTGACCGCACCGATACATTGGGCGGAATAGACATACAGCGCGGTGTATACATTGTTAACGGACGCGAATATCCATTGCGTGATACCCTATTCCCGACTATTGACGACTGGAATGATCCCTATCGCCTTACACCACAGGAAGAGGAAATGATGGCCAAGCTACATCATTCATTCCGCGTATCAGACAAGTTGCAGAAACATATAAAATGTATCCTCAGCCGTGGCGGAATGTACAATATATGCAACGGCAACCTGCTATTCCATGCCAGTGTACCACTCAACGATGATGGCAGCCTGAAGGAGGTTCAGCTCATGGGAAGGAAATACAGTGGCAAGGAACTCATGAACCGTATAGGAATACTTGTACGCAGTGCATTCAATACAGATACACCACGTGAAGAAAAACTTGCAGCACGCGATTATCTGCTATATCTGTGGTGCGGCCCCGAATCACCCTTGTTCGACAAGAGCCGCATGACTACCTTCCAGCGTTATCTGATAGGTGACAAGAATCTGATTCACGAGGAAAAAGGAGCATATTTCCGCCTGCGCAATGACGAGAATGTGTGCAACCATATTCTGGACAGCTTTGGCGTACAGGGAGAACACCGCCATATAATCAACGGACATGTACCAGTACACGTCAGTGCTGGCGAAAGTCCCATAAAGGCAAACGGACGTCTTATGGTTATCGACGGCGGATTCAGCCAGCACTACCACAGTACTACAGGTATTGCAGGATATACCCTTGTATACCATTCGCGCGGATTTGAACTTATTCAGCACGAACCGTTTACCAGCAAGCGTGATGCCATACAAAACGGCTCGGACATACATGGAAGTATACAACTGGTAGAGTTAAGCGGACATCGCTTACGCGTACGTGACACGGACCGCGGACGCAAGATCCACAAACAGATAGCCGAACTGCGTGAGCTGCTATATGCATACCGACACGGATATATCCGCACTAAGTAACCATTATCAACAAACCAATTCAGACTAATGCGCAATAAGACCGGAGCACAATACGCTGCCGACAAATATCTCGAAATTCCAGTACGCGAGGCAACCACCCTCATGGAGTTCCTGCTTAAGCAGATGGGTATCAGCAGAAACCGTGCCAAGGACCTGCTCAGCGGCCGTGCCGTAACCGTTGACCGCAAGCTTACCACACAGTACGACACACCCCTTTCTCCCGGACAGCTTGTACGCGTTTCTCGTCATCGTCAGAGCACTATGCTTGTTAGCAAGTACGTCAAGATAGTTTACGAAGACAAGGACCTTGTCGTCATCGAGAAGAGTGCCGGTATCCTCAGTATGGCTGCAACAGCCAAGCAGTACAGCATCAAGAATATCCTTGACGAATATTTCGTCAAGCGACATTTCAAGTGTACTGCACATGTAGTGCATCGCCTTGACCGTGATACGAGCGGGCTGATGATGTATGCTAAGAATCGCGAAACAGCACTGGCACTCGAGGAAAACTGGAAGGAAACAGTATACGACAGAAGGTATATGGCCGTCCTATGCGGCAATATGCCCCAGGAAGGAGGAACGGAACGTTCGTACCTGAAGGACAACAAGGCATTCATCACATACTCCTCAGCTACAGACAACGGAGGCAAACTGGCGATTACACACTATCGCCGCTTGCGTTGTAACGAAAACTTTACCTTAGCAGAAATGAAGCTTGAAACCGGACGCAAGAATCAAATACGTGTACACATGGCAGACATCGGCTTTCCTATAGCCGGGGATAAGAAATACGGTAATGCCGTTGATCCTCTGGGACGTTTGTGCCTGCACGCATATCGTCTCAATTTCATTCATCCCGTAACAGGCGAGGACATGCAGTTTGAAACACCTGTACCAAAGGAATTCCTGAAACTGTTTTGAAAAACATCATGCACCAGCCTAAATTAGCAATCGTAGATTCCAATATTCTGTCAGGACTTGGATTACAAAGCATTCTGGAGGAGATTATCCCCGTTGCCGAGGTAATCCTGATTGACAGGTTCGAGGATATACATAAGCTCAATATCGGGGAATATGCACATTTTTTCGTGGCTTCGCGCATATTCTTCGAACACAACCATTTCTTCCGCACAAACAACATGCGATGCATAGTGCTTGTGAACGGAGAGATGAGCATTGCCGGTGTCAAGACGATAAACGTCTGTCAGAGCGAAAAGGGACTGGTGCGTGACATCATTTCACTCAACCGTATGAATCATGGTCCGGAAGGCCCTGTACCACTACCCTATCCTGTTTCCAAAGGTCATAACCAGAAACCAACTGCCATGCTGCTGTCACAGCGTGAAGCCGAGGTAGCAATCCTGCTTAGTAAAGGATTAATAAACAAGGAAATAGCCGACAGGCTCAACATCAGCCTGACAACGGTGATTTCTCATCGCAAGAACATTATGGACAAGCTGCATGCACGCAGTTTGGCCGACATCATCATATATGTCGTGATGAACAACCTTGCGGATATCAGCGAACTTTAAAACACAAACGTCATATCAATGCCTATCTGCAGAGGTCTGCAATGCTGAGCATAGGCACGATTTGAGCTTTGGAAATAAAAGGTATTGTATTGGCTGTCTGTCAGGTTGCGGCCCCAGACCTGTATGTTTCCAAAACTCGTTGCCAGATTAATGCGCGCTCCCAATAAAGAATAGAAACCCTGCGAAGCATCATTTGCCTCCGTCCAGTATATGCGTCCGGCACCGTTGTATGTTGCACCGAGGGTTAGCTTCTTTGCCCACTTGCTAGTCAAGGTCCATGTATAGGCGGCGTCAATATTGAGTGTATGCTGTGGTACGAACGGTATGTAATTGCCGCTGTAATCCTGATCGTTCCCTGCATCATATTCAACAAACTTGGCATTTGTGAAGCCATAGTTTGCACTGAGAGAGAGAGACTTGACAGGCATATACAGGATACTTGTCTCTACACCAAAGCTCCGGCTCTTACCGGCATTTACCATTTGACGCCCCAACCCCGATTCCGTAAAGCGTGTGATCTGCTGGTCACGGGTCATAATATAGAACACTGCAGCATCAAGGACAAATTTACCATCCTTTGTCATGAGATGTGCACCCAATTCGTAGTTCCAGGAATACTCTGGCTTGAACGCAACGCCGTTGACGTCAGGCATTTCAACCTTAGGCAAGGCATTCTCAATCGTCGGCTTCAGACGTGAAGCCATAGCCGGCATATTCTCGTCCAGATAAGCAAATACGCCCTCCTTGACACCATCAATCATCTTTTTCTGCATGGCACCCTGCAGGATATCGCTGAACATCTGAACATTGTAGCCTCCGCTACGCATACCATTGGTTATACTGGCATAAACATTGTTGTCTGTGTTGAATTTATACTTGAATGCGAACTTAGGCAGCACACGCACATACCCGTTTGCGATATTGCCTTTATATTCGTAGATATCAGCACGAAGGTTCTGAAGATTAACACCCATCTGAGGCATAGAGAAGCTATACTGAACAGTAGAAGGTGCATTGTAGTCTATACTGTTGCGCTCATAATCCAGACGCAGGCCTGCAGTAGCGCTGAAGTTATCCGTGAAATTATAGGTACTCTGATGGAAAAGCGCTATATTGAACCTTGGTGTATCAAACGTACCTCCAACCCCGAAATTGTCATCATCAAAACTTATCGCCATCTGGGGGGTGGCGGGCATCGCACTGTTTATATTGTTCTCAAGAAGTGCTATGCCATCGCTGTAAAAAGTAACTGGTCCTGTCGTATGGAGCCACTGATACATCAGATTCATACCACATATCCACTTCCATCGGCTCTCGTTTGTATTATGGAATGTTATCTCCTCGTTTAGCGAATTGATACGCTGTTTCTGTTCCAGGGTATACATATCAGCATTGATGAAATCCTGATCAAGGAACATACGGTCATTAAGCCACTGATAGCAGGTTATACTGGTCGCGGTTACATCTTTCATACGATAATCAAGTTTCAAGCCGGCATTCAGCAGGCTACGCCGATATATATTCTCGTGGTTATTGGTAATCCTGCCTGAATAATCAGGATAGTGCTCATCACCTGATACAGGTCCTATATAATAATATGGATATGCACCTTCGTTTGTATATTCGTACGATGCATTAAAATCCAAGGTAAGCCGTTCCGAAGGCAGATATACCAAACGTGCCTTGGCACCACCGATATTCGCCCAGTCAACCTTTTGCCCTGTTAAGTCATTACGGAAGAGCCCTTGAGTACCGTTGTAATATCCACCGATGCTGAAAGCCAGCTTCCTGCTTGGGCGATGATAGTGAATGATGGATGCCTGACGGCGATTCTCGTGAGAGACGTAGCCGAGTTTCAGTGTAGTTCCCTGATAATAAAAAGGATTACGAGTATATATCTTGACTATGCCGCCCATGGTGTTACGACCATAAAGCGTTCCCTGTGGACCACGCAGTACGTCAACACGCTCAATATCGTAGAGGTTGAAATCAAAACCGCTCTTGTCGAAATACGGCATATTGTCGACATACAATCCTACGGCACTCTCGTTCATACGCGAACCGATACCGCGTATATACACAGCACTGGTCAGACGGCTACCGTAATCAGGAATAAACAGGTTGGGAACAATTGTGCTTATTCCCTTCATTGATGTAATATGGTTGTCGTTTACCTTGTTTGCGTCAAGCGAACTGAAGCTAAGAGGCAAATCACGCAGGTTATTACCTTCCTTGACTGTGCTTACAACCTCAACAGCCTTCATCTTGGTAACATGAAGGCTATCCTGTTTCTGGGCATATAATGTAATAGCCGGGAAAACCAGAAATATTGCAAAGATTTTTTTCATGCGGATATATTATCGTACCTTCCGGGTGCAAAAGTACGACAATATACCTGCATCCGCAATCCTTATTTATTAGGATTTTATAATCGGCTGTTGATGCTACCTCTCCGCTCTCATCGGATTGCTCAGGAAATCCTGATAAGCCAGACGTATACCATCTTCCAGTTCCGTCCTGTAAGTCCAGCCAAGTGCTTTCGCCTTGCTTACATCCAACAGCTTACGCGGAGTCCCATTCGGGCGTGACGTATCCCACTTTATTTCACCTTCGAACCCGACAACTTTGGCAACAAGTTCCGTCAGCGCCTTGATTGTCAGTTCCTTTCCCGTTCCTGCATTTACTGTCTCGTTTCCACTGTAATTGTTCATGAGGAACACACACAGATTGGCAAGGTCGTCAACGTACAGGAACTCACGCAGGGGACTGCCGTCACCCCAGCATGTTACTTCGCCAAGACCCGCCTCCTTGGCTTCATGGAAACGGCGTATCAGGGCAGGAAGCACATGGCTGTGCTCAGGATGATAATTGTCGTTAGGACCATACAGATTTGTCGGCATCAGCGAAATGTAATCCGTTCCGTACTGCCTGTTCAGGTACTCACAATATTTCAGACCGCTGATCTTAGCAAGTGCATATGCCTCGTTCGTCTTCTCCAATTCGTTTGTCAGAAGGCAACTTTCGGGCATTGGCTGTGGTGCCATGCGCGGATAGATACAACTGGAACCAAGGAATTCCAGTTTCTTACAGCCGTTCTGCCATGCAGCATGGATGACATTCATCTCGAGCATCATATTGTCATACATGAAATCTGCCAGTGCACTCTGGTTGGCAACTATACCACCTACCTTAGCTGCAGCCAGGAAAACATATTCAGGCTTCTCTTCCTGGAAGAACCGGTCAACTGCACGCTGGTCAATCAGGTTGAGCTCGGCATGTGTCCGTGTTATGATATTGGTATAACCCTGCCTCTTCAACTCACGCACAATTGCACTTCCGACCATTCCACGATGGCCTGCCACATATATCTTGCTGTCCTTCTCCATACTACTTTGTTATACCTTTTTCCAGATACTCTGCCAGGTTTGTACGCATGACACCTGCAACATGGTCGGCAGCAACCTTCTGCATATCGTGCGAAACCATAATCTGCACAAGTTGCTCAAACGTAGTTGTCATAGGATTCCATCCAAGCTCTTTCCTGGCCTTTGTAGGATCACCCCAAAGATTGACAACATCCGTAGGACGATAGAAATCCTTGCTGACAGCAACCACCACCTTTCCGTTAGCAGTGTTGATACCCTTCTCGTCTACGCCTTCCCCCTCCCATCGCAGTTCGATACCTGCATAGTGGAATGCAAGAGTAGCAAACTCGCGTACCGTATGCTGTACACCTGTTGCGATGACGAAATCCTCCGGCTTGTCATGCTGCAGTATGAGCCACATGCACTCGACGTAATCCTTTGCATAACCCCAGTCGCGCAGCGAATCCAGGTTGCCGAGATACAGGCAATCCTGCTTACCCTGTGCTATACGTGCAGCAGCAAGTGTAATCTTACGTGTCACGAAAGTCTCTCCGCGACGCTCCGACTCGTGATTGAACAGAATACCCGAGCAGCAGAACATGTCATACGCTTCGCGATACTCCTTTATAATCCAAAAACCGTACAGTTTGGCAACGGCATACGGACTATATGGGTGGAAAGGAGTGTTCTCGTTCTGTGGAACCTCCTCGACCTTGCCGTACAGCTCGGACGTAGAAGCCTGATATACCTTACATGTCTTCTCCAGATGATTTGTACGTACTGCCTCAAGTACGCGCAGGACACCCACAGCATCAACATCTGCGGTAAACTCTGGAGCATCAAAACTGACCTGTACATGACTCTGTGCCGCCAGATTATAGATTTCGTCCGGCTGAACCTTTCCGACCAGCTTTACCAGTGACATCGAGTCACCCATATCAGCATAATGCAGATGGAAATTAGGCGTACCCTCCAAATGAGCAATACGCTCACGGAAATCTACGGACGAACGACGGATAATTCCATGTACCTCATATCCCTTTTCAAGGAGGAACTCACTCAGGTAGCTGCCATCCTGACCGGTAACGCCAGTTATTAATGCAATTTTTCTATTTTCCATTGATGATATCTATTATTTATATATTTAAACAACTTTTATGATCGTGAAATCTGCAGACCAGTTTCACTAAGTCCCATCTCTACGAATCGTGCACGGTCGTTAGGACGGTTATTGGATAGAATCTGCCTGATACGCGCTGCAGCGTCATAATCCTTGGCTATCATATACAGATAACCTCCGCCGCCCGCACCAGGCAGTTTCAATCCGTAGCAAAGATCCTGGACCATAGAGACTATAGCCTGTACCTCTGCTGGATTCGTACCGCTGTCCAGCAGCTGGTTCTGCTGCCATGTACGGCCTACCAGCTGCGCCATCTGTGCAAAGTCACCATGCATAATGGCACGATACATGTCCCACGAATGTTCTTTCATCTCTCCCAGAAGCTGGAGACTTTCCGTATCATAGAGGAACATGTTGCGCACAATTTCTGCCAGTATCTTCTTGGCAGTACGCGTAATGCCTGTATAATACAGCAAGTGACATGACTTGTATTCCGGATCTGTGAACAGGCTATTGCTTAGCCAGCGCACCTCCGGAGTCTGATTGAAACCGCTGCCTGTCGTCAGCATCTTGACACCGTGCAGGACACCTCCATACTGGTCCTGCCAGCCGCCTCCTGTCGTCAGGAGCTGCTCAAGAACCAGTGTGCGATTGCAGATCTCGGCCTTATCCCAGTCAAGACCGCAGAAATTACTTACTGCGCCCAATACCGTTGCAGCAAGGATACTGCTCGTTCCCAAACCGCTGCCTGCGGGAATTGCACTCAACAAGGTAACCTCTATACCACAACCGAATTCGCGTAGCTGCTGCTCCAAGCTTGCATATTTGGCATGACAGAACTCCGGCAGGAATCCGGCCAATGCAAGCGCAGCCTTCGGGATGGAGAAAGGCGAGCCTATACGGGCAAAGTCACGCAGCTCGTCCCATGTAGTCAGTTCCTCGATTGCCCCAAGGTCAATACTGCGCAGTATAATCCTATATTCCCTGCAAGGCTTGACATAGGTCTGCAGTGGCGGCTGCCCGTTCAGTTCAATGGCAATATTCACAACATTGCCGCCACAGGTCAGGCAATACGGTGGAGTATCCGTCCAACCACCTGCCAAGTCAATACGGACAGGGCTGCGGCCCCATACTATCTGATCGCTGTATACATCCAGATGCGGCATCTGCCTGCGAGCCAGCACGTCCTGCGTGAGGCCATCCCTCAACAAGGAGAATGCACTCGCATATTCCTCACGTCCATCACCATCCTGTGTCCTTCCGGCAGACGAATTCAATTCCTTCAGCCGCGAACGGAACATCTGGTCATTGATACGCTTCAGCAAGGGCTCGCTTTCATCCAACGGTGCCGGAACAGGAACATCCAGGTTATGAAACTCCTGTGCCAGGTCATTCAGATTTGTCTGATAGAAAACACTTGCACGATGATTCCTGCTCAAAGCCGTAAGATTCTCCCTGCGAAAATCCAGGCGCTGTTTCTGCAGACGACGCAGGTTTGCAAAGTCACTGATTTCATTTGCAGATACCAGCCGTGTCACCCTGACGTCTTTCAGCGGACAGGAACAGCCGGCTTCAGGCTTGCCCAGCATCCAATGCAGGCAATGCTCCATAAAACTCATGTCACTGCATACAGGGAATATACGCGCTGCCTGCAGGTCATGACTTCCCTCAATATCATCAGCACACAGGTGATGCTCATCCAACCACTCCGTAACCGGTCTGCCCAGATACAAAGTAGCAGGATCTCTCAGATCACCTCGCATTGCATCATCAAAACCGTATGGACGCAGTACCCACTCGTTCTCGCCGATGGGCACAATGTCCACGCACTGCCCGGGTTCAAGCCGTATCTTCCAGTTATTCTGCGGGACACCGGTAATAATATTCTCGTGAGACAGGTTCCAACCTGTTCCAACCCACGAATTCTCGATCCATGTATTCTTGTTCTCAGGAGTGAAACACACCTCGTTATGCGTATTCTGCGTAAAGATGCTTGGATGAGCCTTTACACCGAGATGCATTATGGCACGCTGGTCATACACAAGATTCTGTATAGCCATCGTACTGCTTATCATCTCTCGGCTGGTACCGTAATGGTAGAACTCACCATCCTGAAGCGGCAGGACGACAACCTTCAATCCGTTCAGTTCGGCATCAGCCAATGTCGGATTCTGCCCCAGAGCCTGACCGAAATCACTGTACAAATCGTAATTTCTAATTTCACCATCAACACCAGTACACTTACTTATCAAAAGCTTCATGGCCCGTTCACTCAGCAGCCAGATGCCGATGTCCATTAGGAACAGATGCGACTGTCTCAGTTCCTGAATACGGTCAATATCAGGTTTCTGTAGTACGAAATCAAGCATTTCCGGAGTTTCACGACGCGAGAAGAACACACCGTGATTCTTTGCCAGCGAAGGATCCACCCACAAACCATAGCAGACAACATCAGCATCAGGTATCTGCTGAAGCTTTCCAGCACGTATGTAGACATCACCACTGGCTATCAGGGTCTTTAGCCCATTGGGAGCCGATTCTATTATACGACGGTAAAGCGGCAACTGCAGCTGCAGCAGATTCTGACCTATACGCTGGCCGCGTTCCCAGCGGAACACCGGAATTGGCGTCAGCACCTTGCCGCTCGGAGCGTACGAAGGCAGACGACGGCTTTGACCACCGGCATGAAGCACAATACGCTTCTCCTTCGAAAGCCAATGCTCATAGTCCTCATTATCGCTACGGCTATTTTCAAAGGCAGCCTTCATCAACCAGTTCGTACCGCCGCCACTGCCCAGTTTGGAGCCTATAGGGTCGCTCGTACAGAAATAGTCTTCGCGGCTGAGCCCTGTAACATCATGAAAACATTCCACCAGATTAGGTGGCAGTGAAAGCAAAACTTGTGTATTTTTCATAAATCCTATGCACTGAAATCCTTTATCCTCTGTTCCTCGCTCAGTTTGCAAATCAACAGAGTATCATCCTTTTCCGCAACGATATAACCATCCAGCCCCTGAACAATAACCTTGCGCTCCTCGGCACAATGTATTACACAGTTCTTCGTTTCGTAGGTCTTGATGTCGCTACCTATCACAGCATTGCCGTTACGGTCCTGCTGGACATTCTCGCGCAGTGAGCCCCATGTACCCAGGTCACTCCAGCCAAAACTTGCAGGGAAACAGAATATCTCGTCACTTTTCTCCAGGATAGCATAGTCAACGCTTATATTCTTGCAATCCGGATATATACGGTCAATTTCCTGCTGCTCACGTTCCGTACCGTAGACATCCAAGAGTGACTCAAAGGCATCGTTAACCTCTGGTTCATATATACGCAAGGCATTTACAACAGTGTTCACACTCCATACAAATATACCCGAATTCCACAACATGTTAGGCTGTCTGATATATTTCTCAGCAGTCTGCAGATCAGGTTTCTCACGGAACTTGTCTACACGGAATATCTCCCTGTTGCGAACCGAGGGACATGACATATCCGTCTGTATGTAACCATATCCTGTTTCAGGACGGGTTGGCTTCATACCCAATGTCACTATGCTGTCACTTTCACCGGCGAACTCCAGACAGCTCTTTATTACCCGCTGGAATTCCATTACGTTCAGCACCAGATGATCAGACGGGCTTACAACCATCACAGCCTTGGGATCAACCGACTTTATGCGCCATGCAGCATACGCTATACAAGGTGCCGTATTACGCCGGCAGGGCTCCAGCAGGATGTTGCCCGCAGGAATTTCAGGCAACTGCCGCACCACCGTATCACGATACTGCGCACTGGTAACAACCCATATATTCTCGGGAGAAACAATACCCGCAAAGCGGTCCACTGTCATCTGGATAAACGTACGTCCGCACCCCAGCACATCAACAAACTGCTTGGGACACTCAGGTGTACTCATCGGCCAGAAACGGCTTCCTATACCGCCAGCCATTATTACAAGGTGATAGTTATTCATTATCTTATTATCTTATTCTCTTAACAACACCGTCCCATGCCTTTACATTCACACGGACAGTGTTGGACTTTATACCGAATGTACGACAGGCATCATCAGGAATATTCACCTCAATCTCAGATGTCCCGTCGCTGAAATTTGCAACTACAAGCCATGTCTTGCCCTCATAGCTGCGCATGAAAGCATATTGCCGCTGCAACTGCGGATTAACATACATCAGATCCCAGAACTGTCCTTTGCTGAAAGCATCCTCATCGGCAGACAGGTTCAGTATCTTCCGGTAATACTTTTGCAGCGCCTTCTCGCTACCCGTCAACAACTTGCCGTCAAACTTGCCCTTGTTGCGCCAGCGGCGTATTGTGTCAACAGTCCAATAGTCAAATATCGTCGTACGTCCGTCCCTGCCGCTGAAGCCTTCCTCGTCCATACCCCTCTCACCAAGCTCCTGGCCGAAATAGACCATCATCGGATTGGTATTCATCAAGGCAGACACCAAAAGCATCGGACGTCCTTTTTTTGCGTCACCCGCAAAAAACTCACTCGCAATACGCTGCTCGTCATGATTCTCCAGGAAATTCAGCATTTTGTCCTGTATGTCCTGAACACTCTGCCAGCAACCGGTAATCTCCTGAGCACTGCACCAACCTGCCGTAACAGCCTTCAGCTTGTCATACAGTCCGACCTTGTCATACAGATAGTCGAATCCGCCACGATATATATAATCGCGGTACAACGCAGGATTGTAAACCTCGGCGATGAAGATTATCCCGGGATACTGTTCCTTGATCTGCGGAATCACCCACTCCCAGAACTCCACGGGAACCATCTCCGCCATGTCACAACGGAAACCGTCCACGCCCTTGGCAGCCCAATAAAGCAGGATGTCACGCATCTTGCGATAGGTCGAGGGACCATAGTTCAACTTGACCGTCTCGTACCAGTCGTTCCTACCAGGCCATGCACTGAACACATCATTACCCGTAGCCTTCGCAGGATTCTCCTGATACCCATCCTCCGCATCCGCAAGGATGTTGTCCAGATGCAAGGGCTCACCCAGATAGTAGAAATTATTCTCGGGACTGTAGTTCAGCGAGATGTCGTCACCCTCACCCAGATCCACACACCCCTTCGGGCAAGCATCACTGTGATACTGACGCGCAACATGGTTGGGCACGAAGTCCTGAATTACCTTCATGCCAGCTTTGTGAGTACGCTCAATCAGCAACTCATATTCCCGGATACGCTCTGGAACCTTCACTGCCAGGTCAGGATCTACATCATAGTAATCCTTTATTGCATACGGACTGCCTGCCCTACCCTTTACAATCAGCGGATTATCCTTTGCAATACCATATTTCGAATAATCCGTACAAGTAGCATGCTCGATAATTCCCGTATACCAGATATGTGTAGCACCCAGTGTCCTGATCTCCTCAAGCGCCTTCATCGTGAAGGCAGACATCGTGCCGCACCCGTTCTGTTTCTTCGTACCATTAGGCACCGGATTCTCTGCATCCGCGCCGAACAGCCTCGTAAAAACCTGATATATTACCATTATGCATGCTCGACGGTCACGTCCTTGCTAATCTTGGTAATCATTCCCGTCAAGGCCTGACCGGGACCACACTCAACGAACTCCGTTGCACCTGCCTCTATCATAGCCTGTACCTCCTGAGTCCAGCGTACACTGGCAGTCAGCTGAGCAATCAGGTTCTTCTTTATCTCGGCAGCATCCGTGTGAGCCTTGCCATCCACATTCTGGTATACCGGGCACTTGGGCTCGTGGAAATCAGTAGCCTCGATGGCAGCCTCCAGCTCATCCTTTGCACCCTGCATCAACGGGCTGTGGAATGCACCGCCTACAGGCAGCACCAACGCACGGCGCGCACCAGCCTCCAACAACTTGTCACAAGCCTTCTGTACCTCGTCCTTGTTACCGCTGATTACAAGCTGTCCAGGACAGTTGTAGTTTGCAGCAACCACCACGCCCTCATTCTCAGCGCTCACCTCGGCACATATCCTCTCGATAGTCTCATCGTCCAGGCGTAGTACGGCAGCCATACCGCCAGGCTGAGCCTCACAGCACTTCTGCATAGCCATTGCACGGGCATAAACCAGCTTCAATCCATCCTCAAAAGTCAGGGCACCCGCAGCAACCAGGGCACTGAACTCACCCAGCGAGTGACCGCCCACCATATCAGGCTTGAACTCATCACCCATGGCAGCAGCCATAGCAACACTGTGCAGGAAAACAGCCGGCTGAGTAACCTTCGTTTCCTTCAGAGCCTCGGCATCACCCTCGAACATGATATCTGTCAGGCGGAAGCCAAGAATCTCGTTCGCCTTCTCCATCAACTGCTTTGCGGTATCATTTGAATTGTACAAATCCAAACCCATACCCGTAAACTGTGCTCCCTGACCGGGAAAAACAAATGCTTTCATAATATAATTCTTTTTTTATGTTTTACTTAATTCTAAACTCGCGGGCAAAGTTAGCAAAAAAAAACTTCTTCAGCAAATTTTCGCGAACCTTTACCCCGATACCTAATTATTATTTATTATATTTGCACGCAAACATCAATAATATGGATTACGACAAACAAGTACAGGAACTCGTACAACAGGTTTACGATGCCGTATGCGACCGCTATACCCCCGAGGACATGCAGCGCGTACGCCAGGCGTTCAATCTTGCCTACAGGGCACACGCCAGCCAGCGCCGTAAATCAGGCGAGCCCTATATCCTACACCCCATCAGCGTCGCCCTCATTGCAGCCAAGGAACTGCGGCTCGATGCCAACAGCGTCATAACAGCCTTCCTGCACGACGTCGTCGAGGACACATCATACACCGTCGAGGACATACGCAAGCAATTCGGTGACGACGTAGCAGGACTTGTGGACGTAGTTACCAAGAAGAAGAAAGAGACATACAATACCACCAAGCAGGTCGACAACTACCAGCAGATACTGGCATCGCTACACTATGACATACGGGCCGTCATGGTCAAGATCAGCGACCGCCTCCACAATATGCGCACGCTCAGCAGCATGCGCCCCGACAAGCAGATGAAGATAGCCGGCGAGACCGACTGCTTCTACGCCCCCCTTGCCAACCGCCTGGGACTTTTCGAGGTAAAGACCGACCTCGAGAACCTCTCTTTCAAGTATCGCTGCGAACTTGAATACGGCGACATCGAGCGATGGCTCGAAATGGACCGTGAACGCGACCGCGAACGCCTCGAGCTCTTCTGCAAGAACATCCACGGCACGCTCAAGGATCACGGAATCCAGTGCAAGGTACAATACATCTACCGCCGCCCATACAGCATCTGGCGCCGCATGCACCAGCAGCACGTCGATTTCTTCCACCTCCAGAACCGATACTACATACGCATCACCTTCTGGGAGGACATCATGGACGAGGCACTGACCGAGAAGGAAACCTGCCTCAAGATCTACAACCTGCTCACCCGTGAGTTCCGCGAACGCCCCGGCACATTCCAGAACCTCATCGAGCAGCCGAAGGAAAACTCCTACCAGTGCCTGCGCCTCATGCTCCTCAGCGAGACAGGCGTATGGGAAGACGTCCAGATATGCTCCCAGAACATGGTCACCGCCAGCCAGGTCGGCTGTATGGCCGAGATAGGCAGCAACATAGGCAACTGGGTCAAGCGCTTCCGCCGTGTACTCAAAGACATCGAGGAACTCGGTAACGAGGAACATTTCCTCGAGCACATCTCCAGCAGCCTCTATTACGACGACATAACCGTATTCTCGCCCACGGGTGAATCCATGATACTTCCGAAGGACAGCACCGTCATCGACTACGCCTTCAAGCACGGTGACAAATGCGGCTCCCATGCACACTACGCATACATCAACGGACACCTGTCAAGCATCAAGACAGTATTGCACAACGGCGACTGCATCGACCTGCACACCAGCCCGCAGGCACACCCCCACAAGGACTGGATTGACCATTGCAAGACCTATGTCGCCAAGCGCTATCTGCGTATATTCCTTGCCGAGCGCCTACTGACAGCAGGCGGTATCGTACGCTGTCACCTGTGCAACCCACTGCCCGGAGGCGAGGTAATAGGCATACGTACCAGCCACTGCGAGGACGGGGTAACAGACTATCGCAGCATCATCCTGCACCGCCGTTCGTGCCCCGAAGCCATCCGCATGGCCAGCAAACACGGTGACGACGTCATAAGCATCACATACTCAGACGACCCCAAGTCCGATTCGCTCGTAATCAACTCCCCCACATCCGTTACCATCAACCGTACCGGATACGCCTACCCCGTAACCCTTGAAATACGCGGTGTAGACCGCTACCACCTGCTTATGGACCTGGTTACCGAGATTGCCGACAATCTGCACCTCAGCATCGATTCGCTCAACACATTCAGCCGCGACGGACTTGCCGAATGCCGCGTAACCTTCATGGTACACAGCGTGCAGGAGATGGTCGCTGCCATACAGAGGCTCAACCAGATCGAAGGTGTGGACAGCGTCTATCAGGACCAGTCAGTCAAAGAGAACAAAATACTTTAATGTATACGAGATAAAGCAATAACAATGAAAGGAATAGTACTTGCAGGAGGCAGCGGCACACGCCTCTATCCCATCACAAAGGGAATCTCCAAGCAACTTATGCCCATATACGACAAGCCAATGGTATACTACCCTATCAGCGTACTTATGCTGGCAGGCATCAGGGACATACTTATAATATCCACACCATATGACCTGCCCGGATTCAAGCGACTGCTTGGCGACGGCAGCGACTACGGAGTCCGCTTCCAGTATGCCGAGCAGCCGTCACCCGACGGACTCGCCCAGGCATTCACCATCGGCAAGGAATTCATAGGCAACGATTCCGTTTGCCTCGTACTCGGTGACAACATATTCCAGGGAAACGGCTTTACACAGATGCTGCGCGAAGCAGTACGCACCGCCGAGGAAGACAGGAAGGCCACCGTATTCGGCTACTGGGTGAACGACCCCGAACGCTACGGCGTTGCCGAGTTCGACAAGGACGGCAACTGCCTGTCCATCGAGGAGAAGCCCGGCAATCCCAAGAGCAACTATGCCGTTGTCGGCCTCTATTTCTACCCCAACAAAGTCGTCGACATTGCAAGCAGGATAAAACCCTCGGCACGCGGCGAGTACGAAATCACCACCGTCAACCAGTGGTTCCTCAACGACAACGAGCTCAAGGTACAGACCCTCGGCCGCGGCTTTGCATGGCTTGACACAGGCACCCACGACTCGCTCAGCGAAGCATCCACATACATCGAGGTCCTCGAGAAACGACAGGGACTCAAGGTCGCATGCCTCGAAGGCATTGCATACCGCCAGGGCTGGATCAGCGAAGAGCGCATGCGCCAGCTTGCACAGCCAATGATCAAGAATCAGTACGGACAGTACCTGCTCAAGGTAATCGACGAGGTAAAGCGCTACGGTGCCGGAGAACTCGCATAGAATATCAAATACAACATATGGAAATCATCAAGACACATATAGACGGCCCCGTAATCCTCGAGCCAAAGGTCTTCGGAGATGCACGAGGCTATTTTCTGGAAAGCTTCTCACAACGCGAATTTGACGAGAAGTTCGCAATACCCCAATACGGACACCCCATCATCTTCGTACAGGACAACGAATCCATGTCCAGCTACGGAGTCATGCGCGGCCTTCACTTCCAGCGCCCCCCATATACGCAGAGCAAGATAGTACGCTGCGTACAGGGACGCGTCCTGGACGTAGCCGTTGACATACGTAAGGGCTCCCCGACCTACGGACAGAACATCGCCGTCGAGCTCAGCGCCGAAAACCACCGCCAGTTCTTCGTCCCCAAAGGCTTTGCACACGGATTCGTGGTACTCAGCGACACCGCCGTCTTCCAGTACAAGTGCGACGAGTTCTACCACCCCGAATCCGACTGCGGCATCTCCATTCTGGACCCCACCCTTCAGATAGACTGGCAAATCCCCATGGAGCGTGCCATTTTGTCCGACAAGGACACACGCCACGCAAAACTTGCAGATTTCGATTCACCCTTTGACATAAACATAAACCTATATTGATATCATGAAGAATATTGTAATAACAGGCGGAGCCGGCTTTATAGGCAACCACGTAGTACGTTTGTTCGTAAACAAATACCCCCAGTACAACATCATCAACCTCGACAAGCTAACCTACGCAGGCAACCTTGCCAACCTAAAGGACATCGAGGACAAGCCAAACTACAAGTTCGTCCGCATGGACATCTGCGATTTCGACGCATTCTACAAGCTCATGCAGGACGAGCAGATAGACGGCATCATCCACCTTGCAGCCGAGTCCCACGTAGACCGCTCCATCAAGGACCCCTTTACCTTTGCACGCACAAACGTAATGGGCACCCTCTCACTCCTGCAGGCAGCCAAGTTGTATTGGGAGTCTTTGCCAGAGAAATACGAGGGCAAGCGCTTCTACCATATCTCCACCGACGAGGTATACGGAGCATTGGAGATGACCAACCCCGAAGGCATTGAACCACCTTTCACCACCAAGGCCTCTTCCGGCGAACATCACCTGGCCTATGGAAAGGATTTCTTCTACGAGACCACCAAGTACAACCCCCACAGCCCATATTCAGCAAGCAAGGCATCCAGTGACCATTTCGTACGCGCCTTCCACGACACATACGGCATGCCCACCATTGTCACCAACTGCTCCAACAACTACGGCCCCTACCAGTTCCCCGAGAAATTGATTCCACTCTTCATCAACAACATACGCCACCGCAAGCCGCTCCCCGTCTACGGCAAGGGCGAGAACGTACGCGACTGGCTCTATGTCGTTGACCACGCACGGGCAATAGACACCATCTTCCACAACGGCACCATAGCCGAGACATACAATATCGGAGGCTTCAACGAGTGGAAGAACATAGACATCATCAAGACCGTCATCAAGACCGTAGACCGCCTCCTCGGCCGTCCCGAGGGAGCCGACCTCGACCTCATAACATACGTAACTGACCGCCTCGGCCACGACGCACGCTATGCCATCGACTCAACCAAGCTCCAGAAAGAACTTGGCTGGGAGCCGTCACTACAGTTCGAGGAAGGCATCGAGAAGACCGTCCAGTGGTACCTCGACAACGAGGAATGGCTCGACAACGTCACGTCCGGCGACTACCAGACCTATTACGAGAAAATGTACTCAAACCGCTAAAACCATAAACAATGAAAAAACTACTTTCCGTATTCCTGGCATTATCCACAGTCATAACCCTTATCAGCTGCGGTAATGAAAAAAGCGAAAACAGTATATCATCCGATGCTGTCAAAGACAAACTGCATCTGGTTGACAGTCTGCTCAAATCAAGCCCCGCATCCCACATCGAATCCTGGGAGATTGGTCGCCTTACAGACAGCGAGCACAAGAACCTCTCAGCTGGTGAACAGCACTCCGTGATTATCTACCTCAGCAAACTGTCAACCCCGACCGATACAATAGACTATCTGGAATTCAACTACTGCGAATCCCCGTCCGTCAATCCCGACAAACGCGAAAATAAAATTGTCTTGTTCGACGAACTGCCTTCCATCTACAACGCTATCGAGGAGATAAAGCAGCGCTACGGAACATACACCGACCATTATCAGTACTACAACTACCTGACTGGCTCATCCGTGTCCCTCTCGCTCACCCGTTTCCTGAACGAGGACATCTGGGAAATCAGACTCTGCTCTATCGAACTGTCCCGTGAAGACCTCGAGCAGTACAAACGTCTGCTGAATCAGGCAGAAAGCCAGCTCAAATACCAATAATCAGCCAAGTGAGAAAAGCCATGTAGGCCAATACCAGCATGGCACCCTCGATACGCCCGAAGCGGTGACGAACAGGCACGTACAGCAGCAATGCAATACCACTGCCTATCAATACCGACCAATCCACATCCGTCATACCCGTTACCACTATCGGGCGCAATAGCGAGGTCGAACCCAATACCAGACATATATTAAAGATATTGCTGCCCAGGACATTGCCCAGGGCCAGGTCCTTGCTACCCTTCAGCGCAGCAACCACACTCGTTGCCAGCTCAGGCAGGCTCGTACCAGCAGCCAATATCGTAAGCCCCACCAGCCCCTCGCTCATACCACATGCAATAGCAAGCGACGAAGCACTGTGCACCATCAGCTGGCCACCGCCCACCAGGCACGCAAGCCCTATAACCAGCAACACCAGTATGCGGCGCAACGTATATCCGTCACCCTGACTGCCATCCTCTTCTTCAACAACCTCGGCAGCATAGTGACGCGAATGCTTTGCGATGTAATAAGCATAGCCCATGAACATACAGAAGAACACCAGCAGCACAATACCGTCCCAACGGTCCAGCATCCTGTCGCTGCACATGGCCCACAGTACGAATGCCGCACCCAGCGACAACAGCATGTCACGATGCAGGATTATGCCACGCGGTATCAGAATCGGCTTCATCAATGCCGAGCAGCCCACTATCATCAGCGTGTTGAACACATTGCTCCCCACGATATTGCCCACACTCATGTCACCGCTGTCCTGCACCGCGCTGAAGAAACTCACCACAAACTCAGGCAGGCTCGTACCAATTGCAACAACCGTCAGGCCGATCACCATCTCCGATATATTCCAGCGGCGCGCAATCGCACTTGCCGAGTCAATAAACCTGTCAGCACCCCACAGCACTATTGCCGTGCCCACAATCAGCAGGACTATATCCAATAACATATTTTCCATATAACACCAGTTTCGCTTTGCAAAACTAAACAAAACGTAGGGATAATCCTATCACCACGAGGGATTTTTTATTATTTTAAGTAATTTTCTCCACGTCATATATAAAAAAAGCACTACCTTTGCGTTCAAATGAAAAAGACAGCATACATATTAACTGCAGCAGCAGTACTCTTCTCGCTGGCATCATGCCACGACAAGACACAGGGAGACGAAAACAAGCGTGATTCAATCGACAGCATTGCTCCGGCAGGGCCCAGCGTAGACACCCTACTGGTCATCACAATGCCCGACAACTGCATCTGGGGCCACATGGGCGAGGACACAGGCATGAGCGTGCTCGAGTTCATCACCGACGACGGCGACACCCTGTACATCAACAAGACCAACGACCGCACCGGCGAAGACGGCATCATACAGGGCAGCATCCGCAACTACACAGACCGTTTCTGCATCACCGTTGCCGACGACAGCACCAACCTCATCAAGGCCGTCAACGTCACCGAGCTGCAGGAGATATGGGCAGAGAACAAGGACGGCGAATTGCCAAACGACAGATAATACATTATACATTATGAAGAATAGAATCTTTACATTAGCCATTGCCACGGCAATCAGCATTGCCGCAATGGCACAGTTCGAGGGCACTACCCCCGACGAGCGAATTGCCGCAACTGCAGGCGAAGACAGCATCAGCGTAGGACGCGGACATATCAGCATGTTCCAGATGGGACTGCAGAACCAGGACTACAAGGACGCATACGTATCATGGAAATGGCTCATGACCTATGCCCCCTTTGCCAACACAGGTATCTACAAGCAGAGCCCCATCATGTTCTACAACCTCAATCTCAAGGAGACAGACCCCGCCAAGAAGGAGCAGTATTTCAACGACATGATGAAGATGTTCGACCTGCGTCTCAGCCGTCTCGACAGCCTCAACAGCATGGAGCGCCGCGAGAGACTCAAGAGCAGCGCCGGCGACGTGATGGCCGTCAAGGCAGAGTACTACAACTACATTGCCCCCACCATCCCCTCCCAGCAGTGGAATGCCGACAAGAGCTACAAGTACTTCGAGGAAGCCATCAAGACCATCAACGAGAAAGGCGGTCGCGAGGTCAGCGGATCCTTCCTGCAGAACTACATCTTCATCAGCGACAAGATCTACAAGGCCGATCCCACAGGCAAGCGCGAGCAATACCTGCAGAACTACCTCGACAGCAAGGAAGCATGCGAGAAGATGCTCGCCCTCGCCACCGAAGCCGCCCAGGCAGGTGACAGCGCCGTTGCACAGAAGTACGTAACCATGTACAGCGCACCCCTCGCCTTCATCGAGCAGACCTTTGCCGCCAGCGGAGCCGCCGACAAGTCACAGATCATCAAGATCTACACCGACAAGTTCGACGCCTACAAGACCGACATCAACAAGCTCAACGCATCACTCAACCTCATGGCCCAGAATGACTGCGACACCGAGCCCATCTACTTCCAGTACGCCAAGGCCGCATACGACCTGAAGCCCACCTTCACATCATCTATCGGTCTCGCCCAGAAAGCCATGAAGGACGGCAACGCAAGCTCCGCCCTCAACTACTACAACAAAGCCCTCGAGCTCGCATCCGACGACATCGCACGCAGCAAGATATGCATGAACATCGCCAAGGCCATGGCATCCAGCGGCGCATACGGCAAGAGCGAGGAATACACCGAGAAAGCCATCGGCTATAACGCCGAATGCGCAGGCCACGCCTACTACCAGATGGCAAACAACATGGTACGCGTCAAGAACTACAACGACGCCATTGCATACTGCGACAAGGCAGCAGCCGCCGACATCACCATTGCACCACGTGCACGTGACCTCAGAGGCCGCATCGTAACAGCCCAGGAGCAGCTTGCAGCCGCCAACAAGGCAGCAGCCGCCAACAAGGCCGCCAACGACGCCTACCAGGAATACCTGCGCAAGAAAGCAGCCGAGGAAGCCTTCTGGCGCGGAAGCAAGAAATAAATCAGATTTTCACCGCTTCGCAGAAAGCAGCATAGTTCTGCTCAACGCGAGCCAACTGATAAGGTGCGAGGTGCAACGAAAAAGTGCCTCGCACCTCCTTTATGTCATAACTCAGACGTATGATGCTCGCCGTGCTGAAACTCAGCGAATCACCCTTCTTCATCAGATAATGGCACGTACGGAACAACAACGCATCATCATGCTCCACATAACGCAGCGCACCCAGTAATACAAAATATGCAGGCCGCGTAGTTACCTGCAACAGATACTGAATCCACTGCCCCGACTCCACCAGGCCACACCTGCCGAACAACATCCGCACCCCCTCAGGACTGTCAGCAAGCGGAATCATCGCCAGCAGCAACTTCCTCCTGTCCACATCCGTCATCTCGGCAGCAATATCCGCGATACAGTCACCCAGGGCACTGCTCCCCTCACCTATACGCTGCACCAGCACCTTCAGCAGACACCCCAGCCACGCCCGGCTGTCCGCCCGGAACAATGTAGCGAACACAGCCCCCCACTCCACAGCAGGCAGCACAGGCAATATCTCCCTCTCCAGACACACCTGCGCCACACGGCGCTGCGCATTGCTCAGCCCCGCCATGTAATCCCGCAGGGCCAGCGGTTCCATGCACAAATCCCTCAGCTTAGCTCTGTTTGGTATCATACGATGCCGCAAAGATACTAAAATTCCTCAAAATCTGCAAAAAAATATCCCCCTCCAACTCTGTTGAGAAGGAAGGGGCAAAAGCGATTACCTTATACTATCGCGAGGTTTTTAAGGGTTGGTCTTATGTTCTCAAACCGATACCTCGTTTTCGTAGGTAACAAAAACGAGGTTTTCGTTTGCAATAAAAACGAGGTTTTTGTCGGCAATAAAAACGAGGTAGGGGTTTCTTGTGTCATAAGACTGGTGTTTTTTGGTGATCTCGACGGCAAATGTAGTGGACCCTTAATACAATAGGTTAATCTTAACCACAAATATCTGGCCAGCTCCGCCGTCGGCATGGTGGCGTAGTTGCGCATGATAACCGGCCCGTCCGCAGCCTCGCGGAACCTCCGCCCCGGCTGCACGTTGTTGTTTTTGTTCCTCATAATGTTTGTGAATAATATTATTACCGATAATGTATGACAATTTGGAATGAAATCTTGTATCATATTTTATAAATCACTAAATTTGCTGACAGAATTTGTTCCCCTTTAGAAACGACAAATAATCACCTTTCATGAAAAAGAGTTTACTTTTCGCCCTGTGCGCTTTACTTCTGCCGATAGTAGCTAATGCATATAATTTTAGTGTAGACGGCATTTACTACAACAAGAACTCAGACGGCACCAGCGTTACAGTAACGTATAAGACCACGTCTTACAACAGTTACTCCGGTTCGGTAGTCATTCCATCTACCGTAACTTACAATGATACAGAATACAGTGTGACAAGCATTGGAAGTTCTGCTTTCCGTGCTTGCAGCGGCCTGACATCAGTGACTATTCCCGAAAGTGTGACAAGCATTGGGGCCTATGCCTTCTATTGGTGCTCCAGCCTGACATCAGTGACTATTCCCAACAGTGTGACAAGCATTGGAGATTGCGCTTTTGGGGGTTGTTCTGGTTTGACGTTTGTTGTTTGTAAAGTAATATCCACTGACGTGCGTACAGAAGATTTGGTAAGACCAACAGAACCAGTTACTCCAGTAAAGCCGAGGTCTGCAATCTCAGATTATCTTTACCCTTTTAATCCTGCACATAACACAGATTTGGATCCGCCTACGGAAAGTAACTGCGAAGAGACGACAGATGTAACTGTTAACAATTTATATAACGAAGAAGAATGCAAGGATTTATGGCTGAATTACTATCAAAAGGTGTACAGTTCTCGTACAGCAGTATCAAGGAAAAATGTTAAATGGCGCGAGTTGGAAGCTAACCCCTATATCATTAGAAGCGACGGAAAGGACGGATACGAGGCAATTACGCTACTTCAGTATACTGACGAGTGGAAGTATTATCAGAGTGCTCTAGATCAAATGTATGACGAATATTTGCGTGCAGTTGAAATATACGAGACATATATTAACTATGAAAGCGTACCAATCCCCATTACGGAAAATGATGTTTTCTCGGGTATTAATCTGAACAATGTTACGTTATATGTCTACGAATTTGTTATAGATGCATACAAGGTGACAGCACCGTGGAAGGACTTTGGCACTATCCTGCCAATACCACTCGTAGGTGATGCCAATGGCAACGGAGTAGTGGAGATAGGTGACGTCACATCAGTATTGACACTGATGGCAACGCCGGAGGCTACGGGCTACAACAACAAGGCAGCTGATGCCAACCAGAACGGTGTGATAGAGATAGGTGACGTAACCACGATACTGACGATAATGGCGAACGGGGAATAACCGCTAACGCTCGCCAAGACGAAAATAAAGCAGGGCTTCACAGCTCTGCTTTTTTGTTTATCATTCAGTTCAACGCCTACATTATATATAATATTATATTACTCGCAGGCTTGTAGGAAATCTATTTTACTTTCTTCATTACAATGGCGCTGTTTGTACCGCCGAAGCCGAAGGAGTTGCTGAGTACGATGTTGACATCGGTGTCGATGCGATGGCGGGCGATGTTGAGGCGGGCGGAGTATTCGTCGGGGTTGTCGAGATTGATATTGGGGGCTACGAAGCCTGACTGCATCATGATGATGCTGTAGACGGCCTCGCTGGCTCCTGCCATCCAGCATTCGTGTCCTGTCATGGATTTTGTGCTGCTGACGTAGGCTTTCTTTCCACCGAACAGTCGGTCAAGGGCTATTGCCTCGAGCATGTCGCCCTGGGGTGTGCTGGTTGCGTGGGCATTGATATAGTCAACGTCATCGGCCTGGATTGCGGCGTCGCTGAGGGCGCGTGTCATTGCTATGTAGGAGCCTTGGTCGCTGGCTGCGCTGATTGCATCGCCGTTGCTGGAGAAGCCGTAGCCGCAGATCTCGGCAAGGATATTGGCACCGCGCCGGACGGCGTGGTCGTAGTCTTCCAGAATGAGTGCTGCTGCTCCGCCGCTGGGGACGAGTCCGTCGCGGTCGCGGTCAAAGGGTCTTGATGCTCGGGTGGGATTTTCGGTATTGTTGGAGAATGCTCCCAATGCGTCGAAGGAGGACATGGCGTATTTGTTGACTTCCTGGGCTCCTCCGCACAGTATGGTATCCTGGAGACCCTGGCGTATCAGGGTGTATGCGAGTCCTATGGAATGGCTGCCGCTGGCACATGCTGCGCTGACCGTGAGGTTTATTCCGCGCAGGCCAAAGGCGGAGCTCATGTTCATGGTTACGGTGGAGTTCATGGACTGGAAGATATTACCGGCGCCTATTAGTTCGGAGTCCGTGGTCTGCTGCATGATGTGGTCTGCCTGGACAATGGCCTTGGCGGATGAGTCGTTGCCGAAGATGACTCCGATTTCGTTCTGCTCGCGGTACTGGGAATCGATGCCGGACATATCGAATGCCTCCAATGATGCCATGTAGGCAAACTCGGCCTGTTCGGACATTCCCTCGCGCTGACGCCTGCCTACCAGTCCTTTCAGGTCAGGACGTGGCACTATGCCTGTGAGGGGCGACCTGTATCCGTATGCGGTGCGGTCCTGGGCAATGCCTATGCCCGAGCGGCCTTGGCTGAGTGATTCCCTGACTGCCTGTATATTCTGTCCTATGCAGGACCATATTCCTATTCCGGTGACGACTACTCTTCTTTGCATATTGTATTATTTCCTATAGGATTTTCTGTCTAACTTTCCGTTTGACGTGCGGTTTATGGTTTCTACGTATTCATAGCGTGTCGGTACTTTGTATGGTTCCAATGTCTGTGCCATGAATCTTGCTATTTCCTTTTTGTCTATTTTATCTCCGCCTGTCTTGACTAGCAGTTTCAACGTGTCGCCCAGGACGGGGTGCTGGTCGGCAATGCATATACAGTCCTGGATGCCTGGGAATGCGAGTGCCCTGTTCTCGACCTCGACGGGATCGACCTTGTAGCCGCCGATGTTGATTACGTCGTCGTTGCGACCCAGTACGTGCAGCATTCCGTCTTCGTCGATATAGCCGCTGTCGGCGGTGTAAATGCAACCGTCCTTCAGCACGGTGGCTGTGAGTTCGGGCTCGTCAAGGTATCCGCTCATAAGCGTACTGCCCTTGCAGGCGATGGTGCCGGATTCTGTTATGAAGACTTGTGAATTGAGCAGTGCGGGACCGCAGCAGCCGGGTTTCGTCCTGCCGTCGTTGAAGTTGTAGGAGCAGACGATGCCTGTTTCGGTCGAGGCGTATGTGTTGTAGAGGCGTGTACGGGGCAGCAGCTGGCAGAGGCAGAGCATGTCCGTATGTGATATGGGGGATGCGCCTGTCTCGAGGAACTCTATCTTGTGGGAATATGATGCAAGTCTGTCGGCGCTGAACTGCAGGAGCATCCTGATGCTTGCGGGAACGAGGAATGTTGCAAGGTGCGTGGAGTCGTAGTCCATTGCGCGGAAGAAGGCGTTTACGTCCTTCATGCCGTCCAGGAGAATCAGGGTTCCGCCTGTCATCAGTGTCGGGAAGATCTTGCTCCATCCGCCCAGGTGGTCCAGTGCTCCGGCAACGACAAAGACGGTATTGCTGCTGTATCCGTGTGCATGGATTAGGTTCTGGGAGTTGGCGATAACGGCTTGCTGCGATATGACCACGGTCTTTGACTTGCCTGTGGTTCCGGTTGTCCTGAGATGGAAATCGGATTCCCATGATTCGCCCAGCAGGGGTATCGGCAGGTTGTCGCAGTCACACATCCGCTGATATACATCTGCGTATGTGATGACGGTGCCGTCCTGTGCTATTATTGCCGGCTTGTGGGGAACGGCAAGGGCGTTCCTGTGTATATAGTCAAGAATTGTCATCGCTAACCCTTTAACCTTTTAACTCTTTAACTTTTTAACTTTTTAATTTTTTAACCCTTTAACTTTTTAACCATCGCGACGATGGAGTCGATGTTGCGGAAGTTGCGCGGGGTGACGTCCTCATGGCTCAGGGTGATATTATAGTGTTCGGACAGTACCATCATAATGGTGGTGATATCGAGGGAACTGAGTTCTCCGAACAGGAAATCGGACTCGAGGTCTACGAGCGGAAGCAAGTCATCAAGGAGTCCTATTATTTCTTCTCTCATATATTTATATATTCCTTTTAAATAATAACCTGTATAATACCGGCGTAACGACAAATGACATCAGTACGACGCTGGCCATGCCTACGACTGTCACGATGCCGAGTGAGTACATTGCGGGGTGCGATGCGAATACCAGGACGCCGATGCCGGCGAACATGATGAGTGCGCTCAGGATGATGCTTGACTTGTATGATGCCAGCATGGGCTTGCCTGTGGCGTGTTCGTATCTGCAGCCTTCGGCCATGAATATGGTGTAGTCGTCTCCCTGGCCGAAAATGAAGGTTGCCAGGATGATGTTTACTATGTTGAACTGGATGCCTGTCATTCCCATGATGCCCAGAATCCATATCCAGCTGACTGCCATAGGTATGAATGCGAGTATGGCGAGCCTGATGTTGCTGAAGGAGTACCACAGGAATATGAAGACGATTGCCGAGCATACCAACCCTATGTAGTTGAATTCGTCGGTCATGCGTGATGCGAGGCTACTGTTGATGGACTTGATGTCGAAGCTCCCCTCTACCCTGCTCTCGACCTCGCTGACTTTTCTGTCCGGCACTTGCATCTTTTCGATGCGAACGGTCTTGCCGCCGGCGTTGTAGAAATTCTCGAGCAACAATGCTGAAACAATGGGTACGGAGGACTGTAGGGGTAAATTGCCGTACTGTTTCCTGACTATTCCCTTGAAATCGTCAAAGGCACCGGGGGTAAATCCATATCCTGCGGCAACAGAGTCGAGCCTGTGGCTAAATATAGGCTCGTATTTGCCAATCATGCTGTTCCATGATTCAAGGTCGATGTCCGAGAGTGCATATACCGTGGTGGTGCTGTCCTGCGAAGGAGCGGCAAGGGAGCGGAAGTATTTCATGTCCTGCCGCTGCTCAGGGGTCATGTAGTTGATGTTTGCTATGTCGGAATCAAACTCAATTTGGAATGCAAAGAAGGCAATGACAAGGGTGAGTATGGCGACGAGACAGACGAATGGTCTTTTCGTATCCAGTTGCACTTTGGATAGCATGTCCAGGGCTGCCGTATTCCGGTGCCTGTTGTCGGACCTGACGTAATGTGGCAGGAATATGAGTACGAACAATATGGTTCCCAGCAGCATCAGCGAGGCAAATATCCCGAGGTCGCGCAGGGCTGTGGACTGCAATGGAATCAGTGCCATGAATGCGCCTACGGTGGTGACGTTACCGATGATGAGCGGCGAGATGATTTCCTTTATTGCCTGACGGATGTCCGGCTGATGTGACAGGTGGTTTATAAGGTGCAGGGGATAGTTGAAGGCAATGCCCATTATTATAGACGAGATGCCTAGTACGATAAGTGAGATATCTGTATGGATCAGGGACATTCCGGCTAACGCAAAGAGGAAGCCCCATAGGATTGTGGCTGCGGTGAGGATGATATTGGTTACTGACCTGAATGCATAGAACATGATGAGGAGGATGAGGACTGCGGCGAGTGAAAAGGCAAGCAGACTGTCCTTCCTGATCTGTGATGCATTCCCGACGGCAATGACTGGGCCGCCTGTAATATGTGTTTTAACATCGGGGCATTTGTTCCCGGCAATGTTCATGGCATCACTGATGATGTCGAGCAACTGGCCGTTCCTGCCTGTTTCGCTGTTGCCAAACGGAGAGCGGATTGTAACAAAGGCGCGGGACATGTCGGGCGTGAAGATATAGCCGTCCACAAGTTCAAAGGCGGATTCGCGCTGCATCCCATGCAACCTGTCATATACCGGTGAGAAAAGTCCAAGGGGGTCCTTGGCCAGATTGTCCTGTACAAATCCTCCGGAGGGAAGCATGAGCATCTCGATGTCTCTTTCAAGGGCCTTGGCGACATAACCGTCGTCGGACAACATGCTGTCTATCCTTGCATAGTCTGCCACGGTCAGGAAATATGGTATATGGTCATATATGAATGTGCGGACGGAATCAATGCCCTCGGTGTCGATAATCCAAATGGCATCGTCCGTCCAGTGGTTGGTGTCCAAACTGTCCAGTGCCTGGCGGAAACATCCGATGGCTTCTGTTACACGTTGAGCGTTGCCCGGGTTATCGAACAGGACGACTATCTCGGATGCTCCGGATATGTTTTGGAAGACCTCCATATTGTTGCGCTCAACCGAATCCAGCGGCAGGAAATCGGATATATCCTCCTTGAATGACAGCCTGGAGGCGAGAAGCGCCATAAGCAGTGTCACGACGATCAGGATGGAGAGCCTGATGCGTTTGTGGGTTTTCAGATAATCGTATATTCTTAATCCTGCATTCATAATATACCTATTTCATCCAGCCAACGCAGGAATTCTGCCTTCCACTGGCGACATTCTTCCGTGCCCTTTGTGTCCGATGCCCCGAAACCGTGTCCTCCTGTCTGGTATTGCAGATACTTGTGTGTGATGTTCTTCTCCTTCAGTGCCTCGGCAAGCAGGACGCTGTTCCTGTAATCGACAACGGGGTCGTCAACGCAGTTCACGAGGAATACGGGCGGACAGTTATGTGGAACATTGCGCTCAAGGGATAGCTTCTCCCTCAGGGCCTTGCTGTACTTTCTGGTATCGCCCAACAGCCCGCGTCTGGAACGCTTGTGGACACAGTCTGCGGTCATCGTCACCACAGGATATATTGGAGCCACGAAGGCCGGACGGCTGCGCCCGGAATCATATATCTCGGCAACAGACATTACCAGATGACCGCCTGCCGAGAATCCCATGGCGCCCACTTTTGTCGTATCTATGCCAAGTTCGGCCGCATGGTCCTTGACGTGGATAATAGCATGCTGCAGGTCGTTCTGGGCATCGGGATACTGGCTGCCTGCCCTGCCCCACCTCCAATGCATGATAAACGAGGGAACGCCGCCTGCCCTGTAGTCAAGTACGAAGGCCGAAATGCCGTTACTCCGAAGCCACTCGGCCACAAGATGTCCCTCGGTCTTCATGTCGTGCCAGAAATAGCTGCCGCCGGGGCATACTATGACGGCAGGATTATTGTCTCCATCGGCCAGATACTCGGTTATCCTCTGTGCATGCGAGTCAAGGGAGACAAGCAGCATCAGCGCGACCAGCATGTTTCGGGCTATATTCACAATTCTCTTCTGTGCAAGTTTCCTGAAAAACGAGGCTCTTTCCAACATACTGCCCAGTGCCTTTTGCTGCGGCAGTGTATAGCGCTGTCCTATCTCCATGCATATCTGACCGCGGCGCATATACTTTCCGCCCTTGGGCAATACCATGTCTGCACCGTACAGAGTCATGGGAAGTATGTCAATGTCTAGTGCCTCGGCAAGCTCAAACGCTCCTTTGTGAAAACGTCCTATCCTGCCTGTAACGGATCTTGTGCCCTCGGGATAGACGGCTATTGAATAACCGCGGCTGACCAGATTCCTCAAACGTGGAAGCAGCTCTTCGTAACCCATGGAGACGGGATAGAACTCAGCCATGCGTATGAAGTATCCATACAGCGGTGCCTTCCATACCCAGTCGTTGGTAAGCACTATCAGTTTCGGTGTCAGGGAGAGCATTAGCATCAGGTCCAGGTGCGACTGGTGGTTGCATGTGATGACTGCCGGCCTTGAAAAATCCTCGGCGTCTGTATTGATGATGGAATTCCTTACTCCGGGCATCAGGCACAGGGCAAGCCTTGACAGTCTGTTAAGCAGAAGGTGCATTGCACGGGTCCTTGACTCATGCCCTTTGCAGAACAGGGTTGCTGCAGCTGCAAATATCGGCATGACGACAATAGTACAAACCAGGAAGAAAAACAACGAGAACAATGTGCTCCAAGCAGTGAGCGCAGTTCTGATTATCTTCAGGGGCAATGCGTACACTATTGTCAGGAAGCAGAGGATTGTATTCAGTATGCTGATGCGTGCAAAATCCTTTCCCGGTCTGAAATGAGACACGCGCTCCTCCATTGGCGGGTAGTAGACATTGACAGGAACGGATATCAGTCTGACTCCATGCCATGATGAAAAGACCAGGAGTTCCAGTTCAGCCTCGTATCTGGAGGTAAGCAAGCACAGGCCATGCAGTTTGCGTAACGGGTACAGCCTGTAGCCTGTCTGTGTGTCCTTGAGATATTGGAATGTCTGGACGCAGAACCAGAAATTGCTGAAGCTGTTGGCAAACTTGCTTCCTGCCGAGCGTTCGATGGATTCCAGTCCCTGTCTCTGACCTACAATCAGGGCGTCTGGATTTTCCATATTGGCTTTCAGCAATACCGGAATATCCTCGGGGAAATGCTGCCCGTCTGCATCCAGGGTTATTGCATAGACATAGCCCATTTCAATGGCCTTGCGAAAACCGGCTTTCAGCGCACTGCCCTTACCCGCATTACGTTCGAATGAGACGACAGTGATCCTGTCTTCATATCCTGAAAGTATCATTGCCGTGTCGTCGGTACTGCCGTCGTTGACAACGATAACGTCAGCACACATGGCAAGTGTGCGGTCTATGACGTTTGCCAGGGTTCCGCAGTTGTTGTACGTCGGAATAACGACGCATATTCCACGTTCGTGCAACAGCTCTATGGTACTATTCATGTCCATTGCCGGTTATTGTATTACAGACAGTGTCATTTTTGCATGGACAGTATCACCGGACGTTACCGTAACTCTGGCAGACAGACATTTGTCAACGTGCTTGATGTTGCTGAATGTGAACGAATATATTCTGCCTTCCACGGGTATGACGGGAGATACAAACTTTACGTTTCTTGCGCTGGACAGCTTATATTCACATCCCATGTGTATGCTCAACAGTTCCACGGCTATCTGCATGAGGCAAACACCGGGCGTAATGGGTTGCCCGGGGAAATGTGCCTTGTATATGACGGAGCCTGTTTCAAGTGATATGTCGAAACGGCACTGGTCATTCCATGCAGTATTGTCTTTGATATGGTATAGATTATCCTTCAGCATCGTCTGTTCCTTGCAGTGGTGTGAATTTCAGCTTAATTCTGTATTTCCTGTCGTAGTATTCGTTCCTGCCGCCCTTCATCTCCTTCATCAAGTTGAGTATGTCCTTCCTGAGTACACGCCTTATGTACCATCTGTCCAAACGCTTCCGTATATCCAGTATCCTGACCTTCTGCCTGACGCGGTGGTATCGGAATGATATGACGGTAACACCGAACTCATTGAATATACATCCTGTAACGGTGTCGTTGCTGCACGATAGCACGGCAACGCCGCTGATGTAGGAGTCACGGACGTCAATCTCGGCCTTGTACTCGATGGTACGGCCGTCTGCCGGTAGTTGCGCATTGGCAGTATTGCAAAGCAGCAACAGGAACAGCAGCAATGACTTACTTGACAGAGAACCTGGCATCATTCAGATTACGGTTTTTATGTATGTTGCGCAACTCTATCGTCGTCATATCTCCCTTGGCCTCGTTCATCACTATCTTGTTTACAACACCTGCCTTCGTGTCAAAATACAGTATGATGTTTGCATACATCTGCCTCATATCCTTTTTCTGGGGTACAAGGGTTGCGATGTACTCCGACTGGGTGCTGGTGACTGTCGTCCTGAATGATGACTGGTCACCAAGGCAGGTTCCTGCAACTGTACTGAGCATGATATTGACTATCTCGCGGAACATCTTGTTCCTGTCGACATCAATGACGTCCTTGCGTTTGTTATTGAGTATCTGTACCTTGTTACCATTCACAACAAAGACATAGGTATATGGGGTCGTGTACTCCCAGCGCAGTTTGTCGGGCTGGCGATAGGACATGTGTCCGCGTGATACCATGCTACGGTTCAGCAGTCTTATATTCTTGGTCTGGACGAAATCACATTCCATATCACGTGTCTGTGCGGTGGCACTTGCAATGGCATCCAGCATCTGCTGACGGCTCTGTGCATGTGTGCAGAGTGTTGTCGTACACAGCAGAAGGAGTATAGTCAGTATTCTTTTCATCGTGATATCAGGAAGCATCCTGTCATTATAAGTAAAACACCTAACCATTTGACAAGGTCGACATTCTCGTGAAAGACAAGTATCGCGGCAATCATGCCGAATACATAGCTGAGCGAGACCATCGGGTATGACACGCTGAATGGGTAGTTCTTGAGGATATACATCCACAGTCCGCTGGCAGCGGCGAAAGACAGTCCGCAAAACAGGAACTGCCAGTTTAGGAAAACGGAGCGCCAGAAGGTCCACGACCATCCGAACGGCACCATCCTGGCAAGGGCAAGCTTAAGCCAGACCTGTCCGGCAGAGAGCAGGATGCTCTGTAAAACAGCTAAAATTATCAGTCTCATCCGTATCTATTTTCTGGTCAGTATGATGCTGCGTGAATATATGTCCATTACATTCTGCTGCATAAGATGATGGTATGTGGCAAAGAGCGGACACTGCTCGTCATGGATTCCCACGAGTACCGTTTCGGCCTGTCCGTTCTCGATCAGTCGCCTGGCATCGCGTAATGCCCATTCAGCAGAATTGTCTCCCTGGGTGTATGTGGTGTTGTAGCCGTGACATTTTAGCCTGATGGCAATGGCACTGCCCAGTGTGTTGTGTGTGCTCTGCATGAAAAGCGTCGGCTTCAGCAGCGACTCGCCGTTGCTCTCCATATCGTCGAGAAACTGGATGCTGGTATCAAGCATGCCGTACTTTGTAGCGGTAATGATTGCATCGGGACATTCCACACCTGCGCTACTCAGTGCACGCATTGCTGTCATTGTGGAGGCTTTCTGCAGTTTGCCCATCCGTCGTGCTTCCAATGGCGATATGACATCCTTATAGTCCTTCAGCTGCTCGGCATTGTCTATAACCTCGTCTGCTACGATACAGCAGTCGAACTGTTTTTCCGTGGAATGTAGCTCGACAGGTCGGGACGAAATAACCAAAGACGAATCATTTCCGCCAAAGCCGAATGAATTGCACAGGACATTTTCAAGGGTAACATTCTCATTTCCATTGGAAGGTATGATGCAGTCAGGGTCACTTTGGCTGAATCCCAGGTTTGCGGGGATAATGCGATGCTGCATGGCGATGAGACATATTATGGACTCGATGCTGCCGGATGCAGAGGTTGTATGACCTGTGAATGACTTGGTGCTTGACACTGGTGGAAGGGATTCGCCGAAGATACGTCTAAGGGCCGTACTTTCTGACGGGTCGTTGTTGGGAGTTCCGGTGCCGTGGGCATTGACGTAATCAATGTCAGATGGTTTCAAGCCTGCCATCTGCAGGGCACCAACCATTGCAATGTATGCTCCCTGACCGTCATCTGACGATGCTGTCTGGTGGAATGCATCACACGAATTGCAGTAGCCTCCTATCCATCCGAGGGGCTCATTAACGCATTGGTCTTCACGTACAAGGACTAAAAAGCCTGCTCCCTCGCCAAGGTTAAGTCCTGCGCGTGTTGCATCGAAGGGCCTGCATTGCTCCCTATCCAGGATCATGAGTGTGTTGAATCCGTTAAGGTGGAAACGAGACAGCGATTCGCTGCCGCCGGCAATGATGATGTCGGCTTCGTTCCTGCGCAGCATTTCAGCACCGAGGATAATGGAGTTCAAAGAGGAGGAACAGGCGGTGCTTATGGTGCATGTTTCGCATTCTATGCCCAGGATGCGTGCGATGTGGTCGGTGGAGTTGCCGCAGTCGTGATATTGCAGCAGTCCTATCTCTCTTTCGCCAGTGAGCAACTGGGAATAGTATTCCTCGGTAAGGTCCATGCCGCCTACCGTAGTTCCGCAGATCAGTACGACGCGTTTGCCGGACAATGTCAGTCCTGACTCATCGACGGCCTGACGGACTGCAAGTGCACCCATTAGGGTTGTGCGGCTGACGGGTTGTGACGGGTCAAGACCGAGCTGTGCCTTCATCTGGTCGTTGGAGAGTTTGACCTCGCCAACGGGAAGGTCGGTATGCCGTGTGCGCAGATATTGCGTCTTGCCTATACCTGTCTGCCTGTTGAGCAGGGATGTGCATACCTCCTGAGGGTTATTGCCTATGGCCGAGAGTATGCCTGCAGAGGCTATGGCGATTTTCATTGCGTGGTTATTTCGTGCGGTTCTTCTGGACGTATTGGGCAATGGTGTCTATGCTCTTGAATATTTCCTTGCCCTGGGCGGGTGAGGAAAGTCGTATGCCGTAGTATTTCTCGAGCATGACTATGAGTTCGAGGGCGTCGATGGAGTCGAGACCTAAACCTTCCCCGAACAGGGGTGCTGCGGAATCGATGTCGTCGGGGGTTATCTCCTCGAGGTTAAGGGTCTTGATTATCTGTTGCTTGAGCTGTAGGACTAATTCTTCCATAATAATTAAATATTGCGTGTTATTAGTTTGAGTTCTATTTCGAAATCCTGGTCGCTGTTGCAGTCGACCCAGCCGGTTATTACATGGCTATTGTCGTTCCCGGTCATAGAAGCGCGGACGATGAGGTCCATGAGTTCGCAGTCCTTGTCTGGGAGGATGTAAAATGAAGTCTCGCCGTGACAGTTGTTGCGGATGGCGATTTCGCCTGTGCAGATATTTGGGAGGGTGTAGACGAAAACGGAGGGACTTGGGTAGTAGTTGCCGGGCTGTATTGTCTGCATGTATTCTGTGTCGGCGACTATGGACGATGAGCGGTTGAAGAGTATGACTGAGCAGTCATCAGCATCGTTGAATGTCTTGCTCCTGGTAAGCATTTCGGAGGCAACGAAGACGAGCCTGCTGAGGAGGTCCATCTTGTAGAACTTGGGATAGTCGGCGATATGGGTCTTGTAAATTTCGGTTAGAAGTGCCCTGCCCTGCTGGGTTGTTGGGACAGAAATTCCGTCACACAAAACGGTGTCTGTGGTTATGGAGACACTTGAGAGCGTGGTGTAGCCGCAGGGGGTGACTCGTGTCTCGGATTCCTGGCATCGCTCGAGATATAGGGCGGCATTGCAGCCTCCGAAGCCTGAAATGATCTTGAGGACGGAGCCCGGGTGTGTGGTGATTGTCTGGTCCGATATGTTGATCCGGCCTGAAACGCCAAGTTCGCTGAAACCTCTGGACGGTGGAATCCGGCCTATGTCGGCAAAGTGTATTGCAAGGATAGTCTCGATGACTCCTGTTGCTCCCATAGTATGGCCGTAGTAGCCTTTGAGGGCCGTTACAGGTACGTCGGAAAGGCCGGAGCGCTGTATGGCTACGGATTCCATCTGGTCGTTGTACATGGTGGCAGTGCCGTGTACGCTGATGAGTGAGAGGCTGTCTTTCCTTTCGGGGGTGAGGACTGCCTGTATGGAGCGGTAACTGCCTTCAGCTGTTTTTGATGGGTTGCTGATATGGTGTGCATCGTTGCGGATGTCTCCGGAAAGGAGGTTCCAGGATTGTTTCTCTGGGGCTTGTTCCCGCGAAAAGATTATGGTGGCGGCGGCTTCGCCAAGGTTGAGCCCGTTGCGCTCCATGTCGAATGGGCGGCATGGGTGTGCGGATGTGGCTTTGAGCGACTGGAAGCCTGAGACGATGAACTTCCCTTGCAGGTCTGCCCCGCAGACGACGATGTTGTCGTAGGCTCCTGTCTGGAAGAGTCGCAGTGCGAGGATCTGGGCACAGACACCGGAAGTGCAGGCGTTGCAGACAACAATGGGTTTGGTGGTAAAGCCTAACTTGGCGGCTATCTTGGTGGCTGCAATGCTGAGTGGTGTGGTTATGTCGCCCTTGGTCGAGGAAAGGACAAGGAGTGTCCTGCTGCTTGCAACATTTATATTGCTGTGGCTGAGGGCTTCGGAAACGGACCTGTAGACAAGTGACTGGAAGCGTGTCATGTCAGGGACCTGTAGTTCATGATTCTGACCGTCGCTGAAGAGCGATGCGCAGAATGGTTCGGGAATGCCGAATGTTCCCTGCCATGTGTGCAGATGGCTTTGGCCGTGCATGACGGCTTCGAGGTTCTGCCGGGTGGTGAACCCGAGGGGGGATGTTATGTTTGTAGCAACTATCTTCATGGTTTGTCTGGGACGGCTATCTTGATCTCGGCACGGGCTATAATCTGGTCCTGAACGGTTATGGTGGCCTGGACCAACAGGATTCCGAAGATGTCCTGGAGGATTTCGGCCTGGGTATATATGGTATCTCCGACTTTTGGGGTTCGGTATATGTCGAGGCTGTTGACAGCTCCTATGACGCCGATGTCTATGCCGCGCTTCCTGATATAGCGGTTGATGTATCCTATGCGGGCGGCGCAGGTCTGTGCCATGCTTTCGACAAGTCCGGCTGCGAGGATTTGTTCGTCCTGTACGAAGATGTTGCCTGGGCTTATCTTCAGGCTGGTGACGGTACGCAGCATGTCGAAGTGTTCGAGCGTTCCTATCATGACAAAGGGTTCCTGCTGTGGAAGCAAGTGATGTACGTCTATTGTACGTGCAAAGTTGTCGGTAGGTGCGCTGTAATCCATCAGTTCCAGAATGGGAAATAGTTATACCATTGTTCGGGATACATGGTGAGCATCCGCTCGAGTTCGCTCTTGTATGCTGTGGCGAGCTGCTGTATCTGTTGTGTTCTGGGGGCTGTCTTGTCGTAGGGCAGGCTCTTGACGTATATGGTGTACTGGAGCGTGCTTGTCTTCATGACGTTTACGGCTATGACGTCGAGGCTACGGGCTGTGGCTACGCTGAAGGGGCCGTATGGCAAACGTGCGGCACGGCCCATGAAGTTTACCTCTATGGTCTTTTGCGAGCCGATGTTCCTGTCGGCGGGCATGCTGACTACGTTTCCGTCGGCAAGGGCGTTGTTTATCTGGAACAGGTGACTCATGTCGGGGCGGATGGCTATCATGTCTACGTTGGTGGTGCCGAAAACTTTGTTCCTGTTGGCCATGATGGATTGTTTCTCGCCGCCGAATACGAGGGCATAGAATTTCTTGCCTTTGACGACAAGGTTGTAGCCGGCCATCTCGTAGTTGCCGATATGTGCGCTGAACTGCAGGAAGCCCTGTGGGCGGGATATGAGTGTTGAGAATGCTTCGTAGCCGTCAATCTGTATCTGGAACCTTTTGCCGGCATAGAAGGCGAATCTGTCAACGACGACTTGGCCGAAGAGGTAGAGGTTCCTGTATGTGGCTGCCAGGGATGAGAGAATGCTGCGGTGGTGTATATTGCGGAAATAGTTGTAGATGAACCGGCTTCCGGGTGCAAATATCATGCATCCGGGGATGATGAAGATTGCCATGAATATGTATATTATCCTGACATCGACATATTTGAGCATCCGGATTAGTTCCCGGTGCATCCATCCGTTACCGAACGTGGTCCCAGCCCAATTCCTGTTTGCCATTAGGAGAGCTTGGTTTCGATATAGTCGTAGAACTGTGAGAGTGTCTTGACGTCCTTCAGTTCGCCGTTCTGTATCTTGAAGCCGAAAGTCCTGTGCACCAGGACGACTATGTCTACGTAATCGAGGCTGTCTATACCTACGTCTTCCTTGAGCCTTGCCTCGGGATAGATTTTATCCTGGTCAATCTCAAAGTCTTCTATAAGGAAGTTGTTTACCTTGTCTATTATATCTTGTTTGGTCATATTTATTGTTAGCGTTCTATTATGAATTCTTACATACGATTATGCTGTGCCCCTGTCCGAGGCCGTCGTGTATTTCCTCTATCTCGAGGCCGGCAAGTTTGATACAGCGCTCCATGTCCTGGGAGTGGTACATCTTGCTGTTGCCGTTTGCCATTGTTGTGAAATAGAGGCTGGTCATCGTGAGGCAGAGCGCTGCTGTTTCGAACTTCTGACGATCCCAGAGTGTTTCCATTATGTACAGGCGTGTATTGGAGGTCATTGCTTTCCTTGCGCGCAGCAGTATGCTGACTATCTGCTCCATGGAGAAGCAGTCGAGGAACTGGCTCATCCATATTGCATCGAGTTCGCCATCGTGCTGCGGGAATTGTGCATTCTGGTCAAGCAGGTTCATGCCATGTCCCTTGATTCGGTCTGCGCCTGGCTTGCCTGCAGTATTTGCCTGCATCAACTGGATTTGCTGGGGCAGGTCTATAACGGTAACTTCGACATTCTTGTCGAAATTAACGCACTGCAATGCCCATTTGCCCGTATTGCCTCCGACATCGTACAGGGATTTTGTATTGTGTTGTCTGAAAACTATCTCGAGTGCCTGAGCAAAGGACGAGTCGCTGTAAAAATGGTCAAAACCGAACCAACTATCCTGTACGTGTTTGGGCAGGGACGAGAGTCCTTCGTATATCGTAGGCCATGTACCGAAGTGCTCCAGACCTGCAGGACGGCCTTCGCGCAACGACTCCTCGAGGCGGAACATACCTTCGTAATTGACATCGTGGTTGAAATTGATGTTTACCTTGGTAGCCTGGTCGGTGAGCAGAAACCATCCGGTCTTGGAGAGACTGTACCTGTCTGTGTCCTGGTCAATCAATACTGTGCCTATGCTTAGGGAAGCTTCGAGCAGGCACTTGACAGCATACTGTGACAATTCGTATTCGCTTCCTTTCAGGGTCGAAACAATCTGCTCCTCGGTCATGCCGTCGTCGCTGTTGCGCAGCATGTCCAGTATGCCGTACTTAAGCATGATACGAGAAACTTGGAATATCATAGGACCCCAGGCAATGAACTCGGCAAGCCTCTGTGCCTCGGGGGCTGACAACTGCTCCTGGGTATAGCGTTTCTGTAAATCGGGAAACAGATTCATGGCATTTATATATTATATAAATTCTCGGCAAAATTAATCAAATTATTTCAGCCGAGAGTTATGTAAATGCTTAAAAATATTTAATGGCCTATAATCAAACTGATCAAAACGTGGCGGTGCCGGTGTAGCTGCAGCCCTGGGCATTGCTGGGGCGGACGTAGATGTAGGTGGTGCCGTTGTCGAACAGGGTGATGCTGAAGCGGTAGTCGACGATGTCGTTCTTGATGCTGAATGTTATCTCGCGGCCGTTTTTCTTCTTGTTCGGCACGACCTTGAGGTCGTTGCATTTTCCACGGAAATTGAGTCCGTCGCTATTGAATGCGGGTGCGTAGACCTCGCCCATATATGGGAGGTATATGTCGGCTGTGTCTCCATCGAGCTGAAAATAGAAATCGGTTAGTCCTGTCTGTGCGGGATATGACATGGGGCTCATACTGTTTATGTCTGCCTTGAAACTGAGTTTCTGGGCGGATGCGGTAATCAGCATGGCGAATGTGCCTATGATGGCAAGGAACAGTCGTTTCATGGTGTTATTCGTGATGATATGGTTCGTTGTTGAGGATGGTCATTGCGCGGTAGACCTGCTCGACGAAGAATAGGCGGACCATCTGATGTGAGAAGGTCAGGCGCGAAAGGGATATTTTCTCGTCGGCACGGGCGTAGATCTCGGGGGCAAAGCCGTAGGGACCGCCTACGATGAACAGGAGGCGCTTGACGCCGCTTGCCATGCGTTTCTGCAGGAGTTGTGCAAACTGTATGCTGCGCGGCTCGTCACCGTGTTCATCCAGCAGGGCAACGTGGTCGCCTGGCTTTATGTGCTGGAGTATGAGCTTTGCCTCGCGCTGTTTCTGGTCGTCCTGGCTGAGGGCCTTTGTCTGCCTGAGTTCGGGGATGACCTCGATGTCCACAGGCAGATAGTGGCTGAGGCGCTGCAGGTATTCCTGCGTTAGTGCCTGGATGTGCTTGTCTGTGGTCTTGCCTACGACCAGGAGTGTTATCTTCATTTTATGACGAGCTGGTATGCTCCGATGTCGGGTTTGTTGTCGCCTGTGCGGCTGTGTCCGAGGCGGTCAAGCGGGTATTGCTGCGAGAGGTTTGGCTCGGCATTGCTGCGGATACAGCTGAGTGTATCGGGGGTAAAGTTGTAACGGCGTTCGTAGGTGTCGAACAGCACGTAGTTGCTGCCGCCGGATACGGTGTCGGTACTCTCGAATATGTTTCCGACGAAGCGTTTGGGATCGTCCCTCTGCTGTAATGAGTCGGTGCACATATAGCAGTGGCTGAAGAGGTAGTCAAGCTCGATTCCGAATTTCTTCTCGCCCATGAAGCTGCCCATGAGGACGTCCTGGTCATATCCTGCAATGACGCAGTTGCGGAACCAGGCTTTCTTCAGGGCATAGTACATCGTGTCGCCGTATTCGTAGGCAAAGTCGCTGAGGCGGAGTGCCATACCGTGCTGCGAGTCGTAATTGTAATACTGTGCAAGGGTGCAGTGTATCATGTCGGTTGTGCCGCCTGTCATGCTGTACAGGTCGCCCATTGAGTTGCTTATCTCGGTATTGACGGCCGTAAGGGTGCAGTTGCGTGTGGTCAGTCCGTTGCCGCGTGAATTGCGCAGTATGCAGTTGTTGAGCTGTATGGTGCAGTCCTCGGCAATTATACCGAACTTGCTGGCATGCAGGTCGAGGTAGTCGAGGCTGTGAGGACCGCCATGGAGATACAGGCCGCCCCACTGCTCGGGGGTATTGTCGTACGGAAGATAGCTGAACAGGTTGTCTGTACGGTCTCCGCGCATGATGACAGGATTGTCTACCGTACCATTGGCAACAAGCTTGCCGTCGACGCGCATTGCAGCATTGTGGTGGAACATGAGGACTGCGCCGGGTGCAAGGGTTAGCGTGGCATCACTGGCAACGTGTACGCTGTCGTATATGACGACGGGGCGTCCTGCCGGGATTGTCCTGTCCTCGTTGATGTCGATTGTTCCATACCAGTGATATGCGTCACGTCCTCCCGCCAGGAGTGTAACGTATTGTACTTCACCACTTTCGGTCTGAAAAGCTAAACTGTCGGTATACGATGTTACGGTATCTGCATCAACATCCGGCAGGGTTACCTCGACAAGTACGAATATGCTGTCGCGACCTCGCACCTCGAAGTCGTATCCGCTACCCTGCTCCAGGAACTGCCCGTCCACATTGATGCGGAAATAGCTCTCGGCCCCATGCTTGAGGCGTACGTTGGTAAGACGGATGCCTGCGCTGTTGTTGTTGAACACAAGCAGGCGCCGTGTACTGCTGCCGACCTTGCTGATAATGGTGTCGAAACTGACTGTATCGCTACTGAACGTAAGGCGTGCAGAGGGGTCGACGGTCCACGAGTCGTAGCTGTCGCATGCCCACAGGGTGCACAGGAGCAGTATGGCGAGAAGATATGCTGATTTCCTCATATCAAACGGCTTGCAGTATAGCGAGTATATGATCCCACACCATCTGTACGGTAGGTATCAGCATGCGTTCGTCTGGCGAGTGTACGCCACGCATTGTGGGGCCTATGCTGATCATGTCCATACCGGGGAACTTCTCGCTGAACAGTCCGCATTCAAGTCCTGCATGTATGCCTCCGACGAAGGGTTCCTTGTTGAACAGGCGCCTGTACTGCTGTACGGCTACGACGAGGAGCTGGCTGTTGGGGTTCATCTTCCAGCCTGGATAGCCCTCGCCCGTATCGACGTCTGCCCCTGCCAGCTGGAACACGGCACGGAAAGTATTTGCTACATTGTGGCGTGCAGAAAGGATGCTGCTGCGCTGTGAACTGATGACGTTGATGGTCCTGTCCTGCGGATTCCTGCGTATGCTGGCAAGGTTGGAACTGGTCTCGACAAGGTCTATGTCCTGGCAGTGTGCAAACTCGCCATTGAATACGCCCTGCATTGCATAGATGAGCTTGCGGGATGTCTCGCGGTCGATTACCGTGGCCGGTGTTTCGGCGCTCTCCATCAGGAACTGCATGCTCTTCTCGGTAACGGTGTACTCGCCCTCGACATCGCTGGCGAAGATATTCCACTCGGCACGGACCTGCTCCTTGTCGGCAAATGGTATGCCGATTATGCATGATGCCTCGCGTGGAATGGCGTTATGCAGGCCGCCTGCCTGTATGTCGCTCATCAGTATGTCGCGTTTCTCCTGCTGCATATACAGGAAACGTGCCAGCAGCTTGTTGGCATTGGCGCGCATCTTGTTGATGTCGTCACCGCTATGTCCGCCCGTAAGTCCCTTGACGGTAAGCTGGACGAAGAAATATCCGCGTGGTGTTTCCAGCTCCTGATAATGGAATGTGGCACTGGTACGGCAGCCTCCGGCACAGCTGACAAAGATATATCCCTCCTCCTCGTTATCAAGATTGATCATCATGCGTCCCTTGATAAAGTCGGCAGGCATGTTCTCAGCACCGGTAAGGCCAGTCTCCTCGTCACGTGTAAAGACGCACTCCAGGGGACCGTGCTTGATGTCTGTGGAGCGCAGCAGGGCAATCTCCATAGCGCATCCTATGCCGTCGTCGGCACCCAGGGTGGTACCGCGTGCGGTGAGCCACTCGCCGTCGACGTATGTCTGTATGGCATCCTTGTCGAAGTCAAACTGGACGTCGTTGTTCTTCTCGCAGACCATATCCATGTGGCTCTGCAAGACTATAACCGGACGGTCCTCCATGCCCGGTGTGGCCGGCTTGCGGATGACGACGTTGCCAATCTTGTCGGTTACTGTCTCAAGTCCCAACTGGCGGCCTATATTGACCAGATAGTCCATCATCTTGTCCTCGCGCTTGGACGGGCGGGGAACCTGGTTTATCTCACTGAATGCCTCGAATACGCAGGCAGGTTGCAACTGAACGCTCATATTATTGAAATATTGTTTTACTGGAACATTATATATAATTAACGAAAAGCCGATATGATTTATTTGGCGGGAATGCAGAATTTTCGTACTTTTGCGCTTGCAAATATAGGAAAAAATGCTGAAACTGTTCCTGATAACTGCTGGATTTTGCTGCGTTGGCATGCTACTTTTGTCGGTAGGCGTGCTACTCAGGCGCGACGGCAGGTTCCGCAGCCTGCATATAGGGCAGAGTCCTGCAATGCGCAGCCGCAATATCCATTGTGTGCAGAGCATGGACCGCATGATGCGCAGGGAGAATCCGCACAAGGTAAAGGAAAGGGAATAGTCCGACCAAGTAACAAAGATTTAACAAGCATATCAGAATGAAGAACTATTACATTATGGCCCTGGCTATGGCTGCGGCATTGACATCGTGCAGCAAAGACGGGGAAGCAGGCGAGGCTGCTGAGACCAAGGGCGGCAAGACCGAGGCACAGGCAGTACAGAAGATTGCATATGTGGAACTTGACTCTATCATGAGCCAGTACCAGCTGTACCTGGATTACGAGGTGGTGCTGAAGGACAAGGGTGCCCAGATACAGAACACCCTGGCACAGAAGCAGCGCAACCTGGAGCAGCATGCTGCAAGCCTGCAGAAGAAGTACGAGAACGGCGGCTTTACGACAAAGGATGAACTGGAGGCAGCGCAGAACCAGATCCAGAACGAGCAGCTGCAGCTGCAGCAAACGGCAGAGAAGCTGAATGCCGAGTTCAACATCGAGCAGGAGCGCATCAATCAGGAGGCACGCGACAGCATACAGGCGTTCCTGAAGGAATACAACAAGACACACAAGTATGACTTTGTCATGGTCAAGGCCGGTGACAACCTGCTGATTGCAAATCCCAAGTACGATATTACTGCCGATGTAGTGAAGGGATTGAACAAGAGATACAAGAAGTAGGTTAAAAGGTTAGCGGTTAGCGGTTAGCGGTTAGCGGTTAGCGGTTAGCGGTTAGCGGTTAATTCAATTAAGAATAATGAATTATTCAGCAAAATATTTGCAGGTTTCGTTGAAAAGCAATATCTTTGCACCCGATTTATGCCGCAAGGGCCCGAACAAGTGAGTCTGATTATGATTCCGCCCTACGGTCAAACCCGTTAAATAAACAAACAAAATGTACGCAATCGTAGAGATTAACGGTCAGCAGTTCAAGGCTGAAGCTGGTAAGAAGCTGTTCGTACACCACATCGTTGGTGCCGAGGCAGGCCAGACTGTTGAGTTTGAGAATGTGTTGTTGACAGACAACAATGGCACAATCACTGTAGGTACACCTACCGTCGAGGGTGCAAAGGTAACACTGGAAGTGGTTTCTCCCCTGGTAAAGGGCGACAAGGTCCTGGTCTTCCACAAGAAGCGCCGCAAGGGATACCGCAAGCTGAACGGTCACCGTCAGCAGTTTACCGAGGTAACTGTCAAGGAAGTAATTTGCTAATCACTAAAAACCACAGGAGGACAACAAATGGCACATAAAAAAGGTGTTGGTAGTTCAAAGAACGGCCGTGAGTCAGCATCTCAGCGACTCGGTATTAAGATTTTCGGTGGTGAAAAGTGCGTTGCAGGTAACATCATCGTACGTCAGCGTGGCACACGCCACTACCCTGGCAAGAATGTAGGTATCGGTAAGGACGACACTCTGTATGCCCTGACTGACGGTATCGTAACATTCCGCAAGGGTCGTCTGGATCGTTCTACAGTCAGTGTAGAGCCGATCACAGAAGCATAAAACAGACACAAGACACAAACTTACAAGAAGCCCTGTAGGCCATACGGTCACAGGGCTTTAATCTTTCAACATATCAACACTTCAACCTTTTAACTCTTTAACTCTTTAACCTTTTAACCTTATTAATATACTGCTCCATGGAAACATTGACTATTCACGAAGGTGTTGCCGGCATTGAAGGCAAGGACACGCTGGATGTTAACACACTGCAGTTCGGCAAATGCCGCGGATGCCTGGCCTGCCGCTTCGCCAAGAAATGCGTCTCGTACAACGACGATGCGCAGAAGGCCCTGGACATAATCAAGGACTACGACCATCTGGACATTCACCTTACTGACGGCCAGGATACCTTCGAGCGTCTCCTGTACCGCATGTTGTACGGATTGAAGTCAACAGGCCGCACATACACGCTGCAAGGTGCATCGCAGACACATTCGGCATCCGAGGTTGCCCGTCTGCTGAACTGGCTGGGTTACAAACAGGTTTGACTATGCTAAGGCTGCTTTCTGATATTCCCAGGCGTTTCCCCGTGGAGACGGCATTGGGTGTTGTGTTCTATATCATAGCACTGTGTTTCCTGTTATCGGCAAGAGAGGATGAGGACATCCTGCTGCTGTACCTTCCGCTGCAGGCATTGACCTTCTGGCTGGGTCGCGTCAACCGCATTGCCTATGTGGCATCGTTTTTCCTGTTCGTACCACTGCTGGCAATTGACCTGAGGCCGTTTCTCTGGTCCTTGGGATTCATTTTCATGTACGTCCTGGCCGCGTTGCTGCTGCTTGTAGGAAACAGGAAAATGGACAACCGTCATTTTGTTGCGCATGCCGCACATGTAACGTCACGGATGTTTGCGGCAATGGCCGTAACAGGGATATTGACCTTGGCCGTTGTTGCCGTCATTGCATCGTTCCTGTACATCTTTGAGATAAAGGACAATCGCAACGTATATGCCTATGTACTGGAATTCATCTGGATTGTACTGGCTCCGCTCATATGCTTTGCACTGATACGCCAGGACGGGGACGAGGCAAGGGAGAGCAACGCGACTACGAAGGTGATACTGAACTATATCCTGTCTCCTGCCGTAATCGTTTACACGGCAATCCTGTACGTATATTTCCTGAAGATCGCCGTTGCATGGGAACTGCCCAAGGGCGGTGTCGCATGGCTGGTGATGGGATTCATCACAGCTGCCCTGACCGGATGTATGTCGCAGACATTGCTGGGAAGGAGATACTATGACTGGTTCTACGGACGCTTTACGCTGATTGCCGTTCCGCCCCTGATACTGTACTGGGTGGGGCTCATTCACCGTATATGCCAATACAGTTTTACCGAGAACCGTGTCTACATGGTGGTGGCAGGTGTGCTGATGACATGCTTCGTACTGATGCTGCTCAGGGAACGTACGCGCCGCTACCAGCTGATGGTTGTATGCCTGGGTGCTGCAATAATCATCTTCACCTACATTCCCGGCATATCGGCCAAGAGCATAGGCCAGTACTGCCAGAAACACAGGCTGGAGAAAATACGTTGAGAAAGATCCGGGAAGAGGGCTACTGCCTGATTTCCTTCAGTATCTGCTCGGCGTGGATCTTGGTCTTGATTTCCTTTGGCTGAAAAATGCGCTGTATAATACCGTTTTCATCTACCAGATAGGTGGTGCGCAGGGTGCCTATTGTACGGCGTCCGCATGCCACCTTCTCGCCCCAGCATCCTAATTTCTGCAACAGCGTTGTATCCACATCAGCAATCAGCGGGAATTCCAGTCCCTGGGCATCAGCAAATTTCTTCTGCAACTCTGCACGGTCCTTGCTCACGCCTATTATGGCATATCCCTCGGCTTCCAGCTCGGCCTTGTGTGCCTGCAGGGAGCAGGCTTCGGCTGTGCAGCCGCCTGTATTAGCCTTGGGGTAGCTGTACAGGACAATCTTGCGACCTGCATAGTCACTTGCCTTTATCTCCTTTCCATTCTGGTCAATACCCAGTATCTCGGGAATCTTGTCACCTACATTCATAGCGTATATTATCTGTTTTTGTTGTCTGTCCGTTTCCTCCTGTTGTTGCGGATTACGACATATAGTACGTAAATACAGAACAGCAGGCAAAAGCCGTTGCTCAGGTACATCGGAGCATTGTTCAGGAATATGCCTGTCAGGAACCACATCCCTATGCCCAGGGTCAGTATTGTCTGCATAACGGCCGAGATGCCTTCGGTATTACCCGTGCGCCATATAAGTACGGCCTGCGGTATCTGGCATATTGCCATGCACGTCCCGGCTATAGTTGCCGATATAAAAGCTATGTCCAGTTCCATGATATTATCTGACTACCTTGTTTCCGTTGACTATTGCTATTCCGCGAAAGCTGTCTGACATCCTGCGGCCGGTCAGGTCATATATTTCCGTGCTGTCGCCTGAAGCATCCCCGCTGCCCTCCAGATCCGTGACTCCCGTAACGTCGGAAGGATTCTGGTATACGCGCACCCAGTCAAACAACGTCTCGTATGTATGGTTCTTGTCGGGGCTTGCTGCCCATGAGCCGTTACCCACGCTCTGGTTCAGGATGATGTAGAACGGATAGTCAAACGGCCATTGCAGCTGATCCAGGTCGCTTTGGCTCGTACTCTTGCTATAAGACCACATCTTGTTTCCGTCTACGTACCATGTAATCTTGTTGGCAGTCCATTCAACGCTATATACGTGCCACATTGTGTAGTCGATGCCTGCCATGTGGTTGGTATTACCTCCCTTGCCCAGGGTGTATGTCCAGTTTGTGTGTACACTGCCGTGTGCCTCCTGCGTCTGGTTGACAGTCTCCCAGATGTCTATCTCGCCACTGGCAGGCCATCCGCCGAAAGTATTGTTCTGCGGCATCAACCAGAATGCCGGGAAGTTGCCTGTGTACGGATTTGTCTTGATGCGTGCCTCGGCTCGTCCGTAGCGGAACGAGAACTTGCCCTTCGTCTCTATTCCGCCGCTGAGCATATCCACATTGTCGCTTGTCTTGTCGTCATTGGGAATTACCTTGCAATGCAGGGCACCGTCCTGTACATACACGACACGCGGGTCATCGCTCAGGAAGCGGTTCCATGCAGCATTCTTACGTGGAGAGTTAGACCACCTGGCAGCATCCGGTGTACCGTCAGTGTCAAAATCCTCGGCAAACACACATACCATACCTTCGGGTGTGCTTGGCTCCACAGCAGCTTCCTCAAATGGATCTGCCTCGACAATCTGGAATATATAGCTGTCCTGAAGGGACTTGTCCGTCCACTGAATCTTCGGTGTCGTCTCCTCGGTAACGCCCCAGAACTTGGCTGCATCCCTCGTAACGCCCTCGATAGCCCAGTTACCGTTGCACTCGTACAATGCCATCGAGTTCCAGTCGCTGTAATAGATGTTCTTGTTCATACGGCCTACCTCGTCCGAGAACTTGTTCTGATCCGAAGCCAATGCAATCTTCCAGCGCCCGTATGTTGCATCCGGGACAATCAGCCAGCGCTGCAGGGGCTTGTTGAGCGTCGTATTGTACTTGGTCTTGAACGTAAGATTGTCCAGCGCCGTCCATGCAGCTGTTGCGGTCAGATATCTGTCTGCACCGTTGACGTTCTTTGCAATGATGAAATACGAATGCTTCTGGTCGAACTGCGGATATTCGGGTTCCGTCTCGGCCCCTACAGGGACAATCTCGAATATCGCATCATGGAAGCGCAGTGTAGGATTGCTGTTCTTGTCCAATGATGTATATGTTGTCTGAACCATACGCGTTGGACTTGCTCCCAGGAACTTTCGTCCGGCCTTGCTAGTTCCCTGGATGGCATACTTGCCGTTGACGCGATAGATGTCGTAGCTGTGCCATTCGGGATCGTATGGATTGGACGTAGCAGATGCCCAGAACTCGCCCTTCTCGTTCAGATAGCGTCCGTCCTGCGTATTTACTATCTTGAAGCGCCCCGTCTGCGTATCCTGCTGTATGGTCCACTCGCATTTCTGCGGCTGTGCATCGTCAATACCGTCTGCCCATACGGGATAGTCGCCCGTGCGTGTGCTGGAAGCATTCTTGTTATACAGGTACTTGCCGTTGAACTTGATGTAGTAGTTACCGCTCTCGAGTACCGACTGCGGGAAGTTCTCCCAGCCCTCGCTGTACCTCTTCTTGTACTCTATTACCAGCTCTATCAGCTGCTGCTTCAGGTACGGGGCGACCTTATTGTCTGCAACTACGGGACGTGCACTCTTTATGGTACCCTCGAAATTGCGGCTTATCAACTCGTCCTCCAATGCCTGTATTGCCTGTATGTCCTTGTAATCCTGTATGAAGAGTGCGGTATTGCCATTGTCTATGCAATCCCACATCTCTATCTCCTTCTGGCCGCGCTGTCCCATGTATTTCATCTTCAGCAGCCAGGGTGTTATCTCGGTTATCAGGCTTGGGTTGTATGTATCTGCAAGCAGGGCATCGGCACTGCTTACCATCAAGTCGTACTGTGCCTTGATTTCCTGACGCGAGGCAGCAGTATTGAAATTCGGGCTCTCACCGTCGCGACGCAGGCCGTGTACCGTCGAGCCGAGGTCCACGTTATGCTCACAGAACACATGGAAAGCATCTGCATTGTCCGGCATCAGGTAGCGTATCGCACGTTCCCAGTTGCCTTGCGCATCATATGCCTTCATGTTCCAGCTGTAATCCGCAACTCCGTACAACGCAACCTTGCTGGCCTCGGCATACTCCATCGGGTTAGCGGCAAAGGCCGACATCTTCTGGCCGAACATATTGTCTCCGCTGTCATTACCATAGAACTTACCCATGAGCATGTGACCTATGCAGTAGTCGTTCACCGGATAGTTGAGCCAGATGAAGGGATAGCGCCCCGTTGCCGTCTTGAAGAAGTTGACGTCGCTGTTATTTATCATATCCACGACACTGTTGCCCGTCCACATGATCTCGATACCCTCACGCAGTTTCTCACCCAGTCCGTTCAGGTACGAGTCACTGGAGTTCCATCCAGCGTATGCAGCGTTGTATTTGGTGGGACACATGCTCAACCGGCTGACATCATCATGCTTCAATACAAAATTATCCCATACATAGTTGCACTCTGCCGACTGCAGATCAGCATCTGCACTGCCGAAATCGTCAAAGAAGATCGAGAAATTGCGGACACCCAGGGAATATACGTTCTCCAGCTTGTTGACAACAGCCTGGAAATCACTCTCGCTGTTGGATATCGAGCCACCAGTATGGATAGCCCATACAAAGTCCACATGGTTCCTCTTTGCAGCCTCGGCAAGACCGCGTATAACGGCACCCTCGGCAGCAGGATAGTTCTCGCGCCACCGTGTACGGTGATACGGGTCGTCCTTGGGACCGTAGACGTAGACGTTCATCTTGTTCTTTCCGTAGAAGTCGAACTGGCTCTTGCGGTCGGCGTCGCTCCAGGGGTTGCCATAGAAACCCTCGATCACACCACGCTGCGAACATGACGGGAAATCCTTGATCTCAACCGACATAACGTCTGCAGTATTCAGTATCTGCAGCAATGACTGGACACCGTAATACGTACCCGAGTCATCACGACCGGCAACCACAATCCTGTCTGACGTTACACTCAGGTAGTATCCTTCGGCACGCGTCGGGATCTTTGCAGCATATTCCTCGACATGCTCCTCACCCGCCTTGCCGACTACTATGGTTACATTGCCCGCTGCGGCAGGCGACAGGTTGTCCTCTATCAACTGCACGGCATAGGCATCGGTTGTCTGTGCACTTGTCAGTTTAAATGTTGCATCCGCACGTGAGAAAGCCTTACTGCCCCAAGTGATGTTCTGCGGGACTGGCGACACCGTTACCTGCTGAGCCGTAACGGGAAGAATGCTCCACGCCACAAGCAGCAAAATGGAAAGAATCCTGGTCATATTCAGCATTTTTAGACATTTTTCGCATTCAAATATATAAATTTTTGATTCGCCGGCAAAAGCATTCATAATAATATTGTAATTTTGCAGCTCTAAAGAACAGATTCGCACGAATTATGGAATATATGACTCAGGAATGCTACGACAAACTGGTAGCAGAATTGAAATATCTGGAAACCGTCGAATACCCCCGCATCAAGCAGGAACTGGTCGAAGCAAGGGAGAAAGGTGACCTAAGCGAGAATTTCGAGTATCACGCTGCAAAGCGCGAACAGGGAAAGCTGCTGGGCAAGATACGCTTCAAGCAGAGAGTCCTGGAATTTGCACGTGTCATGGACACATCCCAGCTGGAGTGCGACGTTGTAGGGCTGTTCCGCAAGGTGGAAATAACGAATCTGTCCAACAACATGAGGATGACATATACGATAGTCAATCCGCACGAGGCAAACCTTAGGGAAGGCAAGATCTCCATCAAGTCCCCAATAGCCGAGGCCCTTCTGGGAAAGAAGGCAGGCGAGACCGTAGAGGCACAGGTCCCAACGGGTACCGTACAGCTGAGAATTGAAAGCATCAGCCTCTGAAATACCACAAAATGATTATGCATCCCCCACGCCGGATGTAATTTTACCAATTATTGGGGACAGTCCTGACCGGATGTATTTCAACAGGAATTAGTACTTTTGCGCCATATAAAACAGGACGCACGATGAAAAGCATGAAACTTTACGAGGCTGACGACAAGATGATAGACCTCATCAGCGACAACTACAGCATGCTGCAGGGCCTCAATGCATTTGGCATACAACTGGGATTCGGAGACAAGACAGTCGAAGAGGTATGCCGCAAGCAGAATGTTGACTGCCATACATTCCTTACCGTTGTCAACTTCCTCATCAACGGATATACACCCGAGGAGACAGACGACCGCATATCAGTCAGTACACTTCTGGGCTATCTGCGTGCATCACACCACTATTTCCTTGATTTCCAATTACCTTCCATCCGTGCCAAGCTGCAGGATTCCCTCACATCGGGCGACAAGCTGGCAACGCTCATCCTGAGCCTCTTCGACGAGTATGCCCACGACATACGCCTGCACATGAAATACGAGGAAAAGACCCTGTTCCCATACGTCGAGGCACTGCTTCACGGCGAACAGGCAACCAACTACAACGTAGACACCTTTGCCAAGCACCACAACGACATAACAGGCAAATTCCACGAGCTTAAGAACATCATCATCAAGTATCTGCCACACAACAGTCTTGCCAACCACCAGTTGACAGATACGCTGTACGACATCTACAACAACGAGGAATGGCTTGCCAACCACAGCCAGGTCGAGGATGTCCTGTTCGTTCCCGCAATACGCTCGCTTGAGCAGAATGTACATAAGGCAGACATCTCGGCCAAGATCTCCGACATGATAAACAACGCCGAGGGACGCGAACAGATATCAGAGCGCGAGAAGGAAATCATCGTATGCCTTGTACAGGGAATGTCCAACAAAGAGGTTGCAGCCAAGCTGTTCATATCCGTCAACACAGTCATCACACACCGCCGCAACATCACCCGTAAACTGCAGATACATTCGCTTGCAGGACTCACGATTTACGCAATCGCGAACAATCTTATAGAGAAAAACCTTTTTATTTAGCGATTTTCCCCGATTGTTTTGTATATTACAATCAATGGTTATATATTTGTGCGTCATAACAGGCAGCACAGATGAATCCCATTACCCGCATACTGCACACAGCACACAGGAATGCCCTGATAACCTCACTCGTTACAGGCATCATAGTATACGAGGTATTTGCACATACACCATTCCTGTTTCCTGTTGGCAAGGCAGTAGGTCCGTTGCTGGCAGACTGGTTGCCCGCAGGGCTGTTCCTGCTGCTGTACTTTACCTTCTGCAAGATCCGGATCTCCGAACTTAAACCACGCACGTGGCATTTCGTCATCCAGCTTATCCGCACATCCATTTCTGCCTTTATAGTATTGCTAATCAGCCTGTTCCAGGACAATGCTGAACTAAAGCTTGTACTTGAGGGCATGTTCATCTGCTCTATATGCCCAACGGCCGCAGGAGTTGTTGTCATAGTGGAAAAGCTGGGAGGGAACATAGGCTCGCTGACGATATTCACCATCATTGCCAATATCGTCACGATGATTATCATTCCGCTCTTCTTCCCCATGGTGGAACGAGGTACTGACATTACCTATCTGACAGCCATGCTGATGCTGCTGCGCAACGTTACCGCCGTCCTGGTCCTGCCCCTGGCACTTGCCATGCTCTCGCGCAGATACATCCCCAATGTAGTCGCAATGTTCAACAGGCACAAGAATACAGGTTTCTACATCTGGTGCATCAACCTTGCCATTGTAACCGGCCTCACAGTCAGGAATATCGAGGAAAGCACCGTATCCGGCTGGGTAATGTGGTCATTGCTTATAACACCCCTGTTTGTATGCCTTGTACAGTTTGCATTAGGAAAGGAAGTCGGCAGGCACTGGAACGAAAGCATCAATGCAGGACAGGCCCTGGGACAGAAGAACACCGTTGTAGGCATCTGGCTTACACTTACCTTCCTTAATCCACTGGCAGCAGTTGCACCCGGGGCATACATCCTGTGGCAGAACCTCGTAAACGGCTGGCAGCTGTGGTACAAGCAGAAATACGGATACCTGAAATGGTAAGACGACACAAACAACAAAAATACAATACATTATGACAAACTTTGATTATCAGACCCCTACCCGACTGATTTTCGGCAAGGGCGTAGTTAGGGAGAAACTTGCAAGCGTTATGGCACAGTATGGCGACCGTGTACTTCTCACCTATGGCGGAGGAAGCGTAAAGCGCATAGGCCTGTACGACGAGGTAAGGGACATACTGAAGGACAAGCAGCTCTTTGAACTTGCAGACATACAGCCCAACCCGAAGTTCAACCCCAGTGTATTGGAAGGAGTACGCCTGTGCCAGGAGAACAACATCGACGTAATACTCTCAATAGGCGGCGGTTCGGTACTGGACTGCACCAAGGCCATTGCCGGTGTGGCAGGCACCCTGAAGGGTAATCCGTACGACAATGTCGAGGAGGCATGGGACATCGTATGCAGACGCAAGCCCACAACTGCAGCCATACCCATTGTGGATGTCATCACAATGGCAGCAACAGGCAGCGAATACGATTCGGGCGGTGTCATTTCACGCACCGAGACCAATGACAAGCTGGCATACTTCTCACCGCTGGTATTCCCCGCTGTCAGCTTCATAGACCCCGTATATACCTTCAGCGTACCGACAAAGCATACGCTGGCAGGTATTGCCGACTGCATAAACCACATTATGGAGCAGTATTTCTGCGCAGAGCACACAGACCTTAACGATGCCTTTATGGAAGGTGCCGTCAAGTCGCTGGCAAAGAACGCGAAGAAAGTCCTGCAGAACCCCGAAGACTACGAGGCACGTGCCGAGATCTTCTACGCCTGCACAATGGGCTGCAACGGCATATATGCCCTTGGCAACACATACAGCGGCTGGCCGATGCACGCCATGGAGCACGCCCTGTCGGCATATTACGACATCACACATGGCGAGGGCCTTGCAATACTGACCCCACGCTGGATGCGACACATCCTCGAACACTCGTCAGGCACATTGCACCAGCAGGTCGTTGAGCGTATCGAGAAGTTCGGAAAGAACGTGTTCGGCGTCCAGGGCACTGATGCATCCATCCAGGCAATCCACGATTTCTACAAGGGAATAGGCATACCCATGACCCTGCCCGAAGTCGGCATTGACGAAAGCCGCCTTGCCGAGATGGCAAAACACGTAGCAGACAACGAAGGTCTTGACAAGGCATGGGCACCCCTGCTGGAGAAAGACATACTGGAAATCTATCAGGCCTGCATGAAATGATCAGACAGTGTCTTATCATATTCGGATGCCTGGCATTCGGCGAGCTGGTTGTCTGGCTCACAGGCATCACGATACCCAGCAGCATAATAGGCATGCTGTTGCTTACACTCCTGCTGCAGACAAAAATCATAAAGGAGGAATGGGTCAAGTCCGTCAGCGACTTCCTGATATCCAACCTCGGCTTCTTCTTCGTGCCGCCAGGCGTTGCACTTATGCTGTATTTCGACGTGATAAAAGCCGAGTTCCTCCCCATTGTCGCAGCAACGGTAGCAAGTACCATTATTGTCCTCATCGTAACGGGATGGACACACCAGATATTCAAAAGCAATGGAGATACTACAGAATAACATCGTGCTCCTTGCACTGACCTTTGGTGTGTTCTATGCCTCGCGCCAGTTCCAGAAATGGACAGGATGGATTGTCCTCAACCCCATTCTGGTAACAATTGCCGTGCTGATCCTTTTCCTGCAGCTCACCGGCATCAGCTACGGCACATACCACCAGGCAGGACAATACATAGACTTCCTACTCAAGCCCGCAATCGTTGCCCTGGGAGTACCGCTGTACAGGAACCTGAAACGCATACGCCAGCAGCTGCTTCCCATATTCCTGTCACAACTGGCAGGATGCATTGCCGGTATTGTCAGCGTGGTAGCAATTGCAAAGCTTATGGGAGCATCGTCCGCAGTCATCATATCCCTCGCACCCAAATCCGTCACCACACCAATCGCCATGGAGATATGCAAGGCCACGGGAGGCATCCCGTCCCTTACGGCAGCCATCGTTGTATGTGTCGGGCTTTTTGGAGCAGTATTCGGATTCAAGGTACTGGAGGTATGGCATATCCGCAATCCCTATTCCCAGGGATTAAGCATAGGTACAGCCTCACACGCCGTAGGCACGTCACGTGCAATGGAAAAGAGCGAGACACACGGTGCCTATGCCTCACTCGGCCTTATACTTAACGGCGTGCTGACCTCTGTCCTGACGCCGCTCATCCTGGATTTGCTTATTTGAAGGTAAGACAACATTTATGAAATACAGTACACGTCCGCATGCATGACTGAGAACCGCACATACATAGCCATTGACCTGAAATCGTTCTACGCATCTGTCGAATGTGTCGAACGGGGACTCAACCCGCTCACTACCAATCTGGTTGTGGCAGACGAGTCACGTACGGACAAGACCATCTGCCTGGCAGTTACCCCCAGCCTGAAGGCCAAGGGCATCAGCGGACGGGCAAGGCTATTCGAGGTACTCCAGAAAGTACCCAGGGACCAGTTCATCATTGCACCCCCGCGCATGGCACACTACATAGAGTACAGCACGCGCATATACAATATCTACCTGAATTACATAGCCCCTGAAGACATACACGTCTATTCCATTGACGAGGTCATTATGGACGTGACCTCCTACCTGGGGACATACAGGACGACAGCACACCAGCTGGCAATGACAATTATACGTGACGTGCTGAAGCAGACAGGCATTACCGCTACGGCAGGTATAGGTACTAACATGTACCTCTGCAAGGTTGCCATGGACATCGTGGCAAAGCATATTCCAGCAGACAAGGACGGAGTACGCATAGCAGAACTGGACGAAATGTCATATCGCCGCCTGCTGTGGAATCACCGTCCGCTGACATCCTTCTGGCGCGTCGGGCGCGGCATTGCCCGGAAACTGTCATACTACGGCATAGACACCATGGGCAAGATAGCCCGTATGTCGGAACTTAACGAGGATTTCCTATACGAGCTGTTCGGTGTAAATGCCGAGTTGCTCATCGACCACGCATGGGGATGGGAACCCGTTACAATGGACTATGTCTGCGCATACCGTCCCGAAACAAACAGCATGTCCAGCGGCCAGGTGCTTACCGGGCCATACACATTCCACATGGCACGCAACGTCGTTATGGAGATGGCAGATGCCATAGCACTGGAACTGGTAGACAAGAGACTTGTTGCAAACCAGCTTGTACTGACCGTCAGCTATGACCGCGAGTCACTTACACGCCCCGAGATAGCATGCAAGTACACAGGCGAGACCGTCACAGACTTTTACGGACGCACAGTACCCAAGCATGCACACGGGACATTCAATCTCGGACACCACACATCTTCCGGCAGGGAGATAATAGACGCCGTCATGTCCCTCTATGACAAGATCGTAAACCCAGACCTGCTAATCCGCCGCCTCAATATATGCACCAATCACATAATACCCGAGCAGGACAACGTCCCGGACAGGAAGGCACCCGATGCAGTACAGCTGGACCTGTTCACGGACTACCAGGCCTTGGAGCGCAAGGAGGAAGCCAGGAAGAAAGCCCGCAGGAAGGAACGCAGCATGCAGGAGGCACTCCTCAGCATCAAGCACCGTTTCGGCAAGAATGCAATCCTGAAAGGCACAAGCTATGCCAAAGGCGCAACGGCAAAGGAAAGGAACAAACAGATAGGCGGGCACAGAGCCTGATATACTACCATGGAAGAATACGAAGACATAATCAATCACCCGCATCATACATCCACCAAGCATCCACGGATGTCCATGTACCAGCGTGCAGCACAGTTTGCACCGTTTGCAGCATTGACGGGACACAACGATGCCATCCGTGAAACAGCCAGGAAGAACGAAGAGCACTATAACAACCCATGAAAAGAATAGGATTACTCCCTGCATCCCTGCTGCCACTTGTAGCAATGGCACAGAAGCCCAACGTAATAATGATAGTAGCAGACGACCTTGGCTACGGCGACATATCATGCTACGGAGCCACCAGGATCAGCACACCCAATGTTGACGACCTGGCAAGACGAGGAGTAAGGTTTACCGATGCCCACTGCGTAGCATCCACCAGCACCCCCTCGCGCTATGGCATGCTCACGGGCATGTATCCCTTCCGCAAGCCCGATACCAACATCGCAGCAGGTGACGCGGCAATGATTATCAAACCCGAACAGTACACCATTGCAGACCTGTTCAGGGACAACGGCTATTACACCGCAGCCATTGGCAAATGGCATCTGGGACTTGGCAGCACAGCAGGCGCACAGGACTGGAACGGCATTGTCGACCAGACACCCAACGACCTGGGCTTTGACTACAGCTACCTGATGGCAGCAACGGCAGACCGCGTACCATGTGTGTTTATAGAGCAAGGACGCGTTGCCAACTACGACCCTACGGCCCCAATCCGCGTCAGCTACCAGAAACCGCTGGAAGGCGAGGTCACATATACCATGACACCCGAAAGCGAGCTGAAGCTGAAAAGCTCGCACGGACACAACAACGCAATCGTAAACGGAATAGGCCGTATAGGATATATGACAGGAGGCGGCAAGGCACTGTGGAAAGACCAGGACATTGCCGACAGCATAACCCTCCATGCACTGGATTTCCTGGACAGGCACAAGGACGAACCCTTCTTCCTGTACCTTGCAACCAACGACGTACACGTACCCCGTTATCCGCATGACCGTTTCCGCGGCAAGAGCCCGATGGGCCTTAGAGGTGACGCCATCGCACAGTTCGACTGGACAGTAGGTCAGGTAACAGCCAAGCTCAATGAACTGGGACTTACCGACAATACCCTGATAATCCTTACCAGCGACAACGGTCCCGTACTCGACGACGGTTATCAGGACAAAGCACCCGAGCTGGCAGGCAGCCATCGTCCAGGCGGTCACATGCGAGGCGGCAAGTACAGCTCCTTCGAGGCAGGCAGCACCATACCGTTCATCGTCACATGGCCGGGACACACACCAAGGAACAAAGTCAGCAAGGCCCTGTTCTCACAAATCGACATCATGGGTTCCCTTGCCCAGCTCCTGGGAGCCAGACTACCTGCAGACGCAGGCATCGACACCCGCGGCGCACTCAAGGCAATGATAGGCAGGACAGGCAAAGGTGTACAGTACAACATCTCCATGTCGGCAAACCGATCCCTTACCGTCAGGACAGCCCGCTGGAAATACATCGAGCCCAGCAACGGCGTACCATTGATGAAACTCGTCAATATAGAAACAGGATACTCACCCCAGGAGCAACTATACGACATAGTTGCCGACCCAGGCGAGACAAACAATGTAGCGACACGCTATCCCGGAATAGTTTCCAAACTAAGACAGATTATCCCTGTCCCGTCATTGCTACGAGGGCAAGCAATGCGGTGATGGTTGTTTTCTTGTTCATAAAAACTTATATGTATTATATGTTATCGGCAGATTCCGGATTACCCCGCCACGTCTCACGACATAGCAGGGCAAATCCACTTTTCTAACCTAAATTAACCTAATGTTTCGACTTTGATTTTCTGACAAGGTTCTGATGCGCCTGCAGTTCGCTGACAGGGATATTCCTTTCAATCTCTGGTGACGACCAGCCTGTAGTACCGGGAACTTTCTCTGGCTGAGTGTCCTGCCCGAGGTCGATATGGGTGCAGTTCTTGGGAAGTGGCGGAAAAATGGAAACCGAGTAGATGTAGTCACCCGCATGACCCTTGATCCAGTAGGTCACGTCAAGCGGAGCACCTGCATGTTCCCTGACATAATACTTCTTTCCAGTCTTGCTGTCACGGATGTACTCAGAAGAATTGGCTACGAAATACATAGTGTCCCAATGTTGTTTATAGATGGTGAAGACGTATGTTGCTTTCTTGGTACACCAGATGGCTGTCCTGTCTGCCAGATTTCCATCTCGCGGAGCAACGGTGCAGGCAGCCTCGTAATATGGCCATGTTCCGTAGTCCATCGGGTCGTAATTCTCGTGCATGGAGAGCAAGCGGGGTTCCATGGCGATGCCGTTGAGATCTTTTTCCTTGTCGTAGCGTAGGCGTTTGTCACCGCCTTGGGCCATGGCCACTGCACATGCCAAGAGGCAGATGAGCAGCATGTCGAATCGTTTCATTGTCTTCATGTTATGCATATTATTGTCATTTAATTTGTTATTCATTTTCATCCTCCAACGCATCATCAATCCACTTTTCCATGGACTTGCACAGTTCTGTGATGTCCGACTCCTTAAGCTTCTTCCTGAGGGATTTCAACAGTTCTCCATTCTTGTAATGACGGATGTTGGCGTTGTAATCATGCAGGTCTTCCTGTTGAAGCTGTTGCTTCTGCTGTGGCATACGAGCGTATGTAATCACTACTTTGCCCTTCAATGTCTTCTCCGTGACGGGCATCCTGACCAGTTTTCCGTCCTGTTCCTTCAGCTTGAACGGCAGGTTCTGCTCCTGCCACTCCAGGGCGTATGCGTAGCGATGGCTCTTGGTTGCATCAAGGGTGTCCAGGAAATTGACAATTATGTAACGACTGTTTTCACTGCGCCCCAGCTCTACGACATCCTTTTGATTCTCGCCGACAAGAATGTCGTGCCAATCCGTTCGGCCGGCTGTATGGGTCTTCGTATAATAGCAATGTTCCGAACACGACTTTGCCGTCATCTGTGCACACAGGGATTCGATTTTGCTTGCCAAACCTGCATCGCACGTGAACTCCCACACCTCGCACATGGATTTCATTGGGTTCCCCGGTTTGTCCAGGTCACGTTCACGGACGATACTTTCCGAAATAGATAGCCCGGGAGTGGCTAGAAAATTCCCGATTGCCAATTCAACGTCTCCGTTCTGTGCCCCTGCATAAAGGCTAACGGCCAGCAGGAGCAGGGTAAGTCTGATTGTTTTCATAGAAATATTATTAATAGGTTATTAGCTTTTCTGTGTATTTACAACTCCATGGGCAATATTCTCCTCCTTGTCTGCAAAGATGTACAGCAGCAGTTCCAGTCCGCGTTGCTTCATTTCCTTCTCGTATGCAGCCTGGCGCTGATGGGCAGATTTTTCCATCTCTATCTCTGCTGCGTACAGTTGCATCTTGGGATCAATATCAAAACAAGGCTGGATACCACTCTCCTCTGCCATCACCGGTTCTTCCACAGGGGCGCTCTGTATGTCGTCATCACTGCCCTGTGCTGCTTTCCTGCGCTTCCTGGCAGGCTGCCTTGCCGGTTGAGGGGCAAGGTGTACCTCGGCCATTGCATTCTCAGTCTTTTCCTCAGCGACGGGCTGCGGAACAGGTTGAGGAGAAGTCCGACTGACGGATTGACGGGCAATCACGGGTGTTTTCTCCTTTGCTGTATCATCATTCAACAGCAGCGGTAAACCTACCAGCAGGATAATGCCGGCAGCGATACCGGCGGCAAGCCATCGGAATGGATGCCAAGTCCTGACAGAACCTGCGACATCCACCTGCCCGTTGTCGAAGAGCGCAAACATCTGCTTGTATTCCAGCCACTCCGCCTCAACCTCGTGTGTCCGGAAATAATCTGCCAGTGTCTTTTCCTCGTCCAAGCTGGTCTCGCCTGACATGAACCTATTGAGCAACTGTGTTATTACCTCCTTGTCGAATTTCCCTTTCATTGTCGGTTCCTCCTCTGTAGTTTGTTGAACAATTCGCGCCGTGCCCTGGAGAGCAGGGTGGATACTGATGACTGTCTTATACCCCGGATTCCTGCTATCTCCTCCAGTTCGCGATGTTCCAGCTGGCGCAACCTCAGTATCATTCCCGATGTCGGGGGCAGGTTGTCAATCTGCCTGTACAGCCAATGCTCCAGATCCCTGTATTCGATTGGGTCATGCAGCGTATCCTCGTCTATAACAGGAGCTGACTCCACTATCTCCCTGTACTTATGCATCGTGCGCCATTTGTCGATACAAACGCGCTTTGCCGTAATGACGGCAGAAGCCCTCAGATGTGCCGCATCGTTGACCTGCCCATGCAGGCACCACAGTTTCAGCATCACATCCTGGGCAATGTCCTCTGCATCGTCCCGGGCATATCCAAACCGCCCTGCTGTCTCGGCAGCCATTACCCTGATGTCATTGGCTATATCTGCGAACTCCTTCTGTGTCATTACACCTATATAACGAACAGTAATGTGGAAATTAAACAGAAAACAGCAAATTCTTCATATATTTTAATATCATCTGTGTTAACAACTAAGAATATATGTTCACAAACTAAATGAAAGTGTTAAAAATAATGCCGCCTGTACATCTTTTTGAGCATTCTATTTTTCCCGTCCTGACTGATTGCATACTTTTGCATCAGAAAACCGGGAATACTATGAACGACACAACGACACTGAAAGCCCTGACAAAAAAAGAAATAGAGGTCATGAACGTCCTGTGGGATGCTCAGCAGGCTCTGACAATACACGAGATTGTTGCACAATACCCCGAGCCGCAGCCTGCCTATACGACTATAGGTACGTTCCTGAAGATACTGGAAGCAAAGGGCTATGTGGAACACCACAGGAAGGAGGATACGGGCCGTACCTTTTATTATTCACCCATGCTCACGCGCGAGAAATATACCGTTCAGGTGCTGAAAGACGTCAAGGATTCTCTCTTCGGCAGTTCGGCAAAGCACTTCTGCTCCTTCCTGATACAAAGCGAGGAACTGTCCGACGAAGATTTGAACGAAATCCTATCATTAATTCACAATGCATAATGCATAATAGGATAAAAAAAGAATAGGATTAACAAAATTATGAATTATGAATTATGAATTATGAATTATGAATTCCTAATAAAGTCCTCCCTGCTGCTGGCACTCCTGTACGGAAGCTTTGCACTGCTGCTGAGCCGCGAAACATTCCACCGTTTCAACCGCGTAGCACTGCTATGTGTGCTTGTTGCTTCGCTGCTGCTGCCTGCCGTACAGCTGACGCTGGACAAGCCCGAGTTCATAGGATTCCAAAACATTGGGAATGAGAGTGTGGTGCTTTACTCGCAAGCCTCTCCTACCCTGACAGGATCCGCAACATCTGATCCACCGGACTGGAAACAGGTTATGTACGTACTTTATATAATAGGAGTATTGGCATCCGTTGGAATATTCCTGTTCCAGCTCTTCAGCTTTTGGAGCGAGACAAAAGGCGGCACATGCACCCGTGACGGGCATGGGAACACTGTAATTATCCGCGGTGGCGATTTCACGCCATACAGTTTCTTCCATATTATAATTATCAGCGCATCGGATTACGAACATCTGCGAGAACCCATCCTGGCTCACGAGCAGGCACACATCCGACTGGGGCACTCCTGGGATCTGATGTTACTGGAAATAGTGAAAACCATCCAGTGGTTCAATCCCTTCGTCTACCTGCTGGGGCGCGACCTGAAGACCGTTCACGAATACGAGGCAGACAACGCTGTACTAAACCTTGGCATCGATGCAAAGAGATATCAACTGTTACTTGTGACAAAGGCCGTTGGCAACCGACTGCAGACACTTGGCAACAATCTTAGTCACCATTCACTGAAAAAAAGAATCAAAATGATGCACAGAAACAATTCCAACCGCTGGCAGATGGGCAAGGCTCTCGTACTGCCGGTACTGATGGCGCTGGCCGTTGTCGCCTTTGCCAAGCCAAAGACCGAAACGCTTCCCGCTTCGGAAAACGACAAGATCTACGACAAGACAGAGGTTATGGCCAGTTTCCCAGGCGGTGACTACGCTTTTATGAAATGGCTGAACCAAAATGTCCAGTATCCCAAGGAGGCAATGGAAAAGAACATACAAGGTCGCGTTTTAGTTCAGTTCATAGTGGAGAAGGACGGTAGCATTACCCAGCCAAAGGTAGTAAGGTCACCCGACAAGCTGTTGTCTGCCGAAGCACTGCGAGTAGTCAGGAAAATGCCCGGCATGACACCTGCCAAGATCAAAGGCAAGCCAGTACGTTCCTGGTATACCATACCGGTAATATTCGCACTGAATTAAAGAATTGCTACAATTACCTTTTTATAGGCTGTCTCATTAGCAGGGACAGCCTTAAGTTTTGGGTTACTAAAGTAGAACGATGACCATATATTTTAACGCATCCATCCTTCCACTCCATAGGTTTTTTCCAGCAGTTTCCGCTCATGTCCTTTCCTGTCCTTGAACCAGACCTCTATCCTTGCAGCATAGCAATCACCCCAGTCTCCCTCGAAAATAGTGAATTCCCTGGCATTTACAAAACAAGCGAAATGATTTGTACCCTTTATTTCCAGGGTCGAACTCTTTTTAATACGGGATTCGGACAGAGGCAGGTTTTCACTCACTTCGTAGCATTGTAGCCAAATGGTTCCCGCGGGAAGAGCGGGATAGAAAAACGAATACTCGTAGATACCGCCCTGCCCTCCGTTACGCAGTTGCAGGAAGGTAGTAGAATCCGCCGGATCAACACCTTCTTCCAAGTCTGCGTGCATGGCCTTAGGCTTGTTGTAAGCCAACCCCTCCGGTATGGGATGATCTTCGGCAAAGCTTGTTGGAGCAGATTCCAAGGCAATCCCCGTGAAAACAGATACGATGAAATATAGGAATAACACTACACCAGCCAGACAGAACTGAATAACTTTACGTCTGTGAAACAGGAAGACCATAGCCACCAGGAATATCGGAAACGGACATACATATAATCCAATGTAGAAATCCGTCTCCTTCGGGGATGTCCCCATGTTCATCCACGTTCCTACTATTCCATAAAAGAGAACAAAGGCAATCAGGAACCAGACATACGAGATGTAATAGGCAATCCTGTACAGAACATTAAGCAATGTCTTGATTAAAGTCTTCAGAAACTTATGATAATTATGGTGATTTACCAACTAATGAATTATGCATTAAGCATAGCCTCCACGTCCTTCTCAAAATCCTTAGGAGCCGTTGTGGGAGCATAACGCTTTACAGTCTTACCGTCCTTAGATACCAGGAACTTGGTAAAGTTCCACTTGATGTCGCTGTCCTTCTCCACGCTCTTGCTTATAGCCTTGAACAGCGCCTTGGCAGCCTTCGCCTTTAGACCACTGTACTCCTCGGCAGGAGCCTGAGCCTTCAGATACTCAAAGACTGGCTCTGCTGCAGGACCGTTCACGTCAGTCTTCTTCATAATCTGGAACGTAACACCATAGTTCAGCTGGCAGAACTCCTCTATCTGACCGTCAGAACCGGGATCCTGCTCCTTGAACTGGTTGCAAGGGAAACCGATAACCACCAGACCCTTGTCCCTGTATTTCTGGTTCAATTCCTCCAGTCCTGCAAACTGAGGAGTGAAACCACACTTGCTGGCTGTGTTCACAATCAGCAACACCTTACCCTCGAACTGCGAGAAATCAATCTCCTTACCTCTGCTCGTCAGAGCCCTGAAATCATAGATACTTGCCATAAATCTAAATTAAATTATATCGTTAACGATGTTTTGAATGCACCACTCTACAGCAAGCCGTTCTGACCCAGCACAATCAGCATTGCATATCCCAGGATAAATCCTATAATACCCACGATAAGACCCGTCCTCAGCATCTGCTTCTGCTCTATAAGACCTGTAGCATGAGCCAGCGCATTAGGCGGAGTACTGATTGGGAGTAGCATTGCCAGGCTCGAGCCAAGGGCGACACCTATCAGCAGAGTACTTACACCACCCATCGGGGCAAGCGTCTCGGCAGCCGACATACCAGCCATGGCCAGAATCGGGACAAGCAGGTTCGCCGTCGCCGTATGGCTTATGAAGTTAGCCATCAGGTAGCACAGCAGACCACTGCCCACGATAAGCAGCACAGGACTCCACGTTGCAAACGGAATAGCCTGTACGATACGCGTTGCCAGGCCCGAATCCTGAAGGGCCAGTCCCAGGGCGAAACCGCCCGCAACCATCCACAGTACGCTCCAGTTTATCTCCTCCAGGTCACGGCGCCCTATAATGCCCGTAATACAGAATATGCCTACCGGGAGCATGGCAACCACGTTCGAGTTGATACCCGTCACCTTGTCAAACATCCACAGCAGGATGGTGACACCGAACGTAATATACGTCACGATGGACTTCCAGTCGCTCTTCGTCTCACCCTCGATGTTCAGCTCAATCGTCTTCTGTGTGAACGGGAACATCTTCAGCAGCAACTGCCATGATATCAGCAGCAGGACAATGGCAAGCGGGAACATATACAGCATCCACTGACCAAAGCCTATGTTCATGTTCATGCCGTTTGGGTCGTTCAGGAACTTCAGCGCAATCGCATTGGGCGGTGTACCTATGGGCGTACCAATGCCACCGATGTTCGCTCCGATTGGAATGGCCAGCGCCAGGGCAATACGTCCCTTGCCGTTGGCAGGCAGGCTCTTCAGCACAGGAGCCAGGAATGTAAGCATCATTGCAGCAGTGGCAGTGTTGCTCAGGAACATCGAGAACAGTCCCGTCACCAGCAGGAATCCAAGCAGAACACTCTCGCTTCGCGTACCGAAAGGCTTCAGCAGGACACGCGCCAGCTTTACGTCCAGGCCGCTCTTCGTAGCAGCAATGGCAAGGATGAAACCACCTATGAACAACATTATTATCGGGTCCGCAAAGCACGCAAGTATCGCCTTGTAGCTTAGCTGGTTGCCCATCGCTTCCGGATCTATGCCCTGCGTTAGAAGGACAAAACTGGAATCACTGCAGCTGAACAGCAGCAACACGATAACCATTACCGACGTAGTCCATGCCGATACAGGCTCCAACAGCCACATCAGCGTAGCAAAGCAGAATATTGCCAATACACGCTGCTCTACCACGCTCAAGGCATCCTGCCCCATAAAGTCCGCCGGCAAGTTCCACATTACCAGAGCACTGATTATACATACTGCCAGTTTAACCCAGATTGCGCAGTTCTTCAGGGGATTGCGCATTTCCTTCTTCCTCTGGTGATACGCCTCGACCAGATGTTGACCCACAAAAATCTTGAACATTCTACTATGTATTCCTAAAAACCCTGCAAAGATAAGACATTTTCAAATAATAAGAACACTGCCATTTCAACTATTTTCGGATAGTCTATTTATTTCGCACCCTGTATGCGGAGCAGAACGACGGTTATGTCGTCGCTTTGGGGGTGGGTGCCGGCAAAGCGGTCGATGGAATGCAGGATGAAGTCCGGACTATCCCCGGGGCTGAGGCGGGATGCGGTGTTAAGCAGTCTGGCGTCGCCGTATAGCTGTCCCGTGGCGCTGCGTGCCTCGTTTGCTCCGTCGGTGTAAAGCATGAACTGTGTGCCGGGAGTGAGCTGCAGGGTTTCCTGCTGATACTGGAAGCCGGGTATGAGTCCGAGGGCGATGTTGGGAAGTACATTCAGGTATGTTGCCTGGGACCCTGCCGGGATGACAATCGGCATGTTATGTCCTGCGTTGCAGTATGTGAGCATGTGTGTGCTGATGTCCAGGACTCCGACAAAGAAGGTGCAGAATGTCATCTGGGGGTTGTCGTTTGCTAGTACCTTGTTGATGTTCTGTGCTATTTCCACGGGTATGGAGGTCTGGGCGACTGCACTGCGGAAGAGTGATACGACCTGGGTCATGAAGAGTGCTGCTGGCATGCCCTTGCCGGATACGTCTCCTATGCAGAATATGAGTTTGCCGTCCTGATGTATATAGTCGTAGAGGTCGCCTCCTGCCTCGCGTGCGGGACGGATGGTGGCTTTCAGGTCTATGTCCGCGACGTGGAGTGCGGGGGTCTTGAGTATGGACTGCTGGACGCTGGCTGCCATTTTCAGTTCGCCCTCGGCAGAGGCTATGCGGAGGACCTTGTGGCGTATCTGGCGGGATATGACGACGCAGCAGATGAGCATGAGGAGCATGCCTATGCCTGAGACGTAGAGTACGGTACGCTGTGTCCTGTAGACTTCACGGTATATGGCCTGGCGGGAGCAGGCGATGAAAATGGAGAAGGGGGTGCCCTGGACCTTGCTCCTGTAGATGACGTTTTGCTCCTTGTCTATGGTGCTGACGGTCTTGAGGTCCTTGCGTGTGGAGAGGATGACATTGCCGTCGTCGTCAAGGAGTGTTATGCTTGAGCCTTGCTGGGAGTACGGGAGGGTCTCCATGAGCATTCCGCGCAGGATGTCGTAGCTGACATTGAGGGCAAACAGTCCGAAGGGTTCTCCGTTTTGCCTGTAAATGGGTATGTAGTAGATGATTGCCTTGCCGTAGATGGGTGACTTGCGATTGGGCAGGCGCCATGTGCTTTTGCGGGAGCTGATGATTTTCTTGTATGAGACGGACTTGCTGAGGTCCAGGTTGGCGGCTATGTTGCGGCGGCCTGGAATGCCGTGCTCTATGATAGGTGCATAGCAGGGGCCTCCCTCCTGGGGATATACGCTGGGGTCTATGATAAACATGGCTGCGGAAAGCTGCGGATTTATCATCATGAACTCCTCGAGGATATTGTAGACGTTGTCATGGAAATAGTCGAGCTTTTCGTCCTTGATATATATCAGGGTGTCGCCGTTTTGGACCGTAGTCGAGAAGTTTCCCATGAGCAGGCTGTTGGCAATGCATTCCTGTATGTCCAGGTTGAAATTGAGCTCGTTGCTGACGTCATCGATGAGTATGTGGTTGATGCGGTCGGACTCGAGTTCTGAGGACTGTATCATATACCTGTAGGTCGTGAAAACGGTCCACAGGAATATCATAATAGCGGATATGAGCAGGATAATACTACGTTTCATGCCGTACGAATTTCGAATCAAAGATAGCAATTATTATCCGAAAACCTTGTATACTGAGCGGTATTTTTGTATATTTGAGGTCAGAGAACCAACAAAAGGGCACAATATCATGTCTGATGCAAAGGAACTGTACATCGAACAGATAGGTCTGGTAAAGCATGCTATCAGGACCAGGTCCAGCTGTGCCGAGATGATCGAGTACATGCGCAATGTCCCGTATAACGTGGGCAGGACGGACCTGTATACGACAGATGAGCTGTTTGATGTATTTGACGTAAGGCACCCGGAGACTTTCGAGCTGTGTATGGACACGCGTGTGTACAGGCATGTGGTGAGTACGGGGAAGCAGACGTGTGCGCCTTTTGAGCTGGCGGCACGCAGCCTGCACGACCTGTGCATGCGCATGGCAATGGAGGGTTTCCTGAACAACTATGAGCGCAGCAGGATTATAGGCATAATGGGAGGACATGCGCTGTCGCGCACGTCGCAGGCATACCGCCAGGCTGTGGATGTGAGCAAGCGCCTGACGGAGGACAAACACCTGATGATAAGCGGAGGGGGTCCCGGTGCCATGGAGGCCACGCACCTGGGTGCATGGATGGCGGGTCGCACGGATGCTGAGGTGGACGAGGCTATAGAGATACTGAGCGCGGCGCCTACGTTCGAGGACGAGGGCTGGCTGAGGCAGGCTTTCCGTGTATGCGAGCGTTTCCCTAATAAAACCAAATACGAGAGCCTGGCCATACCGACGTGGTTCTACGGTCACGAGCCGCCATGTGTATTTGCCACAAGGATAGCCAAACTGTTCGAGAACAGCATTCGCGAGGACACGCTGCTGACGGAGGCATACGGTGGGCTGATATTCTTTGAGGGAAGTGCAGGAACGCTGCAGGAGATATTCCAGGAGGCGGTCCAGGACCATTATGTAAGCCTTGGCTATCCAAGCCCTATGCTGTTCGTAAACCGCGAGTTCTGGGCAAAGCAGGTTCCGGTGGTTCCGTTCATACAGCACATGCTGGAGAACGGAAGGTATAAGAATCTGTTAGTCAGTCTGGTGGATACGACGGACGAAATCCTTTATTCAATCAGGAAATTCAAGCCGGGGGCTTAGTTTTTCCTGGATTTCTGTTCCTTTTCCTTGGAGTATTTCTTGATCAGGCTGTATGCCTGGTAGAGTCCCAGCTCACCTGCCTGGGACAGGTCTGCAAGTCCCTTGTCGATATTGTTCATCAGGATGTATGCAATGCCACGGTTGTAATATGCCTCGGGCATCCTGGAGTCCTGGCGGATGGCCTCGGAATATGCCTCGACTGCGTCGCTGTACTCCATCATGCGTACCAGGATATTGCCCCTGTTGTATGCGGCATAGGCAAAGTCGGGTGCAAGGCGCGATGCGGTCTTGAGGTCATGGCATGCGTTGATGAAGCCGAGGCGGACATCACCGGGTTTCATGGTGCTCTGCTGGACGTTGATCTGTGCAACGCGGACCTGTGCACGCAGGAAATAAAGCAGGGCGTCGTTGACCTCGGTCGAGCTGCCGTGGACAATCATGGAGTCAATGGTCAGGTATGAATTGTGCAGGTCCCTGACCTGATAGTAGTCAAGGGCTGCCTGTACGCCGTTGCCGGAGGCAATATCGACGGGTATGCGCTCGAGGTGCAGTTTCTGGAGCATGGTGTCCAGCTGCTGCTCGTGGCCGTACAGGATTACGGACTGTTCCATCCTGTATTTGCGGTTAAGCTTGTCAAGCAGGATGCTGTAAGGTACATACTGGGATGCCTCGTCGTTGAAGCGATAGAAGCCCAGATGGTAGTCGTCCATGCACTTGAGTTCGGACTGGCGGTTCTGGACCTTGCCGCGGATCTCGCTCAGGTACTGTTCATCCGGCTTGGCATCGTCCTCGACAAGCTGGTCATATTCATCTATATTTACACTGCTCTTCTTGCGGACGCTCTTGTGTGTGGCGCGGTATGTCCCGGTACGGACAGCCATCTCGGCCTTGGTAACGGCAAACTCGTCACGTTCCGCACCGTATATGTCGCCTACCTTGCGGCGTATGGCTGCACGCTGCATGTATCCGGGCCAGAACTGGGGATACTGGCGTATGACGGTGCTGATGTCGCGTATGGCTCCACGGTAGTCTCCTATCTTGTCCAGCAGGAGGGCGCGGTTGTAGATGAGCAGGGTGTTGTCGGGATCGAGCTTAAGAACGTAGTTGAAATCCTCGATTGCGTGGTTTATGTCGTTTACCTGGGAGCGCAACAGGCCTCGGTTGAGGTGTGCCACGTAATTGCCGGGATCGAGGTCTATGGCGTGGTCATAGTCCGACATCGCGCCGCGGTAGTCGTCCAGCTGGTAGCGTGCCATTGCGCGGTTTACGTACAGTGCCGCACGGCGCGGGAGCTGGTTGATGGCACGTGTCAGTGCCGAATCGGCTGCTGCATACTGTTCGCGCTGGAACAGGAATGCGGACTTGGTGGCCCATGCATTTCCGTCAAATTCGTCAAGGGATATGGCGCGGTCTATCCATGCCTCAGCCGTGACGCTGTCCTTGCGTGCCATGGCGACCTGGGCCTTCATGGTGTACTGGTTGGATTCTGCAGGCCAGAGGTGCATCATGCTGTCGAGGGCAAGGTCTGCCTCGTCGTACTTGTGCTGCTCCATCTGGCACAGTATCATGTTGTGCCAGGAGCCTTTCTCCATGGGGTTCTGCCTGAGCGAGAATGCATAGTCCTCCTCGGCCTTGCCGTACGAGCCGAGATTGATGCGGCACAGGGCACGCAGGCTGTAGTAGCGGGCGTTGAAGGGGCTCTTGTCGATTGCAATGGAGGTGTCGTACTCGGCACCGTTGTAGTCCTCGAGATAGAACTTGGCCAGGCCGCGGTAGAAATAGGGTTCGGAAAGATACGGCTTGGCTGCGATTACTGCATTGAAGCGCTTGATGGCCAATACGTAGTCCTCGTAATACAGGGCGTTACGGCCTGTAAGCATGACCTGGTCGGTATTGATCTGTGCATACGACATACCGACGGACATAATGAGCAGGGCAAGGAGGAAAAGGCGCTTCATTGCAATTTCCGATAATACTTATTTGCGGAAGGGCTTTACGCGGTAGTTGGCGGTAAAGTTTCCCTTCAGCAGCTGCTTGAGCTTGTTCTGCATGAGCTGGCGGCGCAGACCTTTCAGGTGATCTGTGTATACGACGCCGTCCAGATGATCAAATTCGTGCTGCATGACACGTGCCAGATAGCCTTCGACCCATTCGTCGTGCATCTGGAAATTCTCGTCCTGATAGGTGACGTGTATGCGCTTGGGGCGGGTAACCTTCTCGCTCAGGCCGGGCAGGGACAGGCATCCTTCCTCCATGGTCTCGGTCTCGTCGCTGACATCCTCGATATAGGGGTTGATGTAGGTGCGGCGGAAGCCCTTGTACTGGGGTTCGTCCTCGCTGATTACATCCAGGTCGATAATGGCCATGCGTATGCCTACGCCGACCTGCGGGGCGGCAAGCCCTACTCCACCGCTGTGGTCCAGGGTGTCCCACATGTTCTGTATGAGCTCGGCCAGGCCGGGATAGGACTGGTCTATCTCCTCGGTTTCCTTCTTGAGGACGGACTGCCCGTAAGTATATATAGGTAAAATCATCGTTCTGCTTTGATTTGGTCAGAAGACGCTGCGCTCCATCCATCCCTGCAGGATGATGGTGGCGCTGATCTCGTCCACGAGGGCCTTGTTCTGGCGTGCCTTGCGGCCTATGCCGCTATCCAGCATGGCGCGGTGTGCCAGTACGCTGGTGTAGCGCTCGTCCCACCACTCGACGGGAATATCCGGAAGGGTCTTCTGTAATTGTGCAACAAAGGCTCGGACACGAGGAAGATTCTCGCTGTCCAAGCCATTTGTCTGTTTTGGTAATCCTACTACGAAGCGTTCGACCTGCTCCCTGCGCGTATATTCTACAAGGTATTTGAGCAAGTCCCGCGTTTCGACCGTAGCAAGCCCACCGGCTATGATCTGGCAGGGGTCTGTGACTGCAAGTCCCGTACGGCGCTTGCCATAGTCAATGCTCAGTACACGTGCCAAAGCCTGATTCGGGTGACTATTACTTGTTGTACAACAACCAGGAGTCTGCGAAGCGGGCACGTACCTTGTTACGGCTCTCTGCTGCAGAGGCCTTGTCGTCGTGTGTGCTGAAGATAACACGGTACATGTTGCTTGGGCTCTTTACAATCTGGGCGTCGTTGCCTTCGCTCTTGAGGATCTTCTGCAGTGCCTCGGCATTGGCCTGGACACCGAAGCTGCCTACTACAACGCTGTAAGCCTTGAGGCCTGTACCGTTCACCAGGGAAACGTTCTCGGTGCGTACGCTGACGTTGTTGTCAACGGGTGTTGCAGGGGTCGTGGCAACGGGTGTAGTGGTAACAGGGGTTGTGGCAACAGGTGCGGTGGTCTGTGCAGGAGTCTGTACAGTTGCCTGCTCCTGAGCCTTCTCGTAAGCCTTCTTGTAAGCACTCTCGTTACCCTTACATGATGTCATGGCAACAGCAGCAACCAGGGCTGCGCCCATCAAAATTGTCTTTTTCATAATCTATATTACAGTTAATTGTTGAGTTACTTTCCTAAATAATCACGTGCAAATATACGACAATTCGCGAAATAAAAGAAACGTGGTGGAACAATATATAAGGTATTTTCACAAAAAAAAGGTTAAAAGGAGTACTTTTTGACATTAAAGCCGGCAAGGTAACAATAATTTGATTATATTTGCCATGCAAAACTATAACACAACATTAAAAGATACGACTATGAAGGGAATTAATTATCTGGCTGCTTTCATCGGCGGCGCTGCAGTAGGTGTTGCTTGTGGTATTCTGTTTGCTCCCGAGAAGGGTTCGGACACCCGTGCAAAGATTATCGAGGCTATCAAGAAGCGCGGCATCAAGCTGAGCCACAAGGAAATGGAAGACCTGGCAAGCGACATTGCCGAGGATCTTGGCATCGGTGCTAACGAATAAGGAATGGATGAATTCAAGAAACTGTTTCTGCTGCTGAAGGAATATCTGGAGGCACAGAAGGACAATATGGCCCTGGCTGCTGCCGAGAGCATGACGGTCATGCTGTCGGCGGTTGCCCTGGGGTTTATATTAATCCTGCTGGCTTCCGTACTGCTGCTGCTGCTGAGCTTTGCCCTGGCGCATGTCGTAGCGGAATACAGCAACAGTGCCGCACTGGGCTTTGCATCCCAGGCTGTCCTGGTGGCAATCATAGGCATGGTTGTGTGGCTGCGCCGCAACGCTTGGATCACACAGCCGATAGCGCGTTTGATGGTGCATATCTTTATCGAGCGCCGCAAAGCTGACAAGGAGGACAAGAAATGACGGACGCACAGGAACTGTTGGCCCAGAAGGATGTGCTGCAGGCCATACGCACGGCGCACCTGAAGAAGCAGATTGCAGCGCAGGTCCTGCAGGACCAGCTTGTGGAGGTCTATCACAAAGCCGTTGCTCCTGCTCCCGAGGCCAAGACACGCCTGGAGCGCTACGTGGGTATTGCACGCAGCATATTCGGGATATGGCAGGGGGTATCGCTCGGCATCAAGGTTGCCCGCGGATTCCATTCGGCCTTCCGTCGTAAGCGCTAAGGATGAGCGACGGTAATTTCAATACTGCCCTGTTGCCGCATACGCCTTACGCAAGCGGCCTGAAGACGGGGCGCATGCAGATGCGCAACCGTGCATTGGCTGCACTGCAGGAGATACTGGACAGGCATTTCCCCTCGCTGACGACCGAGGAGAAGGACAATATAAAAGAGGAATTCAAAACCGCAACGCGCTAAGTTCTGAATTCCCCTTGTTTTTTTATCGCTTCACTTTTACTTCACGCTGACCTTTGCTGCAAGTGACTTGCACTTGTCACGCAACTGGGTCTGGTCGGTATCCAGGGTATCCCAGCATACGACGACGCCCATGCGGCGGCCTACGTGTGCCTCGGGCTTGCCGAAGATGCGCAGGTATGTGCGATGTGCTGCGGTGACATCTGCCATGCCTGTGTACTGGGGATCGTGTGTCTCGGCACCGCTGAGTATGACTGCGCTTGCGCCCTGGCGCTCCTGTGTGATCTCGGGGATGGGGAGATGCAGGACGGCGCGTGCATGCAGCTCGAACTCGTTCAGGTTCTGTGTGCCTGCAAGTGTTACCATGCCGGTGTCATGCGGACGTGGTGAGAGCTCGCTGAATATTACTCCTTCCTTCTCGCTTACGAAGAACTCTACGCCCCAGATGCCCTGGCCTGTGAGGGCTGCGGTCACCTTGGCTGCCATCTCCTGGGCTGCCTGCAAGTGCTCGGGCTTCATTGCACGGGGCTGGAAACTTTCGCGGTAGTCGCCTCCCTTCTGGACATGTCCGATGGGTGCGCAGAACAGTGTGGGGGCATCCTTCTGTGTTACGGTGAGCAATGTTATCTCGTAGTCAAATGGTATGAACTGCTCGACAATGACCTCGGCTATATCACCGCGTGCTCCCTCGGCGGCACAGTTCCATGCCGTGAGCAGCTGGTCCGGTGTATCTACCTTGCTCTGGCCGTGACCGCTGCTGGACATGAGTGGCTTGACGATGAAGGGATAGCCTATCTCGTCGGCTGCCTGACGGAATTCGTCAAATGTCTTGGCATAACGGTAGTTGGCTGTCTTGAGACCGAGCTCGGTGTGTGCAAGTTCGCGGATGGCCTTGCGGTTCATGGTGTAGTTTACTGCCTTGGCGCTGGGCACGACGCGGATGCCGTTGCGTTCACACTCGTACAGCTTCTCGGTACGTATTGCCTCGATTTCAGGTACTATGACATCGGGGTTAACCTCGTTCACTACCTGCATGAGGGCATCTCCGTCGAGCATGCTGAAAACGCGACGCTCGTCTGCTACCTGCATGGCTGGTGCATTGTCGTACTTGTCGCATGCCACGACATACTGACCCAAGCGCTTACACGCAATAACGAACTCCTTGCCCAACTCTCCTGAGCCTAACAGTAAAATCTTCATAATGTTTATTTTGTGTTATTTGGTGTTTCTTGTATCACGTATCCTGTCGTTCTCCTGAACGTGGAAGAAATGTGTGCCGACGAGTGCATCGGGCATGTACTGCTGCTGTACGTAGTGCCCGGGATAGTCATGGGGATATTTGTATCCGTCGCTGTATCCGAGCTCGGACATAAGTTCGGTCGGGGCATTGCGCAGATGCAGGGGTACGGGCTGGTTGCCTGTCTGGCGTACGTTGTCGATAGCTGCATTGACTGCATTGTATGCGCTGTTGCTCTTGGGCGAGGTGGCAAGGTATACGGTTGCCTCGGCAAGGGGAATGCGTCCCTCGGGCCATCCTATCTTCTGCACGGCATCGAATGCTGCATTTGCCAGGAGCAGGGCATTGGGATTGGCAAGGCCTATGTCCTCGCTTGCGGATATGACGAGGCGGCGTGCTATGAAGGCGGGGTCTTCCCCACCCTCTATCATGCGTGCCAGCCAGTATATGGCCGCATCGGGATCGCTGCCGCGAATGCTCTTGATGAATGCGGATATGATGTCGTAGTGCATCTCGCCGTCCTTGTCGTATGCAAGTGGGTTCTGCTGAAGGCGCTCGGCAACGAACTGGTCCGTGACATGCAGTGCGGGCTGGTCCGTATCGGACTTGAGCGGGGCTGATTCGGATACGAGCTCTATAATATTGAGCAGCTTGCGGGCATCACCGCCGCTGTAGCGGATAATGGCGTCCGTGCCGTCTATCTGGATATTGCGTTCCTTGAGGTATACATCCTCGTTAAGCACGCGCTGCATGAGTGTCAGCAGGGACTGTGTGCCAAGGGGCTTGAGGGTATAGACCTGGCAGCGGCTGAGCAGGGGTCGTATGACCTCGAAGCTGGGATTCTCGGTAGTAGCACCGATGAGCGTGACAACGCCCTGTTCCACGGCACCCAGCAGGCTGTCCTGCTGGGACTTGCTGAAACGGTGTATCTCGTCGATGAACAATATCGGGCTTGCCGAATTGAAGAAGCGTGTGGAACGGGCCTTCTCTATTACTTCACGTACATCCCGGACGCCGCTGGTGACGGCACTGAGGGTAAAGAAGGGCACGTCCAGGGTATTGGCTATTATTGTCGCCAGGGTGGTCTTGCCCACGCCGGGAGGTCCCCACAGGATAAAACTGCTGATACGTCCCGATGCAATCATACGCGAAAGAACTGCTCCTTCACCTACCAGATGCTCCTGGCCTATATAGTCCGCGAGCTTGCGCGGACGCATTCTTTCTGCTAATGGCTGCATATCGTCTGCAAAATTATAATTTTGAGTGGAAAGAAAAAACCTTAGAGCAGAAAACTATCGTTATTTAATAGTTTTTTTGTACTTTTGCCAAGAATATAAAGTTAATGAACAGCGTATATGGCAGAAATTGAAGTTGCTATGGCTCCTGAAAAGAGCCTGAATTTTATAGAGAAACGTATTGTGGAGGATCTTGCTGAGGGTAAGAACGGCGGACGCCTGCAGACGCGTTTCCCACCCGAACCGAACGGCTACCTGCACATAGGTCATGCCAAGGCTATCGCAATGGACTTTGGTGTTGCGAAGAAATTTGGCGGTGTATGCAACCTGCGCATGGACGACACAAATCCCCAGAAGGAGGACATCGAATACGTGCGTGCCATAGAGCGCGACATAAAGTGGCTGGGCTTCGAATGGGGCAAGGTGGTATATGCCAGTGACTATTTCCAGGACCTGTGGGACTTTGCAGAGTGGTGCATACTGAACGGACGTGCATACGTGGACGAGCAGACATCCGAGGAGATCGCGGCGCAGAAGGGCACGCCTACGGAACCGGGTACGGAGAGTCCGTACCGCAACCGTCCTGCCGAGGAATCGCTGAGGCTGTTCCGCGAGATGAACACGGGCAATGTGGAGCCGGGCAGGATGATACTGCGTGCCAAGATAGACATGGCAAGTCCCAACATGCATTTCCGCGACCCAATCATGTACCGTGTGCTGAACATGGAGCACTGGCGCACTGGCAACAAGTGGAATGCCTATCCCATGTACGACTTCACGCACGGCCAGTGCGACTACCTGGAGGGTGTTACCCACAGTATATGCACGCTGGAGTTTGTACCGCATCATGAACTGTACGACCTGTTCGTGACCTGGATCAAGGAATGGAGGGGCGACGAGGGTGACATCGAGGACAACCGTCCGCGCCAGTTCGAGTTCAACAAGCTGAACCTGAACTACACGCTGATGTCGAAGCGCAACCTGCTGATACTGACCAAGGAGAAGGTGGTAAACGGATGGGACGACCCCCGTATGCCTACGATATGCGGCATAAGGCGCCGCGGATACAGCCCGCAGGCTATCCTGAACTTCATCGACAAGATAGGCTACACTACGTTTGATGCGCTGAACGACATAAAGCTGATGGAGGCTGCATGCCGCGAGGACCTGAACACACGTGCCCTGCGCGTAAGTGCAGTGGTGGACCCTGTAAGGCTGGTAATAGACAACTATCCCGAGGGTGTGGTAGAGGAAATGGAGGCAATAGACAATCCGGAGCTGCGTGATGCCGAGGGCAACACGATTACGGAGGGCAACACGCATACAATCAAGTTTGAGCGTGAGCTGTACATAGAGCGCGAGGACTTCATGGAAGACGGTGGCAAGAAATTCATGCGACTGGGTCCGGGCAAGGAGGTACGCCTGAAGAATGCCTACATCATTGCATGCAGCGAGGAGAAGGACGAGAACGGAAACTACAGGTGCATAGAGAAGGATGCGGAGGGCAACATCACATGCATCCATGCGACATACGATACCGAGAGCAAGAGCGGCATGCCGGGCGCAAACCGCAAGATAAAGGGCAAGACACTGCACTGGGTAAGTGCGAACCACAGCATTCCTGCCGAGGTACGCGAATACTCGTGCCTGTGGACATGCGAGAATCCGCGCGATGCTATCAAGCAGTATGAGAACGGGAACGGTGTCAGGGGCATAGAGGCTATGCGCCCGTTCCTGAATCCCGACTCGCTACGCATAAACAGAAATGCATTCGTCGAGGAATATGCTGCCGGACTGGAGCCTTTCAGCTACCTGCAGTTCCAGCGTATCGGCTATTACAACGTAGATACGGATTCGACACCGCAGCATCCCGTATTCAACAAGACGGTGGGTCTGCGCGAGAGCAAATAATGGACTACATTACGCAGGAGACCATCAGCAGCATGCTGAAGCCGAGGCCGAAGGACGGTCACAAGGGGACCTTCGGCCATGCCTTGCTGGTTGCCGGCAAGTACGGCATGGCAGGTGCCTGTGTCCTGGCTTCGCGTGCCTGCCTGAGGAGCGGAGCGGGAAAGCTGACAGCACATATTGCGCAGCGCAACAACGACATTGTGCAGGTTTCTGTTCCCGAGGCGATAATACAGCATGACGACAGCCTGGTAATGTTCACGGGGGCAGTGGACCTGAGCAACTATGATGCCCTGGGCATAGGGCCGGGACTGGGGACTGACGAGGCGACGGCATTTGCCGTACACGACCAGCTGCTGAATGCTCGCCGGCTGGACATACCTACCGTAATAGATGCGGATGCGCTGAACATACTGGCAATGTATCCGCAATGGTGGAACGACATCCCCTGCAGGACGGTAATAACGCCTCATGCAGGCGAGTATGCGCGTCTGGAGAAGGCGGGGCTGGACTTCAGCCGCGTCACCCTGGTGAAGAAGGGGCATAACACCGTCATAACGGCACCCGGCAAGACGTCATACGTATGCCCATGGGGCAACAGCGGCATGGCGACGGCGGGAAGCGGGGATGTACTGACCGGCATGATTCTAGGATTTCTGGCTCAGGGATACGGAACGGCTGAGGCTGCGGTACTGGGTGTTGCGTTCCATGCCATGGCCGGGGACAGGGCGGCATCCGTATTGGGCGAGCACAGCATGATTGCTTCGGACATTGTGGATAACATCCGGATATAACAAGATATATTATGTATTTCGAGGGTCTGATAATAGCAGTTGCGACATTCCTGATTATCGGGGCATTCCACCCGATAGTTATAAAATCGGAATATTACTGGGGTGTAAGATGCTGGCCTGTGTTTGCCCTTGTCGGGATTATACTGCTGGGGATCTCGCTGTTTGTCCAGAACGTCCTGCTTGCTGCAATAATAGGCATCACGGGATGTTCGTCGCTGTGGAGCGTATTGGAGATATTCGAACAGCGTGAGCGTGTGAGGAAGGGTTGGTTTCCAATGAACCCTAAAAGAAAAAACAAAAACTGAGTGATTCCGCCGGGGCTCGAACCCGGGACCCACAGCTTAGAAGGCTGTTGCTCTAATCCTACTGAGCTACGGAACCAAAACCGGATGCAAAGGTAATGTATTTATGGCAAACAGCCAAATTTATCCCGTACATTTCGGTTTTTGGCATGGAAATTGTTGATTGCTTTTAGAAAAAGAGTACCTTTACGAAGCGCTATACATATTAAATGATAAAAGACAACGGATTTTGTGATGACTTGAATATGGCGGCGGGTCTCCCGGACGGAAAGGCAGGACGCACCGACTGTGACATTGTGTCACACGGGCATCTGCAGCGGGGAGTGCTGCGCCAAAATGTCAGCGAGACTCCCGTGGACGGATATTTCGGGGACGATTCCCGTTACAGTGAGGATGAGTATGAGATAAATGGCTCTGCTGAAGAGGATGTTCGCATGTCGGAAGCGAGGAAGAGCAATACACCAGCTCTGGACAATTTCGGAACGGACATGACTCAAATGGCGCGTGAGGGGAAACTGGATCCGGTAGTGGGCCGTGACAAGGAGATAGAGCGTGTTGCGCAGATACTGACACGTCGCAAGAAGAACAATCCGATACTGATCGGTGAGCCGGGTGTTGGCAAGAGTGCCATAGTCGAGGGACTGGCACAGCGCATAAACACGCGCCGTATTGCACGCCTGCTGTGGGACAAGCGTATAATAACGCTGGACCTGGCCGGTGTAGTGGCGGGGACGAAATACCGCGGACAGTTCGAGGAGCGCCTGAAGAACATCATAACGGAGCTGGAGAACAACCCGGACATAATAATCTTCATCGACGAGATACATACGATGATAGGTGCCGGAGGCGCAAGCGGCAGCATGGATGCTGCTAATATGCTGAAGCCGGCATTGTCGCGCGGCAAGGTACAGTGCATAGGTGCCACGACATTGGACGAATTCCGGAAGACGATAGAAAAGGACGGTGCATTGGACCGCCGTTTCCAGAAGGTGGTCGTGGCAGAGACGACGCACGAGGAGACGCTGCAGATACTGCTGCAGCTACGTACGGCATACGAGAAGCATCATAACGTGCAGTATACGGACGAGGCCCTGCAGGCTTGCGTAAGCCTGACTGCACGCTACATCAGTGACCGCAGTTTCCCGGACAAGGCAATAGATGCCATGGATGAAGCGGGCGCACGCGTACATATAAACAATGTTCCCGTAAGTCAGGAAATAGAGGCTCTGGAAGAGGAGCTGCGCTCTATGGAGGAGCGCAAGGCGCTGGCAATAGAGGGGCAGAACTACGAGACGGCTGCCGACCTGCGGGACGACATGCTGGAGAAGGAGGCTGTGCTGGAGAAGAAGCGCAAGCGCTGGATAGAGAAACAGGAGAATGCGAACACGGTTGTGGATGCCGGGGATGTTGCGCGTGTAGTGAGCATTATGACAGGCATTCCTGTAGAGCGTATAGACAGCAAGGAGCACAAGCGCCTGCAGAAACTGGAGGATTCGCTGAACGGTAGCGTAATAGGCCAGCGCGAGGCTGTGGCAAAGGTTGCACATGCAATACAGCGCAGCCGCATGGGCCTGAAGGATCCTAACCGGCCGATAGGTTCATTTATGTTTGTAGGTCCTACGGGTGTTGGCAAGACGTATCTGGCAAAGCGCCTGGCGCTGGAGCTTTTCGGAAGCGAGGCAAGCCTGATACGGGTTGACATGAGCGAGTATGGCGAGAAGCATACAGTGAGCCGCATGATGGGTGCTCCTCCGGGATATGTGGGATATGACGAGGGCGGCCAGCTGACAGAGCGTGTAAGGCGCAAGCCGTACAGCATCGTGCTGCTGGACGAGATAGAGAAGGCGCATACGGACATCTACAACGTGCTGCTGCAGGTTATGGACGAGGGGCGTCTGACGGACGGCAACGGCACGACGATAGATTTCCGCAACACGGTGATCATAATGACGAGCAACTGCGGTACAAAACAGGCCAAGGAGTTTGAGAATGCAGTGGGATTCACCAACACCGCGGAGAGCTCTGCAGGCAATGACGGCTCCAGGATAAGGGAGCTGATACGCAAGGCTGTAAAGAAGCAGTTTGCCCCGGAGTTCCTGAACAGGCTGGATGACATAGTATATTTTGACCAGCTGGGACGCGAGGATATAGACAGGATTGCGGACATAGAACTGAAACCGCTGATGCGCCGGATAAAGGAGATGGGATATACCCTTCGTCTGAAGAAGGAGACGCGCGCCAGGATTGCAAGGGAGGGATATGATGTGCAGTATGGTGCAAGACCCCTGAGACGTGCAATACAGCGCATAGTAGAGGATCCGCTGTGCGAGAGGCTGATGCACAGGTCACAGGACAAGAACAGGACAAAAAAGATAACAATAACATTATAACATCAATAATAGTATGAAACAAGGTAATATAGGGGTTACAACCGAAAACATATTCCCCGTAATTAAGAAATTCCTGTACAGCGATCACGAGATATTCCTTCGCGAGATCGTGAGCAATGCAGTGGATGCTACCCAGAAGCTGAAGACACTGGAGGGCAAGGGCGAGTTCAAGGGTGAGCTGGGCGAGCTGAAGGTGAGCGTTAGCTTTGACAAGGATGCAAAGACCATAACGGTAAGCGACCGCGGTATCGGTATGACTGCGGACGAGATAGAGAAGTATATCAACCAGATTGCCTTCAGCGGGGCAAATGACTTCCTGGACAAGTACAAGGACGATGCCGCACAGATAATAGGTCACTTCGGCCTCGGCTTCTACAGCTCGTTTATGGTGAGCGACCGCGTGGACATCATAACGAAGTCGTACCAGGAGGATGCTCCTGCCGTGAAGTGGAGCTGCGACGGTTCGCCCGAATATACACTGGAGGAGGTAGAGAAGGCGGACCGCGGTACGGATATCGTCATGCATATCAGCGAGGACTGCGAGGAGTTCCTGGACAAGTGGAAGCTGGAGGGCCTGCTGAAGAAATACTGCCATTTCCTGGCTGTTCCGGTGGTATTCGGCAAGAAGACGAAGTGGGACGAGGAGCAGAAGAAGTCGGTGGAGACTGACGAGGATGAGGTTATCAACAACGTGGAGCCTCTGTGGACAAAGAAGCCGAGCGACCTGAAGGACGAGGACTACAAGGAGTTCTACCGTCACCTCTACCCCATGGCCGACGAGCCTCTGTTCTGGATTCACCTGAACGTGGACTATCCGTTCAACCTGACGGGTATCCTGTATTTCCCGAAGATAAAGAACCAGCTGGACATACAGCGCAACAAGATACAGCTATACTGCAACCAGGTGTTCGTGACGGATCAGGTGGACAGTGTTGTGCCTGAGTTCCTGACGCTGCTGCACGGTGTGATAGATTCGCCGGACATTCCGCTGAATGTAAGCCGAAGCTACCTGCAGAGCGATGCCAATGTAAAGAAGATCTCGCAGTATATAACAAAGAAGGTCGCAGACCGTCTGAACGGCATATTCAAGAACGACCGCAAGGAGTTCGAGGAGAAATGGGACGACATAAGCATCTTCATCGACTACGGAATGCTGAGCGAGGAGCAGTTCTACGACAAGGCAAAGCAGTTCTTCCTGCTGAAGGATACGGACGGCAAGTACTTTACCCTGGACGAATACAAGACATTGGTAGAGAGCGGTCAGAAGAACAAGGACGGCAACATCGTGTATCTGTATGCCCAGGATCCCGAGGCACAGTACACATATATCGAGGCTGCGAAGAACAAGGGCTACAACGTACTGCTGATGCAGGGTCAGCTGGATACTCCGCTGATTAACATGCTGGAGCAGAAGTTGGAGAAGACGACCTTCAGCCGTGTTGACGCTGATGTTGTGGACCGCCTGATAGTAAAGGACGACACGACGAAGGAGGAGCTGTCGAAGGAGGATGCCGAGAAATTGCAGAATGCCTTCAAGGAGCTGTTGCCGAAGATGGACAAGACGGAGTTCAGCATACAGACCAGCGCACTGGGAATCGAGCAGCTGCCTGTAATGATAACGCAGAGCGAGTACATGCGCCGCATGAAGGAGATGTCACGCATGAACCCTGGCATGGCGTTCTATGGCGAGATGCCGGATTCGTACAACCTGGTACTGAATACCGACAACGAGATTATCAAGAATTGTCTGGAGAATGCGGACAACGAGAAGATCTCCCAGCTGATAGACATTGCACTGCTCCAGAACGGCATGCTCAAGGGCGAGGCCCTGACACGCTTCGTGAAGCGTTCTGTAAGCATGATTAAATAAAACTACAATAATATGAATTACGGTTTAGTACGCGTAGCAGCAGGAATTCCCGAGGTGAGGGTCGCCGACCCTGACTGGAATGTCCAGCAGATAGAGAACCTGATACTGCAGGCACAGAACCAGGGGGTGGAGATACTTGTAACACCCGAGCTGAGCCTGACCGGTTATTCATGCGCCGACCTCTTTGCACAGCAGGTGCTTCTGGACGAGGCCGAGATTGCGCTGATGAAGCTTATGGACTTCACCCGCAGCATGGACATCATTACCGTAGTGGGTACGCCTGTTGCCTATCACGGATGCCTGCTCAACTGCGCGGCCGTGATTCAGAAGGGCAAGCTGCTGGGTCTTGTACCCAAGTCCTACCTGCCTAACTACAAGGAATTCAACGAGCGTCGCTGGTTTACGCCGGGAGGTGATATTCCCAAGGGCAACGTGCTGATTTGCGGACAGGTCATACAGATGGGCCGCCAGCAGCTGTTCCATACTCCCACATGTACCTTCGGCATAGAGATATGCGAGGACCTGTGGGCTCCCATACCGCCTTCGAGCCGCCTGGCACTGTCAGGGGCAGAGATTATCCTGAACCAGTCTGCAAGCGATGATGCAGTGGGTAAATACAACTATCTGAAGTCGCTTGTACAGCAGCAGAGCGCACGGACGCTGTGCGGCTATGTATATGCTGCTGCAGGATTCGGGGAAAGCACCCAGGATGTGGTATACAGCGGCAAGTGCCTGATTTGCGAGAACGGGGCATTGCTGAAGGAAGGCAGGCGTCACTCACTTGAGCCTCAGCTGGTGACTGCCGAGATTGACGTGGAGAGGATACGTATGGAGAGACGCGTCCACACCACTTTTACGTCATCCATGCACGAGGTGATGGACAATGATGTACTGAACATAAACACGGACAAGCTGGTACAGTCGCATGTGGAAATGACAGGTCCTGTAAACCCGTATCCGTTTGTGCCTGCTGGTAATATGCTGGACGAGCGGTGCGAGGAGATTTTTGCAATACAGACAGAGGGTCTGGCAAACCGCCTGAGGCATACAAACTGCAAGGTTGCAGTAGTGGGCATCAGCGGGGGACTGGACAGTACACTGGCATTGCTTGTATGTGTAAGGACATTTGACCTGCTGGGGCTTGACCGTCACGGAATCGTGGGTATAACAATGCCGGGGTTCGGTACTACGGACCGTACATACACCAATGCCGTGAACCTGATGAAGTACCTGGGTATCACAATCAGGGAGATAAGCATCAAGGATGCCTGCATACAGCATTTCAAGGACCTTGGTCACGACCTCGCCAGCCATGACGTCACATACGAGAACAGCCAGGCACGCGAGCGTACACAGATACTGATGGATGCCGCAAACCAGATGAACGGTCTGGTAATAGGCACGGGGGACCTGAGCGAGCTGGCACTCGGCTGGGCGACATACAACGGTGACCACATGAGCATGTATGGAGTGAATGCCTCGGTACCGAAGACATTGGTAAGGCACCTGGTTACATGGATTGCCAACGGCATCGAGGACGAAAATACACGTGCCACACTGCTGGACATCGTGGACACGCCTATCTCGCCCGAGCTGATTCCTGCAGATGCAGAGGGTAACATAACGCAGAAGACCGAGGATCTGGTGGGACCATACGAACTGCATGATTTCTTCCTGTACTATGTACTGCGCTGCGGTTTCCGTCCTGGCAAGATATTTATGCTTGCGAAGAAGGCTTTCGAGGAAAGCTATACCGACGAGGTTATCAAGAAATGGCTGACGACCTTCTGCCGCAGGTTCTTTGCACAGCAGTTCAAGCGCTCGTGCCTGCCAGACGGCCCCAAGGTGGGCAGCTGCTCACTGTCACCGCGCGGTGACTGGCGCATGCCAAGCGATGCCTCAAGCGCTGCATGGCTAAGGGAATGCGAAGCATTATAAAAAAAACAAGCGGGATTGGCAATTGCTAATCCCGCTTTTATTTTCAGGTTTTGTTGTGTTCTTTATCAGTGAAGAGGAGGAGACTCGAACTCCCACGCCTCGCGGCACTACCACCTCAAAGTAGCGCGTCTACCATTCCGCCACCTCTCCTTCGAACCAATAAATTTAAGTGCCCAAGACAGGACTCGAACCTGCACATCTCTCGACACACGCACCTGAAACGTGCGCGTCTACCAATTCCGCCACTTGGGCATAAAAGAGCGGAAAACGAGACTCGATGCTTTTAGAACCTTGAGCTCGTTTTGCTCAATTACTGAGCGGAAAACGAGACTCGATGCTTTTTAGAACCTTGAGCTCGTTTTGCTCAATTACTGAGCGGAAAACGAGACTCGAACTCGCGACCCCAACCTTGGCAAGGTTGTGCTCTACCAACTGAGCTATTTCCGCATTTTGTGGTGTTTCAACGCAAATGGTTGATGCTTTTCCGCCGAATTGCTGTGCAAAGATAAGGCGATTTTGTGAAATGACCAAACAAACGGGCAAAAAAATTCAAATATTTGCAGGATTGGCAAATAGTTGACGAGGGGCATGGGGAGAAAATTGCAGTTATGGGTATTTTTGTGAGTGGCAATGTACATATATACAACCTAAAAATATATTGTTATGATACGATTGAATTGTTTCTTCCAGGCAAAGAAGGGTCATTACAACGAGGCATTGGAGGCTGCCATGCTGCTGACGGCAGAAAGCCAGAAGCACAAGGGCTGCATAGCATACGATGTGTTTGAGAGTGCCACGCGCAAGGATGTGTTCATGATATGTGAGACATGGGCAGACGAGGAGTCCCTGGATGCGCATGCCAAGACGGAGGAGTTTGCCCTGTATGTGGGCAGGATGGAGGCTTGCGGTGCCCTGAAACTGGAAAAGTTCCTGTTCTAGAAGACAATCCACAACAGGGTTATGGACATCGTGGCGAGCAGCAGGTACATGTCGGTGGTTGCGAAGCCGGACCTTGTAAATGCGCTGCTGTAGAACTTGTGTGACGTCGGGCAATAGCGCTTGACAATATATGTGCCGATGTAATAGACTGCGGCACCAATGCCCATGCCAATGAGTGCACCGCAGAGGACATCGCTGGGATAGTGCATGGCAAGGTATATGCGGCTGATGCCTACAAGTGTTGCCCATACGTATAGGGATATGGTGGTAATCCTGTGACGGAAGATGAGGGAGAGATAGGTTGCTATGGCAAAGACGTTGGCTGCATGTGAGCTGGGAAAGCTGTAGCCTCCTCCCCTGCCTGCCACGACTCGCAGGCTATACATGATATCGGGTTCCAGGCTGGGACGCAGGCGCTGGAAATATGGCTTGATAAGCGTAGAGGTTATCTGGTCGGCAAAGAGTATGCACAGTGCTATGCCGAAAAGCATGGGGAGGGATTGTGAGATCTGGCGGTCCTTGGATATAATGTAAATGGTGACGAGCAGCATCAGCATCCATGTGGCGGTAGAGGACAGGGATATCATGATGTGATCCATGAACTTGTTGTCGCAGCCGTTGATGAGAAAGAGGATATATCGGTCCATCCTGGATGTGTGTTGTAGGTGTTAATGGCGGTCAGATTTCCTGGAATGTATTGCGCTGTATCCATCCGGACTTGCCGTCGGCAATACTTATCTCGACCCAGTCCTTCATGCTGTCGTCCTTGATCTCGACGCGTGTGCCCTGGTGTATGACGAAGAGGTCATTGCCTGTCTTCTCGGGGGTTGACTTGACGGGAACGGCCGGTTGCATAAGTATGCCTGCGCTGTGGTTTTGGTTATAGTGGCGCTGGCTGTATGCGCATATATTGCTGAGCAGGCACAGGAGTATGCCTATGATGGCTGAGAAGAAGCCTATCTTGCGCAGAATTATATTTTGACTCCACAGGTATATGCCTGTCATGAGCAATGTAAAGACAAACAGATATATTGCTGTATATGCCCATCCTGTTACCGACATGTAGCGTGTGAGGCTGTGCCAGGCGGATACGAAGAACATGCTATGTACAGGTGTTATGCGGTCTATTGTCTTGCCGCGTGCCATGGCGAGGTTGTGCTTGACATCTTCGTCCGAGGGATCCAGCTTAGCTGCACGTTCGAACCATAGTACGCTGTTGGGATAGTCTTCGAGACGGTAGTAGGTGCATGCAAGATTGTAGTAGATGCCCAGGCTCTGACCTTGCTTGGTGAGCTGAAGGTAGAGGTCCCGGGCCTGTTCGTATTTGCGTGCGGCGTATGCCGAATCGGCCTGTACCTTGATTTCCCCTGGGGTGGCTGCCAATGCTGTGCCGGCAGCTGCAAACAGGAATAATGCAAGCAGCAGTATTATATTACAGGTATGTTGTTTCTTCATCGTGTGTGTATCAGATGACATTTTCCATTTCGTTGATTGCCTCTATTGCAGAATGGTATATTGTATCCATCGTCTCGCCGGGATCACCGGGGGCAAAGCGTGCAAACTCGCACTGGGTAAGTACGTCGATGAACCGTGTGACGAGCTCCTCTCCCACCCCGCGCTGACGGAATGAGACTGCGACGTTTTCCTTGTTGAGATCCTGGGTAGATATGTTAAGCTTGTCACCGGCATATCCGAGCAGTGCCCTGAGCACCTCGTCGTAGAATGCATTGGCGTCATTCCTGGCAAGGAGGACAGATGCCTGCTTGAGGCGCTTCTGTGCTGCACGTGAAGCACGGCGGCCTCGCTGGCGTGCTACATTGGCGTTGAGCTGTGTCCGACGGCGCAGGATAGCAAAGACTATGCCGAAGAGTGCAAGAATACCGATGTACGAGAGGATGTATGACAATGTTCCGAAATAGTCGTCCTTGTTTTCGGAGATGTCTGCATCGCCTGTCATAATATAGCGGATGTCGTTGCTGAGGACCTTGAGGTCTTCCTGTGAGGAGGTGCTGCGGTGCGTACCGCTTCCCTTGGCAACGTTCATTGTGTATTTGTCGGTCTTGAGTGTTACGTACCGGCCTGCCTCGGGGTCGAAATAGACGAAATGCATAGGCTGTATCTCGTACTTGCCTTCGTGACGAGGTACGATGATATAGTCAAAGGCTATGTTTCCTTCGTTGCCCTTGGCGCTGATATGTGTCTGATCGTCTATCTTGGGATCATAGGCCTCGAAATCTGCAGGGAACTTGGATTTTGGGGCGCTGATGAGCTTCATGTTGCCGCTGCCGGAAACGACAAGGCGGTATGTTGATGCGTCGTTTGCCTTGATGTCGGTGGGACTGAGGCTGGACGATATGGTATAGTGTCCTACTGCTCCGGAAAAATCATCGGGCTTGGGTGTCGGCAGGGACTTGACGTCTATATTCAGTGCGGGGGTTGCTATGGTCTTGACGACAACATGGGCAAGACCGCCTCCATTGAAAAATTCGTCTATAAGGTCCATTGACGGGTTTATGGTTTCGCACTCGGCATCGAAATTGACGCTGGGGATGTGCAAATGGCCGCTTTTCTGGGGAATGAGGATGTATTTGCGCCATACGGCGGTCAGATAGCGACGGCCGTTGTATGTCTCGGCGGACAGTGAGAGCTGCGGCTTGTTTTCCAGTTCCTGGCAGTGGAAACCGTCCATTTCAGGCATCTTGCCTGTAATGTTGCGGAGATGTACGGCCGAATAGATCTTGTATGTGAGGACGATGGCTTCCTGCTCGTAGACATTGCGCTTGTTTACCTCGGCAGTAATGAAGAGGTCGTCCTTGCTGATATGGCCTGATGAGGCTGCACGGGACGGCGCTGAGGGCTGGGATGCAGAGGGTGAGTTGCCGGGACCTGTATTGCCGCTGCCCTGGGTTACAGTGACCTCGGCAGACTTGCTCCTGCAGTTCTTGCCTTTGGTGCGGATTGTGATGGCGGGTATGTGAAACTTACCTGTCTGCCTTGCCACAAGGGTGATGGAGACGTATGTCACCTCGCGCTGTGTGGCACGGCCGTTGATATAGCTGTACTCGGAACTGGAACTTACGCTGGGTCCGTATATTATGTCAAAGCCCGGGAAATCGCCAAGGCTTATATCCTCGACGGATGAGACCTCGATGGTATATACGACCTGAATCTTCTCGCCTACGGTACAGCGGCTGGGGGCATCCAACTTGACTGTCTGTGCATATATGGCTGCACCGAGGAGCGATAGTACGAGGAATATGTATAATCTGCGGAACTTCATATATTACCACTGTTTATGCAGGTGACGCTCGGGTCTGTTCTGCTGGGAACGCTGGACTTTCTGCTGGGTGTTCTTCTCGTTTTGCATTACTGCCTTGAGAAGCTGCTCGGCATTTTCCCTGGACATCTGGTCGGGACGCGGCTTGGGCTTCTGGTCCTCGGGGTTCTGCTTGTCCTTGTCCTGCTTGGGCTGCTGTTGCTTCTGCCGGTCCTTCTGGTTCTTATCCTGCTGTTGCTGCTTGTTGTCCTTGTCCTGTTTCTGCTGGTCCTGCTGGGGAGGATTCTTCTTGAGCATGTACATTGCCATGAGGTAGTTGTAACGTGACTCGTTGTTGTCCGGATCACGACGCAGGCATTCGCGATAGGCTGCAACGGCCTTGTCGTACTGCTTGTCAAGATAGAGGATAAGCCCCATGTTGTGGAATATGTCCGAGAGGCGCTTGGGGTCTTTCTCCAGGCGTGCCGCCTTCTGGAATTCGTTGATTGCCTCCTGGGGATTGCCCTTGCGAAGCTGTGCACATGCGAGATTGTAGTGTGCTGTGGGGTTGTTGGGATTATGGTCGACGGCCTTGCGGTACTGGATAATGGCCTTCTCGGACTGTTTCTGTATTTCAACGGTGTCCCGCATCAGACGATTGCCGCGGCGTATGTAGTCACGGTCGTTCTGTGCACTGGTTGTGAGTGCATAAATGCATAGGGATAGTATGATGAGACAGATTCTGTTCATTATTTGCTGAAGAATGTAAATCGCTGCAGGACGTGGTTCTCACGTTCCATAATGAATATGTCTATAATCAGGAAGATGAGTCCCAGGAGGATAAGTCCCTGGTATTGTTCGTCGTACTCGTTATATACCTGTGATTCGAATGATGTACGGGAGAGGTTGGATATGTAGGCATCAAGCTTTTCCTGTGCCGAGCTGCTGTTGTCGACGTATATGTAGTTGCCGTTGCCTGCCTGTGCTATCTCTCGGCACATGTCCTCGTTAAGGCGGCTGATGACGGTCTCGCCGTTCTCGTCGGTCATGTAGTCGTTGGTGCCTGCTATGGGGACAGGTGCGCCATCGGGGCTTCCTATGCCGAGCATGTAGATGCGTATGCCTACCTTGGCTGCATTCCTGGCGGCCTCGACTGCCTGACCTTCGTTATCCTCGCCGTCGGTGATGATGAATATTGCGCGTGAGGCTCCGTTGGATGAGGTGAAGCTTTTCTGTGCAAGGTCTATGGCTGTAGCTATGTCTGTTCCCTGTACGGATATCATGGATGGCGAGATGGTCTCGAGGAACATCTTGGCCGAGACATAGTCATTGGTTATGGGCAGCTGGGTGAATGCCTGGCCTGCGAAGACGATGAGACCGACCTTGTCGTCCTTCATGTTGTCAACAATATTGCTGATAAGCATCTTGGACTTCTCCAAACGGCTGGGGGTAACGTCGCGGGCAAGCATGCTGTTGCTGATGTCCAATGCTATTACTGCTTCTATTCCCTTGCGTTCGTGTGTCTGTACGGATGAGCCGAACTGTGGTCGTGCCATAGCGAGAATCATGCAGGCTGTTGCTGCGAGAAAAAGCCAGAACTTGATTTCCTGACGCAGTCGGGACACGTCTGTCATGAGAAGACGTACGAGTTCCTTGTCGCCATACTTGCGCAGACGCGAACGCCTGATGTAGTTCCAGGCATAGTGCAGCAGTACTGTTACGGGGAGCAACAGCAGGAGGTATAGGTATATGGGGCTTTCGAACCTGAACATTCTTTTACGGAATTCGTTTCAAAATCGTTGCTCGCAGCAGTATCTCGACGAGCGAGGCTATGACTGCTATGATTGCGAATATCTGATATGCTTCGTAGCGTTTGGAATATTTCTTGACACTGAGCTTGGTCTTCTCGAGCTTGTCTATCTCCTTGTATACCTGATGCAGGCGCTGGGTATTGGTGGCACGGTATGCGTCACCGCCTGTATTGGCTGCAATTTGGGAGAGTGTCTTGGTGTCTATCTCGACGGGGATGTTGATGTACTCACGGCGGCCTCCTACTATCATGGGGTATGGTGCAGTTCCGTTGGTTCCGACGGCAACTGTATATACGCGTATGCCAAAACTTTTGGCAATGTCTGCTGCCATATTTGGACTGATGTCTCCCCTGTTATTGGTTCCGTCGGTGAGGAGGATGATTACCTTGCTCTTGGCTTTTGAGTCCTTGAGTCGTGTGACTGCATTGGCAATGCCCATGCCTATGGCCGTTCCGTCCTCGAGCTTTCCGTTTATGACCATGTTGCAGTCTATGCCGCTGAGGAGATTGAGCAGTACGGAGTGGTCCGTGGTCATAGGGCATTGTGTATATGCCTCGCCTGCAAAGATGGTAAGGCCGATATTGTCGTCTGGACGGGAATTGATGAATTCGAGGGCTACATTGCGGGCTGCCTGTACACGGTTGGGCTTCAGGTCCTCGCTGAGCATACTGGTGGATACGTCCATACAGAGCATGATGTCAATGCCCTCGACATTGCGCCTGCTCCATGAGTTTGCTGTCTGGGGACGTGCCAATGCAAGGGTTGCGGAGACAAGAATAATGATATTGAGCAGGAAGGGTGCATGGGAAAGCCATACGCGCCATGTCCTGGGAAGGCCTGCGTATGCGGAGATGCTGCTGATCCTGAGACTGGGGGTGGTCTTGGAATACCTGAGCACGTACCATGCTATATATGGTATCAACAGCAACAGGAGCAGGAAATAATATGGGCTCTGGAATTCCATCAGCTAAGCAAATCGTATAAACGGTAAATAATCCATCCGAAGAGGCAGAGGCAGATGATGACGGTTATTGTTATCATGGTCTGTGCAATGATGACCTGACGCAGGCGTGCATGGTCTGTCTGCTTTATTACCTCGGGCTCGGCTTCCTTGTAAACCTCTTCCTCGAGCTTTGTGTCATTGACGTACCTGAGTGCTGCCATCAGGTTGCTGTCGTTTTCGCCCATATAGGGCTGGAAACGTGCAAACTTGACAAGGTCGGCAGTCGCAAAAATAGTCCTCAGCTCGTTGAGGCTCTGCTCATCACCGCGCTCTATGAGATTCTGTATAATCTCGTTGCTGGTAAGCTCCATTGCCGAGAAGCCGTATCTGTCCTGGATGTACTCGCGCAAGACGTCTGTAAGGCGTGTGTAGTATTCCTTGCTGTCGTTGTCTGTCCATGGTTTCTGGGACTTGATATTCTCTATCTCGGTCAATGCCACCTGGTGCGGCGGGAGTTTCTTCTTGACGCGTATGAAGCTGAATACGGGCTTGCCGTTGCGTGTCCTGTGCCATATGTATACGGTAACTCCCACCAATACCATGGCAATAAGCCAGGAGTATACGATTCCTTTCCAGTCATCCCAGCAGAAAGGTACTGTCTGTACCGGGCGCGGAGGACATATCTTGTCTGTCTGTGTGGTGTCTATGTCAAGAGTGAGGACCTTGATGGCAAGTGGCTTGGTTTCGTATGGTTTCTTGTCTACAAGCACCTTGAACGGTGGTATTCTGTAGAGCGAGGAATCCCAGGCGGTAATGATGTATTTCTGCTTGATTTCAAGTCGTTTGCCGTCGTTTATCCTTTGTGTGTCTGCCTTCAGGACATTAACGACCTCGACATTGGGAATGAGCATATCGCCTTTCCTGATACGCGGGAGCTGCAGATGCTGCCCGGCATCCATAACGACATTCAATTCTATTCCATCCTGCTGCCCGACAAAGAACTCGACGCTGTCAAGTCTTGCCGAAACATTTACCTGGGCAAATGATGCGTAGGCAAACAGTATTAAAATATATAAGGTAAATAACCTCTTCATCTCTCTATGTCCTGTATCTGAAAAGACGCATTAATGCAGAAACGTAGTCATGGTCCGTGCGTACGCTTACATTGTCGACACCACTGCGCAGGAATGTATCCTGAAGGTATGTCTGGCGGGAGTGCCACCATGCTGACTGCCTGTTGCGTACGCGTGTGTTGGATGTGTCGACGAGCAACTCGCGTCCGGATTCTGCATCGCGTACCTTGACAAGTCCTATGTTGGGCAATTCGGCTACTCGCCTGTCATATACCTGAATGGCAACGACGTCGTGTTTGCGGTTGGCGATTGTGAGGGGCTTGCTAAAGTCCTTTTCTTCTATGAAGTCGCTGAGCAGGAATGCCGTACAGCGGCGCTTGATTACCGAGGTGAGGTACTCAACTGCCATTCCGATGTCGGTCTTGTGGGACTCGGGCTTGAACTCCAGCAGCTCTCGTATAATATACAGAATGTGCTTGCGGCCTTTCTTTGGGGGAATGAACTTCTCTATACGGTCGGAGAAGAATATCACGCCTATCTTGTCGTTGTTCTGTATTGCCGAGAACGCAAGTGTTGCGGCAATCTCGGTCAACATGGAGCGCTTGGTCATAACGCTTGTGCCGAATTCGAGCGAACCGCTGACATCAACACATAGCATTACGGTCAGTTCGCGTTCTTCCTCAAATACCTTGACATAGGGCTTGTTGAAACGTGCGGTCACGTTCCATTCTATGTCCCTGATGTCATCACCATATTGATATTCCCTAACCTCGGCAAAGGCCATACCACGTCCCTTGAAGGCACTGTGGTATTCACCAGCAAAGATATTATTGGACAGACCCTTGGTCTTGATCTCAATCTGGCGTACTCGTTTCAGTATATCAGAAGTTTCCATGAAAACCGGACAATCAGGGAACCTCGACCTTGTTGATAATCTGGCTGATAATCTCCTCGGTGGTTACGTTGTTGGCTTCTGCCTCGTAGGTCAGGCCCAAACGGTGACGCAACACATCGTGTGCAACGGCACGTACGTCCTCGGGGATAACGTATCCGCGATGCTTGATGAATGCGTATGCACGTGCTGCGAGTGCCAGGTTGATGCTGGCACGCGGGCTGCCGCCAAACTCGATGTAATCCTTGATATCACCCAAATTGTATTTCTCGGGATAGCGTGTTGCAAACACGAGGTCTGCAATGTACTGCTCAATCTTTTCGTCAAGATATACCTGATGTACGACCGAACGTGCCTCGAGGATGTCATTAGCCTTCAGTACCGGCTTGATTTCCTGCTTCTGTCCGGATATGTTTAGTCTTACTATGCGCTTCTCTTCCTCGATCTGGGGATAGTCGATCAGGACCTTGAGCATAAAACGGTCGACCTGTGCTTCGGGCAACGGGTATGTGCCTTCCTGTTCAAGGGGATTCTGCGTAGCCATAACAAGAAATGGCCGGGGAAGCTGGAAGGTTTCCTTGCCGATTGTTACCTGGCGCTCCTGCATGGCTTCGAGCAATGCGCTCTGTACCTTTGCCGGTGCACGGTTAATCTCGTCTGCCAGAACGAAGTTGGCGAAGACAGGTCCTTTCTCTGTCTGGAACTTCTCGTCCTTCTGTGAATAGATCATTGTACCGATAACATCGGCTGGCAGAAGGTCCGGTGTGAACTGTATACGGCTGAACTGTGCATCAACGAGCGAGGCGAGGGTCTTGATTGCCTGTGTCTTGGCAAGACCCGGAACGCCCTCGAGAAGCACGTGGCCATCGCTGAGCAGACCGATAAGAAGGCTTTCGACCAGATGCTTCTGACCGATAATGGTCTGTGCCATACCGGTCTGAAGATTGGTTACAAAGGCGCTCTGCTGTTCGATCTGCTCGTTTAGTGCGCGAATGTCAAATGTGTCCATTGTGATATGTTTTACTGAATTTCAGCGCAAAGATAGACACTTCCTTTTGAATATTGTGTTACAGAATACTTAAAACTGAAACAGCAAATTCTAAAGGGTGTTAAATGCCCTATCCGGCACTGATCAACAAAACTATCAATGACGACGTGCCCTGGCTCTACTGCGACGCAGTGCTCTTTCCAAACGCCAGCGCTGTTCGGGATGCTTCTCGTAGTATTCCATCACAGCCTGATTGATCTTGGCTATGCTGTCGGAATCGGCCTTTGCCTTTGCAATGCTGTCGGCCTTTGACTTCTCGATCCTTGCTTGTTCTGCTGCCTGGACTGCTGCGATAGAGTCTGCCCTGAGTTTTTCGATAACTGCAGGATCATTTGCGGGATCCTGTTTTTCCGAATATTGTTTTGAAAGGAACAGGATTGCACAAACTGCAACTGCTACTATTGCAAGGACATATATCCATACCTTGTTTCCCTTGGGCTGTGGCTCTTGTTTCTGAGGCTGAGTTGGCTGAGCCGGCTTGGTTACCTGAGCTGGTTTAGCTGGCTTTGCGGGTTTAGGAGCTGCCACGGGCTCGGCCTTCTTCTCAACTTTAGGCTCGGCCTTAGGTTCTGCCTTTGGCTCCGGTTTGGGTTCAACCTTTGGCTCCGGTTTGGGTTCAACCTTTGGCTCCGGCTTGGGTTCTGGCTTGGGTTCCGGCTTCGTCTCTTTCTTAAGTTCCTCTACCTTTGGTTTCTCTGCTTTTGCAGGCTCGGCAGGAATGAACTCCATCTTCTCGGTGCTGGCATTATCACTGAGGACTGTAGTCTCGAAATCTGCAAAAGGACGATTGACGGTATCACGCAATACCGAATCGGGGGTAAACGACATCTTGGTGTGACCTGCAATAACAATGCGTTCGCCTGTGTTGACATTGATGCTCTCGCGATCGCTGACCTCTATCAGCTTGAATGTACCAAGACCCTTGATCTTGACGAGCTTGTCCTTTACAAGAAACTCTGAAACAACCTCGAATACACTGCGGCAGAAGATTTCGGCCTCGCTTCCGTCTATTTCCCTTACTTTGGCAATTGCTGCTGCCAATTCCTGTATACCTATCTTGTTATCCATCTCGATTCAATACTTTTAGATTTTACTTTTCATTGTTGCACTTGGCTTGAATGCGACAACAATCTTTGGCGGAACCAGCATGCGCTGTCCTGTGGTCGGGTTTACAAGCACACGCTCCAGGCGCTTCTTTGTCTCGAAATTACCAAATCCTACTACTTGTACGACATCCTCCTCACACAGGGTTTCGGTTATCGTCTGGGCAAGAACCCTTACCCGTTGCTGTGCCTCGCGTACATTGACACCTGTACGTTTTGCGAGTTCGGCAATAAATTCCTTGTTGTTCATAATTATATATTTTGATTGATTAATTTGCGAATCATGAATTGTGAACTATCTCGGCATAGAGATCAAAATCATCTGCACCGGTGATCAGGGCATTGTAATATCTGCCTGGCTGAAGACTGGCGGATGAAGTCCTGACAAGGACCTCGGGGTCTACCTCGGGCGAATCGAATTCGGTGCGGCCGACATAGTAGTCTCCCTCGATACGGTCTATGACAATCTGCATAACCTGACCTATCTTGGCTTCCTGTATTTCCGCAGAGATATTCTGCTGTATACGCATCAGTTTGCTGAGTCTTGCCTGCTTGACGTCCTCGGGGACATCGTCCTGATATTGTTTTTCCGCAGGTGTTCCTGCTTCGTGACTGTAGGCAAAGGCTCCCATCCTGTCAAAGCGCATGTCCTTTACAAACTGGCATAGCGACTGGAAATCCTGATCGGTTTCCGATGGGTATCCTACCATCAGTGTCGTCCGTATATGGATTCCGGGAACAGCCTCGCGCATAGCCTGTATGAGCTTGCGTGTTTCTGCCTCGGTAATATGGCGGTTCATTGCCTTGAGAATCCTGTCGCTACTGTGCTGAAGAGCTATGTCGATATAGCGGCAGACATTCTTGTTCTGACGCATAACGTCCAGGAGTTCCATGGGGAAATCTGTAGGGTATGCATAGTGCAGACGTATCCAATGAACGCCGGGAATCTTTGCCATGGAGTCTACAAGACCGGCAATCCTGCGTTCTCCGTAGATATCAATACCGTAATATGTCAATTCCTGGGCTATTACCTGGAATTCGCTGACTCCCTTGCTGACAAGATAGCGTATTTCGTCAAGTATATCCTCTACGGGACGTGATTTGTGCCTGCCTGTCATGATTGGGATGGCACAATATGCACAGTGGCGGTTGCAACCTTCGCTGATCTTTATGTATGCGTAGTGCGACGGTGTCGTAAGGTGTCTGTGGTTCTTGTCCTTCCGGTTATATGCATGACCAAGCTCTTCCATCAGCCCTGGCCAGTCGAACTTGCCGAAATAGCGGTCTACCTCGGGGATTTCCTGACCAAGTTCCTTCATGAACCTTGCACTAAGACATCCCATGACGTAGAGGCGTTCCAGCCTGCCCTCGGACTTGCGCTGTGCAAGCTCGAGAATCGTATTTATGCTTTCTTCCTGTGCATCGGCAATGAAACCGCAGGTGTTTACCACTGCTATGTCGCCAGTAAGCACGTCTGCATCATGCTCGACCTGGAATCCTGCTGATTCCAGCTGAGACATCAGGTATTCGCTGTCTACTAGATTCTTGGAGCAACCCAGGGTTATGAAATCTATCTTCTTCATTTACACAGGAACATGGGAGACAGGAATCAGGATTGGAACAACGAATCGACAAATTCCCTGCGGTTAAACGGCAGGAGGTCATCCATTCCCTCTCCGAGGCCGATATAACGTACGGGTATCTTGAACTGGTCGCTGATGCCTATGACAACACCTCCCTTGGCTGTTCCGTCCAGTTTAGTAATTGCCATACTTGTAACTTCGGTGGCTGCAGTAAACTGCTTGGCCTGCTCGTAGGCATTCTGACCTGTACTGCCGTCCAGGACAAGCATGACGTCGTGCGGGGCTTCTGGTATGAGCTTCTGCATAACACGCTTGATTTTGCTCAGCTCGTCCATAAGGCCCTTCTTGTTATGCAGACGTCCTGCGGTGTCAATGAGCACGACGTCTGCCCCCTCGGCCATTGCGTGCTGCAGTGTGTCAAAGGCAACACTGGCAGGGTCGCTGCCCATCTGCTGCTTGACAACAGGAACTCCTACACGCTGTCCCCAGATGACTATCTGTTCCACTGCTGCTGCACGGAATGTATCTGCAGCGCCTATGACAACCTTATGGCCTGCTTGCTTGAACTGGTATGCCAGCTTACCTATCGTCGTGGTCTTGCCTACACCGTTTACGCCAACGACCATTACGACATATGGACGCTTGTCCGTAGGAATCTGGAAGCCGTCTGTGTCAAGGACATTATTCTCTGTCAGGAGGTTGCTTATCTCGTCTCGCAATAACGCGCTCAGTTCGTCTGTTCCCACATATTTGTCACGGGCAACGCGTTTTTCTATACGCTCTATTATACGCAATGTGGCGTCAACGCCGACATCACTTGTAACAAGGACCTCCTCGAGATTATCCAGCACATCCTCATCTACCTTGTCACGTCCGGCAACGGCACGGGAAAGCTTCTCGAAGAAACCGCGCTTGGTCTTTTCAAGTCCCTGATCCAGCGTTTCTTTCTTCTCTTTATTGAAAAAATTAAAAAATCCCATAGTCAATTTATACAATATAACGCGACAAAGATACAAAAAAATCATTAAACAAAAAAAAATACCCGTAGGAAAACCCACGGGTATAGGAATATTTATTTACAAAACTGCCGACTTTGTTACTGATGTTGTTCGCGTAACAGGTCATTTACCGTCTTAACAGGATTGAACGTGCCCAGAGGAACCTCGACCATAATGGTATTCCAGTTGCTCATGGCACCGTTCCACAATCCGGGCAATTCGAGTGCCTTTAGCTCACGTCCGTTCTTGCTCTTGAATGATATGAAGCCTGTTGCAGGATCCACATAATCAGGCAAATCGAACTTATTGCCCTTATAGTCACGGATACCGCATACGAGGTCTACAGGATTGAAATGTGTACCTTCGCGGAACATCTTCTGGTATTCGGGATTATTCTGGTCTATCTGGCTGCTCTCAAGTATCTGCATGCTGACGCTGCCATCTGGATTGTAGGCAAGGAACGGACCACCGCCAGGTTCACCTACATTCTGCACAACACCGCATACACGGATGGGTCGGTTCAGCTTCTTGCGCAGATAGCATACGAGCTCGGCATCTTCCATGTCCTTGATGTCCTCGTAATCCGTACACAGTGTATGACGCACGAAGCGTATCATATTCTCGATATCGTCGTGGTTGTAGTCTCCGCTGTCCAGCAGTTGCAGATATGCGAATGTCTGACGCTGTGCATCGACCAGGACACCTGCTATGATCTGCTTCCAAAGGGTTGTCTCGTCCTTGAGGCGATCAGGAACGACGTTATCAATATTCTTTATGAACACGACATCGCTGTCCAGGTCATTCAGGTTCTGGATCAAGGCTCCATGGCCGCCCGGACGGAACAGCAGTGAACCGTCGTCGTTGCGGAACGGGGTATTGTCCATATTGGCTGCGACGGTATCCGTCATGGGCTTCTGTTCGCTGAAGCTTACATTGAACTTAATACCGTATTCCTTCTCATATTCAGGCAGTTTGTCTGCAACGAGCTGTTCGAATAGTGCCTTGTGCTCCGTGCTGACCGTGAAGTGTACCTCTGCCTCTCCCTGGGAAGCTGCATACAATGCTGCCTCGACCAGATGTTCCTCCAGCGGAGTACGCACGCTGTCGGCATAAGAATGGAACTGGAGCAGTCCCTTTGGCAACTGACCGTAGTTAAGACCGTCCGCATCAAGCATAGCTGCTACGACAGCCTTGTAATTTCCTTCTTCGATCAGCGTGGATATGCGTTTGCCCTCGAGGACCTGGCATGCATCGTCCAATGCCTGATAGAAGGCGAACTTCTCTATGTCCTGGAAATATTTCTTCTCAAAATCCGTCGTCGGAACATCGTAGTCGGCATCCAGGAATTCGAACATGGCCTTGAACATACGGCTGGCAGCTCCGCTGGCAGGTACGAACTTGGTAACATGATGACCTTCCTGCTTGTACTGTTTCCAGATTTGCACATAACTTTCTCTTGCATCTTCATCGGGACGCAGAATACCGTTTTCAACACTGGCTGCAGCCCTTAGTTTCAGAAACGGGAAACCTGTTTCAAAACTGTGCAGCTGGCAATTCAATTGCTCCTCGCTGATGCCTTTCCTGGCAAGCAACGCTCTGTCTTGGTCTGTTAACATAAATAGTATTAGATTAATGTATCTGATTATTTTGTGGCATAAAGTTACAAATTATGACTGTCACTTCCAACAAAATCGGCAAGTTTTTTATAAATTTGCGGGCGTTTAGTCATATACTTATTAAATTAAAATAAGTGCCGATATGTTTGAGACTTGCACACAAATGGGATTAGACACCAAAAGTGTCTTGAAACTTACCGAGGAGATATTGCATGGTGAACTGGAAGACAGTGCCGAGATAATCAGGGAGCTGGAGATAGAGGATTCACCTATAAGGCAAGCTGTGGCCAAGGTCGGGGACTTGAAGAGCAAGTCGGCAAATATCGAGGACGAGAACCTTCGTGCCCTGATAATGAGTGAGGTTGGTGACATGAAGCACATCATGACACTGATCTCGTTTCACGTGGCTTTGATGCGCAGCATACGTGACATAGAGAACCAGGACCTGAAACGCAAGGAGGCAGAGGAGGCCGGGTATCTGTGGGCACATATCGCTCACCAGCTGGGTCTGTACAACCTGAAGAGGGAACTGGAGGATTTGTCCCTGAAATACCTTGAGCATGATGCATACTACTATATAAAGGACAAGCTGAATGAGACAAAGGCAAGTCGCGACAAGTACATTGCACGCTTCATAGGTCCCATTGAAAAGAAACTGATGGAAGCGGGACTACGCTTTCATATGAAGGGGCGCACGAAGAGCATTCACAGTATCTGGCAGAAGATGAACAAGCAGCATGTGGGTGTTGAGGGCGTATATGACTTGTTTGCAATCAGGATCATTCTGAACTCGATACTGGAAAAAGAGAAGCAGGACTGCTGGCAGGTTTTCAGTATCATTACCGATATGTATCAGAGTAATCCCAAACGCATGCGTGACTGGCTGAGCGTTCCGAAGGACAACGGATACGAGTCGCTACACATTACCGTTCTGGGACCGGAGGAAAAATGGGTGGAGGTCCAGATTCGCACCGAGCGAATGGATGATATAGCGGAACACGGTTTGGCTGCTCACTGGCGCTACAAGGGTGTAAAGGAGTCCAAGGACGACGGTATATTTGTATTCACGCCCAAGGGAGATTTACACAAGCTGGCAACAGGATCGACTATCCTGGACTTTGCATACCATATACATTCGGGCTTGGGCAACCGATGTACTGGAGGGCGTATCGGCGGTAAGGCCGTGAGCATCAAGCATGTGTTGCAGAGCGGTGACCAGGTGGAAATCATGACAAGTTCTGCACAGACGCCCAAGCAGGACTGGCTGAATATTGCGACCAGCAGCAAAGCCAAGGCCAAGATACGCCAGAGCTTGAAGGAAATGCAGTTCCGCCAGGCGTTGATGGCGAAGGAGGTGTTGGAGCGTAAAATGAAAAACCGCAAGCTGGAATATGACGAGCCGACACTGATGCATACCATAACCGGAATGGGCTATAAGATAGTTACTGATTTCTATGAGGCCCTGGCACAGAACAGGATTGACGTCAACACCGTCCTGGAAGACTACTCTGCAAGACTGAACCCGGTGGCAAAGCCTGAAACTGGCGGTGCTCCTTCAGAAAGGAGCAAGGCAACGGACTTTGTCCTGAATACGACCAATACGGATCATACGCACCATAGCGATGACGTTCTGGTTATAGACCGCAGTCTAAAGGGTATTGACTTCCAAATGGCGAAATGCTGTCAGCCTGTATACGGAGACGAGGTATTCGGTTTTGTAACGAGTGGCGGAGGAATCAAGATACACCGCACGACCTGTCCTAATGCCAAGCAGTTACGCGAGCGGTTCGGATATAGGATTGTACGTGCCGAATGGGCTGGGAAGGGCGGAAGCCAGTACCCCATTACGCTACGTGTTATCGGCAATGACGACCTGGGTATTATCAATAATATTACCAGTATTATCTCGAAGGAGGAGAAAATCCTGCTCCGCAGTATATCCATTGATTCTGTCGACGGGCTTTTCAGCGGGACACTGACAGTCATGCTTGACGATGCAGGACGTCTTCAGCAATTGATACGCAAGCTGAAGACCGTAAAGGGTGTAAAGAACGTCACGCGTTCGTAATTCATAATGCTTAATTCATAAATAAGATATATAATGAAACGTATTTTTTGTGCTACAGTACTGATAGTATCAGCTATTGCTGCAAACGCAGGCCTTACCGACACCCTGACTGTCAAGAGTGTGAAGGTTGCAGGCCCCTACTCTACTAAGGACGTAATGTTCACGACCAGGGCAAATGCAGAAGGCAGAGATTATGACGGCAAGGATGTCGCATGGGATACAGAGATGAACCTTAACCTGTGGAAGGCTTCCGGGGCAAAGAGTTTGCCTGCAGTAATTACGGACAGTTCTGTAATCACAGTCAAGGGCAAGGGCATATATCAGATGGGGTTCACCGTACAGAATACGAGGTATCAGAAGATGTCTTTCCGTATCAGCTCCAAAGGCAGGAACAGCCTGTATGTTGACGAGACAAAGCGTGACAATAACGTTGCCCTGTCGGCAGGACGTCATGAATGTGTTGTGAAACTGCAGGAAACGGGTGACGATGCCGATACCGTACGGATCCAGGTCTTGGTTGAACGTATTGACAGCCTGAAGGGCTGTTACACGGAAGTAAATCCCACTGGCAGGAGGTACTACAGCTTCGAGGACCAGATGTCAAACGAGCATATCGGCAGGACACGTATCAGTGCTTCCGGACGATATGTCTACCAGCAGAAATATATCACAAAGCTGGACGGCAACAACGACTGGACAAAGGAAATCATTGACACGCGCACCGGGAACCGGTATAATGCAGATGACTTCGTACAATGGGCTGCCAAGGATGACAGATATATTACGACAAGCAGGAACAGGGAGAATCACATTGTATATAAATATAAGGATGTGCAGAGCGGGCGATGCACAACATTATTCACATACGCCGGAAAGAACAATGTACAATTCTGTGCCGGAGACACAAAGATGCTGGTAAGCGAACGTGTAGACGGACCTCGTGAGAAAAACAGTGATGTTCACCAGATCCTTACGCCTGATGATCGCATCGAGGGATGGCGCAACCGCTACAACTTGTCGATAATAGATGTGAAAACCGGAGAAATACGTCAGTTGACAAAGGGAACGCGTACAACCGGCGGAAATGTCAGCGAGGACGGAAGTAAGATTATCCTTACATCCCATTGGGGTGATACTACCAAGCGGCCGTTTAGTTTCAGTTCCTGCTATTTGATGGACCTGAATACGGGTGTAACGGATACGATATACGCTTGCGACGGTTTTGTGAGCAGTGCCACATTCTCGCCGGATGCGACACAGATACTGTTTGAGGGAAGCGCAGAAGCTTTTGGAGGCATTGGCAATGTATGCCCCGAAGGCATGATACCAAACATCTTTGACCACGACCTTTTCCTCTACGATATCAAGACACGTAAGTTCACACCACTTACGGCACAATTCAATCCAAGTGTGACATCAATGTACTGGTCGAAGGCTGACGGTTGTATATATGCTTATTGCGAGGACAAGGACGAGATGGGTATCTTCCGTCTTAACCCCCGTGCACCCAGGAAGAACGGAGAATATAACTGGACAAGGCTTAACCTGAATGAAAACTATGTATTCAGCGGATGGGACATGGCAAGCAACAAGGCCGTAATTTCATACGTAGGACAAAGTGCGACAACAGCCGAACGCAGCTGGGTAATGGATATTTCCAATGGCAAGCAGGTTATGCTGGATGACCTGAATCCCAAGACAATGTCGGACATCAAGATCGGTGAGTGCAGGACATGGACATTCAAGACCGAGCGTGGTGACAGCATATATGGCTGTTACTATCTGCCTCCTTATTTTGATGCCAACAACAAATACCCGATGCTGGTATACTACTATGGCGGTTGCTCACCAGTTGGCAGATACCTGAACAGCTCGTATAACTACGAAGCATGGGCATCAATGGGTTACGTCGTGTATGTTCTGCAGCCCAGCGGATGCAGTGGTTTCGGTCAGGAATTCGCTGCGCGTCATTCCAATGCCTATGGCGATTATACTGCCAGTGACATTATCTCAGGAACAAAACAGTTCTGCAAGGAGCATCCGTTTGTAAACGAGAAGAAGATAGGTTGTCTGGGAGCATCCTATGGAGGCTTCATGACCCAGTATCTGCAGACGCAAACGGATATTTTTGCTGCAGCAGTGTCACATGCCGGCATATCGAACCCTACAAGCTACTGGGGCGAGGGATACTGGGGATACAGCTACAGTGCATGTGCTGCGCCTAATTCATATCCCTGGAATAATGCAACTCTATATACCGAGCATGCTCCGCTATTCAATGCCGACAAGATCCACACTCCCCTGCTCTTCATGCATGGCAGCGTAGATACGAACGTACCTGTAGGTGAAAGTATCCAGATGTTCAACGCATTAAAGATCCTGGGACGTGAAACGGCATTTATCATCGTGGATGGGGAGAACCATTACATTTCCAACTTCCATAAGCGTATAAAGTGGCACAACAGCATCATGGCGTGGTTCCAGAAGTGGCTTCAGGATGATCCTACATGGTGGAACGACCTATACCCGGAAAAGAACCTGTAAACATGATATATCCAGACAATTTTGAACATAAGATCGGGTTTGACGAGATAAAGAGTCTCCTGTCGCAACACTGTCAAAGCGAATTGGGCCGTGAGAGGGTGTCGCAACTGGAGTTGCTGACCGATGCGGACAAGATAACGCAGCGTCAACAGGAGACCAGGGAATTGACTTGCATTCTGGAAGGAAGCACTGAAATTCCCGAGATGTTCTTCTACGACCTGCGCCCGACCATACAACGCATACGCATTGAAGGAACTCATATCGAGGAGGACGACCTTGGCAAGCTGAAAAAATCCCTGGACACCTTGCACTCGTGGCTGAAAATTATCCGTGCCGAGGAGGATGGTGAGCATCTGTATCCTGCACTGAACCAACTGTCATATGGGGTGTTCACATTCATTGCCGTAGCATCCGTTATTGACAAGACAATTGACAAATACGGGAAGATCAAAGATGATGCGAGCCCCGAACTGGCACGTATACGTCATGACCTGCGGTGCAGTGAAGGAAGCGTAAACCGCACGCTGCACAGTATCCTGAAAGGTATAAAGGACGAGGGACTTGTTGCACAGGACGTTACACCTACATTCCGCGAGGGACGACTGGTAATACCTGTAAGTCCGACTCTGAAGCGTCGCCTGCACGGCATCGTACATGACGAAAGCGCAACTGGCAAGACAGTATTTATCGAACCACAGGAGGTTGTTGAGGCAAACAACCGCATTCGTGAACTTGAAAGTGAGGAAAGGCGTGAGGTTATTCAGATCCTGAAACATATAACCATGCTGGTCCGTCCGAACACGAAGGAATTGTTGCGGGCATTCAATTTCCTGGCCGATCTCGAGTTCGTTCGTGCCAAGGTCAGGTTTGCACAACAGACGGATTCCATCTGTCCGCAAGTTCTGCGGTATCCGTTCATTGACTGGACATTGGCACAACATCCGCTGCTGAAACTGTCGCTACAGCGTCAGGGCAAGGAGATAGTTCCACTGGATATCAAGCTGGACAAGAAGAACCGCATACTGATAATATCCGGTCCCAACGCGGGGGGAAAGAGTGTATGCCTGAAAACCGTCGGCCTGATACAATACATGCTACAATGCGGCTTACCTGTTCCCGTCGGGGAGAACAGTCGCATGGGTATTTTCGAAAAGCTTGGAATTGACATTGGTGACGAACAGAGCATCGAGAACGACCTGTCTACATATTCGAGCCATCTTCTTAACATGAAAAACATGATGAAGCTGGCTTCGCCTACAACTCTTCTTCTCATCGATGAGTTTGGAGGAGGAACAGAACCTACAATAGGCGGTGCGATTGCCGAGGCTATCCTGAAGCGCTTCGTACAACATAATTCATATGGCATCATAACGACACACTACCAGAACCTGAAGCATTTTGCAGAAGAGAACGAAGGTGTCATAAATGGAGCAATGCTATATGACAGGCAGAAAATGCAGGCTCTGTTCCAATTGCAAATAGGAAATCCGGGAAGCTCGTTTGCCGTTGAGATAGCACGCAAGATAGGAATTCCCGAGGATATCATTGCAGATGCGACTCAGCTTGTAGGCAAGGATTATGTGAATGCCGACAAATATCTCCTGGATATCGTACGTGACAAACGATACTGGGAGGGCAAGCGACAGACGATACATTCGCAGGAAAAACAAATGGATGAGACAATACGGCGTTATGAGCAGGAGATGGAGGACCTGAAAAAGAAACGCAAGGAAATCATCCAGGGAGCACGTCAGCAAGCTGAAGAGATTATCCAGAACTCGAACGCCGTAGTTGAAAACACAATACGTGAAATCCGTGAGGCACAGGCAGAAAAGGAACGCACGCGCGAGATAAGAAGTGAACTAAATGAATTCCGCGAACAGCTTAACGACTCGACGCGCAGCGAACACGACGAAATGATTGAGCGCAAGATGCGGCAAATACAGGAACGTCGCAAGCGCCAGGAACAACGCCGTCAGGACAAGGCAAAGGAGCAAAGCACTCAGACAATGCAGCAACCACTGCTGAGCGGATTGCTTGGAGCACTGCAGAACAAGGCTCAGCAGGATTCTTTTGCTATTGGTGAACCGGTTAAGATAAAGGGAACTACAGCAATAGGAACTGTAGAGAAAGTAAATGGCAAGAAAATTACCGTCCTGTTCGGGATGGTACGCAGTACCCTGGACGTATCCAAATTAGAACCTGCCAAAGTACAAAAGAGCCCGAAACAGGACGTACACCTTGCAACATATGTAAGTCGTGATACACAGAACCGAATACGTGAGACTCACCTGAATTTCAACCCGGATATTGACATACGCGGCATGCGGGGAGACGAGGCTGTAGAGGCAATAACGCACTACATGGACGATGCAATCCTGGTTGCCGCAGGACGTGTACGTATTCTGCACGGAACGGGTAACGGTATTCTCAGGCAATTGGTTCGCCAATACCTGAATACGCTGCCACAGGTGCGCTCTGCACGTGACGAGGACGTCCGGTTCGGAGGTGCTGGAATAACTGTTGTAGAATTGAACTAGAACGGCAGACCCACAGCAAAGTGGAAGGTAAAGTCGCGCTTGAAGTTAGGGTGAATCAGAGGATAGTGGTGCTCGCTGTCGTCAAACGCGGGATTGATTGCCTTCATGCCACCGTCGAAACGTAGGATAAAATAATTGAAGTTGAGACGAAGTCCCAGACCATAGGCAACTGCTATCTGCTCCCAACAGGTGCTCCACTTAAACTGTCCGCCAGGCTGATCCTTGTAATCACGCAGGGTCCAGATATTACCGGCGTCTATGAACAGTGCACCGTCCAATTTCCAAAACAAATGTGTGCGCAGCTCTACATTCATATCCAGTTTCAGGTCGCCCGTCTGGTTAATGAAATCAATCTGGCCGTCTGTTCCCATAAACTTACCTGGGCCCAATTCGCGTACGCTCCATCCACGTACGCTGTTGGCTCCACCGCTGAAATAGCGCTTCTCATACGGAAGGATATCGCTGTTGCCATAGGGATATGCAATACCTAAGCCGAAATGGAAAGCCAACGAAGAGCGGCGTGATATACGTATGCTCTTACTGATATCAAAGTCGAACTTGGCGTACTGAGCATAGGCGACATTGAAAAGTTTGTGATGACCGAGCGAATCCTTCCTGGTATTCGCAAGGCTGCATATAAGGTCGAGCAGATTTCCTGCTGTCTCCAGGTTTACGCTTAAAGTATAGGCATCCTTGCCATATATACCGGCTGGTGAGGCAACGCCTACGCTGGAGTACTTGTATTTATATCCAAGACGTAAGATGAACAGGTTTTGATAATTGTATGCTATAATGGCATTACGGCTCTCGGGATTGGCTATATACTTTTCGTAAAAAGTATCACTAATCCAGGGCATAAACACATAGTTCAAGTCAAACAGGTCAACTCTGTGACTGTGTCTTCCTCCTCCACGTCCCCATCGGTATTTCCACGAAGTTGTCAAGACACGACGATGGAACTCCGGACGGTTCTGGCTGTCAAACGCGATGCTTAGCTCGCTGAAAGCCTGAGCCCTGCGACGGAATGCACGTGAAAGGAAAGGAAATTTGAAGTCAGGAAACGTCAAGCCTGCCTCGATATTGTACTCGAAAAAGTTCTGGTTTTCGTAACCGTGCAGATTACGTATCGCTTCGAAGGCTGTACGTAATTTTATCGAGAACAATTCCGAGCCATGAAAGACATTCCTGTTCTGATACGTCAGCTGTACTGCAGCACCCAAATCACCTGCAGTATTAGTTCCATCAAGTGACAGCTGTATACTGTTCAGCTTGGCAGGCGTTATCTTGATCTGTGCATCCAGCACTGTACTGTCCTCGGCATTCTCGACAAGATGTACATTTGTGGCGGCAATAGCGCCCATGCGATTAAGGCGCGAATATGTATCCGCAACATTCTTCTCGCGATACAGCTCACCCTCGAACAGGCTGTGACTGTTGTTCAGGACGTTTTCCCTGATCCACAACTTGTTTCCACTGGCACGATCGTACGTGAAGCGTACGCTGCCGATCGTGTACAAGGGATGTGAAATAGGTTCAGGGTGTTCGTTGTCGCGATATTTCTGAATCACCATCTTCAAATACACATCCCTGGGAGTGCCGAATGTATCGACTACAAAGTTTATGCAATCGCGGTTGAATTTATAATAGCCGCAATTCTGAAGATGAGACATAATGCGTGAACGCTCACGATTAAGGACATTTGCATCAAATGCCATTCCCTTTTTTAGCAGGGTTTCATGTTCTATCTCGCGAACGCGTTCAATCAGTGTAGTATCCTCGAACTCAGTGTCTATACTGTCCACATAATAGCGGACACCGGGATGTACCAGGTACTTGACCTTAATCTTATGCCCCTTTATTGTCTCTATACGGTCTACGCGTGCGTGCAGAAAACCCATGTTGCGCATGGCATCCTGGATATTCTGCTGCGAACGCATACTCAGCAGGGAATCATACACGACAGGAGCTTCTCCCATCCTGCGTATGAAATTCTGAAAGGCGCTGCTGCTTCTCGGATTACTCATCAGGTATATTCCCAAAGGAACCTTGAGCATTGAAAACCAACGCTGATTGGGGTGCTGACGGACGTATCCTGAAAGCGAGGAAATATTGACATGAGCGCTGTCGGACCTGACACGCACGTCTGTCAATAGATGGTCTCCCTCCTGAAGATACTTCCTGCTACTGCATGACGGCAATAATGCAAGGCATAAAATACCTGCAGCCATACAATGCAAAAGGCACTTTACAGATTGTATCCTCATCAGTAGGGAAATCAGACGAATAACTGCGAAATATTATTCCTCGTCACTGTCAATATTCAGATTACCCAAATCCTCATCCTCGCCATCACCGTCACCTGAAGGATTGACGCCCTCGGAGAAATTACTGTAGAATGTCTCGTCCAGCTGCTCATCATCAATGCTGTCATCCATATCATCGTTCAGGCTGTCATTATCAACGTCCGGTGCATCCTCGTCGTCATCATCAAAGCCCTTGGCAGAACCCTTGCGCAAATTGCCGTTTTCGTCATATTTGTCATCATTCAGATGCAGTTTTGCAACAGGCTCCTTCTTTTTTGCGAAAATTGCCTCTATCCACGTACCCTTCACAATCTCCAGTACCTCGAAACCCTGGGCAAGTTTCTTGTCCAAAGTACCTCCCTCCATATGCATGCGCTTTGCAGGCAATGTAGTATTACTGATATCAAATGCGCTCAGGATAATATCCTTCTGGCTCAAAGAAATACTATCCCAGCCACCGCCAAAGTTGCGGTCTATCAGTTCCAGAAGAGTTGCAGCCGTGATATGCCTTACATTCTCATAGCTCAAATCAGACAGACGGGTGATATGTTTGCGGCGAATGGCAACCCATCCCTTCTTCTTGTTACAATGCTGGAAAGTTACCCATTCACCATTTTCGTACTTATCACTTTCGCGCTGATCATTTACATTGTAATGAACTACTTCGAAGCACAAGCGGATAATATTCAGCAGTTTGTCCTCGCTTAACGAGAAGCTGCCATCATCCTGTTCGTCTTCCCATGCACGCTTGATTTCGTGCTCACTGACATTCCAGACGTTTGTTGCATTCAAATCCAGGATGCTGTCCAGGACATAAGTCTCAACACCTTTATCTTTTACCATTTTTAGAACTTATATTAATCGATTATAAACTTAATTGCATGCTATCGCCTATTACATCTGGGCATAGTCCTTGGCAAGACCGCCCTCGCTGGTCTCCTTGTAAACGCTAGGAAGATCATGACCTGTCTGATTCATGACATCTACGACCTTGTCAAACGAAACGCGATGAATACCATCGGTAAATGTACTGTAGATATTTGCATCCAGAGCTCGTGTCGCAGCATAGGCATTCCTCTCGATACAAGGTATCTGAACCAGTCCGCATACAGGATCACACGTCATGCCCAGATGATGTTCAAGACCCATCTCCGCAGCATATTCAATCTGGGCAGGGCTGCCGCCAAACAACTGGTTGGCAGCTGCTGCAGCCATGGCACATGCGACACCTACCTCTCCCTGACAACCGACTTCTGCACCTGATATAGAGGCGTTTGACTTGGCAACATTACCAAACAAGGCTGCCGTAGCAAGTGCCTTCAAGATACGGTTCTCGGAAAAATCACGGCTCTTCCACAAATGGTAAAGCACACTGGGCAGGACACCGCAAGAACCGCACGTAGGTGCAGTAACGATACGTCCACCGGAGGCATTCTCCTCACTTACTGCCAACGCATAGGCAAACACAAGTCCGCGAGTACGCAGGTTATCCTTATAGCCAGTGGCCTTGACATAGTACGAAGCAGCCTTGCGACGCAGGTTCAAGGGACCGGGCAGGACACCCTCGGCATCCAGGCCGCGTTCAACGGCAGCCTTCATTACTTCCCATACCTCCTTCAGGAACGACCATATCTCGCTACCCTCGCGCTCTTCTACATATTCCCAATAAGACTTCCCGCTCCATTCGCAATATTGCAGAATCTCGGTCATTGTATTCAGGTCGTACAACTCAGGCAGGGATATTGTGCTCTTGCCCTCTTCGGCCAGAGCACCGCCACCTATGCTGAACACCGTCCAGGGATTTGTATATCTGTCACCTTCACGGCACTCGAACATAATGCCATTAGGATGAAAATCCAGGAACTCCTTGCTCCATACTATCTCCGTCTTCTCTTCAGTCAGGACATCCAGTACGGCACGGTCGGTCATATGCCCCTTGCCTGTTGCACTCAAAGAACCATACAAGGTCACACGATATCCCTCTACATCGGGGAAACGCTCGAAATACAATTCTGCGGCCTTGCGCGGTCCCATGGTATGACTGCTGCTGGGACCTATACCTATACGAAATATTTCCTTTATTGTTTTCATGGTCTGATATTATATCTGTATACTAAATCAGTTGGACTTCCACAGCAAAACATCCTCCGTAGTACCGGCAGAGCCGTATGTCGGAATACAGTCGAACGTATAAATCGAACCGATGTAAGGATCCATATGACTGGTATGATCATCCCACTTTACATTCTGGCCGAAACATTCGAAATACAGGTTACAAGTCACCTCTGCCTTACGGAAATCATAAGGTCCGCCCTCTGGAATATCAAAATCAGCATACGAATACAGCAGCCATCCGTCATATTCGGGATTAACTGGAGTAATAACATTCTCTGTCATCTCAGTAACAACGGAAGGACCGCTTGCCTGTGTCGTCCATTTAAGTGTAATAGTACCCTTGACCATACCGGTCAGGACGCCATTGCTCTTGCGGTAGCAATAGACACGGACCTTGTCACCGGGGCATATCTCGCCACGTTCTGTTTCCTGTCCGGCACCGCCTCTTTTTACTTTATAGTCAAACCCTTTCCAACTTGGCGGCACGACATCATAATCCGAACTGCACGAAGATGCCGAGAACATCCCCAGTACAACACTCATCAATAAAATCAGTTTTTTCATCATATACTATATATAACCTTATTCACAATATTCAATCTTCGCAACTCCTCGACCAAGCGCTGTATCGGCAAGCCCATGACGTTATAGTATGAACCGTTCAACCAGGTAACCCCGACATATCCTATCCATTCCTGTATGCCATAGGCACCTGCCTTGTCCATAGGACGGTATTTCCGGACATAATAATTGATTTGCTCATCACTCAGTTCTGCAAATGTAACATCGGTAACACAACTGAATGTTGAACTGTGCATGCTCTCTGATACATTCCAACGCAATGTAACACCAGTTATGACCTGATGTGTCTTGCCACTCAGTTTACGCAGCATGCAGACGGCATCTGCCTCATCCCTGGGCTTACCCAGAACCTCGCCGTCCAGCCAAACAATAGTATCAGCAGTTATCAGCAGTTCGTCCTCTGCCAATGTATATGCCTCCGCTTTCTTGAGAGAGATGTGTTCTGCAATCTCCCGCATGCCAAGACCATCCGGGTAAGACTCATCTATACCCTTCATGACCTGTACCTCAAAGTCCATGTCAAGTCCTGCAAGCAACTCCCTCCTTCTGGGAGAATTAGAAGCCAGTATTATCCTCATTACCAGACAAAAGACATATTATCATTCATCCACAAGCCCTGAGCCTTCAGCACTTGTTCAATCACATCACGGGCGCAGCCCATGCCACCATCCTTGTGGCTCACATACAAGGAAATATCACGAATCTCGGAAGAAGCATCGCGCGGACAACACGGACAGCCGCAGCGTTTCATCATTTCGTAATCAGGGATGTCGTCTCCCATGACCATGACAGTCTCGTCCTTAAGCGAATATTTCTTCAGCAGCTCCTCGTAAACCTCAATCTTGTGGCTCACGGCTATATGGACATCCTGACATCCCAACCTCAGATACCTGTTACGAACGGTCTCGCTGAAACCACCCGAGATTATGGCAATCTTCAAATCTGTCTTGACGGCATGATGAATTGCATAGCCATCCTTAACATTGGCACTGCGCTGTGGTTGTCCGTCAGCTGCCAACGGAGTCGTATTGGCGCTCAATACACCGTCAACGTCGAATATTATCAGTTTTATCTTCTTAAGGTCGTAATTTATCATATTTTCCAATAGATTTGCTCAACAACTCATATATTTCATGCAAAGACGGGTCGTCGATCATAGCAAGATGGGCTGCCATGACCTTATCGTCACCACGTACGGCAGGACCCGTTTGAGCATCATGCGGATGCATCTGGTGAACCTTGGCAACGGTCTCGTCAATCAGTGGAAGCATCATACCGAAAGGTATTCCGTTTCTCTCCAGCAAGCCGGCAGTCAGGTCATAAAGATGATTTGTAAAGTTACAGCATAGCACAGCAGCCAGATGCAGCACCTTTCTATGTTCGCTGTCCAACTGCATCACCTTGTCCGAAATACTGCGTGCAAGCAGCTCCAGTACAGGCATGTCCTCTTTTAGTGCTGTTTCAACGAAAAAAGGGACATCACGCATATCTACATCACGGTCCATACTGAACGTCTGCATGGGATAAAGCACGCCACGATGCCTATAGGGCAGGACATCCATTGGAACACTGCCTGCAGTATGCACAACCAGGGTCTCCGCATTACCAAGAACCATTGAACCTGATATGTCAGGCAAAGCATTATCGCTGATGCTTATGACTACGACATCAACATCATCAGCAACAGGTTCCAGGCCGTCCCTGCCTCCACACATCTGAACACTATGTCCAGCCTGAAGCAAAGCCTTTTTCAAGTGTACCGCCACACGACCCCGACCAACCAGTGCTGTTTTCATATATCCTTTTTCCTGCGCAAAGTATGGATGTTACATTACTTATTTGTAACTTTGCACGCGCAAAGATAGCAAAAAAACAGTCATAACGCACAAGAAAACGGACCATTTTTGCGTTATATAACAGTATGAAGCGTTTCTTTCTCTATATTGTAACATTATTCATCTGTCTTCTGGCAGGCGCTCAGGACACAATACGCGTACACCTCAAAGGCCGTGTCATTGACGAGAAGAACGAGCCGGTCAGTTTCTGCCTTATCAACGTACAAGGTCAGGCAGCAGGTACAACAGCAAATATCAACGGAGAATACAAGTTGTCCTTCAACACGGCAGACTCCGTAGTTATTACCTATCAGATGATGGGTTACAAGAAACGTACTCGCATATTACGCAAGCCACAGGGAAACCTGACTCTCAACATCGTAATGTACGACGGAGGACACGAACTAAGTGAAGTGGAGGTACGTGAAATACGCCGGCAGATGAACCAGAACACACAGGTAACTACCACCGAGCTCAACACCATGCCATCAACAACAGGCAATGCCGTCGAGGAACTTGTTGCCACTCAGGCAGGTGTAACACAGCGCAACGAACTGTCCAGCCAATACAACGTACGCGGAGGATCCTTCGACGAAAACTGCGTATATGTCAACGGTGTTGAGATTTACCGTCCGCTCCTGATGCATACAGGAGAACAGGAAGGTCTCTCTGTCATAAACCCGTACATGGTGGAGAAAGTAAATTTCAGTGCAGGAGGTTTCGAGGCACGCTATGGTGACAAGATGTCCAGCGTACTTGACATAACCTACAAAAAGCCCAAGGGATGGGAAGGAAACATCTCTGCCTCCCTGCTCGGCGCAAGCGGCTACATGGGATACGGCAACAAGAAAGTAAGCTTCACCCACAGCCTGCGATACAAGACGAATTCCTACATGCTGGGAGCCATGAAGGACGACAGCGAGTACAGCCCCAATTTCATTGACTACCAGGCATACCTCAGCTGGAAGCCTACTGATAAGTGGACCGTTGACGTAATGGCATACATATCAAACAACAACTACAAATTCACCCCAAAGACACGTAGCACCAGTTACGGGACACTGGATAACATCAACAACTTCCAGGTATACTTCGACGGCTGGGAGCAGGACCTGTTCCAGACATACATGCTCAGCGGTACCGCTAAACATCAGTTCAACAAAAAAAGCTCGCTAACCTTCGGATACAGCTTCTTCAAGACAAACGAACGCGTCACATACGATATCCAGGGACAATACTGGCTGTATAACACCACTGCAGGCAGCAACCTTGCTGTAGGAACGTACATGGAGCATGCGCGAGACTTTCTCCGAAGCTGTCAGCATACCCTGCGTGCAGACTATCAGTACAAGACTAACAAGCATAATGTTCTGGCTGGTTTCCTGTATCGTCACGAATACGTAGACGAACATTCACGCCAGTGGGAGTATCGCGATTCAAGCGGGTACAGCATGCCGCACACACCGGACAAACTGGAGGTAATATACAATCTGCAGGGCAACAACACGATTAAGTCCAGTCATATCGAAATGTATCTGCAGGACACATATCGCCGCGAGACTTCAAAAAGCATTATCAGCATCAACTATGGAATGCGAATGTCATACTGGACACTTAACCGTGAATTCCTGTGCTCTCCACGAATCAGCATCGGATACATACCAAAGAGCCATGACAACCTGACACTTCGTTTTGCCACAGGACTATATTACCAGAGGCCATTCTACAAGGAGCTGAAGGACACCGTAACATATGGCAGGAACACAATCATCCAGATTAACCGCGATATCCAGAGCCAAAGGTCATTCCAGGTAATAGGAGCATTAGACTACCGCTTCAAGCTTGGCACACGACCATTCCTTTTCAGCACAGAATTATACTATAAGGCCCAGGACCGTCTGAACCCATATACGGTAAATAACACAAAAGTTGTCTACTATGGTCATAACTGTGCAACGGGCAACGTTATGGGCATTGACTTCAAACTGTTCGGACAGTTCGTACCCGGTACCGATTCATGGCTTACCTTCTCGCTTATGAGGGCACGCATGACCCTGAACGGACAAAACATACCGCAACCTACAGACCATCTGTGGAGCCTCAACATGTTCTTTACCGACTATTTCCCGCATACCACACGATGGAAGATGAACCTGCGAGCAGTATTTTCGGGTGGCCTGCCACACGGAGCACCTCATACAGGTCTGGAAAAACACGTATTCCGTTCATCCGCCTACAAACGTGTCGATGTCGGACTCAGCTACCGCGCCCTCAACAACGAAGACCGTCATCTGAGCCGCTGCAACAGCATCAAGAACATATGGCTTGGTATTGACTGCCTTAATATATTCGGTTTTGACAATGTCAGCGGATACTATTGGGTAACAGATGTCAACAGCAACCAGTATGCAGTTCCAAACTACCTTACTGGCCGCCTCTTCAATTTCAAGGTCAGCGTAGATTTCTAAACTGGGAAGACTACTATTCCACCTACTTTACACGCAGGAAATCACTGATAATCCTGCCGATTGTCTTATAGTTGTTGATGAATGCCTCCAACACTTTTGTCGTCTGTACGATACCATCCTTGGAAAACGACGTCGGGGTAATATAATAGTCAGCAACTGCAGCAGGTATCAGGCATGAAGCACCTGCAGCCAGTGGTACAACGTCACCTGTCGAGCGAATCCTCACACTGCAATCCCCCTCCAGGTTCACGAGGATGACAAACGAATCATACTTTGTCATATTGCGGTGATGCTCAAAAGCAGTTTCCACAACATTTACACTGAAGAATGGCGTGTTTAACAGTTCCGAAGCGGTATAGCTCACATTACGTGATTCCGTCCGGTATTCGGGATATACCGTATAGTCAATAGCCTTAGCAGCCAATTGGGTATGCAACGCTCTGGGTTTACCGTCCAGGTCTGGACGGTTATAGTCATAAATCCTATAGGTAATGTTACTTGACTGCTGTATTTCTGCCAGCTTTATACCACCGCATATAGCATGTATGCGACCGGCTGGCAAATAGAACACATCACCCTTGCTGACATAGTGCTTGCAAAGAACATCACAGATAGTCCCGTCCTCAACACGTTGCCGGTATTCCTCGGGAGTCACTTGCTGCTTGAGACCTGCATACAGAAAGGAACCAGGCTTGGCATCAAGTATATACCACATTTCACTCTTACCGGATTTGTGATGTTCCCTCTCGGCCATCGCATTATCAGGATGAACCTGAATGCTCAAATCCTGTTTGGCATCAATAATCTTCGTCAGCAAGGGCAAATTGTTATGATAATCCGTAGCCGTCTTCTTACCCAGAATCTCTGCGGGATGACGCCGTATTACGTCATTAAGCCTGTAATTAGCCCATGTACCGTTTTCTATTACCGATTCGTTTCCATCAACACCGGAAACACTCCAGTCCTCGGTACCCCAAACCAATATCTTGCGGTTAGGCTTGAACAACATCGGATACAACTTGTTACGCGACGCCTCAACGACACAACCTATGGTCATTATGCGCGAATCCTGCAGGGCAATCATTTCGTGCCAAGTACATCTGTCCACATATACAAACGTATCCTTGCCACAAACTGTCTCCTTACCATCCAGAATCACATTCAGTTCTCCATCCAGCACATAGAACCCCTCCTGCATGTCAGGATGTACATGAGCAACAGCAACCTCACCACGCTTCAGGTCAGTAACTGCAATCTGCGTAATCGAACAACTCGATTCGTTACTGTCCACCAGGACATGCTTCTCACCCACCCCATGTGCAGTTGGAACAGGTATTATATCACTCAGTTTCCTAATCATTCCATCACCATTTGATACGCATTCGTCTCCTTCTTCTGGAAACCGACGCTACTATACAAAACATTTGCTGCAACACGTGCAGGCTTAGATGTCAGGTGCAGTTCAATCGGGGCCAACTCACGTGCACGGTCCAATACATACAACATCATATCCCTGCCTATATGCCTGCCACGGCAATCCGCACTGACGACGACATCCTCAACCGAAGCCTTGCGACCCGTAGGAGAAACATATACACACAATGTTGCACATGCAATAATCTCTCCCTCAGTACAAACGTACAGATGACAATTTGCATCATCTATCACAGCGCGCAATTTCTCCTCGCTGAAAACACACCTCTGGGTCAGCTGTCCCATCAGTTTCGCAATCTGAGCGTATACCTCGTCGCTATAGTATGTCAACTCTGTAATAATCATATCAGCAAACGTTCATTCTCATAGTCACCCTCAAACAGAGTAATCAGTTTCTTCTTTATCAATGACAGACGCCAACGGTACAGCAGACAAGCAATGACAAAATATACAATTGCCTGAATCCACAAGGCACGGAATTCGGGATATACATCTGCAAAACTTGACCCCATGCCCTGAATACGCACATAAGCATGCATTCCAAATGTCGATGGCAGACAATAACTCACATAACGCCAGAAAGCCGGTTCATGACTGGCAGGCCAGATAACACCGCTCACAAACAGCATCGGAACGCTCAGAGAGACAAATATCATAATACAATCCTCACGTCTGTATACCAAACATGACAATACCGTCCCCATGAATATACATGCCAGCAGATACGGAACAATCACCACCAGATACGTAAGATAGTCACCCAAAGACGGCAGGCCGAAGAACCTCGTGACAAAAGTAAACATATATACAGCCATGATCAGGTACAGCGCGAAATACGGAATACACTTACCTATTATTATCTCCACCGGATGCTGGTACAACTGGTGCAATGTATGCATATTCCTGCGGTAAGTCTCACGTGCACGCCCCATACTCATGCCTATACCCAGCAACAACGTCTGCTGCAAGATAAGCATCAAAACCGGTGGCATAATAAATGCAGCAAAACCACTCTGCGTGTTGTATAGAGGTGTATAATAATATCTAACAGGCTGACGCATAACCTTGTTCTGCTGCTTTGTTCCCGCACCCAGATAATTTATGGAAATATCCTTGTTCATGTCCAGGACTGTCATATTCGCTGCAAGCGCCACACTCTTGTAATACAACGACGACGCCATGTTGATGTATAATCCGATACGCGTCTGGCGCTCACCATGGATATCACGTTCAAAACTCTCCGGGATATGCACTATGGCAAAGACTTTCATCTGTCGCATCAACTCCTCAGCCTCGTCCATAGCCGTACATAACTGAACCACCTTTACACCCTGCGTAGCATCCAGGCGATGAGCGAAATCGCGCGCAATACGGCTCTTAGAATCGTCTACGACAGCAGTGGGCACATCCATCATTACCTCGGTATGGTAAATAAAACCATATACCAACGGATAGGCCAATGGCAAAAACAGGATGAAAGTCAGCACACCATGATCATGCATTATCTCATACAGCTCATGTCCTGCAATGCTTATAATTCTCAGAAACTTCTGTAACATCCAATCCTGTTAATTTTGACTACGGCCTGTAACTGTAATCCGTAAATATCCTGTTATATCTTTTCAACACAAGAACCGGCAACAACATCAATACCATCAATGCTGCCACATTAGCCCAGACGTATACAATAGAATAGCCGTTCAGAGCCTGGTTCACATATATCAGATAATAATGACGCAAGGGGAATATATTGACGACATACTGCAAATACTCGTCCATAGCCAGAGTAGGGAAACTATATCCCGAGATTGACATGGAAACGACACCTATCAGCGCACAGACACTCATCGAGAAACGCATCATTCCAGGAAAGACCGCAAAAATAAATATTGCCATCCCCTGCGCAGCAAATACCGTCAGCCATCCTGTCAAGACCATATTGACAAACGCACAATGGCAGGGATAGCACAATATCTTGTAAAGGTAGACATCCATGAACAGGAATATCAGCATATACAGCAATGTCTGGGGAAGCAACTTGCCCAACAGTATTATTGCAGTATTCTGATTGCCCATACGATAGAGATCCAGATGCGTCTCCATCTTCCACTCCATGCCGATTGTATATGCCGTACTGAGCAATATGCACAGAATCAAGACACCAGGCAGGATTACGTTGCACAGCAATATGGCATAGTTTATCCAGGGATTGCCCAACGGATGCGTCTCCAGCACAATCGGCTGAGTTGCAGCCATAGCCCTTTTCATTGTATTGCCCTTGGCCGTCATCATACTCCTGTTCACGCTTATGCTAATCATCTCGCTCGACAAGTACATCTCCTTCATCAGCATGGCACTTGGCAGGAAATAAGTCTCGTTTGTATAAAACGATATCGAAGGATGACGCTGAGACAAAGCCTTGGCCATAGTACCCTTCGGAATATGGAAGAAAGCATATATCTCACCTTTCTGCATAGCCTCACGCGCCTCGTGGAACGAAGGATACCTGGCAACCAGTTCCGTCTCCGCCATTGCATCCAGCGTACGTACCAATGAACGTGATACCGTAGTATTATCCTCGTCCACCAGACCTGCGGGCAGGTTTACAGGAAGCCCGTCACCCATTACCGTGGTAAACAGGATTATACTTGTAACAGGCACAATGAACATACTGAACAGAAACATCGGCCTGCGCGAGAACATATGCATCTCACGGTGAGCAATCAGCCAGATTTTTGTCAGTACATTCCTTATGGTCATACCCCTAATCACTTATCCTTCTCGATAACACCACTCATGCCGGATACGATACCCTCGACCTTTTCTGTCGGAGTAATACGTACCTCGAACACCTTCAGGTCAATGCCATCCAAAGCCTTAGTTGCCTTCCATGCAGCAAAGTTACCCACATTCTTGATACGGGTAACCTTAGCCTTTACCGTCTTGTTGATACCCGGTACAAATATATTGCATATCTTACCGTTACTGAACCGCTGCAACTTGTCCTCGCGAACGTTGAACGTAAACCACACCTTGTCAACCATTGCAACATTCATGACAGGAGCTCCACTACCGACCAGTTCACCCACATGAGGGAATATCTCCGTCACCATGCCGTCAGCAGCAGCAGTCAGTACCGTTTCACTAACATAGCTCTTAACCTCGTCCACAGCACCCTGAGCACGATTAACCTGAGCAGCAGCAGCAGCCTTATCCTCAATACGGGCACCCTCCTTTGCCATCTCATACTGACTTTCTGCAGCAATGACTGTTGCCTTTGCAGCATCATACTGAGCCTTTGCCTCGTCACGCTTCTGCTCCGGCAATACGCCATTCTCAAACAGACGCTCAACACGCTGATAAGTCTTCTCGGCTATATCAAGGCCAGCCTTTGCCTTCTGATAAAGCTCGTATGCTCCCTGCACCTCCTGGCGACGAGCACCGTTCATAGCCTTTGACTCAACAGCCTCCGCCATACTGCGGGCAGCAGTAGCCTGAGTCAGCTTGGCATCAACCTCCGGAGCCTCCATTATGGCCAATGTATCACCCTTCCTTACCATTTGGCCCTCCTCGACACGCAGTTCCAAAACACGCGAAGGCACCTTCGAGCTTACACGATACTCACTCGTTTCGGCCTCACCCTGGATTATCTCCTCCTGCTTGGGAAGGAAGAATCCCACCGTAATGACAACTAACAGCAAAACTATCAACAATGTTGTAATAACTATGATTGATGTCGATTTCGAATTCCTTGCCATAATAATATTTCCTTGCCTTATTTCGTTATTACATTATTCAACAAACCACTAATCTATTGCACCCATATTCCTGCGCAGATACAAATCAGCCAAAAGCAGGTCAATCTGCGAAGACAGATATGTATCATGTGCACTGAGCCATGCCGTCTGGGCAGCCAGCACATTACTCAAAGGTATTACGCCCTCCTTCATACCATAGTTGGCATAACGCAGGTTTTCATCCGCTACGGCCCGGCTCTTGTCAGCCACCTCCAAACGGTGCTCCGCCTCCTCAAGACGCTGCTGTGACTGCTTCACCTGCAGACGTATCTTTTCACTTACCTCGTCCATGCGCAGGCGCTGGATGTTAGCCTCTGCCCTTGCAGCACGCACCTTGTAGAAACGGTCACCCCAGGTCAGTATCGGCACATTTACGCCAACTCCTACAGCCCAGACACCTTCAAACTCCTTCCTGAATCCGTTAAACAGCGAAGGATTCGTAGCCACATAACCGCCCGTCAGGATAACCTTGGGCAGAAACTCGCTGCGCACAATCCTCACCTTCTGGTCATATATGTCACTTGCCAATGCCAGCTGTTTCAACTCCGTACGCTGTGCAACGGCAATATCCTCGTCTGCAACAGTCTTGTTCTTCAAACTGAAATCAGAACGGTTCTCGTCAGCCAAAACAAAGGTAAAATCCTCAAGACCACACTGTTGCGCCAAAAGCATCTTCAACAGCGATATACCATTGTCTGCCTGAATGATGGCCACCTCGGCCTCATTGACCTTGACCTTGACACTCAGACCGTCCGCCTTCGTAGCAAAACCCTCCTTTATCAATTCGTCCACATCGCTGTCCAGTTTCTGCACCAGTTCCAAATAGCTCTGGGCCAACTTGCGCTTACTCGTCAACTGGATAATCTTCCAATAAGTCTCATCTACGGCGACAATAACATTCTGCTGCTCCAGGTCATAACCGTTCCTGGCCAATTCCTCCTGATATTTCGTTATCTTGTGATAGGCACTGATCTTACCACCCATATACAATGGCTGAGTCACCATTGCGCTCAGTACACCCGCATTACGTGTATCAGTACGGAATGCCTCGGAAACAGTATTTCCCAACTGTCCTGCACCTGCAGCCAGTTTCTCGCCCATCCCCTGAATGCCTGCCAGTATTTTTGCCTGCATCTCCGGACTCAGGTTCTGTATTATTGGCTGTAATGTCTGTATCACTACTGGCTGCATCTGCTCGATTGCACTCGCAGTAATAGCACCGAGATTATTAAACATCGTCTTCTGTTCGTTGCTCAGCAGGGATATCTCGCGACTCGTACGAATATAACTGCCCATGGCATCCACCTTGGGAAGATAGTTTGTAGCAGCCGATTTACGGTTCCAGTGAGCCATATTGATCTTCTCGCTCGCCATCTTCAACTCCTTGTTGTTACGCAAGGCAAGTGCACGGCAACTGTCCAGCGACAAAACATCTTCCGCCTGTGCACCGCTCCCGACCAACAAGGAAGCAACAAATAACAAAAGCTTTCTTATATTCATTTTCGTTACTAAATCAAATTAACGCGGACAAAGTTACATAAAAATAAGAAGAAACCAAAATAATGCAACCCATAATAATACATTCATAATAATAATTTACTACCTTTGTTTGGACAAAACAAAACATCCACATGAAAATCGAACCCGATGACATCAGCCTTGCATCAAGGTTAAAGGAATACATGCAACGAAACAATGCAACAATCAGTACTGCAGAAAGTTGTACCAGCGGACGTATAGGAGCCACAATAACCAGCATAGACGGCTCGTCCACATACTACCAGGGAGGTATCATAGCATATCAGAACTGGATAAAGGAGCAATACCTGGGCGTTACGCCACAGATGATTGAAGAACACGATGTCGTCAGCCGGGAAGTAGTCCTCCAGATGGTTGCTGCCTGTCGCCAGCGGTTCAACACCCATTATGCAATCGCAACCACAGGATACACCGGCGAGGGCAACCAACGCATACCCTCCGGAACCATCTATATTGGCTTTGCCGGCCCGACATCAACCAAAGCCATCAAGCTCACTCTTCCAAACTCTTCACGCGAGGACAATACCGCCATCGCAACCCAAACAGCAATACGCGAGTTCCTCGAATGGATAGAGAATACATAATAAAATAACACGTTTCCTCACTTTTAACTTACAAAAAGCACACCTTATTAAAGAAAAATATTACCTTTGTCGCCTGATTGAATTATAATAAGAAAATTCAGATATATGAAAAAACTTCTTCTAGGCGACGAGGCAATCGCCCTTGGTGCCATTGATGCCGGATTAAGCGGAGTATACGCTTATCCCGGAACCCCCAGCACCGAAATTACCGAATACATACAAGGCAATACCCTTGCCAAAGAGCGCGGCATACATTCCCGCTGGTGTACCAACGAGAAGACTGCCATGGAAGCAGCCCTGGGCATGTCCTTCATGGGCAAGCGTGCACTGGTTTGCATGAAGCATGTGGGCATGAATGTTTGTGCCGACCCATTTGTAAACAGCGCTATGACCGGAGTAAACGGTGGTGTTGTGGTCCTGGTAGCCGACGACCCATCCATGCACTCCAGCCAGGATGAGCAGGACAGCCGTTTTTACGGAAAGTTTGCCATGATTCCCACGTTCGAGCCCTCGAACCAACAGGAGGCATACGATATGATGGAGGCTGCATTTGATTATTCCGAGCAGCAGTGTCTTCCCGTTCTGATGCGTGTAACCACCCGTATGGCACACTCCCGTGCCGTGGTAGAGGTAAAGGAAAAGGCCCGTCCCGAGAATGGAATGAACTACAATTCCGTAGCTGCAAACTGGGTCCTCCTGCCCGCCAATGCACGTAAGCGTAACGACAAGGTTACAGCACAGCAGATACAGTTGGAAGAAGATGCGGCTAAATCAAAGTACAATAGCCTCTCCCCAGCCCTCCCCAAAGGGAGGGGAGAAAAGTGTCCTTTGGGTATCATTGCAAGCGGCATAGCATATAACTATGTACAGGAATCACTCAAGACCCTGGCGCTACAGGAGAACGGACAGGAAGTTCCCATCCTGAAGATATCCCAATACCCCTTGCCCAAGCGTCTGGTACGTGATTTGCTGAACAGTTGCGAGAAGGTAATGGTTGTGGAAGAAGGTCAGCCCTTCATCGAGGAGCAGGTTCGTGGTGTATTCGATAGCCAGAACATCCTGGGTCGTCTGACCGGCCAGCTGCCCCGCACAGGTGAGCTGACCCCGGACAACGTTGCCGCTGCGCTATCCAATGCTGGAGTAATTGCTCCCCTCGCTACAAGAGAGGTGCAGGGTGTGAGTCCGTTGATTGTAGCCCGTCCTCCCCAACTCTGTCAGGGTTGCGGACATCGCGACGTATATACAGCGCTGAACGAAGTGCTGAAGGAGTACGAGAATCCGCGTGTCTTCGGAGACATCGGCTGCTACACTTTGGGCTTCCTGCCCCCATACAAGGCTATTCACTCCTGTGTAGATATGGGTGCCAGCATCACGATGGCCAAGGGTGCTTCGGATGCAGGTCAGTGGCCAGCTGTTGCCATCATTGGTGACTCCACCTTTACACATAGCGGTATGACTGGCCTCTTGGATGCTGTGAACGAGAAAGCCAACATCACCGTTATCATCTCGGACAACCTCACCACCGCTATGACGGGTGGTCAGGACAGTGCCGGTACCAACAAGTTCGAAGCCATCTGTCTGGGTCTTGGCGTTGAGCCCGAGCATCTGCATGTGGTAGTTCCCCTGCCCAAGAACATGCCCGAGATTACCCGCATCATCCGTGAAGAGATTAACTATAAGGGTGTCTCCGTCATCATTCCACAGCGTGAATGCATACAGACTTTCAAACGACACCTTAAGGTTAAAAAATTAAAGGGTTAAAAGGTTAAAAAGTTAAGTAATGACAGAGAGCATTATTGCCGGACTTAGTATGAATTTTGCAATACGTATTGTAAAGTTCTACAAGTTTCTTACTGAGGAAAAGAAGATTTTTGTTATATCAAAGCAACTTCTTCGGGCAGGCACAAGTATAGGTGCAAACATCAGTGAGGCTTTTTATGCTCAAAGTCGCGCCGACTTCATTAATAAAATGAATATTGCTTTAAAAGAGGCCGGCGAATCAGAGTTCTGGATAACGTTGTTGTATAAATCAGAACTCATAGACTCAAAATCCTATGATTCTTTAATTTCAGATGTCAAACAAATTATTGGAACCTTAGTAAAAATAATAAATAGCACAAAGAAGGGAAAAGAACAACCCTTTAACGTTTAACATTTTAACCCTGTAACGTTTTAACATTTTAACGTTTTAATGTTTTAACTTCATATGAAGACAGATATCATCCTTTGTGGTGTGGGAGGACAGGGAATTCTCTCTATTGCCACAATCATTGGCGAAGCAGCCATGAACGAGAACCTATATATCAAGCAGGCCGAGGTGCACGGAATGAGCCAGCGAGGCGGTGACGTGCAGAGTAACCTGCGCATCAGTTCCGACCCCATTGCCAGCGACCTGATTGCCAAGGGCAGTGCAGATGTCATCATCTCCATGGAGCCCATGGAAGCCCTGCGCTACCTGCCCTATCTCAGCAAGGAGGGATGGGTCATCACCTCCAGCGCTCCGTTTGTCAATATCCCCAACTATCCCGACATCGAGGACATCAAGGCTGAACTTTCCAAGTTACCACACGTCATTGCCATCGACATCGAACAGATTGCCAAGGACAACCAGGTACCGCGTTCGGCCAACGTCATTCTGTTAGGCGCTGCACAGAAGGCTCTGGGTCTTGACTACGCCACACTGGAAAACGCCATCCGCAGCGTCTTCGGCCGCAAAGGCGAAGCCGTGGTCGAAGCCAACATCAAGGCCCTGGCATTGGGCAAGGCAGCTCAGAAATAGTTGATTGTTTTGTGTCGAGAGTTTAGAACGATGAAAGAAACTCCTATAAAGGAAGAGATTGTTGACGGATTGATAGCCAGGATAGGCATTCAGGATTTTGCCAAGGCTACCATCCGCGAGGTTAAGCAAGTGGCAGCTATGGCCGAGAAAGAATCGGGCATTGAGTTCATAAAAATGGAGATGGGCATACCCGGACTGCCAGCTGCCGAAGTAGGCGTGAGGGCACAGATAAAGGCGCTGCAGAACGGCATTGCCCACTCCTACCCCGACATACAGGGCTACCCCGAACTGAAGAATCAGGCATCACGCTTTGTGAAGGCGTTCGTCGGTGTGGACATTGCTGCCGAGGGCTGTGTGCCCGTCACAGGCAGCATGCAGGGAACATACGCTTCGTTCCTGACCTGTTCGCAAGCCAGTAAGCAGAAGGACACGGTGCTGTTCATCGACCCAGGCTTCCCCGTGCAGAAGATGCAGCTGCAGGTGCAGGGCGTGAAGTACGAGACCTTTGACGTATATGACTACCGCGGCGAGAAGCTGCGTACAAAACTGGAGAGCTACCTGCAGAAGGGCAACATCTGCACCATTGTGTATTCCAACCCCAACAACCCGTCGTGGGTCTGCCTGACCGAGAGCGAACTGCAGACGATAGGTGAGTTGGCTACCCAGTACGACACTATCATTATGGAGGACCTGGCATACTTTGCTATGGACTTCCGCCAGGACCTGAGTGTGCCTTTCGAGCCACCCTATCAGCCTACCGTTGCCCGATATACCGACAACTACATGCTGCTCATCAGCGGCTCCAAGGCATTCAGCTATGCCGGCGAGCGTATTGGCGTGGTGTGCATCAGCGACAAGTTGTTCCACCGTCATTACGACGACCTGGCAGAGCGGTACGAGGGTCTGCCCTTCGGTCTGGTCTTCAGCACCCGCATGCTCTATGCCCTGAGCAGCGGTACGAGCCATTCGGCACAATATGCACTGGCCGAGATGTTCCGTGCTGCTTGCGACGGTGAATACCGTTTCTGCGACGAGGTGAAGGTCTATGGCGAACGGGCGGGGAAGCTGAAGGAGATATTCTGCCGTCACGGCTTCTACATTGTATATGACAAAGACGGCGACCAGCCCGTGGCTGACGGATTCTACTTCACTATCGGCTATCCGGGCATGACCAGCGGACAGCTGGCGCGGGAGCTGATGTACTACGGCGTGAGTGCCATCTGTCTGGTTACAACAGGTTCGCATCAGGAGGGACTGCGCGTTTGCACGTCCTTCATCGAAGACCATCAGTACGCCCAGTTGGAAGAAAGGATGAAAATATTTGAAATAATGCATAATGCTTAATTTAACAACAACAGAACAATGAAAAAGAACAGATTCTTTGTGAAGGCTACGCTGGCTGTGGCACTTGCCATCTTCAGCAGCACGGCCGCAATGGGACAAGAAACAGCAAAAGCGGACTCCACCAAATCTTTTCTGGAAAAGAAATGGGTGAAGGAACTCATCAGCCGCATCAAACTGCATGGCTATGCCCAAGCCGGCTATTCGTACAACCACAACGCAATCGGCACTACCAATACTTTTGAGCTGAAGCGCGTTCTCTTCTGGGCAGAAGCACGTATCACCGACCGCTGGTCGTTTCTTTTCATGCACAACTTCTCGAGTGTCGTACAGGAATATTACACAGACTTCAGGATTACAAGAAACAAAGCCCTCACCGTCAGGGTAGGACAGTTCAAGAACGGTCTGTCACTCGAGAATCCCCTCTCCCCCACCTCTATGGAAGCCATTGACGTTTACAGCGAAGGCGTTACCTATCTGACAGGTTGCGGCAGCGACCCCCTGATGGGTGTGCAATATGGTCGTGACCTGGGTCTGTCGCTTTACGGCGAGACCAACAACGGCAAATTCCGCTACGAGCTGGACGTAATGAACGGACAGGGAATAAACAGAAAGGACGGAAATAACTTCAAGGATTTTATCCTACGACTGGAATATCGTCCCGTGAATGGTCTGAACCTGGTTGCTACCGGACAGATAGGACGCGGACATAATATTCTGACCGACGGGAAAATATCCGTTTATAATCCGACAATACAGAACGGACAGGATTATAAGCGCAACCGTTGGACCTTAGGTTGTGACTATAAAAGCAAGGCGTTTAATGCTCACGGCGAGTACCTGGAAGGCATCGACGGCGAGGTCGTAAGCCGGGGCGGATACCTGACAGGTTCCGTACCGCTGGGTACACCCAAGGTCGAATTTGTGGGCAGTTACGACTACTTCAACTATAATACAACGCTGGGATTGGATCAGCACAAGGCCATTGCCGGACTTCAGTACTGGTTTTACAAGAAATGCCGTCTGCAGGTACAGTATGTGTACAAGAGCGCTTATCTCACAGGCAAGGCGTCCGAGCCGGGCACTGAGTTTGTCCACGGCGCAAACCACGGCCTGATGTGCCAGTTACAGGTCAGATTTAATTAAAGTTTTCCTTATGTTTATAAAAGTTATCCTGACCATTATCTTTCTGGTCGTAATGGTTGGTGTGGGAGTGTACTCCCGTAAGCAGGCCAGCAGTGTCGAAGGTTTTGTACTGGGCGGACGTGCCGTAGGTCCCTGGCTTACGGCCTTTGCCTTCGGGACCAGTTATTTCTCGGCCGTAGTATTCGTAGGTTATGCCGGGCAGTTCGGCTGGAAGTACGGTCTCTCCAGCGCATGGATAGGTATCGGCAACGCTGTAATAGGCTCGCTGCTGGCATGGATGCTACTTGGCAGGCGGACCAAGCTGATGACCCAGCACATCGAAAGCTGCACGATGCCCGACTTCTTCGGCACCCGCTTCGGCGATCAGGGCTTGCGCGTTGCAGCCTCGATAATTGCCTTCGTATTCCTTATTCCATATACAGCCGGCGTGTATAGCGGTATATCACGACTGTTCGAGATGGGCTTCAATATACCATATGAATACTGTGTCATCATAATGTCCATACTGACAGCCGTCTATGTAATCATCGGCGGCTACAAGGCAACGGCCATGAACGACTTCATCCAGGGCATCATCATGCTCTTCGGTATCGTAGCCGTCATCATTGCCGTACTCAATGCACAGGGCGGGCTGACAACGGCTGTCGACAAGCTGGCAGCAATCCCATCGGATACAGATCCCAGCGCAAACGGCGGATTTGCCTCGCTGTTCGGCCCCGATCCATGGGGATTGCTGGGCGTAGTTGTACTGACCTCTCTTGGCACTATGGGTTTGCCGCAGATGGTCGGAAAGTTCTACTCTATTACCGACGAGAGCGCAATCAGGCGCGGCACCATCATCAGCACCATCTTTGCCCTCATCGTGGCTGGCGGCTGTTATTTCCTGGGAGGTTTCGGCCGTCTTTACGAACCTGTCATCAACGAAGCAACAGGCAAGATAGCCTTTGACTCCATCATACCCGCCATGCTCATAACATTGCCGGACATCCTTATCGCCCTTGTAGTACTGCTCGTACTCAGCGCATCCATGTCTACACTGGCATCACTTGTGCTGACATCCAGTTCAACCATGACCCTCGACCTCATCTATCGCGATAAGAAATCCCTGCCCGGCGAGGTAGAGGAAGGAACCATCGACGATATCGTGGCCGAGAAGACAGAACGCCGCAAGGTTGTCGTGATGCGCGTACTGATTGTATTCTTCATCGTCATCTCCCTGATGATTGCACTCAACCCGCCCACCTTCATTGCCCAGTTGATGGGTATCTCATGGGGTGCTCTGGCAGGAGCCTTCCTGGCTCCCTTCATGCTGGGCCTCTACTGGCGTGGTGTCACCACCGTTTCCGTATGGGCATGCTTCATCTGGGGCGTAGGCCTTACCGTTATTAACATGCTCCTTGGCAACCCCATCAATCCCATCAACTGCGGTGCCATTGCAATGCTGGGAGGATTCCCCGTAGTGCTGCTGGTCAGTCTCTTTACCAAGAAACTGCCTGCTGACGACGTAAACCGTATGTTCAGGTGCTATGAGAAAGATAAGGCATTAAAAGATTAAAAGATTAAAAGATTAAAAGGTTGGAACGTTGTAAGGTTAAAGAATAATTGTTTGTCCAAACGCAGTTTTTTTTGTAAATTTGCATGGGACACAACCTAAATAACAGAAAAATAATGATTTGGAATCAGAACAAAGAGTGCATGAGTCGCGATGAGATGAGCGCGCTGCAAGGCAAACGCCTTCACAAGATTGTGGAATACGTATACCACAATGTACCCTTCTATCGCAACAAATTGCAGGAGATGGACATCCGTCCCGATGACATCCAGACAATCGAAGATATCAAGAAACTCCCGTTCACCACAAAGAAGGACCTTCGCGACAACTATCCCTTTGGTCTCCAAGCAGCACCTCAGAGCGAGATTATCCGCATACACGCCTCCAGCGGTACGACAGGCAACCCTACCATCGTGGGATATACACGCAAGGATATAGGTATATGGAGCGAGTGTATGGCACGCTGTCTGACGGCATACGGCGTGACACGCGATGACATCTTCTCTGTAGCTTACGGCTACGGTCTGTTCACGGGCGGCTTGGGTGCCCACTACGGTGTGGAGCACATTGGTGCGTCTTGTATCCCTGCAGGAACAGGTAACACAGAGAAGCACCTGAAGCTTATACGCGACCTGGGTATCACAGGTCTGGCATGTACCCCTTCCTACGCCCTGTATCTGGCTGAGACAATGGATAAACTGGGTATCAGCAAGGAAGACCTGAAACTGCGAGTAGGAGCCTTCGGTGCCGAGCCCTGGACAGAAAACATGCGTCAGGAGATCGAGGCCCGTCTGGGACTCAAGGGCTTTAACATATACGGACTTTCCGAGGTTATGGGCCCCAGCGTCAGCTACGAATGCCAGATGCAGAACGGCTCACATATAAACGAAGACCATTTCTATCCCGAAATCATCAACCCCGTGACCTTCGAGTCGCTGCCTGCAGGACAGACAGGCGAATTGGTATTCACCACACTTACCAAGGAAGGCATGCCCGTACTGCGCTACCGTACCCGCGACCTCTGCTGCCTGTTGCCAGGCACCTGTGACTGCGGCCGCACCAACGTCCGCATGGGACGTATCCAAGGCCGTTCAGACGATATGCTTATCATCCGCGGTATCAACGTATTCCCGTCACAGGTGGAGAGCGTTATCCTCTCATTGCCCGAATTCGCACCTCACTATCTGCTGGTTGTGGATCGCGTCAACAACCTCGACACCCTGCAGGTACAAGCCGAATTGCGCCAGGAGGTATTTACCTCTACCTTCGATACACCGGCTGCCGTCGAGGCTCTGGAGAAGAAACTGGCTGCCAAGCTGAAGAGCGTACTCAGCATCGCCGCAAAGGTTCAGCTGAAGGCACCCGGTTCCATAGAGCGCAGCCAGGGCAAGAGCGCCCACGTGATAGATAAGCGTAAACTCTAAATCTCTTAAACTCTTAAACTCTTAACCTAATAACCCCAAACATGACCATACATCAGTTATCCATCTTCATCGAGAACCGTTCGGGCACACTTATCAAGGTTCTCGAGGCTCTGAAAGAAGCAAATATTCAGATTATAGCCTCTACTATTGCCGATACGGCAGAGTACGGAATCCTGCGTATCGTATGTGCCGAACCGCAACGTGCATGCGAGGAACTGAAGAAGGCGGGCATAGCCGTTGCCATTTCCGAGGTCTTTGCATTGCAGCTCGACAACAAACCCGGAGGTGCAGCAGATGTCATCACGCTGTTCAGCAAGGCAGGCATCAGCATCACATACATCTACAGCTTCCTGTATGGCGGCAAGGGCATCCTTGTATTCCGTACCGACAATACCGAACTGGCACGCGAGACCATCACACGCAACAACCTGCCCTTCATCGACGAGAAAGCACTCGCCATATAAGCGCAAAGTAACCCTCTAACGTTTTAACCTTTTAACCTTTTAACGTTTTAACTTTCTAACCTTTTAACTCTCTAACCCTTTAACGTTTAAACATGGACGTAAATTCACAATACCTCCACCCACAATACGAGACCCTCTCACGCGAGGAAATCAACAAACTGCAGACGCAACGCCTGCAAGAGACAGTCAACAGATGTGCGAACGTACCTTTCTATGCCTGTAAATTCAAGGAAATGGGCATCAACGCCCAGGACATCAAATCGCCCGAAGATGTACGCAAGCTGCCCTTCACCACCAAGCAGGACCTTCGCGACAGCTACCCCTTCGGACTTGCAGCAGTTCCCCTGGACAAATGCACACGCCTGCATTCCAGCAGCGGCACTACCGGCAACCCAACCGTCATACTGCATACACAGAACGACCTCGAAGAATGGGCAAACCAGGTAGCACGTAACCTCTGGATGGTAGGCCTCCGTCCCAATGACGTCTTCCAGAACTCATCCGGCTACGGAATGTTCACCGGCGGCCTTGGCTTCCAGTATGGAGCCGAGAAGGTCGGCATGCTCACCGTTCCCGCAGCAGCAGGCAACTCCCTGCGACAGATAAAGTTCATCACAGACTTCGGAACAACAGCCATACATGCCGTACCATCCTATCTGACCCGCCTCTACGAGGTCATGCAGGAACAAGGCGTTGACCCCAGGAGAGACACAAAGCTCAAGGTCTTCGCCATCGGTGCAGAGCCACATTCCGAGGAGCAGCGTCAGCGCATCCAGAACATGTTCGGTGTAAAAGCATACAACAGCTTTGGTATGTCCGAGATGTGCGGCCCCGGTGTAGGCTTTGAATGTCAGGAACAGAACGGCCTGCATTTCTGGGAAGACTACTATATCGTCGAGATTGTTGACCCCGATACACTGGAACCCGTTCCCGACGGCGAGATAGGCGAACTTGTACTCACAACCCTTCGCCGCGAGGCAATGCCTCTGATCAGATACCGTACACGCGACCTCACCCGCGTCCTCGGCCGTACCTGTCCCTGCGGACGCAATCACGTACGTCTTGACCGCATGAAGGGCCGCAGCGACGACATGATGGTACTGCGCGGCGTCAACATCTTCCCCATACAGATCGAGAAGATACTGATGATGTTCCCCGAACTCGCAAGCAACTACCTCATCACACTCACTACAGACAACGACAACGACAACATGACCGTCGAGGTCGAGCTGGCAGAGATGTTCACCGACGACTATGCACGCCTGCAGTCACTCACGAGGAACGTCACCCGTGCACTCAAGGACGAGATCCTGCTCACACCCATCGTCAAGCTTGTCCCCAAGGGCAGCCTCCCAGTCAGCGAAGGCAAGGCCGTCAGAGTTGTAGACAAGAGAAAGGTATACCAATAAACCACATCCCCATGAAACAGTTATCAATCTTTATCCAGAACAAGCGCGGTACCCTGCTCACCGTGCTTGACGTGCTCAAGACAGCAAACATACAGATAATAGCCTCAACCATTTCCGACACACAGGATTTCGGCATCTACCGCATCATCTGCAGCGATCCCGAACGCGCCTTTGACGTACTTAGCGGGCAAGGCATTACAGTAACGCTAACAGACGTCTTTGCCATCCAGCTCGAGGACAAGCCGGGCGAAGCCGCACGCGTACTGGCAATCTTTGCCGAGGCAGACATAAACATCGCCTACATGTATTCCTTCCTGCTCTCGGGCAAAGGCATCCTTGTCTTCCGCACAAACGATACAGAAAGGACACAGCAGGTCATCAAGGAGAAATCCCTGCAGCTATTCTGACCAGGCGTATACGTCTAATAGTCATAGACCTGCAAGCCCGGCGAACAATTCCTATAGACTTCGTCAGGAGTCTTGTAATGGATTCCTCTGGGAATAAACAACTTTGAAAGCGAAGTACAGTATTGGAAGGGGAACCTTCCAATACTCTTCGTTTTCTTGGGTATACGCATAACATGCAACGACTGACAACTGCTGAATGCTAAACTCCCGATTTCCGACACGCTTTCCGGTAGGACCAATACCTTTAACGAGGAACAATCCGCAAACATATTAATTCCTATCGTATTAGGCAGCAGATAAAATTCTTCCCAGCAAATACCATCGGAAAAGGAATACGAATACCCATCAAAGTCTGTACCGCAAACTCTCTTGAACTCACGCCATGACTTTGCATCCATTTCCTTGAATTGGAACACCTTCTTCTCCTCATACGAGTTCTCGCCGACAGATTTTACTATTGTCCGCCAGCGTGAGCCCGTTGCCCTTTTTGAATAATACGGCTTCCATTCTCATATTCAACATAGAAATCCGGTTTTTCATATCCCTTCTTGTCAAACCACATCATGGCACTCTCCAATTCCATACTGTTATCCGACAGCCCCAAGATTCCCGGGACAGGCAACTGTCCCCATGCTACAGGGCACCATAACAACAGCAATATAATCCAAACAATCACCCTATGCTTCATAATCTTTAAGATATTACAGGTATTTTCGTACAATTTCCTCCGTTCTGTCCCAAAGTTCCTGCATCTGCCTGTGGTGGAAATACTTCTCACCGACATCCAGGATACGGTTCGAACGGTTGTAAGTTCCCGTCTGACCCGCCTTGTCCTCGTCCAGCAAAAGCCGGATGGCAGTATCCGCACCCTTACGCGGAGTATATATTACGGGGCGGAAGAATATGTCAGCCAGGAAATCCACCACTGGGATATGCATGCGGATAATGTTCGTCGAAACCATCCAGGGATCAGCAGCATTCACCGTTATTCCCCTGCCCTTCAGGAGCTTGGCAAGCTGGAAAGTGAACAGCGTTATAGCCAGTTTCGTGTTGCAATAAATGTGAATACGATGGAACCCCCTCTTGCGACCGCGAGTAAAGAACTCCGGGAAATCCAGGCGCCCCATCCAATAAGTCAGCGAAGCCATATTCACTATACGGCTCCCCTCGCCCATCAACGGCAGTAACAGACGCGTCAGCAAGTAAGGACCCACATAGTTCACACTTACCGTATGCTCGATATTGTCCGGCGTCAGATGGAAACCCGTCTGTATCGTCCCCGCATTGTTCATCAGCAAGTCCACACGGTCGAAACGAGCCTTTATCTCGTCAGCAAAGCGCCTGACATCACTCAAGTCCGCCAGCTCTATACCAATTATCTCTACATTCCCGTTGCCCGTTTCACGTATAATCTCCTGTCTCTTCTCCTCTGCCTCTGCCGGATGATGGCAAGCCATAACAGTATAATACCCCTTTGCCGCAACAGCCTTTGCCTCCTCGAAGCCCATACCTGTGCCGGCACCGGTAATAATCGCAACCCTACCGGCAATTTTGCTCCCGCTCAATTCGTTCGATTTCATTTACGATATCTTTTGGTAAAGGTTCGTTCAGATGCTGATGACAAGCCATCTCCAAAGTGTACATCCTACCTATGCAGTAGTTACTATGTCTGCAGCCGCAACGATGATGCGGGTCATCCTTCAGACGGTTAACAAAATCAGGTTCGTTTAGCAAGCTGCGGGCCATCTGCACAGCCTCAAAGCCGTGACCAAGCACCTCGCTTATCTTGTCACCTGCCACCAAACCACCAACATATATGAATTTCATGTCAGGCAAAGCCTCGCGGAACTTCAGCGCATCCTCCAGGAAGAAAGCCTCCTCGTATGCAACAGGCCTTGTCATGATGTTGCGCACCATCGGCTTGCACGAACGGATGCTATACTTCAGCCAAGGCTTGTCCATATAATGCGTCATCGTCGTCAGAGGCAGCTCACCGCGCATCACATACATCGGCGTTGCACTCACCAAACCACCGCTCAGTACAATAGCATGCACACCCATTTCCTGCAAGCGTCGCGCAACAGGTATACTATGCTCCTCCAGCGAAATACCCCTCTTCAATCCATCCCGCATGTTCATCTTGCAAACCACAGCCATATCATTCCCCGCAGCCTTCATCACCTCCTCCATACATAGCGACATGAAACGCATGCGATTCTCCAGCGAGCCACCATATTCGTCCCCGCGATGATTGAAATAAGGATTCAGGAACTGGTCAATCAGATAGCCGTGACCACAATGAATCTCCACCTCGTCAAAACCAGCCTCACGAGCCAAGTTAACCGCCTCACCAAACTTCCTTGCCAACACAGGCAACTCGTCCCTGCGCAAACCACGCACGATTGTAGGGCTGTACAGGTTGAAACCCGTGCTTGCACTCACAGGAATACAGCCACATATATTCTTGTGACTCATATTACCGCAATGCCCCAGCTGTATACCCGCAGCAGCACCCTCCTTGTGAATCCCGTCCGTCAGGCGTCGAAGCCCCGGAACAATCTCACGCTTCATCACCAGCTGGCGGTCAAAGCTCAAGCCACTCTCCGTCACAGCAGCGTATGCAACAGTAGTCATACCCACACCACCACGAGCCACACTCGTATGGTAGTCATACAACATCTGGCTCGGCACATGCCCCGGACACATACTCTCGAAAGCCGCACTCCTTATCGTACGGTTCCTCAACGTCAACGGCCCTATGTGAGCACTTTCAAATATTCTATTCATTAATCAGGCGAATTATGATTAGTAAACGAATGGTATTATCCTTTTGCGACCGGCAAGAGCCCCCTCGCCAAACTCCACCCTGTACTTATTATATATTGCGTGCGCGCGAGGCACCAGGTTAGCAGCCGTCCACCACACAAACACCCAGGCAGCAGGCGAACCAGCAACAATAGCAAAACCCGTCCACTCTATTAACTCACCCAGATAGTTTGCCGACGTCACATAACGGTACATACCACCCCCGGGCAGATAATGGCGCGTATCCCCAGGTTTGCGAAGATGACGAATTACATGATCCGAATGCAAGTTCATGGCCATTCCCACAAAGAACACAACCAATCCTACAATCGACGTACCATGCGTCAGGTAGTTCCAACCCTCCTGATACCCCTCCACGGGAAACCAGAACAAAGCCCCACCCTGCATGATACCGTTGATGATGTTGAAAGCCACCCCCGACAACATTATTGTTACAGGCATCCTGCTACGCCCCGTCATCAACAAAGGGAAAACAAAGCTCCGCTGGAAATAATGCAACAGGAACAAGCCCAGCAACACCACCTGCGGAGCAGCCACAGGACAACCGCCCCCATACCATACAGCCAGCATCGTCAGGAATGCCGGCGCCTCCATCAGCACCCAAGCCACCCTGTTGTCTATACTCCATCCCCACTGCTTCGTACGGAACTGACCATAACCCGCCGTAACGAAATACAAACAGACAAAAACCACGATACCCAACCCGGTCATGGTATATAACAAGCCATTGAAACAATCCATATAACACATAAGACACGACAAATTTACAAAAAAATGACATTATCCCTTTGCTATTTTTAACAAAAAAATAGTAATTTTACGCGTCATTTGATTAAAAATTTAACAAAATACTAAACACAATGAAACACAAATTACTTAAACTCAAGGCACTCCTGGTGGTGCTGATGATGGCAGTCGGATTTGGACAGGCATTTGCAGAGGATGTGACGTATTCATTTACGATTACCGCTTCGGACTTCAATACGACAAGTTATGCTGCAAACAATGGTTCACACAGTAGTACGGCAACTTGTACTTCAAATCCATCTAAAACTATGGAAGTGGATTGGACTTCATATCAGGTAATGAAGAATAGCAGTAATATGCAATGGCAGAAGAACAAGGGGTATATTTATAATACTACTGATCTTGGCACAATTGTAAGTGTAGAAGTGACATCTTCAGAAGGTTCGTTTACTAAATATTATGGCACAACCGAGCATCCAACATCTGGTACAACTGTAGGCGATGGTTTCTTTACTGTTAGTGTAGGCGGTGCCAAGGGTATTACGTCTAGTATTGTGGTTACTTTTACAGTTACGGAAGAAGGCGGTGGCGGCAGTACAACCACCGCCACAGCAGTTTCGGCACCTGATGGCTTTGTTACAGACCTGAATGGCAATACTGGTGTATCTGCTGGCACGCTAACAGCAACGGTGACGCCCGAAGGAGAATCTGCATTGACAAACCCAACTATCACATGGAGTTCTGATAACACAAAGGTTGCAACGGTTAATGCAAGCACTGGTGCCGTGACAATCTGGTCTGTTGGTTCTGCCAAGATTAAAGCCAAATACGATGGCGATGAGAATTACGGCAGTTCTGAAGGCATTTATAATCTAACCGTAACCAACAGCAACCCTGGCAACGGTTCATTGGCTAAACCCTACACCGTAGCTGAAGCATTAGCTCTCATTGACGGCTACAGCAGTGAAAGTGGTTCTTCAACGAAAGTTTATACAAAGGGTATTGTATCTTCTGTAGGTACATTATATAATAGTACAATGTTAACCTATTATATTTCTATCGACGGAACTAGCTCAAATACGATTCAGGTGTACAGAGGTAAGAATGTAGGTAATACCGATTTCTCAGCAACAAGTGACCTGAAACCAGGTGATGTTGTTATCGTTTATGGACAGTTGTATAAATACAATTCGACTGCAGAAATCAATACAGAGAACTATCTTTACTCTCTTAACGATAAAATAAAGCCGACAATTACCTTTGGCAAGAATTCCTACGAAGTTGCCTATAACGGCACGTTGACCATTAGTGCAACCTCTGAGCCAACTGGCACTATCACATACAGCTCAAGCGACACAAAAATTGCCGAAATTAATGCTACAACAGGTGTTGTTACACCTCATAATGAAGGAGAAGTTACCATTAGAGCTACCCTTGAAGAAAGCAACAATAATATTGAGTGGTATGAAGAAGTAATATTGACAGTTACAGATGGTCGCACATCTGCTGGCATTGCTTATGCCAGTGCAACAATTACAAAGACTTGGGGCGAGAGTTTCACTGGTCAGGCTCTAACGAATGACAACGAATTAACAGTTTCATACACTAGCACTGTTCCCGCGGTTGCAACCGTGGATGCAGGCACTGGTGTCGTTACAATATTAAAGGCTGGAATAACTGTTATCAAAGCTGCATTTAACGGCAACGATGATTTTATGCCAGCTGAGGTTTCCTACACTCTAACCGTGAACAAGGCTAACGCAGATCTTTCTTTCAATGAAACAGAGTTTGATATTGATTTGAATGATGACAGTTTCGTAGCTCCCACACTGAATAATCCTAACAGTTTGACGGTTTCTTGGGAATCAGATAACACAGATATTGCAACCGTGGATGCAGAAACAGGTGCTCTAACCTTAATCACTACAGCCGAAGGCACCGTCACCATCACAGCTTCCTTTACGACTAACGATTGGTATGTTGCTGGTAACGCAAGCTATACCATAACAATTACCGACCCCAACAAGAAGGGAACAAAGAAGAATCCTTTCACGGTGTCAGAGGTGATAGATGGCACAGCTACGGGGTCAGATATCTATGTTGTTGGCTATATAGTAGGTGAATATGTTGGTAAATCAGCTAATCCTAAGACATCTAGTTTCACGACTAACGCAAGTTTTGCTATAGCTGAAGAGTTTACTTCATCACCAACAGCAAGCGGCTCTATCCCCGTACAATTACCAACAAATCCATTAAAAAATGCATGGGGAAATCAGACAAATAATGGAACAACCATTGGGTACAAAGTTATTGTAAAGGGCAATAAAGAAACTTACTTTTCTGTTAACGGTATTAAATCGACATCAGCAGTAGAGGCCATTTCTGTCCGCACTGTAGTTTCTACTTCTAGCTATGCTACATTTGCAGCCAATGCTGACCTTGATTTTACTGATTCCAATATCAAGGCTTATATTGCCAAAGCAAAAGACGATGGTACAGGTGTAACATTCGATCGTGTGTATAAGATTCCTGCTGGAACAGGTGTTCTGCTTTACAAGGATGGTGGTGCTACAGAATACATACCTGTTACCACCAAAGCAACAGACGATGTGACATATAACGTATTTGTACGTGGTACAGGCGAAAATGTGGCCTCTGTAGTTGGTAACATGTACAACTACATCCTGAACAAAGTGGACAATGTTGTTGGTTTCTACAAGGCCGCTGGTAACAAAGTTGCCAAGAACCGTGCATACATTCAGGTTGAGAGTGCTTCTCTTGCAAAGGATTTCATCTCAATGCCTGGATTTGATGATAGCACAACTGGCGTAACTGAGGTTAATGGTTCAGGATTAATGGTTAATGGTCCTGTATATGACCTGCAAGGTCGTCGAGTAGAGAAACCCGGTAAGGGCCTCTATATTGTGAACGGTAAGAAAGTACTTAAATATTAAGGTTAATCATTCAATATCGTTATGAAAAAGAAATATATTTCCCCAAATATGCTGGTGGCCCGTCTCGGTATTACCCGACCCATTGCTGGATCACTAACAACCAACGAAGACGATGAAGTCGTATCTGCCACATTCTATAATGAGAATGCTAAAGGCGATGCGATGGGCAGAGACAACTCTATCAAGGACTATAACCTGTGGGACAATGCGTGGTAATGGGCCCCTTGGGTTAACGGTTAATGGTTAACGCAATATAGTAGCAAGGAGGTTGGCAATAATGTCAACTTCCTTGCGTTTGTAAAGAACATGGAATAGGGAAAATATCCTGGGGAATAGGGATTTTTCCTATGTATGGAAAGGAAACGATGTGTATCATTGTAGCCAGATTGAAACCTATAATTGAGAAGAATATGAAAGAGAATCGTTTAATGGCAGCTGCTATGATAGCTGTGGGTATCGTTTGTTTGGGGTGGTTCGTAAAGGCTGGCATCGACAACTTTGCCAACAAGGACCGTCATGTGACAGTAAAGGGACTGGCTGAGCGCGAGGTGCCAGCGGACAAGGTAACGTGGAGCATCGGCACGAAGGTGACGGGAAACGATCTGCCCATGCTATACGAGAGCATAAACCAGCAGACGGACAAGATCAAGAGCTTCCTGAAACAGAATGGACTTGACGAGAAGGAAATAACCGTAAACCCGCCAACCATCAACGACCTTGAAGCACGTGAGTGGGGCGAGAACAACAAGAGTTTCCGCTACATCGTATCGACAACAATCACGGTGGCTACCGGAAAGGTGGAACAGGTGAACAAGGCTATCTTCCGTCAGGCAGAACTTCTGAAACAGGGTGTGGCAATCGAGAACAGCAATGCCCAGTATGATTATGCTTCGTTCCAGCAGATGAAGCCCGAGATGATGGCAGAGGCTATCAAGAATGCACAGAAGACGGCGGAACAGTTTGCGGAGGCGAGCAACGCCCGCCTGGGTGGTATACAGACGGCCGGTCAGGGACAGTTCGAGATTGACAACCGCGACGAGAACACGCCTTATATCAAGAAATTGCGCGTGGTAACGACCATCACCTATTCGTTGAAGGAATAAAATATCCTGCCCCGCCATACAAAAGTATTTTTTACGGGGAACAAAATATTTTAATACCGCATTTGTAACTATTCTCTCGTCGTGAGAATAAATTATCACGGCGAGAGAATATATTTTCACGACGTAAGAATAAATTCTCACGACGAAAGAATAATTAAATACGCCATATTTCGTATATTTGTACCCAGTATGAATATGTTTTATCCTTAGGACAAAGTATTTTTATGGCACAGTACATCAAAAAGGAGATAATTGACCTGAATGGTTCGAAAACGACAAAGGCTTACTACAAGTTGAGAACCTGGCGCAGATTGGATTTCGACGAGTTTGTGGAACGATTCCATTCCCTTAACAGGGTGTACAGCAAGGGATTGCTAAAGGGTGTCCTGATGGCTTTGAGCGAGCATCTGGCATACGAGATTTCAAACGGCTATAGCGTAAAGATTGACGGATTGGGTGTGTTCAATGCCAAACTGGGGGTCAGCAAAGACAAGGAAATGGACGGTTTCGAGGAGGGCACTACCAAGCGAAACGCCAAAAGCATAGAGGTGACTGGTGTGTCATACAAAGCCGATAAGAACCTGATTAGGGAAATTGACATGAACTGCAACCTGGAGCGGGGCGGTGAGGAGCGCATGAGAAAGCCCAAGCTGTCGAGGGAGGCACGCATAAAGCGGGCACGTCAGTTCCTGAAGGACAACAGATATATGCGTGTCAGCGAATATGCCACTATCACAGGTCTCGCCTACTCCACTGCCGCCCGCGAGCTGTGCGACATCGCCAGTGATTCATCAACGGGCATCATAAGCCAGGGCCGCAAGAGCGGCAAGCTGTACTTGCTGGCTGATGCGAAAGCCTAGAATATCAACATGGATAACCAGCAGGAAACGCTAAACCTTAACCGCTAACCATGTGATACGTAGTACTCGCACCGCTCGTCTTCGGGTCAGCGATGCTACGCATCATCGGCCGTGCTAGGCGCAGGGCACTGCGCCGTCGTCATTCGGCACGTACTTTTACCTACGGGATGAAAGTAGACATCTAGTCATTGCTGCTACACGCCTCATTCTCCCATGTAGACCTTGAAGATGGCTTTCTTGAAGGGGGTCGGCGAGATTGCTGGCGAGTGGCCTTCGCCGGGGAAGTGGATGGCCATCTGTCCTAACGGCAGTGTGTAGTAGGTGGATGGGGCATCGGGGTGGATGCTGTAATCGCCTGCCTGGTCGTATGGCTGCTGTGAAACTGCATCAGCGGGAAGGAAGCCTTGCTTCTCGGGTGCCGTGATGGGAACGTGGATGTCTATCATCTGACGGTGTGATTCCATTACGGCTTCATCTGCTGTCTTTGCATCCGGTGTACATACGTTTACATATACCTTGTCGCCATATATGTCGTGGCGTCCGGGGGTTAATGCCGAGAGGTCTGTCTCGGCAAGGAACTTAACGACATAGTCAAAAAGGGGATTGAGCGGGGTGTAGAATCCCAGGCGGTTTACACTGTCTATAATCATGGTTAAATGTATTTGGTTTTCGGTGTAAAGATATACATTTCCCCGCATATAACGTTTTTTATGACGCATTTTTAGGGAGGGTGTGGGTATTTTTTCGTATCTTTGGGCGCAAAATATATTATTATGATTATGAAAAGGACATTTATTGTGTTATGTCTGACACTGTGTGTGTCGGTGGGCGTACAGGCTCAGATTCAGAAGCAGAAGACGGTGAGGAGCGAGGTTAAGGTTACCGGCGCGGGTGCCGAGAACTATGCAGAGATAAAGTTTGACACGCTGCGTGTAAACCTGGGCAAGTTCCCCAGCAGCAGTCCTGTACGCAAGTGCCAGTATACGTTCACGAACGTGGGCAGTGCTCCGCTGATTATCAACCAGGCAATTGCTTCGTGCGGTTGTACGGTGCCTAACTACAGCAAGCAGCCGATCAAGCCGGGTGAGCGTGGCGTGATAGATGTCACGTACGATGGTACGGACAAGATAGCGGGCCATTTCCTGAAGACGATAACAATCCGCTCGAATGCGAAGAACGAGGTTGTGCGTCTGTCCCTGGAAGGTACGATGACTGAGTAATTGGGCTTAGGGACGGGTGGCTGTTACTGCTGAAAGGATAATACTGGGTGTCGACCCCGGAACGAATGTGATGGGTTACGGGGTCTTGCGTGTAATGGGGCGCAAGGCGGAGATGCTGGCTCTGGGTATTATTGACTTGCGCAAGTTTGGTGATCATTATCTGAAACTGGGGCATATCTTCGAGCGGATTATCGGCATCATTGATTCGTATCACCCTGACGAGATGGCGATAGAGGCTCCGTTCTTTGGCAAGAACGTGCAGTCGATGCTGAAACTGGGGCGTGCCCAGGGGGTGGCAATGGCGGCTGCGATTGAGAGACAGGTGCCGATTACGGAATATGCTCCGACGAAGATAAAGATGGCCATCACGGGTAACGGTAATGCGAGCAAGGAGCAGGTTGCGGATATGTTGCGCAGGATGCTGAAGCTGGACAAGGAGGAGCTTGGAAACTTTCTGGATGCCACGGATGCGCTGGGTGCTGCGTTTTGTCATTTCCTGCAGATGAGCCGTCCGCAGTCGGAGAAGAAGCATACAAGTTGGAAGGAACTGGCAAGGAAACAGGGAAAAATCTGAATGATTAAGATAGTAAACGGAATAGTTCGTAATCCTGCATGGAGGATGGCCGAGCCTGTAAACCTGGAAATCCGGGAGGGCGAGCAGATTGCCATTTGCGGTGACAATGCTGCGGGCAAGAGTCGTCTGGTGGAGATCCTGACTCAGCATTATCCTTTGTTGCAGAACGAGGTGCAGTTCGACTTTGAAACCGAGATACGCAAGGTGGACGAGGTGACTGGCGTAAAGCGTCTGGTGTGCGAGCAGATCAGATACATTACATTCCGTGACAGCTATGGTGACCAGGACGGACAGTATTACCTGCAGCAGCGGTGGAACCAGCATACCATCGAGGATGACATGCCTACGGTTGGTGAGCTGCTGGAGCGTATACCCGAGCAGCGGGAGGGACTGCGCAGGGAACTGTACGGGACTTTCGAGCTGGATTCGCTGCTGGACAAGTACATAGTGGCTTTGTCGAGCGGTGAGCTGCGCAAGTTCCAGTTGATAAAGACGCTGCTGTCCAACCCGAGGGTGCTGATTATGGACAATCCGTTTATCGGGTTGGATGCCAAGATGCGATCGCTGCTGCATGATTTCCTGGAGAAGATTACCCGCGAGACGAATCTGCTGATTATACTGGTACTGAGCAAGTATGACGACATACCTACATTCATCACCCATGTGATTGAGGTGAGGGATATGGTGGTGCTGCCAAAGGTACGGAGGGAGGATTTCCGGAGTGGTGTAAAATCTGTTTCTGATGGTTCCGGAGTGAAGAAGAATGATTCCAGGGTTGTGCCTGGGGCGAAGAAGATACTGGATTTCCATAATGTGACGATACGGTATGGTGCGAGAACCATACTGAAGGACCTGAACTGGACGGTGCGTCAGGGTGAGTTCTGGGCATTGAGCGGTGATAACGGCTCGGGCAAGTCGACATTGTTGTCGCTGGTATGTGCCGACAATCCCCAGGCATACGCCTGTGACATAGAGTTGTTCGGACATAAGCGCGGCTCGGGTGAGAGTATCTGGGACATAAAGAAACATATCGGCTATGTAAGCCCCGAGATGCATCGGGCATATATGAAGGATATGCCGGCGATAGACATAGTGGCAAGCGGGCTGAGCGACAGCATAGGGCTGTACCACAGGCCTAAACCCGAGGAGAAGGAGCAGTGTATGTCTTGGATGAGGACATTCGGCATCGAGGGGATTGCGGACCGTACTTTCCTGAAGCTGTCCAGCGGCGAACAGCGTCTGTGCCTGCTGGCACGTGCTTTTGTCAAGGACCCGGAACTGCTGATCCTGGACGAGCCCATGCATGGGCTGGACCTGAAGAACCGCCAGATGGTAAAGGGTATTATTGACCGTTTCTGCTCTGACGAGAAGAAAACGATGGTTATGGTTACCCACTACGAGGAGGAGCTTCCGGGGTGTATAACACATAAATTGTATCTGACGAGAAACTGATGATTGCAGTCGTAAAATATAATGCAGGTAACATACGTTCGGTGCTGAATGCGCTGAACCGCCTGGGGGTTGAGCCTGTGCTGACGGATGATGCGGAGGCCTTGCGCAATGCAGAGCGTGTGCTGTTCCCGGGTCAGGGCGAGGCGGCTACGGCTATGGCGTACCTGAGGGAGCGCGGCCTGGACAGGGTTATATGCTCGCTGAGGCAGCCTGTACTGGGTATATGTATCGGCCAGCAGCTGATGTGCAGCCACAGCGAGGAGGGCAACACGGATTGCCTGGGGATATTCCCGATGGAGGTTGTGCGCTTCCAGCCACAGAGGCATGAGGACAAGGTTCCGCAAATGGGATGGAACAGCATACATAACCTGAAGACGCGGCTGTTTGACGGTGTGGACGAGGGTTCGTTCATATACAACGTGCATAGTTTCTATGTGCCTGAGTCGCCCTATACGATTGCAAGTTGCGAGTATATACTGCCTTACAGTGCAGCGCTGAACAAGGATAATTTCTATTCCACGCAGTTCCACCCCGAGAAGAGCGGCAGCGTGGGAGAACAGATATTGAAGAACTTCCTGAAATTGTGAAACGACCGATGATTGAGCTGATTCCTGCCATAGACATAATCGAAGGTAAGTGTGTGCGCCTGACAAAGGGTGACTATGACACCAAGAAGGTGTATGGTGACCCTGTGGAGATGGCTGTGCGCTTCCAGCAGCTGGGGTTCAGCCGTCTGCATGTCGTTGATCTGGACGGGGCGAAGAGCAGACATGTTGTAAACATCGATGCTCTGAGGGGCATAACGTCGGCAACAGACCTTACTGTGGACTTTGGGGGCGGTGTGAAGACCGACGAAGACCTGGAGAAGGCATTTGCTGCTGGTGCCGGAATGGTTACAGCCGGCAGTATTGCGGTTACAGATCCTGACAAGGTGTTGTCGTGGATAGGGAAATTCGGTGCAGGGCGTCTGATACTGGGTGCTGACGTGCGCAATGGCAAGATAAGCATAAACGGTTGGAAGGAGGACAGTCAGGAGGACTTGATTCCGTTCCTGAAGCGCTATGTGGATGCCGGTATCAGGAATGTGCTGTGTACCGAGATCAGCAAGGACGGTACCCTGGAGGGGCCTGCCATTGAGCTTTACAGGGAGATAATGAGGCACTACCCCACCTTGCATCTGATTGCAAGCGGGGGTGTGGGATGTGATGATGATATAAGGGCGCTGGACGATGCCGGCATTCCTGCCGTTGTGTTCGGGAAGGCGTTCTACGAAGGGAAAATTACAATTCATAATCAATAGTTGCAAATTGTTAGCCAAGAGAATCATACCTTGTCTGGACGTCAAGAACGGTGAGACGGTGAAGGGCACGAACTTTGTGAACCTCCGCTCGGCAGGCGACCCTGTGGAACTGGGGCGTGCATATAGCGATGCGGGTGCGGACGAGCTGTGCTTTCTGGACATTACAGCCAGCTACGAGGCGCGCAAGACATTTACGGATATGGTCGAGCGTGTGGCACGCGAGATAAACATCCCGTTCACTGTGGGGGGAGGTGTGAACGAGGTAGCTGATGTGGAGCGTCTGCTGGGTGCCGGTGCGGACAAGGTAAGCGTGAACTCGGCTGCCATACGCCGCCCTGAATTGATTGACGAGATTGCCGCACGCTTTGGCTCGCAGGTTCTGGTATGTGCCATAGATGCAAGGCTGGACAGCGACGGATGGCATTGCTATACCAAGGGTGGGCGTGAACGTCAGGAGCTGCCCCTGATGCAGTGGGCACACGAGGCGCAGGAGCGTGGTGCAGGCGAGATTCTGTTCACGAGCATGAATCATGACGGGGTTAAGAAGGGGTTTGCTAACGAGGCTCTGGCCGAGATGGCTTCGATGCTGTCCATACCGATTATAGCAAGCGGCGGTGCCGGGGCGAAGGAGCATTTCCGTGATGCCTTTACGCTGGGGCATGCCGATGCTGCACTGGCTGCAAGCGTATTCCATTTCGGGGAGATTCCTATTCCTGAACTGAAGCAGTATCTGCGTGGTGAGGGAATTGTAGTAAGATAAAACAAGATAAGAGATATGACAATAGATTTTGAAAAGGGTCAGGGCCTGGTTCCTGCTATTATCCAGGATGCAGAGACAAAGAACGTGCTGATGCTGGGTTACATGAACAAGGAGGCCTACCAGAAGACGGTGGAGACGGGCAGGGTTACATTCTGGAGCCGCACACGCAACACGCTGTGGACGAAGGGTGAGACGAGCGGCAATTTCCTGAACGTAGTGGAGATAAAGAACGACTGTGATCAGGATACCTTGCTGATAAAGGTTCATCCGGACGGTCCTACCTGCCACAAGGGTACGGATACGTGCTGGGGTGAAAAGAATGAGAGCAACCCGCTGCTGTTCCTGACCGAACTGCAGAACTTCATCGAGAAGCGTCACGAGGAGATGCCTGAGGGTTCGTACACGACAAGCTTGTTCAGGGATGGCCTGAACCGCATGGCTCAGAAGGTCGGCGAGGAAGCGCTGGAACTGGTCATCGAGGCTTGCAACGGTACGGACGAGCGTATGATCTACGAGGGGAGCGATATGCTGTATCACCTGATTGTACTGCTAACGAGCAAGGGTATGCGTATCGAGGATATGGCGGCCGAGTTGCGTGAACGTCATAATCCGGGATGGAAGAAACATTGATTTGGAAATTGACTATAGCCTGAATACTATGATAGTAGAATACAAGAACGTAAGATTATGCCACTACAACCGCACGGTACTGAAGGACGTGAATCTGGTGGCTGACAAGGGCGAGATGATATACCTGACGGGACAGGTCGGCAGTGGTAAGAGTACCTTGCTGGGCAGTATGTACGGCGAGGGTGAGTATGCCGAGGGTACGGCAGTGGTGCTGGGCGAGGACCTGGCGCTGGGCAAGAGCAGCCGCCTGCCTGCGTTGCGCCGCAAGTTGGGTATTGTACATCAGGAATTGCGTCTGCTGCCTGACAGGACGATACATGACAACCTGGACTTTGTATTGCGTGCTACGGACTGGAGGAACAAGGCCGAGCGCGAGGCGCGCATTGCCGAGGTGCTGGAATGGGTAGGCCTGGAGGATGTAGGCAACAAGTTTCCTCATCAGCTGTCGGGCGGACAGAAGCAGTGCATCTGTATTGCACGTGCTGTACTGAACCGTCCTGCCCTGATTCTGGCAGACGAGCCTACGGGGCAGCTGGACAGCGAGAACGGCGAGCGTGTAATGGCTCTGCTGGACGAGGTACGCCGTCAGGAGCAGGCGACTGTGATCGTCTCGACTCACAACCTGCAGTGGCCGGACTTCTTCCCGGGAACGGTCTACGTCTGTGAAAACGAAATCATAAGGAAAAATAATTAAACAACATAGTATGCAAGTATTGAAATTTGGCGGAACGAGCGTTGGCACGCCTCAGCGCATGAAGGATGTTTCCGCATTGATTACTGCTGACGGCAAGAGCAAGATTGTCGTGCTGTCGGCGATGAGTGGCACCACGAACACGTTAGTGGAGATATCGGACTACCTGTATAAGAAGAATCCCGATGGAGCAAGTGCGCTGATAAGCAGGCTTGAGCAGAAGTACATGGAGCATGTGGATGAACTGTATGAGACTGAAGAGTGGCGCGAGAAGACGCGTGCTTTCCTGCAGGAGCAGTTCCAGTATCTGCGCAGCTTTACGAAGGCTCATTTCACGTCGTTCGAGGAGAAGGTTATCCTGGCTGAAGGTGAGATAATGTCTACCAACATGGTGACTAACTATCTGCTGGAGCGCGGGGTAAAGACGATCCTGCTGCCTGCCTTGGACATAATCCGCACGGACAAGAACCAGGAACCTGATTTCCAGTATATTACGGAGCGTAGCACAAAGGCATTGAAGGACAATCCTGATTATCAGATATATATCACTCAGGGTTTCATCTGCCGCAATGCATACGGTGAGGTGGACAATCTGCTGCGTGGCGGATCGGACTATACTGCGTGCCTTATAGGTGCTGCCCTCAATGCCGAGGAGATACAGATATGGACCGATATCGACGGCATGCACAACAATGACCCGCGTTTTGTGGACCATACCGAGCCTGTACGTCAGCTGCACTTTGCCGAGGCTGCCGAGCTGGCTTATTTCGGTGCAAAGATACTGCATCCGACATGTATACAGCCGGCACGCTTTGCAGGTGTGCCTGTACGTCTGCTGAACACCATGAATCCTTCTGCACCGGGTACTATAATCAACAACGAATACCGCAGGGGAACGATAAAGGCTGTTGCTGCACGCGACGGCAATACGTGCATAAAGATTAACTCGAGCCGCATGCTGCTTGCATATGGTTTCCTGCGCAAGGTGTTTGAGATATTCGAGACATACAAGACAAGCATCGACATGGTATGTACGAGCGAGGTGGGTGTTTCCCTGACGATCGACAACACAAGCCGTCTGTATGATATCGAGAACGAGCTGAAGAAGTATGGCAAGGTTACCGTTGAGCGCGATATGTGCATCATCTGCGTGGTTGGTGACCTGCGTCCCGAGAACCGTGGTTTCGAGACTCTGGCATGTGAGGCTCTCCGCGACATTCCCGTACGTATGATTTCGTACGGTGGCAGCAACCATAACATATCGTTTGTCGTTAAGGCCGAGGACAAGCAGCGCACTATGCAGGCACTGACGGATACGATTTTCAAGAAATAAGTTGAATACAAGGACAAATCAAGGTAAAAAGAATGTTTCCCATAGAGAAATTCCAGGGGGTAAGGACACCCTTCTACTATTATGACTTGCAGTTGCTGGACGAGACGCTGAAGCAGATTCGTTGCAACATGACGAAGGAAATGCACCTGCATTATGCAGTCAAGGCGTGTGCCACCCCCAAGGTCCTGGCACGTATTGCGGGGGCCGGGTTTGGTGCTGACTGCGTGAGCGGCGGCGAGATAAAGGCTGCACTGAACGCAGGTTTCCCTGCCGACAAGATCGTGTATGCCGGTGTAGGCAAGAGCGACTGGGAAATAGAGCTGGCGCTGAATGCGGGCATATTCTGCTTCAACGTGGAGAGTATTCCGGAGCTGGAGGTCATCTCGGAGATAGCCGGGCGAATGGGCAGGACTGCGCGTGTCGCCCTGCGTATCAATCCCAATGTAGGTGCCCATACGCATGCCAACATTACTACGGGTCTGGCCGAGAACAAGTTCGGCATAGACATGCAGGACATGGAGACGGTGATAAACATGACTCGCGGTATGCGCAACGTACAGTTCGTAGGCCTGCATTTTCACATAGGCAGCCAGATACTGGAGATGGATGATTTCCGTGCATTGTGCGTACGTATAAACGAGTTGCAGGACAGGCTCGAGAGGTCGGGTATCAAGGATGTCAGGAACATCAACGTCGGGGGTGGCCTGGGAATTGACTATCGGGATCCTAACAGGAATCCTATTCCTGACTTTGCGTCCTACTTCCAGACATATCGCGACGGACTGGCACTACGCGAGGGACAGCAGCTGCATTTCGAACTTGGCAGGGCCGTAGTGGGCCAGTGCGGAAACCTGGTTACCCGTGTGCTGTATATAAAGAGCAATGCGATCAAGAATTTCTGTATCGTGGATGCTGGCATGACCGACTTGATTCGTCCTGCATTGTACGATGCTTACCACAGCATAGAGAATATCAGTGCTCCTGCGTCTGACAAGACTATGAGCTATGATGTCGTAGGTCCTATCTGCGAGAGCAGTGATGTCTTCGTCAAGGATTATGAGATGCAGCCTACGCATCGCGGTGACCTGCTGGTATTCCGCTCGGCAGGTGCCTATGGCGAGATTATGGCAAGCGGCTACAACTGCCGTCAGCTGCCCAAGAGCTATACAAGCGAGGATTTATGATAAGCCTTGTAATCATAACCCTTAACCAGCAGGAGCAGCTGGGCAAGTCTCTCCCCTTGTGGCTTGCGCAGAAGGATGCGGATTTCGAGATATGCGTTGTGGACAAGAACAGCGAGGACGATACCGTACGTATGCTGGAGGATATGGAGGAGGAGTATACAAACCTTCGCCACATAGTTATTCCACGTACGGCACACGGCATCAACAAGGACCGTCTGGCCGTAATGCTGGGTATCAGGGGTGCTGTATGGAACCGTATGATAATAATCCGTCCGCATGTCATTCCGCCTACAGAGCAGTGGCTGAGGGAAATAGCTGATACATGGGATCCGGGGAAGCCCATACTGATGCTTCCTGTCATGCAGGGCAGCAAGCTGACCTTCCGTCAGCGATATGCCATGTATATGGCTCAGCACGGACGTGCAAAATGGGCCTTAGGCCACGCCATAGGATATTCCAAGGATTTCTTTATGAGCAGCGGCGGTTTTCCCGGCAAGACAAGCCTGCCTACGTTCAACGCCATGGTGCGTTATTTTTCCAAACCGAACAATACACAGATTATAAAAGATGCAGAGCATACCCTTCATAGCCTGGTGTCTTAATCACCTGAACTACTGGGTCATCATGCTGTTGATGGCTATAGAGAGCAGTTTCATACCCTTCCCCAGCGAGGTTGTCGTTCCTCCTGCTGCATATCAGGCTGCTAATGGCGACAAGAACGTTTTCCTCGTTGTGTTCTTTGCAACGCTGGGAGCGTTGATAGGTGCTGTAATCAACTATGCCCTGGCATATTACCTGGGACGTCCCATAGTATACAAGTTTGCCAACTCGCGTATCGGGCACATGTGCCTGATTGACGAGCAGAAAGTCATGGTGGCAGAAAAGTATTTTGACGACCACGGGGCAATAGGTACAATCATAGGGCGTCTGATTCCTGCCGTCCGCCAGTTGATAAGCATCCCTGCGGGCCTGGCAAGGATGAAATTCTCGCAGTTCCTGCTGTACACCTTCATAGGTGCCGGTTTATGGAACTCCGTATTGGCTGCAATAGGCTACTCGCTTGCGCATGTTGTAAAGCCCGAGGAACTGGATGCTACCGTGGCACAGTACGAAAGCCCCATCAAGATAGGTATGGTCGTACTGGGTATTGCCGTGGTATCCTATCTGGTATGGAAAGGCAGAAAGTAATGAGAAGAATACTGCTTGTCCTGGGCATTCTGGCCGTTGCAGCAAACATGGATGCCCAGATGTATGACAAACTGTTTGCGGATGACTACAGGATAGACACCACGCAGACACGTGTGCTGGGGCTGGAGCTGGATGCTACTGCGGCATTCCGCGACAACGAGTACACCACCCTGCTTACCACGGGATATACGCTGCCTGTGGGTATTCTGGCTCCGCGCATAACATACAACCCGATAAACCAGATTCACATGGAGGTCGGTGCGCGTGCAATATTCTTTGCCGGAGCAAACAAATATCCCTCATGGGCCTATCATGACATTGCATACTGGAAGGGTGACCAGTATCAGCACGGATTCCACATACTGCCCTGGCTCCGCCTGCAGACCGAATTCTTTCAGGACAAGGCGGACAAATCACTCAGCATAGTACTGGGAAACATATACGGAGGTCAGAACCACCGGCTGAACGATGCCCTGTGGAACCCCGAGACGAATATCATTCAGGATCCGGAGATGGGCCTGCAGATATTATGGGACCTAAAGCATCTGCACATGGATACGTGGGTAAGCTGGCAGAGCTTCATCTACAAGCTGGATACTCATCAGGAGGCGTTTACCTTCGGTTCAAACTGGATTGTAAAACTGGGAAGCAGGCCCAAGTACCAGTGGAGTATACCCGTACAGCTGATTGCCCAGCATCGCGGAGGTGAGCAGATACTGGCAAACGCAGGTGTACAGACCATGTGGAATGCCAGTGTGGGTGGAGCGTTGCGGATTAACAACAACCGCAAGGTACTGAGCTGGCAGAACTACGAGCTCAATGCTGTTGTAACCTGGCAACAGGCAGGTAAGCTGTGGGACCATCGCAACGGCTTTGCGATACATGCTGCGGCAGAATGGTGTCTGTGGCAGGGGCTTAACTTCCGTGCAGGATACCTGTGTACCCCCAAGCACTTTGTCTCGTTGTACGGCAATACCTTGTTTAATACGCAGAGTATAACACAGGACGTAAGCTTCGAGGGGAACAATACTGCATATGCCCACGTAAGCTACGGCCACTGCTTTGCCAAGCACTATACCCTGGGGGCTGACATCAGTGCATACTATACACATCTGGGCAAGTCGGCACAGACGGACAAGGGCGACTCGCGTTTCAACATGAACTTTGGCGTCTACATGCGGATAGACCCGACAATTGTGTTGAAAAGATTCAGGAAATAATACTACAGTATACCGCGCAGCCCTTTCAGCCACCACCCCATGCGACGTTGCTTGCGCGTATACATCGTCTTCCAGTTATCACGTGTCAGCAACGTACTGCCCTGGATTTCCTTTTCGTAATAGGCATTCAGCTCCCGGCACATCAAGGGTGAGAAATAGTATGCGTTGACCTCGTAGTCGAAGGCGAGGCTCCTGGCATCCAGATTGGCAGTACCTACAGTACACAGCGTATCATCTACAATCATTATCTTGTCGTGATGAAAGCCTCCGTCGTACAGCCATACCTTGGCTCCCCGGCGGGCCAGGTTGTAGACCTCGCGTGCGGTGCTTGTCTCGCTGATGGCGTGGTCACCCTTGTGGCTGAGCAGTATCTCCAGTTCCACACCACGCTCTATTGTACGCCGCAGGGCCTTGCGGACACTGCTGGTCAGTATAATGTAGGGATTCAGTATGCGCACCCGCTTCCGGGCATGATCCAGGCACGAGATATAGCTCTGACGTATAGCCTTGCTCTCCCGTCCCGGCTTGCGGTCGACGATAAAGGCTTCGCTGCCGCGTGACCTTATTTCAACTGCTATACGTTCGTCGATATACGTCTTGCAGCCTTGCATGCTGTATGCCACGGAGTCCAGTCGCTCGCGAGTGATCCTGTACCACATACCGGCAAAAAGCTTCTCGTATCCGTCCACTATAGAACCTGTAAGCCTTGCATGCATATCACGCCATGCGCCTATCTCGGGACGCCCCTTGATGTAGTAGTCGGCAATATTCATGCCACCCGTGTACACCATAACGCCGTCAACGATGACGATCTTGCGGTGAAGACGATGCAGGGCGTGGTTGATATACGGGAAACGCATAGGGTCAAACGCGTACATCATCACACCGCGCTGACGGTATTCCTCTACAAATTCCCTGGTTACATCCGGTGCCTTGCCGCTATTGCCGAAGGCATCATATATAACGCGGACCTTTACACCACGCTTTACGCTGCGTGCAAGTGCATCCAGAAACACGCGTCCCGTGCTGTCGTTCCACAGCTTGTAATACTCCACGTGTACATAGAACCTGGCATTCTCTATACTTTGGAGCATATCTTCCATCTTCTCGCGCCCGGATGGAAGCAAATGCATGTCGCATCCATGATATTGTGCAAATCCGTATCGTTTGAAATCCTGGCGTATAGCATCCATCTGCGCCCACACGGGCTGCATGACGAACAGCAGCATGAGCGACAGCAATGTCAGAAGAACGGTTTTCCTCACTTCTTGAAATAGTATACGAATGTGCTTATACCCTCAACGGCTTTCTTGCCGGTTTCCTTTATCTCGATGACAAAATGCACATCCGTCTTGATTGCGCCGCGCAGGTTCAGGATTTCCTTCAGGTCCACACGCATACGGATACTCTGTCCGCTCAGAACGGGCTGGGCAAACCTCATCTCCTTGATGCCGTAGTTCATCATACGCTCCAGGTTGTTTACCTCGATGATCTCGTTCCACATGTGCGGAACCATGCTGATTGTAAGATATCCGTGCGCTATGGTCTGACCGAAAGGACTCTTGGCCTTGGCCTTCTCGGTATCCACATGAATCCACTGATGGTCATCCGTAGCATCGGCAAACACATTGATACGCTCCTGACTAAGCTCAATCCAATTGCTCACCCCCAGCTCCTTACCTTCGTAAGCAGCAAATTCCTCGAACGAATTAACTGTGACCATAATCCTTATAGCTTGATCCTCAATTCCTTTACAATCTCACTTATGCGTCTTTCCGTATTGAGCTGGGCAGGAACCAGAGGCAGGCGCAGATTGTTCTCTATAAGACCCATCTCGTTCAGCAACGCCTTGACACCTGCAGGATTGCCGTCTACGAACAACAGTTTGAACAGCTCGGTAAACTTGTGGTGAATGTGCAACGCCTGCCTGTATTCGCCCTTAAGCCCAAGACGCACCATACGGCTGAACTCGCGTGGCAGGGCATTGCCAATAACGCTTATTACGCCCACGGCACCAAGGGTGATCAACGGGAAGGTAATGCCGTCGTCACCGCTGATGACATCAAAGTTCTTCGGCTTGTTCTTGATAATGTCATCCATCTGTGATATGTTGCCGCTGGCCTCCTTGATGGCCACTATGTTGTCAAACTCGCGGGCCAGGCGCAACGTCGTCTCGGCAGTCATGTTGACACCCGTGCGACCGGGCACATTATACAGGACAACAGGAACAGGGCTGGCCTTTGCGATAGCCTTGAAATGCTGGTATAGTCCCTCCTGGCTGGGTTTGTTGTAATACGGGCATATACTCAGTATTCCGTCAATTCCGGTAAAGTCGGCCGTCTGCAGTTCGTTTACCACAGCAGCGGTATTGTTGCCTCCACAGCCCAGCAGTATAGGGACACGGCCGGCAACGCGCTCTACCAGATCCTTCTTGATACGCTCCTTTTCCTCTGCCGACAGGGTCGGTGTCTCGGCAGTAGTTCCCATAACACACAGGAAATCCGCACCGCTGCTGATCTGGAATTCCACCAGACGGTACAACGCTGCCCAGTCCACACTGCCATCTGAGGTGAACGGTGTTACCAACGCAACGCCTAATCCCTTGAACTTATTTTGAGCCATAAATGATATCTGTATATTTTCGCATACAAAAGTACAAAAAAAAGCCGATACGTCCCACACATGTTATCGTTTTTTGCTAAATTTGCGTACAAAACAAGTGACATGAACGACAAAGAGCGAATCTTAGAACTCAGGGAGCAGCTGCACACACACAATTACAATTACTATGTGCTGAACAAGCCTGCAATTTCCGATCAGGAATTCGACCATCTCATGCATGAGCTGGAGGCACTTGAGCAGCAGCATCCGGACATGTATGATGCAAACTCACCTACCCTGCGCGTAGGCAGTGACCTCAGCCAGGATTTTCCCACCGTCCGCCATATCCGCCCGATGCTGTCACTTGCAAACACATACAATCTGGACGAGGTCCGCGAATTTTACCAACGAGTATCGAACGGGCTGAACGGGCAGCCCTTCCAGATCTGTGCGGAACTTAAATACGACGGTCTGTCCATTGCACTCCATTACGAGAAAGGACGGCTGGTGCAGGCAGTAACACGTGGTGACGGCCTGCAGGGCGACGACGTAACAGGCAATGTGCGTACCATACGTACGATACCGCTGGTCCTGAACGGTCCCGTTCCCGACGAATTTGAGATACGCGGCGAGATTCTAATGCCCTGGAGCAGCTTTGAACGTCTCAACCGCGAGCGTATGGAAGCAGAGGAAGAACTGTTCGCAAATCCCCGCAATGCTGCCAGCGGCACTCTCAAGAGCAAGGACTCGCGCATCGTGGCACATCGCGGCCTGGATGCATACCTGTATTACCTGCTGGGCGAGAACCTGCCCGGCGAAGGACACTACCAGCGCATGCAGACAGCACGCCAGTGGGGTTTCAACGTCAGCAACGACATCAAACTATGCGACACCCTGCAGGATGTATGGGACTACATTACATACTGGGACACACACCGCAAGGAGCTGCCCGTTGCAACCGACGGTATTGTTCTCAAGGTCAATTCCCTTGCACAACAGCGTTCGCTGGGCATGACCGCAAAAAGCCCGCGCTGGGCAATAGCATATAAATTCCAGGCCGAACAGGCAAGCACCACGCTGCACGAAGTGACATTCCAGGTCGGCCGTACCGGAATCATAACCCCCGTAGCCAACATGGCACCTGTGTTGCTGTCGGGTACAATGGTACACCGCGCAACACTACACAACCAGGACGTAATGGACAGCCTGAACCTGCACATCGGCGACAATGTGCTGATAGAAAAAGGCGGAGAGATAATCCCGAAAATTGTTGACATAGACTGGGAGCGGACCAATAGTGAGCACCGTGGTGCAAAGATTGACTTCATCACACACTGCCCGGTATGCGGGACTCCCCTGCAACGGAACGAGGACGAAGCCTCGACCTTCTGCCCCAACGACCAGGAGTGCGCCCCTCAGATAATCGGAAAGCTGGAACATTTCGTATCGCGTAAGGCCATGAATATCAACATGATTGGCTCCGAGCTGATAAATTCGTACTTTAACAGCGGGCTGCTGCATGACGTATCGGACTTCTACTACATGCAGCACGATGCCAAGATCCAGCAGTCAATAGAGGACAGCAAGCAGGTTCCGTTCGAGCGCGTCCTCTTTGCACTGGGCATACGCTTCGTCGGAGAGATTGCCGCCAAAGTGCTGGCACGAAAGTACAAAGATATTGACAGCCTAAGCCAGGCAAGCATGGAGTCGCTACTTGAGACAGACGGTATCGGACAGGTCATAGCCGCCAGTGTATACTCATACCTGCACGACGGGAAGAACATGGCACTCATCAACCGCCTGCGTCAAGCCGGCCTGCAGTTCGCACTCAGCGAGACACAGCTCACACTGCACAGCAATATACTGGAGGGACAGACCGTAGTAATCAGCGGTGTGTTCGAACATCATTCGCGAGACGAATACAAACGTATGATCGAGCAGCACGGAGGCAAGAACTCCGGCTCAATAAGCGCCAAGACCAGCTTCATACTGGCAGGTGACAACATGGGACCCGCAAAACTGGAAAAAGCAAGCAAGCTGGGCATACGTATTGTAAACGAAAACGAATTCCTTGCAATGATAGAATGACCCACAACCTACAATTCACGATACAGCAATTGCTCCCCTACATCAACTGGGTATATTTCTACCATACATGGGGAATAAAGGAGGAGTCTGCAAGCGAATTACGTAACGAGGCCGGTACCGTGCTACGGCAATGGGCAGACGAAGGACGGCATACAAACTTCCGCGTCTCACTGATGCCAGCCAACTCCAACGGAGAAGACATTGTTATTACCTCATCATACGAAGGCGGCTGGAACGGTATCATACCCCTACTGCGCCAACAGCATCCGCCATATCTGTGTCTGTCCGATTTCCTGCCGCCTGCCGGCATGGAACCACAGACAATAGGCATCTTTGCCAGCAGTTTTCCATTTGCCGTACAGGGACTTCTGGAGCAGACACTTGCAGACAGGCTGGCCGAAGCAGCAGCAGAACTGGGGCACCAGCACACACGTCGCAAACTGTGGGGATATGCGCCGGATGAAGACCTCACACCACAGGAACTGTTTGCCGAACGCTATCAGGGCAAGCGTCCCGCCGTAGGGTATCCCTCCCTACCCGACCAGAGCCTGATATTCGTCCTGGCAGATATACTGGATTTCAAGGACATGGGCATTACCCTCACGGAAACCGGAGCAATGATCCCCCATGCCAGCACGGCAGGCCTTATGCTGTCCCACCCCAAGGCACAGCATTTCAGCATCGGCACCATAGGTCAGGACCAGCTGCAACAATATGCACAACGCCGCGGAGTACCTGTCGGAGAGATACGTCCATTCATAAAGGTAAAGTACTAATGAAACGAGCCATCATCATTGCTCTCCTATCACTTGTTTCATTAACAGGGCGAGCGCAGGATGTGACTGGGGCTTTCCGTCCGCTGTCGGACAGGCTGAATGCCTTTGGACAGACTATCCCACAGGAGAAGGTCTATGTCCACATGGACAATACCAGTTATATGATTGGCGACACTATCTGGTTCACGGCTTATACGCGGCAGACCAATACAGGAAAGCCTTCGGATGTGAGCGGTGTACTTTATGTGGAGCTCTACGGGCATGAGGGCTATATGATAGAGCGCAAACTGATCCAGATGAAGGAGGGACGTGGCAATGGTTTCTTCGCGCTGACAAACCAGATTCAGTATGCGGGCTTCTATGAACTGAGGGCCTACACACGCTGGCAACTGAATTGGGGAGTCTTCGAACACAAACATACGGGCAAGCTGAAATTTGAATCCAAGCGGCAGGAAGAGGAGTACTACCGCGACTATGAGAAGCTCTACAGCCGCGTGTTTCCGGTCTATGACAAGCCCGTTGAACCGGGAGAATACAATCGTGACATGTCGCTGAGAGCATTGCGCAGAAGCTACGAGACAGAACCGGAGAAACGCGAACTGAGGCTCTCGCTCTACCCCGAAGGCGGTAATCTGGTGGAAGGCTTGCCTTGCAGAATCGCATTCGAAGCCTGTTGGGATAACGGAGAATGGGCAGAAGGCAGGCTGGTTTTTGGAAGCGATTCGGCAAATGTCATGAACCGGGGAAGGGGACTTTTCGAGGTCATTCCGCAAAAAGGAATGGAGCAAGAGGTTCTCTTTGTGGCAAGAGAGGGACAGACAGTCAGGGCAAAACTGCCAAAGGCGGAAAAGACGGGTATTTCACTACGCCTGGAACAAGACAACGACCATTGGTATTCTCGTATTTGCTATACAGCAGACATCTCGGCAGACAATCTGGCTCTGAGCCTTATGCACGAAGGCAGGTTGGCAGATGTGCGCATGCTGTCGGAGCAGACTGATGTGGAAAAGGGTTGCCCTTATATTATAGACGACGCGCTTCTTACTGAGGCTGGTGTTTATCAGCTGACTGTCTTTGACGCTCAGGGGCGTGTCTATGCAGACAGGCTCTTCTTTGCGAGAGGCAGAGATGGCTTGCAGCCGACGTTGGACATCCATGGACTGAAGGACGAATACGAGCCATACGAATCTGTTAATTTGACAATAAAGGGAAAGACGGGAGGTGCTTTTTCCATTTCCGTCAGGGATGATATGCGGCGGGACTTTCTTTATGATGACAGCAGCATTTTGACGGAAATGCTCCTGTCAAGCGAAATTCGCGGTTTTGTTCCTCAACCGGGATGGTATTTTGAAGAAGATGACGAGGAACATCGTTCGGCTCTGGATCTCCTGATGATGACGCAAGGTTGGCGACGCTTTGACTGGCAGAGCATGGCGGTCAAGGGGAGCTGGGACATGACTCAGCCAGCAGAAAAGGCTCCCATCCTGATAGGCAATACGTTCAGGAACATCAACACAGAGGGTATGTTCCTTGAGAGTATCAATTCGAAGATTCCGCATAAAAGGGCGCGTGAAGAAACTGAATACAAGAGGGCTGTTAACGAGAAAGAACAAAGTAAAGCAAAGCGAAAGGAGCTGAAAGTTCATGCGGAAATAGTGGCTGTGGATGCAAACACCTCTTTCGTTGGTGAGGTCAAGACGGATCTGAACGCATTCCGTATCCAGCTGCCACCCTTCTACGGTCCCTCGGTGCTCTTCATCAGCGTTGCCGACACCACAAAATGGAAGAAAGGCAAACCCTACACATGGATACAAGCAGAACCCTACGATGAGAAAACGGATTATATGTTCATGCCGGCAAGCAGGAAATTAAAGAACAGGTTTTATGTCGACCGGGCAGATTATCTGGCCCGGATCAGCTGGCCTTATCCAAGGTTCGTGAAACCCTATAACTTTTACCAGAACCATTTGGCTCCAGCTCCCTCGAAGAATATGAAGGCGAACAGAAAATCGTCAGTACTCCTTGACAAAACACTCATGCGCGAGGTGACTGTGAGGGCAAGGCGGCACACGCTTCGTAAGTTTGACGATACATGGCCTATCCTCTGCATTGATGCATTGGAGGCAAATAATATTGCAAAGGACTGCGGCCTTGGCTTCATGGAGGTTATGGTAGGAGACTACGGCGTTGGCGCTCCGAGTAACGACGGAGGTATCAGGGGAGAGCCTACATTCGAAATACGTTATGGTTATGGAATGACTCGCCGGATGCTGATGGACAAGAAAATCCCCCAAGATTCAATCTATGCCAGGAAGTACTTGAAATCAGGCTCCTTCAGAATAACACCTCCGACTTTGGGGCCGATGGGCATTGGAGAGTTTGGCGCGGAAAACTCCGGGCTCTCTCCTGGCGAATCCATGGAGTATATGGGAAGCGGAGTATGGGACAAATATGTGCTTTATTCCGACTATAGTCCGCGTATGGAAGGCAACAAGCAGTATTTTGGAGCCAATGAGCCAAAGACAAAATTGGTGAGATATCCTTTCCCCGATGGTTCACGACGTATAACCTATCGCGACCGCCGTTACATCCTCGAAGGCTTTGCATATCCAGCAAAGTTCTACAATCCAGATTACTCCAGGCAGACACCGCCCGTTCCGACGGATTACCGCCGTACGCTATATTGGAACCCCGATCTGAAATTGGACGAGAATGGAGAAGCCTGCATCACGTTCTATAACAACAGCCGTCAGACAACACTTTCCGTTGAAGCCGAGGGGCAATGCCCGGACGGCACCTTGCTATGGACACGATGAAGCAAGCTCTCTACTGAAGTGAGCGCCTCAGAGTTTCGGGTATTATTCCAGTTTCTTTGCCGGCCAGCCGTAGTCCTGGTACATTGTGGCCTGGATGTCGTGCTTCCTGACATATTGGGCCAATACCTTGGCTCTCAGCTTCTCGCGCCTTGCGTCGTCGCTGTTGACTGTCTGGAAGGTGTCGTACTTGTCACCGAAAATGCGCTTTGCGCTGGGGACATTGTCCGAGCCGTCCTCGACCGGGTCAAAGGATGCTACGGCGAATCGGCTTCCTGTCTTGCGGATGTGCATCAATCCGGGATGGCTGCCGCCGGAAACGCATTTAAGGGTGTCGTCGACCTGATTGTAGTTGAAGACCCAGAAGTCTCCCCATACCTTGATATCGTCTGCATTGCTTTCATCCAGCCCTATTATGGTGTAGAAGGGGACGCAATACTTGCCCTTGGCATACTGACTGCCGATTTCTTGGGTGAGATAAGCATCAATGGCAGGGGAATAGTCTGCCTGGTCCTTGGCATAGCCGACAGGATTGTTGAGAACGGGGATCTGTGTATCCTTCAGGTTGAGTGCCCGGGCCAGTGCGTCCTTGTCCATAGAGGCGCGGGGAACTGTGGCCAGATGTGCTGCTGCGCAATACAGGCAGATGTTGCCTGATACATAGCCGGCATCCATGCAGGCAAGTTTCTCTACCACCTCGCGCTGTGAGGCGAGGCCTTCGGGATAGCGTGACAGATCTGCTACCATGACAAGGAACAGGGGGGCGTCAAGCTGCTGCTGTCCGCATATTGCGGGGCACAGGTTTTCTGTAGTTATGCGTACAAGCCGGCTCTGACTGGCATCGTAGAGGTAGGCTCCGTCGGCGGTGCAGACATAGATGTCTATATCCTGGGAATTGACGGCGGACGGGGCTGTACGCTTTCCGTCCTCGCGGTTGATGCCGTTGGCGGCCCAGAGGAGTGACGAGAGCTCCTCGAGTGAGATGAGTGAGTCGGAAAATTCTCTCTGCGACTTACGGTCACCGAGTGCTTGCATGAGGGTCACATCAAGTGTTTTGTCGGGTTCTGTGAGCTGTATGATGCTGTCGGCAGGGATTGCGGTCCGCACCTTCTGGTCAGCAGCATCAATTTGATTACTTGGCACCGGTGCACATGCTGTAATGGCCGCAGCACACAGCACGCTGGCTGTCGCTTTGAGAATGTTCTTTTTCATAGTTGTATATGTATGTGGTATCTCCCTTAAAACAATTAGCAGGAAAATCCTTTGAAAATAACCTTTCAGATGATTCTCCTGCTATTCTTTTTCTGAGCCTCTTGTCGGATTCGAACCAACGACCCCGAGATTACAAATCACGTGCTCTGGCCAACTGAGCTAAAGAGGCGGGTGGGTAAGCAATCTATATCGCGCCGCTACAACCAAGTACCCTTGCTGCGGTCAAGCCCTGGGGGAATTCCGAGGGAGCATGCCGTACAGGACTTACCCGTATTGCTTGTTTGCGTTTGCAAAAGTATGACATTTTGGTGAATGTTGCAAATATTAGCTGAGTTTTTTTGCTTTTTTGTGTAAAAAATGGCTGAATACGGGAGTGTACATAATTTATTTTAGGGAAGTTTTTGTATCTTTGTCGCGCAAAATACATATATTATAGTTTCTGGCTATGAATGATTTTAAGGATATATCGGTTGTCATTCCGTTGTGGAACGAGGAGGAGAGCCTGCGTCCGTTGCTGGAGTGGATACAGCGTGTAATGAACGAGAACAAGTTCAAATATGAGGTTATCTTTGTGAACGACGGCTCGACGGATTCCTCGTGGCAGGTGATAGAGAGGCTGCACGAGGAGTATCCCGAAACGGTGCATGGTATCTGCTTCCGCCGCAACTATGGCAAGAGTCCTGCGCTGTATTGCGGTTTCGAGGCTGCACAGGGTAATGTGGTGATTACGATGGATGCCGACCTGCAGGACAGCCCGGACGAGATACCGGAGCTGTACCGTATGATTATGGAGGACGGGTACGACCTGGTGAGCGGCTACAAGCAGAACCGCAAGCAGGGTGATCCGCTGAGCAAGACCATACCTACAAAGCTGTTTAATGCTACTGCCCGCATGGTGAGCGGCATCAAGAACTTGCATGATTTCAATTGCGGCCTGAAGGCGTACCGTCTGGAGGTCGTGAAGAACATAGAGGTGTATGGCGAGATGCACCGTTATATTCCATATCTGGCGAAGAATGCGGGATTCAGCAGGATTGGCGAGAAGCCTGTTCATCATCAGGCACGGCAGTTTGGCAAGAGCAAGTTCATGGGATGGAACCGTTTCGTGAACGGTTACCTGGATCTGATAAGCTTGTGGTTCATCGACAGCTTCGGCCTGAAGCCCATGCATATATTCGGCTTTATAGGTACGCTGATGTTCATGGTGGGTTTCCTGGCGGTGATTGCTGTAGGCGGCAGGAAGCTGTGGTGCCTGAGCGCGGGTATCCCCTGCCCTCTGGTGACCGACATGCCGTATTTCTACATCGCACTGACAATGATGATACTGGGTACTCAGCTGTTTGTGGCGGGTTTCCTGGGCGAACTGGTAAGCCGTAACAGTCAGGAGCGCAACAAGTATCACATCCGTACAAAATGCTGATGCTTCGCAGATATATATATTGGCTGGCGTTGCTGCCGTGCGCTGTCTTGCTGTGTGGCTGTGACTTGCTGGACTGTACCGGAACGAGTTCGGTAAAGCTGAGGTTTCAGTTTTACGACAGCTCGGGGAATACGTGTTATCTGCCTGACTCGCTTACAGTAACTGCGGCGGGTACGGACAGTATCCTGCTGAACAGGAAAATGATGGCGTATGAGGTGGAGCTGCCGATGAGCTATATGATGGATGCCGATACGTTTCTGCTGCGTCACTCGGGCGAGGACTATGTTGAAACGGACTCCCTGATAGTAAAGAAGGACAACTACCAGTATTTTGAGTCGCCGGACTGCCCAACTCGTGTCATGCATACGATTAACGATGCGTATTGCAGTGACGAGTGGATAGACAGTGTGAGGATCGTGGAGAGGAAAGTGGGATTCGAGGATGTCATTCATCTGAGGATCTATATCAGGGATTAGAGAACGTGGATCAGTGAGAAGGGGTTTATTGCTTATATTATTGCTTGTGACCGTGGGGGGATGGGCACAGAGGCCGCTGGATGCTGATTCGGCGGCTGTGGCTGATACGGTGTTCTATACTGTGGATTCGCTGGGTATAAAGCGTGACGCCAGGGGCAAGATTATCCCTACGAAATGGGTGGAGCCTGCCAAGGAGAAGAACTATTTCCTGTCGGGGTTTGCGTTTGGGGGTGATGTGGTAGGCCTGGTAATGAAGGCTGCCGGCTCGACTTGGTCGCAGTTTGAGGTAATGGGACGTCTGAGCCTGAAGGAGAAGGTGTTCCCGATATTTGAGTTCGGCGTGGGTACGAGTACACGTACAGGATATACGACGGACAACAGCTTCCATACTTCGGCGCCTTATTTCCGCGGCGGTTTTGACATAAACTGCAACAAGAAGCGCCGCAGTAACCGTTTCATGGTGGGTTTCCGTGTGGGGTACTCGAGCTTCTCGTATGATTATTCTAATCCTGACCAGGAGGATCCTGTATGGAAAGTGCCTGCACCTGTGGACATGAAGGACTTGTCGGGCTCGGCTGTATGGGGTGAGGCGGTACTGGGATTCGAGGCCAAGATATGGAGCTTCATACGTATTGGCTGGAATGGCAGGTACAAGTTCCTGTTTACGAAGGATCACTATGAATACGGGCAGCCGTGGTATATACCGGGATATGGTATTACGGGGAATAACTGCTGGGGCGGTACGGCAAACATTATATTTGAGTTTGGCCGCAGCATGAAGAAAGGACGTTAGCAGATGAACAGGAGAATTAAGATTTTTGCTCAGACGGCATTCCTGCTATTCTTGATTGCAGGGACATACTATGCTGCGATAACGCGTAACGACAGCAGGGGTGAGGGGACTGAGTCCGGAAGTGAGAGGTTCTATAAAACGGAGGATGTGGTCTTCGGTACGATAATGCATACTACGTATCAGGCGAAGCGTGACTTGCACAAGGAGATAATGGATGCCGTAAACGGGGTGGATGCTTCGCTGTCTATGTTCAATCCCAGGAGTACGCTTGCGAGGATAAACAGTGGTGAGGACATGCATACGGACAGTCTGCTGACAAGGGTGTTTACTTTGGCCGGACAGATATCTGACGCGACGGACGGTGCCTTTGACATTACGGTGGCTCCCCTTGTGAATGCATGGGGCTTCGGGTTCAAAAGCGGTGCTCTGCCCGACGAGGCGCAGGTGGACAGCCTGAGGGAGCTGGTAGGATGGAAGCGCATAAGCTTGAAGGACGGTGTGTTTGTCAAGGAGGATGAACGCATGGTAATGGATCTGAGTGCTATTGCGAAGGGCTTCGGGTCGGATCAGGTGGCTGAGGTGCTGAGGAAACATGGAGTCAAGAACTTCATGGTGGAAATAGGGGGTGAGATCGTAACTGCGGGCAACAATCCTAACGGCAAGGCGTGGGTGATTGGGATTAACCGCCCGGTGGAGGACAGCACGAGCCAGAACAACGAGATACAGAAGACGATGGAGGTGCACGAGGCGGCGATGGCTACAAGCGGCAACTACCGTAACTTCTTCATTACGAAGGACGGGCGCAAAGTGGCGCACACGATTGACCCGAAGACGGGCTATCCTGTACAGCACAGCATCCTGTCCAGCACAGTCCTGGCGCCTTCATGTGCGATGGCTGACGGATATGCTACAAGCTTCATGGTGTTGGGGCTGGAAAAGGCGCAGAGGGTGCTGAGGGCTCATCCCGAGCTGAGGGCGTATTTCATATATGCCGACGACAAGGGTAACTACAGGACGTGGACGAATATTGAATAGGTGACCTGACTGACTACGGAAACGGATATGTATTACTCATTGCTCTCTTCCCTACCCCTCCTGCAAGGTATCGGTGCCGACGTTCTTCTGGACTGGCAGGAGAGGCATGTAATGCGAATCGTATCGGTGGAGAGAGACGAGGGTGTGGTAATCGGCCAGGGGGAATATTGCAGGACGCTTGCCATGCTGATGGAGGGGGAAATGGAGTGCTGCCTGAAAACCGGTGATTGGGAGCTGTATGAGACTATCAGCGCGGGGCAGGTAATTGAGGAGGAAGCGGTGTGGAGCCTGAGTCAGCGTTATGCCCGCAGTTACAGGGCGACGACGGATGCGAGGATGCTGGTCGTAAGCCGCGAGCATGTGATGAGGACCCTGATGCAGAACGAGATATTCCGCATCAACTTGCTGGGACGCATGGCTGCGCGTCTGGAGAAAAGGAACATGGCGGCCCTGGACTGCATAACGTCGACGGTGGAAGAGCATATAATGGGGTTTGTACGCAGAATACAGCTGAATGCAGGGGGTGAGAAGGTACTGAACATAAAGCTGGAGAAACTGGCGGACATCGTAAGGGAAACACGTCTGAACGTATCACGTACCTTGCACAGGATGCAGGACGAGGGAAAGATACGGATGAAGAGGGAGAGGATTGTGTTCCTGAAATGACAAACGGAAATACAGATGACGAATAATCCATTCTATAACAGGACATACGGAACGCCTCACGAGGTTCCGCCTTTTGACAAGATAAGGTTTGAGCATTACGAGGAGGCAATGCTGGAGGGCATGCGCCGTGAGCGCGAGGCTATAGATGCATTGGTGGGCAATCCCGAGGAGCCTACGTTCGAGAATACTATATTGCCAAAGACGGGGGAAATGCTGGAGAATGTGACCAGTGTATTCTTTAACTTGCTAAGTGCTTGCAACAGTACTGAAATGGAGGAGCTGTCGCAGAAGATGTCTCCGCTGCTGAGCGAGCATAGCAATGCGATAACGATGAACGAGGCTTTGTTCCAGAGGATAAAGCGTGTATGGGAGAAGCGTGATGTGCTGGACAGCGAGGAGCGTTTGCTGATGGAGAAGATATATGACGGTTTCCTGCGTGCGGGTGCCGATCTTCCGAAGGAGAAGAAGGAGCATCTTGCCGAGATACGTACGGAACTGTCGATGCTGACATTGCAATTCTCGCAGAATGAACTGCACGACACAAATGCGTTTACGATGCATCTGACGGACGAGGCTGACCTGAAGGGTTTGCCCGAGAGTGCGGTTGCTGCTGCCCGTCAGGAGGCCGAGGCGCGTAATCTGGAGGGATGGGTGGTTACCCTGCAGGCTCCCAGCTATGGTCCGTTCATGCAATACAGCGAGCGTCGCGACCTGCGCGAGAGGTTGTACAATGCGATGAACACGATATGTACTCATAACAACGGGAACAACAATATGTCCATTGTGCGGCGTATCGTGAACCTGCGCCTGGAGCTGGCGGAAATCATGGGGCACAGGACTTATGCTGATTTTGTCCTGGAGCGTCGCATGGCTGGTGATACTGCGCATGTGATGGAACTGATGGACCGGCTGTTGGAGGCTTATATGCCTGTTGCGAAGGAGGAGGTTGCTGACGTAGAGGAGCTGGCACGTGAAATAGAGGGTGAGGACTTTAAGCTGGAGCCGTGGGACTTCAGCCATTACGGCTATCTGCTGAAGATGCGCCGTTTCAACATCGACAGCGAGATGCTACGTCCGTATCTGCCACTGGAGCGTGTGAAGGAGGGTGTCTTCGGGCTGGCACAGCGCCTGTACGGGATATCGTTCCAGAAGGCTGATGACATTCCGGTATATCATCCTGACGTGGATGCGTATCGCATAGTGGACGGTGACGGTCGTTTCCTGGCTGTGCTGCTGGCTGATTTCCATCCTCGCGAGAACAAGCAGTCGGGAGCATGGATGACGACATACCGTGAGCAGTGGATTGAGGAGAACGGGGAGAACGTACGTCCGATTGTCAGCATCGTGATGAACCTGACGAAACCTACGAAGGAACGTCCTTCTTTGCTGACATTGGGCGAGGTGGAGACGTTCCTGCATGAATTCGGGCATGCGCTGCATGCGACATTCTCGGATGTGAGGTTCGAGGCTCTATCGTGTACGAATGTGTACTGGGATTTCGTGGAGCTTCCGAGCCAGTTCATGGAGAACTATGCCATAGAGCCGGAGTTCCTGAAGACTTTTGCACGGCATTATGAAACTGGCGAGCCTATGCCGATGGAGCTGATTGAGCGTATACGCGAGTCACGCAACTTCCAGTGTGGATATGCATGCTGCCGTCAGGTGAGCTTCTGTCTGCTGGATATGGCATACTACATGCGGCAGGAGCCGTTGCCCGAGGATATTGATATCCGTGAATATGAGCAAATGGCATGGAGGCGTGCAATGGTGCTGCCGTCACTGAAGGATAGCTGCATGAGTGTGCGTTTCGGGCACATCATGAGCGGAGGATATGCTGCTGGTTACTACAGCTATAAATGGGCCGAGGTGCTGGATGCAGATGCTTTTGGCGTATTCCAGAAGGAGGGTATATTCAACCGTGAAACGGCAAACCGCTTCCGTCGTGAGATATTGTCACGCGGACGCAGTGAGCATCCTATGGTCCTGTACAGGAACTTCAAGGGGGGTGAGCCTACAATTGATGCATTGCTGGAACGTAACGGTATAAAGGATAAATGATATGAAAGACAACAGTATATTGGATCGCAGATATCTGCGTATGGCGCAAATATGGAGCGAGAACAGCTATTGTGTGCGCCGGCAGGTGGGTGCCTTGATTGTCAAGAACAAGATGATAATATCGGATGGCTACAACGGCACACCGAGCGGTTTTCCCAACATCTGCGAGGAGAACGATGTGACGTTCCCGTACGTGCTGCATGCCGAAGCAAATGCCATAACGAAGATTGCACGCAGCGGCAACAATTCGGACGGTGCTACGCTGTATGTTACCGATTCGCCTTGCATCGAGTGCAGCAAACTGATAATACAGTCGGGAATAAAGCGTGTGGTATATGCCAGGGATTATCGTCTAAGCGACGGTATAGACTTGTTGCGCCGCGCCGGAATCATGGTTGAATTCCTTCCTTTTGAAAACAATGAAAAAGCATAGAATATTTCCCCTGCTCCTGGCCATAAGCATGGTCATAGGTCTATACCTAGGTTCGTTTTTTGCGACGCACTTTGGCGGTAACAGACTGAATATCATCAATACTGGAAGCAATAAGTTGAACTATTTGTTGCAGCTTATTGACAACAATTATGTTGACACGGTGGACATGAACAGTCTTGTCGAGGATGCAATGCCAGAGATACTGGCAGAACTGGATCCACATTCAGCTTATATTCCTGCAAGTGAGGCGCAGCAGGCACAGGAAGACCTGAAGGGCTCGTTCTCGGGTATCGGCATAAGCTTCCGCATGGAGCATGACACGGTAATGGTGATGGGCGTAATACACGGCGGACCGGCCGAAAAATCAGGACTGCTGGCAGGTGACCGCATATTGAAGGCGGACAAGAAATCGCTTGTGAAGCTGCGTTCCGACGAGGTCATGAAGTACCTGAAGGGTGAGAAGGACTCGCACGTGAAACTGACCGTAAAGCGTCACGGGCATGCAAATCCGCTGGTGTTTGATGTTGTCCGGGGCGAGATTCCCATAGAGAGCATTGATGCTGCCTACATGATAGAAAAGGGTGTGGGCTATATTCGCGTAAAGAGTTTTGGCGAGCAGACATACGCCGAGATGCTTAGTGCACTGGCAGAGCTGAACATACATGGAATGAAATCGTTGATTGTGGACCTGCGCGGTAACCGCGGGGGCTATATGCACATTGCAATACAGATGGTTAACGAGTTCCTGCCGGCTAACCGCCTGGTTGTATATACCGAGGGGCGCAAGTGTCCACGCGAGGATTTCGCCAGTGACGGCCGGGGAAGTTTCCAGAAGCTGCCTATTGTTGTGCTGATGGACGAGATGAGTGCTTCGGCAAGCGAGATATTTGCAGGTGCAATACAGGACAACGACCGTGGTACTGTTGTGGGGCGCCGCAGTTACGGCAAAGGTCTGGTGCAGCAGCCAATAGAATTCCGTGACGGCAGTATCGTACGCCTGACGGTTGCCAGATACTACACTCCAAGCGGACGGTGTATCCAAAAGCCTTACGTAACGGGGCATGACGAGGATTATGAGAAGGATCTGCTAATGAGGTATGAACGCGGTGAATATTTCAACGAGGACAGCATACATCAGGAGGGGCCTCAGTTCAAGACGAGACTGGGGCGTGTGGTGTATGGCGGAGGTGGTATACGGCCTGACATCTTCGTACCGGAGGATACCACAAACTTTACGTCGTATTACAAGCAGGCGGCATATACGGGCCTGATACAGCAGTTCTGCTTCGAGGTTGTGGATAACAACCGCCAGAAGCTGAGCAAGATGAAAACCGGAGCGGAGATTGTAAAATGGATGAACGGCCAGGGATTGCTGGAGAAATTTGCGAGGTATGGGCAGGAGCATGGCCTGCAGAGGCGCAACCTGATGCTGGCACGCAGCGAATCGCTGTTTAGACGTGCTATATACAGTGGCATTATATACAATGTGACGGATATGAAGGAGTACCTGAAATTCCTGAATCAGGACGACCCTGTAATTATCCGCTCGCTGGAGATTATACGGGAGGGAAGGACTTTCCCTGAGAAGGAATGATGAAGATGACGTTCTTGGGTACTGGCACGAGCTGTGGTATTCCACAGCCTGGTTGTCATTGCCCTGTGTGTACGAGCCAGGACAGTCGTGATAAGCGCCTGCGGTGCTCGGCCTTGTTCGAGAGCGGTGATGTACGCATATTAATGGATTGCGGTCCTGATTTCAGGGAGCAGATGCTACGTATAAATTGGGACAAGCCTTTTGACGCGGTATTTATTACTCATGAGCATTATGACCATGTGGGAGGCATAGATGACTTGCGGCCATATACGTACCACAGGCCTGAAACGCATATGTATGCGGATCCATATTGTGCCCGTCATCTGAGGGAGCGCCTGCCTTATTGCCTGGTGAACCATACATATCCGGGAATACCTAAAATAGAACTGCATGATATAAATCCTCACGATGTAATACGGATCGGGGACATAAATGTCACTGCCCTGAAAGTGATGCACGGGAAACTGCCCATCATGGGGTATCGTGTAGGGGACATTGGCTACATCACCGACATGACGGAGATTGAGGAGGAAAGCGTAAAGCTGTTACGTGGAATAAAGGTACTGATAGTGAATGCCTTGCGTCATTACGAGCATCCGACGCACCAGACGGTAGAGAAGGCATGTGAGTTCTCGAAACGCATCGCAGAGTTGAATGGTAGGGGGACGATTCCGACTTACCTGATACATATGTCGCATCACATGGGATGTCACGCCGATGAGGATGCAATGCTCCCTAAGGATGTGCATCTGGCATATGACGGGCTGGTACTGACTATATGAAATTTACTTCGGGACTGATTTTGATTCCGAAGGTTTCCTGAACTGCCGCACGGACGGTCTCACAAAGGTTTACGATATCTGCTCCTGTTGCGCCGCCTTTGTTTACAAGTACAAGGGCCTGACGGTCGTGTACCGCTGCCTGACCGAGTGAACGGCCTTTCCACCCACATTGCTCGATCATCCATCCTGCGGGTACCTTGATATGGTCTTCGTCAACAATATACGAGGGTATATCGGGATAGCGCTGCTGGAGTGCTGAGAACTGTTCCTTGGAAATGATTGGATTCATGAAGAAACTGCCTGCATTGCCAAGAACCTGTGGATCGGGAAGTTTCTGCCTGCGTATTTCTATGATCGTCTCACGCAGGGTTTGTGCGGTGAGCGTGGTATGTGGCTGCAAAGCACGGCGGATGCCGCCGTATTCGAGACGGGGGACAAAGGTCTTGTTAAGCTTGTAGTCGACGCTGACAACTGCATAATGTCCTTTGGTGCCTGGTTCCTTGAAGATACTGTGACGATAACTGTAGTTGCACTCAGCATTACTGAACAGGCGTTCCGATCCATCCTGAAGGCTGATGCAATGTACAGCAACGATATAGTCGGCTGCCTCGACACCATAGGCTCCTATATTCTGGACGGCGCTGGCGCCGACCTGACCTGGGATAAGACTCAGGTTCTCAAGTCCATACCATCCGCGACTAACACAAAGGGCAATGAAATCGTCCATTACCATACCGGATCCGACATTTACGGTCAGGCTTTCGGCATTCTCCGTGACTATGTCCAGATGCCTGATATTGCTGAAGAGGATGGTGCCAGGGAAATCGTCGAGGAACAGCAGATTGCTGCCGCTGCCTATATGCAGGACGGGCTCGGCAAGCATCTCGTCCCGATGAGAGATAATATGCTGCAGTTCCTGTACGCTATCGTACTGGAGCATACACTTGGCATTGACATCGATACCGAAGGTATTGTATGGCTTGAGTGATATGTCGGTGTATTTCTTCATCTAATTCTCGTAGTTGACCAGTTTCCATCCGTTACTGCCTTTCTCGAAGGTAAAGCTCTCACACATTCCGTTGCCCTGTCCTGTCTTTTGCATAAGTACCGTAGGACTGTCGGCATAGCTCTGGGTGTCATAACGGATATTTGTGATTATGCCTTCGGGAACCTCGGGACACATTGCACTGAACTGGTCCCGCTGTATTACTCCATCTATCTTCTGGTCGTCCTGGTCGGGATCCATCATGGAAACGTGCAGATTTTTGGATACGCTCTCGTGACGATAGGCGCTGTCTGTACTGAACGTTGTATAGAATTGCAGGAAATCTGCCATATCCGATGCCTCGATATGCTGATGGCGGCATGCAGTAAGCATCCACTTGCCTTGCATCTTCTGGAAATCATAGGACGTCATTGTCCCGTCTTGCAAGTTGATCTTCTCGACAGATGCGTGAACCTGTGTCGTGTCCTCGTCCAGGGACATCTGCTGGGCAGAAGCGTAGAACCTGGTGGTGTACTCGCCATTGAGGAATGACATGTTATCATTCCATTCACGGCTGCTCTCACGGCGTACGGTTCCGTCAATGGCGGTAACAATAACGGGGAAATGAATACGTGAGTTGCGGAATCCTCTGGCACGGGTGAAGGTATATATGAAATCGTCAAACAGTTCGTCTACCCGAGGACTGAGGGCGGCTTCTTCAAGCATTTCTTCTTCGGGAGACAGTTGCTCCTGAACTGATACGCTGTCCACTGTAGTTGTATCCTGGGCTGATTCGTCGCCCTGTGTTTCACCACCCCATCTGCATCCGCCAAGGCATACAGCCATAAGCAAAGCAAATGCACACCAGATTTTTCCTGACATTATACGCTTTGTACCTAAAACGGTGCAAAATTAAACATTTCTGGTGACATTTATTATAATTATCACTGATATTTATTAACTTTGCGGAAAATTATTGGAATTATGCTGAACAAGATAGATAAACTGATGGCCGAGGTGGCCGCCATGCATGCAAAGAATGCCGAGGAGGCTGAGAAACTTCGTATCAAATACCTTGGTCGAAAAGGTATCATAAATGACCTGATGGAGGAGTTCCGCAGCGTTGCTCCTGAAAAGAAGCGTGAACTGGGTCAGAAGCTGAATACCCTGAAGCAGGCTATAACAGAGCGTATCAACAGCCTGAAGGACCAGGCTGCAGTAACTGAGACGGCAGGTCCTGCCGTCGACCTGACACGTACGCCCTACCCTATCCCACTGGGAACACGACATCCGCTGACAATTGTCAAGAACGAGATAGTGGATATCTTCTCGCGTCTGGGGTTCACCTTGGCCGAAGGTCCCGAGGTTGAGGATGACTGGCATGTATACAGCAGCATGAACTTTGCCGATGACCATCCTGCACGCGATATGCAGGATACATTCTTCATAGAGTCTCATCCCGACATTATACTGCGTAGTCACACGAGCAGTGTGCAGGCACGTGTAATGGAGAAGCAACAGCCGCCAATACGTGTGATATGCCCAGGACGTGTCTACCGTAACGAGGCTATCAGCGCACGTGCTCATTGTTTCTTCCACCAGGTCGAGGGTCTGTACATTGACAGGAATGTTTCGTTCACTGACCTGAAACAGGTCTTGCTGCTCTTTGCTCAGGAGATGTTCGGACCGGACACCAAGATACGTCTGCGTCCGTCTTATTTCCCATTCACGGAGCCAAGTGCCGAGATGGATATCTCGTGCCACCTGTGCGGCGGCAAGGGCTGTTCGTTCTGCAAGCATACGGGATGGGTGGAAATCCTGGGCTGCGGTATGGTTGACCCTGCTGTGTTGGAGGCTAACGGTATTGACAGCAGTGTATACACGGGATATGCATTCGGTATGGGTATTGAGCGTATAACAAACCTGAAATACCAGGTCAAGGACTTACGTATGTTCAGCGAGAACGACACGCGATTCCTGGACGAGTTCGTATCTGCAAACTAACCAGTCACTCAGATGTCAGGTTACTGTCAGAAGGAGATGAAAGGAAAAACGAAGCGCTATGTCCAGACACTGGACCTATGCGCCAACCCCGAAATGATTGCCGAGTACAGGAAATGGCACAGCGAGGAATACCAGAAGCAATGGCCGGAAATATGTGATGGCATACGTGCTGTAGGTATTCTGGAAATGGAAATCTACATCCTGGACAACCGCCTTGTGATGATTGTTGAAACTTCTGAGGATTTTGACTGGGACAGCGCTATGTCCAGGCTGTCCACACTGCCGCGCCAGACTGAATGGGAGGCATTCGTATCTAAATTCCAAGGTTGCAGTGCCGATGCGAAAAGTGACGAGAAATGGCAGATGATGGAACGTATGTTCCACCTTTATGACTGAGGACGGGTCCTTAGCTTCTATCCTTTTCGTAAAAATATTTCCACAAGACAGCGGCCATAAGCGCCTGCTTGATTTCCCCGTTCTGTAAGAGTGCGAGTACTTCGTCCTCGCTCATAAGCAGTGGTTTCAGGTCCTCGGTACTGTCCAACGACTGATGGGCAATCTGTTCGACTTCGCATGCCAGGAAGGTATGTGTAATATTATTGTGATTGGCGGGATTGGCACTGAGCGTGGCAAATTCCTCCCACTCTCCGCCGCCGAATCCGGTTTCCTCGAGCAGTTCCCGCTGGGCAGCAGCAAGCAGTGTGTCGTCCCCGGGATCTACATACCCGGCGACGATCTCGGTCTGGAAGTCGCCCAAACCGTGACGGTACTGGCGAACCATTACCATCTTGCCTTCACGGGTAAGGGCAATGACATTTACCCACTGTGGGAACTCCAGTACATAATATTCGGGATTGACGCGTCCGTCAGGCAGCTGAACACGGTCCCTGCGAACCGTCATATAACGGCTACGCACCAGATATTCGCTATCTATTGTCTTCCACTTTTCCTCGACCATATATAAACCATTATAGTTCGACCTGCCAGAGGAAATGGTCGGCAAAGACATTGCCCAGGATGGGCTTGTTTGGGAAGAGTCCAAATACTGTGCTGCCGCTTCCGCTCATTGCAGAATAATGTGCACCAAGCATATACATCTGATCACGAATGCCTTCCACTACGGGATGCATGGGGAAGACGCTCTCCTCGAAATCATTCACCATCCTGCCCTTCCATTGGCGCACGCTGCGCATGAAGATGTCGGGTAGATGATACTCGGAAGAACGGGGATGTACATTCTTGTATGCCTCAGCAGTTGAGATAAACTCGTCGGGTTTAACCAGCACAAGCCAGTATCCGACCAGATTGCGGAGCATAGTCAACGTCTGTGTAGGAGGCAGCATTGCACCTACCGGGGGAAGCATGCAATATGTTTTCTGCACCATCTCGGCAGACAATTCATGAAAGACATCACCTATGCCCTCGGCAAAGACGGGAACGTTGTCTATGAACACGGGGCAATCGGCTCCAAGACGACGTACCAACAGCTGCATCTGTACAGATGTCATTCCGAGTTCGAACAACTGATTGAGCGCCTTCATCATGAAGGCTGCATCTGTACTGCCACCACCCAAGCCTGCACCGGAGGGAATATTCTTTGTCAGACGTATGGCAACTGGGGGCACATCGTATCCCTCGTTCCTGAGCAACCTGACAACCCTGACGACCAGATTATCAACGTCCTCACAATCCAATGGCCTACCGTCCATGGTAAATTCGTCTTCGTGTGAAGGCTCTATCTCCAGACAGTCGGCCAAAGGGATTGGCAGGAAGATGGTTTCTATATTGTGATACCCATCTGCTCTGCGGCCTACTACATGCAGGCCAAGATTGATTTTACAATTCGGATATAATATCATTGTATATTATTCGTTATCTTCTGTGTCCGAAGGGACGGTCGCCGCGCGAATTACCTCCATGACCTGGGCGATGGGAGCCTGTGCTGCCGCCATGATTGTTGCCTGGGCGATGGGAGCTGTGAACAACGACGTCCCCACGATGGTGATTGTGGTGGTTATGGTGACTGTGATGAACTACTGCCGGACGATGGTAATAGCCATTGGAGTAATGACGGCGGCAGTGTCCGCCTTTATAACTTACATATACCCTCGGGTGGGAATAATAGTAGTAGTTGGCTGCGTAATGACGGCGAACGGGTAAATACCATGCTCCTGAATGCCAGGTCAAGGGGCGGAAGAAGTAATCTGCTGCACGGAACAAATCCCACTGCCAGTCGTAAAGTATGCTGCGCAAATCATCATTACGGTAGCGCCAGTACGAACCATAGACCTCATCTGCCGTACGTACTCCCATCAGATAGTCCAGGTTTATTTCATACGCGTCGTTGTACTGCTGTTCGGTAAGATTCAGCTCGTACGCCATCTTGTCGGTCAGGTACAATGCTTCTTCACGTGCCTCGCTGTAGCTCATTGCATTAGCGAAAACAGTGCTCATTACGGCTGCTAATAAAAACATGATACGTTTCATAATCTTAGGTGTTATTGGTTTTGAACACTGCAAAGATATGCAATCGCATTGTCACTACACAGAAACATTTCCTACGCCTTAAAATGATTTTCCTATGCTTTGGGGGAATTTACCTCCTGGGCTTCTTGTGCACATTCACCACCATACGGATATCACCGGGTACAAGTTCTACACGTACGTCTGCTGCCTCGTCCTTCGGGTCACCGTCGTAATGAATCACTCCAGGCTGTTGACGATGAATAGTCAGGCTCTTGCACTTGAATGTGCGGATGTGCGAATTACTGGTTATTGTACGATGAGCCAGCTGGTATGCAATGGCCGGTGCTTCGAGCAGGGTGAAAGGCTCCATTACAGTAACATCCATCAGACCGTCTGACATCGAGGCATGGGGTGCGATGTAGAAATCATTACCATACTGGCTTGCATTTGCACAGGTAATCAGGAAAGCCTTATGTACCTGACGGCAGTCTTCTATATCAACCCCTCCGTTAATCTCCAACTCATACGTTTCAGGCTTGTAAGTAACTCCGACCTTAAGGGCATTCTCGACATAAGACAGCAGTCCGCGATGACCGCTCTTATTGAACTTGTCGGACAAAAAGGCATCAAAGCCTACACCAGCGGTGCAGAAGAACGGCTGCCCGTTAATCAATCCGTAATCCAACGAGTGAATATTGCACTCGCTTATAACGGACAATGCCTTTTCAGGATTCATGGGCAGACACAGATGACGCGCCAAACCATTGCCGCTACCGCAAGGTACAATGCCCAAGGCAACATTGGTGTGTATCAATGCACGTGCTGTCTCGTTCACAGTTCCGTCACCACCTACAGCGACTACGATATCAACGTCCTGACCTATTGCCTCGGCAGCTATTTGAGCTGCGTGACCCTTACGCTGAGTATAGCGTATCTCTGCATCGAAGCGATCAGGGGTCATATATTTATGTATCGCAGCCACGATTCCTGCCTTGCTCTTCGTGCCGGAGATGGGGTTGACGATAAACCATATTTTCTTCTTACCGCTCATAATATGCAAATGTGCTATTCATTATCCTTGAACGCAAAGGTATATAAATAAGGTAAAGTTTGTATCAAGTAGATTATAAATTGCACTTTTTTCAATATTTTGGGTTCATATAATAATTATTTGAAATAAAAGTGCTACCTTTGTAACAAGTAAACTAAAAAAAGACAGACATATATGGGACTGCTAGAAGAGAAACTCTCCAAACATCCTTTTTTTTCGTTGGCAAAGGATTTGAAGGAAAGAAGCATTTACCCCTATTTCCGAGAAATTGAAGGCAAGCAGGGTACCGAGGTCGAAATGGGTGGCCATCGCGTACTGATGTTTGGGTCTAACGCATACACCGGACTGACTGGTGACGACCGTATCATCGAGGCAGGTTGCAAGGCAATGCGCCAGTATGGCAGCGGATGTGCAGGAAGCCGTTTCCTGAACGGAACACTGGATATCCATGTACAGCTGGAACGTGAGCTTGCCGAGTGGGTGGGCATGGACGATACATTGTGTATTTCCACCGGCTTCACTGTAAACAGCGGCGTAATCCCACAGCTTGTAGGAAAGGATGACTATATCATATGCGATGACCGCGACCATGCATCCATCGTGGACGGTCGCCGCCTGTCGTTTGCAACACAGCTACGCTACAAGCACAACGATATGGCTGATCTTGAGCGCGTACTGAAGCGCTGCGAACCTGATAAGGTAAAACTTATAATTGTTGACGGTGTATTCTCGATGGAGGGTGACCTGTGCAACCTGCCTGCAATCGTAGAGCTCAAGAAGAAATACAATGCAGCCGTTATGGTTGACGAGGCACACGGCCTGGGTGTATTCGGTCGTCAGGGACGTGGTGTATGTGACCACTTCGGTCTCACCAAGGATGTTGACCTGATAATGGGAACATTCTCCAAGTCACTTGCGTCAATTGGCGGCTTCATTGCAGGTAACCAGACGATTATTGACTCTCTGCGCCACACATGCCGCACATATATCTTCAGCGCGAGCATGACACCTGCAGCAACAGCTGCTGCACTCGAGGCCCTGCATATCATCCAGAACGAGCCGGAACGCATACAGGCTCTCTGGGATGTAACGAACTATGCCTTGAAACGCTTCAAGGAAGAAGGATTCGAAATAGGCGAAACCCAGAGTCCTATCATTCCGCTCTACGTCCGTGACATGGAAAAGACATTTATCGTAGTAGCACGGGCATTTGAGGAGGGTGTTTTCATCAACCCCGTTATCCCGCCTGCATGTGCGCCAAGCGATACACTGGTGCGCTATGCCCTGATGGCAAACCATACCAAGGAACAGGTTGACGAGAGTGTAATACGCCTGAAGAAAGTGTTCAAGGAACTGGATATCATCAAGTAAAACGATAAAGACAATAATATAAATCCGGAGCCCTGTGAGATACAGAACTCCGGATTATTTTATTGGATACCGGCTATTTGCCTACTCTCCGAAGTAGCGCTTCAGGAGACCTTCGAAACCACGTCCATGGCGTGCTTCGTCCTTGGCCATCTCGTGTACGGTATCATGTATTGCATCCAGGTCGGCTGCCTTGGCTGCCTTAGCAATATCCATCTTGCCAGCACATGCGCCGCACTCGGCCTCTGCACGCTTCTGCAAGTTGGTCTTTGTGTCCCATACGCAATCGCCAATCAGCTCTGCAAACCTTGATGCATGGTCTGCCTCCTCGAAGGCATAACGCTTGAATGCCTCTGCAATTTCGGGATAGCCCTCACGGTCAGCCTGACGTGACATTGCGAGATACATACCTACCTCAGTACACTCACCGCTGAAATGAGCCTTGAGACCTTCCATAATCTCCTCGGGACAACCCTTTGCAACACCAATTACATGCTCTGTTACATACTCGCGTTCACCTTCCACCTTAGTGAACTTGTCACCTGGTACCTTACACTGTGGGCATCTCTCTGGTGCCGAATCGCCTTCGTGGACATAGCCACATACTGAGCATACGAATTTTGCCATAATAGTCTTGTTTTATTAGTTAATAATAGAGTTAAATATTCTCGTTACATTCATTGCATGTCCCTTTCAAGTAGTAGTGCATCTCGTGAACCTGAAAACCGTCCATTCCATTTTCATGCAATTTACTTGCATTAGGCATTATACTGCCTGGAATATCAAATATCCTGCCACAACCTACACACATAAAATGACCGTGAGGCTTTGTATCTCCGTCATAGTACACATGCTTGTCGTCAATGGTGAGCATGGAACACAGTCCATTCTCCGCAAATAGACGCAGGGTGTTGTACACTGTCGTAAGCGAGAGTGTTGGATTATCCGGACGCAAGTCGTGGAAGACGGTTTCTGCCTTGGGATGGTGGTAGTTCTGCATTATGTACCTTAGCAGTGCAATGCGTGGCTGGGATACGGTGAGGTTGTGATCCCGCAGAATTTCTTTCAACTGGCAATCTGAAAGACTGGGTTGAAACATTGTGTCCATGCTAAACTCTCTCTTGTAATAATTACAAGACAAAGATAATGGTTTTAGATGATTTGTGCAAGAGTTTAAAATGATTTATAATTAAAATACGGTATTTTCTTGTCATTTAGAAGAAAATACCGTACCTTTGTGGTGATATATAAATGCGGTAGTAGCTCAGTTGGTAGAGCGGAAGCTTCCCAAGCTTCAGGTCGCGGGATCGTGCCCCGTCTACCGCTCCCCCTTTTCCCCTAGAACTTAAACCCTATTGTTGCACTAATGCTGTGACGGGACAAATTGACTGGTATTGCGTTCATCTCGCTGCCGGTATGGGCGCTTGAAAAGGCATAGTAATCGCCATTCTGTATGCGATACTTGTATGCAAAGTCGATGTAATATTTCTTTGCGCGATAACCGAGTCCTGCCGTAGCAATATGCGTGTCGGTGAGATTCATGTACTGGAAGCTTGTCGGATAATCAACTGCCTGCGGCACATAGGATTGCGGAGATACGGCTGCATCCCAGAATGCTCCCGGCTTGTATATACTGGTAATGTAGTTGTATCCTGCACGCAGGCTGAGACTTTCGATAGGCTTAACCTCAATTCCGAGGCGTAGGGTATGCTGACCTCGTATGATACCTTCTGTCCACGCATCGATATATTGGTCCTTGATCCAGCGGCCATAGTAATCGGGATATGACATGCTGGTATTCTGATACAAGGCATATTCGTACTCGGCTCCAAGGGCTACTCTCTTTCCGAATGTCGTACCTAACTGGCCACGGAACTTCCATGGCGTGGTGAGGCGGTATTTCAGATAGTTGTCTGTCTCGGCATAGTAGTCGTAATACTTGCGCGGTGTAGGATCATAAGTAGCAATGCCTGCGTCGAAATCTTCCCTGGACTGATAATAGTACTTGGAACTGATGCTCTGGTCATCGATGTACTCCAATCGGTACCATGTGGGACTCTCGATGGTAAGGCCAATACGGAAAGGATTGTCCTTGACCGGACGGATTATCGTTCCAAGCTTGAAATTGAATCCGTGACCGGTAATGTGCTGGTCGTTCATATATGCAAAGTCCTGTATTTCCTGACCTGCTATGTCGCCATTGCGCTGTTCCCACATCTCGGTTGACTGCCTCCAGTCAACTCTGTCCATACCGAATGTCAGACCGATGAAGAACTGATCCTGGACATTGGTACTAAGGTTGAAGTCAAAACTGCTTAGTGAGCCTGATGCGTATGACAGGTTGCTATTACCCAAGGCATTAGCACCTGTCCACAACTTGGCTGCTGAGGCTGCTCCATAAATACTTTTGTGATGCTGATCCCATGGATTGAATGTACCACGCTGTTCTACAACGGTTGCCATATCATAGAGCTGGTCGGCAAATGATGCACCGGTTGCCACCTCGCCATAGAAGGCTTGCTTGTAGTTAATCTTGCGCTGGTAGTTAAAGGATATATTGAAATTCTTGACCTTGCCATCCATGGGGAACGAGGCGACAATACCAGCCTGATCCAGTGTAACGCCTCCGTTGTTGGGGGCCATGCCGCTGGCGCTTCTGTCAGCACCCCAGTTGCCGCCTACGGTAAGTGAAATGTCATTCTTCTTCATCATGGCGATACCTGCTGGATTGGAACTGATGGTACTGATATCTGCACCCAAGGCGCCCATGGCTCCACCCATTGACACGTAACGTGATGTTCCTATGACATCTGCCTGATTTGTAATCTGGTTATTGACGTATGTATCCTGGGCAGACACCGATATGGCTGCAGACAATGCTGCTAAAGTGATTATTATCTTCATCGTAATGTAATGTTGAATTTTATGACCTGACATAGGCTGACGTACTTAACGGCCACGGCCGCCACGGAAGCCGCCGCCACCTCCGAAACCACCACCTGATGAGTGGAATCCTCCACCACCTGATGAACGGAATCCTCCGCCACCTGAGCTGTGACTGCGGGACGGGCTGCCATAGCTGTGTGAAGAACTGCCGGATGATGAACGGGAACCTCCCCATGTACTGTTGTTGCTGCCCGAACTGCGGCTTGGACGACCGCTGTATGTATTGCTGCGTCCACTGTCGTTATAACGGCCGCCACTGCCATACCTGTTGTTGTTGCCCCGGCTGTATGTACGGGAATTGTCCGTATAGGTTCGTGGATTGCCTGTCGTTGCACTGCGCATACCCATTGTCCGTCCGCCGCTATAGCGGTTGTTGTAGATGGCATTGGCATTTCGAACACTCATGGTGCGGTATCCTGTACCATAGTAATGGTTATGGTGGACATGAATGCCAGGATGCCATGCATAGCTCCATCCTATACCCCATGTGCATCCCCACCCTACTGAGCACCATCCGCCTACGTAGACAGGACGATACCAGGGATCCCAGAACCATGGGTCATAGTACCATGGATCATAGATATAAGCAATGCGGTCCCAATACCAGGGATCGTAGTAGCGTATTCCACGGAATCGTGCCAGGCGTGTGCTGTAGTAGAACTCGTCTTCCTCGGCATCCCTATATCCGCGTGTATAACCGTCATCGTAGCCAAGATCGTACAGGCTGCCCTGCTTCTTCCTAGTCACAACAACAGTATCGGCAACTGCGGTATTTGTATCCGCAACACTTGTGCGACGGCCGCGACGGTTGTACTCATCTACGTCTCGCAGAGTACCTGTATGATAGTCTGCCTCGCCATTGGATGGCTGTGTCACGTCATCCTCATATTCCACGACAACCCTGCGTGTCTGTTGTTTCTTATCGCTCTGGACGGTCTTATCATTCTTGGACTTTCTGCCAAAATACATCTCGTCATCATCATCCTGCGCCATTATTGCTATGGTGGGCAGTATGAGAGCTACCATTGCAAAGATAAATGACTTTCGATTCATAGTGCTAAGCTTTTATAGTTTCTCTGATGCAAAAATACTTTTTTAAAATATGTATATTTGGGGTGTTTTCCTAAAATGGGTAGGAAAATCCCTTTTCATGATTTATCACTATGCCTTTTTACGAAAGAGCAGCATTGTCCATTCGGATTCAGTGCATGTCACCTCCAAATGAAAGCCGAGCTCCATAGCCTTCTGCTGCAAGACACCTGCATCTGTCTCGTAGAATCCGCTTAGCAACATCTGACCACCAACCTTGATGCAGGATGCAAAACGCGGCATATCGGCAAGGAGGATATTGCGGTTGATATTGGCTATCAGCAGGTCTGCCGGCTGGACACCGGAACGATGTTCCTGCACAAGAACAGCTGAGTCGCCCTCGCATACGCGAACATTATCTATATTATTAAGCTGAAGGTTGCTGATGGCATTGCGAACGCTCCACTCGTCAATGTCGTATGCAAATACATCATGTGCACCAAGCATGCTGCACATGATGGCCAGTATTCCAGTACCCGTGCCGGCGTCTATTACATGCTTTCCACAAAGGTCCATTTCCAACAACTGGTGCAGTATCAGGCGGGTCGTCTGATGCGAACCGGTTCCGAATGCCTGACATGGATTAATCCTGATGTCAAACCTGGCATACGGTACACCCGTATGGCGTGTATCATGTATGCAAACAAGACATTCTTCCGTATCGGCAGGTAATTCGGAAGCATACAGCATTATTGGCTGGAAGCCTTCATCTTCCCACTGGGCATTCCAGTTCTCGTAGGCAGCTTCCGTAACGGTATAGGTTATTCCGATATTTTCAATCGGGAATGTCGCAATGACGGTATCGAGCTCTTCCTTATGTAACAAAGTCTGCTGCACCCATCCCCTGATACCATGAGCGGTATTCTCGAATGCTTCAAATCCACATTCGGCTACCATTGCACTCAGTACATCTGCAGATGCCTCGGTACAGGGAGTAATATTAAAATCTACCTCGTAGTATTTCATCTTACTATGAACTATTCAAACCTGATACTCTTTGCCGGATGGATTCGGCTTACCAGATAACTGGGTATCACAAGCACCAGTACACAGATTATCAGCGTTGATATGTTTACAATGGCAATCTGCGTCCATGGGAAACTGACCGGTACGGTATTGAGATAGTAATTGGCAGGATCCAGCTTGGCAATACCGGTGTATTTCTGCAGGTACAGCAGAGCAAAGGCAATGGCGTTGCCAATGACTATGCCGCGCACCACGATCATTGCGCTAAGATAGAGGAACAGGTGGCGAAGCTGCGAGTTAGTAGCTCCCATTGCCTTCATTATACCAATGAACTGAGTTCGCTCAAGGATGATTATGAGCAGTCCGCTGACCATAGTAACACATGCCACGCATATCATGAGGATCAGTATGGCAATGACATTGGTGTCGAGCAGTGTCAGCCATGAGAATATCTGCGGATATATTTCCCGTACCGTCGGATTGGCATAATACTGACCATTAGAATCAGTCAGGCTCAATACGACACGTCCAACCTGCATTGCAATTTCGTTAAGGTCCTGGAAACCGGGCAGAATGACCTCGGCGCCACTGTAAATATCCTTGTCCCAATGTGCTATGCCTTGCACATTACGCACGTCAGCAAATACGAGATTATCGTCAAAGTCGCTCATATAAGTATTGAATATGCCTGCAACAATATATCTGCGTGCACGTAACTGGTTGGTAAAGAAATAGGCATATACTCGGTCACCTGTCTTCAGTTTCAGTGCAGCGGCAGTACGACCTGAAATGATAATACTGTCGGAAGGTGTGTCGCCTGCACCAAACTGCGGTATATGCCCCTCGGCCATGCAACTTCGGATAAAGGTGAGGTCGTATTCAGTACCGATGCCACGGACAACAGTTCCGCGAAAGGCATCAGTAGTCTTGAACATACCGGTCTGTACTGCGTATCGCTGCACCCGGACAACACCCGGTACGGCACGCAGTTCGCGAACAAGACTGTCGGTAATCTGTATGGACAGCGAGGTTGACTGATACATGCTTTTGGCATTGACAACCTCGATATAGCCTGCTATGTCGGCTACCTTGCGACGTACCTCGTTCTGGAATCCAAGTGCAATGGAAAGACTCATGACCATAACCAGGACACCAATAGCCACACCTGCGGTGGCAATGCGTACAGCGGATGCCGAGATACGACTTCCACCTGCATTATTATATAGTCTTCTGGCTATGGACAGCATAACTTACTCTGTGCGGCCGGGGTATGCCTCGATAGCCTTGCGCAGTATAAAGAGTGCCCGTATAAGGTCCTCCTTCTTAAGCACATAGGCCAGGCGTACCTGATTATATCCTGCTCCCGGTGTAGTATAGAATCCTGCCGCTGGAGCCATCATTATGGTTTCGCCCTCGTACTGGAAATCGGACAGGCACCATGCACAGAACTTCTCGGCATCATCCACAGGAAGCTTGGCAACTGTATAGAAAGCTCCCATAGGTATAGGGCTGTAAACGCCAGGGATGCGATTGAGACCGTCTATCAGGCATTTGCGCCGCTCGACATATTCGTCGTATACCTCGCGACCATATTCCTCTGGCTCGTCCAGTGACGCCTCGGCAGCAATCTGACCGATGAGCGGTGGAGAAAGGCGTGCCTGGCAGAATTTCATAACTGCCTGACGTACCTCGGCATTCTTGGTTATAAGAGCTCCGATACGGATGCCACACTCACTATAACGTTTTGATACTGAGTCTATAAGAACCACATTGTTCTCAATTCCCTCCAAGTGACAAGCGCTGATGTATGGCGACCCGGTATATATAAACTCGCGGTACACCTCGTCGCTGAACAGGTACAAGTCATATTTCCTGACCAGGTCGCGTATCTGATTCATTTCCCTGCGCGTATACAGGTAGCCTGTCGGATTGTTGGGATTACAGATAAGTATTGCACGTGTACGCTCGTTTATAAGCTCCTCGAATTTTTCTACCTTGGGCAAAGAGAAACCCTCTTCGATTGTAGTAGCAATAGTACGTATTACGGCACCGGCAGAAATGGCAAACGCCATGTAGTTGGCATACGCCGGCTCGGGGACGATAATCTCGTCTCCGGGATTAAGGCATGCAAGGAACGAGAATAGAACAGCCTCGCTACCGCCACTGGTTATGATAATATCGTCTGCAGTGAGGTTAATATTGTATTTCTCGTAGTATTTGACCAATTTCCGGCGATATGACAAATAGCCCTGAGACGGGCTGTACTCCAGAATCTTGCGGTCAATATTACGTATTGCATCCAATGCCGCCTGAGGCGTGGGAAGGTCGGGCTGACCAATGTTGAGATGATAGACATGCACCCCCCTTTCCTTGGCTGCATAAGCCAAGGGTGCCAGTTTGCGGATTGGTGACTCGGGCATCTCGTGACCTCGAACTGATATCTGTGGCATATTCTAATATTGATTTATCTTTTAAAAAAATAGTACGACCAGTACGTACCTCCGTACATATCCAGACACACCTTGCGCTGTTGCCTGGAATCCTTGGCATTCTTCGCCATAATCTGGATAAAGTCGGTAATGGCCGTGGTAATCTCTTCATCCTCCAGCACCGTCCCGTCATTGATATGACGACGCTGTGCCAGAATATATGCTTCCCTATAATGGCGGGGCATGGAATCGCTGATTGCATAAAACTGCGGAAGCCTCCTTACAAACTCACTCAGCTTCCTGTCAAGCAACAAGGAACAGAGGTAGTAATCTGCCAATGGCTGGATGCTAAGGGAATCCTGTTGCATGCGCAGAGTGTCAGCCATTGCCTGCTGACGCATTTCCATTGCCTTTTCCAGGAACCTTGCAGTGGACATCCTCGCTCCGGGCATAATGGCTGCCTGGATGTGCCTTGCGACCATACATGGTGCAAGGTATATGCGGCAAGCCGGTGCCGTATCGGGTATGAGGCTCTCGCTGCCTTTCAGACCTGGCTGTGAGAAGAGTTCGTCTGCAAGACGGCCCTCGCGGCTGAGAGCCAGTGCATGCATCGCAGTAATGTTGCGGTTCTGTACAGTGTAATCCGTACCGACATCCAATGCCTGACGCGTATCGCCCTGATGCATAAGTCTCTCGACCAGCAACTGGTCATGCAGTTCGCGATTATGGTTTGATACTATAATGGACATAAGCACACCAAGACTGAGTATCACGACATTACTGCACATATAATGCGGTACTGTGTTGTGCTCTGCATGATCCTCGCGTAACGACAATGATGCTACACATAACGCGATGGCAACAGTCATCATCATGCATCCGGAAAAAACAGGCAGATGGATATCCGAATCCTGTATGCTCTGCATCCTGGCACCCGTAAGAATGCCAAGTATCACAAATGACGGCAAAGTAGCTACAGCTTTCAGGCGAATGGGAAACGGAAAGAAACGCAGGAGCAGTACAGAGGGCAATGCTGCAAGCAGCGTACCCAACAAAGCAGAAATGAAGATGGAATCAAGCGTATCTCCCCCACTGGTGATATAATGCGCCAGAGCAACGATATCCCGCTGCTCTCCCATATATATATACAGCGAATATACTACAAAACACAGCACGCAAGCTACCGTGAGGAAGCTTGCGGTCCGCTGTGTACTATGGTAGTAATATTTCAATCCTTGACCATCCTGAGAACACATGCACTGCGTGCAGGAAGGTAGAGTTTCAACCATCCCTTGCCGTCGCGTGCCAATTCGCGATCGTAAATCGTCAGGTGACGAAGGCTATCATCGTTGAAGCCCTTGCCTCCAAACTTGACATCATCAGTATTGAGCAGGTACTGGTATGTACCAGCCTTGACCATGAAACCGTAGTCGGCATAACTGCGGAACGGGCTGAAATTGAAGAAGAACAGCAGCTCTCCGCGCTGGAAAGCGTAAACCTGGTCCCCATCGTTGTGCCAGATCTCGGTAACATGAGTCTTCTGCATGTCCTTCTCGCTCTTGATAACCTTGAGCATATAGCGGTCAAAGTCACCCAGATAGTGATAGCAGAGCTCCTTGTTGTCCACGAGGTTCCACTGGCGACGTGCATACTTGTAGCTCCAGCCGTTACCCTCACGAGGGAAATCAATCCATTCGGGATGACCGAACTCGTTACCCATGAAGTTGAGGTAGCCGCCATTGATTGTACCTGCCGTTGCCAGGCGAATCATCTTGTGCAGGGCAATACCGCGCTCCACTGTATAGTTCTCGTCACCCTTCTTGAAATGCCAGTACATATCGGCATCAATAAGGCGGAAGATTATGGTCTTGTCACCCACCAGTGCCTGGTCGTGACTTTCGCAGTACGAAATAGTCTTCTCATCGGCACGACGGTTGGTCGTCTCCCACAGAATAGAACTCGGTTTCCAATCCTCGTCCTTGAGTTCCTTGATGATCTTGATCCAATAGTCAGGGATATTCATCGCCATACGGTAGTTGAAGCCGTAGCCACCTGCCTCGAATGATGCAGCAAGGCCCGGCATACCGCTTACCTCCTCGGCAATCGTAATGGCATAGCGGTTGACCTGGTGAATCAGGCAGTTTGCCAATGTCAGGTAAACAATGGCATTATCATCCTGTGTACCGTTGTAATAATCACCATAGCCGCCGAATGCCTGTCCTAAACCGTGACTGTAGTACAGCATCGATGTAACACCGTCGAAACGGAAACCGTCGAAGTGGAACTCATCGAGCCAATACTTGCAGTTACTCAACAGGAAATGCAACACCTCGTTCTTGCCATAGTCAAAGCACAGGCTGTCCCATGCCGGATGCTCACGACGGTCGCCCTGATAGAAATACTGGCAGGGATCACCACAGAAATTACCGAGACCCTCCTGCTCGTTCTTGACAGCATGAGAGTGTACGATATCCATGATGACTGCTATACCCATTGAATGAGCCTCGTCAATAAGAGCCTTGAGCTGCTCGGGAGTACCAAAGCGGCTGCTGGCAGCAAAGAAAGAACTTACGTGATAACCGAAACTTCCATAATACGGATGCTCCTGGATAGCCATAATCTGGATGCAGTTGTAACCTGCACGATGTATGCGCGGCAGGACATTGGTGCGGAACTCGTCATAAGATCCAACCTTCTCGGCATCCTGGGCCATACCTATGTGGCACTCGTATATGAGCAGCGGACTGGTATTTGGCTTGAACTTGGGATTCTTCCATACATATTTCTCATCGGGCTCCCATACCTGAGCAGAGAAAATCTTGGTCGTTTCGTCCTGAACAACACGACGTACCCATGCAGGAATACGCTCACCCTGACCGCCTTCCCAGTGTACGCTCAGTTTGTACAGGTCACCGTGCTTAAGGGCTTTCTCCGGCAGAACCAGCTCCCAGTTGCCGGTATCCTTGATACGCTTGAGGGCATAGTGGCCGTCTTCCTTCCAACCCGTGAAATCACCTATCAGATAGATGGCAGTAGCATTTGGAGCCCACTCGCGCAGTACCCACGAGCCATCCTGCTTGTGCAGGCCGAAATAGAGATAACCTGATGCAAATTCGCTAAGAGTCTGTGCACCGCCCTGTGTAAGCTCGCCAATCTTGTCAATGGCAGACTGGTGACGACCATTGATTGCATTGGCATACTCTGCCAGATACTTGTCGTTACGAATTAGCCTGAGTACCTGTGGTACCTTGGGAGCAGTCTCCTGAGCCGCAACCTTCTTGGCACCAGCCTTCTTGGTTACAGCCTGTTTCTTTGTGGCCTTCTTTGTAGTCTTGGTTGTTTTAGAGACTTCTGTCTTCTTTGTAGCCATAATATAATCGTTTAATTTACTTTACCACCTTTACACCGCGGCGGAACTCGCCCTCAAAATGTCCATCCTTGTCTTCAAGGATTCCGTGACCATCCTTCAGGCCATCCTTGAATCCACCTTTGTATTTCGTTCCGTCGCTCTGACGCAGGATTCCCTGTCCCTCCATGGTACCGTTCACCCAGTCGCCATCATACACATCACCGTTGGCCCAGGTATAGCGTCCCTTGCCATGCTGCTTGTTCTGCTTCCAGAACCCGTCATACTTGGCTCCGCTCTTCCACGTAAACTTGCCATAACCGTCCTGGTCACCATTCAGGAAATGACCCACATACTTGTCACCGTTACGGTATGTGAACACACCGTCACCTGTACGCTGTCCCTTTACATACGGACCCTCGTACTTGTCACCGTTATGATATGTGTAGATGCCCGTACCATGCTGCTGGTCATCGAGCCATGTGCCATTGTACTTGTCACCGCTGGAGTAGACGAAGATACCCTTGCCGTTCTTCATGTTGGCATGCCACTGTCCTCGATAGACATTACCGTTTGCCCAGTCAAAGACACCCTCACCCTCTTTCATGTCCTGCATCCAGTCGCCGTCATAGTAGGCACCGTTGGCAAATGTATATTTGCCCTTGCCCTGACGCTTGTCCTGATACCATAAACCCTCGTACTTGTCGCCGTTGTAATAGTACATAATCCCCCTACCATGTTGGTAGTCACGATACCATGCTCCCACATAGCGGTTGTTGTTCGAGAAGAAATACGTCCCGACACCATGCTGCTGATCCTGATACCAGTCGCCGTCGTATTTCTCGCCGTCAGCAAACTCGTATACACCCTTGCCCTCGCGTTTGCCGCGGACATATTCGCCGGTATGACGGTCGCCGTTCTTGAATGTAGTAGTACCCTTTCCGTTAGGTTTTCCCTTGAGCAGCTCACCCTGATACACGCCACCTTCCGAGAACTGGTAGCTACCGATAACTATCCCTTGTGATTGAGCTGATAATACGACCAGAGCCGCCGAAAAAAACAGCAGCCCCAGACGTTTGATATGATTGTACGCAGTAGACAAAATCCTATAAATTATTTCATTTAGCGTACAAATTTACAAATTAAATCTCACAATGACATTCGCTTAAATATTTTTAACCATCAAGATGTTCTAAAAAGAACATATTACGCGTGTTTTAAGTTACTCCGAGGCCGTTTGTGCACCTCCCGCAGACTCATGGTCATCAGTCCCTCCCTGCGTCACCTCGCCCGGAGCTACCTCTGGAGTCTCATCTACGTCCCCTTCCGCATCTCCGTTTTCGGATGTACGATGGTAACGGTCACCCGTCCTGGACGTCTTCAGACCCTCCGGTATCTCGAAGCGCTCGTTCGGGCTATATCCCAGCTTCTTGTCAGCATAGACCTTCTTCAGGAAATATGCACAAATAGGCAAAGCAGCAGCGGCACCCTGACCGATGGAGGTTGAGGCAAAATGCACATCACGCTCGTCACCGCCTACCCAAGCTCCGAAGCTGAGCCTTGGAGTATAGCCGACAAACCATCCGTCCGTATTGTCATTGGTCGTTCCTGTCTTGCCAGCCATCGGTGCAGTAACACCCATGCGGCGCATACGCGAACCAGTACCTCCATTTACAACGCCCTGCATCAGAATGACCATCTTCCATGCCGCATCACTACTGATTACATGATGTATCTGCGGCTGGAAATTAGCTATCACATGCCCGTCACTGTCCTGTATCTTGGTTACGAAACGCGGAGCACGGCGCATACCCTGATGGGCAAATGCCGTATAGGCGCTTACCATCTCCAGGACACTTATCTCGCAAGAGCCCAAAGCCAGCGTCATATTCGGCTTGATATTGTAGTTACGTATACCGAACTCGTGCACCAGGTCAACCAGCATACCAGGATCCAGCTGGCTCATCAGCCATGCGGAAACCCAGTTGTTGGAACGCGCCAACGCCCACTTCAGCGTAACCATCTGACCATAGCATGCACGGCTGCCGTTTCGGGGCGTCCAATATCCGCCTCCAGGCAAATGGTATGTCTTCTGCACATTAGGAGCTCTGTCGTCAGGACCATATCCGTTATCCATTGCCATTGCATACAGGTAAGGCTTCATGGTCGAACCCACCTGACGGCGACCCTGACCTGCCATATCATAGCGGAAATGAGTATAGTCAAGACCACCAACATACGCCTTTACATCTCCCGTCTCGCTGTCCATGCACACGAAGCCCGAGTGCAGGAAGCCCTTGTAGTACTTAAGGCTGTCCAGCGGAGTCATCACCGTATCCACGTCACCCCTCGGGGTATAGACAGTCATCTCGACCGGGACATTGAAACTGTTCTCTATCTCACTTTCGCTGTACCCTGCAGCCTTCATGGTCACGTAACGGCCGCTCTGCTTCTTGGCACGGGAGATATCTGCAGCAACCCTCTGGGCAGAAAGACCGCGGAAATAGGGCTTGTTGGGATTTGATGCCTGCTCGCTGTTGAATATCGGCTGCAGATACTTGACAACATGTTCGTACATAGCCTCCTCCGCATACTGCTGCATACGGCTGTCCAAAGAACAAGTAATCTTCAGGCCGTCGGTATAGAGGTTATAGTGATTGCCGTTCTTGTCGACATTCTTGTTACACCACCCGTAAATAGGATCCTGCTCCCACGCAATGGAATCCTCGGTATATTTCTGCTTCTGCCAGCCGGCATAGTCATCAGGATCAGGCTTGTTCGCCATCAGTATCTGACGCAGATACTCCTTCACATAACAACCTATACCAGTATTATGTTCCACGCGATGGAAATTGAGCGACAGCGGCTTCGCCTTGTACATCTCCGCATCCGATTCCGAGAGATAGCCCACCTTTGTCATCTGATCCAGCACGACGTCACGACGTTCTTGAGCACGCTCCGGAACACGTACGGGATTGAAATACGACGGATTCTTGCACATACCCACAAGCATTGCACATTCATCCACCGTCAGCTCATGAGGCTCCTTATTAAAATATGTACGCGATGCAGTCTTTATTCCCACGGCATTGTGCAGGAAATCAAAATAGTTGAGATACATCGTTATAATCTCCTGCTTGGTATAATAGCGCTCCAGCTTCACAGCAATAAGCCACTCTATCGGCTTCTGCAGGAGACGCTGCATAGTGCTCGTCGCATGCTCGCTGTACAACTGCTTCGCCAGCTGCTGCGTGATTGTCGAACCGCCACCGGCACTCTTCTGCCCCATGACACCGCGCTTGACCACAGCACGCAACAGCGCACGGAAGTCAATACCCGAATGGTCATAGAAACGCTCGTCCTCGGTCGCCACCAAAGCCTCGACCATAGCAGGCGCTATCGAGTCATATTCCGTAAACAGACGGTTGGTAGCACCATAGCTGTAAGTTCCCATCAGCTTGCCGTCGCTCGTAACTATCTGACTTGCGAACTTATCCACAGGATTAGACAGAGCCTGCATGTCAGGCATATAGCCTATCATGCCCTCATTCACCATAAACAGCAGGCCCACCACACCTCCTATTACAGAGAGCAACACGACCCACATAGCTATGATAATCTTCTTTCTCATTGCAGATGTAGTATAGTTCCTTACTTAATCTTCACCTCGCTGCGCGGAATATCACGGTTGCAGTAACAACAGCGCAGGATATCACCATTGGCACCTATGGCACGGAAGCGCGTCTGCATAGGCTCATTGTTGGTTATGCACTTGGGATTCGAGCATTTTACCGTATCGACCAGCAGTTCGGGCATGACAACAGTACGCTTCTCAACAATATCGTAATTACGTATTATGCACAGCGTAACGTTGGGAGCAACGATGCTGAGCTGGTTCAGCTCCTCGTCGGTGAAAAACTTGTCCGCAACCTTTATGATACTCTTATGCCCCATATCAGCACTCTTCAGATTGAAGCCCACCGTAACCGCAGTCTTCATCTTCTCCAGATGCAGGAGGTTAACGACATCAAACAACCTGTCGCTTGGAATATGGTCAATTACAGTGCCGTTCTCGATTGCGGCAACCAAAAGCTTATCGTGTCTCATAGTTTCTTCTTTATATCATCAAGGCTTATCCCCAGAACATCACATATCAGCGCCTGACGCGCATAAAGACCGTTGCGTGCCTGCTGGAAATAATATGCATACGGAGTCTCGTCTATCGAATACTCAATCTCGTTTACACGAGGCAGAGGATGCAGGATCTTCATGTTGGGACGCGCCTTCTTCAGCATGTCGCGCTTCAGCAGGTAACGGTCCTTGACCCTCTCATACTCATCCAAGTCCACAAACCTCTCCTTCTGCACACGGGTCATATACAGGATATCAGCATCACTGATAGTATCCGCAGTGAAGTCCTGATGCTCAACATAACGGATACCATACTCCTCGCAATAACGCTTGTATATATCCGGCATCGCCAGCTCGTCAGGAGCAATAAAATGGAACGTAGGATTAAAGTGGCGCATTGCCATCAGAAGCGAATGAACCGTACGGCCGTATTTCAGGTCCCCCACCATATAGATGTTCAGGTCATCCAGCCTTCCCTGCGTCTGGTTAATCGTGTACAGGTCCAGCATCGTCTGCGAAGGATGCTGATTAGCACCGTCACCCGCATTCACGATAGGCACCGGAGCAATCTCGCTTGCATACTGGGCAGCACCCTCCAGATAATGGCGCATTACAATCACGTCCGCATAATTGCTCACCATCATTATAGTATCCTTCAGCGTCTCACCCTTCGTACCGCTCGTCACCTTGGGATCGGCAAATCCTATTACACGGGCTCCCAGGCGATTGGCAGCAGTTTCAAAGCTGAGGCGTGTACGCGTACTCGGCTCGAAGAAAAGCGTAGCCACAACCTTCCCCTCCAGGAGACGGCGGTTGGGATTCTGCTCAAACTCACGAGCCATACGTATCAAATACTCGATTTTATCTCTGGAATGATTGGCCAGAGTCACAAGACTGCTATTCTGCATAACACGGTTCCGTTACATAATATATGCGACAATTCGCGCATACAAAGATAATCCTTTTTTGATGCAAAAATCCAAAACAGCTCCTTAATAATAAAATTATTAATACTATTTTTACAAAAAAATCGCCCAAACCCACACTAATATCATTATAAATAACTACCTTTGCTACTCATGTTAAAACTAACTACGTACACAAACTGATATGGACAACACTGTATTTGACCTGATCAAGGAAGAACGTGCACGCCAAATGCGCGGCATTGAGCTAATCGCAAGCGAAAACTTTGTTTCAGACGAAGTGATGCAGGCAATGGGTTCGGTATTAACCAACAAATACGCCGAAGGATATCCAGGCAAGCGCTATTACGGCGGCTGCCAGGTAGTCGACAAAGTCGAGCAACTTGCCATAGACCGCATCTGCAAGCTCTTCGGTGCAGAATATGCCAACGTACAGCCGCACTCAGGTGCACAGGCCAACGCAGCAGTATTCCTGGCAGTACTTAATCCCGGCGACACATTCATGGGCCTCAACCTTGATCACGGCGGCCACCTGAGCCACGGCTCACTGGTAAACACCTCCGGCATCCTGTACAAGCCCGTAGGCTATAACCTGAACAAGGAAACAGGACGCGTCGACTACGACGAGATGGAGCGCCTCGCCATCGAGAACAAGCCCAAGCTCATTGTCGGCGGCGGCTCCGCATACAGCCGCGAGTGGGACTACAAACGCATGCGCGAGATTGCCGACAAGGTAGGCGCACTGCTCATGATAGACATGGCACACCCCGCAGGACTCATAGCAGCCGGCGTACTTGATAACCCCGTTAAATACGCACATATCGTAACATCCACCACCCACAAGACCCTGCGCGGTCCCCGCGGCGGTATCATCCTGATGGGCAAGGACTTTGACAACCCATGGGGCAAGACGACACCCAAGGGCGAGATCAAGAAGATGTCCGCACTCCTCAACAGCGCAGTATTCCCAGGCATCCAGGGTGGTCCTCTGGAACACGTAATAGCAGCCAAGGCAGTTGCCTTCGGAGAATGCCTCAAACCCGAATGGAAGCAATATGCACAGCAGGTACAGAAGAATGCACAGGTACTGGCACAGGAACTTGTCGCACGCGGCTTCTATATCGTAAGCGGCGGTACCGACAACCACTCGATGCTTGTAGACCTCCGCACCAAATACCCCGACCTTACAGGCAAGGTTGCCGAGAAGGCACTGGTTGCAGCAGACATCACCGTTAACAAGAACATGGTGCCCTTCGACTCACGCAGCGCCTTCCAGACATCAGGCATACGCCTGGGCACCCCCGCCATCACCACACGCGGAGCCAAGGAAGACCTCATGAAACAGATCGCAGCATTCATCGAGCGCGTACTTGACGACCCCGAAAACGAGGAGAACATCGCACAGGTACGCAGCGAGGTAAACGCAATAATGGCCGGCTACCCACTGTTTGCATGGTAGCCCGCAGACACAGGCAAAACAAAATCCCCAACCTTGCGGAGAGGTTGGGGATTTAATTTTTGTATTGGTAAAGTATCTTCCGAGCAGAGGATTAGTTCTTGAAGAAATCCTTGACAGCCTCGTTGGGGACCATCTGCTCGTCGAAAGAGTAAGAACCGCTAGGGTTCTTCACCATCTTGATGACCTTAGTGTAAGAACGGCCATCCGTCTTACCAGTCTGCAATGTTGCGACAGTTTTCTTAGCCATAATTTAGTCTATTACTTGTGATTTAACCTTTACTCAAACGGAAATTACTTAATCTCCTTGTGTACAGTCATTCTCTTCAGAATGGGGTTGTACTTCTTGAGTTCCAAACGCTCTGGAGTGTTCTTACGGTTCTTTGTCGTAATGTAACGTGAAGTTCCGGGCAGACCACTCTCCTTCATCTCGGTGCACTCCAGGATAACCTGGACGCGATTGCCTTTAGCTTTCTTTGCCATGATTTTTCCTCCTGAAATTTTAACCGATTACACGAATGTTCTTCCAATCACAATAGCCCTTGGCCACAGCATTCTTCAATGCTGCATCCAGTCCGATCTTGTTGATGACGCGCAGACCGTTAGCACAGATATTCAGGCTGATCCAGCAATCCTCCTCAACATAGTAGAACTTCTTGGTGAACAGGTTCACGTCAAAGGTACGCTTTGTACGGCGCTTTGAGTGAGACACGTTGTTACCAATCATGGCTCTCTTTCCGGTAATTTGACAAATCCTTGACATTTCTAATCTTCCTTTCTTTTGTTACTTTCCAATAACATCTTCCAAACGGCCGCAAAGGTACGACAAAATATTTACATACGCAAACTTTTTCAATTAAAAGATTCGGCCGCCTTCCAAAAAAAGGTCCAAGACCCGTCAAAAACGACGCTACACCCTGGAATATGCAGGCAAATCCATGCTGCAGAAGTCCCTGTCCTGATACTTGAAATAGCCCGCCATTGCAATCATGGCAGCATTGTCCGTAGTGTACCCGAACTTGGGAATAAACACCTTCCACCCATAACGCCTTGCATGGTCAAGGAACGCCTCGCGCAACCCGGTATTCGCACTCACTCCGCCAGCCACAGCCACCTGCCTTATCTTCAGGTCCTTCGCCGCCTTGCGCAGCTTCTTCATCAGTATGTCAACGATCGTAAACTCCAGGCTCGCAGCCAGATCCTCCTTGTGAAGCTCTATGAAATCAGCATCCTCCGCAACCCAGTCGCGCAAGTTGTACAGGAAGCTGGTCTTCAGACCGCTGAAACTGTAATCATAACCAGCAATCTGCGGACGCGCAAACTCGAAGGCATGCGCATTGCCCTTACGGGCAAGACGGTCTATGATCGGCCCTCCTGGATAACCCAGTCCCATCACCTTGCTACACTTGTCTATCGCTTCACCGGCAGCATCGTCTATAGTACGGCCGATAATCTCCATGTCGTTGTACGCACGCACTAAGACAATCTGGCTATTGCCTCCGCTTACCAGCAGGCACAGGAACGGAAACTGCGGGGCAATATGATCATCACCCTCCTCGCGCACGAAATGTGCCAGGATATGACCCTGCAGATGATTTACCTCGATCATAGGAATATTCAGACTCGCAGCCAATCCCTTGGCAAAGCTCACACCGACCAGAAGACTGCCCATCAGGCCAGGACCGCGTGTAAAGGCTACTGCTGAAAGTTCCTCCCTCTCTACCCTAGCCTGCTTCAGGGCCTGATCAACCACCGGCACAATATTCTGCTGATGAGCACGACTTGCCAGCTCCGGCACAACACCGCCATAAGCCTCGTGCACCGCCTGCGATGCAGTAACATTCGACAGCAAGATACCGTCCCTGATAACCGCTGCCGAGGTATCGTCGCAACTACTCTCTATACCTAATATAACCATATCAATGCGTCAGAATTTCCACACCATTCTCAGTCATCACATACGTATGCTCCCATTGTGCACTGGGCAGTTCATCCTCGGTAATCACCTCCCATCCGTACGGATCATCCTCGTCCACGAACACACGCCATGTTCCCATATTTATCATAGGCTCGATAGTGAAAGTCATCCCGGGAACAAGCAACATACCCGTACCCTTGTGACCATAGTGTTCCACATCAGGGTCTTCGTGGAACTTGCACCCCACACCATGACCGCACAAGTCACGCACCACACTGTATCCGTTTGCATGGGCATGCTTGGCAATAGCGTTACCCAGGTCACCGACAAAGACATACGGCTTTTCGCACACCTTCTCGCCGATCTTCAGGCAATCCCACGCCACATCCACCAGACGCTGCCAGCGAGGATCAGTCTTGCCGATAACGAACATACGGCTCGCATCGGCATAGTACCCGTCCAGGATCGTCGTACAGTCGACATTCACGATGTCACCCTCCTGCAGCACATCCTCCTCCTTGGGAATACCATGACACACCACCTCGTTAATACTCGTGCAGCAGCTTTTCGGATATCCCTCGTAATTAAGCGGTGCCGGAATACCACCGTGAGCAACGGTAAAGTCATACACTATCCTGTCAATCTCCAGCGTGGTCATTCCCTCCCGTATCTTCTCGGCAACAGCATCCAATACCGCCGTATTCAGCTCACCAGCACGGCGGATACCCTCAATCTGCTCCTTTGTTTTGATCATATCACGACTGGGACACAGCTTTCCACGCTCCTGGAACTCCAGTATACGGCGGTCCATATCCGTCGGGGGCAACCCGGGAATCAGTTGCCAATTATTCCTGATTTTTATTTTTCCCACCTTATAATATATATTTAGTAGCCGCAAAGTTACATTTTTTTGAGCACACTACCACCCCATTCGACAATTTATTTGTATTTTTACGCCATTATGCAACAAAGCACTACAACCAAGAACGACAGCGACATCCTGCTCATGCTGCTCATCTTCGTCCTTGCGGGAGCCTTCTCAATGACCGCCAACCGCATGGGATGCGTGGACAGCGTCGTTAACCTCAGCCTGCTCATACTGCCCGACAACCTGATACTCGCCGGCCTGTTCGTAGCATCATGCATCGTAAGCATCAGCATCGGAACCAGCTGCGGCACAATAGCAGCACTCACACCCATCGCAGCAGGCATCGCCCAGCACGAGGGCCTCTCCCTACCCCTGCTTACAGCATCCGTCGTCGGAGGCAGCTTCTTCGGAGACAACCTCAGCTTCATCTCCGACACCACCATCATGGCAACACGCACGCAAGGTTGCCGTATGAAGGAAAAGTTCCTTGCCAACATCCGTATTGCGCTTCCTGCAGCCATTGTAACATTGGTACTGTACTGTATGCTGGGTAGCAACATACACCAGACATCAAACGTAACAGACATAAATGCTCTGCACATTCTGCCGTACGCAACAATATTCATCCTTGCCCTGTGCGGAATCCACGTCATCCTCGTACTTATTGCCGGAATACTGTGCGCATCCATCATCGCACTGGTACAGGGAACCCTGACTTTGTCAGGCATATGGAACGCCATGTGGGACGGCACCCAGAGCATGCACGACCTCATCATCTTTACCATCTGCGCCGCAGTCATCATCTACTGGCTCACCAACCGGGGCATAATCGAGAAGACCGTCAATACCCTGTGCCGCCACATCCGCGGTCCCCGCACCGCCGAGGCAAGCATCTCCACCGCAGTCATAGCCGTGGATATGCTCACCGCCAACAATACCATCGCCATACTGGCAGTCGGCCCCGTAGCACGCCGCATTGCCAGCAGGTTCCACATCGCACCCCGACGCACAGCATCGATACTGGACACCATGTCATGCTTTGCACAGGGCATCATCCCATGGGGAGCCCAAATGCTGATTGCAGCAGGACTTACCGGCGTCAACCCCGTCAGCATACTCCCATACATGTACTACCCAATGATTTTGGGCCTGTTCGTAATCCTCAGTATATTCATCAAGAAAAGAACATGAAAAAATACATCCTATTATCAGCCATCATCGCAATGGCATCGTGCACAGGAAGCAAGAAAGACAACAGTCAGGACAACAACACTACGGCAGACAGCACCATGTGTACCCAGCTCGTTATAGACAGTATGGAACTTGTGCGCAAGGACAAGCTGATGGAAATCTCGTGCCAACTGCAGTTCATGACGGGAAACAGCACGGCAGCCGACAGCATCAATGCCAGCATCAGCCAGCACGTTCTGGAGCAAGGTCGCAACAGCAATGTACGCGAGGCCATGCGCCAATACATGAAGAAGACGTACGAGCAATACGAACCCGAAGTCACCGAGATGCAGGCACAAGGCGAATACTTTGCTGACATGATATTCAGCTTCGAACACGAAGGACGCTTCATGGACGACAACCCCGACAGCATTATCACATACGCAGCCACAAACTACACGTACACAGGCGGAGCACACGGCTACCACTGGATAAGGTACATGAATTTCTCACGCAATACCGGCCACCTCATCACACTTGACGAGATACTGGACCTAAGCCGGCAGGAAGCAATCGTACAACTGATTATCCAAGACTTAATGAAACAATTCGAGTGCAACAGCATACAACAGCTCGAGGAAGAAGGATTCATCGGCATCAGCGACATGAACGTCACCGACAATTTCCACATCGGCCGCCACGGCATAACCTTCCTCTACAACCCCTACGAAATCGCATGCTATGCCCTTGGCAAACAAAGCGTTACACTCACATACCAGCAGTTGGAGCCATACATGAAGTAATGCCGCAATGGCAAGGAAAAACATCTTTCACCTCAAGCAGTTCAGCATCGACCAGACACACGCCGGCATGAAGGTAGGTACCGACAGCGACCTGCTGGGAACGATGGCACACGGCGGCAGCCGCATTCTGGACATAGGCACGGGCACCGGCATACTCGCACTTATGATGGCACAGCGATTCCCCGAAGCCCGACTCACCGCCATCGAGATAGACGAGAATGCAATCATCGATGCCACAGCCAATTTCAGCAACTCGCCATGGAACGACCGCATAACCCTCCACCACATAGCATTGCAGGACTACATGCCACAGCAAACCTTCGATGCCATAGTATGCAACCCACCATATTTCGACAAGTCTCTGGAATGCCCCGGCATCCAGCGCCAGCGCGCACGCCACACCTCGTCCCTACCCTTCGACACACTCATCAGCCACTCGTACGACATGCTTGATGACGGCGGACACCTCTCCGTTATCCTGCCCCCCGAAGTACTCGACAACTTCTGCAACATCTGCTATCAGGCAGGTTTTTACCTCATAGAAAACAACATAATACTCTCCCTGCCCGACAATCCACCCAAGCGCCACATCCTGGTATTCCGGAAAACCGACAGCAACACCCCCACAACCACCAACACATACTGCATGCGCAATCCCGACCACAGCTACTCCCAGTGGTTCAAACTCCAGCTCCAGGACTTCCTCATCGGCCAGATCTACCAACCGGAATAAGTGGACAGCAAGCAGATTCTTTATAAATAATTTTAACCTCTGCCACAAAATGGCGCACCATTTACCTACTTTTGCCCCAAAAACAAAATAATATGGACAACGATCGAGGACAAAGCCTGATTAGCAAATACGTCTGGGTGATAGAAACAATCTATCGCAAACGAAAGATTTCCTTCCGGGAACTGAACGAGCGATGGCTGCGCGATGACATCAGCCGGGGTGTGGACATCCCCAAGCGCACTTTCGACAACTGGCGCTACGTCATCTGGGACATGTTCGGTATCAACATCGTCAATGAGAACAAGGGAGAATATCGCTATTATATAGAGAATGTCGAGGACATCAGCAAGAACGGGCTCAGATCATGGCTCTACAATACATTCTGTGTCAGCAACGCGTTGGCCAACAGCCAGAGCATCAAAGACCGTATCATTCTGGAGTATATCCCATCAGGACAAAATTATCTGCAGCCCATCATCCAGGCAATGAAGGAAAACCGCGTACTCAACATCACCTATCACAGCTACTGGAAAGACGAGGAAAACAACTTCGATGTTCAACCCTATTGCGTCAAACTTTTCCGTCAACGCTGGTATATGGTAGGCAGGAGTACATATTCCTATTATTACGATAAAGGCCCACGTATCTATGCCCTTGACCGCATCAACCATCTGCACACCACCGACCAGACATTCCAGATGCCAAAGGACTGGACACCACAGGAATACTTTAACGGTTGCTTTGGAATCATTGCTGACCAGAGCATTGAGCCTCAGACTGTAAAACTAAAGGTTTCAGCAGGACAAGCCAACTATATCCGTGATCTCAAGATTCATGAGACACAGGATGAGATAGAGAAGAATGAAGAATACAGTATCTTCACCTACAAACTACGTCCTTCGTTTGACTTCATGCAGGAAATCCTCTGGAACGGCGAGGACATAGAGGTACTGGAACCCCTCTGGCTCCGCGAAGAGATTGCCGGCAAGATAAAGAGAATGTGGAATAAATACAAGGAGGATTAAATATGCAGGATTTTGCAGCAATAGATTTTGAAACAGCCAACAACGAACGCAGCTCTGTCTGCTCTGTCGGGATTGTCATTGTACGCAATGGCGAGATAGTTGATACCTTCTACTCTCTCATCCAGCCAGAACCAAACTACTACAATTATTGGTGCAGCCAAGTACACGGCCTTTGTCGCAAAGACACCTGCGATGCACCACTATTCCCCGAAGTATGGGCACAGATAGAACCCCTGATAGAAGGACTGCCCCTTGTCGCCCACAACAAACGATTCGACGAAAGTTGTCTCAAGGCCGTGTTTCGTGTATATCAGATGGATTACCCAGATTACGAGTTTTACGACACTCTATGTGTTTCACGGCGAGCTCTCCCTGATTTAGCAAACCACCAGCTTCACACTGTAGCTGCTGCCTGCGGCTATCAGTTGGAAAACCATCACAATGCGCTGGCTGATGCTGAAGCCTGTGCATGGATAGCGAAAGAAATATTGTAAAAGAAACAACGAAAAAAAGAGTGTTAATAATATGATTAATGAAGACTATATAAAGAAGATGTTCCCCCGAGGCAGGCTGACCATCCTTGGCGGAAGACCCTTAATGGGCAAAACAAGTCTTGTGCTATCTGTAGTACGAGTGTTGAATGCAGGCGTCCTGTATCTTTCGCTGAGAGAAGATGCTTCAAAGGTCGTAAGAGCAGTCAATATGCAGGAGCGCAGAAAGAAACTCTTGAAAAGATGGTCTTTCAACACCTGTGACATACCAGGAATGTCAGTTGAACAATTGGAGTGCTTGATAAGGAACCACTATCAAACCATTATCATTAACTATGTAGAACTGATGAACTTGGGAAATGATAAGGGCTCAAAATGCGATGACAGAAGTGAAGAACTAAGGCAAATATATGAGCAATTAGACCTTCTGGCAAAGAAGTATATTTGCAGAATCATAGGCGTGTCTATGTTAGGTCGTTTCTCTAATCCAACAGTTCCTCGCTTTGAAGAATGCTTGCAATTCCTAGATTCTAAATTCTTGCAGGAACGCTTATTAATCCTTCACAGACCATCAAGGTACAATAGTAAGCTCCAAACTGCAAAGACTGATTATATAGAACTCATATCGTTGAATCGCGATGGAGAAGAGATCGTCCATAAATTTGGCGTAGACAAGAGGACTCGTTCCCTAATTAGATTGGTATCAAGTAGGAAAAGGGTTGTTGAATAGTAATTATTATATGTAACTATTTCGCATTTTGCATACATAATAGTAGAAAAGAACTATTTTTGCAAAAGAATTAGAATAAGTATGGATATGAAGTGAAAGAATAAAAACGATATAAATATGAATGCAACAATAACATTAAAAGAATACCTAGAGAAAGGAAAAACTTTTGTGATTCCCAACTATCAACGGGGATATGTATGGGGAAAAAAATCAAAAGGAAAGGATTTGGATGCAGTATCATATATGCTTGAAAAATCTTTGATTCCTGGCTTTAAGAATAATACGCCAATTTTTATTCAGGGTATTACTGTAACAGAAAATGACAAAGAAATCATACTTATTGATGGGCAACAACGCACAACATTTTTTTATCTCCTTTTGAAATATTTGGGATACTCTGGAAATGTAAAAATGAAATATGCTATTAGGGAAAAATCTGACGAGTTTCTATCCGCATTAAATATAAACGAAACCGCTTTTTCTGAAAATACATTAGAGGATTTCCAAGACCTATATTTCTTCAAAAAAACGTTGCGAACTATTGATGAGAAATTCGGGCAGATTAATAAAGAAGAGTTTTGTAATTACATTCTCGATTATGTCAGGTTCTTGTATATAGATATTCCAGAAGATAAAGCCACAAAGGTATTTTCCATGATGAATGGTAGCAAAGCCGAGATGAAAAGTGAGGAACTAATCAAGGCTGAATTACTACGTTTGGCGTCGCTCAACGACTCTGATTTTGACAAGAAAGAGGAGAAAGAGAAAAATGCCATTGAGTGGGACAATAATATGTTGCGCAGTCGTTATGCTCGAGAGTGGGACAAATGGCTGCAATGGTGGAATCGCGAAGATGTGAAGAAATTGTTCAAATGCTCAAATGTGATGGGCTATTTGATTTCGTCTTACTTGCAAACTAAAGACAAGGACAAAGAACTTTCTTTCGATAATTTCAAGAATATGTTTTTGCTTGAACAGAACCCTATTGATGCAAAGAAAACGTTTGATGGACTAAGAAGATTGCAGAAAAGATTTGAAGATGCGTTTAACAATCCCAAAATCTATAATTGGGTTGGAGCAATCCTTAGAATATATCAAGACAAAAAAGAGTTTATCAAATGGTATTTTGTTGGAGAGAGTAAACCATCTGATGAAGATTTAGAGAACTACTATAAATGGTCGTTCTTAGGGTTAACTCATATAGAAATAGAAACACACAGATCGGCTCTTGGGGAAAAACAAGAATCAAAAGACAAAGATAAGTTTGACGAAAAGTATGATGGGTTATATAAAAGATTAGAAAGCAATGATTTGTATAATGAGAATCCTGAGGAGGCTTTTCGTCTTTTGCTAAGATTGAACATTGATGAGGACAACAGACAAGAAGAAGGAGTGGGACGGAAATTTGATTTTTCTATTTGGGACAGAAAAGATTCTAGAGGACGCTCTTTAGAACATATTTATCCAAAATCAAAAGTACTGCACAAAGAGTTTGAAAATGGAAGGATAATAATAAAGAATGGGAAAGGGGATGTTTTTGCAAAATTACCCAGCAAAACTGATGGGTATATAGCCAGAGCATCATGCAGATATTTTGAAAACAGTGTTAGAATAGAAGCTAGCGAACATTCTATAGGTAATCTTGTTTTGCTATATAAAGATGACAATTCAGCATTTAATGATAGTCCTTTTGATGAGAAAAAGTCAATGTTTTTTTTAGTTCCAGACGGCAAGGATAAGAAGAAAAAAATGATATTTAAAAGCCGTCATCTATTACATACCATTTATAAGTTTGCTCAATCAGAATGGAAGGGAGAGCAAATAGCAAAAAACAAATACCAAACATTAAAAGAATTTAGAGAATACTATGGCAAATAAGATAAACTTCATAACAGGTGAAACATACACTCTTGCGGAACTTTTTTCAGGAGAAAGACGCATAATCATCCCGGATCTTCAGCGTGACTATTGTTGGGGCGATGAAAACAATACAAAAAGTACTGGCGAAAATGGAGAATTGGTGTCGGGTTTTGTCAATAATCTATTGACTCAATTTGATGAATATCAGAACAAAAACGACAAGGAATTTCTTAATCTTGGATTGTTCTATGGTTACGAAGTTCCTGCCAATCACATTCAACTGTGCGACGGCCAGCAACGATTGACAACGTTGTATCTCCTTTTAGGTATGATAAACAAGAAAACCATTGAAAACAAAGATAATCAGCTTACGGAGGGAAAATTTCGTCGTTATCTTATTTCTGACTTTGAATACAAACACGATGACAAGGAACCATACTTGAATTATGCGATTCGTGAATCTTCTCTTTATTTCTTAAGTGATTTAGTCTGCAAATTTTTTATTGCAAATGAAGATAATGTTGAAACAATAAAGTCGTCAGACTGGTATTTCGATTATTACAATTTAGATCCGAGCATTCAAAGTTTGCTCAAAGCTCTTGCAAAAATTGAATCGTTTCTAAAAGACAAAAATCCTAATTGCGTTGAGTTTGGTGAGTGGCTTTTAAATAAAGTCACCTTCCTCTATTTTGATATGGAAAATCGAAAAAATGGCGAAGAGACATTTGTGGTAATCAATACGACGGGCGAATCTCTTTCCTCTACTCAGAATCTGAAACCTCTCGTTTTACAAGAGAAAAACAATACAAATTTTAACGATCGGGGAAAAGGTATAGATAAGTGTTGGGAGGAAATAGAAACTTGGTTTTGGCAAAAAAGAAAGGGCGATAACGACACAGCCGATGCAGGTTTTGCGGAATTCTTGCGTTGGATTTCTATTATTGAACAGGTGGATAAAGCTGCACCTAAGGAAGAACAGACGGAAAGCATAAAAAAACTTATACAACTTGTTCTACAAGGTAAGCATTGCGACTTCCCATACAAAGAGATTCCTTTTGAAAAGATATATAATTATTGGAAGGCGTTGGATTGGATTGCTGACCCCAAAAGAGAATTCTCATTTGTAGATAATTATTTGTCTCCTTCGGTCAACAAAGATGTGAACAATCGAAATGCTATTGGTCAAAATGTTTGTTTTGTTCTATTGCCAGTGCTGAAATATGTTTACGATAATATTTCTTCTATAGAATCAGATACTGACAAGCAGAGGAATGCAAAACGGATTTATGAGTTTTTTAAGAATCTGATTCGTATTGACAATGTGTCGAAATCAGTAAATACGTTAGTCAGCTATACACTCGAGATAATCGAGATAATCAATAAGAAAAACGGAGATTTAGTTGATTTGATAGATCCCCAAGTAGACGTCTCCAACGTTTCTAAAATTTTGACTGACGAAGAAAAGGAAAAACTTAATATCCTTAGTCGTAGAACCACAGATAGAAAAGACGTGGAAGAAGCGTTTTGGAAAGCTCAGGAACATAAAATTTGGTCTGGCGAGATTCTTCCTATGATAGAATGGGCAACTGATGATAAGACACAGGTTTTTGATTTAGCCAAGTTTAATGACTATTCGGCACAATTTTCAAAGGTGTTCGCTGGTGAATGCAATGCAAATATTGATAATACACGTAGGGCATTATTGACACGAGGATTGAAGGGTTTTCCACGTATTTTTAAAGGCAATACAAATTATTGTTTTGGTTGGGATTGGAGCGATTGGCAAGTGCTCATCAATGACAATAAAGATAAGTTCAAAGAATTCTTTGACGATTTGTTGGGAGTCAATACACTTCAAAATATGATTGATAGTTATGTAAATACTCCTGCAAATACTACAGAAGTTTATTATCGGTTCGTAAAATATCCCGAATTGTTGTCTTATTGTGAGCAAAAAAATTTTCAAAAATGGGACAATTCATGTTGCCTTGTTAGGCAACGAAAAGCCACGAAAAACAATTACTTGGAACTAGAAACATCCTGTCTGTATCTCGAACTGATGTGTAGTCTTAATATTCATTCTACAATTGCGTTAAGTAAAGACAACGGGGTTGATTATAATAATTGGAAAATGTGGCTTTGGGAACAAGATAGGTCAGCACTTGTATTCGAAAAAATGTGGAATAGTTTATCGGTCGCGATAGATGTTCATTTTAACAGAGCAAAAGCTGATGATTGGGATATTCAATTGTTTTTAAGTCAAGGAATGGGCAATACGGAAACAGACTTGAAAGAAATTGCATCATCTAATGGATTACAATGGAATGGAGAACGATATGAATTGAAGGATTTGTCAAAATCTGATGTTAAAGATAAGATAAATGCGCTGTTATCAAAATTTTAACACCTTGTTTTATCAAATATTTCTTTCCATGCCAACCATCTTCATCTCCAACTCCAACCATTACAAAGAGGTGCTTTCACGGGTGCAATCCGTGAAGCACATGCTTTGGATTGGTACTGCCGACATCAAAGACCTTTATGTGGAGGTGGGTAAAGAAAAGAAGCCGTTTCTGGCGCTCATTGCCCAACTCATTCGGCGTGGTGTGGAGGTAAGGCTCATTCATGCTAAAGAACCTGGCCCAAACTTTCGTGAGGACTTTGACAAATACCCTGTACTCTATGACCGCTTGGAGCGAGTATTATGTCCGCGTGTACATTTCAAAATTATTGTGTTCGACGGAAAAGAGGTATATGTTGGCAGTGCCAATCTCACTGGTGCCGGTATCGGTATGAAGACGGATAATAAACGAAACTTTGAAGCTGGCATCCTTACAGATGACCCAGAAATCGTAGAACAAGCCATGAACCAGTTTGATGAGGTATGGATAGGAAAACACTGTAAGAAATGCAAGCGCAGAGACTTCTGCCCAGACCCCATCGCATAATTTTTATCGAAAACTGCATTTTCCTTTGACCTCTGCCACGAGTTGGCGGAGGTTTATATTTCCTTTGCACTAGTAAATTAAAAATGGTAGAATTATGAAAAAGAAGACACTTCACGTAGTTAGCAGCCTATGTATCAAAGGCACTTTAAAAATGGGTTTATGTAAGTTAGAGCAAAAGCCAGAAATAGCGTATCTTCCCATTGACCTATCGTTCGGATATATCCCAAAGGATTTCTCAGATAAGGAGCTGTGTTTTGCCTTAGCATCACACGGCCATATGGAAGTATTTGACCAGTTGAAGAAGTTTGTTACAACAGACTATTCACAATACGAAAAGGTTATCGTGTGGCATGGACTGTCTGCATCCGAATTACTTCTGCTTTACCTAATGTCCGTTCTCGTAGAAGGAGAACTATATCACGTTGATATAAGAGATTATAAAGGGAAAGATCCGTCAAGATTATATTCTGATATGGGATATGTATGTCCTGGGGATATTTCCGATATGATTTCACTTGCTAAGCAACTAAATTTCAACGCAAAAGAATATTGTAGGGAACAATGGTATAAGTGGGCAAGCTCCACAACGCCATACCGATTCAGCAATATTCATACAGGTGTAATCGAAGAATATCCAGAGGATTTTATGGATGATTCAATTAAAGAATATGTGCAAAAGAAATCAAGTTTTAACAGGGTCGTTGGAAAAATCATGATGAAATATCACGACCTTTTTATACCAGATAGTATTATTGTTAGAAGGCTCTATCAATTGAGGGATGATGGGGAAATTGAACTGTATTGTCGAGAAAGGAAGAACATCCAATAAATTGACAAAAAGTCTGCCACAAGATGGCTGAGGTCTTTGTTTTCTTTGCAACTAACTTAAATATTAACCCTTTAATATATTATATTATGATTACAAAAGTATTGAACAACAAATTTATGCAGAAGATTCTAATTATCTTAGTGGTGATGCTTGGTTCCCTGGAAACACAGGCACAGAAGATTAGTAACATTGAAACAACGAGAAATTGGTATTATATTTATGATGACAGAGGCAAGAAGATAAATTCTGTCAGCACGACAATCGGAGAACTTAAAGGCTACAGTGCAGACTTCTACATTATGCAGCATGGTGTGTGGATTCACACCTATAGCCCTACAGGAAAGAAACTTCATACATTCACGGATTCATCTGTCGGTAGAATTCTCTCTGTGACTGGTGATTCTTTTACATCCCAGAAAGGCGTATGGATTCATACATGGAGCAAGGATGGAAAGAAGATAAGCACTCGTCCTGCACGTTGACAGTATATTATTTTTCGATAATATATTACTTTTCCTTAGACCTCTGCCACAAGTTGGCAGGGGTCTTTGTTTTCTTTGCACCATGAAAAATAAAGTAAAACTATAAAAAAGTGGATTATGGAAGTAAACATAGTAACTAAAAATGGAGTGTCTGCCTTTTTGGCAAAAGCAGACTTTAGCGAAGTGTTAGACAAGAACCTTGGTGCAATATGTGATGCTATTGCAAATAAAGGAATTGTTCTTAAAGAGCTTGTAAATCTATTTGAGGAGCAGGGTGATGAGTTTCTTGAGACCGTTTGGCTTGTATCAGTAGAGGTTAAAGGTAAAAAAGAAGCCGAACAATCTCTTTCTAAAGAACTTGAGATAAGCCCAGCGACTGCTCAATACCTATTGAATACATCATTTGATAAACTCACAGCCCTAAATACCAAGAAAGTGCAAAAGATGCTTGATGAATACAAAGCGAACGTTAGCAAACTGGTTATTAAAAAAATCCTTTGCATTGAAAATCTCGAAAATAATATGGACACTAGCGATAACTAAAATGAAAACTCCAAGTTTTGTACATCTTAATGTACACTCACATTACTCCATAAATGCTGGGATTGCCAGTATTAGGGAATTGGTGGATGCCGCCATTAAAGAACGAATGCCAGGTATTGCTATTACTGATACTGGCAATATGTTTGGTATCATGGAGTTTTTCGACTATGTCAGTCGCATTAACATCGAAAGACAGAAGAAGGGCCAGAAACCTTTCAAACCTATCATTGGGTGTGAGCTATATGTGGCCAAGAACGGATCTAAGAACAAAAAAGATGGTCATAAGGACTGGAAAGGGTTCCATCTTACTGTTCTTGCCAAGAACTTGACAGGCTATCAGAACCTCATGAAAATTGTGAGTAATGCATGGACTGATGGTTTCTGTATGAGCCCCAGGACGGACCGTGCGGATTTGGAGAAATACCACGAGGGGCTGATTGTCCTATCGGGTAGTGCCGGTAGTGAGGTCTTTAACAAAATTGTTAATGACGATATTGCTGGGTTGGAGGAAACCATTAGATGGTATCAGCAGTCTTTTGGTGAGGATTATTATCTGGAACTAAACCGCTACGCTGATTATGACTTAAAGAGTAACAAACCAAGTTATTTGATGCTTGAACAACAAAAGGTTAATGCCGTTCTAATGCAAAAAGCTAAGGAATATGGAGTAAAAGTAGTAGCTACAAATGATGTCCGTTATGTGGCTCCTGAAGATTTGGCAGTTTTCAAAATCCAACTATGCTATGCTACAGGTAAGACAAGGGAAGAGTCCGTCTTAAAAGATATACTTATATTCAGTTGGTTGACAAGCAGAAAATATATGTGCGAATTGTTCTCGGATGTTCCTGAAGCTATAGCCAATACGATGGAAATTTTAGACAAGGTTGAGTTCTATGACATACACCACACTCCCGTCGTTCCAGCTATTTACATTCCCAATGGTTTCGGGAATGAGAGAAGGGAAAAGGAGGACAACTATCTGGAATACCTTTCTTTTTCCAAAGCAAAACAGATATATGGAGAATCACTTCCTGAAGATGTTTCTGACAGGCTGAAATTTGAATTGCAAATCATTAAGCAGAGAGCGGCTTCTGGCTATTTTCTCTTTCTACAAGATGTCGTCAATACCGCTCAATCAGAACTTGGCGTATGGGTCGGTCCTGGACGAGGTTCTACAGCTGGTAGCCTTGTGTGTTATTGTTTGGGGATTACTAAGATTGACCCGTTGAAACATGACCTGCTTTTCGAACGATTCCTTAGTATTGAGGGCACGATGTTTCCTGACATAGACATAGACTTCGATGATGAAGGTAGAGATCGTGTTATTGAATGGCTTCAGGATAAATATGGCAAGGAATGTTGTGCTCATATTGTGTCGTTCAGCACTTTCTCAACAGCAAATGCTTTCAGTACCGTAGCACGAGTTAACCAATTGCATACCCCTGAGACAATGGCTGTAAATGCAGTTCTTTCGTCTCATTATGGTTATTCTTGGCGTTCCATAAAAGACGTTATAAAATATGAGCCAAAGCTGAAAAAGGTTATTCGTAAAGCAGGACTACCTTTGAATAATGCAATTGATAATACTGCCGTATTGGAGCGAAAAATCTGTGGTCTGGGTATTCATGCCTGTGGTTTTATTATCGCTAATGATCCAATATCAAATTGGGTACCTATTTCGACTATTTGTATTGAGGACTCCAACGGCAATGATAAGATACTGAAATGTGTACAGTATGATGGAATGCGAGTGGAAGCATCGGGGCTCATAAAGTTTGATTTCCTTGGTTTCAGGACATTATCCCAAATGAGAGAAATTTGTCGGCTTGTTAAGACTCGGAAAGACGAGAGTTTCAATATTGATATGATTTCGATTGATGATGAGAAGACCTTTAAGCTGTTTCAGACGGGTCAAACCGATGATGTATTCCTGTTTTATTCACAAGGGATGCAGAAGTATTTGCGCGATCTTCATCCCACATGTTTCGAGGATTTGGTAATTTTGAATTGTATGTATCGGCCAGGGTCAATGGAAGATATACCAAAATTCATCCTGCACAAAAAAACGAAGAAGGGAATAACGTATATCGTTCCTTATATGGAAAAGTACGCGCTTAATAAGGCTCATGCTGTTTGTTACACTTGGATGGCATATCAGATGGCATATTTGAAAGCCCATTATCCCGAAGAGTTCAAACAAGTCATCGATAAAGATAATTTATACTGATTCCACTATACTAAATAACGTGAACTATGGTAGATATACATGACGAAGACATCCAACTGGTCGAAAATGAAATCATGATGACGTATGAAACATCTTATGTCGATTATGCTGAGTGTGATTGCCTGCTCTCCCTGCGGAGGGACATGATTAACAAAAGGGTATTGGCTCATCAAGAAGAAATCTTGTCAGACATCATAGCCTTCAACGATGCTCTTACAAAAGCTTTGAAAGAAATGTATGACAGGGCACATCGAATCTGGAATAGCATCAAAGACAATGCAGATTTCAAGGATGCTGAAATTGAGGCAGAATGCTATCTCAGCTACGACTACCCGAAACTTCATCCTGTTCAATGCGATGACAGACAGGACTTATGGACAGCGTTATGTGACACCGGTTGGAATCACTTGTACGACAAGGGAGTGACTTCAAGCACACTTGTTCTGCCAAGAGACATTAATCAGTCTTTTGATACCCTCACTGGGATGGATTGCCCACCTCCCAATTGGAATGAGGGACTTGACAAAGAACTGACCAAAGATTTGCATCTTACCAGCGCTTTCCACATTCTCTTTGACCACATGAAGTTTGCCATCACGGATTTCATCTATGTCAGAAACTTTGAAACAGAAATACATATTGAAATTGATAAAAGCGTTTAATATGACATACAAAGAATTACTAAATTCAGTCTCTTTTGAAGAGATTGTACCATACATTGAAAAATATCATGGTGGCAAAGGGTGTCTTGCCTTATATAAGATACACTATGATATGCTCTGCCATCTGACTCCAAATCCAGAGGATGCTTACTATAAAACCGCCACTGTGAGTCACGGAGAACAAGATGAAGATTGGCCTGAGCCTCATTTGACGGTTCATCCCATAGAGGGGCAGATATGGGAAGGGGCTTTAACAATGGATCTGATTATTGAGCCAGATGTTACTGAGTCGCTGGCAGAAATCGCGGCATGCTGCCTTTGGCACACATCATTCTATGGATTCACGGAGGAACAGACAAGAGCCAAGTTTGAAAGCTGGAATCGAGAAATCTCTGAAGAAGAGTTTGAAAAACAGCAAGCTAAAGAATGGGGCAAGAAGATAATTGAGGCTGGCGGCAACATACCATCTGAAGACGAACTTATGAAGATTCCTTCATTCTGGGTGACTGTGAATAATAACAGGAAACTGAAGGAAAGTGAGTATTGGAAGCGCATCGGCATGATTGAAAAATTTGTAGTTCGAAATCTACCATCAAATACAGATGTGGTAAATATGACTGTTGAAGACCTGTGCAAATTGTTCTACTCCAATCATTATATAGAATACGATTATAAGTCGTGTTGTGAAGATGAAAAATTAAGAGCAGACTATCTGAAGGAACTTATAACCAGTTATGAAGCATTCGCGCATGGCACTCTTGACAATGCTGTAATCGTCCTCTCTGCTTCAAAGCAATATCCTTTGATTATGGAAGAAACAAGTCTGGCTACAAATATAGCAGAAATGTGTACAGGAGAAAGCCATTTCATTTATAAGGTAGATGAAACACTTGGAAGAGAGCTAAGACTCAATGTAGCGTTTTACAGCCTTTAGCCTACTCCCAGGCAGCAAGCACTCTGCTCCTTCTCTGCTCCTACCCAGCCCCTTGGCATACCCAAAAGGGCTGCCAGGGTATGCGAAGGGTATGCCAACACTATGCGAAGGGTATGCGAAAGGTATGCGAGATATTTATCGGATTTTTCATGACAACTCTGTACCGAGGGGACATATGCCAATTTTAAGGGGCACGTGCCAAAACATGTTTTAGCACGTGCCAAACGATGTTTTGGCACGTGCCCCCTATTTTCGCCCCCCGTATCGGGTCCACAACTTATATTGTAAAATTCCTCTACAATGCTATGTCATCATTGGCAAAGCTTTTTGTACTCATCTCATAATATAGAGCCTCTAGTTCGCGCAAAGACATGTTCTTTACAGTAGCCTCTATCTTCCGTATCAGCTCTTCGCGTTGAAATTCTTCCGATTGTTCAAATCTTGTGTATGCCATATCTTCATCCTCCTCAAGCACAAAAATACACATTCTTTCCAGATTGAACAAATTATCCAGATAGAAAAAGCCCCCATCTTCACAGACAGGGGCCATCAGTTAATCATTTCAACTTATGTTGAAAAGAACGAAGCAATTGCAAATATATACATTATTTCTTATTTAGACAAATTTTTGCGAAACATAAAACATTTTTTGTCAACTTATCTTCCGCATTGGCTGGGGGCTGATACCGTTGCTACGACATATTCCGAGCGGGTGCCTATCCTAAACTTGCCTCCCCAAATACCCATGCCGCTGCTGATATAGTATTGTGTGTCGCCCTTTTGGTACGAACCATAGGCACATTCGTACATCTTGCCGACAATCCAGGAGATGGGCCACACTTGTCCGTTGTGGGTATGGCCGCTGAACTGGAAGTCGACATGCTGCTGTTGGGCTTGTTCCAGATTGTGGGGCTGATGGTCGAGCACAATGCAGAATTTAGATGGGTCGGCTTGCTTCATCAACTGATCCAGTGTAGCTCTATAACGTCTGTTTGCACAGTCATCTCGTCCTATGATACATAGGTCACCGACCACTGCGCACGAGTCCTGCAAGAGGCAGATGCCGGCATCCTGGTAGAACTGCTTTGCCTTGTCTTTGCCACAATAGTATTCGTGGTTACCCATACATGCATAAACGGGGGCTTTCAGGCGTAGAAATTCGCTGTGCATCTGCTGATCTACAAGGGGGCGGATGCTTCCGTCTATAATGTCTCCGGCAATCAGGACCAAATCGGGTTGCTCGGCATTGATCATATCCACCCATCTACCAAGTTCCTTGCGTCTGTTGATATCCACATAATTCAAGTTACTTATTGTTCAGTCTCTTTCTCAGCGGTTCGTCGTAGTAGAGAAGGCAGATGGTAGCAATGACCAGAGAGGATGCAATGGTGATGAAAGCTGCGACCCATGGATGGTCGTATGTCTGATAGGGAGTGACATCGCAGCCTACCCATGATATATATAGGTAAATCAGGGGGAAATGGACGGCATAAAGCGGATAAGACAGTCGGCCCAGAAATGAGACTGTCTGCCGGCGCCAGCCATCAACGCTGCCGCGTGCTCCTGTCCAGATTATGCTAGGGAAGAGACATGACAGGCATACCAGCTGATAAGTGGTTTCTACTAATTTCCCGCCGATGACGGGGAGGACTAAAAGTACTGCTAAGCTAACGCTACACAACAGGAAAACGTGTCCCTGTATGGGCTGAGGATTACGCTTGCGGAACATACGAGCCATCAACAGTCCCATTGGGTAAGCGTAAAGCATACGCAAGGCTCCACCCAAAAGCTGAATGGACTCAGACGACCAGCCGTAAGCTACTCCACCATCCATCATAAGCATAGCATAGGCCATTAAAGAGGTCAATGCGCAAGCCACCCATACGCTAAGCCATTTGGTTGCAAGCCGGTGAAGGAGCAACGCGTATATCAAGCTGCCAATGTATTCGAAGAACAGGGACCAGTGTGGGCCGTTTAGCGGGAAGGACTCGGAATTGCCTCGGACATCCATCCCGGGAGGCGAAGGAATCAGGAACAGTCCCAACAACACAGCCCACATCACAGCCTGTAGCCCTACCTGGTTTCCGTCCCACTTGGTACAGCCTTGTATTATAAAGGCTATAGCCCCCAATATCACTCCCATCACGACCATAGGATGCAGTCGGATAAGACGTCGTCTGATGAAACCACACAACGAGAGGCTTCTGTCTTCCAAGCGCTGGTCATAAGCATACCCCATGACAAAGCCGGAGAGTATGAAGAAAAAATCTACACCCAGGAAACAATGGTAGAACTCGTTAACCGGTGTGGGCCATACAAAGAAGCTTTTGGCATCGTTAAACACATGATATAGCAGTACCATCAAGGCTGCTACACCTCGTAACCCATCCAGTATATCGTATCTCGGCCTGTTCATCATGAGCGTTAGCACTTTTCGATGTAAAAAAACGGAGCACCTGATGATGCTCCGTTTACTATTGTCAGCTGTTTGATTACTTGCTGTTCAGATACAGGTCAGCCTGTACTGCGCATGCTACTGTGCAACCTACCATCGGGTTGTTGCCGATGCCCAGGAAGCCCATCATCTCGACGTGTGCTGGTACTGATGAAGAACCTGCAAACTGTGCGTCCGAGTGCATACGGCCCAAAGTATCGGTCATACCGTAAGAAGCAGGACCTGCAGCCATATTGTCGGGATGCAGCGTACGACCTGTACCACCACCTGATGCTACTGAGAAGTATGCCTTACCTGCGCGTACACGTTCTTTCTTGTATGTACCGGCAACCGGATGCTGGAAACGGGTCGGGTTGGTCGAGTTACCTGTGATAGACACATCAACGTCCTCGTGCCACAGGATTGCAACACCCTCGCGTACATCATCGGCGCCGTAGCAGTTAACTGCAGCACGCGGTCCGTTCGAATAAGGGGTCTTCTTCACAATCTTCAGCTCACCTGTGAAATAGTCAAACTTTGTCTGCACGTATGTGAAACCGTTGATGCGTGAGATGATCATAGCGGCATCCTTGCCCAGACCGTTCAGGATACAGCGCAGAGGCTTGTCGGCTGGTCTTGACTTGTTGGCCATCTGTGCAATCTTGATGGCACCCTCGGCTGCAGCGAATGACTCGTGACCGGCCAGGAATGCGAAACACTTGGTGTCGGGAGAGAGCAGACGTGCGCCCAGCTCACCGTGACCGATACCAACCTTGCGGTCGTCAGCAACCGAACCAGGGATACAGAATGACTGCAGACCCTCACCGATATAGTTTGCTGCTTCGACAGCATCCTTGGCTTTCTCCTTCAAAGCAATGGCAGTACCAACCACATAAGCCCACTTTGCGTTCTCGAAACAGATCATCTGTGTCTCCTCGCAAGTCTTGTACGGATCGATGCCGGCTGCCTCGCAAATTTCGTTTGCCTCCTCGATAGAAGCGATACCGTGTGCGTTCAAACAAGCGAGAATCTGCTTGATACGACGGTCCTGTGACTCGAATTTTACTTCTCTAATCATATCTTGTTTCCTCCTTGTTATTATTCCTGACGTGGATCAATTGACTTAACTGCACCGTCCTCGGCCTTTGTACGGCCGTAAGTGCCTGTAACACTCTTCAGGGCCTCGTCGGCAGGAACACCCTTCTTTATAGCGTCCATGAACTTGCCCATGTGTACGAACTCGTAACCGCAAACCTGGTCATCAGCATCCAGGAACATCTTGGTGATGTAACCCTCTGTCAGCTGCAGGTAACGGGTACCCTTGACCTTCGTGCCGTACAATGTACCTGTCTGCGAGATCAGGCCCTTGCCCAGATCCTCAAGGCCAGCACCTATCATCAGGCCGCCCTCCGAGAAGGCAGACTGTGTACGGCCGTAGACGATCTGCAGGAACAGCTCGCGCATAGCAGTATTTATTGCATCACAAACGAGGTCCGTGTTCAGAGCCTCCAGGATAGTCTTGCCAGGCAGTATCTCGGATGCCATAGCAGCAGAATGAGTCATACCCGAGCAACCGATAGTCTCGACCAGACACTCCTCGATAACACCTTCCTTGACATTAAGCGTCAGCTTACAAGCACCCTGCTGTGGAGCACACCACCCCACACCATGTGTAAGACCGCTGATGTCCTTGATTTCCTTTGCCTGAACCCACTTGCCCTCTTCAGGGATTGGAGCAGGACCATGGTTGGGGCCTTTCACCACACAACACATGTTCTGAACTTCGTGAGAATAAACCATAATTTTTAACTACTTTAGGTTGTTAGTTATGTATATAAAATTGTTATCTGCGTACAAAAATAACCTTTTTTAAGTACAAATACAACACTTTGTCATCTTTTTTTAACAGCAATGTGAAAATAGTTTCGAAACGCATCAAATTTAGTGTAAAAAAGTTTGGAGTCAATACAATTTTTTTCCTAAATTTGCACACGTTATTGCAAACGTAATCCAAAAATATATTTTTCACAAATTTCAATGATTGTCATAAAGAGAGATGGCTCCAAAGAGGAGTTCAAAAGACAAAAAATCAAGAATGCCATCATAGGGGCATTTCAGTCGGTATCCAGTTGGGACGAGGAGAAAATCAACACCGTAGCAACAGACCTCAGCGAGAGTATTTCCGTACGCGACGGTTTTACCGTCGAGGAAATCCAGAACCGCGTAGAGCTCGCTCTGATGCAGAACGGCTACTACCAGGAGGCCAAGTCCTACATCCTCTACCGCAAGCAGCATGCCGAGGCACGCTTCATCAAGGAGCGCATCGACTACATGAACGAGTATAGCCAGACAGCCGACAATGCCGCTACAGCCAGCGAGACAGACGCCAACGCCAACGTAACGATGAAGAACGTTGCCAACCTCGAGGGCGAGGTCTACAAGACCACCAACCGCGTCATCCAGCGCCAGCGCATGAAGGACAAGCTCAACCAGATGTACCCCGAAGTTGCCAAGCAATACGAACAGGACCTCAACCACCATATTATATATACGCACGACGAAGCCAGCACACCCGTACTCAAGCAGTACTGCATGGCAGTCAGCCTCTACCCCCTGATGACAGACGGCGTAGGCAACATCGACGGCGTAACACCCGGTCCTCCAAACGACCTCCAGTCCTTCAGCGGCCAGATTACCAACCTCACCTTCCTGCTCTCATCGCAGTGCAAGGGAGCAGTAGCCTTCGGTGAATACTTCATCGTACTCAACTACTACATCGTAGGCGAGTTCGGTCCCGACTGGTACGACCACCTGGACGAGATGACCACCACCGCATACTGCCTCAAGCAGCGCACCGTGCGCGACAACATCTTCAAGGCCTTCAAGCAGTTCGTATGGGGCATCAACCAGCCTGCCGGCAACCGCAGCTATCAGTCCCCCTTCACCAACGTCAGCTACTACGACCACACATATTTCGAATCCCTGTTCGGTGATTTCTGCTACCCCGACGGCACACGCCCCGAGTGGAAGGCCATAGACACCCTGCAGCGCATGTTCATGAAGTGGTTCAACCAGCTGCGCCTCAAGCAGGTACTCACCTTCCCCGTCGAGACAATGGCAATGGTCTATGACCCCGAGACAGGTGACATCATCGACAAGGATTACAAAGACTTCACCGCCGAGATGTATGCCGAGGGACACTCCTTCTTCACATACATCAGCGACAGCGCAGACAGCCTTGCATCCTGCTGCCGGCTCAAGAACGAGCTTACCGAGAACACCTTCAACCCCACCAGCGGCCTTACAGGCGTCATGACCGGTTCATGCAACGTGATCACACTCAACATCAACCGCATCGTCCAGGACGCCAAGCGCACCATCTCGGGCACCGAGGGCGACCACAATTTCTACGCCTTCCTGCGCCTCTACCTGACAAACATCCTGGAGCGCGTATACAAGTACCACATTGCATACAAGACCATGCTCTACGAGATGGAAGACCGCAAGATGTTTGCCGCATCCAACGGCGGATACATCTACGTCAGCAAGCTCTACAGCACCATCGGCATCAACGGCCTTAACGAAGCAGCACGCTTCCTCGGCCTCACCGTAGGCAACAACCCGCAGTACATCGAGTTCCTGCAGGTAATCCTCGGTACTGTCAAGGAGCAGAACAAGCAGAACAGCATCAACGACAAGAAGCGCCCCTTCCTCTTCAACAGCGAAGTCGTGCCAGCCGAAGGCCTCGGAGGCAAGAACTACCACTGGGACAAGGAAGACGGCTACTGGGTTCCCGAGGACGAAAACCTCTACAACTCATACTTCTACAATGCACACGACGATACACGCGTATTGGACAAGTTCATCCTGCACGGCAAGCAGACCTACCAGTTCACCGACGGCGGCAGCGCCCTGCATTGCAACCTGCAGGATCACCTGACCAAGGAGCAGTACCTCAAGCTCATTGACTTCGCCATCAAGAACGGCACCTCGTACTACACATTCAACATCCCCAACTCCAAGTGCGAGGCATGCGGTCACATCATCAAGAAGCCAATCGACGTCTGCCCCTGCTGCGGTTCGACCAACATCACCCAGTACACACGCATTATCGGCTACCTGCGCCCAATCCCCGCATTCGGCAGGGACCGCCAGATCGAAGCCGCCAAGCGCACCTACAGCTGTAACTTGGATTAATGCCCATGCTCAAGTACGCAGACACCAAGGAAGTCTTTGCCGAGATTCCCGACGAGATAACCTTGGCCATCAGTATCAGTGGCTGCCCCATTCGTTGCAAAGGTTGTCATAGCAAATACCTTTGGGACGATGTGGGGGAGCCACTCTCCATTGACACCCTTTCCGCCCTCCTCACCGACCACATAGGCGTATCCTGCGTATGCTTCATGGGCGGCGACCAGGCACCCGACCAGATCAACACCCTTGCCCAATGGGTCAAGGACAACACCGACGTACGCACCGCCTGGTACAGCGGAGCCGACGAGATCAGCCCCGCCGTCAACCTCAGCAACCTCGACTACCTCAAGATAGGCCACTATTCCGAGAAGTCAGGTCCCCTCAACTCCCCCACCACCAACCAGATTCTCTGGCGCATAGAACACCAGGGGACAGAGAACCGGATGGTGAACATCACTTCACGTTTCTGGAAATAAACGGTTCAGCACATATCTGTGCAATCACCACCTTTCATCAACCGACGAGTCTCCTTTCTTGCCTCTTTCCATTTCGGATAGAACTGGTCCATCAGAGCATGGAAACGCAAATTATGGCTTGGTTCCAGCAAGTGACAAAGTTCATGAACCACCACATGCTCCAAGCACCAATCCGGCAGCAACAACAGGTAGGTTGAAAAGCAGATGCTACGTTCCTTCACATTGCACATACCCCAGCGGGATATCATAGGTTTAAAACTGATGGCAGACGGATTTACCCCCATCACCTTAGCATGCCGCTCCAACATAGGCTCAACCATTGCCATCAATCTTTCATTTGCCTCAATCTTCTGTGATTTTGTCGTTAACGGCAGCTGACTGTAGAAATCAGCTCTCTGTCTTAGTCGTTCAGAGGTTTTTCTTCTCGCCTCGGCAATCCATTCCTGATGCTGGCAGATAAATGCCTCCACCTCCCTTTTCGATATACCGAAAGGAGCCGACACATGCACATCACCATTCTTAGCAATCCGCATCGACAGTCTGCTTGTCCGTCTGAATGTCAATTGTATGGCCATGATTTATTCATTCTTCATCGGGCCATGGGCATGGAAGGCCGTTAACCCTTTCTGTTGGACGCTGGGCATTCATGCTTCGCAGCAGCTTACCCAGCTTGCGCGATAGACGACGGACGAGGGCAGGTCGCCGGGAACTGAGGTCGTGCTCCTCGCTGATGTCCTGACGGATGTTGTAAAGCTCTTTCCTCCCATCCTTATAATAGTAAATCAGCTTCCAGTCACCCAGGCGTATCGCACAATTCATATCGATACCGGGTCCGGCGTTCCCCCAGACATGAGGATAATTCCATACGAGAGCCCTTTTCCTGGACGGATTACCCGTTCCCTTGAGCAGTGGTACAAAGCTGCGCCCATCGACATTCTGAGGTACGCTATAGTTGCGGATGCCAGCCATCTCCAATATGGTGGGGAAGAAATCCTCTATGAGCAGGTATTTGTCGCAATGCACAGGCCCTTCCGTCACTCCTGGCCACCGTACTATCATAGGTTCGCGAATGCCGCCTTCCAACAACGAACCTTTGCCGCTTCGCAAAGGTGCATTCTGGGTATATAGCGGTTCGTCGCGCCACTGACTGCCCGTGGCATACCCACCGTTGTCGCTCATAAAGAGCACAATGGTGTTCTGCGCTTCTCCGTTTCGGTCAAGCCAGTCGAGGATGTCCCCCAAACTCTTATCCATGCCCTCGATAAGCGATGCGTAGGCAGCTTCCTTTTCCGACAAGCCCCGATGACGATATTTCTCATAGAAACGCATGTCACGGTCTATAGGTACATGAACGGCATAGTGCGAAAGGTAGAGGAAAAAAGGCCGGGCGGAGTGGCAGGCACTGAAAGAATCGAGTTCTGCAATGGCTTCCTTAGTCAGCGCATCAGTAAGGAAGGTTCCAGACCCCCAATACTTCTGCAGTCCGGGAACAGCAAACTGTGCCGTAGGATTCCCGTCAGCATCGTGACCATAGTTCAGTTCACTTAGATAAGTAGCAGGACCTCCTGCTGCATGACCTGCAATGTTTACCTCGAAGCCGAAATGCTCCGGACGCTCACCAGGTGTATCCTGCGCCCCCCAGTGTGCCTTGCCACAATGTATAGTGTGATAGCCATTCTCTCGCAGGATATCCACAAAAGAGCGGGCAAGAAAAGTGTTAGGCACACCATCTGTCTGACAAATCCCATTGTAGTTCCATTCGGGTGGCACCAGGTAATCATCCGATTCGTCAGTCATCTGTCCACGCCTAAACGTCCAATTCGTCACATGATGACGGACGGCATTGGACCCCGTCAACAGCGAACACCGGCTGGGCGAACTGATAGGACTGGCGTATGCCTGCGTGAACATCATTCCATGTCTGGCCAAACGCTCCATATTGGGTGTTTCGTAGATAGAATTAAGCCGTGTGCGCTGCGTCCAGAAAGGCAACGATGTATCCTGCCAGCCCATATCATCCACCATAAACAAAATGATATTAGGCCTACCATGTTGTGCGTTAACAGAGGCAGCGAAAAGAACCGCCGTTGCCCTTGCCGATACACCGAGGCATTTTCCCACTACCCTCACTCTTGCCATACACCTTCGTTCCATTAGACAGCACTCAGGCAGTTGCTACTTTTCGTAGTGACTCTCCTCGCCCGAATCGTCTGTTCCAAGAACAAGCAAGAGAATTATCGCCAATATCGGAGTGGACAATATACTGAGGATTATCCACAGCACAGCCGAGCGGTGACGTTTCTGGGCCATGACAGCCACCAGGACATATAAACCGACCCAAACACCAATAGCAAACAATCCAAACAGGAAAACTGCTATTGATATTTTCAGGAGAGAAGACATAATGCCCTCACTCACATCCTTGTACGACCGCATAACATCCGATATTGCCACGTCCGCATCATCATCCGCATCATCATCCGCATCATCATCAATTATGCCGTTGTAATCCTTCAGCTCAAACCTGATTTTGAAAGAATGTGATTCACCGGGAAAAGCCTCCGATTCGTAGTAATTATAATGGCGCTCACGCTCATAGGCAGGAATGTCCAGCTTTCTTGTCATTCCCGGAGCTATGTCAACCTCCTCTTCAAAATCCTCGTAGTCAATAGGATTTCCCGCCATATCCAGATAAGTAATCCTGAATGACACATTATGGATATCCCTGTCTGTATTATTCTTCAAGGCAAGTGTACCTTCCCTGTCCATCCAACTCTGTTCATAGGACACCATCGTGATGTCATTCCCGTTTACCTGCGCAAAGGAACAAGCGAAGAGCATGATGCTCAAAACAAAAGCATATAATCTTTTCATAACATTAGACCTTATTACTTAGATAATAATGAAACCTGTCTTCTGCAAAGTTAGGAATTAATCCCTAATACCAGCTCATTCCTGCAATAAATATTTGCTCAATCAAAAAATTATAACTCTATGTTCAGGAAATGTATCATGCGGTTAGGGGTTATAGGGTTAGGGGTTGACTTCGTCGACCCTCTTAATACTCCCGAAGCTCTGGGACCGTCCCGCAGGGGCAACATCGGTCAAGAGCTTCATGGTCGTCTTGGCGAGCGTTAGCGGAGGGGGATTTCTTTCAAACTGAGATTTGAGACACTGAGACAGTGCGAGGTTTAGTATTCTCCATATCAGGCTGATTTTCTGCCTTTTAGAAGGAACGCTAATTTCTTAATCTTCCAGTTTCCAATTCTTTCAGTTATTTTTCGAAGGGTATCAATTCCTGCAAAACCATATATATCTATTTATATATTAATAAGTTGTATAGTATATATAAGGGTATGTAGCCAAAGAAGGTGGTAGCGTGGCCAAGGCTGCCCGTAACCAATTGGAAAGCAAGCTGGGGCGCAGCATTATATCCTCCGAGAAAGCCAGCGATTATTTACTCGAAGCCGGGGAATCTGAATTTAACGAGAAAGAAAAGGACTAAAATAGAAGATATCTTACTCATTACTCACGAGTGTTCGTGAGAACACGAATTACAGAAACGACAACGGCTGGTTTTTTACGACCAGCCGTTGCTTTGTTCAGAAAAACATATATTGTAAGGCAAATAACTACAACCTCCCTATTATTTTTCAAAAAAAATCTTTTATACCTTAATTATTATTGTTTAATTTAACACCGAAAGTCGCATAAAAGTGAGGTAAAAAAACAAAAAAGGATGCAAATTAATACACATTCACTTTCACAGTTCAAGTTTGACATCTGGCTAATAGAGCAACTGCAAACAGCACCATCCCCTGGCTTAACCCTGGAAGAATTGAGAATACGTTGGATAGACGTACCTGGGCATAAAGGAGGTCTGTCCCGCGATATGCTCACTACCCACAGGAAGAGCATAGAAACTTTTCTTGGCTTGAAGATAGAAGCTCCCGACAGAATGCACTATCGCATAACTAATCCGGAAGTCCTGAAACTTGATTCGCTTGCCAATGATCTACTGAAGAGTATTCAGAATTTCGTGTTCCTGCAAGAGTATAAGGAACTCGGTAACCTCATCCAGCCAGAGCAAATTGAGACGGGTTCACGCTATCTACAACAAATAGGTCTGGCATTGAGGGACAGACATAAACTTAGTATCTCCTATCAGAAGTTTACCGACGAAGAACCCTACGATGCGATTCTGCATCCATACTGTCTGAAAGCCGACAAAGGCCGATGGTACATCCTTGCGCACAAGGAAGGGAACGAATATCAGGAATCACTTCAAATTTTTGCACTGGACAGGACTTTGCGCCTTGAAGTAATGCCAGAAACATTCGCACCCGATCCTCATGTGGACATCGAAGCATATTTCCGCGACTGTTTCGGAGTATGGCACGATTACAGAAAATATCCCGTCCGAGATATCTCCATCAGCTGCACCGAGGAGGTAGCCCACTATCTGCGCACCCTTCCCCTGCATCACAGCCAAAAAGAAGATGCCTTTAGAGAGGGGACCGAAGGACGCATCATCTTCACTTACCATATCTCACCATCCCCTGACTTCATAGGCGAACTGCTAAAATGGGGTGACGGAATCAAGATAAAAGGAGATAGGTGATAAACATTTTTGAAACTAAAGGAAAATTAATTAACAAACAAATATATTAGAATATGAAAACACTAACCAATCTATACCAAGTATCCAAGACATTGCGTTTTGAACTTCAGCCTATTGGAAAGACTTCAGAAACCTTTAAGCAATGGCTTGAAGATATGAATATGAACGAACTCGTTGTTGACAATGATGGAAACTTGTTTGCTAAAGACAAAAATATAAAAGAAGCTTATTTGGCTATTAAACCAATAATGGATAGACTGCATGAGCAGCTTATAGAGATGTCTTTGCTTTCTGAAGAAGCAAAACAGATTGATTTTTCGGATTATTTTGAAGCATACAAGAATAAAGCAGTAAAAGCTGAGATGGAAAAGGGATTGCGGAAAGCATTTGCAAAGCCATTTCAATTTGCAGGTCAATGCTTTATTGATATGATTTCTAATGACCCAAAGGTTGGAATAGAAATCAAGACAAAAAAAGACAAGCAATACGAATGTCTGACCGATGCGAAGATGTATAATTATCTATTAGCGAATGTAAAGGATTTAGCTGAACAAAACGGTATTGCAGAACAAAAACTTGCTAAACATATTGAACAATTCAAAGGCTTTTGGGGGTATTTGGATGGGTATAATCAAAATCGAGAGAATTACTATGAGGTTGACAAAGAGACTTCAACCGCTGTTGCCACTCGTATTGTTCATGAAAACTTACCCACTTTCTGTAGTAATATTTTGCGTTTTGAAAAGCGCCTGGAAGAATATCTCAGCATTTATCAATACTTGAAAGATAATAACCGCGAGACAAAAATCAAAGACTCAAAAGGTGAAGAGATTGATGTAGAAGCCATTTCCGATGATATTTTTCAAATTAAGCACTTTAACGAATGCCTTGCTCAATCACAAATCGAAGAATACAATCGTATTGTTGGTAATTACAATATGCTGATTAATATATATAATCAGTTGCGACGTAGCGAAAAAGATTTCAAGAAAGTTGACGAATTTGAGACACTCTACAAACAAATTGGATGTGGTAAAAAGAAGTCAATGTTTGAGACATTGCAGGGCGACAGCGATGTGAAAGAGCTTCTGCGAAAGGCAAGTGAAGCTGGAAAGCAGATGTTCAAGGATGCCACTGACACTATAGAAATAAAAACGTTGCCAGATTTCATTAAATTCTTGAAAGAATGCGATAATTGGGATGGCATTTATATGTCGAAAACTGCGATTGATAAAATATCTAGCTTGTATTTTGCCAATTGGCATAGCATTAAGGATAAATTAAAAGAAGCCAAGGCGGACGCCTGTATCACATACGACAAGAAACGCGAAGATCCCATAAAATTGCGTGATGCCGTAGAATTGTCGGGTTTGTTTGCCGTGTTAGATACTGAGCAATCGGAACACTTCTTCAAAGATTCGCTATTCAAAGATGATGAATCCAACGACTATCGTGGCGTTCTGGATAAAGCTCTTATGCCAAGCAAGAACCTCATCAATTTGCTGTGTTTTGATATTGAGCAAAACACAAAGGCATTTCTGAATGAATCTAATAACATTGTTGCATTAGAAAAGTATAAAGACGAAAACAATCAGGCACGCGTAGAAGACAAAACGATAAAGCAAATAAAAGACTGGTTTGATGCAGCAACCGATGCTATGCGTATCGTGCGCTATTTTGCCGTGCGCAAAAGCAAGATGAAAGGTAATATTCCAAACACCACAATGGAACAGGCGTTGAGTAATTTGCTATACTGCGACGAAGCGCGGTGGTTTAAATGGTATGACCTAATCCGTAACTATCTAACTAAGAAGCCTCAAGATGATGCAAAAGAGAATATGCTGAAGTTGAATTTTGACAATTCCACTCTGATGGAAGGCTGGGATATAAATAAAGAACACGACAACACTACCGTTATTCTACGTAAAAAAGGTTTGTACTACCTAGGAATAATAAACAAAAAATACAACAATATTCTTGATAAAGACAATGCTATTTCAGATGGTGAGTGTTATGAGAAAATGGATTACAAACAAATAGCATTACCTATGGGAGTTGGTGCTTTTGTGCGCAAATGTTTTGGTACTGCTCAAAATTTTGGTTGGTGTTGTCCCCAAAATTGTCTTAATGAAGAAGGGAAAATTATAATCAAAGATGATGAAGCACAACCAAATCTTAAGGCCATTGTTGATTGTTACAAAGATTTCTTTGACAAATATGAAAAAGATGGATTTAAATACAAAGATTTTAATTTCAGGTTTTTAGAGAGCGACAAATATAAAAAACTGAGTGAGTTTTTTAGAGAAGTTGAGCCACAAGGTTATAAGATAGCCTTCCGCAATGTATCTGTTGATTATATCGAGGATTTGGTAGAGAATGGAAAACTATATCTATTTAATATTTATAACAAAGACTTTGAGGATAAAGCCACAGGTACGCCGAATTTGCATACCATATATTGGAAAATGCTTTTTGACGAGAACAATCTTAAAGATGTAGTTTATAAGCTAAATGGAAAGGCAGAAGTATTCATGCGCAATCCGGTAGCAAAAGAATCACCAATTAAGCATTCCATTGGATCCAAGCTTGTGAACAAACGAGACAAAGACGGCAATTCTATTCCAGAACAAATTTATAGAGAAATATATTTGTACGCAAATGGTAAAACAAAAGCTATTTCTGTTGAGGCTAAAAAGTATATTGATGAACAAAAAGTGGTAATCAAAGATGTGAAGCACGAGATCATCAAGGACAAGCGTTTCTATGGTGAAACAAAATATATGTTCCATTGTCCAATCACAATTAACTTTAAGGCAAAATCAAGTTCCGGATCTGAAGTTAATGCGAAAATAACAGATGCACTTCAACAATCCAAAAACTTAAATTTCATCGGTATTGATCGTGGTGAGAAGCACCTTGTGTATAGTTGTACAATAGACAATGATGGCAAGATTATTAAAGGTAAATGCCACGATCACGACATTATTTCTGTAATCATAAAAGATAAGGATGGAAAAGATATCACACACAAAACAAACTATGTGCAAAAACTAGAGGCTGTTGCCGACGAACGCATTATCGCCAAAAAGAATTGGCAAGCGCAAAACAAAATCAAGGATCTGAAAAACGGTTATATTTCACATGTGGTGCATCATTTGGTAGAGGAAACAATAAAAGTCGACGGGAATATCTCTCCACACGCATACATTGTTTTGGAAGACTTGAATACCGAAATGAAGCGTGGTCGTCAGAAAATTGAAAAGCAAGTTTATCAGAACCTGGAACTAGCCCTTGCAAAGAAGCTCAATTTTGTGGTGGATAAAAACGCAAAGCAAGGTGAACTCGGCTCCGTATTCCAAGCACTACAACTTACGCCCCCTATCAATAACTACCAAGATATTGAAGGAAAGAAACAATTTGGTGTAATGCTATACACTCGTGCTAATTATACTTCGGTTACCGACCCAGCAACAGGTTGGCGTAAAACCATCTACATCAAGAATGGTAAAGAAGAAGATATAAGAAAAGAGATTCTTTCGAAATTCGATGATTTCGGTTTTGATGGACAAGATTACTTCTTTGAATATACTGAAGCCAATGCAGGACACATATGGCGTTTGTATTCAGGTAAAAATGGTAAGGCATTACCACGTTTCCAAAACAAAAAACAAATGCTTCAGGACAAAAATGTTTGGGTGCCAGAAATAATCAATGTGGTGGAAATCCTTGACAATCTTTTTGCAGATTTCGACAAAGCAAAGTCGTTTAAGAAACAAATTGAAAATGGCGTTGAATTGAGAAAAATTGAAGGGCGCAATGAGACTGCTTGGCAATCGCTACGTTTTGCACTGGATATAATTCAACAAATTCGCAATTCGGGCGAGAAGAATTCCAAAGATGACAATTTCTTGTATTCTCCTGTGCGTAAAAACGGAGAGCATTTTGATACGCGCAATTATGAATATAACGGCGAATTATCAGAAATCAGAGATGCCGATGCAAACGGTGCGTACAACATTGCTCGCAAAGGCTTGATTATGGATGCACACATAAAATACTGGATAGATAAAGGGCGTCCAATGATGTCATCAAAAAAGGATAAAAAAACATCTGATTTGGATTTGTTTATTTCTGATAAAGAGTGGGATTTATGGCTTTTGGACAAAAATCAGTGGAGGAAAGAATTGCCCACATTTGCCTCGCGAAGTGCGAAGGAGGGCAACACTGAATCCAAAACAGGAAAAAGGAAAAAGAAGTAACTATAAATGGAAGACTATATTTCCATATCCACTCTGAATGACTTTATCTTTTGTCCGTATTCCATATACCTGCATAATGTGTATATGGAAACGGACAAAGATGTCTATCATGCAACGCCTCAGACACGCGGCAGGATAGCACACGAAACAGTAGATGAAAAACGAACCAGCAACCGTAAGGATGAACTACAGTCATTACCTGTAATATCGCATACATATGGTTTAATGGGGAAAATTTGTATATTAAATTATTTCCATAATATTTTGAAAATTAGGAAATTAATAATTATCTTTGTTGCTCGTAAGGGCTATAAGCCATAATTAATTTCTACTATTGTAGATCTGCAAATACCTCTGGAGAGAACTCGCGGGCTATAAGCCATAATTAATTTCTACTATTGTAGATTCCCAGATGAGCTGGTCGTATTGGCAGTGGCTATAAGCCATAATTAATTTCTACTATTGTAGATTTGTCGCGATAATCTTCGTTGAGACTCGGCTACAAGCCATATTAAATTTCTACTATTGTAGATGTGAAGATCGTCAACGTGTCCGTAGTTGGCTATAAACCATAATTAATTTCTACTATTGTAGATAAGTACATCCATAAACACACGCCGTTCGATGGCTATAAACCATAATTAATTTCTACTATTGTAGATATGAAGCCATAGTGTTATGTGTTATTTGTGGCTATAAGCCATAATTAATTTCTACTATTGTAGATAATCATTTTGTTGCTCTCCTTAATAATATGGCTATAAGCCATAATTAATTTCTACTATTGTAGATCGTGATATTCTGTAGAAACCTTTCTGCTGGCTACAAGCCATATTAAATTTCTACTATTGTAGATAAGTTGCAAGCTCGCAACCGCGAGATCAAGGCTACAAGCCATATTAAATTTCTATTATTGTAGATCAAACGCACTAAAGAATGAGGTTGAAAGGCTACAAGCCATATTAAATTTCTACTATTGTAGATAAGTCCAGTGTTAGGGTCGCGGATAGTGGCTATAAGCCATAATTAATTTATACTATTGTAGATATCGTGCTGTTATATTGTGTACCTTCAGGCTACAAGCCATATTAAATTTCTACTATTGCAGATGTATCTTCGTCGTATTTTTGGGGTATTAATGACGATACCCGTCAACTTTATTCACCCTCATTCTCGCTTTTCCCTCGCTTCACCTTCGCTCTTCCCTCGCTTCATTCTCGCTTTAGAGCGAGGCATAAAGCACCCTATAAGCAGAGTGAAAGGAGAGTGAAAGCAGGCTGAAGGCTGTCTGAAAGGAGAGTGAAAGCAGGCTGAAGGCTGTCTGAAAGGAGAGTGAAGGAACACCAAAATAAGTATTACGACAAAAATAGATCCCTTACTTGTATGATGTGTGATGGTTGAGGGATTATGGACGCACGGAACAACTTATGCGAGCACGTGCGTAGGTTCACGCTCCCCAGAGCGTAGATCTCCGTGACATCTCCGTTAGATGTCCGTTAGATCACCGTTACATCTTGCTTGTTTCTAGCGTAAGACAGTTTGATTCGTTCTTGGAGGGCTTTACATTCGGCAGTGCAGAGATTTTTATGATTTTCCAGCTGTTACTGCGATAGTTTAATCTTCCTGTTCATTTAATTCAATAAACGCATGGGGGCTATAGCCATTCTGCAAATATTCTTGATGTCCCACATATCCTAACTGGTTACTTACAATTCTTGTGTTCCCAATAGTGGTGTTAATGTTCGTATGCGAGTGTCCGTAAATCCAAACGTCAATCCGACTATCGGCAATATAGTTGCCCAACTCCGTTACGAAAGCACTGTTTAGAGAAGAATATTTATGTTGCGGAGCGACAACAGCATTCGTTGGCAGATGATGGGAGACTACGACGATATGTTTAGCAGTACTCTCCTCCACAGCACGTTTCAGAAACGAAAGACACTTTTTATGCTCTTGATTGTAATCTTCTATACTTAACCGATGACCATTATACTTGATTTGATGGAAATCATTAAGCCCACGCCATACAAAATATTCGTCCTCAGAAGAAATCATCGACCAGAGGGTGGTGAGTATAAAATCAACATCGTCAATTCTAACCACCTTGTTATAGTAATAACCTATGTTTTTACGAAACAGACATTGCCAACTATCCCCACGTTTTGTCACATCTTCAAAGGCGTAAAACTCATGATTACCTGGAATCAGCATCACTTGGCGAAAATTCTTAGAAGCCCAATTCCAGAACTTCATTCGAGGCATAAAGTTGTTGTTTAGGTATAAGGTGTCTCCTGCCAGAACCAACACATCTCCCATTACATCAAAATCGTTTGATTTGATATAATCCAGATTGTCCTTAAACTCCAAATGGAGATCACTCATATACTGTATCCTCATTGGATCAACTTCTCCTCGTAATTTTAGTCAAAATTGTTTCCTTAATTATTTCCTCTTTAAATACACGCACAAATATATAAAATTTAATGAAAAGGGGGAAAGTAAAAGGGAATTTTCGTACCTTTGTCCGCGAATATGGGTAAGAAAGAGAATAAATCCAAGACGATAAACATAAAGAACAAGCGTGCTTCGTTTGACTACGCTTTGTTTGACTACTATACTTGCGGCATTGTGCTGACGGGTACCGAGATAAAGAGTATACGGCAGGGCAAGGCAAGCCTGGTGGATACGTTCTGCTATGTGAACAACGGGGAGGTGTGGGTGAAGAACATGTACATCGCCCATTACGAGCAGGGCAGCTATAACAACCACGTGGAGCGCCGTGACCGCAAGTTGTTGCTCAACCGCAGGGAGATACGCAAGATCCAGTCGACGGTGAAGGCTCCGGGATTCAGCATAATACCTACGTTGCTGTATATAAACGAGGACGGGCGTGCCAAGCTGGACATTGCCATTGCCCGTGGTAAGAAGGAGTATGACAAGCGTGCATCGGCAAAGGAGGAGGAACTGAAGCGCGTGACGAGGGAGGCGAAGTATAAGTAGGTTGAAAGGTTGAAAGATTAAAAGGTTGAAAGATTAAAAAGTTGAAAGATTAAAAAGTTGAAGGGTTAAGGGGTTGAAAGATTAAAAGATTAAAAGATTAAAAGATTAAAAGATTAAAAGATTAAAAAGTTGAAGGAGTGAAGGGTTAGCGGAAATTATTATGAATTCTGATTTAATCATAACTGTTGAGGAGGGCAAGGTAATTGCGGCGGCGGAGAAGGGAATGGATGCGTTTGTGGATGTGTTCCGTTCTGCCATAATGGATGCGATAGGCGGTGAGCTGAATGCCGACTCGATGCAGAAGTTGAATGCCGATCAGATAACGCTGCTGGCTTACTGCATATATCGCGACGAGGTGATGGACGGGGGGCATGTGCAGCTTATTCACAACGGGTACGGGCCTTTTATTTTCCTGAATCCTTTTGCCAAGGCTATGCGTCTGTGGGGTGCGAAGCCTTTCAGCAAGCTGGTGTACAGCGGACGTGCCTTCTACGAGGAGAACTGTGATGTTATCTGCCGGGAATATACGGACGAGGAGTTTATGGCTTTGTTCGAGAAGTTTCCGGAGGCGGACGACCTGGATGACGAGTTCATAGAGATGGAGGAGGAGGTAACGCAGACGGTTGCGGAATATATAGACAATCATATCGGAGACTTTGCAAAGGTGATATGAGTATAAGGGAAGAGTTGTGCAAGGGCAGGATACTGGTCCTGGACGGTGCTATGGGTACCATGATTCAGACGTACGGGCTGAAGGAGGAGGACTTTCGGGGTCATCGCTTCCGTATGGGCAGTACGCTGATGATGGGCTGCAACGATGTGCTGAGCATAACGCGTCCCGACGTGATAAGGGATATACACCGCCGTTACCTGGAGGCCGGTGCTGACATCATTACTGCCAACACGTTCAGCGCCAACAGCATTTCGATGGCTGACTATGGCCTGCAGGACTATGTAAGGGAGCTGAACCGCGAGTCGGTACGTCTGGCACGCGAGGAGGCGGAAAGGGCTGCGACGGAGGACAAGCCGCGTTTTGTGATTGCAACGGTATCGCCTACGAACAAGACGTTGAGCATAAGCCCGGACGTTGAGCATCCCGAGTTTCGCGGCATTACATTTGACGAGCTGTGCGATGCGTACACCGAACAGATAGGGACATTGCTGACGGCTGGTGTTGACGGCATCCTGCTGGAGACTATATTCGACACATTGAACTGCAAGGCTGCCATCAAGGCGTATGGTATTGCTAATGAGAGGACGGGCATCCGTGTACCGCTGATGCTCTCGGTTACAATAAACGACCGCCAGGGAAGATTGCTGAGCGGACAGACGCTGGAGGCTTTCCTGATAAGCGTGGAGCATGCGGATATATTGTCGGTGGGCATCAACTGTTCGTTCGGTGCCAAGGACATGATAGACAATGTGCGTCTGCTGAAGGAGAAGGCTCCGTACTACATATCGTGCCACCCCAATGCGGGACTGCCTAATGCAATGGGCGAATATGAAGAGACGCCTGAGAGTTTTGCAGAAGACATGCGGGTGATGCTGGACGAGAATCTGGTGAACATCGTGGGCGGTTGCTGCGGAACGACGCCAGAGCATATCAGGGCCCTGTGTAACATCAAGGGCGAAGGGCGAAGGGCGGAACGATGCGTACCTGTGCAAAATACAGACAGGTGCAAGGTATCGCTTTCGGGGCTGGAGCCTGTGCCTGCAGCGGATTTCTACAAGATTGGCGAGCGCTGTAACGTGGCGGGGAGCCGCAAGTTCTTGCGCCTGATATCGGAGGGTGCGTACGACGAGGCCCTGGCGATTGCACGCAAGCAGGTGGAGGCGGGTGCAAAGGTGATAGACATAAACATGGACGACGGCCTGCTGGATGCTGAGTTCCAGATGAGGACGTTCCTGAACCTGATAGGCAGCGAACCTGACATCTGCCGTGTACCGGTGATGATCGACTCCAGCGACTGGAGGGTTATCTGCACGGCGCTGAAATGTGTGCAGGGAAAGTCCATCGTCAACAGCATTTCGCTCAAGGAGGGTGAAGAGGTGTTCCTGGCTCATGCGCGTGAGATACGCAGCATGGGGGCGGCAACGGTCGTGATGCTATTTGACGAGAAGGGACAGGCTACTGATTATGAGCGCCGCATAGAAATAGCGGGGCGTGCATACCGTCTGCTGACGGAAAAGGCGGGAATGCCTGCACGCGACATAATATTTGACCCTAATGTCCTGTCGGTTGCGACGGGTATGGCGGAACATGATGCATACGCTTGGGATTTCCTGCATGCCGTGGAATGGATACATGTTAATCTGCCCGATGTGCATATCAGCGGCGGCATCAGCAACCTGTCGTTCTCGTTCAGGGGCAACAACTATATCCGCGAGGCAATGCATGCCGTATTCATCCACGAGGGATGCAAACGCGGAATGGATTTTGCAATAGTAAACCCCTCGCCCAAAGTGAGATACGAGGATATTCCTGCAGAACACCTTGAGGTTATCGAGGAGGTTATGCTGCGTCCTTCGTCCCAGGCAAGCGAGGCTCTTATAGGGCTTGCCCAGAGAATTTTCGAGGAACAGGAGGCGAGGAAGGCTGCTGCCAGCGTACAGGGCGATAACCCTACCCCAGCGGCAAAGAAGGAGTCTGCGCTTTCGGTCGAGGAGCGGTTGTGCCGGTCTCTGATGAACGGTGTGTCGGAAACATTGGAAAAGGATCTGCACGAGGCTCTGGAGAAATATCCGCGTGCTGTTGACATAATCGAGGGTCCGCTGATGGCTGGCATGAACAGGGTCGGCAGTCTGTTTGGCGAGGGCAGGATGTTCCTGCCGCAGGTTGTGAAGACGGCGCGTACGATGAAGAATGCGGTGGCCATACTGCAGCCGTACATAGAGGCGGAGAAGACGGACAGGACGAAGAGTGCGGGCCGTGTACTGCTTGCTACGGTCAAGGGTGATGTGCACGACATCGGGAAGAACATTGTTGGTGTCGTCATGGCTTGCAACGGCTACGAGATAATTGATCTGGGCGTAATGGTTTCGCCCGAGGACATCGTAAGGGCTGCAATTGAGCAGAAACCTGATATCATCGGCCTGTCGGGCCTGATAACACCGTCGCTGGAATACATGATACAGACGCTGAGGCAGCTGAACGAAGCCGGAGTCAGGATACCCGTAATGATAGGCGGTGCAACGACGAGTGCAGTACATACGGCACTGAAGATGTCGCCAGTGTACGAGGGACCTGTAATATGGGTCAAGGATGCAAGTCAGAATGCTCCGATTGCACATGAGTTTACAAGTACTGAAACACAGGAAACGGCAATACGGAAACTGCGTGAGGAGCAGCAGGCATTGAGCAAGAGCGTAAAACCGCAACCTGTAGAGCCGTTCAGCGAGGCGCAGAGGAAGAAACCGAGGTTCTTTTGAGGAACCTGATATATATAATTGACGAACGAAGACTATGTCGTATAACCTGAAACGCAAACATTATATAATAGCAGCGGCCGTAATACTGTGCGCGGTAATGTGCTGTGTGCTCTACCCTGTCCTGCGCAACGCCAATCCTACGGACGAGGTGCGTATAATCTACATCGACAACGACGATACGGTGGACAGCGTAATGGACAAGACGCAGTGCCGCATGGGATGGAGGTTGCTGATGTGTGCAAGGAAATACCGCGTGCGTCCGGGACGGTACGAGGTGCTGTGCGGGGAAAGGGTGATGAGTCTGTACCGCAAGATGATGAACGGCAGGCAGAGCCCGGTGAGGTTCACGGTGCCTAACGTGCGTACGCTGGACCGCCTGGCGGCACAGCTGGAGCGCAAGTTCCTGAACATGGACAGTGCCGAGGTTGCGCGTTGCTTTGCCGACCCGGAATTCTGCGACCAGTGGGGCTATACGGTGGAGACATTGCCTGCCTTGTTCATACCAAACACGTACGAAATATGGTGGAGCACCACGCTGGAGGATTTCATGAAGCGGATGCAGAGGGAGAACGGGCGTTTCTGGGAAGGCAGGCGTGACAGCCGTGCGAAGGAGATAGGCATGTCCCGCGAGGAGGTGATAACGCTGGCAAGCATAGTGGACGAGGAGACGGCAAACGACGGGGAGAAGCCTATGGTTGCAGGTATGTACATACGGCGTCTGAAGACGGATATGCCGCTGCAGGCCGACCCTACGGTAAAGTTTGCACTGAAGGACTTTGCCAAGCGCCGCATATACAACAACGACCTGATGACGGAGAGCCCTTACAACACTTACCGCAACAAGGGACTGCCGCCGGGACCGATACGCATCGCGTCGGTGGCAGGAATAGATGCGGTGCTGAACCATATAGAGACGGATTGCGTATATATGTGTGCGAAGGAGGACTTTTCGGGAACCCATAATTTTGCCCGGACTTACGAGGAGCACTTGCGGAATGCAAAACGGTATACCGAGGCACTCAATTCCAGAAATATTCGCTGAAGACATAAAAATTATTTGCATACAAGGCTTCTATATTCTGATTTTTTATTAACTTTGCAACATAAAAGCTTGAAGCATGCCACCTTGGCTCAGTTGGTAGAGCAACGCATTCGTAATGCGTGGGTCGCGGGTTCGAGTCCCGCAGGTGGCTCTACGTATGAAGCTCTTATTCACACTTGATTATCGGACGGCGTGGGGACAGGATGTCCGTGTGGACGTTACCGTAACACGCAGCAACGGTGTTAAGAAAACAAGTCGTCACAACCTGTATACCAGTGACGGTGTACACTGGGGTGGCGAGGCATCCATAACGGAACGCGATGCACAGTCTTTCATATACCGCTATATAATCTGCGAGGGTGATACTGTTATCCGCCGTGAATGGAACGGTGTACCGCGTACCTTCCCGTATGACGTGCGACGCACATTTATCCTGAATGACTATTGGAAGGACATCCCGCAGCTGAGCCATCTGTACAGCTCGGCATACTGTCATTGCATGCACCTGGCTCTGGACGGACAGCCAAACGTAACCTATTTTGACCATGCGCTGATGTTCAGGGTGCAGGCTCCACAGCTGATGCAGGGACAATGTCTGGCATTGCTGGGTTCGCTGCCGCAGCTGGGACAGTGGGTACCGGAGCGAGCGCTGGTGATGCAGCGTGGAAGCACTCATGAATGGTGCCTGACGCTGAGTGCAGCAGGACTGCAGCTGCCCTTCGAGTACAAGTATGTGGTGATGGACGAGAAGACGGGGGACTTCCTTGAATGGGAAGAGGGTGAGAACCGTGTGTCACCGGATGCCGTACCGGGCAGCGTCCAGGTCATCTGGGACAAGCAGCTGAGGCTCAAGGACGAGCATTGGAAGGCTGCGGGTGTAGTGCTTCCTGTCTTCTCGATGCGTAGCCGTCACAGCCAGGGTTGCGGTGATTTCGGAGACTTGCGCCTGATGGTTGACTGGGCTCAGCAGACGGGGATGCGTATCATCCAGGTACTGCCCATAAACGACACTACGCAGACGGTGACGTGGAGGGACTGCTATCCCTACAATGCCATAAGCATATATGCCCAACATCCGATATACGTGGACCTGAGCCAGTTGCCTGATATTGCCGACGAGGCTTTCATGAACGGATACGAGGCCGAGCGTGCGCGTATCAATGCGCTGCCGCAGATGGACTACGAGGCTACGTTCAACCTAAAGATGAAATACTTGCGTCGTCTGTACGCACAGGAGGGTGCTGCGACGGTGCAGAGTTCGCGCTTCGGTGCATTCATGGACGACAACCAGGAGTGGATAACGGACTATGCGGTATTCTGCCATCGACGTGATGCGGAGAGGACGAGCGACTTCAATCATTGGCACGTACTGTCGGCATATAGAAAGAAGGATGTACACGACTATGCCCTGAATAATCAGAGGGAGGTCTATTTCTACTGCTACGTGCAATACCTGCTGGATCAGCAGCTGTCCGCCACGACGCGATATGCACGGCAGAAGGGTGTATTGCTGAAGGGGGATATTCCCATAGGTATTTCGCGTACAAGCGTGGAGGCATGGAAGGAGCCGCAGTATTTCAACATGAACGGCTCTGCCGGAGCACCGCCTGATGATTTCAGTGCAGACGGTCAGAACTGGGGTTTCCCGACGTACAACTGGGAACGCATGGCTCAGGACGGTTACAGCTGGTGGATAAACCGCTTCCGCAAGATGGCTCAGTATTTCGATGCCTACCGCATAGATCATGTGCTGGGATTCTTCCGTATATGGGAGATTCCACAGGGTGAGAAGAGCGGGCTGATGGGGCATTTCTCGCCTCAGCTTCCGCTGACAATCGGTGACATTGAGCGCATGGGACTGCCCTGGCGTCCTGATATGTACACGAAGCCTAACGTAAGCGAGGAACTGCTTCGCCAACTGCTGAGTGATGATGAGGAGGAGATTGAGAGCATTCTGCTTCACAAGGACGAGGACCGTCTGTTTATTGCCGTACCGCAACCTGACGGGACAAACTGTTACATTCCCCGTATCTGTGCAAACCGCACATTCGTATACCGCCTGCTGCCGGAGGACGACCGTAAGGCGTTTGACAAGCTATACGAGGATTTCTATTTCCATCGCCATAATGATTTCTGGGCTTCAGAGGCAATGAAGCGTCTGCCTGCGCTGGTCGAGGCGACAGGAATGCTGTGCTGTGCCGAGGACCTGGGTATGGTGCCTGCCTGCGTAGGGCCTGTCATGCAGACATTGGGGATACTGTCGCTGGAGATACAGTCAATGCCAAAGGAAATAGGCGTACGCTTTGCGCGGCTGGAGAACAATCCGTACCGCAGCGTTGCGACTATATTCACACACGACATGCCAACATTGCGTATGTGGTGGGAGGAGGATGCCGAGCGCAGTCAGGAATACTTTAACCAGATACTGCAGATTGACGGACGTGCTCCCGAGCAGATGCCGGGGTGGCTGTGCAAGGAGGTTATTGCACGTCATCTGTTCTCGCCCAGCATGCTGTGCCTGATATCGTTGCAGGACTGGCTGGCAATGGACGAGGAACTGCGTATAGCAGATCCTTCGGTAGAGCGTATCAACATCCCTGCGGATTCGCATCATTACTGGCGTTACAGAATGCATCTGAACATTGAGCAGCTGATAGATGCTGATGGTTTCAACAACAATGTCCGTGAAATGATAGAACGTTCAGGAAGATAGGTGTAACAACCATACAGCAACAAGAAAAGCAGCCCTGATCAGGACTGCTTTTTCTGTTTCTGTGGAGAATATCGGGCTCGAACCGATGACCTCTTGCATGCCATGCAAGCGCTCTAGCCAGCTGAGCTAATCCCCCTTGCTTGGTTGCAAATATACGCAGATTATGTGAATAAAACACAAAAACGTCAAGTTTTTTTGTAATTATTTGGCAAATGTCTTAACTTTACGCCCAAAATTTAGAATAGTATGAAGAAAATATTTGCCATCGTTGCACTCTTGAGTGCAGTTATAAATACCAATGCCCAGACAGAGGACGGTTTTGAATTGCTTGCTGATCCGTTTCCTCAGGTTGACCGTCAGCCATGTATGATAGACTTCGCACCTACAACATCTGCTAATGAGGCAAGACCTGGCTTGCGACGTTCCAACATGAAGCAGCAGAATGCTCCTCTCGGAAGCAAGGGCAGTCCTGAGATTCCCGTCATCCTGGCCAACTTCAGCGACGAGCAGTTCCAGGACCCCTCGACGGCAACTGACGATAACGGATATGCCCGTTATTTCCGCGGCACGCTGTCAGAATTGTATGATTCGTTCTTCAACGGCAGCGATTTTCTCAACAACCCCCAAAAACGCCCGGGGCTGAACCGTTTCTCTGTGCGCGAATATTTCACACTGGTCAGTCAGGGACAGTTCACTCCACACTTTACGATTCTGGAGCCTGTAAACCTGCCAAAGACAAAGAGCGCATACGGAAGTGCCCGTGAAGATCTCCGTAACGCGGCCCTGCTGGCTGCTGCTGACCAGATTAAGAGTCGTGTCTCGGAGTTTGACAAAGACCGTGGTGTTCAGGACGGCATTGTGGACGGAGTGATAATCATTTTCCCGGGTCAGGGCAAAAACACAACAAGAACAGGCTCGACACATCCCGGTTATTTGCACCCGTGCTGCTGGGGCGGCAAAGTCACATCAGACGGTGTAAGCTATGCCACACAACTGATAGTGCCGGAACTATGGGAAAACGGGAGTACAATGATACTGAACGGCTTTGGTGTGTACGTGCACGAAATGTCACACATGCTGGGACTGCCTGACTTCTACGACACCAACTACAAGGGTTCGGGCATGGACTACTGGAGCCTGATGGATGCCGGCGAGTATGTAAATGCCGGTTTCAATCCGACTCCATACACTGCATACGAGAAAATCTATATGGACTGGATACAGCCTGTTGAACTTAACCAGCCTGCATCCGTACAGAATCTAACGAATGTGTCTGACGGCGGTAACGCATACATCATCTATAATGATGCCAATCACAGCGAGTATTACCTGCTGGAGAATCTGAACAGCAACAACAATGTGGTATATGGTACGATGCAGAACTTCTTTGGCGGAGGCCTGATAATCTATCACGTCGACGAAGATGCAAACGCATGGAACAACAACAAGATAAATACAATTGTCGACCATCAGCGCATGACTATAGTTCCTGCAAACGGACACTTTGAGATTCAGGATAATTTCACCAAGGGTTCAAATCCCGATGTAAACAAGCTTGCAAGCGAGCTCATCGGACACCTATGGCCTCTGAAGGAGCAGCCCTTCACCTCGTACTACATCAGGGACAACGCCGGAAATCCGGTCACAATCGACCCCATTCAGTACTGGGGGATGACAAGCGGCAACAACCAGTTGACAGACGAGGAGCGCACCGATGACGACCGCATTGCACCGGCTGCGACATTGTACAACGTGAATACCGACGGCCAGAAACTGATGCACAAGTCAATCACGGACATCACGCTCAACAACGACGGTACGATATCATTCAACTTCATGGGTGGTTCCCCGACTGCCGTACGCGACATTACAACCGAGAATCCGGATGATGTAATTGAGATATACAACACCAACGGTGTACGTATGGGACAGAGAACCCTGCGCTCACGCATCGGTACGACTTCCCTGCCCCATGGCATCTACATCATTCGCAACACCACCACCGGCAGGACATACAAGCTGTCTATGTAGCATTACCTGACGACCACTTTTTTACCGTTTACGATATACAGGCCCTTTGTGGGCTGGCCGTTGACTTTCATGCCGCTGAGGGTATAGCATCCGCTAGCGTGGGTGTCGGATTCTGCGTTTACTGACGATATGCCTGTAGGATCGTTTCCGAAAGTGAGGTTGAAGTCCGTAAATTGGCTTGCATGTCCATCATCTCCTATCATAAAGTATGCGCGGCATGCTCCGACAGTGGCACCGATAGCCGGGAAATATGGCAAATCAGCGCCGTCAAGCAAGAGGACACTGCCGTAAGCGTCACCGAAACCGGTATTCCGGTATGTGCCTATGAAACACACATTCTGTTCGCCACCGACCTGGTTATCATAGCTATGCATCTCCGTACTCATCCTGACGCCTTGGAACACAGGACTTACTACATCTTCGTCCGCTGTCTCCCATTTGACTATGTATGGTGTACCGGCCTTGATGGACTTGGTAGCCTCCAGGAAGTTGAGGGTTAGTGTCGTTTCGCTAATGCTTGCGCTGCTCAGTTCATATACAGAGGCACCGGCCAACGGACTGCCGTCGGCATCAATGTCGGAGATGGTGAATGGCAGACACAGTGTGTTCCAGCAACCGTTTCTGTAAAGTGTGCGACCGCAGAGTGTAACATCTACTGGCTTGTTGGCATAGTTTGCAACCACATCGCTGATGATTGCCTCGTTCGACGCTGCATCGTACAAACCGATAGTGGCGACATAGTACTTGCCGTCATATAGCAGGCCATTGGCATAAGATGTAAGGGCCCCGCACTCTTCTTCCGTTGCTCCTATGTTGGCAGGTACGGCTGCAACTGAGTATGCCTTGGCAGCCCTGCCCTCTACATCTGTACCCCTGATACCGCACGTTGTACAGTTGCCTGCATAGAAATTGTTGGTATGAGTGTAGTTGATGCCGTTGTTATATCCTATGATACCGCCTATATCGCTGCTTCCTGATACACGACCGAGGTTCAGACACGAAATCACCGAGCCGCTATAGTGATAGCCCAGGATACCTCCCACCATTTTCTTGGCTGTAACCTTGCCCACGTTTACGCAATGTTCGATGTTGCCTGTAGTATATGCAACGATGCCAGCTGATTGGGAATCACCGTTTATATCGCCATAGTTGCTACATCCCCTGACGAGGCCAGTATTGAACCCTGTTATTCCTGCCACACTCTCAGGACCCTTGGTGGTCATGCCTCCTGTCATAGGATTTTGCACCTGATAGGACAAACCTGTGACTAGAGCATAGTTTACGCAATTATATATCCTGCCCCTGTTTATGCCGGCAATAGCGGCAACGTACACCTGTCCCTTGACCTGAGAGCCGCTGCCAAGTGTCAGGTTCATGACTGTGCCATTCTCACCGACAGCACCAAACAGTGCTACATAGCTCTCTTCCCTGACAAGGCTCACATTGTTCAATGAGTGTCCGCAACCGTCAAAATGGCCCTTGAACGGATTATCGGACGAACCCACTATGCTATACTCCCGGCCAGTATAGTCAAGGTCTGCACCCAACTCGAAATACACACCGGTGTAGTCCATCTCGCCTATCCTCTCGGCCACACGTCGCATTGCATTTACCGAGCAGATACGGTATGGATCTGTCTCGGTACCCGAACCGTACCATTCCGAACTGCCGCCTACGGGATCGATAACGAATACGGCAATGGCCTCGCCGGCATATTCTCCGATGCCGGTGATTGTAATATTGTACTCGCCCACGTCAACCATCTGACTGGCGGATGGGGTGACGGTGTAGTGCGTACCCTCCTGCAAAACGACATTGGCACCGTCCCTGACATCTGTGACCGTCACGGCAGGAACAAGCGCCTCGCCCGTGTATTCCTGAGTAGGTATATCTATCCTGACCCACGGCGAATATGCAATGTCGCGCTGGCAGTCTATGCCTGTAGCAGAGATTGTAACATCCTGGGCAGGCATGTAGAACACGCTGTACTGCTCACCTCCCATCATATCATCAGTCAGGACTACATCATTCGCCACAAATTGGGCATTGGCTGTACTGTGTACCACATACCCATCGGGGTTCTCATTCAATGTCAGCTTCATCCACATCGTGGTACCTGGAGCATAGAAAACAACACCATTGTCATTAAACGCTACCGACGAATTGGCGCTTCCCTGGACCCATTCGGTATAGCTCAGGGTTCCCATCCATGTTGCACCGTCCATGTTAGCGCCATCCACAGCACCGGAAATATCAGCATTGTGGTAATAACTGTTTGAGAACGAATATCCTCCGCCACAGCTTCCGGCAACGCCGCCCACATGACTGTTGCCAAGCACCTGGGCAAGGCTGATACACGACCAAACGCTGCCACCGTTGTAGCCTACTATGCCGCCAAGACCGTTAACGCCGCTGCAACCCGCATTCGTCACAACAGCCCTGCTGGTACACTGGCCTATGATACCCAAGTTCTCTCCGGCAATGCCGCCAAAGTCCCTGTTGTTCTGCACATTCTGCGCCAAGTCATCAGGATCAACGGACACAGTAATACCACTCTTGACATGACAGTTATAGATACCGGCATTTTTGCTCACACATCCGGCAATGACACCGCAATTGCCCCACCCCATTATTACAGGGTTGATCCTTGTATCCGCCCAACCTACAGTCAAGTCCTTGACAATTGCCCCATAGCCCAGTTCGCCGAACAAACCTATACCATAGAACTCGTCACCGACATGAATCTGCAGGTCATTAATAGTGTTGCCATTACCGTCGAAAGTGCCACAAAACTGCCTTACACCGGTCTGTCGGTCCTTGCCGCTACCCACGGTATAGTACTTTCCGCCAATCGGAGTAAAAGGCTCAATCCACAGGCTGAACGACTGCGTCATCTTGAAATAGGTGTCCTCGTACCTGTTACCGTCATTAACATCAGCTGCCAATTGGCGCAGATGCTGCGGAGTCTGGATAATGTAGGGATCCTGCAACGTGCCGCTACCTCCACCGAAAGTGCTGTCTGCCCACACATTGACATTGGAAAGCACAGTAAGGAACAACGTCACTGCTGCCATTCTGATTACGCCGGTCATTGTAATGTAAGAATCTTTCATGTTACGCTCAGTCATTGTGAATTGTGAATTATGAATTGTGAATTATGAATTATGAATTATGAATTACCTGACGACTTTCCTGCCGTTTTGGATAAAGATTCCCTTGTGATTGGGTGTGGCAACACGTCCCTGCAAGTCGTAGGTTGGCGCAGCGGTATTGCCAGCCGGCATCTGGGATATGCCTGTGGGTGATTCCCCGACCTTTTCCATGAGCCAGAGCGAGCCTGCTGATGTGGGTGAGCCATAGTCGACGTATGTACTGGATGTTCCCATATACCATGCACGGGAATTGTCGCTGTCGGGGTCGCGCTGGATGGTGACGCCCTGCTGGCCGTTGATTGTTGCTCCGCTAATGGTCCAGCTGTAGGCAGAGGATGCCTGTGCCCATGAGTTGCGGCCGTTGAGGGCGATGCTGACATCCTGGGTGTTGTGTATCTTGACGGAGAGGTGGTCATCGACCTTGCTGCCGGTAAAGAAATAGCGGCTGGTCTCTGTGGGTTCGGTCACGGTGTACATATAGCTGGAGAAGCCTTGGGCATAGTCTGCATACTGGCCGCGGCGCACGTTCTTGATTGTATACAGCACTGGTGCATCGGTATCCTCGGTAAGCTGTGGCAGGTATGCTGAATAGTCGGGAGCTTCGGGGGTTACATCGGTGAAGATGAAATAGTTGTCTTCGGTTGGAACAACATCTGCACCGGGGAGATACTGCAGGTATGAAATGGTTGCACGGTAATAGAAATAGTCGTTGGTGTGCTTGTTGCCATTGACCGTGAATACGTTGGTAAAGCCGTCTACCGGATCTATTGACCAGCAGTCATTGCCGCTGCCTGCCGTATATGTGCCTACGTAACCTGGATTATCGCTGCCTCGGGGATTAAGCCACAGGCCTGAGGCATAGGAGGAATCTGCGGGACGCAGAAGGTATGCTCCCTCGGAGCCTGTAACGCTCCAGTGGGCGCCGTTCTCCAGTGTAGGTGTGGTTGTATACATGACTTTCTTGGTTCCTGCCGAGGTGCCCCATGATGATGGGCTTATCGCGTAAAGGTATTTTGTCTGTGCCTTGTATGGCTGTATGGTATATACGTGTCCTGAAACGACGTGTGGGATTTCCTTGCCTACCAGCTCGACTGCCTCGTCGGGCCATATTACGTATTTGCCTGCCTTGGTAGGACGGGCTGCTCCGTAGTTCTTGAGGCTGTCGGTAAGTGCCTTTGCCATCTCGGCAAGTATCTCGGGTTCGCTCTCTGCAAGGTTGTTCTGCTCTCCCCTGTCCTCTTTCAGATTGTACAGGCGCAGCTCGCGCTTCTCCCAGAAATAGAGCAGATGGTAGTCGCCCTTCATATATGCCGACCATGCGCCATATCCTTCGTTTGTGTCCTGGGTCTCGCCCCAGCGGTTGGGATAGTGCCATACGATGGGTCGTTCGCGTACGATGCTGTTGTCTTCGAGCAGGTCTACGAAACTCTTGCCGTCAACTGTCTGTACTGTTGTATAGTCGGTAACGCCTGCAAGTTCCAGGATGCTGGGGAAGAAATCCTCGATCATCACGTGATTGGTGTTCTTGGCTCCCTGGGCATAGTGACCGGGCCATGAAACAATCATAGGCTCGTGAACGCCTCCGTCATAGCCGCAGCCTTTTCCTCCACGGGATGGATAGTTGGGGTCGCGGTTGAGTGTACCCTGGCGTGGGCTTACTCCCTGTCCGCCATTGTCGCTCATGAACAGTATGACTGTGTTTTGGGCTACCTCGGGATTATCGTCGAGGTACTGCATGAGATCTCCCAGAGACTTGTCCATGCCTTCAATGAGTGCTGCGCGGTTGCGCTCGCTGCTGTTAAGCGTGGTACCGAACTGTTCGTCGACTATGCCTTCGTAATTGCCTGTAAAGCGTGTATCTGCCTGATATGGCGTGTGGATTGCATAATGACTCATATACAGATAGAACGGCTTCTGCTTGTTGACTGCTATCTGTATGTTCTTCAGGGCTTCCTGGGTGAGTGCCTCGGAAAGGAACTCGCCCTTTGCGGCATATTCCTCCAATCCTCCGATTGCCTGTATGGCACTGCCGTAGTTATCGGATGCGAGGTAGCTGCCGGGGCCTCCCTTGTAGCCGCCTGCGATGTTTACATCGTATCCCAGATTAAGGGGATTTGCTCCCGGTGTATCCTGGGAACCGAAGTTTCCCTTACCGCAATGTATGGTCATATAGCCGTTAGCCTTTAGCAGCTGTGGAAGCGGGGTTATCAAGGTACAGTTGCTGACGGACTGGGCTGCAGCGTTACCTGTGGGCTGTACGCCGTTCCAGTTCCATGCCGGCAACGTAATGCTGCCGCCCGAAGTGTTGGTGTTCTGGTCCTTGCCTTCTATCCAGTTGGTGACGCCGTGGCGTGCTGCATTCATACCTGACAGCAGGCTCGAACGCGAAGGAGAGGACACAGGGCATGCATACGCATTGGTAAACATTACTCCACGCTGTGCCAGTTTCTCCATATTGGGTGTATGGTAACGGCGGTTTTGTGGTGTCTGCTCGTCCCAGAACTGCACACTGGTGTCCTGCCAACCCATATCGTCAACGAGGAAGAAGATTATGTTGGGTTTCTGGCTCTGTGCTACGGCAGGAATAATGCCAGACAGCATTGCTGCGGTAAAGATGCTTCTCATAATGATTATATTTATGGTCTAACAATTGCTTTCCTGAGATTAAGGCGGAAGGTCTCCACATACGGGAAATCGCATTTGCCGTCCTTCAGTTCAATGGGTATCAGTATTATCTTGCTTTGGGGCAGGTCGGGATCCTTCCATCGGTCTCCGACATACAGATATTGTGTGCGGCGTCCTTTCCTGAGTGTAAGGATACTGGATGCCTGGGTATCGTATGCTATTTTGTCGCCTACCGGCACCAGGGGGCTCCAGCCTTCGGTAAGTGACTTGCTGGTTGAGAGCATACACTGATTTGGGTCCCAACCGGTACATGCCGAGGATAGCATGTAGTACAGGCTGTCAACACGTACAATGGCGGGTGCCTCGCGTCTGAGTCCTCGCATCAGCACGGTACATTCCAAGGGGCGGATGTAGTCATCACTGAGCCGGAAGAGTCCCAGATGCTGGTTTTCTTCAATCGTAGAAATGAAATATGCCGTTCCGTCGTCGTCCACAAAAACATTGCAGTCGCGGCTCTTGATACCCAACGGACGGCCGCACCATTCCAGACGGTAAGGGCCTGTGATATGTTCGGAGGAGAATACACCGACCTCGGAAGCCGAATAGTCAGATGCCTCGTAGTGGCACCATATAACGTAGCGGCCGGTCTTGGGGCAGTGCAGGAGTTTGGGACGCTCGATCATACGGGTTGTGCCCAATTCGGGAGTAGTAACGCCGTTTTCTATTATCTTGCCGTCGTACTCCCATATCTCCATATCACGGCTGTGGTACAGGTTGACGTCGGGGTGCCATGAATGTGAGCGGTCCTCGCCTACCATGTATACGATTCCGTCCTCGATAAGGAAATTGCCTCCGTGTGCCTGCACCGGATTGCCTTGTGTATCATACCACGGCTGTCCATTGCGAATAAGGCTCCATCCCTTTTGCGCAGAAATACACTGGCATCCCAGAAGCAGGAATAGTATGATATACAGTTTCTTCATATGCTAGAATCCCGCATAAAGTGTTTTTACCCATGTGCCGCTGCCGCGGGTAAGGGTAAAGGTGCATCTTGATTTGACAAACGGGGGTTCGTCCTTCTCTTCCCTCAGGTATTTTATATATGCATTCAGGCGGCCCTCGGCCACGCTACGCTTGACAGAGCTGAATGTATACAATTCGTTGATTTCCTGTTCGGTATCCTGGTTCCATACGGCTTCCTCAAGATCGATTTCCTGTGGAGTAAGGCCCTTGTACTCGGCGCAGTCGCTGAGGTCCCAGTCGGCCTGGACATGATAGTCCATGGAGACATAGTCGTCGTCCGACGGATCAGCGGATTCGTATTCACCACTGCATGCAATGAACAGGAATGCCGTGAGGAGAAAAGGGAGTATATGTTTCATTGTTTGAATAAAGACTTTATATAGATTTCAGACATTACCTGTTTCTGCGGCAATGGTTGTTTCGGGACCGTGTCCCGGTAGGACAAGGGTGTCAGCAGGGAGGGTGAACAGCTGTGTTCGGATACTGTTGACAATCTGGCTATAGCTGCCGCCTGGCAGATCGGTACGTCCTATGCCCTGGCGGAAAAGTGTGTCGCCGCTGAACAGGATCCGTTGCGCAGGCAAGTGGAAGCATACTCCGCCAGGTGTATGACCTGGTGTATGTATTACTTGTATCTTGGTGCTTGACAGTGTTATAACAGATGATGGCGAAAGTGTTGGTTGACATTGTGGCATACGATTGGTGATATCCATGTGGAACCAACGCATGACCATTTCTGCCGAGGATGCATATACTTCCTGCTCTGCCGGATGACAGGTAGGCGGGAGCCCATACTGGCGGTTTATGAATTCTGCACCCATGGTGTGGTCGAAATGCATGTGTGTCTGCAATGCATGGCGTAGGTTTATCCTCTCGCCTTCGATAAACTCCTGCAGGCGTTTCTGCTCGGTTTCGTTCCATGCACCGCAGTCGATGATAACTCCGTCGTGCGTTTCGGTATCCCACAGGACATAGCAATTGACCTGCACTGGGTTCATTACAAATGTCTTATATCGCAACATAGACAACTTTTTTGGTTTCGAAGAATTCCTCGGTAAAATAGTCTCGGAGATCGGTTATTTCCACATTCCTGCCTACGGGCATGACCTCGCGCTCAAGCTCGCCTCCCTTGAGGCAGATGAGGCCATTGGGCATGGCATTGCGCTGCTGGCGGGAGATATTCTTGCGAACAAGCTTCACGAGGTCGCCAAGAGGCATTACTGCGCGTGATACGACAAAGTCGTAACTGTCCATGACATCCTCGGCACGTGACCATTGCGTGGTGACGTTCCCGAGTCCCAACGCACCTGCAACCTCGTTACATACGCGTATTTTCTTGCCTATACTGTCTACCAGATGAAAATGTACATTGGGGAACATGATTGCGAGCGGGATTCCTGGGAATCCGCCTCCGCAACCAAGGTCCATAACCTGCGAGCCGTCCTTGAAACGCAATACCTGGGCTATGCCGAGAGAGTGCAGGACGTGGTGTTCGTACAGGTTGTCGATATCCTTTCGCGAGATTACGTTTATCTTGGAATTCCAGTCGCGATACAGCGCATCCAACTGCCGGAACTGTTCCACCTGGTGCTGTGTGATGTCAGGAAAATATTTCAGTATCTGTTGCATGCATGAAATAACATATTGGATTTCTCTGGCACAAATATACAAAAAATGTATTATACTCTTGCATCGTACCCGAAATTTCATTATCTTTGTAGCGAAGAACTTATAACATATTTAACCTAATTCACATCATGAAGATTCTTTTGACTGGTGGTGCCGGTTTCATTGGCAGCCACACACTTATCGAACTGACCGAGGCCGGTCACGAGGCAGTTGTAGTTGATAACCTGGACAACTCAAGCCCAATTTCGCTGAAGCGTGTTGCCAAGATTATTGGCAAGGAGGTTCCTTTCTACAAGGTTGACATCCGTGACCGCGAGGGTTTGCAGAAGGTATTTGACGAGCACAAGTTTGACGCTTGTATCCACTTTGCCGGTCTGAAGGCTGTAGGCGAGAGCTGCATGAAGCCTCTGGAGTATTACGAGAACAACATGAACGGCACATTTGTCCTGCTGGACGTAATGCGCAAGAATGGCTGTAAGAACATAATCTTCTCTTCTTCGGCTACAGTATATGGCGATCCTGCCATCATTCCTATCACCGAAGAGTGTCCAAAGGGTCACTGCACCAATCCTTACGGTCAGACGAAGTCCATGCTGGAGGAGGTCCTGATGGATGTCCAGAAGGCTGATCCCGAGTGGAACGTGGTACTGCTGCGCTATTTCAACCCAATCGGTGCCCACAAGTCCGGTACTATCGGTGAGAACCCGAACGGCATACCCAACAACCTGATGCCATACATCACTCAGACTGCTGTAGGCAAGCGTCCAGAGCTGGGTGTGTTCGGTAACGACTATGACACGCATGACGGTACAGGTGTACGCGACTACATCCACGTAGTTGACCTGGCAAGGGCTCACGTTGCTGCACTGAAGGCTATCGTTGCCAAGAAGGGTATTGCCATCTACAACGTAGGTACTGGTCACGGCTATTCGGTTCTGGATGTCGTCAAGGCATTCGAGAAGGTTAACGGTGTTCCCGTTCCATACAGCATCAAGCCTCGTCGCCCGGGCGACATCGCTACCTGCTACTGCAACCCTGCCAAGGCCAAGGCAGAACTTGGATGGGAGGCTCAGTTCGGCATTGAGGAAATGTGCCGCGATTCCTGGAACTGGCAGAAGAACAATCCAAACGGTTTTGAGGAGTAATCAAGATAATAAAGCCCCGTCAATACTGAAAAGATGGGGCTTTTATTTAAAAGAAAGGCTATGAGGTTTTTATACACACTGGCAATCGGTTTGCTGTTTTCAACAGGTATTCTCGCCTGGGACGATACTCCTGATGCAATTTATGTATGGGTAGATGGCAGCTCGGTATGTTACCGTCTGGAGGCTGAGCCTGTGGTTAAGTTCCAGGACAACAAGGCTGTGCTTTATCTCGATGGTGCAGAGGTACTGTCCCTGGATCTGAAGGAGCGCAGAGACCTGAAGATTGTCTTCGGTCTGTACGAGGAGGAAAAGGATCCTGTCGGCATCAAGGAAATTGAGGGCGATGGAAATTCCATTCCTACAAGAGTGAGCCACAGCGGCAAGTATATCCGCGGCGGCAAGGTGATTATTGTAAAAGACGGTAAAATGTACGATACTAACGGTGTCGTTATTAAAAACTAAAAATGGAGGTTAAGGATTAATATGAAAAAGATTATTTTCGCAATGGCAGTACTGGCGACAACAAGTGCAAGCGCCCAGGTTGTCAAGATATACCAAGGCGAGGACAGCCAGCCTGTGACATTCCGTAATCCCAGCAGCATACATTTCTGCACCGACACCGAGGATGAGACATACAACCCTGACGAGAGTAGCGAGGATGCTTCACTGTACTTGGCAACTCCTTTCCTGTCGAGCGGAAACCTGCTGTCATATACAACAGAAACCAATCTGGCTCCCAACCTGAGCAAATTGCTGATTGTAGCAGAATCAAGCAATGCTTCCGGCCTTAACGGTGTTGTGATAAAGCCAAATGAATTCCAGGAAATCAAGGAGTTTACCGAACAGAATGTCGTAAACGGCAAGAAATCCAAGTTGGACAAGATGAAGGCCATCCTTGCATGGTGCAGGAGCAACATTGCATATATGAACGTAGTGCCCGAGTATGACCCGGATGTCGATCCAAACTGGGCATATCCGGTATTCCAGAACCGCACTGCGGTTTGTCAGGGCTACTCAAATCTGTGCAACGTAATGTTGGAGAGCCAGGGTATTCCTGCCGTAAACGCAAATGGTTTCCTAGGCGGTTATGGCGGTCATGCATGGGTATACACCCTGATAGATGACACATGGTATGTGATTGACCCGACAAATGACGGGAGCACTGCATACAAGGCTACATCTACAAGCAGCTATGCCTCCAAGCTGATTCCCTATTACTTTGACATGCCGCTGTTCGAGGACAACACCTGTGTGTATGGTTTCCGCGGCAAGGCCTTCAACGTAGATCAGGTCAAGTCGTCCGAAAGTGCTATTTTTGCCGTACCGTACGCCGTACGTGGATATAAGTTGCAGTCGTTTGACCCACAGGCCCCTCTGCCTGCAAATATTCGCGAAATCTATCTCCATCAGTTTATCTTGACCATCGGTGAGTATGTGGAAGGTCTGAAGAGGTACGGAACAAATCTGGTGAACGTATTCGTCGAGGATGCCAACACAAAGCTGTGCGACTATGACGGATGTGTATATACTGCCGTAAGCAAGAAGCCTGACCAGTTACTATACATTCCAGGCGCCAAGAAAGAGGTTCACATTGCGCCCATGCCAACTATAGGCAAGAATACCGTATCAGGCAACGAGTCTATCGAGAAGATCTGGTTCGACGTTACATCGAAGACCTTCGAAGGATGGGCTGTGGAAGACTGCCCCAACCTGAAGGAGATCCACATTGCTGCAGATGCAACGTATGACTCAAACTCGTTCATGGGTGTTCACAAGGATTGCAAGATCCTGAAGGATGTTGAATAACCGTTGAACAGAAATTATCTCTTAATTCCGGTATTTCTGCTGCTGGCGTCCTGTCAGCAGCAGAAATCGCATAAGCCTTCGGTCATTTTCGCCAAGGACACAGATACTGCAGATGTCGTCGAACTGGATGGAATCCAGCAGAGCGGTACCGTGATTGCCGGAACGCTGAACGGTCCTGAATACTATTACGAATGGCACGGGCATGGCATGGGTATACAATATCTGTTGGCTGATGCCTTTGCACAGAGCATAGGTGCCCGACTGGAAATGCAGGTGGCAAAGGACAGTGCCGAGCTCAAGTCATGGTTGGATGCCGGGCAGATTGATTTCATTGCCATAGGTGACGTAAGGAAAAAAGACAGTGCTCCGTGGGAGACAAATATCCAATCCCTGCGCGATGCCATGGACGCATGGTGGAGTCCCAGGCGCGAGAGCGAAGTCCTGGCTCAGTTTACTCATCGTGTGAAGCAGGGAACTCGCATACATCGTCGTCCAATGTGGCGTAATCGCGGCAGAGGAGAGATTTCCGATTACGACCACATTTTCATGCGACACGCCAGCCGTATTGGATGGGACTGGAAGCTGATGGCTGCACAGTGCTTTCAGGAATCAGGTTTTGATCCGCAGGCACGCAGCTGGGCGGGGGCTCAGGGCTTGATGCAGATAATGCCGGGTACTGCACGACAACTTGGTGTTCCCAATAGCACGATATGGAACCCTGAGACGAATATTGCCACTGCTGCACGTCTGCTGAGCAACCTGAACGGAAAATACAGCGACATACATGACAGCGACGAGCGCATCAACTTTGTACTGGCAGCATACAACGGAGGATCGGGGCATATAGACGACGCACGCACCTTGACGCGCAAGAACGGCGGCAATGCCGACAAATGGAATGATGTCCGCCATTGGATCCTGCAGCTACAGTATCCTAATACATACATGGATCCTGACGTGAGATGCGGATACATGCGTGGCACAGAGACAGTGGAATATGTAAGCAGTATCCGCAGTCACTGGAACACGTACAGGCGATAAAGGGCTATTACTGATTCTTTCTGGTCAGCAGTACGACATTCTCCACATGCTGTGTGTGGGGAAACATATCCACCGGCTGAATCCTGTCAACCTGATATGCAACGTCAAGCAACTGCAGGTCGCGCGCCTGTGTGGCAGGATTGCAGCTGACGTAGACAATGCGCTGTGGCGCAGCGTTAAGGATGACATTGATGACGTCGGTGTGCATGCCGGCACGAGGCGGGTCGGTGATTATGACGTCCGGGCGTCCGTGCTGGGCAATAAAGGCATCCGTAAGGACATCCTTCATGTCACCTGCATAGAAATCGGTGTTGCAGATACCGTTAATCCGGCTGTTGACCTTTGCATCCTCGATAGCCTCAGGCACATATTCTATTCCTATCACCTTACTGGCCTTCCTTGCAACAAAGTTGGCAATGGTTCCCGTGCCTGTATAGAGGTCATAGACGACCTCACTGCCTGTAAGACCGGCAAAGCTGCGGGCTACTGAATATAGCTCATAGGCCTGCTCGGTATTGGTCTGATAGAATGATTTCGGGCCTACCTTGAAGCGAAGGTCCTCCATCTCGAGGAAGATGTGGTCATTGCCCTTGAAAACGAGGATATCCTGATCCCCTATTGTGTCGTTGCATTTCTGGTTATCAAGATACAGCAGGGATGTAATCTGCGGGAAAGTGTCTGCGACATGCTGCAATAGTCCACGTGCCTCTTCCCTACTCTGCCCGAGCGTTTCGTCACTTGTATGGTCGTAGTGGAAATGCAGGATCACCATCCACTCGCCACTGTTGCTACATCTTATAATAATACCACGCATGAGGCCGACCTGCTGACGCAAGTCGAAGAACGACAGATTGTGCTCCATGGCATAGTCCCTGATAGAATTGCGGATATCGTTATGAAGAGGGTGCATCAGATGGCACTTCCGTATTGGCAGTATCTTGTCAAAAGCACCACTTACGTGGAAGCCTACAGCAGGAGCAAACGGTACTCCATCCTGCATCTGCTGGCGCGTGAGCCATTGCTTGTTGCAGCATCCGAAGTCCAACTTGTTGCGGTAATGCCTGGTCTGCCTGCTGCCTATAATAGGCTGGCATTCGGGCAGGCTGATATGACCGATGCGCGTCAGGGCATCCACTACCTGCTTCTGTTTCCAGCGTATCTGCTCGTCATAAGGCAGGCACTGCCACTTGCATCCGCCACATACACCAAAGTGTTCGCAGAACGGTTCCTGGCGCAAGGGACTGGGTTGTACGATACGCTCTATCTCGCCTTCCATGAAACTGTGTTTCTTGCGGGTTATGCGCACGTCCACGATATCTCCCGGCACGGCGTAGGGAACAAATAAGACCTTGTCATTTATGCGTGTCAGAGACTTGCCTTCGGCAGCCACATCTGTAATACGGACATTCTCTATGATGATGAGTTTATTCTTCTGTCTGCTCATATACTGTGTATTTGATTGCAAAAGTAGTATATTTTATCGAAAAAGTTGGGGATTTGACCCAAGTTTTCGTTTTTATTACTATATTTGCACCTACGATAATTGTATTTAACTAACTAATAAAAACTAACTACACATGAGTCAGAAAAGAGTCTATACCTTCGGCAACGGACAGGCTGAGGGTAACGCTACCATGCGTGAGGTACTCGGCGGTAAGGGTGCTAACCTGGCCGAGATGAACCACATCGGTGTACCTGTACCTCCAGGTTTCACAATTACAACTGATACCTGCAACGAGTACTACAAAGTTGGTCAGGAAAAGATTGTAGAATTGCTGACTGCCGAGGTTGATGCCGCTGTAGCTCATACCGAGAAGCTGATGAACTGCAAGTTCGGTGACCCAAAGAATCCACTGTTGGTTTCCGTACGTTCAGGTGCCCGTGCCTCAATGCCAGGTATGATGGATACAATCCTGAACCTGGGTCTTAACGACGAGGTGGCTGCAGGTATGGTCGAGAAGACTGGCAACCCTCATTTCGTTTATGATTCATATCGCCGTTTCGTACAGATGTACGGTGACGTTGTCATGGGTCTGAAGCCGGAGAACAAGGAAGACATCGATCCGTTCGAGGCTATCATCGAGAAGGTCAAGGAAGAGCAGGGCGTAGTTCTGGACAAGGACTTGAGTGTTGAGTCTCTGAAGAAACTGGTTGAACTGTTCAAGAAGGCTATCAAGGACCAGACAGGTCAGGACTTCCCGACAGATCCAAAGGATCAGCTGTGGGGTGCCATCTGTGCTGTATTCCGCAGCTGGATGAACGACCGTGCCATCCTGTATCGTAAGATGGAGGGTATTCCTGATGAATGGGGTACTGCAGTATCTGTAATGGCAATGGTATTCGGTAACATGGGCGACACCTCTGCAACCGGTGTTTGCTTCAGCCGTGATGCCGGTAATGGCGAAAACCTGTTCAACGGCGAGTACCTGATCAATGCACAGGGCGAGGACGTTGTTGCTGGTATCCGTACACCTCAGCAGATTACAAAGATAGGCTCTCAGCGCTGGGCTGAGCGTGCAGGCATAAGCGAGGAGGAGCGTGTAGCCAAGTATCCTTCAATGGAGGAGGCCATGCCCGAGCTATACAAGGAACTGGACGCTCTTCAGGACAAGCTCGAGAAGCACTATCACGACATGCAGGACATGGAGTTCACCGTACAGGAAGGCAAGCTGTGGTTCCTGCAGACACGTAACGGCAAGCGTACAGGTACTGCAATGGTAAAGATTGCTATGGATCTGCTGCACGAGGGCATGATTGACGAGAAGACCGCCCTGCTGCGCTGCGAACCTAACAAGCTGGACGAACTGTTGCACCCTGTATTCGACAAGGCTGCACTGAAGGCTGCCAAGGTAATCACTCAGGGTCTGCCAGCATCACCAGGTGCTGCATGCGGTCAGATTGTATTCCACGCAGATGATGCCGAGGCATGGCATGCTAACGGGCACAAGGTAATCATGGTCCGCATCGAGACAAGTCCCGAGGACCTGGCTGGTATGAGCGCTGCCGAGGGTATCCTGACAGCTCGCGGTGGTATGACCTCTCACGCTGCCGTTGTTGCACGCGGTATGGGTAAGTGCTGTGTATCAGGTGCCGGTGAAATCCACGTGGACTACAAGACTAAGACCGTTGAAATAGGCGGCGTAGTATACAAGGAAGGCGACTACATCTCGCTGAACGGCACTACAGGTCAGGTCTATGCAGGCCAGATTGCCACCAAGGAGGCCGAGGTTTCCGGTGACTTCAAGGAACTGATGGATCTTTGCGACAAGTACACCAAGATGGAGATCCGTACCAATGCCGACACTCCACACGACGCACAGGTTGCACGCAACTTCGGTGCAAAGGGTATCGGTCTGACACGTACAGAACACATGTTCTTTGAAGGCGAGAAGATCAAGGCCATGCGTGAGATGATCCTGGCTGACAGCGTAGAGGGTCGCGAGAAGGCTCTTGCCAAGCTGCTGCCATTCCAGACCGAGGACTTCTACGGAATCCTGAAGGCTATGGACGGCTGCCACGTGAACATCCGTCTGCTCGATCCTCCTCTGCACGAGTTCGTTCCTGCAGATGACAATGTTCAGGGTCAGAAGGATATGGCTGCCGAGATGGGTGTAACAGTCGAGGAAATCCAGCGTCGAGTACATTCCCTGCACGAGAACAACCCAATGTTGGGTCACCGCGGTTGCCGTCTGGGTATCACATTCCCAGAAATCACAGCAATGCAGACTCGTGCTATCCTGACTGCAGCATGCCGTCTGAAGAAGGAAGGCTGCGATCCACATCCCGAAATCATGGTTCCACTGATCGGTATCATGTACGAGCTGAAGCAGCAGAAAGAGATTATCCAGCGCGTTGCCAAGGAGGTATTTGCCGAGCAGGGTGTTGAGATTGAGTTCGAGATCGGTACAATGATTGAGATTCCACGTGCTGCCCTGACTGCAGACCGTATTGCTACAGAGGCTGAATACTTCTCATTCGGTACCAACGACCTGACACAGATGACCTTCGGTTATAGCCGTGACGACGTTGCAAGCTTCCTGCCAGACTATCTGGAGAAGAAGATCCTGAAGGCTGACCCATTCCAGGTTCTGGACCAGAAGGGTGTTGGTCAGTTGATAAAGATGGCTGTAGAGAAAGGCCGCGCAGTTCGTCCTGGTATGCGTACAGGTATCTGCGGTGAGCACGGTGGTGAGCCAAGTTCTGTTAAGTTCTGCGCTAAGGTTGGCATGAACTACGCATCTTGTTCCCCATTCCGTGTACCCATTGCACGTCTTGCCGCCGCGCAGGCTGCTGTAGAAGAGTAAAACAACTCGTATATGGCAATGATCAAATGCCCCGAATGCGGGCAGAGAGTTTCATCAATGGCCCTTACATGTCCACACTGCGGTGTGGGCATTAAGGGTCATTTGAGGGAATGTCCGATGTGCGGCGAATGGATTCTGGACGACCAGCCCCGTTGCCCCGAATGCAATTCACTGGTTGAGGTGAAACCACAATCCGACCAGGACAGTTCATCCGGCTACGACAAGGGCAATCAGGATAAACAGGATAACAAGGGAAAACAGGAAAATCAAGGAAAGAAAAAGAGTTCCAACACTATACTGTGGGTTCTTGTATTCATGGTTCCGCTGATTAGTATCGGTGCTTCATGGGCTATTACATCGTATTTAGATTATAAAGATGCCGCGGATCGCCGTCAGTTCGAGGAAGAACTGGAAGAGCGCAGGATGGAAGAGGAAAGACGCAACAAGGAGTTTGCCGAGATCCAGCGCAAGGACAGCCTGGATTGGGTATATGCCCAGGAGGTAAATACCGTTGCATCAATGGACCGCTATCTGCAGTTGCACCCGCAGGGCAACTACATGGACGAGGCCATGATGAAGCGCGAAGCCCTGAAGCGTACCGAGGTTACCGAGGAGGACCGCTCACGCATACGTAATATACTGGAAAGCAGGCTCACCGAAGCAGCCACAAGCAAGCCTAAAGCCGGTGACATCATTGGTATACACTACCAGATAAGCGGTGACCTGTCAATCACGAAGGAACAGACCACAACAGGTTCCGTACAGTTCTACGCAAAGTGCAAGGTAAGCGAAACCATCTCCCGTACCGATCCTACAAAACCTACAGACTCTACATTCGTCCTGAGGGCCATTCTGGATATTGACAAGAATGTCCTGGAGATAAACCTGTAACTTATACACGTACATACATAATAAGGAACGGCGCCACATGAGCGCCGTTCCTTATTTATATACTGTCTGTATGTTCTTTTAGAAAGGTAAGTCCTCGTTGCTTTCTGTAGGTGTGAAGGGAACCTCGACAGGTGCACTTGCCGGCATCGGTGCAGCATCAAAAGGTGCAACAGAAGGCGCTGTGGCAGGTGCAGGAGCAGACTCCAGGTTACGGTCCACATTCCATGCACGGATTGAATTGAACCAACGGCCGTTGTACTCGTGGGCATCGATATCGAAGCTGACGCGTACCATCTCACCTGACTGTATTGCAAACTGTTGAATCTTATCTGATCCGAAGACCTCGAACACCATCTTGCGCGGGAAGCGGTCGCTTACTGTTTCCAATACATATGAAGCAACCTTCCACTCGCTTCCGTTTCTGGCTGACACACCGCTGCGCTCTGGCAGAACATTAATGATTTTACCTATTAATTCCATATTCGTTACTTTGATTTGTTCACAAAGGTAGTTAAAAAGGGGCACACAGACAAATTTACATGTCTGTTTTTTTGAGTTATCGGAAAAAAAAGAGTATTTTTGCGCGAGAATAAAGTCTAAATCTACAACATATGAATTTCAAAGTATCTAGCACGGCTCTGAACAGCCGTATCACAAGTGCCAGCAAGGTTCTGGCCAGTAAGAACTCCATGCCCATACTGGACTGTTTCCTCCTGGAGGTCATGGAAGGTCAGCTGCAGGTTACTGCAAGCGATTCGGAGAAATGCTATATAACCACCCTGCCTATTCTGGAGCAGGAAGGAACAGGACAGTTCTGCGTACCTGCCAAGACATTGATGGACAGCCTGCGCGAGATTCCCGAACAGCCCATATCGCTTGAGATCAACGACAACACACTGGAGCTGAAAGGACGTCACAGCAGCGGTCAGTTCACCATCATGGCCCAGGATGCAGCAGCCTACCCCGCCCCACGTCCCGTAACCGAGGGCAACGAGCTGAACATCCCTTCCGAGGTTCTGCTTAACGGCATCAACCGCTGCCTCTTTGCTACGGCAAACGACGAGGTCCGCATGGTTATGAACGGCATATTCTTCGACATGAAGCAGGATCATATCATATTTGCCGGCACAGACGGCCGCAAGCTGGTCAAGAACACTATCAGGAGCGTCGCTCCCGGCATCGAGGGCAGTTTCATCCTTCCCAAGAAGGTGGCCACTATCCTGAAGAACGTCCTGAGCCGTGATGAGCAGGACGTACACATCAAGTACACCGGCGACCGCGCAACCATAACCACCGAGGATATGACCATGCACTTCCGCCTGATAGACGGAAACTATCCCAACTACAATGCAGTCATACCTACAACCAACCCATACCGCGCAACCATCGACCGCCAGGCACTGAGCAGTGCACTGAAGCGTGTAAGCGTCTTCTGCAACCAGAGCAGCGGTCTGGTCAAGTTGGAACTGACACAGAACAGCATCCACCTTACCGGTCAGGACAACGAATACGCTACCAGCGCCGAGGAGTATCTGACCTGCGATTACAACAACAACGCCATCAGCATCGGTTTCTCATGCCAATTCCTGATCGAGATCTGCAACATCCTGGATGGTGAGAGCATTATCCTGGAACTGGCAGACCCCAGCCGTCCCGGTGTAGTCCGCCCTGCCGAGGAGAAGGAGGACGAAGAACTGCTGATGCTGCTGATGCCTATGCGCGTAGAGGACTAATCCTCAAAACGTAAGTCTGCTATGAAGTTGAATCTCGAAAAGCCCATAGTCTTCTTTGACCTGGAGACTACGGGCATAGATATTGCACACGACCGCATTGTCGAGATATGTCTGATACGCGTGGAGCCTAACGGCAACCGCCAGTCGCTGACGATGCGCATCAACCCCGAGCGTCATATCCCCGAGGAGGCAAGCAAGGTACACGGCATATATGATGCCGATGTAAAGGACTGCCCTACCTTCCGCTCCAAGGCCCGGGAACTGGCAGACCTTTTCGAGGGTTGTGACCTGGGAGGATTCAACAGCAACCGTTTCGATATTCCACTGCTTGCCGAGGAGTTCATACGTGCAGGCATAAATATCGACCTGACACTTGCCCGCCGCGTGGATGTGCAGAACATCTACCACAAGCTGGAACGCCGCACGCTCGCTGCCGCATACCAGTTCTACTGCGGCAAGGATCTGGAGAATGCACACTCCGCCCTTGCAGATACCGAAGCCACGCTTGAAGTTCTGGAAGCTCAGCTGGACCATTATCCAGATACACTGGAGAACAACATAGACTTCCTTTCGGATTTCAGCTGCCGCGACAGGAACGTAGACTTTGCCGGACGCTTCGTATACAATGATGCAGGCGAGGTCGAGATTAACTTCGGCAAGCACAAGGGACGTCTTCTGCGCGATATACTGCGCATCGAGCCCAGTTACTACAACTGGATTATGCAGAGCGACTTCACAATGAACACCAAGCAGGTACTGACTAAGCTGAAATTCAAATACCAACAATAGCCACAAGATGTTGAAAGGTAAGAAGATAGTTCTTGGCATAACCGGATCAATAGCAGCCTACAAGGCATGCCTCCTGATTCGCTGTCTGATAAAGCGCGGAGCCGAGGTACAGGTCGTAATAACACCTGCCGGCAAGGAATTTATAACTCCCATAACCCTCAGTGCCCTGACACAGAAGCCCGTCGTCAGTGAATTCTTCTCGCAAAAGGACGGTTCCTGGCACAGCCATGTAGATCTGGGACTATGGGCAGACGCAATGCTCATCGCACCCTGCACAGCATCCACGCTGGGCAAAATGGCACACGGTATTGCCGACAATATGCTAATCACCACATACCTGAGCATGAAAGCCCCCGTCTTCGTAGCACCCGCAATGGATCTGGACATGTATGCCCACGCATCCACACAGGACAACATCAAGCTGTTGCAGTCACGCGGCGTGACCATTATCGAGCCCGGCACAGGTTTCCTGGCATCCACCCTCGAAGGCAAGGGACGCATGCAGGAACCCGAGCAGATCGCAAACGAGTTGGAAGACTGGTTTGCACAACGTGACGGCGACCTCAAGGACCAGCGCATCATGATTACCGCAGGCCCCACGTTCGAGAAGATAGACCCCGTCCGCTTCATCGGCAACTATTCCAGCGGCAAGATGGGACTCGCCCTTGCCCAGGCATGCATCAGACGCGGCGCCACAGTCGAGCTTATTCTTGGCCCCACATCACTGGATATAACCCCGTCCTCCCTGCTGCATGTAACCAATGTAGAGAGTGCACAGGAAATGTATGATGCCGCCACCAGACTGTTTCCCGACTCCACCGCAGCCATCATGTGCGCTGCAGTTGCAGATTTCACACCAGCAGATGTAGCAGACGAGAAAATCAGGCGCGAAGGAAACCAGATGGTCCTGCACCTCAATCCTACCCGGGATATCGCAGCCGCTGTCGGACAGATGAAACGCAACAGCCAGAAACTATGCGGTTTTGCCCTGGAAACCCATAACGCTATGGAACACGCCAAGGAGAAACTCACACACAAGAACCTGGACATGATTGTAATGAACTCGTTGCAGGACAAAGGCGCAGGTTTCCGTGTTGACACCAACAAGGTCACCCTGATAACAGCAGAAGGCTCTACCCCACTGCCCCTGATGTCCAAGCAAGAAGTCGCAGATAATATCATTGCCAAACTCTTTGCCTAACAGATAGAATTATGAAAAAGGCACTGCTTACGGTTATATCTGTCGTATGCACTCTGGCATTCGCCACCGTTGCACAGGCCCAGGAGCTGAATGCAAAGGTCATCATCAACACATCCAAGCTGAACAACACCAAGCTGGAACCATGCGAGGCATTTCGCGACAAGTCACAGGAGTTCCTCAACAGCCACCAGTGGACCGACATCAAGTATCAGGAAAACGAGAAGATAGACTGTACCTTCAATGTAACCATCAACAAGTACAACGACCAGGACGGCCTGTTCGAATGCTCAATGCTCCTTAATGTCAGCCGTCCCGTATTCAACTCATCATACACTACCACGCTATACAGTGTAAGGGACGCAAACTTCAATTTCCGCTTCGACGCCGCCGACCAGCTGGAATGGAACCCCGACAACCTTGACAACCAGCTAATAGCACTCCTCGTATATTACGCACATTTCATTATCGGAATGGATTTGGACTCATTCTCACCCATGGGCGGCACAGAAGTACTGAAGGCTGCCGACAATATCGTACAGAAGGCCCAGAGTCTCGGCTTTGCCGGCTGGGCAGCATTCAGCCAGAACGACAACCGCTATGCCCTGCTCAACGACTACATAGACGGCTCGATGGAAAGCATGCGCGAGCTCACATACCAGTACCACCGCAACGGACTTGATCAGATGGCAGACTCAGCCGAGAAAGCCGTGAATACCATGTTCGAATGTATCGAATTACTGGACAAGGCCCACCATGGACGAAACATGAGCCTCGTTCCGCAACTCTTCTGCGAATACAAGAAAGACGAGCTTGTAAACATCCTCAAGGGCAAGGGAACATCCGACCAGCGCAAACGGGCATACGACGTCCTTTTCGCGATTAACCCCAGCATGGCCGGCGACTGGGATAAAATCAGGAAGTAGAATCCTCCGTCAAGCCATCTTATGCTTAAGCACCTACACATAGAAAACTATGCTCTGATTGAGCACCTCGATATTGACCTGGACAAAGGCTTCTGCGCCATTACCGGCGAGACCGGTGCCGGCAAGAGCATCCTGCTCGGTGCCATAGGACTGCTGACAGGCGACCGTGCCGACCTCAGCACCATCCAGGCAGGCAAGCAGCGCTGTACCCTCGAAGCCACGTTCGACATCACAGGATACGACCTGGAACCATTCTTTGATGAGAACGACCTCGACTACGATACACAATGCATCGTACGCAGGGAACTCACAGCAACAGGCAAGAGCCGCGCATTTATCAACGACACCCCCACCACCGTGTCCAGTCTCAAGGCATTGGGACAGAAGCTCCTGGACATCCACTCACAACACCAGAACCTGCTGCTGTCCAGCGAAAACTTCCAGCTTGCCGTATTGGACGTAATGGCAGGCAACAACAGGAAAGACAAAAACACCCCTTCCCTGCTGGAACAATACCAGACAGCATACCACGCATGGCGCAATGCCGAGAAAGAACTCGCAGAAGCACGCGAGGCAGCCAAAAACAGCAGGGACGACGAGGAATACCTCCGTTTCCAGTACACACAGCTCCAGGAGTTCAAGCCACAGCCCGGCGAAGACCCCCAGCTGGAAAATGAATGCCAGATGCTGGAACATGCCGAGGAAATACGCCAGTCACTATCTGCCGGCTACCAGATACTGGACGGAGACGAGCAATCAGCCCTTGATGCCCTGCGAATGGCAGCCCAGCAGCTGAACAGCATCAGCAAGGTATACCCTCAGGCAACCGAACTGGCAGGACGAATCGAACAATGCAATATCGAACTGCGCGACGTAGCACACGAACTGGAAAGCAGCAGTGAAGGAATCGAATACGATCCCCAACGACTCGAATACGTACACGAAAGGCTCAACCAGTTATATTCGCTCGAACAGAAACACCACGCAAGCAATTCAGACGAGCTTATTTCCGTTATGGAAAAACTGCAACAGCAGCTCGATGCGATGGATTGCAGCGAAGAACACCTTGCAGAACTCGAACAGGCAGTAAGCAAGACACGAGCCCAGGCAGATTCACTTGCAGCAAAGCTTACCAAAACCCGTACAAAGGCAGCCAAGGAAGTCGAGACCACTATGGTCCGGAGCCTCATACCGCTGGGAATGCCCAATGTACGCTTTCAGGCAGGCATCACCCCGCTCACGCAACCATCCGTAAACGGAGCCGACCAGGTTACATTCCTTTTCTCAGCCAACAAGAACACACCCCTGCAGGACATCAGGCACGTAGCCAGCGGCGGCGAGATAGCACGCGTCATGCTCTCGCTCAAGCAGATGCTTACCGGAGCCACATCACTGCCAACCATCATCTTTGACGAGATAGACACAGGCGTCTCGGGCCACATAGCAGAAAGCATGGCACGCATAATGCAACAGATGGGAGCCGCAGGCCGTCAGGTCATCAGCATCACCCATCTGCCACAGATTGCCGCTATGGCAGGAAGTCACTACCGCGTATGGAAGGAAGACACCCAGGATGCCACACTCACCCATATCAGCGCCCTCACACAAGAAGAGCGCATAGGCGAAATAGCCCACATGCTCTCAGGCTCTACCGTCAGCCAGGCAGCAATCAGCAATGCCAGGGAACTGCTTGGATTATAAAAGCCTACAACAATAGAATACTGTCAGCAATATGAAAAGAACACTTATATATATCATCACCCTGTTCGCCACCCTCAGCATAACGGCACAGGTACAGAAATGGCAGAAACAAGCCCATCAGTCACAAGTCACCGTCTTCACCTGGAACGCAGCAGGCGAAATGCAGCAGGCACAGGGAGTATGGATTGACGCCACAGGACACGCAGCCACACAATACGACATTCTGAAAGGCGCAGTACGCGCCAGCATCACCGATGCCAAAGGCAAGGAATACAAGGTCGTAGGAATCTACGGCGCAAGCAGCCTGTACAACACAGCAGTCCTTGCAACCGACGCAAAGAAAAGCACAGCCCCCGCCATATACACAACACAGCCCGCAACAGGCGAGCATTTATGGCTCATGCCCACATCCAAAGCTGACGCCAATGTTCCAGCCACCCAAGACAGTATTACCAGTATAGACCACTTCAACGATATATACAACTACATCACCCTCAGCAAACCACTGGAGGAACGCCAGATAGGAGTCCCCGTAATGAATGCAGCCGGCGAGATGATAGGCATTACCCAGGCAGCAGGACGCAAGGACACAAAAGCATACGTCATCGACATCCGCTATGCCCAGCAGCTCCGTGTCGGTGTGATGGACGCCAGGCGTGCCGATTACCGAGACATCCCCATCGTCAAGACATTGCCCGACGACGCCAACGAGGCACTTACATACATCTATCTCTACGGCACACAGGACACCATCCAGTATCTGTCCATGACAGACGCATTCATAGCACAGCACCCCACCGTTCCCACAGGCTATACACTGAAGGCCGAGATGCTATGCGACCAAGGCAACTACGACGCAGCAGCGGCAACATACCAGAACGCCCTCAAGGTCAAAGGAATCGCACAGAACCAGATTCTCTTCAGCATGTCCCGCATGATGTACCAGACATCAAGCCGCAATCCATCCCCCTACCCCACATGGACTCTGCAGACAGCACTCGAGACAGTAAACCGCGCAATAGCAGACTATGATCAGCCCATATACCATATACTGAAGGCCCACTGCCTCTTTGCACAGAAAAACTATCTCGAAGCCGAGAACGAGTTCCTGTACGCCTGCACCACCAACATGCGCAGTGCCGAGAACTTTACCTACGCAGCACAATGCCGTCAGATGCGCGGCGACAGCATACAGAACATCATTGCCCTGCAGGACAGCGCACTTGCATGCTACACAAGGCCATACCCCAAGGAAGCAGCCCCCATACTGCTCCTGCGTGCCGTCAACCTCACACAGGTAGGCCGCAAGCGCGAAGCCATTGCCGACTACAACACATACGAGCACCTTACAGGCAGCAGCTCGCTCACCTACCTCTTCTACTACGAGCGCGAACAGCTCGAAGCCCAGTGCCGCATGTACCCCGCAGCCCTTAACGACATCGAGCGCGCAATCAAGCTCAATCCAGGCGAAGCCATCCTCCATGCCGAGCTCGCATCACTCAACTACCGCGTCAACCAACTGGACGATGCCGAGCGTGCAGCACGCGACGCCATCAAGGTCAACGACAAGCTCCCCGATGCATGGCGCATACTCGGCGTCATCATGCGCGACAAAGGCAAGCCCGACGAATCACGCAAAGCTCTTGAGAAAGCCGCAGAGCTCGGAGACGACATAGCAGCAAAACTATTGCAATAAGACATTGAAACTGCCCGACATCCCTTCCCTCCTGACCACAGACAGCAAATCCCCCCTCTGGCTCGTAGCACTCAGCGGAGGAGCAGATTCCGTAGCACTCTCCCTGATGATGAAACACTCAGGGATCGATGTCCGCGCCCTGCACTGCAACTTCCACCTTCGCGGCGAGGAAAGCGACCGCGACGAACAATTCGTGCGCGATTTCTGCCAGCAGAACCACATTCCACTTGACGTCATACACTTCGACACCAGCGCAGAAGCACAGGAACACAAGGAAAGCATAGAGATGGCAGCCCGCAGGCTCCGCTACACATGGTTCGCACAACGCGCACACGAACTGCATGCAGCAGGCATCTGCGTTGCCCACCACATGGACGATCAGGCAGAGACCATCCTGCTCAACCTCGTCCGCGGCACAGGCGCCAAAGGTCTTCAGGGCATGCAGGCAGACAGGATGATAGGCAACCTACGCATAGTCAGGCCCCTGCTCAACAACACACGTCACGACATCCTGCAATACCTCGCCTCACACAACCAGAGCTACGTCACCGACAGCACCAACCTGGAACACCAGGCACTGCGCAACAGAATACGCCTCGAGGTAATCCCCCTGCTACGCGAACTCAACCCCAACATCACACAAACCCTCGTCCGCATGGCAGATAACCTCAAGCACGACCTCGAACGTGACCAGGAATCACAATATTTCCAGCGCCTGCAGCCACTGGGCTTCAGCCGCTCACAAATCATAGACATCGCTGCCCACATAGACAGCGACAACAGCGGAAAAGTCTGGACATCAGACACACACACCGCAACCGTCAAGGACAGCAAGCTCATAATTGCAGACAATACCGGCGACAACACCCTGCCCACACTGTGCATACAGGAAGTAAGCGAGTACCGCTTCCAGAAAGGCATTGCCTACATCGACGCCGACACCGTACAGCTACCCCTCACCCTACGCAGGATGCAGGCAGGCGACAGGTTCCGCCCCTACGGCATGCACAGCGGCAGCAAGCTCCTCTCCGACTACCTCACCGACCGCAAGGTCAATATACTGGAGAAACAACGCCAGGTCGTAGTCACCGACAGCACAGGCGCAATAATATGGGTAGCACCACGAGAGATTGACGACCGCTACAGGATTACCACAAAAACCACCCACATCCTGAAGCTCAGCCTGAAATAAACAAAAAAAAGCAGTTCCCCGTATGGAGAACTGCTCTGTTTTTGTCGAGGTGCCTGGCGGATTCGAACCGCCGTAGACGGTTTTGCAGACCGTTGACTAAGCCACTCATCCAAGGCACCGTTTCAGCGAATAAAGAATGGTGCTCGCATCAACTCTTTTGAGCATAGGTGTTTCGACCTATGCTCAAGGCACCATGCCTTTTTTGCGAGTGCAAAGATAAGACATTTGCATGAATTGTGCAAATGTTTCAACACTTTTTTATCTTCCCCCGCAATATTTTACTCACCCGAATTTGCCGCCTGCCTATATACCAGCGACAATTTCTCCGGGCCACCGTTGTCAAAATATATAATTGCCGCACGAATCTCGCCAGTGGTATTCGCATCAAACGTAACCTCGGGATACAGCTCATAGCGCTTGCCGTTCTCCTCGACATTGTAACTCGTCGTGCCCAGATGCACCCAATCCTCGCTACAGCTCAAATCCACACTGCTCGTCGTCGTCAGCACAATCGTATTCGTCTGACCCTCTGCAGAAATGATATAGTTGCCACTCTGGTCGCTGACTGTCAGATACCACTCCTCGTAACTGCTCGTGCAAGATGCGCTGATGCCCATGATGGCAAGAAGAGCAAATAAAAACTTTTTCATCCGTATTATTGTTTAAAAATCAAACATTAGCTGCGTATGACGCGGAATTATACGCTTCGTCTCCTTGATATGATATTCAGGAGCATCCCAGAACAGATCCAGCTGTACTGCCACATCGCTCCTCAGCGCGTACGTCCCATACCCAATATGGCGGAACACAGACTCCCTGCGCCTGCTCTGCTTCCACAGGTACGACGATATCTGGCAGCGCAGATCCGTATACGACAGGTTCAGGTTAAACAGGTCGGCATGCATGTTATACACCCTTTTGGCAATAACCTTAACCCGCATACCCTCTGCTCCCTGCCGTATCAGCAGATTCATAATATCGCTATGATACACATTCTTCATCCACGTCTATATCTAATACCACTCAATATTACTGCTGTAGCTGCTCTGCTTACGCCAGCGCAATACATCGCGCAAAGCCGACGCATCCGCCTGGAACATGAAGTTGAAACTGCGGTACGGCGTTATTACCATATTACACGACATACTGAAACAATGCAGGTTACGGCTCAGCGAAGCCGTCGTCATACTCAACTTGTGATAGTTGAAGTCATAACCGCTCGAAAACGTAATGTTCCATCCCTCGGATATACGCAGGTTGCCGTTAAAGTTAAGCGTATGCGTGAAAGCATACGGATAACGCATCGTCTTCGGGTTTATAGGCGCCGACGTATCCTCGCGCATCATCACGCCATAGCTTACCGTAAAGCTCCACGGCATCGAGAACTTCAGGTAACCATCATCATCCAGCGACTGGTCAACCTTCTCCTTAGAGCCACGCGCAGCCTTGCGGCGGTCCGGGTCCAGGTTCTGCATTTCGGGATCAACGTCATCCTCGTCAAAATCCTCCTCCTCATTGCTATCCTTCTTACTACCCGACTTCCCCTTCAGTCCGCGCAGCTTGTCACGCCATTTCCTGAACGTCTTGTTGTTGAACGTGTACGACAGGTTCTGGCTCATACCCTGGAAACGCCCGAAACGCCCCTGGCTCCACTCCGTCTTGTCACTCACGCGCACATTACCGTTCTCGTCAAACTCGTAGGCATACGTCGCAAACACCGCATTCAAACTGAACGTATAGCTCTTGCTCAGTTTCAGGCGCAGGCGCGTGCTCAAGTCACTCCACGGACGCGTCTTGGCAGCCATGTTATACGACAACGTCGCACCCAGCTCATCTATCAGACTTATTTTCCGATAACCCAGCGAATCCCGCTTAGAGTACACCTTCATCTCGATATTGTTCGACACATCAAACGTCACGTTACCCGTCATACCCTGCCCCGGAGTACCATACGCACTCCCCGCATAGTACGAATACTTCACAGGATTACCCACAGGCTTTCCCTCACGGTCAGTCCTCTGATACGAACCATAGTAGCCATAGCTGTCACTCCCAAAGTCCGGAGCATAAGAGAACGATATGCCCGGTGTGAATACATGACGTATCGCCTGTATCTTCTTCCCACCGAACCACTTCGCAGGCTTGTAGAAACCATACAGCTTGGTATTCAGCGACACACTCATGTTATAGTTGTACACATTGTAGAAGCCCATCGTCGTGTCCCTCACCACCATCTGGCGGTCCTGATCCCAGTCCTGGCGCACCTTCTTCGTGTACATACGGTCCGTAAAGTTAAAGTTCGTCGTCACGTTCAGGTACTTGAACAGCTGGAAGCTGGCACTTATCGGAATCTGATGGCGCATACCGTTGTTCCAGTCCTTTACCAGACTGCTCTTGAACAACTTGTAGTCCTTCGTCGTGATGCTGTTCGTCAGCGTACCCGTGTAGCTGAACGCAATCTTCTCGTACCACCGCTCCTTGCCCACAGCACGCTTGCGCTTGAACGGATACATACGCGCCAGCGTAATGTTCAGCGTAGGCAACGTCATAGAAATCATACTGTCACGCATACTCTGCGACATATTCATCGAAGCACTCAGCGTAAGCCCTATGTCCGGAAACGTCTTGCTATAGCTCATGGACGTCGTACGCGTACTCTGCGTATAACTCTCAGGATTATACCTCGACGTCATGTTGTTGCGGTCATAGCTCGTCGTCGCAAAGTTCACACTTGCCGAGAAACTCTGCGTAGGATTCGCCTTCGGGTCACTGCGGTGCGTCCACGTCAGTTTGAAGTCATTTACCGACGGCTGCGTCTTGTCGTCATACACCGTCTTCTGGAAACTCGCAAACAACGTACCCGAGTAACGATAGCGCTTCTTGTAGTTCCACGTAGCCGACACACCCCACGACCCCTTAGTATACACCTCGCCCAGCAACTTCAGGTCCATATAGTCACTGATGGCAAAGTAATAACCACCCTCGCGCATATAGAAGCCACGATACGTATCCTCGCCATACGTAGGCATTATGAAACCACTCTGGTACGAATGCCTGAAAGGAAAGAAACCATACGGAACAGCCAGCGGCAAAGGCACATCCTCCACCACCAGGTAAGCAGGACCGAACACCACATTCTTCCCCGGACGAATCTTAGCACGCGTCATCTTCAGGTAGAAATGAGGCTCCTTAGCATCACACGTCGTATACTTGCCGCTCTGCGCATACAGCAAGCCAGACGAATCACGCTTGCTCTCCGACGTCTGCATGAAACCCTCGCCCTGCTTCGTATACACATTAGTTATGAACGCCTTCTTCGACTTGAAGTTGTAGCTTATCCTGTCAGGCTCATACTCGTCCGAACCCTGCTTGAACGTAGGCTTGAGCAATGCCTCGCCCACGCTGTCCTCACGGCTGAAGGCATGCACCAGGCTCGAATCCAGCGAAATATCAATCTCATCCGCCGTCAGCTGCAAGTTCTGGTAATTCACCTGACCATTGCCAAACAAGTTAGCACGGCTGTTCTCCAAGTCAAAACAAATCGAATCCTGAGCCGTATAATCCACAGGGTCATCCAGCGCACTCTTACTCTTACGCATCGTATCCACCTGCGTCGTATCCTTGCTCCACAGCGACGTATCCGCATATATCGTATAGCCCCTGCTGCTGTCAATCGGATGCCCCAGCTCACCATACTTCTCTATCGAATCCTTCGGGATCTCGAACCTCTCCGGGATGTAGAACGTGCTGTCCACCTCCTCCACACTGTCCCGTGCAGACACAGCACTTTCTGCCACCACCCTCACAAAGCGTACAAACGGAACCGAAGCCGTAACCATCAACGCGATGGTACAGGTCAAAACCAGAAGGATAAGAGTCTTCGTTCTCAAAGTCAGTAGTACGCTATGATTTCAAGGGAGCAAAGTTACAACAAATATCAAATATAAGCAAAGCTTATGCCCCAATATAGCAACTTTTAACTAAAACGGCGCACCCAGTCGTCCCAGCGCGACAAGTCCGCATCAGGAAAACGAGCCAGCATCCCACGCACCTGATCACACGTTTTCTCACGCTCAGGATGCGATTTCGAGAAGAACTTGTCAGCATAACACACGATCTCCTCCTCTATGCTCACCGGACACAACTGCGCATCCAGCGGCAAAGGTAAGTTCTGCCTACGTATCGTCTCCGCCGTCAGCCCCGTACCCGTATGACGCTCAGCAATACGCGCCAGCAGCTCCAGACCCTCCTTACGCAGCAACCTTGCACCCAGCATCCCGTGACAGATATACGGCTCACTCCCATAGCAATGAATCCCCGGGGCATCCGTCAGGAAAATACCTATGTCATGCAACATAGCACCATCATGCACCAAGTCACGGTCAGCCACAATCTCAGGATGCCTGTCCAGCACCTCCAGCGCCTTGTCACGCACACTCACGCTATGCTTCAATAACAAGTCCCTCAATTCCTCATTATCAGCATAATACCTGTCAATTATCGCATTAAAATCAACCCTCATGCCATATAAATTTACCGCCACAAAGATACACAAAATAAATAAAACTTCGTATATTTGCCAAGCCAAAATCAGCAACCAATTATCATAGAAGCCTAGGAACAATGGTAAATCCAGAAAATACGAAAAAGAAGAACGTGGCCCTTGTACTGTCCAGCGGTGGTGCCCGAGGCCTGGCACATATAGGCGCCATCCAGGAACTTGAAGCCCGCGACTACAACATCAGCTCCATAGCCGGATGCTCGATGGGCGCACTCATCGGAGGCGTATATGCCGCCGGTAAGCTACAGGAGTTCCGCGAGTGGATGAAAACCATCAACAAGAAGAAAATGCTGAAACTGACAGACTTCTCCCTGTCACTCAACCATATTGTCAAAGGAAACCGCATCATCGAGGCGATAATGGAATTTGTACCCGATGTAGACATCGAGGACCTTCCCATCCCATACTGCGCCATAGCAACCGACCTGGTAACAGGCAAGGAAGTCATATTCCGCAAAGGCAGCCTGTTCGAAGCCATCCGCGCCAGCATCTCCCTACCCTCGTTCTACCAGCCGGTTCAGCGCGACGGCATGATACTCATAGACGGCGGCGTCCTCAACCCCATACCCCTCAACAGGGTAAAGCGCAACGCCGGGGACATACTCGTCGGCATTGACGTAAGCGGATCTGACGTACCTGACAACATGGAACTCAACCACTTCTCAGTCCTTTCACGAGCCAGCTCACTCATGATACGCCAGAACTCCATCCTCATGACCAAGATCATGAAGCCCGACATGCTCGTAGACATCCAGATGAGCCATTACGGCACCTTTGATTTCGACAAGTCAGAGAAAATCGTTGCCATCGGCCAGCATAGGACCGCACGAGAAATCAAGAAATCAAAGCTCTGACCTTCAGACGCTCCAGTGCCGCACGCAATATCCTCCCATGGTCAAACGCCAGTGCAGGAATCTCATCAATGCGGAACCACCGCGCACGCCTTGCATCATCACCACCCTTTACAGCACCCCTCTTCACCAGGGCATAGTACGCAATGGTAATCACACGCCCGCGAGGGTCACGATCCACATCCGAGAAACACCCCAGCTGCTCCAGTAGCTCCACCACCGCATCAAACCCCGTTTCCTCCTTCAGCTCACGCAGCGCACACTCCTCCGCCGTCTCGTCCATCTGCAGGAATCCACCAGGAAATGCCCAACAACCCTTGTATGGCTCCCTGCCACGCTCCACCAACAGCACCGACAGCCCCTCCTTCGCATCATTCGCAAATACCACACAATCCGCCGTAACCGCAGGACGCGGATAGTCATACGTATACACACCCTTCACATCACCCTTCTCACACATAATACTCATTTTATACCGCCATAGCTCTTGGCAGCCGCTTTCAGTGCATCCTCGCCGGTGTACTGCTCGTAATACCTGCAACGGGTAACTATCGACTGAGTTGAGCAGTTCCTGCCTATCACACGAACCAAAGCCCATCCTTTCATCTCGTTGTCAAAATCCTTGTCCAACAATGCCAGACATCCGTCCACTATTGTAAACTCGTCCAGTTTCACCTCTCGCATCCTGAATTTCACCTTGGGACAATCCTCTCGGTGAAACTGCTGTTCAGCCGTATAAAGCAGGAATACTTCATACGGGTGCATATCACCGGCCTTGCGGTCTGTGATTAATGCCGGAGTCCCATCTACGTCTCCCAGCCGTTGCTGCAACGGATGCAGAATGCCTTCACTCACAGGAATGCCGGGCATAAGCAGCGAACTGACCGTAGATGCTTTTTCTTTGGGCAGATATACCACCGGCAACCGATTGGCCAACGAAAGAAAGCGATGATAAGCGGTCTTGCCCTCTGTAAACATAGGTGACCACAGCATCAGTTCCTTCCACAGGGCAATGCTGTGACGCATACGCTGCCGCTGGACGAACTGGCCGCGGGAGTTTCTGCGACGGCCCTCCGATGTAGAAACCCGCGTGACTACCGTCCCGTTTCTGATGTATTTGGTCAATCCCAGCGACGGTATTTTACCGATAATCTCAACTCCAATTGAAGGTTGTTTTATTTTCATAGCTCTTTCCTTTACCTTTGAGCCCAATCAGGCAGCTATCAGGCTCAATATTTGTTTGTTATTTTATCCTTATTTCTTCGTTATTTATTCGTTCTAAAATCGAACAACTAACGGACAACTATCGAAGAACTAACGAACAACTAACGAAGAAGTGTAGGCTCTGATCGCTTTTTGATAGCTCTTTGATAGCTTTTTATGTTAGTACTGTTTACTTGATATTTCTATCGCCTTTGCCATGTTTGCCGACATTTCCTTGTCAGTCATCGGTTGCCAGGGAATGACGATACGGAGATTGCTATCAATGATACAGTAGATATTCTCCTCGTCGTCATCCTCCATCCCAAATCCATCCTCATCGGCATAATATCGACCATCTGGGTGGAGCATCCATCTCAGACAACAAATACCATTGCAGTAATTACTATAACGTCCCAAACCGCCATAGTCAACATACCCGTGTTTCACATCGTATGGATGCTCCACATCCTTTAGTTTCTCCCAATCGAAATCCTCGTCTTCAAACCCCACCAGATAACTGTTTTCGTCCAACAGCTGTCTGGCCTTACCTGTACTGCCATTGGCAAAGAACATTGGACCATGACACTCTCCTATCAAAAGCATGTCTTCACCTATTGGATATATGGAGAGTTGTTCCAGTAACGGATGCCCCTGGCAGGTAATGCCGCGTTCATCACTACAGAATGTCAATCCCGTTATGAGTTTTAAATCTTCATCAACTATATTCATAATTCTACTAAAATTGTCAGATTTCGCAACTTACTGCAATGCATCTAATCAATTAAGGTTATTAAAACACTGGGTGAAAAGTAGATTTCCACGTTTTTTCAATTTTCTCCAACATATTGGGTGACACCGGGAAATTTATCAAACCGATGAAGTCATCTTGCAAAACTTGTTTTTCAATGACACATGATGCACAGATTCCTATCCTCGGCTTCAATTTCTCGGGGGACTGCTCATATTCATCCAAATTGATGGGAATAACATTTTTCACGCAAGCATAAATGGTATAGAAACGTTTGTGCGTCTGCATAAATTGCTCCACTTTGGCTGCCAATTTGGGTTGCTTTTTCTTAATTTCGTCAAAAAATTCCGTGGGAATCCGGTTTGTCGAATCGAAAGCATGAATCCCTTTTTGATCGTCATTTTGTTTCATTTGCATTCTTGGGGTTCCGATGTCTGTGGTCGGTGTAATGCTTGCTTTCACAAAGTAATTCACTCTATCTACACTATCTCTAAGTTTTCCCATCTGCACAGCCGATACAGTTTAATAGAGACGTACTCATATGATTATATTTAATATATATTATCACCTACAAAATTTACCTGATATTTATCACCTGCCTTACCTGTCATGGTACCATCAAAAGAACTTTCTTCTGTGCCTATGTAGAGGGTTCCCTTCCACTTCTCTACAGATGGGTTTTTGTAGTATTTGGCAGTCATGACAATATCATACGCGTTATTGGCCTTATCGGATACATTGGCTATACCTGTAAACTTTATGTATGTGGATGGCTTATCACCATATTTGCGCATGGTGCTTTCGTAATAATAATATCCTCGCACCTGGCCGTATTCGTATATTTCCAAGAGGCCGCGTATTTCGTAGCTGTTACCGTCGGAATCTTCTATCTGACCATTTATTGAACATGAAAATTCGGGTGTCTCATCAACAGGTTCTGCCCAAGAAGCAAGCGGAAAGACTACAAAAGCTATTATTCCCATTATAGCCCTGATGGCTTTTGCATTGAAGATTCTTCCTGACATAAAGTATAGTGTATGGCGGTTAAGGCAACATCTTTTCAATAGAAACACGACGTAAAAATATATTTTTTTCACTAATTCCCAATATATTATAGCAAAAAGATTGAGGGGAGGTTAATTATATGACATTTTATTGGAATAAAGTATGCCCCACCCGACCTCATCAATGTGAGGAAGATGGGGCATAATGGGTTTTCGGTGATTATGTAACAGGTTGATTCCTATTCTGCAACCTTATAGAGTCGGTATTGGTCTGCAGAGAGTTTTCGGGCACTGTGATCACCGGATGTACTGTGCTTGAAAATGTCTAATCTCATGATTGTAATTTTTAGTTGATAACAAAGGTTGCTGTTAATAGTGAGCAGGCCAAATAGAGAATTCTATCAGAACCTGTCACTCGCGTTAACTTTTTCCCCGGAAACTAATGTGGTTTCTGCAGAAAAATATTATCTTTGTGGGCGTAGTACTATTATGATATGGTTAAAAATATCTGAATACAAACATAAAACTTGAAAAAAAGAACTATGAAGAAACTGACTTTGGCCCTGATCCTGCTGATGGTTGCATCGGTAGCAGGGGCGGCGGTGAAGGGTGGCAGTGCCAAGAAGGGTGTGACGCGAGTAGCGTGCATCGGCAATAGTATTACGTATGGTGCTGCGATTAATGACCCTGTGAAGTATTCGTACCCGACTCAGTTGCAGGAGATGCTGGGTGACAAGTATCTGGTGGGGCGTTTCGGCAAGAGTGGTGCGACGTTGCTGAGGAGGGCTTTCCGTCCGTATTTTGACCAGCAGGAGTTCCGCGATGCTATGGCGTTCCATCCGGACATTGCGGTGATTCATCTGGGTATCAATGATACTGACCCGCGTGCGTGGCCTTGCTACAGGGATGAGTTCATTACGGATTATCTTGCATTGATAGATTCGGTCAGGCACAGTAATCCGAAGTGTCGGATTATCATGGCGCTGATGTCGCCTATCAGTGACCGTCATCATCGTTATGACAGCGGTACGCGCCAGTGGTTTTACGAGATACAGGAGCATATCCGCAAGATTGCGGGGCTTGCTGGTGCTCAGCTGATTGATTTCTACACTCCGCTGCACCATCGTCCTGAATTGTTCCCCGATCGTCTGCATCCTTCGCGCGAGGGATATGGCGTGATTGCCCGTGTCGTGTACGAGGGTATCACGGGTGACTTTGGCGGGCTGAAACTGCCTGAGTATTGGACGAATGATATGGTGCTGCCCTATGGCAGACCCATTACCCTGCGTGGTACTGCTGATGCAGGTATGCAGGTTACGGTCAGGATTGGCAATCAGGTATTGCGTGACACTACGGGCCTGGACGGCAAGTGGGAGGTGACCATTGACAAGCTGGAAAAGGGCGAGACATACACATTGCAGGTCAACAGCCAGAAGGTGAAGGGCAAGGGCCCGAAAGAGGAGATAAAGCTGACGAACATCGTTGCGGGTGTGGTTTGGCTGGCAAGCGGACAGAGCAACATGGCGTTTGAGTTGAAGTATGACGTGGATTTCCCGAAGGTGAAGGCTATGCAGGAGGCTAAGGGTGAGAATGCTAACATACGCATTCTGAACCTGCGCGAGCGCTGGCGTACGGATAATATAACGTGGAGCAAGGAGGCTCTGGATAGTGTGAACCACTTGCTGTATTACAAGGATGCTAAGTGGGAGACGCTGACCAAGGAGAATGCGCCTGAGTTCAGTGCGGTTGCGTATTATTTTGCACGCATGCTGCAGGATTCGCTGCAGTGCCCTGTGGGTATCATCTGCAATGCCATTGGTGGCAGCGGTACGGAAAGCTGGATTGACCGTGAGTCGCTGGAGAAGGATTTCCCGCAGATACTGCGTAACTGGACACAGAATGACTTTATCCAGGACTGGGTACGCGGTCGTGCTATGAAGAATATGGGATGGGATGCCGTAAAGCAGGAGTATGAGAGGGATAGCGAGGGTGAGCTGACGGGTGCTTTCCTGCAGCGTCATCCGTACCAGCCTTGCTATCTGTACGAGGCGAGCATTGCTAAGTTGAAGGATGTTCCTGTTGACGGTGTAATTTGGTATCAGGGGGAGAGCAACGCGCATAACTTTACGACGCATGGAAGGCTTTGGAAGCTGTTGACGGACAGTTGGCGCAAGGCTTGGAACAAGCGCAACATGCGTTTCATATATGCTCAGCTGTCAAGCCTGAACCGTCCTCAGTGGACGTGGTTCCGCGACCATCAGCGCAAGCTTGACTTCCACAATAACCACATGGTCGTAACGAGCGACGTGGGCGACAGCCTGGACGTGCATCCGCGCAACAAGCGTCCTGTGGGCGAGCGCATGGCTCTGCGTGCGCTGTACAACGAATACAAGCATTACAGGATGCTGGAGACGGGTCCTATGATCCGCCGTGCGGTGCAGATGAGCAACGACACGACGATGCTGGTACTGCGCAACAGCAGGGGCCTGAAGACGAGCGACGGCAAGGAGCCGCGTGTATTCGAGGTGGCTGGCGAGGATGGTATCTTCCACCCTGCCAAGGCGTATATAGATGGCAACAGGATATATCTATTGTGTCCCGAGGCGAAGGGTGCCAGGAAGGTGCGCTACGGCTGGCAGCCGTTTACGCGTGCCAATGTGGTGAACGGGGCTGATCTGCCTATGAGCACGTTCCTGGTAAATACGATGACCAGGAAGGCATACGACAAACATGATATCTGGCAATGAATGATATGACACAACGTCTTTTTTAGCGACAATTTGACCAGACGGGCAAGTTCTGCATAATTGTTGAAGTAGGGTTGGCAAAGAGTATAACCACTAAAAAACTTCACAATTATGCAGAATTCTTTTAACCAACAGCAGAACGAGGGGAATGCCCTGGAACGTTTTGCACGAAATCTGGTTCAGGATGCCAAGAACGGCAAGCTGGACCCTGTAATTGGGCGTGACGAGGAGATTCGCCGTGTATTGCAGATACTGTCACGACGCACGAAGAACAACCCTATCCTGATAGGCGAACCGGGTACGGGCAAGACGGCTATCGTCGAGGGGCTGGCACACCGCATACTGCGGGGTGATGTTCCCGAGAACCTGAAGGGCAAGCAGTTGTATTCGCTGGATATGGGTGCACTGATTGCTGGTGCAAAATATCAGGGTGAGTTCGAGGAGCGCCTGAAGGGTGTCATAAACGAGGTGACAAAATCCGAGGGACAGATAATCTTGTTCATTGACGAGATTCACACTCTGGTAGGTGCTGGACAGACACAAGGCGCAATGGATGCCGCCAACATACTGAAACCAGCTCTGGCGCGTGGCGAACTGCGCAGCATAGGTGCGACTACGCTGAACGAGTACCAGAAGTATTTCGAGAAGGACAAGGCTCTGGAGCGCCGTTTCCAGACGGTAATGGTGGACGAGCCGGACGTGGCAAGTAGCATAAGCATACTGCGTGGACTGAAGGAGCGTTACGAGCAGCATCACCGTGTACGTATACAGGATGATGCCATAATCGCTGCCGTAAGCCTGAGCCACCGCTACATAACGGATCGTTTCCTGCCGGACAAGGCTATCGACCTGATGGACGAGGCTGCTGCACACCTGCGTATGGAACGTGACAGCGTGCCTGAGGAACTGGACGAGTTGATGCGTCGTGAGAAGCAACTGGAAATCGAGCGCGAGGCTATCAAGCGTGAAAACGACAAGGAGAAACTGGCTACCATAGACGATGAACTGAAGTCGGTCAATACCGAACTGTCCACGATGAAGAAGCAGTGGGAGCAGGAGAAGTCGCAGGCCGAGAAGATACAGAATATCAAGGCTCAGCAGCAGTCGCTGAAGGAGGAGGCTGAACGCCGTGAGCGTGAGGGTGACTATGCCCGCGTTGCGGAAATACGCTACAGCAAGTTGCCAGAGTTGGAGAAGCAGCTGCAGGATATGGATTCGCAGTTGTCGGCACTGGGCTCACAGCTGCTGCGCGAGGAGGTCACAAGTGAGGATATTGCCGAGATTGTTGCCCGCTGGACGGGTATTCCTGTTGCCAAGATGCAGGCCACGGAACGTGAGAAGTTGCTGAATCTGGAGGCTGAGCTGCACCAGCGTGTAATCGGTCAGGACGAGGCTATACGTGCGGTAAGTGATGCAGTGCGCCGCAGCCGTGCTGGTCTTCAGGATCCTAAGCGTCCCATAGGCTCGTTCATATTCCTGGGTACTACGGGTGTAGGTAAGACCGAACTGGCACGTGCTATGGCGGATTATCTGTTTGATGACGAGCAGATGATGACGCGCATAGATATGAGCGAGTATCAGGAGAAATTCAGCGTGACGCGTCTGATAGGTGCGCCTCCTGGATATGTGGGTTATGACGAGGGCGGTCAGCTGACCGAGGCTGTACGCCGCAAGCCATACAGCGTGGTATTGTTCGACGAGATAGAGAAGGCTCATCCCGATGTGTTCAACACATTGCTGCAGGTTCTGGATGACGGCCGTCTGACGGATTCTAAGGGACGTACGGTGAACTTCAAGAACACGTTGATAATAATGACGAGCAACTATACTCGCGAACAGCTGTTCCAGACAGTGCGTCCGGAATTCCTGAACCGTGTGGACGAGATAATAACGTTTACAGCGCTGAGCGAGAGCGAGATACGTGAAATAGTTAAACTACAGCTTTCAACCATACAGAAGCGACTGAAGGATAACGACATCACGATGAACGTGAGCGAGGGTGCAGTGGATATTCTGGCAAGGGAGGGCTACAGTCCCGAGTTTGGCGCACGACCTGTAAAGCGTGCCATACAGCACTTGCTGCTGAACAATCTGAGCAGCGCCCTGATAGCTGGTACGATAGACCGTACTAAGCCTATCGAGGTGGAAGCTGAGGGGGGCAGCATCGTGTTCCACAACTGAAGCTGGAAGGTCAGAGTATGAGGCACATGACGACGCTCCAGTGTGCTATGGAGCCGAGTAGCACGAAAATGTGCCAAATGGCGTGAAAATGCTTGCGGTCGTCGTGTGAAAAGAAATATGTGCCTGCGGTGTAGAAGAGACCTTCGGCAAGAAGGAACGTAAGGGCCATTGCCGAAAGGCGGTTGAACACCTGTGGTGCTACGAGCAGGGCGCTCCATCCCATGACGAGATAGATTGCAAGGGAGAGCTTGGGGTATTTGCCGAATGCAAAAATCTTGTAGAACGTGCCTGCAATGACTATTGCCCACAGGACTCCGAACAGGGTCCACCCTACCCAACCGCCTACGACTCCCACGCAGATGGGGCTGTACGAGCAGGCTATCATTACATAGATACTGATATGGTCAAGGCGTCGCAGTACGTCCTTGGCCATACCTGGTTTTACCCAGTGGTACAGCGAGCTGGAGAGGTACATGAGGAACATGCCGACGATGAAGAATATAACTCCGAATGCCATCTCCCAGCTTTTGGCCACAGCGGGCCATACCATCCATATCGAGGAGAGAGCGAAGACGACACCGGCAAGGTGTGTCCATGTATTACCGCGTTCGCTTATACCCCACATAGGTTGCTGACAAGTTGATCGGGCGTGAGCTGAGTCTGCTCACCGGTTGTCATATTCTTGAGTGTTACTGTATTGCTTTGTATCTCATTCTCGCCTGCAAGGACGACAAAGGGGATGGATTTTGCATTGGCATACTGCATCTGCTTTTTCATCTTGACGGCATCGGGATATATCTCGGCACGGATGCCGTTCTCACGAAGTCTGGCAATAACAGGCATCAGGTAGCATGTCTCCTTCTCGCCAAAGTTGACGAACATGACTTGTGTTGCGGTGCGTACTGTTTCGGGATAGAGATCCAGTTGGTTAAGCACATCGTATATACGGTCAGCACCGAACGAGATTCCAACTCCGGACAGGCCGGGCATGCCGAATATGCCTGTAAGGTTGTCGTAGCGTCCGCCACCGGTTATGCTGCCAATCTGCACGTCAAGGGCCTTGACCTCGAAAATGCAGCCTGTGTAGTAATTGAGACCGCGGGCAAGGGTAAGATCGAGCTCTATCTGATTACGCAGCGAACCTTGGCTGGAAAGCATGTTGAGGACGTACTCTACTTCTTCAAGACCCTTGAGGCCGGTCTCGCTGCATGCAAGGCACTGGCGCATGGTGGCTATCTTCCCGGCACTGCTGCCTGTGAGTTGTATTATGGGTTGCAGTTTCTGTACATTGTCGGGGCTGATGCCTGCGCTGACAAGTTCGGCATTGACGTTATCAAGACCTATCTTATCGAGTTTGTCAATAGCGACTGTGATATCGGTAATCTTGTCTGCCTGGCCTATCATCTCGGCAATGCCGGTGAGTATCTTGCGGTTGTTGATTTTGATGCAGACGCGGATGCCGAACTTGCTGAAGACGGTATCTATAATCTGCATGAGCTCAACTTCGTTCAGCAGGGAGTCACTGCCTACGACGTCGGCATCGCACTGGTAGAACTCGCGGTAGCGGCCCTTCTGGGGACGGTCGGCACGCCATACGGGCTGTATCTGATAGCGGCGGAACGGGAACTGCAGTTCCTCGCGGTGCTGTACGACGTAGCGTGCAAAGGGTACGGTGAGGTCATAGCGCAGGCCTTTCTCGCTGAGGGCGCTGGTAAGCTGTCCCAATGTCTTGTCTGTCCAGTCGTCTGCAGAAATGCCGCTGCGGAAGTCTCCGCTGTTGAGTATCTTGAACAGCAGCTTGTCACCTTCCTCGCCGTATTTGCCCATCAAGGTCGATAGGTTTTCCATTGCCGGAGTCTCAATCTGGGTGAAGCCGTACAGCGAGTATACGCTGCGGATTGTATCGAAGATATAGTTGCGGCGTGCCATCTCTGCAGCACCAAAATCACGTGTTCCCTTGGGTATTCCTGGTTTCATCTGTAAGAAAATCTCTTGTTAATTTTCGTGCAAAGGTATGAAAAGTATTTGAATGATGTAGTGTCTTATGTAAAAATTCTGTATCTTTGTGCAAAAGATATTACATAAAAATGATAACTGATAATCCCGAACTTGCCAGTGCACAGCAACAGCGTATGCGCGAGACAATGAAACTGACGCAGACAAAACTGCGCAATATCGAGGAAACGCTGAAGCGTCTGCATGCACAACGTAATAATCTTTCGCGTCACCACGACCTGTTCTCGGCATTGCAGGAGCACTCGAAGCACCTGTATGAGCTGAACAAGGAGTTCTCGACCATGAGCCGCGAGGCAAATGAGCTGGAGCGGTTCGAGACGTTCGAGGGCATAATGGTTCCGTTCCTGCGCATGCAGATGCTGAGTGACGAGGCGGCAGGCAACAGGCGCCAGGGTAATGCTCTGGAACAGGAGATTCATGATACGGACGTACGCATCGAGGAGCAACGCACTTCGCTGAAGGAGAGCGAGGATTACAGGAACGAGTCCGAGAGCAGTTTCATGGACACCTGCCGCACATTGCTTGAGGTATGTGCACTGGACGGCAAGAAGGAGGCGCTGGAGGATATGACCAGGCGTGTGCAGGAGGCGATAAGTGCAAACGACCTGCACATGGGTGAGTTGAAGAGGCGCAACGAGAGTCTCACCCAGAGCACGGAGGTGGAGGAAGAGCGCCTGAACCACCTTCAGGAGCGCCGCCACGGGCTGGAGATACACGAGAACATGCTGGAGCACATGGATCAGGTCCAGGAGCTGCTGAACAACATGGAGAGCAAGGAGCATGAGAACAAGCGCAACACGGACGAGCGCATGAAGCATGCTGACGAGCTGACCATGCAGAAGGAGATACGCAACAACGTCAGGAACCAGCTGACGGACGTGAACCAGAAGATACAGAACCTGCAGGACGAGATAAACATACACCGTACGAATATACGCGGTATGCAGAGCTTTGACGTGCAGGAAAAGGTTCTGGATCTGAAGAGCCGCATCCAGATGTTGCTGTCGGCACAGAGCCTGTGGAGGCGTATTGCAACGGGCTATGCGACTATCGAGGAGAAGACGCGCCTGATAAACAGTATGAGTCAGCAGATAGAATATGATCTGCGCAACGAGCAGGAACTGACCGAGAAGGTCGGGGACCTGCGCCGTCAGGTAAAGGATCGCGAGTACAGCCTGACCATAAGCAAGAGCCAGAACGTGGTGCAACTGCGTGCTGACCTGAGCGAGGGTACGGCGTGCTCGGTATGCGGTTCTACTCACCACCCTTTCCACAGCGACACAATGCTGGAGCAGAGCAAACTGATAAGCGATATGCGAAGCGAGTTCGAGACAATGTCGCTGGAGCTGAGCGGCAAGAAGAACCAGTTGCACCAACTGCATGATAAACTGACGAAGTCCATGGGACAGTTGGTAGCTGAGCAGCAAAATCTGGAAATAGTGCGCCTGCGACAGAGCGAGGATGTGAAGGAATGGGGAGTGTACTCGACACTGGATGCCACGTTCCAGGAATGTCTGCCGAGTACTGATGCTGAGGCACGTACAGCTATGATACGTCAGTTGCTGGACAATACCCAACGCGAACTGCAAACGGCGACCGCCGAGCTGAAGGAATTCAACTATCACAGCAGTCAGATTGACGTGCTGAGTGAACAGGTGGAGAGCCTGGAGGAACAGAAGGACGAACTGACGGCACAGATGGCTGCAGCGAACACTGCATGTCAGATAATAAAGGCTCGTGTCGAGTATCTGAATGCCGTTATCAAGATTGTTGATGAGCACTACCAGCAGCTGTATGACCAGTTGATGACGACAATCACTCTGCCCGAATGGTATCGCAGATGGAAGGAAAATCCCACTCAGCTACGTAGTACCTTGCGCCTGATGCGCGATGAGTGGAAGGAGATTAACAGCAAGCTGAATGACGAGCGGGTGGTGACTGAGGGGCTTCATGTCCAGCAATCAATGATAAAGGACATAATCACCGAGGTGGCAACTACACAGGACATGCTTCGTGAGGAGAGCACCCGCATTGCTGACAGAATAAAGCGCATAAACGGGCATCGTGAGTCACTGCTGAGTGACACCGACACAAGCATGGTGCTGGAAAACGGCATGATACGCCTACAGGAAGCCAAGCGCCGCCTGGAGAACTCCCGCAACACTATGGAGGAACTCGTTGCAAGGCGTAATTTGCAGGAGGGTACTCTGACAGGCCTTAGACAGACGGGCACACATCTGGACGAGCAGGCCCGCAGTCAGCAGTCACGCGTGGATTTGTGGATACATGCATACAACGCCAGTCATCCGCCTGTACAGTATCAGGAGTTGAGCGATGTGCTGACTCAGGACGTCGACTGGACGGAGAAGCGAAAGCGCGTACGCCAGAACATGATGGACACCCTGCTGGAAAAACAGACGGTAAAGGCCCTGCAGGCAGAGATCGTGGGCCTGCAGATTGATACGGGTACGCTGACAGCCGACCAGCTGGATGCCAGGATAATGGACGTCGAACGAAACATAGTTGCAGAAGAGGAGAAACTGCGACAGACATTGATGCAACTGACCAAAATCAAGCTGCAGTTGGGGTTGGAGTGAAACTGGAAATCATGATAATTACAGAAACCTTATATCCATACGATGAAGAGTAAATACAATATAGTAGAGAAGAAAGAGAGGGCTGCCAACTATATCTCGGCATTGAAGCCCGAAACTGTTGACAGAATATACGAACAGATCATGCTAAAGTTCGTCGTTGAGAAGAAATACCGCGACTCGACATACACCGCTGCACGGATGGCTGAGGAGATTGGGTACAACACTCGCTATATCAGCGCTGTAACGCATCTGCGATTCCGCGATAATTTCTCGCAGCTGATAAACTCCTTCCGCATTCGCGAGGCGATGTATATGCTGACGGATAAGCATTTTGCCAACATGTCGGCCGAGGAGATAGGTCTGTACACTGGATTTTCCAGCAGACAGAGTTTCTACGCCGCATTTTTCCGCATGAACAACATGACTCCGATGGAGTATCGTGTAAGCATGGTTGAGGACAAGAACAGAAAGAAATAATGGAGATACGCTTTGCCGATATAGAACTGATACGCTACAGGGTTAGTGCTTTCGATTCCCTGTCGCTCAGGGACAAACTGTACACATACCATCTGGCACAGGCTTCGCTTTACGGCAGGGACATCCTGTGGGACCAGAACGGCAAGTACAATCTGCAGATACGCTACCTGCTCGAGAACATCCTGCAGGACAGCAGCGTGAGCCACGATAGCGCACAGTGGCAGGCTTTCATGACATACATCAGGCAGGTTTGGTTTGCAAACGGCATACATCACCACTACTCTACCGACAAGTTCCTGCCGTCATTCACAAAACAATGGCTTACAGGAGCATGGGAAGCTATTCCGGCAGAAAAGCGCAATGCACGCCTCAAGGCTGGGGATGTTGAGTTTCTGACAGATGTAATCACCAATCCCGACATAATGCCCAAGCGTGTGTGCCAGAAAGGTGATGATTTGCTCAAGGGCTCGGCATGCAACTATTACGACGAAAGCATAACGCAGAGGGAGGCAGAGGAATACTATGCCGCCCTGAAGAGCGAAGCAGCCGATCCCGACCGGCCTGTGATGTACGGCATGAACAGCCGCCTGGAGCGCGACAAGGACGGTACGCTGCGGGAGAACACCTACCGCCTGGACGGCCTGTATGGAAAGAAGATACAGCTGATTGTAAACGAGCTGGAGGCTGCACGGACATACGCACAGAATCCGCTGCAGGAGAAGAACATAGACCTGCTGCTGGAATTCTACCGCACGGGGTCGCTGGAGACGTTCGACGAATATACGATAAGCTGGATCGGAGAGACCGAGGGCACTATTGACTTTGTAAACGGATTTACCGAGGTATACGGCGACCCGCTGGGGCTCAAGGCTTCGTGGGAAGGGTATGTGAACATACTGGACAGCGAGGCGACGCACCGCACCGAGATAATAAGCAACAATGCACAGTGGTTCGAGGACAACAGCCCTGTGGACAGTCGTTTCAAGCGCAAGGACTGCCGGGGTGTAACGGCACGCGTCGTACAGGCGGCCATGCTGGGCGGTGACCTATATCCCAGCAGCGCCATAGGCATAAACCTGCCCAACAGCAACTGGATACGCGCCGTACACGGGAGCAAGAGCGTAACCATAGGAAACCTGACCGAAGCTTATAGCAAGGCTGCGAGGGAAAGCGGCTTCCGCGAGGAGTTCATCCCGGACGAGGAGATACGGCGCATGATAAATATATACGGCGACAGGTGTGATGACCTGCATACCGACCTGCACGAATGTCTCGGTCACGGAAGCGGACAGATGCTGCCCGGTGTGGATGCCGACGCCCTGGGTGTGTATGCAAGTACAATCGAGGAGGCACGTGCTGACCTGTTCGGCCTTTACTACATTGCAGATGCCAGGATGTATGAACTGGGGCTCACTCCTACCCCTGATGCATGGAAGGCCAACTACTACACATACATGATGAACGGTATCATGACGCAGCTGGTACGCATCAATCCGGGTTGTGACATCGAGGAGGCGCACATGCGCAACCGCGCGCTGATAGGAAACTGGTGCCTGCGCAACGGCAACGCAATGCAGCTGATGAAGGAGAACGGGAAGACCTTCCTGCATATCAGCGACTATGACGCCCTGCGTAAACTGGTTGCCCGGCTGCTGGCAGAGATCCAGCGTATAAAGAGTACGGGAGACGTCGCAGCGGCATGCGATATCGTAGAGACATACGGCGTAAGGATCGACCCCGCGCTGCATGCCGAGATGCTGCAGCGTTACAAGGCACTGGACCTTGCTCCGTACAAGGGTTTCATCAACCCCAGGTATATACCGGTCAGGGACAAGGACGGCAACATAACGGACATAACAGTCGACTATACAGAGACATACGACGAGCAGATGCTGAGGTATGGTAGAGATTATTAAGGATATAAAGAAGGAACTGCGTGCCAACATGAACGGCATAGCCAGCAAGGCGATGCGTGATGCAGGGATGCCCTATCACGTAATCTGGGGAATCGAACTGCCACGGCTACGCAGCATTGCCGCCCAGTTCCCCCATGACCGCCGTCTGGCTCAGGAACTGTGGAACGAGAATGTACGCGAGAGCCGCCTGCTCGCCATACTGCTGACGCCCGGGGACGAGTTCCTGCCCGAGGTAGCAGACATCTGGGCGCAGGAGTTCAGGACAACCGAGGAAGCGTCTCTCATGTCTATGGAACTGATATACCCGCAGAAATGGGCGACGAGTTTCGCCTTCGAACAGATTGCACGCGGCAATTACCTCCCGTCCCTGTGCGGATGGCTGACAATATGCCGCCTGCTACGCGAGGGAGGAAAGCTGATGGAGCGCTCGGAGCAGGAACTGCGCGACCATGCGGCAAGCATAGGTGCAGATGCTCCGCTTCCGCTACGTAAGGCCGTACAGGCAACCATTCAATACCTATCGGATTGAATTATGCATTATGAATTATAAATTATGAATTAAATAATATGAGTACAGGAAAAGTTGATGCCCTCTTAGGCATAGTATTTGGCGATGAAGGCAAAGGTAAGGTCGTTGATGTGTTCACACCGCAATACGATGTGGTTGCACGTTTCGCAGGTGGTCCCAACGCAGGTCACACGATTATCTTTGAAGGAAAGAAATTTGTCCTCCGTTCTATACCATCCGGTATTTTTGACGAAGGAAAGCTGAACATCATCGGTAACGGATGCGTTATTGCACCGGACCTGTTCATGGCAGAAGCACAGGAACTGGAGAGTGCCGGCTATGACCTGAAGAACCGTCTGCACATCAGCCGCCGCGCACACCTCATCCTGCCCACGCACCGCGTTCTGGATCGTGCATACGAGGCAGCCAAAGGCAAGAACAAGGTTGGTACTACCGGCAAGGGCATTGGCCCCACATACAGCGACAAGGCAAGTCGCACAGGTCTGCGCGTAGGTGACATCCAGGGTAACTTCCTGGAAAAGTACGAGGCGCTGAAGGCCCGTCACGAGCAGATACTCAGGGACCTCAATTATACCGACTACGACATTACTGACGAAGAAGCCCTGTGGATGCACGGCATACAGTATATGAGCCAGTTCCCCATCACAGACACCGAGATCGAGATCAATCAGGCGCTGGAGGAAGGCAAGAACGTCCTGGCCGAGGGTGCACAGGGAACAATGCTGGATATAGACCACGGTACATACCCGTTTGTCAGCAGCAGCAATACATGCACGGGCGGTGTATGCACAGGCCTGGGTGTTGCCCCGAACAGGATTGGCGAGGTATTCGGCATATTCAAGGCATACAGCACACGCGTAGGCAGCGGCCCCTTCCCCGTCGAGCTGTTTGACGAGATTGGCGACAAGATTCGCGAGATAGGTAACGAATACGGTGCCGTCACCGGACGTAACCGTCGCTGCGGATGGATTGACCTCGTTGCCCTCAGGTACGCAATCATGATAAACGGCGTTACACAGCTGATCATGATGAAGAGCGACGTCCTGGATACATTCGAGACAATCCGCGTCTGCGTCGCATACGAGAAGGACGGCCAGCGCACGACCACAATGCCATACGACACCGAAGGATGGCAGGCAGTATACGAGGATATCCCCGGATGGCAGACCGACCTGACACAGCTGACATCACGCGAGCAGTTCCCCGAGGCATTCCAGAATTACATCAAGTATCTGGAGAGCGCCCTGGAGCGCCCCATCACAATCGTCAGTGTAGGTCCCGACCGCGCCCAGACAATAGAGATGAATTGAAAGCCAATTCATAATTCTTAATGCATAATTGATTATAGGCAAACAACAATCAACGCCTGTTGGTCGATTGACCAGCAGGCGTTTTTAGGTTAAAGGTTGACCTATTTATATTACAACGCTTTTGTCTCGCGCTTGTATTTCCAGTGAGCGGCGGTACCACGTTCGGCTATATCGTCCATGCGCTGGCTGCGGATCTGTATTTCTATCCAGTTGCAATCGGGGCCCATTACGGTAACCTGGAGTGCCTGGTAGCCTGATGGCTTGGGGTGTGTAATCCAGTCACGTATGCGGTCGGGATGTGGACGGTAAAGTGATGTGATGACGTTGTAGATGCGCCAGCATGTAAGGCGCTCGAGATCCATATCGGGGTCTACAATGAGCGGGGTTACCGTCTGCAGCTGCTCGGCTGTCATGGGTTTGTAGACAATACGTGCACCGAACAGGTCCATGATGTCGTCAAACAGGTGTCCCCGGACTCTCATCTTGCGCCAGATACTGTAGATGCTTTTCATGCGGAACTTGAGGTCGTACTCCAGGCCCATACAATCGAGCATGCTTTGGATAGGGAGGGTAAAGGTCTTGAACATTATCTGACACATGGCCTCATTCTCCTGCATCAGGTGCTTTATCTCCTTGTATTCTTCGGGATAACCGTACTTGACGCTGAGGTCTTCCAGCTCGTGCTGTATGTTGCTCAAGCCCAGTTCCTCGGCTATGGGAGATACATTCTGAAGGGTGTCGTCTGCAAGGGCGCGACAGTCTTCGATAGGCGTTCCGCTTAAGGAACGCATCAGTTCAAGCCTTTCCTGTATCTGGCTTGCTTGCATTTACTTACTCGAATATGAAAAGTGAGAAGAAGCCTGTTATTGTGAATACCTGTTTAACATCCGGAGTAACATTCAGGATAGTTACGTCACCACCCTTTGCGATAGTTGCCTTACGCAGGGAAAGGAACAGGCGCAGACCCGAGCTGCTGATGAACTCGAGTTTCTCGCAATCCAGTACGATGTGCTTGTCTGCGGCATCCATCAGCGGCTGCATGTCAGTAGCAAACTTTACACTTGCTGCTGTATCCAGGCGTCCGTTCAGGGTTGCAATAACTTTCTCACCGTTATTCTTAATACTTAATTCCATATTGTAATTATATTAATGTCGTCTCGATCGGTCAATTTCTACGGCAAAGATATAAAATTTTCACTAAGTGAGCTCATGAGTAAAAAGATTTTTATACCTTTGACGTGCTTAAAGGGTAATATATGACATACAACGACACTCTGACATTGGTAAACAGGACCGAAGAGGTGGAAAAACTGCCGGGATTCCTGGATGCCATATGCGAGGCTACGGGTTGCAATCCGGCGGTGTCCTTCAACCTGAACCTTGCTCTTGAGGAGGCTGTCGTAAACGTCATAAGCTATGCATATCCCCAGGACGGCAGGGAGTATACATTTACGCTGAATGTACAGGCAGTAAAGGAGAACGGGGAGACCGTTCTTACATTTAAGCTTTGCGACCAGGGGACGCCGTTTGACCCGACACAGACAGAGGACGTGGATACGACGCTGTCTGCACAGGAGCGTGAGATTGGCGGCTTGGGTATCTTCCTAGTACGTCAGCTTATGGACGACGTTTCGTACCAGTACGTAAACGGCTCGAACGTGCTGACGATGACAAAGAGGGTGTAACCCCTACCCGACCTCCAAAACGGAGGGATTTTTTCTACTGTTCCAACAGGAATTTCTTGAATTCGGCAAAGTCCCTGCTCATTGCGACTGACTGCTTAGTGCCGTTCATGAAGGCCTGCAGTCGCTGCGGTATTGCAACGTCAACACCACATATCTCGTCCACGACTTGCTTGAACTTAGCTGGATGAGCAGTTTCCAGGAAGAAGCCTATTTCGCCCTCACGCAATCCGTCCTTCAGAGCCTGATAGCCGCAGGCTCCGTGAGGATCCAGCTGGTAACCTGTCTCCTTCAGACACTGGCGCATGGTAGCGGCAATCTGGTCATCGGTGTATGTAGCACCGCTTATGTCTGCACAGATTGCCTCATGCTTACCTCCGTACAAGTCGTATATACGTGCAAAGTTGCTGGGGTCACCAACATCCATTGCGTTTGCAATAGTTGCAACGCTGGGTTTGGGATTGTACTGACCTGTCCGCAGATACTGGAAGAAGATGTCGTTTGCATTGTTTGCAGCAATGAAGCGCTTTATGGGCAATCCCATGCGCTTGCCGAACAGGGCGCTGCAGATGTTGCCGAAATTGCCGCTGGGAACACAGGCGACAATATTCGCTACAAGCTCGGGACTCAGTATCCTCTTCAGCTGGGCATACGCCCAGAAATAGTAGAACGACTGCGGCAGGAAGCGTGCAACATTTATGCTGTTGGCGGATGTCAGCTTCATGTGACCGTTCAGCTCCTTGTCCATAAATGCCTGCTTTACCAGAGCCTGGCAGTCGTCAAATACACCGTCCACCTCGATGGCGGTTATGTTCTGCCCCAGAGTCGTAAACTGGCACTCCTGTATCGGGCTCACCTTGCCCTTGGGGTACAGCACATAGACATGAATGCCGTCCACACCCAGGAAACCGTTTGCAACTGCCGAACCCGTATCACCGCTGGTTGCTACCAGGACGTTGACCGTCCGGGATTCGGACTTACCTATGAAATAGCGCAACAGACGGGCCATGAAGCGTGCACCGACATCCTTGAATGCCAGCGTAGGGCCGTGGAACAGTTCCAAACTGTAGATGGTCCCCTCCTGAGCTTCGCTGGACGGGCAAACAGGTACTACAGGAACATCGAATGACAAAGTATCGTACACTATATTCCTGAGGCTCTCCGCATCCACGTCCTCACCGAAGAAGCATTCAGCCACCTGATAGGCAATCTCCTGAAACGACATGCGGTCAAGATTATCCCAGAAGTCCTGACTCAGAGGCTTGATGCGCTCGGGCATATACAATCCCTTGTCCTCGGCCAGACCCTTTACTACTGCCTTCTCTAGCGTAGCGACGGGAGCCGCTCCGTTTGTGCTATAATATTTCATTATTCTGTCTTTTGGGGTTAGCGGTTAGTGGTTAGCGGTTAGTGGTTAGCGGTTAGCGTTTTTTGAAAAGATGACCGCAAACCTGATAACTGCTTTCCTATTATATCAATTCTTTCCTTTTCTTCTGTAAAAACCTGGTCACTAATATAGCCCAAATCATGAGCTATATCAAGCTGGCAAAGTGTCTCGGCCAATGAACCGTAAGCGATTTCTACAAAGTGGATTTTTTCTTTGTTGGAAAAACGGCCAGAACCTTCCGCAATGTTTGAAGGTACAGAAACAACAGCTCTTCGAAGTTGATCGCTTAGCGCATAGTTCTCATTTTGGGGGAAACTGTCAACAAGAGAATAAACTTCCCTAACCAACTGCTTGGCCTCCTTATATACTCTTAAATCAAAGAATGTAAACTTATCCATATCACTCCTCTTCTCGCTAACCGCTAACCGCTAATCGCTAATCGCTAACCGATTTATTCATAAAAACCTTTATGAAATGATCGCCTTCCAGCAAGCCATAGGCACCTGCCTTTGCAGCATCCTCGTCAAATGTCTGCACCTCGTCCGCCTCGATGCCCGGATACCAGATGGCAAACGGCACAGGCTCGGCAGTATGCGTACGGTATTCGACAGGCGTTGGATGATCCGGAAGCAGGGCAACCGAAACAGGCTCCCCACAGGCAGCGCACTTTTCGGCATACTCCAAAATAGGACCTACAACATGCCTGTCCAGATTCTCGATGCAACGCAGCTTCAGCTCCAGGTCGCCGTCGTGTCCTGCCTCGTCACTTGCCTCGACATGAACGTAGACGAAATCGTCTCCGCCCTTCAACGCCTCGATGGCAGCATCCGCCTTGCCGCGGAAATTGGTATCCCACAATCCTGTGGCACCAGGGACCTCAATCACACGCAAGCCTGCATAGCGGCCAATACCGCGAATCAGGTCGACAGCCGTTATTACCGCCCCACGGTGTATCTCGTCGGGATACTGCTCGGCCAATGTCTGCATCTGCGGCTTGTATCCACCACCCCACGGCCAGATGCTGTTGGCAGGATCCTGACCGTTCTCCTCGCGCTTGACATTCAGCGGATGGTATTTAAGCAAGACCTGCGACTTGTAAATCAGCTCGGTTATCAGCGCACATGTCTCCTCTGCCTCTAGACATTCCGCCTTTGGCATGAACTCGCGCCAGGGCTTCAGCGGTATATCGTGCGGCGGAGTAAAGTCTATACGCTTGTCACCACCCTTTATCACCAACAGATGGCGATACTGCACACCTGTATGGAAATGCACGCGCCCGTTGCCCAACTCCTTGTCCAGGTATTTGATCAGTATATCGGCATCCTCGGTTTCCAGGCGTCCGCAGGAATGATTCCTGATAATATCACCGTCCAGCGACACAAGGTTGCATCGCAAGGCGAAATCGCCATCCTCCAACCTGACACCTATGGCTGCAGCCTCCAGAGGTCCGCGCCCCTGATACACTATATGCTGGTCGTAACCCAGTATGCTGCTGTTGGCAACCTCGCTGCCAGGATGGAAACCGTCGGCAACGGTCTTCAGCAAGCCGTTACGCCCCATACGGGCAAGCTTGTCGGAATTAGGCGTATGCGCATGCTGCAGCAACGTGGCTCCGCCAAGAGCCTCGTTGTGCCAGTCGGCCATACCGTCTCCCAATATAATGATATGCTTCATCAGGCAAGCGACATGATATCGGCAAAGACACCTGCTGCCGTAACACCGGCACCGGCACCATAGCCCTGAATCAACATCGGATACTTGTTGTAGCGCTCGGTCGTAAGCAGCACGATATTGTTGCTGCCCTCCAGTACGTAGAACGAATGCTTCCAGTCAAACTGGCACAGCGACACGCTTGCATGACCGTTCTCGAACTTGGCAACGAAACGCCATACCTGACGGTTGCTCTCCAGAACCTTGCGGCGCTCCTCCCACTCAGCATCCAGCGAAGGCAGGTTCTGCCAGAACTCCTCGAGCGAACCCGTGAAGAAACTCTCGGGGATGAACAGGTTTGCCTCCACATCCTCCTGATTCAGCTCGTATCCTGCCTCGCGGGCAAGGATTACCAGCTTGCGGATAACGTCACGCCCGCTCAGGTCAATACGCGGATCAGGCTCGCTGTAACCCTCGGCCTTTGCCATACGTACAGTCTCGCTGAACGGAATATCCGCACTTATGGTGTTGAAGATGAAATTAAGGGTACCGCTGAGCACAGCCTCTATCTTCAGTATCTTGTCACCCGAGTTGCGCAAGTCGTTGATCGTGCGTATGATTGGCAGGCCTGCACCTACATTTGTCTCGAACAGGAACTTGACACCGCGCTTGTGCGCAATGTCCTTCAGGCGGCGGTAGTTGGCATAGTCGCTGCTGGCAGCTATCTTGTTGGCAGCAACTATGTTGATGTTATGCTCCAGGAAATCGGCATACAGGCTTGCAACCTGACCGCTGGCCGTACAGTCGACAAACACGCTGTTGAAGATGTTCATGCCTATTACCTCGTCATGCAGACGCTGCAAGTCGCTGGCAGGAGCCTTCTTCAGACGGTCGCGGAATTTCTCCAGGCTCAACCCGTTACGGTCAAACATAGCATTATGTCCGCTGGCTATGCCCACCACGTTCAGCTTCAGGCGCAGCTCGCGCATCAGTTTCTCCTGCTGCTGGCTTATCTGCTCTATCAGCTGACCGCCTACGGTGCCCACACCGCAGATGAACAGGTTCAGCACCTGATACTCACTCAGGAAAAACGAGTCATGTATAACGTTCAGCGCCTTGCGCAGATACTTCTCGTTTATGACGAACGAGATATTTGTCTCGCTGGCACCCTGTGCACAGGCAATCACGCTGATACCGCTACGGCCCAGAGTACCGAACAGCTTGCCGGCAATACCAGGCGTATGCTTCATGTTCTCACCGACAATAGCCACTGTTGCCAGGCCGCCCTCTGCCGTCATCGGGAACATTGCACCGTCGGCAATCTCGGCAGCAAACTCCTCGTCCAGGACGCGGCATGCCTCCTGGGCATCATCGTCGCGCACACCTATGCTGGTGCTGTTCTCACTACTTGCCTGGCTCACCATAAACACACTTATGCCCTTGTCTGCCAGACACGAGAAGATACGGCGGTTGACACCGATCACACCCACCATGCTCAATCCTGCCACGGTAATCAGCGTAGTACCCTTGATACTGCTAATACCCTTGATGGCCTTGTCGTTGCCGGCAACATCCTTCTTGATAATCGTGCCCTCGGCAGACGGCTTGAAAGTATTCTTGACCAGAATAGGGATATTCTTTACGCAGACAGGATATATCGTAGGCGGATATATCACTTTTGCACCGAAGTTGCACAACTCCATAGCCTCGACATAGCTCAGCTCGTTTATCACGTAAGCCGATGATATTACACGCGGATCAGCAGTCATAAAGCCGTCCACGTCCGTCCATATCTCCAGGACCTCGGCATTGAGCGCTGCAGCCACGATGCTGGCAGTATAGTCACTACCGCCACGCCCCAGGTTCGTCACCTCGCCGCTCTCTATGTCCGTACTGATGAACCCGCCCATCACGCTCACCTGCGGAATCTTCTTCCAAGCCTTGCGCACCAGGGCATACGACTGCTCGCGTGCCAATATTGTCTTGCCCGCCTTCTGCTGCGTCTTTATCAGCTCGCGTGCATCAAACCACACAGCATCGCGTATCAGCATTGCCACTATACGGCTGGACATACGCTCGCCGTACGAAACTATGGCAGCAGCAGTCTTGGCCGAAAGGTCACGGATCAGATAGACACCATTCAGAATACTGCGCAACTCGTCCAGGAGAGCCTTTATTTCCTGCTTCAGAGCCTCGCAGCGGTCCTCGTCCCCTATAACGGCCTCTATCATCTCGTAATGGCGGATTGCAATCTCCTTCCAGGCATCCCTGTAAGCGACATCGCCCTCTACAGCCATACGCGAGGTCCTTATCAGCTTGTCCGTAATGCCTCCCAGAGCACTTACGACAACGATTACAGGCTCCTTGCGCGACTCTACGATATCACGGACATTCAGTATGCTGTCTACCGAACCTACACTGGTTCCACCAAATTTCAGTACATTCATCAGTCGCTACTATAAGCTATAAAATTTCTGCGCGCAAAGTTAAGGAAAAATAACGAATAGAAATTACGATGTAAATGATTTTTTTATACATTTGCACCATAATGAAACCAAAATACAGGATATGAAGAAAATCATAATAACAGCAATAGCACTGATTATCAGTCTCAGCATCAATGCACAGGAAGCCCGCAACATGCCCGTCGGCGCCAAGCCTACAGGCAAAATAGCCGCACGTTGGAACAACTACGAGCGCAGCCAGTATTTCAGCGTACGCACAGGACTCAACGTCTCGCAGCTCTATTTCTCCGGCATGGACGTCTCGAGTTCCAGCATAGCAGGCTTCCAGATAGGCTTTGCAGCAGGATGGCAGCTGTCCAGCCGCACACCCCTCTTTGCCGAGGTCGGCATCTCGTACAGCGGCAAGGGAGCAAGCGTAGTACCGCCCAACGTACCACCAACGCTACCTGTCGAAGGCGGCTACAACAAGCTGCGCTACCGCATGCACACCCTCAACATACCCGTCGTCCTGAAATACAAGATCAGGATGAACCAGCGCAATTTCAGCATACAGCCCCTGTTCGGTGTCTACATGAACCTGGGTATGGGCGGCAACTGCCAGGACTTCTGGTCACGCACCACTGTAGGCTCGTTCGATGACAACCTGGACGTCTTCGACGCAGGCCTGCGCCTGGGTTGCGGCATGGCGTACACCAACTTCTACATGGAGCTGACATACGACATAGGCCTTGTCAACCTGGCAGGCAAGGAAGGCAAGTTCCGCTACACCGACCGCATGGGCTATGACGATTTCGACGGCGGCATACGCTCCGGAAACCTGGCCATTACGCTCGGTGTAGAGTTCTAAGCCTACAGATCGTTCTTTTCCGTTTCCATCTTCTTCGTGTTGTTAATCCTGTCGAAATAGGTTATAGCAACACGATAGCGCTCGAGCGAAGCCGGAGACTTCCACAACGAGATAATACCATACGGCATTCCGAACTCGGTATGCGATTCACGACCCAGACCCCTTACATTACGCGAGGCTTCCGGGTATTTCTCTGCCAGCATACGGTCGAATTTCTCGATGTGCACCTCGGCCTCCTTCTCTGTTTCTGCAGGCAGATACACCATCACGCTGTTCACGATACTCGTAGCCTTGTCGAACGTCACGCATATATCGCAATCCTGTCCCGTAAACTGACCCCTGAACATCCAGGCACCGGCCTTCTTGTTCTTCGTCGTACACTTGAATCCACTACGCTTCATCTGCTGTGCGAACTCCTTGATATGACCATCCACGGGAAAGCCCATGAAACGTATATGCTCCTGGGCACTCAGCATCACGCAGAACAAAGCTGCGACAATTGCGGTTGAAAATCTCTTCATCATATTGTATCTGTTAAATGTTTGTTACACTGTTGTTTAATATCTGCCCCCCTATTGCATCGGCACACCTCTCGCCGTCCACGCCGGCACTCACTATGCCGCCCGCATAGCCGGCACCCTCGCCACAGGGATACAGCCCCCTGATACGCACATGCTGCAACGTATCCGACTCACGCAGGATGCGCACCGGAGCACTCGTCCTCGTCTCTACGGCAATCATCGTTGCCTCGTTCGTCAGGAAACCATGATGACGCCTGCCAAACTGCAGGAATGCCTCGCGCAAGCGGCCGCTTATACTCTCGGGCAGCCAGAAATGCAGGGGACTGGCAATCAATCCCGGAGCATAGCTGCTGGCAGGCAGATCAGCCGACAGCCTTTTGTTCACGAAATCCGCCATACGCTGCGCGGGCGCCGTCTGCTTCTGATTACCCTGCAACCAGCACATACGCTCGAGCTGCTCCTGATATTCCATCATCGCCAGGGCACCGTTCCCCGTCACATCCCCAGGCCTTACCTCCACCACCATACCGCTGTTGCTCCACTTGCCGTTGCGGTGACTGGGACTCATGCCATTCACCACAATCTGCCCAGGACCGCTGGCAGCAGGCACCACGAAGCCCCCCGGACACATACAGAAACTGTATACACCCCGCTCCTGGCTCTGACACACCATACTGTACTCGGCAGCAGGTAGATACCTGCCCCTCCCCTCGCGACGATGATACTGTATCTGGTCAATCAGATGCGCAGGATGCTCCAGGCGTACGCCTACGGCAATACCCTTGGCCTCTATGTCGATGCCCTCGCTTGCCAGATAGCGGTACACATCACGTGCGCTGTGCCCTATTGCCAGGACTACAGCCGAAGCACGGAACTCCCTGTCGCCGCACACTATTCCCCCGACCCTGTCGCCCTCGATAATCAGGCCCGTCATCTTTGTCTGGAAATGCACCTCGCCGCCGCAACGCAGAATCGTCCTGCGCATATTCTCTATTACACGCGGCAGACAGTCCGTTCCGATATGCGGATGAGCATCAACCATGATATTGGGATTTGCACCATGCTGGACAAACACGCGCAATATCTTGTCCGTATCCCCGCGCTTCTTGCTGCGCGTATACAGCTTTCCGTCGCTGTACGCACCCGCGCCGCCCTCGCCAAAGCTGTAGTTGCTCTCCGGGTCGACACACTGCTCAGTACGGATACGCGCAATGTCCTTCTTGCGCTCATGCACATCCTTGCCACGCTCCACCACTATAGGGCGAATGCCATGCTCTATCAGGCGCAGCGCAGCAAACAGTCCTGCAGGACCTGCACCCACGACCACAGCCTGAGGGCCGTCACTTACATCCGGGTAATATATCGGGTCGAACAGCTGCGCCTCGGGCTCCTCGTTCACGTAAGCACGCACCGTCAGGTTCACGAATATATTCCTCTGACGCGCATCTATGCTCCGCTTCAGCACCCTTACGGCATTGGCACGCAGCCCCTTCTCACGGCCGAGCCAGGCAATGATCGAGCGCTCGTCGAAAGCCTCCTGGGGCGAAATGCGAATCTGTAACTCCTGTACCATATATATAATGTTACCCGAAAAGTTCCCTCACTGCCTCGGCAACACGCCTTACCGGCACAATCTGTATCCTATAATCCTTCATGTTCAGCGACTGCGCGTTGTGATGCGGAATCAGCATACGGCTGAAGCCCAGCCGCTGAGCCTCCTGTATACGCTGCTCGATACGGGATACAGGACGTATCTCGCCGCTGAGTCCCACCTCGCCTGCCATAGCCACATCGGCATCTATCGGTGCATCCACATTGCTCGAAAGCACAGCCGCAATCACGCTCAGGTCCAATGCAGGGTCTGTCACCCGCAATCCGCCGGCTATGTTCAGGAACACATCCTTCTGAGCCAGTTTGAATCCCACACGCTTCTCCAGCACCGCCAGCAACATGTTCAGGCGCTTGCCCTCGAAACCAATCGTGCTACGCTGAGCCGTACCGTACGCCGCCGTGCTTACCAGCGCCTGCGTCTCTATCAGGAACGGCCTCGCACCCTCGATAGTCGCCGCAATAGCCACACCGCTGAGCCCCTCGCGGTTGTCACTCAGCAGCAGCTCGCTCGGATTCTCCACCTGACGCAATCCGTCATGCCGCATCTCGTATATGCCCAGCTCACTCGTCGAACCAAAACGATTCTTGATGCTGCGCAGAATGCGGTACATATAATGCTGATCACCCTCGAACTGCAATACCGTGTCCACGATATGCTCCAGCACCTTGGGACCCGCCAGGCTTCCGTCCTTTGTTATGTGTCCGATAAGCATTATGCTCACACCGCCCCCCTTGGCATATTTCAGCAAGGCCGCAGCACACTCGCGTATCTGCGACAGGCTTCCGGCGCTGCTCTCGACACCCTCCGTACTGATTGTCTGGATAGAGTCAATCACCACCAGGTCAGGGTTCACGTTCGCTATCTCTGCAAATATCTTCTCCAGCGACGTCTCGCAATATATCAGCACATTCGCATCACCCCCCAGACGGTTGGCACGCAACTTTATCTGACGAGCACTTTCCTCGCCCGACACATACAGCACCTTCCTGTCCTTCAGCCGCATTATCGTCTGCAGCACCAGCGTACTCTTTCCTATCCCCGGCTCACCCCCCAGCAGCACCAACGATCCAGGCACCAGACCTCCGCCCAGTACACGGTTCAGCTCGGCATCCTGCAGATCCATCCGAGGCTCCCTGTCCGCCTGTATCTCGTGCACCGGCACCGCACCCGCATTCGCCCCGTCGGCACCCGCAGCCGCCATTGCCATACGCGATATGGGCGACACGCCCTTCTCCTCGTGTATATGCAGCTCCTTCATCGTATTCCAGCGACCGCACGCAGGACACCTGCCCACCCAGCGGACACTCTCCTGCCCGCACTCCTCGCAAACGTAAACAGTCTTATTCTTCATCTTGCAAACACATCAACAATTGTCAGTTCCACAACGCGGACACCTGCCCAGGCTTCGCATCTTGCACCCGCACTTGCGGCACAGAAACCGCGGCCGGTAATATTTCCAGTACCGCCTCAATGCCCACACTGTATATATTACATATATCGGATAACCTATCAGAGCCAGCGCCGCAAGCGAGAACAGCAGATACTCCACCATCATCACCGCCAGCAGCGACAGCACATACAGAATCGCATCAACTGGAGGCAGCTGGCGTCTAATCTCGTCCAGCGAGGCAATCAGCAGCAACAGCATCAGCCAGATGCTCAGCACAAACGCACCCAGCAGCAACGGCAAGCCGAAAGGATTAAGCGTAGGATGGAAATAGAAATGCACCCACGTCTCCGGCACATGACGCTGCATGCTTGCATATATCAGCGCACTCCCGCACAACGTCAGGCACAGCAGCGTAGGATAGCACGTCGCAATATCATCCACATGCACCATGCGGAAACGCTGCCTGCGTCCGCGCCTTACCAGGAACACCACCAGCGCCACGCCTATCAGCCCCACGAAATACCACAGATGCCGATGGCTGAACAGATTTATGAAACTGCTTATCGGGTCGTCCGGCTCCACCTTGGACAGCAGCTCGCTCTCGTGCACCCACCCCATCGTCTCCTGGTCACGTGCAACCTTGACCCACACACTGTCTATGCTATCCTCCGGTATTACCGCAATCTGCGCAACCACCAGCTGGTCTCCCCGCGTCACATAGTCCGTATCCATCACCAGCGCCGTCTGATCCATGTGCATCGGCTTCTGGTCCTGCAGGGCAATACTGTCCCCCGTCACTACGAAATTGAAGTTCGTCGTGTAATGCCTCTCGGTATACCCCGGATAATAGCACCCCGAAAGCAGAAGCACCAGCAGCACATATATATAGCTAAGCCTTTTCATTTCCTTCTCCTGTATGCTCAAAAACCTTCATCTCGCACCTGCGGCAGTCAAACTGCAGCAGATAACGCCTCCCGTCAGCACCCCGCAGGTACAGGGGACCCCTTACCGCATCCGCATTGTCCCGCAGACACTCGCCCACCTGATAACGTATGCAATAGCGGCAGGTCATCAGCGCATCCCCCCTTGACCAATCCTGCATACCGCCGCAAGCCACGCTCCCGCATGTCCTGCAGCTGCCGTCCGTCACCGTTTCGCGTACCCACGGCCCTATCATCCCCAGCACCTCCCGACGCCATTCTGCCAGTATGCTCCTGGGTATGAACCAGTTGTCCGGCGCCGTTACCTCCGTCGCCTCGTAAACCGTACCCCCCAGTTTCGACAGCACATCCCTTATGCCCTGCCCCTGAGGCTTCTGCGCCTCCTGATGGGCATATGCAAACTCACGACTGTATTCACGCCCGTTCAGCACAGCCGTCAATACAAATCCCCCTGCCGACCCCGCCAATATCCATTTCAGCGGCAATTTGCGCTCCGCCGTCCTCCCCGCCAGCATCCTCTCCATCGCCTCGTCCTGGTTGCGATACAGTACCATGCCGTCACGCAAGCCCTCGGGCATCCTGAACGGATACAGATGATTGTTCTCCGCACGGTTTATACGGAAGCCCACCAGCCTGCCCCCGTCCACAAAGCACAACCCGTCCCCGTTGTTGAATACCGCAGTACCAGCCACCACTATATGATTGCGCCTTATCTCCTTGACAAAGCCCACACGCTGCCCCATGCTCTTTGGCGTAACCACATTGCACAGGTCATCCGTACGGCCATGCATGAAATAATCCGTATATCCACGGTTGAACGTACGGTTCACGTCCGCAGTGAAGAAGAACCTCTCGCTCCCAAGAGACGAGCGGCGGTACTCCCTGCGACGCGCAAATATAGCATCCAAATGCTGACGATACCACGCCGTCACGTTCTTGACGTAAGCAACATCCTTCAGCCTCCCCTCTATCTTCAGCGAGGTCACCCCCGCATCCAGCAACGCCTCCAGGTCATCCGTGCGGTTCATGTCACGCATGCTCAGCAGATAACCCTCCGACACCCTACTGCCATCCCCCGTCTCCAGCGTATAGCGCATCCTGCAGAACTGAGCACACTCGCCCCTGTTTGCACTGCGCCCGTAGCACACCTGCGAAGCATAGCAGCGCCCGTTGTAGCACACACATATCGCACCGTGTACAAAAACCTCCAGTGGCATATCAGGCACCTCCGCATGCACCCGTGCAATCTCGTCAATCGTCAGCTCGCGTGCAAGCACCACCTGCCGGTAGCCCTGAGCACGGCGCTCCCTCACTATATCCGCATTACGGTTATCCATCTGCGTACTGGCATGGAACACACCACCCTCCCCAGGGTACCTGCCCCTGTACATCTCCACCAAGCGATGATCCTGGCTTATCACAGCATCCACACCAATGCCGAACATCTCATGCGCCAGCTCCACCCCCTGCTCCAACTCACTGTCGTACAGCAACGTATTCAGCGTCACGTACACCCTGACACCGAACTGATGCGCATACCGCACGACCTCCACGATATCCTCCGCGCTGTTGCCCGCAGCAGCCCTGGCACCGAATTTCTCCGCACCAATATACACCGCATCCGCACCATGATCTATGGCAGCAAAGGCAGTTTCCCTGTCCCTGGCAGGCGCAAGCAGCTCGATATCTCTCATCAATGGATATTCTCTATATCGTACGGAGTCTCCTGATATACATAATAGTTCAGCCAGTTCTGGAACAACAGGTTCCCATGCGCACGCCACGTCACCTTCACACCCTTCTCCATATCATCATCGATATAGTAGTTGTAAGGCATGTGTATCGGCAAGCCCTTCCCCAGGTCACGCCTGTACTCCGTATCCAGCGTCATCGGCGAATACTCGCTATGCCCCGTAACGAAAATCTCGCGGCCCTCACGCGCCATCACCATCGACACCCCCGACAGCGGACTCTCAGCAATCACCGTCAGTCCCGGCACCGCCTCGATATCAGCACGCCTTATCTCCGTATGGCGGCTGTGAGGCATGTTGAACTTGTCATCAAACCCACGGAATATAGGCAGCTTCATGTCCAGCGCCCTCTGCGGGAATATCCCGAACATCTTGTCGCTCAGCGGATGCTTCTGCACCCCATAGTGGTAGTACAGCCCCGCCTGAGCCGCCCAGCATATATACATCGTGCTCTGCACATGAGTCCTGGTCCATTCGAATATCTCCGAAATCTCGTCCCAATAGCTCACATCCTCGAACTCCAGATGCTCCACAGGCGCACCCGTGATAATCATACCGTCGAACTTCTCGTTCCTCATCACCTCGAAATCACGGTAGAAAGCCCTCATGTGCTCCACCGGAGTATTCTTCGGCGTATGCGCCCTGACCTTCATCAGATGAATCTCCATCTGCAGCGGCGAGTTCGACAAAATCCTCACCAGATCCGTCTCCGTCGTAATCTTCAGCGGCATCAGGTTCAGCACCGCAATACGTAGCGGACGAATATCCTGATGACTCGCCCTCTCCTCGTCCAAGACGAAAATATTCTCCTGCTTAAGTAACTCAATAGCAGGCAGTTTCTCAGGTAGTCTTAATGGCATTGTTTACCAGATTATTATTCCGTTGTACCTAACTGTTCCTCCAATCTCTCCATCGCCTCCGTCCATTTCTCCTCGGCCCTCTCCAGCTGCTGCTTCAGCCTTCCATGCTTCTCGTACAAGCCCATGTCCTGGCTCCCCTCCGCCGTAGCCAAACTAGCCTCCAATATCCTTATCGCCTGCTCCAGCTCCGCAACCTCGGCCTCCGCATCCTTCACAGCCCTCTCCATCCGCGACCTCTCACGCGCCAGCCTCTTCTGCTCCTCGTAGGACAGCTTGCTCGCACTCTGCACCCTCACCTCCGCAGCCAGCCTCGCAGGCGCCGCCCCCAGGCTCTGCACCTGCTCCGCCTCATGCCTGCGGATCCAGTCATATATACCACCCAGATGCTCACGCACACCACCCCCCTTGAACTCGTACACCCTCTCCACCAGGCCGTCCAGGAAATCACGGTCATGACTCACTATAATCACCGTACCGTCAAAATCACGGATCGCCTCCTTCAGCACATCCTTGCTACGCATGTCCAGATGGTTCGTCGGCTCGTCCAATATCAGCAAGTTCACAGGCTCCAGCAACAACTTTATCATCGCCAGGCGAGTACGCTCACCCCCGCTCAGCACCTTCACCTTCTTGTCCGAAGCCTCCCCGCCAAACATAAACGCACCCAATATGTCACGTATCTTCGTGCGAATCTCACCACGCGCCACACGATCGATAGTATCGAATACCGTCAGTTCCCCGTCCAGCAGCTGAGCCTGGTTCTGCGCAAAATAACCAATCTGCACATTATGCCCCACCCTCACCGTGCCGTCAAACGGAATCTCGCCCATGATACACTTTATCATCGTCGTCTTTCCCTCACCGTTACGGCCCACAAAGGCAACCTTCTCACCACGCTTTATCGTCAGGTTCACATGGTCAAATACCACACGGTCATACACCTTGCGCGCATCCTCGCAAATCACCGGATAGTCACCGCTACGCTGGCTGCACGTAAATTTCAGGTGCAAGGCACTGTTGTCCACCTCATCCACCTCTATAGGGATAATCCTCTCCAGCTGACGCACACGCTGCTGAACCTGAATCGCCTTCGTCGCCTGATAGCGGAAACGCTCTATAAACGCCCTCGAATCCGCAATCTCCCTCTGCTGGTTCTCGTAAGCACGCAACTGCTGCTCACGACGCTCAGCACGCAAGTTCACATACTCGTCATACCTCACCTTGTAGTCATACACACGACCACAGCTTATCTCCAGCGTACGGTTCGTCACGTTGTTTATAAACGCACGGTCATGACTCACCAGCATCACAGCACCCGCATACGAAGACAAGAACTGCTCCAGCCACTGTATACTCTCTATATCCAGATGATTCGTAGGCTCGTCCAGCAACAACACATCCGGATGCTGCAGCAACAGCTTCGCCAGCTCAATACGCATACGCCAGCCACCCGAGAACTCGCTCGTCGGCCTCTCCATATCCCTCCGCTCGAAGCCCAGGCCCGTCAGCGTCCGCTCCAGGTTCGCCTGGTAATTGCTGCCACCCATCATCTCCAGATGCTCCGTAGCATGCGTAAACTCCTCGCACAGCCGCATGTAGCCCTCACTCTCGTAATCCTCGCGACGCGCCAGCTCCCCCTGCAACGACTCTATACGCCCCTGCAGCTCCGTAATATTCGCAAAAGCCTTCTCCGCCTCCTCGCGCACCGTGCACCCGTCACTCAGCACCATCACCTGCGGCAGATACCCCACCGTCATATCACGCGGTACAGACACCACACCCTCCGTAGGCACCTCCACACCCGCGATAATCTTCAGCATCGTACTCTTACCCGCACCATTCTTGCCCACCAAGGCAATCCTGTCACGGTCGTTCACCACATAGCTGATACCCGCAAACAACGGCCTGGCACTAAATTCTACTCCAAGATTATCAATCGAAATCATATCGTGCGCAAAAATATAAAAAATACACCACACCACAATACAAAACCAAAGTTTTCCACGCCAATTAACCAACCTATTGGAAAAATGCCTACCTTTGCCATGTAAACAAAAACCACAAACCAAGATGAAGAAACCCCTTATCCTACTGCTCGCCACCCTGCTCACCATCTGCTGCAGCAACAATACCAAGCACTCCGAGGCCTACATCCGCCAGCGCATCGACACCATCTACAAAGGCGTCGGCCAGGCAGCCTACGAGTACGAAGGCCGCGACAGCGCCTACTGCTCACAACGCTACTACACCCTCATGCAGAACGCCGGCCAGCTATGCACCCAGACCGACGACATCCTCTACGACTACGACCACTGGATCTGCGGCCAGGACTGGTCCGACGACTGGAGCTACACCATAGACACAGTCTACAATATCACAGACACCACAGCCCTCGCAGACCTCACCATCCACAATTTTGGCGACTCCAAGACCACCATCGCCCTCCTCTTCGAGCGCGACGACTGGTACATAGACGACTTCTCACCCTCCCCAGACGGCAACGACGACAAGCAATACCTCCGCCAGACAATCCGCCAATGCCAGGAAATATTTGAGAAAGGGCAGTAAGATTTGATCAGGACATTTTACCCCTAAAAACATCGGTGTTGTTATGGCCTTTTAACGCCGTTGAAGGGCCGTTTTAACGCCGTTGTTCTTCATTTCGTACACCGTAGGGTGCATTTTGGCAGAAAAAAATACATAGAACTGATACTATTTCTGTCTATGATACCACGAGAATGAGGTGCGGAGCAGCAATGACTGAATGTCATTGCGTGCCGAATGACGATGACGCAGTGCCCTGCGTCGAGCACGGCCGATGATGAGTAGCATCGCTGACCCGAAGACGAGCGGCGCGAGTACTATGCATCAAGCGGTTAATGGTTAGCGAAAGGTGCTTTTTTTCAAACTGAGATTTGAGACACTGAGATGCCATGTTTTTCCTCCCCTACAGGCAACATTTGTGATCAAGGGGTCAACAAATTCGGTATCTGGGGTGTACAATTTACCTCTAAGAGCAACACAGCCTTTCTAGCGTAGAGAAACGGCTTATTGCTTTTTACAGCATGCCGTCCAGTTCGTCTATGTAACTCAGACAGAAATCCTCAAGTCCAATGTAGTAGATGCCATTTTCATCGTACCACGGTACAATATGATGACGCACAACGACTATCTTGCGGTAAGAATCGTTGATGCGTTGCAATGAATTGGTTTCCTGCTTTCTTTTCTCCTCGTCAGGGATAGCAAAAGCAGACTGAATGTAGCAGCGACGGTTGCCCCTATTAACCACAAAGTCAACCTCTAACTTGGTACGTTTGCTCTTGCCCTGTTTATCCTTATAATTATATTCCACGACACCTACATCCACGTTAAATCCACGAACACACAACTCGTTATAAATGACATTCTCCATCAGGTGCGTTTCCTCCTGCTGACGAAAGTTGAGTTGGGCATTTCGCAGCCCCACATCGGTAAGGAAATACTTTTGAGGGGTGTTTATATATTTCCTGCCTTTGATATCATATTGTCTAGACTGTCGTAACAGATAAGCCTCTGCAAAATAGCCCAGATATATGCTTATGGTAGCATCGTCTATCTTCGTTTGCTTTATGGTAGCAAAGGTGTTCTCTAGTTTCTTCGGGCTGGTCAGCGAACCGATGCTACTTGCCACAATGTTCAGAAGGTCATCCAGCACAGAAATATCCTTATGGATATGATTACGCTCTACTACATCAGTCAGGTATGTTTTACTGATCAAGTCATGAAGATACTGGCTTTTCTCCCTGTCTGTCTTCAATGCCATTACCCGTGGTAATCCGCCGTATGTGACATATTCTGCCCACGCACGACTCTTGTCACCCTGATAAACAGAATAGAATTCCTTATACACCAGCGGGTTTACATGAATCTCATCACCTCTGTCCCTAAATTCTGTCATCACATCTGTCGATAGCATTTTCGAGTTGCTGCCAGTTACATAGACATCCACATTCTTGATTTCCAACAAACCCAATAGTATATCCGCAAACCCAATTGTTGCGTTATCGTCGTCTAGCCAGGGGTTGGGTATAGGCTCCACTTCCTGTATTTCATCCAGCATGACGTAGTATTGCTTCTTCGAATCCTTTATCTGTTCACGCAGATATTTTTCCAACTCCATAGGATTACGATATCGGGCATTCCTCGCCACATCAAGCTTCAGCATAATCATCTGGTCATCTGCAATTCCCTCGGCTTTCAAATAGTCACCGAATATTTCGAAAAGCAGTACCGATTTTCCACACCTGCGTATGCCGGTAATCACCTTTATGCGTCCATTGTCACGCTTATCAATAAGCTGAGCAAGATAATAATTCCTTTCAATTCTATTCATGCTTCCGAAAGTTTTGCGTATTTACGCATTATTTTCAGTTGCAAAGATAAGAAATTATTCGTAAAAACAACTTTTATCTACCTAAAATCCGCAGATAATTTTTCGAGTGTCAGATTTAGCCCTTGCTTGTGACGATTCTGTCTGACTCTGGGCTTAGAAACGCTTGACATTACTTGTATGCAGACACCTTCCCCTTACCCCGTAAGGTCGAGAGGCTTTGACCTAAGCATCACCGAAG